>Ga0164290_1000015_pt1 | contig 736211 bp, 571 predicted proteins | sample Micstemetagenome_FD_108782 | JGI IMG/M metagenome (GOLD analysis project Ga0164290, IMG submission 108782) | Contaminated culture microbial community from soil near Moab, Utah, USA - Microcoleus steenstrupii SON62 (Illumina Assembly) | ecosystem: Environmental > Terrestrial > Soil > Soil crust... | reverse complement strand
TCGGTATTGATAAGGGAAGAGCGCCGCTTGATGCCATGCACCATGTAACCCTTCTCGAGCAATAGCTCCGCCAAATAAGCCCCGTCCTGACCCGTAATCCCCGTAATTAATGCAGTCTTCATATGTTAGTCAACTTTTTAAATGTGTTCAGAATCATGTTAGTTATGGACGCCGCTAAAGTAGATTTTATTTTTTAGGAATGAAATAGCTGCCAATCAATTGTTGGAGTTTCGATGGGTTTATCAGGAAAAAATCAGAATCCCTAACTTCGTCCCTTAATGGACATTGTTTTAAAAGGAGCTACTGTTATAGATCCCTCCTCTCCTTTTCATCTAAGCAAATCAGACATTCGAATTCAAAACGGGCTAATCGCTGAAATCGGCGAAATAGCTGGCACCGACGAAGTCGTCAACATCGATGGCCTTTCTGTCTCTCCAGGTTTTTGCGACGTATTCACACATGCATGCGATCCCGGGCATGAGTACCGCGAGACACTCGAAACAGCGGCAAAGTCTGCTGCCTTCGGTGGCTACACTAATGTGTTTCTCCTTCCCAACACCGCTCCCTGTGTTGACGGAAAAGGGACCGTGGAATACATCGTTCAACGGTCAGCAGGGCTACCTGTTTCCTTCCACCCGATTGGCGCAATCACAAAAGAGATCAAAGGAAAAGAACTGGCGGAGATGTATGACATGGCAAACAGCGGAGCAGTTGCCTTTACTGATGGTTTGTCGCCTGTAGCTTCCGCCGGGTTGTTGGTGAAAGCCTTGCAGTATCTGCAGTCAATCGGAAAGGTAATCATACAGGTTCCGGATGATCCAAATTTTTCAGGCCATGGATTGATGAACGAAGGAATTGTTTCTACACGGCTCGGATTACCCGGCAAACCGGCTGTGGCAGAAGAACTAGTGATCTCAAGGGATATCGAGCTGGCGAAGTATACCGGTGGCAAGCTACATTTCACTGGGATTTCCAAGGCCAAAGGAATAGAGTTAATAAGAAAAGCAAAAGACGCCGGCGTGCAAGTTACCTGCTCCGTTACACCCTACCACCTGCTTTTCATCGACGAAGACCTGGCCAGCTATGATACGAACCTGAAACTGACGCCACCGCTACGTACTAGTGCAGACCGCGATGCTTTACGAAATGCAGTCCAAGACGGAACCGTTGATTGTATTGCTTCACACCACCTGCCGCAGCATATTGATAACAAGATCGTGGAATTTGAATATGCAAAAGACGGAATGATTGGTTTAGAGACTTGCTATTCTGTGATACGTACTGCAATGCCAGTGCTATCGCCTGACAGAATCATCGAACTTTTGTCCATCAATCCTCGCAAAATATTTGACCTTCCTTTGCCTTCTATCCAGGTTGGCCATACGGCTTCAATGTGCTTGTATTTACCAAACACAGAGTGGACTCCTCAGGCGTTTCATTCTAAATCCAGGAACACGCCTTTTCTTGGTAAAACCTTAACAGGCAAGCCGCTTGGAGTTATTCATAAAGACCGCCTATTTTTGAGACCTTAATTTCTAACATGCAACAAGAAAATAGTGGTTCCCACGGATTGAAATGGGGTGTTATCATCGGTGTTGTTTATTGCATCCTGCTTTTCCTGCGCTTCAATATGGGAGCCAACAACGCCGGCATCTTTGGTATGTTGACTTTCGTTGGTTTTCTTGCCGTGATTATTCTTCTTTTTGTAAGTGGCATAAACTATCGCAAAAAAAATGGTGGCTATGTGGAGATGAAAGAAGCGTTCAAAGCAATGTTCATCGCGGTGTTGGTTTTCGAGCTATTTTACTCCGTCTTTACTATTGTTTATCTAAAATATATTGATCCGCAATTCTTTGATAAGTTTCGGGTAAGTACGGAAAGCTTGTTGCAGATGGCCAAGCAATCACAATCGGATACCGACAAAATTCTAGAAGGCATTGACCAGTGGGCAGCGCAGGCAAAAACGTTAAATGCCTTTGATTTTTTAAAGACCTATCTCTACAACGTTGCAATCACCGGCTTGTTTGCTTTGATCTTCGCTTTTATCATTAAAAAGAAACAACCTTTCGCCGACCAAAACTTTAACCAGGGATAAAAGCTTATGGACCTTTCAATTGTTGTTCCGCTTTTAAATGAAGAAGAATCACTGCCAGAACTCTGCGACTGGATCAAACGTGTTTGCAATACGAACAATTATTCTTATGAAATCATTTTTATAGACGATGGCAGCACCGACGACTCGTGGAATGTCATCGAAAAGCTTAGTCAATCCGATACTGCTGTAAAAGGAATTCGGTTCCAGCGCAACTACGGGAAATCTGCTGCATTGAATGAAGGTTTCCGTGCAGCGCAGGGTGATGTTGTGATAACAATGGATGCTGACTTGCAGGACAGCCCTGACGAAATTCCCGGTCTGCGGAAAATGATCGTGGAAGATGGTTATGACCTGATCAGCGGTTGGAAAAAAGTTCGCTACGACAACACCCTCACGAAAAATATTCCTTCGAAGTTTTTTAACTGGGTCACTCGCCGCGTTTCCAAGATACATCTCCATGACTTTAATTGTGGATTGAAAGCCTACCGAAAAAAAGTGGTCAAGAGTATCGAAGTTTATGGCGAGATGCACCGCTACATACCAGTACTTGCCAAATGGGCCGGTTTTAAAAAGATTGGTGAAAAAGTGGTCGAGCACCGCAAGCGCAAATATGGCATTTCTAAATTCGGGTGGGAACGATTTGTCAACGGCTTTCTTGATCTTTTATCCATCACATTCGTCGGCAAGTTTTCAAAACGTCCGATGCACTTCTTTGGTCTTTGGGGAACACTTTTCTTCCTGCTTGGTTTGGTCATCACTTTGTATTTAATCTTCTCCAAGTTTTTAACACCGGACTTTCCATTGACCAACCGCCCTGGCTTCTACTTGGCCCTGACATCACTTGTTATTGGGATGCAATTGTTCCTAGCAGGCTTCGTGTCGGAATTGGTGGCCCGTAATGCGCCGGGTAGAAATTCTTACTTGATAGAAGACAAAATCGGGCTTTGATGAAGAAGATTCTCATCATTGGCCCTGCACATCCCTTGCGTGGTGGCGGCATTACAACCTTCAACCATCGACTGGCAAAGGAATTCAGTGCACAGGGGCATGACTGCTCGATCGTTTCTTTTTCCTTGCAATACCCTTCTTTTCTTTTCCCGGGTAAATCACAATACTCTGAGGAACCGGCACCTGAAGGCATCACGATTCATACTTTGATCAATTCAGTAAACCCGCTGAATTGGATAACGGTTGGAACGAAATTGAAAAAATGGAAACCTGATCTGGTCATCGTTCGATTTTGGCTGCCTTTGATGGGACCTTCTTTAGGCACTGTTCTGCGACTAATAAAAACCAACAAACATTCCCGGATCATTTGTATTGCAGATAATGTTATCCCCCATGAAAAACGCCCTGGCGACAGACCATTCACCCGCTATTTTTTAAAAGCCTGCGATGGGTTTGTTACCATGAGTGAAAAGGTGTTGACTGACCTGCGAAGTTTTGAAAAACAAAAACCGGCTTTGCTGGTTCCCCACCCCCTGTACGATAATTTCGGTGAAAAGATGGAGAAGGCGGAAGCGAGGAGAAAATTAAACATTCCACTCCAGGAAAAATTGCTTGTATTCTTTGGCTTTATCCGCCACTATAAAGGCTTAGACATCTTGCTGCAAGCTATGGCTACAGATGCTGTAAAACAATCTGGAGTGAAATTGCTGGTAGCAGGAGAGTTTTACGAAGACGAAACATCGTACAAGGCCCTGATCAATGAACTTGATTTATCGAACCAGGTGATCCTCCACAATCATTTTATTCCCGATGCTGATGTACGGACTTATATCTGTGCTGGCGATTGCGTCGTTCAACCCTATCGCAATGCAACGCAAAGTGGAGTTACCCCGCTTTCTTACCATTTTGAGAAACCGATGATTGTGACCAATGTCGGCGGTTTGCCTTCATTGGTCCCGCATTTAAAATCAGGTTTGGTAGTAGAGCCTAAACCAGAAAATATTGCAGCCGCTATTCTTCAATTTTATGAGTTGGGTGAAGGATATTTTCTGCCGCATATTTTGGAAGAAAAGAAAAAGCTTTCGTGGGAAAATCTGACGGAAGCCATCCTTAATCTTGAAAAGGATTTGAATGGCTAAATGCCACTAGCTTTGCGGCACTATGGAAATCATAAAAACCATTATACAGGATTCGATCCAGGTAAAACAACAGGTGTTAGAAAATGAAGAATTGCTGGGAACAATCGAAGCGATCGTTACTGCAGTAGTCGAATCGTTGCAAAATGGAGGACGCCTTTACTTCTGCGGAAATGGTGGCAGTGCAGCTGATGCGCAACACCTGGCAGCCGAGTTTTCGGGTCGTTTTTACAAGGATCGGGTAGCATTACCTGCCGAAGCATTGCATGCAAATTCTTCTTACCTCACAGCGGTTGGTAATGATTATGGTTTTGATGTTGTTTACTCCCGCCTTGTGGAGGGAATTATGAACAAAGAAGATATTCTGATCGGGCTTTCCACTTCGGGTAACTCCGCAAACATTGTCAAAGCTTTCGAATCGGCCCGGACAAAGGGAATTATCACTGTAGGTTTTACCGGCCTGACCGGCGGCGTTTTGAAAAGCCGGAGCGATTACCTGATCAACGTTCCATCTGCCGATACACCAAGGATCCAGGAGGCACATATCATGATTGGCCACATTATTTGCCAATTGAGTGAAGAACGCTTTTTTATCGCAAAAGAATCCTAAGCCATGGTAGATCTCTCATCGGTTTCCAGCGATTGGACATTGTTCCTTGATAGGGATGGCGTCATCAATGAGGAAAAGCTTGGCGAATACATTCTTCACTGGGACTACTTTATTTTCAGTAAAGGCGTTTTAGAGGTTTTTAAAAAGTTGAGTGACACATTCGGCCGTGTGATCATCGTTACCAACCAAAAAGGTGTGGGCCGAGGATTAATGACACAAGAAGCGCTGGACTCCATCCATTACGAAATGCAACGCGAAGTAGAAATTGTGGGCGGACAAATTGATCGTATCTATGCCTGCACCGACCTGGACGATGCAAGCCCTTCCCGTAAGCCTAATCATGGTATGGCATTGCAGGCGAAAAAAGATTTTCCGGAAATTGATTTTGCGAGAAGCATCATGGTTGGAAACAAGCTGAGCGATATGCGCTTCGGACGCAATGCAGGCATGTTCACGGTCTTTGTTGCCACCACCAACCCGGAGACGCCTTTCCCTCATCCGGACATCGACTTACGCTTTAATTCCCTGCTCGACTTTGCTTCTGCACTTTAATTGCCCGGCTTTTTTAAACAAGCCGTTAGCATAATTTTCAAAAAATTTAGCCGTTCTTAGCAATGAACAAAAAGTCCGGAAGTGAGAAACCTTTTCCTAGCTACACTTGCATTTTTTACACTGACAAATTCATCCACGGCACAGTCGAAGATTGGCGCTGCTGACCTGAAAGTCCTTCAAAAAAAGGAGGATTCGTTGAAGGTCATGGCCAAGGCCTTCCTGACTGAAGCGGAAACGGCTGATCGTATGCGGCAGGATAGCTTGTTTGTGAAAACGTTAATCCGCAGCTTACAGGTCAGGCATTCTTTCGACTATCCTTTTGACTCCGTAAAAGGCGTCTCTCACCTCTATGCTCCGGATAGCACTTTCCGCATTTTTACCTGGCAATTGAACTTTCAAAACGACTATGCTTATAATCGTCAACGCGGTGCGATTCAGATGCGTACGAATGATGGAGCCTTAAAACTTATTCCGCTTTTAGACTACTCAGAATACGCCGACGATCCTGTTGACTCCGTTCGGTCGACACGTAACTGGATCGGCGCGGTTTATTACAACATTATCAAGACGGAACACAACCGCAAATCATATTATACGCTGTTTGGCTTTGACGGCAACAGCTACCGGACGAACAAAAAATGGATCGATGTACTGACCTTCGACGCAAAAGGCAACCCGGTATTTGGCAACCAGCAATATTTTGTTTTTGAAAAACAAACAAAGAAAAAGCCGCAACACCGTTTTGCCATCGAGTATAAAAAAGAAGCATCCACTACGGTAAATTATGATGAGGACACGAACATGATCCTGTTTGATCACCTAATTTCTGAATCAAACGAACCGGAATATGCTTGGACATTCGTTCCTGATGGCGATTACGAAGGATTTAAATGGGTGAACGGAAAATGGCAGCATGTCGACAAAGTGTACACCGAGAAAGTTGATATGAAGGGAGTTGATCCCTACTTGGGTAATGCGCCGGCAGAGGCTACCTTACTTGACAAAGATGGCAACCATAACAAGCAAAAACTGGACGAGCAAAACAAGAAAAACACCGGCAATAAAAATGAAAAGCCGGCTCCGCAAAAGCCAGTGAAGAAAGGCTAATCATTTGAGGTATATTCGTGCAGCTTAACTGCAAATATGTCTGGCATTAGAAGAAAATTTCTCTTTCAGCTACTCTATGTGTTATCGCAGTTAGCTTTTCCCTTGATCACTTATCCTTACATTACTCGCACAATTGGTCCTGAAGGATTGGGATTAATCGGCTATATTGAATATGTTTCTGGTTTTATCATTACCATTGCAGCCTTTGGTATTCCGTTTTATGGTGTTCGGGAAATTGCAAAATTTCAGGATGATGAACAAAAGAAACAATATATTTTACGTGGCCTGTTTCCCATTCATTTACTGGTTTCGTTGATTGGTTGTGCCGTATTTGTGATTCTTATCAAAGCAAACGAACAACAAGAAATTCCTCCCATTTTACTGTTATTAGGTTGTATTAATATCCTGCTTCCCGCTTTTATTGCCGATTGGTACATGCAGGGCATTGAAGCATTTCAATTCACTGCGATAAGGAGCTTGGTTCTGCGTTTGGCAGGCCTAGTTGCTTTGTTCCTATTTGTGCGTCAGCAGCAGGACGTGATCTATTACTATTTTATTATTGTAGCTGTGCAAGCAGCAGTTGCTATCAGTAATATGCATAAAATCGGCTGGCGAGGATTCGTTCCTAAGCTAAGTAAAGACAGTTGGTTGATAAAATCATTATGGCATTTCTTTCTTACCTCTTCTATTATCAGCGTGTATGTTTTCTTTGATGTGTTAGTTTTAAGTTGGATGGCTGATGAGAGACAAGTTGGCTACTATGCTATCGCTATAAGAATCATTAAGCTTTCACTCTTATTGGTGCTTTCCCTTAATGTGATCTTATTCCCCCGTATTTCATATCTCAGGGCAAACAGTGCTGACGAAACGCAGTTAAAGGAGCTGATTAAAAAAGCGATGCAGTTCATACTATTGTTGACAATTCCGCTATTTGCAGGCTTTTATTTTTTAGCACATCAAATCATTTATTTGCTTGCTGGGGATGCATTTCATTCGTCCATAGCGTTAGTTCAAATCATGAGCATACTCCCGATGGTGATTGGTTTCAGTAACTTATTTGTGTACCAGGTGCTAACCCCCTTCGGTAAGGAAAAACAATTACTACTTTGTGTAGTAATCACATGCGTTTTTAGTTTATTACTCCACTTTTTTATGGCGCGGCTTTGGCTGGAAAAAGGAACGGCTTGGGCAACTGTACTCACCGAAACCATAATGACTTTACTAACCGCTTTTTACGCAGCAAAAGCATTTCGTATCCCATTCCCTTATTCCGCATTTTTCCAAGGAATCGTTGCCATTCTACCTCTAGTGGCATTAGCTCTAATCAGCCAAGCATACCTGCAAAACCCTTTAGCCTCGATCCTTGTCACTGGGTCTTTTGGTCTGGCGGTTTATGTAGCGATACAGTTTATGGTATTCAAAAACACCATAGTCTTGGCAGCATGGGAAAGCATAAAAGAACGGAACAGGAGGATTGCAAATGGGTAACCAGGTGCTGATCTTTTTTCCACACCAGTTGAAGCAACGGCATGGTGGGCCTTATTCCATGCTTTTTCATCTTCAGCAGGGCTTAAAAACGGTTTCTAATCAAATTCATTTTCTTTCGACTTTATTAGAATTTGGAGCAGAGTATAATGAGACGCGTATGGCAAAAAAATCCTTGCTAAAGGAGTTGATCAAGTCATTCGTTCCCGAGTCGTATAAGATAAAGAGACGTATCTCAAAATTTATTAAAGAAATTGATAAGCCAGATCACAATGTCATACACAATGTTGATGTCTCGGGTTACGCTATTCTCCATTTTCATGAGACCATTGACGTCTGGCGGTATCGTACCATGCTAAAGGAGTATAAAGGCAAGATTCTACTTACTTCCCACTCACCCAAGCCTTACCACCTTGAACTGCTGGAAGATGTTTTCAAACTCAATAAAAAAGATGTGGGCGAAAGACTTTACAGGCAGCTTGAAAACATTGACCACTTTGCATATGAGAAAGCGGATTACTGCATTTTCCCGTGTAAAGAAGCTGTTGAACCATACCTGTCGACATGGCCAGTTTTCAAATTATACACACAGCAAAAAGACTTTGCATACTTAACAACAGGGGTTGTTCCTTCCATTGCTTATCAAAGCGAGGATATGGTCCGGAAGAGCCTAAAGATTCCAGAACATGCTTTTGTTATCACTTTTGTTGGTAGAAAAATTCCAGTAAAAGGATATGATCTGTTGGTAGCGGCAGCAAGGGAACTGCTACAAACTTATTCCGATGTGTATTTTCTGATCATTGGAAGAATGAATGATAGGGAAACCTTTACACATGATCGTTTCATCGAAACTGGTTGGACCGATGATCCTTTCTCTTTTGTCGCTGCAGGTAATCTGCACGTTGTTCCTAACCGGTACACAAACTTCGATTTGAATGTAATAGAAGTTTTTAGTCTAGCGAAACCTTTATTGCTGAGCAATACCGGCGGCAATAAGTTTTTTAAAAACTATAAAAGTCAAGGATTGTTTTACCATGAGCCTTTTGCTGAAGACTTGATTGAAAAGCTAAAAAACTGCTATAACACCAGGGAAAGGTTAGCGGAGGCTGGAAAATCGAACAACCAACTTTATTGGCAGTATTTTACTGCAGAAAGGTTTGCACAGGATCATGTAAGATTCTATAACACTTTGCTGAATGAACAATAAGCCACTTCGGATTTGTTTTATTTGCTCAAGGCTTGACTTGCCGGGCGGAATAGAGCGGGCTGTTGTCAACACTGCGAATCTTTTTTCTAAAAATCACCACCAAGTGATTTTGCTCATCCTAGATGAAACAAATGTGTCTTTTTATGCCATCAATTCCAACGTAGTGGTGAAACAATATAATTTGGATTTTGGAATTGTTGACACGGGAAATATGTTGACCAGAAAGATTCGGCTGTTACAACAAATATTTGAGTTAAGAGGAATCTTGAAAAAAGTGAAACCGGATGTGATCATTGGTTCGGAATACCACTTGACGATTGCTGCTTACTTTGCTGCCAAAAAGCTTAAAGCAAAAGTTTTTGCCTGGGAGCATCATCATTTTTATTGGTTGAAAAGAAGTAGTTTCTGGCAGCTGCTTTACCAGTTCGTTTATAAACGGCTCCGAGCTGTAATCTGCTTAAATCCCTTGGAAGAAAGTCTTCATAAAAGTGCAAATCATCCAACCGCTGTTATACCTAATTTTGTTGAAAGACGAGAACCTTCAAACAGAAATTCAAAAACCCTTCTTACGATCGGTGGGCTTATAAAGCGTAAAGGGGTTGACAGGATACCTCGAATTGCAGAAAAAATTTTTCATTCTCATTCAGACTGGCAGTGGTTGATTATAGGACGTGGTCCTGAGCTTGACAATTTAAAGCGGGAGTTGGATGAGAAAAATCTATCGTCAAAGGTAAAAATTCTCTCTCCCTTATCTAACGAACTGTCTGCCTATTACAACATAGCGTCAATTTATGTAATGACTTCACGCTTTGAATGTTTCCCAATGGTGCTTTTGGAAGCAATGGCACATGGTGTGCCCTGCGTGTCTTTCAATTGTCCAACTGGGCCTTCTTCTATTATAGAAAATGGAATCAATGGAATTCTTGTGGAACAAGATGATTCTGATGGAATGGTCCGAGCACTCAATTCGCTAATGAGTGACGAGGCCAAGCGATCAAGTCAATCGAAACAGGCATTTTTAAAAATCTTGCAATGGGCTCCTGAAGCCGTTTACCATCAATGGGAAGTTGTACTGAAAATGGAAAAACCTGGGATGAAGACTTGATAAGTTAATATGAGTAATACTGCGCTTTGCAGCATTATCCAAATCATGCTCCAGCAGAGAAACTAGTCTAATTTCAACACCGCCAAAAACGCTTCCTGCGGTACTTCTACGTTACCGATCTGGCGCATCCGCTTCTTCCCTTCTTTCTGCTTCTCCAAAAGCTTCCGCTTACGGCTGATATCACCACCATAACATTTCGCCGTTACGTCCTTCCGCATTGCAGAAATGTTTTCACGGGCAACGATCTTAGCGCCGATAGCTGCTTGAATGGCGATCTGGAACTGCTGACGTGGCAGTAACTCCTTCAATTTTTCACAAAGCTTACGACCAAAGTCCTGTGCACGGCCACGGTGGATCAATGCACTCAAAGCATCCACTTTATCATTATTCAGAAGAATATCCATCTTCACGATGTCCGCTTCTCGGTAGCCGATTGGATTGTAGTCAAACGAAGCATAACCCCGCGTTTGGGATTTTAATTTATCGTAAAAGTCAAATACAATCTCCGTCAATGGCATTTCGAAAATCAACTCTACACGTGACGGTGTGAGATAGCTTTGGTTAATGAGAATACCACGTTTGCCCAAACAAAGCGTCATGATGTTACCGATATAATCAGGCTTGGTAATAATCTGCGCTCTGATGAATGGCTCTTCGATCCGGTCTGTTTTAACAGGGTCAGGAAACTCCGTAGGGTTGTTGACAATGATCTTCTCCCCTTTCGTGGTGTAGGCAATGAAGCTTACGTTCGGAACCGTCGTGATAACGGTCTGGTTAAATTCCCTCTCCAACCGTTCTTGGATGATCTCCATATGCAGTAGTCCAAGGAATCCGCAACGGAAACCGAAGCCAAGTGCCTGCGATGTTTCAAGCTCAAAGGTCAGGGAAGCATCATTCAACTGCAGTTTATCCATGCAATCACGCAGCTCTTCAAATTCATCTGTATTTACGGGGAAGATCCCTGCGAATACCATTGGCTTCACTTCCTGGAAACCTTTGATCATTTCCTGCGTCGGGTTAACAGCATCAGTGATGGTGTCACCAACTTTCACCTCTTTCGCATTTTTAATACCAGTGATGATGTATCCCACATCGCCAGTTTTTACTTCGGCCGTTGGTTGAAGACCAAGCTTCAGGATTCCAACTTCGTCAGCCTCATACACCTGGTCGGTAGAAACGAATTTTACTTTTTGCCCTTTTTTCAGGGAACCATTTAAAATTCTATAATAAACGATGATTCCACGGAAACTATTAAATACAGAATCAAAGATCAATGCCTGGAGCGGAGCAACTGGGTCGCCTTTTGGCGCCGGAATTCGTTGAACAATTGCTTCAAGAATTTCTTCAATACCAATACCTGCACGTCCGCTTGCCAGCAGGATGTCCTCTCGTTTGCAGCCGATGAGGTCAACAATCTGGTCCTTCACTTCCTCAATCATGGCACCATCCATGTCAATTTTGTTGATGACCGGAATAATCTCAAGATCATTTTCGATGGCTAAATAAAGGTTGGAAATTGTTTGTGCCTGAATTCCTTGTGTAGCGTCGACAAGCAGAAGCGCACCTTCACAGGCCGCAAGTGCCCGGCTTACTTCGTAGCTGAAGTCAACGTGTCCCGGAGTATCAATGAGGTTCAGGGTATAGCTATCGCCTTTATGTTTATAATTGATCTGGATAGCGTGGCTCTTAATAGTAATCCCTTTTTCTCTTTCCAAATCCATATCATCTAGCACCTGGTCCATCATTTCTCTTTCTGAAATGGTGTTGGTGGTCTGTAAAAGACGATCAGCAAGGGTACTCTTACCGTGATCAATATGGGCGATAATGCAGAAATTCCGGATGTTCTTCATGCTGCGACGTGCTATTTTTTAAGGGAGCAAAGATAGGCGACACAGGCCGGATTTACGGTATGGCAGCCCCTTGTTTAACAATCCTACCAACGAAAAAAGACTGCATTTGCAGTCTTTTTTCGTTTATCAGTTTGAATGGGCTTATTCTTCGTCGTCCGTTGTCGATCTTTTCTTTCTTGGAGTCTCCTCATCAAGGCTTGAATCCTCAGTTGTATTACCCTGTTGCGAAAGTCCAATGCGCATAAGTGCTGCGATTAACTCACAGTCTTCTTCTCCTTGCAACTCTTTCATCAGGGCTCTTTGTGTCTTCTTATCGTTTTCGTCCAGTCCGTATTTTTTTGTAATCTTTTTTGCGCATGCTTCCATTTGCTTGTCGTCTGACATTTTCTGCATTTCCTCGCCAATGCGCTGCTGTTCTTCCGGGTCACTAATTTTCATGACCTCTTTTTGAATTGTGGAAAGGGGATCATCACTGTTGCCAGCCTTAATCAGCATTTTTCTGACTTTTGGATCCATTTCACTGAAATTCTCATTAAAACATTCGCAATACCCTACAGCTGCTTTTCTGATGTCAGAATCATTGCTTTCTTCATCTTCTGCTGTACTGTCTTCTTTTGAAGTTCTTTTTTCTTTATCGCTGCCTTTGTCATTTTTCGGATTGCAGCTGAATGCAAGCATCGTTGTAGCGGCTATGGCTACTACCAAGAGTTTTTTCATGTGCTGTATTTGGTGTGGTTAAATGCGAGTTTATTATTCTTCCTCAGTGGCAGTCTTGCGTTTTTTCTTCGGTGTTTCCTCTTCGCTTGTGTCTTCGTCGTTGTTAGCAGTGTTCTGTTGCTTCATGCCAACCCGTACAACCGCAGCATACACTTCGCATCCTTTCACATTTTCCATTTCGTCTACCAGCTTTTGCTGCATTTCTTTTTCTTGCGATTTGTACACCTTGTATTTTTTATCAATTGCTTCGGCGCATTGCTGCGTTTTTTTGCTGGAGAAAGATTCCATAACCGTTGTGAGTTCCGCTTGCACTTCTTCCCTTTCTGTTTCATCTTCAATTGCTAAAAGGCCTTCCATGTAGGCAGATTGGAAATCGTCGCTTTTCGCGGCTTTCATTACAATTTTTTTGGCCTCGGCGCTGATTTTCTTTTTACTTTTTACGCAGTCGCAGAGTTCTTCTGCCATTTTCTTGGGATCAGCGTTGCTGCAGGAGCTCAATAACAAAACAAAAAAGGTAGCGGGGATAAACAGTTTCTTCATAAACAGTAGCGTTAATGTTCGAAAGATAAGATCATTTTTGTGACTCTGCAAAGCAATTCCCTACTGAATTTGAAGCAGTTGTCGTTGTTTTTTCGTGAGCTTTTTTACAATCAGCTCATAGCTCACCCGTAGTAAGTTTTCCCATTCGGCCTTGTCCATCCGGCTCTCGTTTGATATCAGCACCCATTTGGCCCGGGCCAGGTAGGGCCGGTTCAAAACCTTCCTTGCTGATGTATTCATCAAACTGGTCGTCCGCTACTTTCAATGAACATTTAAACGGCTCATCAAATGAAGTAACGGCAAACATTTTTTCACCTACCGTAAAAGCCAGGTCGTGCTCCCATTTAATGTCTTCTTTTGCACCCGGAAAAAAAAGGCAAATCTTTCTTAAGGTTTCAACGTCCATAGTCTAAAAACAAAATCCTCCGCACTTGGCGGAGGATGAATTATCAATTTAATATTTTAAGAAGCTTGTGCCTTGGGCTCTGATGCTTTTGGCTTCTTACCTGTCTTAGGAGTAAAGATGGCCAGCATTCGTTTGCCTTCCAGCTTCGGCATGCTTTCCAATTGGCCAACTTCTTTCAGGCGGTCAGCAAACTTCAGCAGCAGCAACTCACCTCTGTCTTTAAACTGGATGGCACGACCCTTAAACTGCACGTAAGCTTTCACTTTGTTGCCTTCTTTCAGGAAACTTTCCGCATGTTTCGATTTAAAATCAAAATCGTGGTCGTCGGTATTTGGCGTAAAGCGAATTTCCTTCATTTCGGTCGTCTTCGCCTTGGCCTTCATTTCCTTTTCCTTCTTCTTCTTGTCGTACAGGAACTTATTATAATCGATGATACGACAAACGGGGGGATCAGCCTGCGGGGAAATTTCTACAAGGTCCAACTGCTGTTCCTGCGCCATTTTCAGCGCTTCCTGTGTTGGGTAAATGCCAACTGTTACGTTCTCACCTACCAATCGAATTTGTGGAACCCTGATGTGATGGTTGATTCTGTGTTCTGCTTCTTTGCGGGGAGCAAATCTTCCCCTGTTAAATCCGCCGGGTTTAAACCCGCCCCTGTTTGGTAATGCCATTTACGTTTTTTGTGTTTAAGAATGACTAAGAGTGAAATGGAAATTGAGCTTAGATTTTTTACTCGCTTTCACTTTCTGTGCTCTCTTAGCTATTTATGTTACCGGCGACACCACGCTAATTAACTTCCGTTGCGTCGCACTCTTGTACGTTCTGTAATTCTATTCAGCTAACGTTCGGAACCTGATTTAGTTAAACCAAGGAAAAATTATTTTATCATTTTACCTGGTTTCCCCTGTTCATCAAATCACACATCCGATGATCTTCTCTCATTTACTTCGGACACGATCTCCTGCAAAAATTCGTCCACATTTTTGGCTCCGGCGTCGCCTTTGCCTTGTCTTCGGATAGCTACTTTTCCTTCGTTCACTTCTTTTTCACCGATTACTAGCATGTAAGGAACTTTCAGCAATTCTGTATCACGGATCTTCTTCCCGATCTTTTCGTTCCGGTCGTCGATCTCAACACGAATATCAGCATTTTTTAATTTTTGCAAGACTTCTTTTGCGTAGTCCATGAACTTGTCGGAGATAGGCAAAATCTTTACCTGCAAAGGCGCCAACCAAGTCGGCAGTTTGCCAGCATAATGCTCCAACAAAAAGCCGATAAATCGTTCGTGAGTACCCAACGGCGCACGGTGAATGATTAGCGGCGTATCCGTTGTGTTGTCCTCTGTAGTATATTGAAGTTTAAAGCTTCGGCCCTGCGAAAAATCAACCTGGTTTGTTGCCAGGGTGAATTCACGACCAATCACGCTGTAGATCTGCACATCAATCTTTGGCCCGTAAAAGGCGGCTTCATCCTGAACCTCTACAAATGGAATGTTCGACTCAATTAAAACGTTGCGAACCATTTCTTCGGTTTCTTTCCAAAGCTCAGGTTCGTTCACATACTTCACTCCTAGCTTCTCCGGTGAGTGCAGCGAAAGACGCATCACGTATTTATCAACCCCAAAAATCTTAAAGTACTTCAGGTACATTTCATTCACCGCACGGAACTCATCGGCAAACTGCGACCGTGTGCAGTAAATGTGTGCGTCATTCATGTGTAAACAACGAACACGCATCAACCCAAACAATTCACCGCTCTGTTCATAGCGGTAAACGGTTCCATATTCTGCTATGCGATAAGGAAGATCGCGGTAGCTTTTTGGTAGCGCGGCAAATACTTTATGGTGGTGCGGACAGTTCATGGCGCGGAGGTAATACTTCTCTCCTTCCATCTCCATCGGAGGGTACATGCTGTCAGCATAATACGGCAGGTGACCACTGGTGAGGTACATGCTTTCTTTCGCAATGTGAGGTGTCACTACTCGCTTATAGCCAGCCTCTGTTTCCGTTTCTTTCGCCAGCTTTTCCAGCTCCTCAATAATGACGGTTCCGTTGGGCAACCACATAATCAAACCTTGGCCAACATCATCATCCATTGTGTAGATGCTCAACTCGCGGCCCAGTTTGCGATGGTCGCGTTTTTTTGCTTCTTCCAGCAATTGCAGGTATTCATCCAGTTGCTTTGACGAAGGGAATGTCACACCATAAATGCGTGTCAACTGTTTATTCTTTTCGTCACCTTTCCAATAGGCACCGGCAATATTTGTCAGCTTTATGGCCTTAATAAAACCAGTGTTTGGAATGTGCGGTCCGCGACACAAATCAGTGAAGCCTCCCTGTGTATAAAATGTAATTTCTCCGTCCTCTAAGTTTTGCAGAAGGTCAAGTTTGTATTGATCGCCTTTTTCAGTAAAATACTGGATTGCATCAGCTTTGCCAACAGGTTTACGTACGTAAGCATTGTTCTGCTTCGCCAACTCGGCCATCTTCACTTCCAGCTTGCGCAGGTCTTCTTCCGAAATAGAATGGTCTCCCATGTCCACATCGTAATAAAAACCTTTCGGGCTTTCCAGTGGCGGTCCCACCCAAAACTTAACACCAGGGAATAAGCTCTCAATAGCTTCCGCCATCAAGTGGGCCGATGAGTGCCAAAACGTACTTTGTCCGCCTTTATCATCCCACGTCAATAGCTTCAGCGTTGCGTCACTGTCCAGCGGACGGGTTGCATCCCACACTTCGCCGTTGATTTCTGCCGCTAAAACTTTTCTCGCTAATCCTTCTGAAATTGATTTAGCAAGATCCAGTGCTGTACTGCCTTTCGGCACCTCCCGAACGGCACCGTCGGGTAATGTGATTCTGATTTGTTCGCTCATAAAGAGCGGCAAAATTAACAAATTCAACCGCAAGGGTGAAGGTTTTAAAAAGGCCTTAATAATTAATTTCACATTGTTATGGAGAAAATTGTGCGAAACCCCACTGTTTTTATTCTGTTTCTGCTTGCTACAACTGCCTCCAATGCTCAAGATCTGAGCGGAATCTGGCGAGGCTATTTTATCACGGAAGGTGGTGACCAATACAAATACGAAGTACAACTTGACCAGTCGAAAAGATCTGCACTCACTGGCGTTACCTACTCCTACCTTGACACCCGCTTTTATGGCAAGGCCACCTTTACCGGCAATTACACGAAGGGCTCCAATGCAGCATTAGTGCAGGAGATCAAAACAGTGGAAGTGAAAATGTCAGGCGGCTCTGTTGCCTGTATTATGAAGTGCCGTCTGTTTTACACCCGGTCCGGGAAAGAAGAGTTCCTGGAAGGTGAATACTCCAGTACTTATGAAAATTCCGACCCCGTGTATGGTGTAAAGCGTGGAGGTGATTGCGGTGGTGGCAGAGTGTACTTACGAAAAGTAACCACATCGGATTTTTATGTTGAGCCGTTCCTTAGGAATAAAAAATTAAAAACGGATCCCCCGAAAGACGAAGTCGCCAAGACTACGATAAAACCCCAGCCAAAAAAGCCGGTTGAAAAACCAGCAGTAAAGAAACCGGAGCCCAAAAAAGAAGATATAGTCAAACGGCCGATCGATAGACCGGTTTTGATTGAGACGCCAAACAACAAGACCTCAGAAACTGTATCGATTACAACAAAGCCGATAGAAAGGAAGGTCAATGCTACGCCTTCTACTATCCGCGATCGTAAAAATGAGCTGACGAGAACCATCAACGTAGAAAATAATGAGATCGAGATCAGCCTGTATGACAATGGTGAAATCGACAACGATACCGTGAGTATTTATCTCAACGGAACGCTGATCCTTTCTAACAAACGTTTATCCAACAAGCCAATTACTTACAAGCTGAAGATGGATGAAAACAACCCGGAGCATACGCTTGTGATGGTGGCGGAAAATATGGGTAGCATTCCTCCGAATACCTCGCTGATGATCATCCAGGACGGCGACAAACGTTACCAGGTAAGCATTACCTCCACTGAGCAGAAAAACGCGATGGTCAGGTTTAGATACGAAAAGTAATTGGGCAACTACCACAATAAAAAAGCTGAACAGTATGTTCAGCTTTTTTATTGTGGTAACAAATGAGGAAATGATTTAATTTAAATGTCATATTTCTCTCTTTCTAAACAAATGTGACATGCGCCAGCTGCTTTTGATCACCCTTAGCCTGCCTTTCTGCGTCTTGCTAAAAGCACAAGAAAAAGCTACAACAGAAAATCACCCGCCTTTTGATTGCAAAGCTTTTTTTACAACCGACGAACCTTTAGAGATGACCATGGTCAGTGACTTTAAAAAATTAAAGTCCCAAAAAAAGAAAGGAGCTTACCAGCCCGCTTATGCAGTTCTTAAATTCTCCGTAAAAGATAGCATTGCCGACAGCATCCGTGTTTATGCCCGCGGTGAGTTTCGCAGAATGACCTGCAATATGCCCTCGCTGATGGTAAATTTTAAGGGAAAGAAAAACTCGACTTTAAATGATTTGAAAAAGCTGAAAATGGTTTGCGGTTGTTCGTCATCAGCATACAACGAACGACTGGTGTTTTTGGAATTCCTCGCTTACAAAATATATAATCTAATAACGGAGCTTAGCTTTCGGGTAAGACTGGTTAAGATGAATTATGTTGATCTCCATAACCCGGCAAAGCCCTATTCGCAATACGCATTTTTTATCGAGGATGTAGACGACATGGCAGCGAGAAATGGCTGTCGCGAATTTGAGAAAAAGGCCAGCGCATTGTACTCCGACAGGCAACAGACACTGATGATGTCGGTCTTTCAATACATGATCGGCAACTTGGATTGGTCGATACCAAATTACCATAACGTGAAACTGATACAACCGGTCGGCGATACAAACGCAGCACCCTTCATTGTTCCCTACGACTTTGACTTTTCCGGGCTGGTGAATGCCTCTTATGCTTTTCCAAACCATGAAACTTTTGCAGTGGAAAAAGTTACAGACCGATTTTACCGGGGTTACCCAAGGACTTCGGAAGAAGTAGAAACAGTGCTGCACTTGTACAAAGAAAACAAAGCGAAAATCTTGGCACTTATTGAAGGTTTTGAACTACTCAACAAAATAGATCGTCAAGTGATGGTCGAGTACATCGAAAGCTTTTACCGAACCATCAACAACCAAAAACTAGTGGAGTATCACTTCATCAACGGTAAAGGTTGATGTTTATAAAAAAAGGAAGCCTTATGGCTTCCTTTCTATTGAGATGTAGTGAATTAAAATCCTCTCTGGTTTTCTCTTGGCTTAGGCAGTTCTTTTCTTGGTAGCATTTCATCACGCTGTGCTGTATTAAAAACAAATGCAGCAACGATAGTTGAGGCTTGTTTTAAGTCTTCCGGCACCAGGTGGTCGTACGTATCCATGTTAGTATGGTGTGTCCGGGTGTCGTACTCAATCTCGTCTTGAATGAACTGGAATCCCGGGATGCCAACTGCATCAAAGGCCAGGTGGTCCGTTCCGCCTGTGTTATTGATGGTTACCGTATTTGCTCCCAAATCTTTGAAAGGTTCCAGCCATTTCGCGAAAATCGGCTTCACACCAGCATTCCCCTGCGCATACACACCGCGGATTTTCCCTGTACCATTATCTAAATTGTAGTAGGCAGAAATCTTACCATGTGCAGGCTGCAATTGCATGGTGGCAGGATCGGCTACATGCATCTTTACATAGTTTCTCGATCCGTGCAAGCCTTGTTCTTCGCCGCCCCAAAGTGCAATGCGGATGGTGCGACGAGGCTGCAAGCCGGATGCTTTCAATAAACGAACAGCTTCCATCATTACCGCACAACCGGAAGCGTTGTCGGTAGCACCAGTAGCGCCGTGCCATGAATCAAGGTGTCCGCCAAGCATTACTACTTCATCTTTGAGTTTTGGATCAGTGCCGGGTATTTCAGCTATAACGTTGTATCCTTTCAGGTCATTCGTGAAAAACTTCGCCTTTACATCTGCTTCCAACTGAACAGGTATGCCAGCATTTGCCAGGCGTTGCACACGCAGGAAATCGTCGCTGGATAAGACAACGTTGGCAGGCAGCTCGGGAGCATCTTTTGTGTATTGGCCACCACCTTGCACGAAGATCGTTCCTTCCGTGCCGCGGCTGGTGCTCAATATGAGTGCAGGCTTTTCCTGCAGGTATAAATTGTTTAAAGCTCTTGTAAATGCTTGTCGTGCCTGGACAGCCTGCATAGCCGAAGGATTGCCTTGCGGACGATTGCCTCCTTGTCCTGCCTGACGTGGCTCCGCGTTGGCCATCTTCAGTAATTCTTCCTCAGTATAACGGGTGGCATCGGGTTTGAAGCCTGGCTTTAGTGTGTCGTTGCTCCATACCATTACTATCTTGCCTTTCAGTTTTCCGGCGTATTGTGTAAGCTCCGCAGAATCTTTCGCCTTAATCAATACTACATCGGATGCCATGATTTTATTTCCAGGCGTGCTTCCTGTCCATGCTTTTGATTGAGCGATAAATGGAACGTAGTAAGGTTTTGTCATCGCCACATAACAGCGCTCCTGTTGCCAGCCTTTACCGAAATCACCCCATGATTCAATCTTTACATTTTTTAAACCCCAGCTTTCGAGTTTGGTTTTTGCCCATTGAGCTGCGTTCATAAATCCGGGAGAGGCGGTCAGTCGCGGGCCACTAACGTCAGTGAGATAAAATGCATGGTCCATGACTTGGGAGTTCTTCATCCCTTCTTCCTTAAGCTTTGTGATCACGGCATCGTCGCCCTCCTTTTGTGCGAAAAGACATGCAGCCGAAAGCTGGCAGGCAGCGATGAACAGTAATTTTTTCATGTGCGTTTTGTTTGAGTTTTGCAGAGATAGTAAAAAAGGAAGTTAACGAACATTAATGAATAGACTAATGAAGAGAGCTGAATCAGATTAAGCGAAAGTGACGATTGAGGTTAACTACAATGTAAACATGCACGCAGGATCCAAGAAAAAACAGCAAATAAGAGAGAAAATCGTTTATAGAATTGATGGGACTTTGGCTGATGTTCGTATCCGTTTCGAGAAAAGATGCGCTTTTGACCAACGGAAATGAAAACGTTTCATTGCTTGCAAGCGACTGCATTTCAGAAATAGTATGCCGGGTGCTGCACAGAAGCGGAACTATAATTGTAGTGACAATCCTATCCCACTGGAATAAGTGCTTTGGTTTTGTACATTCAAACTGCATTTTACTCTTGCCTGAACGTTTAGTGCCTTGAAGATTGGATACCTAGCTTCCAATAACAAAGGAATTTCATAGTCATTTTCAATACCTATATGGTGGCGGAGATCTTGTGTAGAACTGCTGCTTCCATAATAGTAATAATCCCTGGTTTTAATGGCATATGTCCAGCCACTGGCAACTGCAAATTTTACCGGTAGCGTTTTATTAAGGTGGTATTTAAACAATAAAGAGAAGTTGTTGACTACAACATTAATTCCATCGAGATCGTCAGGCATCCTTGGGTAATGTCCTTGTAATGAGTAACTCAGGTTTTCGAACTCCATTGCAACTGAAACATTTTTGGCGAAATGATAATCAAGTTGCAGCCATACGTCCCGACCAACCGACTTTGCGTTGCCCGTCGCACCCCCAAAACCTATCCCGGTGGAGATCCTGCATTCTTTTCCTTCTTGAATGTTTGATTGTGAGAACCCGGTAAGAAAAAAACCAAAAAACAAAACTGATAGTGATAAAGATTTTATCATGTCTTAGAAATTAAATAGTGTTTTAATTGAAACTAAAAGATTAGCGATCCTATAGTAAGTGATGCTTCAGCGCATCGATAAGCCATCTGACCCTCTAATGGTAATATGATTTGTATTGGGTGGGCCACTAGGCTTTAGGACATCCTTTTCAAATGTTCGCGGTTTGAATGAGAGTCGTTGCTTTTTAGCGGGATGCGAATATCTACTGCAATAAGACTGTAAGCAATTGAAAAAGACGTGTTGCATTGGTTCTGGTTTGAACCATAATATTAAAGTGAAAAATGTTGTCTTTTGTTAAAGTAACTTTTAAGAAGACTGCGTAGATAGCGTTTGTGAAGGCACGAAGGTAGAATTGTTTCACTCTCACTTTTCGTGGTTTTTAAATGATGGGTTACAGCCAAAAAATAGAAACTTCGCCACGGTTTATGAGTCCGTGCCTATGCTATAAGTTGATAAACTACGGGTCGGTTCAGTCGATACCACGCAGTGAAATGTCACCTTCTTTTGATTGTCTATTGTGATAACCACTCGAAGTCCATTCAAGTTGAATAGCGATAATAACGCACAAGTGTGCGACGCAACAGAAGCGAAATAGAATTTCAACAGCTGGCTAAAAAATCAAAACTTAAAATTCCAGGTTACTGACGGCAAGATTGGAAACAGCGACACCTGCTTCGGTTGTACACGCAGTGTTCCATTATAAGGACTTCCCTCCTGGCTGAAATAAATGAAATAAGGATTAGCGCGGCTGTAAGCATTGTAAATACTGAACACCCAATAACTTTGAATGCGTCTCGGTTTCTTAGGTTGCGGTGTAAATGTCGCCGACAAATCAAGGCGATGGTAAGCACTTAACCGGTAAGCGTTAATACGGCTGAACTCCTGCGTGAGCACTCCGTTGATGACATAAAAACGTTGCGGCAGCGAGGTTGCGTTTCCTGTTGCATAAACAAACACCCCGCTGAACTTCCACTTCTTGTTTTGTTCATAAGTGGCAACAACGGAAAGGTCATGTCTGCGATCATACTTCGCTGGGTATTTAATGCCTTCATTGAGGTCAGGAAATTGTCTCCACGTCCATGACAACGTATAGCCCACCCAGCCCGTTACCCGGCCCCGAACTTTGTTCACAAATAGTTCCGTTCCATAACTCCAGCCCTTTCCAAAAACAAAATCTTCCTCGGGATCCGTCAGGTTAGGTGTGTACCCCTCACGGTATTCGATTTGGTTTTGCATCGTTTTATAGTAGGCCTCGATCGATGTTTCGTACTCGTTGTTCTTAAAGTTCTTAAACAATCCTGCAGCATATTGCCAGCTCTTTTGTGGCTGCACACGGAACGTGCTGGGCACCCATAAGTCAGTTGGCAAAGTGGTTCCGGCATTGCTCACCAGGTGAATGTATTGAAGGTTGCGGGTGACAGATGCTTTGATGGACGTTGTGGCATTTACCGAATAGCGAGCCGTGACACGGGGCTCAAAACCACTGTATGTTTTTACCGGTTCAAAGCCACTGTAAACGGTGCTGTCTAAGTTGTTTTGGTTTGCGTCTTTCACATACTTGGTATAGGGACCAACTTGGGTGAAACTGCTCCAGCGCAAGCCATAATTCAACTTTAGTTTTTCAGTGGCGTCCCAATCGTCCTGGATGTACAAAGCGTTTTCAATAGCCCGCTTGATACCGGTATTGCTTGGGCGAAAGATGACGCTGTCTTGTCTGCCGGAAGTAACGTTTGGCGTGAATTTATGATAGGTTGAAATGCCACCGAACTTGATCTTGTGTGTACCCGATGGGTAGTAGTCGAAATCAATCTTGGCAGAACCATCGCGAATGCCGGATGCGAGCTTGATCTCGAAATTGTTTTGTGCGGCGCCAAAAGAAAAATTGTAGTCGTTGTAGACCAGCGTAGTGTTTGCAAAAAGCTTGCGGTTGAAAACGTGGTTCCAGCGTAATGTACCCGTCGAATTGCCCCAAGGGATATCGGCCCTGAAAGCAAGTTTGGCGTTGCGAAACGTAAAGACATCACGGCCAAAATAGCCGCTGAGGTAAAGCCGGTCTTTATCGGAAAAACGGTAGTTGATCTTTGCATTCAGGTCGTAGAAATAATAACCCGAACCGTAGAAATTGCTGGTGTCTTTGATAAAAGGTTTCACCAACGCATCGATGTACGTACGCCGGGCCGACACGATAAAAGATGCCTTGTCTTTTTTGATGGGTCCCTGCACGGAAAGTCGCGAGGCAATTAAGCCAATCCCGCCTTCTGTCACAAACTTATTGGCATTGCCGTCCTTCATTTGCACATCCAGCACAGATGAAATACGGCCGCCGTATTGTGCAGGCATGCCACCTTTGATCAGCGAGGTGTTTTTGATAGCATCGGAGTTGAATATGGAAAAGAACCCGAACAGGTGCCCCGTGTTGTAGACCACAGCATCGTCAAGCATGATCAGGTTTTGATCGGGACCACCACCGCGGACATAAAAACCCGCGTTTCCTTCCCCGGCATTCCGGACACCGGGCAACAGTTGAATCGCTTTCAGGATATCGACCTCGCCCAAAAAAGCCGGAACGTTTCGAATCTGGTTCATCGACAGGTCAATCTGCCCCATTTGTGCATTGCGAACGTTCACGTCTCTCCTCCTGCTATAAATCACAACTTCGCTCAGCGCAGCTGCTTTTGGAAGCAAGTAAAAATTGAGTTGTTGGTTTCCAGATAAAGTGAGGGCCTGTGACTGCGTGAGGTAGTTAACATGGGAAACCGTCAATTCATAACTTCCCGAATCAAGCGTGATAGAATAAAACCCATATTGGTTGCTGCCCACAGCTTTTCCGTTGATAGTGACCGTCGCTCCGATGATTGATTCACCGCTCGTGCTGTCCTTCACATAGCCGTTTACCGTAAACTTTGATTGCGCCGAAGCAACCGATGCAAGTAAGAGAAAGAAAACTGTAAAAAATCGTTGCATGGTAAAACGGTTAATAATGTTTGTCGGTGGTGACTTCACTTTTCGAAGATTTAGGAGCATCTGCTATTTCTTCGTTGAGAACTTTGATTGTTTCACCACATTCCAGCATCGCTTTTCCGTATTTGGGATCTCTTACACCCAAGTAAGGATTCCTAATCTCTTCTTTCTTGCTCAACCATGTCGCCGACTGTACGTCATCAAAAGCCATCGGGCACTGCTGCAGGTAAAGTTTTTCCCGGTCGTATTGAACAGTATTTAAGAATTGGTAAAGATTGTCAGTCAAATTATTGAAGGCTTCACGCTGCTGGCGAATTCCTTTTTCAGAGGAAATGGTTTGCAAATCTCCTTTTGCATTTTCGATAAAAGCTGCGGCCGTCTCGTAAATAGCCGATGAATCTTTTTTTAATTCTTCAAGATTGATGGAACTAACATCTGTGAGCAGGGTTTGCGCCGTTACGTTTACTGATGCAGAGTCCCAGTTGACAAATAGCTCCGAAAGCTTCTCGTAACTGTTCAATGTATTGGCGACAGAGGTATTAAAGGCGTTTGAATGTTTGCTGACGGCCAAAGCTTGTTGCTTTGGTGTTTCTTCTGTTCCAGCTTTTTTATCGGGACGGGCAAGAATCAGCCAGGTAATGATGCCGGCTCCTGCTAAAAGGAGGCCTATAATGATGGGGCGCATAGTAAAATTTGCGCAAAACTAACCGCAGATTACCTGTATTTAAAACGGATTATCGGTATTTGAACCGTTTTTAGCAATCATTCAGCAAATCTTCGCGAAATTTGCGCCTTCGGAAATCCGAAATCGCAAATCTTAAATCTGAAATTGAATCATGCTCGCTGGTTTTCAAAATGTGACGTTTGAATTTGGTGCCCGTACAATTGTGGAAGATGCCACCTGGCATATACATCCAATGGAAAGAATAGGATTGATTGGTTATAATGGTACCGGTAAGTCCACCTTACTCAAAGTAATTGTAGGTGAATACCAGCCTTCAAAAGGAACGGTTGAACGTAGCCGATCTACGAGCATTGGCTACCTGCACCAGGACCTGTTAAGTTTTGATACGAATGAGTCAATCCTGCAGGTAGCGTTGCATGCATTTGACCGGGCTAGGAAAGTGCAGGAAGAACTGGACGAGATCACAAAAAAGCTGGAGACTGATTCATCCGACGAATTGCTATTGGAATACAGCCACAAATTGCACGAGTTTGAAGAAGCCGGGGGTTATGAAATTGAACACAAGACGGAGGAAGTTCTCCAGGGCCTTGGCTTTAGCAATGCCGATCTCAGTCGTCCTTACCGCGAGTTCAGCGGTGGATGGAGAATGCGGGTGCTGCTGGCCAAGATGATCTTGCAGGCGCCGGATCTTTTGTTATTGGATGAACCGACCAACCACCTTGATCTACCGTCAATCGAGTGGCTGGAAAAATACCTGCAGCATTACAAAGGCGCTGTCGTAATCGTGAGCCACGATAAATATTTTCTTAACCGCATGGTGAAGAAAGTCGTAGAGCTTTACCAGCGGGAGCTGCATATCTACAATGGTAATTATGATTTCTATGAGAAGGAAAAAGCCATCCGTATTGAGATGCAGCAGAAGGCTTACGAAAACCAGCAGGATTACATCCGTCAAAATGAACGGCTGGTAGAACGCTTCCGTGCAAAAGCCAGTAAAGCGGCGATGGCGCAAAGTATCATCAAAAAACTTGACAGGCTAGATCGTATAGAAGATGTGACGCTGGAGCGACCTGATATCCGCATCAACTTCAACGTGGATAAAACGCCGGGCAAGGTGCTGGTGGAATTAAAAGGAATATCGAAGCATTTTAAGAACGTCGAGATTCTTGAAAACACTTCGGCTGAAATTGAACGAGGTGATAAGATTGCGTTAATCGGTGCCAATGGAAAGGGTAAATCAACATTGCTCCGCATCATTGCCGGCACAGAAACGTTCGAAGGTGAGCGGAGGTGGGGCCATAACATTGATCCTGCCTTTTATGCGCAGCACCAATTGGAGTCACTGGGTTTGGATAATACGATCCTGGATGAAATGCGCCAGGCTGGCGCCCAAAAAACAGATTTAGAATTAAGAGCTTTGCTTGGTGGCTTTTTATTTGGCGGCGATGACGTGGACAAGAAAATTAAAGTATTGAGTGGGGGCGAAAAAGCAAGGGTAGCGCTGGCAAAAACCATTATCAGCAAAGCCAACTTCCTGTTGCTGGATGAACCGACCAACCACCTCGACATTCACTCTACCGAGCTGCTGATCGAAGCATTAAACCGCTATCAAGGAAGTATTATTCTCGTAAGCCATGACCGTTATTTCGTTTCCAAGATCGCCAACAAAATCTGGGAGATTAAGAACAAAGAGATCAAAGAGTTTAAAGGTGGATACGAGGAATGGGTAGATTGGAACGAACGCATGGCTGCAAAGGAAAAGGAAAGCGGTAGTAAGCAGTCGGCAGCAAGCATAAAGGAGCCAATCAAGAAAGACGAGCCCGCACCACCAAAGCAATCCAATCAAACCATTTCCCAATCCGACAAATCCGCGGTTCAAAAAGAGCTGCAGAAACAGCAGAAAGTATTTCAAAAATTGGAAAAAGAAGTCGCTGAATTAAATACCCAAAAAGCCGAGCTGGAAGCAAAGCTTGCTTCGCCGGATATTTACACAAAGGGTGACGAATTCAAAAAGACGGAAGCAGCCTATCAGTCTCTCTTAGCGAAGCTGAGCACAACGAACAAGGAATACGAAGTTGTTTTTGAAAAGATCATTTCGCTTGATGAGCAATTGCTCGGTTAGGTTAGGCGCATTGCGTTTTTGCTGAACGGTTGTGGTGGTACAAGTCTTGCAAAAAGCATCTGACCATTCAACTTAAAAGCAGAAACATGAAAAAGACAATTCTTTCAACAGCCCTGGCTGCTGTGTTGGTGCTGGGTTATTCCTGCAAAGGGAAAGACAAGAACACAGCAGACAATACCAACAACACGACCAACACTAATACCCCAACCTCTCCTACCAACACGGCACCGGTAGAAATTTCGGGGGACGAAACCTTGCGGCAGGGTGTGCAGGATGCCACAAAAGACATCAGCGGATTGCAAACCCGTGTGGAGAACGGCGTGATTTACCTTTCCGGCACTATCAGCCAAGAAGACAATCGCCGCATTACGCCAACATTGAATTCGTTGCGTCCGAAAAGCATCAATCGTGATAACCTGACCGTAAAATAAAGGAGGTGTACCGTGGCATTACAAGATAAATACAGGCAGCTAATTACAACAGCGCAACAATCGGGTGTAAGCAATTTACAAGTGCGGGAACAAGGTGGTGTTTTGTACATCGATGGAGCAGCGCCATCTGCGGCAGTAAAGGACCAGTTATGGAATGTGTATGAGCAGATCGATCCGAACTTTCAAAGCGGCGATGTGATCATGAACATCAATACGAATGTTACCTCAGGCTCACAGGCAACTGTTACAACGAAAGAATCGAATTTGAATATCCGTCGTGGTCCCGGTACTGACCAGCCAATCGTTGGCAAGGCGGCAAAAGGTGAGACAGTAACCGTGATCAACAAAACAAGTGAGCAATGGTGGCTGATTCGCTCCAAAGATGGCGAAGAAGGCTATGCGCATTCGCAATATCTTTCTATCCTTGGATAGGATAAAGACAACAAAAGGGGTGGGAGAATCTGTTGGATGTACCTCCCCTTTTGCTGTTTCTATTCGCTTTTCATTTTAATAAAATCTGCAACAAGGTACTGGATAAATTTTCCAGTCAGATTATTAGTAGTACCGTTTGCTAGCTGGGTTGCGCCTTCACAAATATGCAGGTATGCTGTGTTGGCATGAGCTGCACATAAATTGATATACTGGCGGGCATGCAGCGTTTGAATACCGCTTGGCGTAGATGCACTGCTTAATATATTCTGCACGCAATCAAGGTCTATTTCAATTCCGCAAAAATTATCGCTGGTAAATTCAATGGCGTGTGATACCGCCTGGCGGAAGTTCCGTTTTTCATGAATGAAAATATCCTCGTAGGTGATGATGTCGAAAAACGGATTATTGACGATGTCGATCCACACGTTCTGTGGCAAATAGTTTTCATGCACGCCGACGGCGCAATACTTCAGCAGGTAGCCATCTTCTTCCGCATAGCGGAATGCGTTTCCGCTATGGCGTCCTTCTGATGGACGGTAGTCTGTGTGCGCATCAAGGTTAATGCAATTGATTTGCGGTATGGCAGTTTTCTCAGCCGCATGCAAGCCTTTTGCAGCGCCTTTCAACAGCGGATAGGCATTGTTATGTCCGCCGCCAATGACAATCGGAATTTTCCCAGCGCTTACGAGTAGCTTAATCAGGCTCTCCACTTCGTCATCAATCTGGTTAACTGCATGACGGTAAGCTTCTACTTTTTCTTCCTGGCCATAAGCGTTTTTGTCAATGAGGAACTGAATATCGCCAAAATCAAAATGGCCGATGATACCAATGTCTTCTCCGCTGAGAAAATCATTACTCTGGATATTAAAAAACGACTGGAGAAAAGAAAGCCAAGCCGTACTAGCGCCACTTGTTCCGTAATTGGCCTGCACGCCAATATCTTCCGGTATGCCAACAATTACAAACCGGGTATCCATGTTTTTTACAGCCTCGGTTATATCGCCTTCGTGTAAGACTTGAAGCCTCTCTCCCATCTTTGTTTCAAAGCGACGAAGTTTAGTCAGGGAAAGGACATCGTTTTTTGTATAACGTTTCAGATGTGTAAGGTTCATAGCAAGTTGGTGAAAGGATCATTGTTTCCTTCTCAGAACAACAAGATAATTCCCTTCAACGATTTGCTGAAAAATTCTTTCACACGTCTGGTCGTTCATTCTTCACCTTACCATATTAACCAACAGGTTGCGGCGACAAGTGTTTGATGCTCTCCAGCAAGGAAACAATCATCTGCGGTGTTAAGAGATTGTATTTTGCATACGATGCATCTGCACCCACTTTTACAGAGTAGCAATTGCGATGGTTCATCAACAGCTTGAACATGTCTTCATCAGTCCTGTCGTCACCCGCCGCAAAAATGAAATCATAGGCTTCTTTCTGGAGGATCTTTTTGATGGCTGTTCCCTTATCAATGCCACGGTTTCGCACCTCCACAATCTTGTTGCCCGGTAATACCTGCAAGTGTTTGTTGTGAATGTATTCATGCAGCTCGCTAATCAATTCTAGTGACCGTAACTTGCCTTGCTCCACGTTGCAGTTACGAAAGTGCCAGACAATGGAGAAATCTTTTTCTTCAATAAAGCTGTCAGGGCAGCGCCTCACATACATCTCCATGATGTTGTGGACCTGTTCTTTCCACTCGCTATGCGTTTGTATTTCAGTTACCCAGTCGCCATTTTTTTGCTTTGACCGGGCACCATGTTCGGCAATAAGGCTAATAGGCATACTTCCAAAATGTTTGTCCAGCCAGCCGCTGCTTCTTCCACTGATAATGACAACGTCGTTTTCCTGTCGGGCCGAAAGTTCACCCAATATCGAACAAAGATGCCTGCCCGGAACCGCTTTTTCAGGGTCGCCGATATGTGGCACTAAGGTGCCGTCGTAATCAAGCAGCAGCAACCGTCGTGCTGCGGTGCGATAGTCATCCAGTAAACGGCGTTTTGACAGATCGTCCAAAAAGAAGATCTGGAAGGTTTGTTGTCGTTGCTTAATTAGCTTGAGTTCTGTTATAAAGTCCTCTGCCCATGTTTTTACATCATAGTTGGCGATACGACGCTGCATATTTACCATTCGGTAACGTTGCGATTCCTCGTCCATTTCCAGCCCTTCTTTGATGCGTTGCGACATGTCAACCACATCGTTTGGGTTGATGATCAGTGCATCGGTGAGTTCCCTAGCCGCACCAGCCATCTCGCTAATGACCAACACTCCTTTATTGTCCTTGCGGCTGGCTACAAATTCTTTTGCAACCAAGTTCATTCCATCACGCAACGGCGTGATCAGCGCCAGGTCACAAGCGGTGTACAAAGCAAGCATTTCGTGGAAAGGCAAAGAACAATACCGATAGATCACCGGCTGCCAATGGATGTTTCCAACCTCTCCATTCAAGCGGCTCACCGTTTCATCGATAATGCGTTTTCTTTCTGCGTATTTCGATATGGTATCACGTGATGGCACAACAACCAGCACGAACACAACTTTGTTATGATAGCCGGGATTCTCTTTCAAAAAAAGTTCGTAAGCCCGCAGGCGATTGAACACGCCTTTAGTATAGTCAAGCCTGTCCACGGAAAAGATGATCTGCTGCCTTCCCAGCTTTTCTTTTAGCTGGGAACGCAATTGAACAACGTCCTGTCGTTCGTAGGCATTTTGAAAACAACTGAAATCGATGCTGATGGGAAATACGTCAACCTTAACCAAGCGGTTATCGTGTCGAAGAATATGACGATCGCTGTCAATTCCTAACACCATCAAAACGCTTTGCAAAAAATGCGAAGCATAGTCAATGGTATGAAAACCGATTAGGTCTGCGCCCAGCATTCCCTTTAAGAGGCTCTCCTGCCACTTCCTTGGCAGCAGCCTGAAGATCTCGTACGATGGAAAGGGAATGTGCAGGAAGAACCCAATCGTTACTTCAGGCATGCGTGCCCGAAGCAATTGCGCCAGCGGAAGCAAATGGTAGTCATGTATCCATACCACGTCTCCCGGACGAAGATGAAGCATTAGCGTTTCGCAAAAGTGTTCGTTAGCTAATTGATACTGTTCAAAATGATCTTGGTTGTATTCCGCAAACGAAGGGAAATAGTGAAACAAAGGCCAGACGACAGAATTGGAAAAGCCGTTGTAGTATTTTTCGTACTGATCTTTATAAATAAACACCGGAAGAAACTGGTAGCTTGTCTGGTCGATGGAGCGTTTGGCTTTATCCCACTTTACCGGGCCGCAGCCGCAAAAGCCTACCCAAAATAGATCGGCGTAACTGGTAGTGGTGTTCTGAAGATAGCTGTCCATCGCTGTGATCAATCCTCCCGCTGACGGCTTTACATGTACATCCTCCCCTTCACTAACAACAGTCATTGGCAGCCTATTGGACACGATAAAAAGTCTCGGTTCGGTCATAGCATAAATTTTAATGAATCGATGATGAGCAAGGTAGGACTGCCACTATAGGATGGCATTAAACCCGGATTAGATTATAATTAAATCAGTAAAGACTGTTATAGATAGATTAGAAAGCAATTAGAATCACTGCGTATTCCTAGCCGCTGCTGGTTTGACGTAATTTTACAAGCCACGAAACCCTTTCATTCCAAATGAACTACCTTTTTGTCCTGACATCCTTTTTCGTTCTTTTCCTATCCGGTTGCGACATCCGCCAGCGGGAGGATTCTTTGCAAAAAAAAGAGGCCGCCCTCAACGAAAAAGAGCAGCAACTGTTACTCAGGGAAAAAACCGTTCAGTTGCGTGAAGAAGAACTGGCGAAGTGGAAACAACGCATGGATAGCACGACTGTTGCCGATTCCACCGCAAAGGTTGACTCTTCATTGATTGGGGCTTGGGCCGTGCAGATGACGTGTACAGAAACAAGTTGCTCCGGTTCTGCCGTGGGTGATGTAAAAAGCGAAACCTGGGAACTCAGCTACCAGGACCGAAACGTAATTGCCAAGGCAAAGGTCAATAATGAACTGGTGAGAGTATATAGTGGTATTTATACCGGCAATACGCTGGAACTTTTGGAAACCCACGAGAATGGAACGCAGGCAACGGCAAAAATGGTTGTTCGCTTACGCATTGTAAGCGACAAGCAATTGGAAGGTCAGCGGGAGATTGAGCGGTTGGCGGAGAGCTGCAAGATCATCTATGCTGTGACAATGAAAAAACAATAACCCACCAAAGTTGCCGATTGTATGATATTGATTAGTGACCTGGATCTTTCGCTTCCTTTCAAAAACCCGGTGGTTATTTTCTCGCTGGTATTATTCATCATTCTTTTTGCTCCCATCCTTTTCAACCGTATCAAGGTTCCGCACATCATTGGGTTGATCCTGGCAGGCGTTGTTGTGGGGCCTTATGGTTTAAATCTGTTGTTACGCGACAGCAGCATCGTTCTCTTCGGCACCGTCGGCCTTTTGTATATCATGTTTACAGCAGGCCTTGAAATTGACCTGGAAGAATTCCGCAAGAATCGTGTGGCCAGTTTTGTGTTTGGCTTGTTTACGTTTGCCTTGCCCATGGTGTTTGGCGTGCTGGCCGCTTATTACGTGTTGCGCTTTAGTTTGCCCTCGTCCATATTGCTTGGAAGTATGATGGCTTCGCATACGCTGTTGGCTTATCCTATCGCCAGCAAATATGGAATTGCCCGCATTAGGGCCGTGACACTAACCATTGGCGGGACCATCGTCACAGACATTTTAGCCTTGTTAGTGTTAGCAGGTGTAACGGGCATGACAAAGGGTGACATTGGACCTTCTTTCTGGCTGCGACTCGCTATTGCAACTGTGATCTTTGGATGTGTCCTATTTCTTCTTTTTCCACTGATTGCACGGTGGTTTTTCAAACGTTTCGACGATAATATTTCGCAATACATTTTTGTTTTGGCGATGGTCTTCCTAGGTTCTTTCCTGGCAGAAGTTGCCGGTCTTGAAGCCATTATTGGCGCATTCCTTTCCGGGTTGACGCTTAACCGTTTTATTCCCCATTCTTCCGCTTTAATGAACCGCATCGAGTTTGTTGGCAATGCGTTTTTTATTCCTTTCTTTTTGATCAGCGTGGGCATGCTGGTAGACTTTCGCGTATTGTTCCAGGGATGGGATTCGATTCTCGTGGCGGTTGTCATGACAACGACAGCAGTTGTAACGAAGTTTGCCGCGGCATGGCTCACACAGAAAAGCTTTCATCTTACTGCAAATGAACGCCGGATGATTTTTGGATTGAGTACGGCAAGAGTCGGTGCAACACTGGCAGTTGTATTGGTTGGGTACAACATCATCATTGGTGAGACAGCGACCGGTGAACCCATTCGACTCTTAAATGAAAGTGTACTAAACGGCACGATCCTGATGATCCTCGTAACATGTACCATCAGTTCGTTCGTGGTTGAAAAAGCTTCGCAGCGACTGGCACTGTTAAATGAGAACCAACCAAAGGAAAGCGGCGATAGCGAAAAGATACTTATTTCATTAGCCTACCCCGAAACCACTACGGAACTGGTGTCTCTTGGATTGATTCTGAAACCGAAAAAGAGCCTTACTCCCGTTTATGCCTTGCATATTGTAAGCGATGAAAATGAAATGGAAAATGCTGAATCAGCGGGAAAGAAAATGATGGCCAAAGCTACAGCCCATGCCCTGGCTTCGGAGCAAACACTTACCCCGCTTACACGGCACGATGCCAGTATCAGCAATGGAATTATTTATACCATCAGAGAGCAGGGAATAACTGACCTTGTTATTGGTCTGCATCATAATTCTGACCAAAAGGATTTCTTAGGAGCCACGGCCGAAAAAATTCTTCGGCGGGTGTACGAAACCGTTTACATCTACCGCCCGTTACAGCCATTGAATACATTACGACGGATGTTGGTGGTTATTCCACCAAAAGCTGAACTGGAACCGGGGTTCAACCACTGGTACTATAAACTAACCAACATTGCAAAAGAAGCGGGAATTGCCATCGCGTTTTATGGAACACAGCAGGTGATCGACGAGCTATTGGATCTTCAAAAGATCAGCAAGCAAAATGTAAAGACCAGCTTTCACAAATTCACCAACTGGGATGACTTTTTAATCTTTTCCAGGGAGTTAAAGCAAAACGATCTGTTCGTCATCATCGCTTCCCGCAAATCACATCCATCCTATCATCAGGCACAGGACAAGCTTTCCTATTACCTCACTAATTATTTTAATGAAAATAGTTTTCTTCTCCTTTACCCAAAACAACTTGAACAAGGGATTAAGATGAATGAAATTGAATCGGCCGACGGCGCCTTAGCTGAAAAATTTGTAGAAGGTGTGAGTAATGTAACGAAGGTTGGTGGTTTGTTACGTCACATGTTCAACCGAAAGAAAAAGGAATAACTGGTTCTCTTTTTATTCAAATATCCGGTTTGGTAAGGAGTGGTCATGGCTATTAATATCATCCCGGAAATTCAGTGCGCCCTGTTTATCAACCCATGCCGTAATATAGGTGATCGCTACAGGTACAGGCTCTTCCAACGTCACCCATTTTCAGATACTGCATTTATTGCAGCAGCAATTACGTCTCTGGGCCGGAAAAATGCCATGCGGATATAACACAAATACCGTGCATGGCTTCGCATAATTATTGTTGCAGCTACAACAAATACTTGCTTCGATGCGCAACACTTTACACTGGATTGTTAACCGCTACCGTACGCTGGTGAACAGCATTGCGTTCTATCCGGCTTTTATTGCGCTGTGCTTTTTAGGTCTTTCTTATTTGATGATTCATATTGATTTCTCGGATACGGGCAAGTCCATTAAGGCAAATTGGGAATGGTTGAAGCTGAAAGATGCGAGTACAGCCCGGACAATCATTTCTGTTATTGCAGCCGGTATCTTGTCTCTAACTGTTTTTAGCTTCACGATGGTGATGGTCATTCTCAACCAGGCGGCTTCACAAATGAGTAACCGTGTGCTCGACCAGTTGATTGGCAACCGTTACCAGCAGTTTGTGCTGGGCTTTTACATAGGAACGATTGTTTATTCTCTTTTTCTCCTTAGTGCCATTCGCGATATAGATGCAGGTATTTATGTGCCTTCATTAAGCACCTACCTGCTCATTGCTTTTGCCATAGTTGACATCTTTCTTTTCATCTACTTCCTTCATTATATCACCCAGTCCGTGAAATATGCTGTTATCATTCGCAAAATCTATAAACAAACGCTGACGGCGTTGAAAGCGACTTGTCAGCAATCCCGGGAAGAGGACGTTCCGGAGAAAATGGAAGGTTATTCTTTCCCTGCTCACAAAGCAGGCATATTTGAGGGGTTTGACCACGACGCACTTTTCAGGCTGGCAACAGAAGAGGAAGTAATGATACAATTCCTGTATCCGACCGGCACCTATGTTTTGCAAGGTGCGCCTTTACTGTTGATTTCACCAAAATCAAAAAAACTAACAGAGACGGCTGAGGGAACCATCAGACTTTCGGTTTTCATTGATCCGGAAGAATCAGTTTCAAAAAATTTTTATTACGGCTTTCGCCAGCTGACGGAAGTAGCAATAAAAGCCATGAGCCCGGGCATCAACGACCCTGGAACAGCTGTTGAGAGCATCAGGGCATTGATAACCTTACTGGACTATCGCTTACATCATTTTCCCAATTCGGTTTTCCGTAATGAAAAAGGTCGTGTTTGCATCATCAGCCGCGAAAGAACGTTTGAAGAGATGTTCGATTCAACCATTAAGCCGGTTTGGCATTATGGAAAACAGGATCCTTTCATACAAATGGAATTACAGCATCTACTACAACAGCTGTTTCAAAAAGAGCCGAACAGCGTTCTCGGGAAATTTCTTTCCAATGTCCGCCGGCAGTCGAACAATGAGCCAGAAATGGAGCCTTAGTAAATAATAAATGTTCAATTGTAAAATATGCCACAGCAACTTGCATCCGAACGAAAGAAGCTCCTTCAGTCAATAGAACGCTTGCTTGAAGGACCGATGATCTTCCTTGGCTTTGTTTGGTTAGCGCTTTTGGTGATAGAATTGGTTTGGGGTCTTTCTCCGCTCCTTCAAAAAATCAGCGTTGCTATCTGGGGACTATTCATCATCGACTTTTTTCTGAAGCTTTTCCTGGCACCACATAAGCTTCGGTTTTTGAAAACAAATTGGCTTACTGCAGTATCGCTGCTGATACCGGCCTTACGTGTCTTCCGCCTTGCACGTTTGCTGCGTGTGCTTCGTGGTATCCGCTTGGTACGTGTGGTATCGTCGCTCAATCGTACGATGAAAAGTTTAGGCGCTACCATGAAACGGCGTGGCTTTTCGTATGTGCTGGCCCTTGCAATCATCGTAACATTTGGCGGCGCAGCAGGTATGTATGCCATAGAGAAAGGCAATCCGGGTTTTGAAAGCTATGGTATGGCATTGTGGTGGACTGCCATGCGTGTAATTACAGCGGGCAGCGAAGCCTGGCCTTTAACAGGAGAAGGCAGGGTGCTGGCATTTGTGATTGCTGTATTTGGTTACGCTGTATTTGGTTATGTGACCGCCACTCTCGCTACGTTTTTCATTGGTCGAGATGCAGAGGAAAAAGACGCACCCGTGGCCGGCGCAAAAGATGTAGAAGAATTAAAGACAATGATTCAATCGCTTACCGAAACTGTCAACAGAATGTCGTCAAAGTAGTTAGCAAGTTTGCTCTGCCTTTCACTCGCTTCCAATATCATCGTATTGTCTTAAGACCTTATTTGTCTCCGGTGAGGCAGGCGCAGGTTGTAGCTGTTACTTTATGCATTTGGCGATTTTGCTGTTGGACCTCTTTGCTCTGCCCACAAATAGATTAGCGAGCCAATGAAGAAGAATAAAAAGTCAAGGAGGTCAAATACAAATCGCTTTGAAAAGTAGGGGAACACCCATTCGGAGATAATACTCACATATGAAGTCGCCAGCAACACCTCCAGTAAGGAGAGGCGATACGCTACTCCCCTTTTGAACAGATACCTGCGCTCCGCCTTAAGCAGTGTAAGAATAATGGGCATGGCGAGTAGATTATCCAGGTAAGCATCAACAATAGCAAGCCTGATCTTCAGCCCATACTGGACAAGTTGATGCAAGGCGAACAGGCTAGCGCATATAACGAACAAGGGCGATCGGAGTGCCTTCATGTTATCTATTAAACTGCTGCAAAAAATACGAACAGGAGGACAACAAGAATCACCGGTGATAGGGCAACAAGTATTAAAAGGATAATGCTTTTGAAAATCATTTTCACAATCTTTAAAAACAATCCATCAGCCGGGTTGGGCTTCACCCACTCAAGAAGGCTCCGCCACCAACCTTTTATAAAATCAATATATCCGGTGTTGTTTTCCTCTGCCATTCTTGTGCGCAGCAACAGAAACCATGCCTTGCGTCTGAAACGTTTCGATTCTACCTTGTAGATCGATTCTATTTGCTTAACAAAAGTGTGGCGCCCCTTTTATTTTAATCAGAATTTAATCCTACGCCAAGGATTGTTTTTATTACCAATCGCAAAACATTCTTCTATTGCGTCTCATCTATCAGCGGGTGGTCCGCCCTGGTGGATGTTTTTCATCACGTCAGATTGGAAGTCACCAACAGATTTCACTACGTTTAAACTCCCGTCTGTTTCCATGATGACGGCATCTACCTCTTCAAGTGAGGCAATACCGTTTTCGCGGATAGCTGCATATATCTCGTCTTTATTAATTCGCTCCTTTTGCATTGCCGCATCCAACAGTTTTCCCTTGTAGACCAACAACGCCGGGGTTGATTTTACAAGACTGGAAACAAAGTTCGACCGGGCTGAAACAAAAGTGATGAGGTACTGTAAATAAATCAGAAGCAAGAATGCCAGCACACCGTCTGCAAGCGCTACATTTTTATTCAAAAGCACGGTTGCCAGTGTTGAGCCTAATGCAATCGTTACAATAAAATCAAAAGCATTCATTTTCGACAATGTGCGTTTGCCGGAACTTCGTAACGAGGTTATCAGCAACACGTAAGCAAGGATTGTAATAATGGCCGTCCGGAAAATGCTATCCCAACTATCAAAAAAGATGTTTTTCATAGCGTGTGTTGTTTAGGAATATACAACTCTTTCACCAATACCATCATGATTACAAGAATTGGTGTAGCCAACACAAGTCCCCAAGCGCCTGTAAGCGGTGCGATGAGCAATTGTGCGATAATGATCAGCGCTGGCGGAACACTGATCATCCGCTGTTGCACCATAGGTGTGATAAAATTGCTTTCAATGATTTGAACAACGATGTACAATCCTACTACCCACGCAGCGGTTGAAACGCCTTGCATTAAAGCAACCAGCACAGCAGGAATCAACGCGATGAGTGGACCGAAGTTGGGTATGAAATTCAAAATGCCGGCAATCAACGCTAGGGCCAGCCACATCGGCATACCAAGGATGGCCAAACCAATTGCCGTTAAAAGAAAGATAAGCGTCATCGCAAACAACTGACCCTTTAGCCAGTTTTTAAGCATCTGCGCCATTTTGGTTAGCACTTCTTCCGCTTTCTTTTTTCCTTTCGGCGGAATGAGTCGCACCACCGTTCGTTTATACAAGCCAGGCGATACCGTGAAGAATATGCCGATAAACAGAATGACATAGAGATCGGTGATGATGCCGTATGTACTTGTAAATATTTTCTGGAGGAGCGATTGCGCCTTTTGCTGCGTCTCTGTTGACGTGGCCTCTTCTACTACCTTCCGTCCTAAACTAGATTCGCTCAGTTTGTTCTTTGCGTTTTCGATGGTAGATGGCAGCGTTTCCCTTAGCTGTGAGAGCTGTTCCTGCACCTTGGCCCCCATCAACCAAAATAACAGAACGACAATGATCAACGTGGTAACAATGGAAACCGTTACGCAAATCCCTTCTTTCCATCTTGTTTGTTTGCAGATCAGATCACTTAGTCCGCGAAAGAACACGGCGATGAGCGAGCCGGCTAGTATCAGGAGAAGAACGTTGATGGTTGCTTTTGCAAGAAGAATGGCAATCACAATGGCTGCGAAAATGGAACCCGTGATCCATACCTTCTGCGGAAACGTATAAGCGTTGTCGTTATTGGCCCGCTGTGTCATTTGTGTTGGGTTTATGCATGGATAATTATTTTTCTTCCTCAATTTTCGGTTTGGCAATACCGCGTATATAAGGGAGTAAAAAGCGAACAAGCGCTACAGCAATAACAAAGACGGCCAATATTGCTATAAAACCATTTAGCTGTTTTGTTACGACCTCGGTCCATTCTTGCATACAGTCCGATTTATTGGTTTAAGCACAAAAGATTGCCGTTTACACTCAGTACGAATTTTACTAAATAATGCTGCAGAAACGATGCGATCGAACTGCATTACAAGTCGAGCTAATAACACCCGGCCATCATCTGTACAAACTTTTTCTTCATACAGACCTACTTCTGCAGTATCATACGGTAGCACGATAAAGTGACCCACCGATTCGACCCCTGAATCTGTAGGATCCATTTATGGGAAAATTTTAAGGTCTGATTCAAATACCAAACCACCTTATAAGTAGCAGGAATTAAAGGAAGATGTGCAGGTATCGATTACCGCCGGGATACCATTTTCGGCTTACCTGCGTCCATTGATCTTTGTTTAAGCGAGTCGGCCAGTAAAATATTAACCGACATGATGGAGTCATTTTTTAAGATCAGGTAGCGGTTCTGTGCCTGTACGCTGTTACGATCAGTTAATAAAAAGCCTAACAGTATAACCGATAGCAAAAATGCACCGGCGAGTACGAAGAAAAATGGCTTGCGAATAGTCAATACTGGCTCAGTTATCACACAAGCAATTTGCGGTTTCCATTTAAGGATGAAATGAAGGGGCGATTAGAATTTTATTAGAAATCGGTTTATCGGAGGGAATCGGCCGATGGGAGATAGATGTCAAACGTGGTGCCCTCGCCCACCTCGGAGCGCACCGAAATTTTTCCTTTATGCAGTCGTATGATTCGTTCGGCCAATGAAAGGCCTAAGCCAAAACCTTCGGTATTACTGTTTTCTTCAACGCGGTAAAAAGGCTGGAAAATTGATTTAATTTTTTCAGGTGGAATACCCGGTCCTTCATCAATTGTCCGAATGACCAAATCATTTTTTTGTATTACCAGGCTGACTCTTGCCACATGATCAGGCGAATACTTGCACGCATTCACCACAATGTTTCTGACTGCTGTTAATAACAACGTTTCGTTGCCAAATACCAGCAGCTTCGTTTCGTCTTCCGGTAAATCATCAAATTGAAGCTTCACTGAAAACGCCGGATTTAGCCTCGCGATTTCTGAGGGCAGCCGCAAGATAATTTCGTCAACACGGATCAAGCTGATTTCAAGACCGCCTTTATCACCTGAAGCTTTTGCAAAGGCCAGCAGAGTTTGCGTAAGCTTGTTCATGTTTTGAACATCCTGGTAAATGCTATTCATCACTTTTTTGTACTCCGATGCGTCACGTTCTCTTTGCAATGAGACTTCCAGTTGGCTCGAAATAGCCGTCAGCGGAGTAGACAATTCGTGTGAGGCATTTGAAATAAAGCGGCGCTGCAATTCAAAACTCTCCTGCAGCCGGTTTAGGAGCTCATTCAGTGTGTCGGCCAGTTGGTACCATTCGTCCCTGGTACTTCCTGTTTTAATTCGACGGGTAAGGTTTTGCGCTGATATCTCAGCAGCATCTTCAGAAATTTTCTTCAACGGCCGAAGTAAGCTGCGGGAAAAAAAGTAGCCCGCTATCAGAACGAAAATAATCCCCGCAAGAAGGCTGATCAGCAGGATTTTCAGTAAGCTGGCAAGGTTGCGATGACCTTCAACATCTTCTGCAGCGGTAACAACAACTATTCTTGCATTTTGGTCGGTGTAGTGATAAGCAATGGCGTCTTTCTCGTCGGTTTGAAAATAGAATATCCCGTCTACCCGTGCATTATCCAGGATATTTTTTTTAATGGCTAAACTATCTCCAGGCACATCACTGTAAGCGTAAATCAAATCGTTTTGATAGTCGTAAGCCTGTACTGTTTTCCGTTGTAACGAAATCGTTGTTAACGAGTCGATACGGCGAATAACATCCTTGTCAAATATCTCCTGCTGGCTTAGCAAACGTGCCGTGGTGATTGAACGGTTCTTGAGTCTTTCTTTGATTAGCTGCAGTCTGGTCTGGTAGGAAAAATAATAGATGCCGCCGCAAACAATTCCCAATATGAAAAACGCAAACAGCGAGAACAGCAGTGTGATGCGGAGGCGTACGGCCATGGTTAGCTGTTTTCTTTTAAAACATAGCCCATTCCCACTTGCGTCTGGATAAGTTTCTCGCCAAAGGGTTTGTCTACTTTGTTCCGCACATAATTGATGTAAACATCAATCACGTTCGTGTTAGTGTCGAAGTCAATATCCCAAACATTGATGGCAATATCAGCCCGACTCACAACCCTGTTCTTATTACGAAGCAAGTATTCTAGCAGCTGAAATTCTTTTGCTGTCAGGTTGATGGCTATACTGCCACGTTTGACTTCCTTGCTGTCCAGGTTCATTTCAAGGTCGGCCGCCCGAAGTAGATTACCCGTCGGCATCGTTTGGTTAGATGAACGTTTAAGTAAGGCCCTGATCTTCATCTGCAATTCCCGGAACTCAAAAGGTTTGATGATATAGTCATCCGCGCCGGCATCGTACCCTTCGATCTTATCGTTGAGAGAACTTAAGGCAGTTAGCATCACAATGGGCACCTGTGCGTTTTGCCTCCGGATAGCTTTGCATAATTCGTAACCGTTCATGCCCGGGAGGTTAATATCCAACACCACAAGGTTGAAGGGAAGACTTTCGAACAAACGCCAGCCGATTTTGCCATCATAGGCTACCTCAACGGCATAGCCGTTTTCGGTCAAACCTTGTTTTAACGTATCCGCAATTTTTTGCTCGTCTTCCACCAATAAAATTCTTCTTTCTTCCATAGTCATATCAGGCCGGCAAGTTACAACCTATGCCTGCAAAAAAGGGGGGGTATGCGTTCCAGAACAAGTTCTAATTCTTTTTTAATACGAGTTTAAGGTGAGGTTAATTGTTAGGTTGGAAGTTTGTCTCAGAATGGTTGATAATTAAAAGGTTGAATTAGAAAGACGACAAGAAAATTTGTCGACTCCCCGAACATTTTCATGTGTTGTAGGTGTAAACAAGGCCCCCGGTGCATCGGGGGCTTTGTTTTTGCATAACATTCATAACAACGACTACTATAAATTTATTTGAAAGGTCTATGGAAATAAACGAGCCCGAATTACCGGCAAAACCTGCCCTGCTCCTTTTCGATGTGTATGAAACATTATTGGATATGGAAAACGTGGAAAGGCGGGTAAACGGATTGCTTGACAGTCGGCGCGGCTACCTGTTTTGGTTTGAGCTGATGATGCAATATTGTTTTGCCGATAACCTATTAAATACGCACCATTCGTTTGCTGACATTGCTAAGGCAACCCTTCAAATGGCAGGTCAAACACTAGGCGAGCCGATCACGGAAGCACAGGCGGGAGAAGTGGTAGAGCTGATGAATCACCTTCCGCTTTTAGAAGATGCTAATCATCATCTTTCCTTGTTGTACGATAACGGCTACCGCATGGCCGCACTGACAAATGCTTCGAAGGAAATCATTGACAGCCGTATGGAAAGAACCGGTCTGGTATCGTTTTTCGAATTGGTGATGAGCGGCGAAGAAGTAAAGAAATACAAGCCTGCCAAGGAAGTTTATCAATGGGCAGCTAACCGTTGTGGACTGAAACCCGAAGAAATCATGCTTGTTTCCTCGCACAGCTGGGATATAGCCGGCGCAACAAATGCCGGTATGCAGACGGCATACCTCGAGCAAAAAGAGAAACTCTTTTATCCGTTGGCCATCGAACCAACATATCGGTTTCGCAATTTCGAGCAGTTCTCCAGGTCGTTTTCTGGGGAGTTGGAAAAGTCCTGACAAGAAAAAACCTCTGTGTAAACAGAGGTTAAAAACTAACTGCTTATTATCTCCTACAAATAGCAGTGTGAAGTTATTTTTGTTAGCCGTGAAGAAGGATTAGAATATAATTAGAATCCGGTTAGGCTTACTCCTTCACCCATTCGCCGGCCAGCATAACACGATCAATTTGGTTATGCGCAAAAGAGTAAGGCAAGGACGCCAGAGACGATATCGGCTTTGTTATAATGAGGTTTGCTTTTTTGCCGATGGCGATGCTTCCTACTTCATTGGCCGCTTCCATGGCATGGGCACCATTAATGGTTGCTGCATTGACCGCTTCTTCCGGTAACATCCGCATCTGAACGCAACTGAGCGCCACAACGAAATTCATATTACCGGATGGCGACGAACCGGGATTGTAATCAGAAGCCAGTGCCACCGAACAACCGGCATCAATGAGCTTCCTTGCAGGCTGGTATGCCATGCGCAGAAAGAAGGCGGCTGAAGGCAAGAGTGTTCCGATCGTTTGATTGTTTTCGGCCAACAAAGCAATATCTTGTTCCGTCATCGTCTCCAGGTGATCAAGTGAAACGGCGCCCTGCTTGATGCCCGTTTCAATGCCACCAATACTGTTTAATTGGTTCACATGAAGCTTTGGCTTTAGGCCGTGTGCCTTTCCGGCTTCGCAAATCTGCTGAGTATCTTCTGGTGTGAAAAACCCTTTCTCACAAAACACGTCGATGTAATTGGCAAGTCCTTCAGCAGCGATTTGGGGGAGCATTGTTTCGATAAGGAGCCGTATATATTCCTCGCGGTTTTCTTTGTACTCAGCTGGAAAAGCATGAGCACCGAGAAATGTTGCCTTGATTGGAATTTTTGTCGCGTTTTTTAAACGTCTGATCACACGCAGCATTTTCAGTTCTCCTTCCACAGTCAAACCATAGCCACTTTTTATTTCAACGGCCCCCGTTCCCAGTTTTATTACTTCCTGCAAACGTTGGTAGGATTGGTTGAAGATTTCATCCTCGGAAGTTTCATTTAATTTTTTTGCGGAGTTCAAAATGCCGCCACCTTTTGCGGCTATGTCTGCATAGCTCAAACCCCTGATCTTATCAACAAATTCCGTTTCCCTGTTGCCGGCAAAAACAAGATGTGTATGACTATCACACCAGGAGGGCAGCACTAATCTGCCGGTGGCATTAAAGGCATCCATGAACGAAGATTCAGGCGTCTTGAGTTCTGCCATGCGGCCGAATTCAGCGATCTCCTCGCCTTCTATAACCAGGTAGGCATCATTGATTGATGGAAGCTCGGCGAGGTGCTTTCCATGAAGAATGGCGTTGCCCTGTCGGACGTTGACAAGCTGCTTTATATTGGTGATGATCGTAGCCATAAAGCAGCGAATCTAATTCAAAAACTCCGGCGAGATTGGTCAGGCAGATGCTTCAGTTATCAATGCAGGTTGAAGAAATCTTTTCAAAAATGGAAGCACATCTTTTTGCGACAGTATGGTGTATTCTGCCGCCGTATTTCCGCGTCCGACTTTGATGGTGTAGCCTTTTTCATCCGAAATAGAGCGGAACATGTCTTCGTCAGTCGTATCATCACCAATACACAGAACAAATTCCGGGTTAAGCTGGCGAACCATATTTAATGCAGTTGTGCCTTTATCGACACCAATTAACCGCACCTCTAACACTTTGTTGCCATCGATCACCTGCAGCGGTGTATTGCCGGTCAGTTGAAGCAGGTTATTTCGCAACTCTCTTGAGCGGTTAAATCCTAAATCAGGATGCGTATTACGGTAATGCCATGCCAGGGTGCTTTTCTTTTCTTCAATGAATGAACCTGCACAGCGGTCGACGAACAACTGCATCATCGGGCGGATTTTGTCTTTCCATTCCGATGCCATTGACGCTTGTTCTTTCCACTCCTCTCCTTTGCGTTTAATTGCCGCTCCATGTTCGGCCACCAAGCTTACAGGTAGCTTACCTAACCATTGCTCAAGCGTCTGTGCATCGCGACCACTGATAATCACGACATCATTTTTTTCGTCTTTGCACAACTGTGCAAGCAATTCAATCAATTCGTCAGTTGGTGCAGCCATTGACGGCATTCGTTGTATGGGCGACAAGGTTCCGTCGTAGTCAAGTAGTATACAACGTCTTTGCGCCTTGCTGTAATCTCCAGCCATTTTCCGGGCACTGTCTTCTTTCAATAGATTTATTTTCATTCCTTCCTGTTCTTCTTTTGTTTCTTGCAGACAGCCTAAAAATTCATTGATCCATTTGAACACGTTGTAGTCAGCAATGCGCCTTTGCATATAGGACAAACGTGACCGCTGTTCAATCAAATGCATGGTTAATGCATCGGAAATGGAATCCGCTACTTCCTCTACGTCTGTTGGGTTTACCATAATGGCTTCACCAAGTTCACTTGCAGCACCTGTCAATTCACTTAAGATCAAAACCCCTTTGTCAATGCAAGAGGCTATGTATTCTTTTGCCACCAGGTTCATTCCATCACGCAACGGAGTGATAAGAGCCACATCGGCCACCTGGTACAAAGCACAGAGCTCTTCAAATGCCAAATGGTTATAGCGGTAGATGACGGGTTGCCAGTGAAGGCTTGAGTATTTCCCATTGATGGTACTAACCTTTTCTTCGATGCGGCTTTTCCGCTGCATGTAGGCAGGAATCACATCCCTTGAAGGAATGATGTTCAGGATAAAAACCACTTTTTCTTTCCATTCAGGGTATTCACAAAGGAATTCATCAAACCCATCTAACCTGTACTCAAGACCTTTTGTATAGTCCAGCCGATCAACAGAAAACAGGATCTTCTGATTATAGAATTTTTCTTCTAATCCCGTAGCTATACCGATCACTGCTTCATCGGTAATTGCATCACGGAATTTCTGGTAGTCGATACCAATTGGAAACAAATCAGTCTTAATGATCCGGTCCCGAAACAGGATATCGGTGAACTGGTTCTCGACTTTCAGGATCATTTTGCAAGACTGGATGAAGTGCTGTGCATAATCGTGGGTATGAAACCCTACGAGGTCTGCACCCAATACACCTTGCAAAAGGGCCCGCTTCCATTTTGTTGGGATCAGGCGAAAGATTTCGTATGATGGAAATGGTATGTGCAAGAAAAAACCAATTGTTGCATCCGGAAGTTTTTCGCGAATCATTTGCGGTAACAACATTAATTGGTAGTCATGTACCCAAATGACATCGCCCTGCCGGTAATTCTGAATTATTTTCTCAGCAAACAGTTGATTAATTTCACGGTAAGACTCAAAATAGTCTTTCTTATAATCAGCCAACGAAGGAAAATAGTGGAAAAGCGGCCACAAAGTGGAGTTTGAAAACCCATTGTAGTAATCCTCGTACGTCTCCTTATCAGGAAAAATTGGTTCTATCTTAAAATCGGATGGCAATTGGCCTTGCTCATTTGCTGCCTGCCAATCTTCTTCATTGGCATCCATGCTGCCAACCCAAACCTTCTCGGTAAAAGACCCTGACTGCTGGTCGGGACGTTCAAAGTAGCTTTTAATGGCCGATACCAACCCACCACTGCTTTGGCGGACGGACACACCATGATCATTCTTTTCGATGGAGAAAGGCAGGCGGTTCGAAATGATAATTAAACGGCTCATAGGCGTTGCAATGGCAAAAGAGAATCCAAAAATTAGACCAGCAGAGTATGTTTATTGCTTGCCTGCATTAACGCCTTCAAATGGAATAATTGCTATCTACGATGATTTGGCCGCTATTTTTCGCTTTCACGTCTAACTGTATTGAAATGTAAAAGCCGCGAACAAAGTCCGCGGCTTCAAATGTTTTTCTTCATTATCAGTAAGGAAGAATGGCAGTCTGTGAGTTTCCTCCCGGGCCTGTCCATGTGAGTTTGTAAAAGTAAGTGCCTGCGCCGGGACAGCCAGTGGGTGCGCCGTTCGCATTCAGTCCAAACGTAGCAGTAGCAGTAGCAAAACCCTGGTGTTTGATTTCTCCTGCAGTTAATCGTCCACTGCAATCTTGCCTGAATACAAGCGGCTGCGTAATCGATGTTGTGAATGGATGAGCAAACCGGTTGACACCCCACTCTGCAGCATTCGTGATATTCCCGTTTGTTCCGGTTCCATGAATGGTCATTACAATACCATTGTCGTAGGTAAACACACGTTTGCGGGAGATCTGCCAGTTGCGTTGCGTGTTATCGTCGAATGTAATCGACATGTTATTACTTGCGGTAGTATGTGTGATGCTTTGCAGGTTCGGCAGGTTAACCAGCAATCCTCCCGAGACATTTGTCAGCGTCTGTGTTCCATTGAGTGTGATGCTCTTGTTATCGCTCAGGCGTTTTACTTTAAAATTCTGTAAGGTGACAGTGATAACGGCGCCTGCGTTTTTCCAGCGGGTTCCTGCAGGTGTCGACAAGATGATTGTTCCTGTGCGGTGATGTGTATTAAAGCAATTATTACCGTTGTAGGTCAACGTGATTTTCCACGTGTTGTTCGATGTGTCCACCGCTGAAGTAGTGCCACATACACTATTCACCTGCTGACTTGTTTGTACCCTGCCGCTGAAGGTTGGCGTACTTTCAAGTGCCGCGTTCACCTCGTTAGTCAGATCATCCATGTCTGAAGAAACACGATTCTGATCCTCTGCGTGTGCTTTGATTTCTGGTGATTGATCCTCGTTGGGTTTGTAAAAATCATTTTTTTGACAGGCTGTCAAACTGATGGCGCAGGCAAATGTGAAGCCGGCCATTGTGCGGAAGTTCATTTTCATAAGGAGGCTTTTTATTGCTGGCGAAATTGACGGCAACTTGCCAGCAAGGTTTAACGGATTTTACTTTCGTTCAAGCACAATGATAGCATCTAAATTTAATGTTTGCAAACGCCTACTCCTACCCGTTCAATCGTCCGTTTAGGGCCAAATTATGTTCCTGTGCTGTTTGAATGGCTAGCTCATAGCCAGCATCGGCGTGACGAATAACACCCATTCCCGGGTCGTTGCGCAACACACGTTTCAGTCGTTCTTCTGCATCAGGAGTACCATCGGCGACAATCACCATTCCTGCATGTATGCTGTAACCCATTCCTACGCCGCCACCATGATGCAGGCTCACCCAACTGGCACCGCCTGCTGTGTTTACCAATGCATTTAAAATAGGCCAATCCGCTACGGCGTCGCTGCCATCCATCATGCTTTCAGTCTCACGGTTGGGAGACGCAACGGATCCTGTGTCAAGGTGATCTCTACCAATGACAATTGGCGCCTTTACCTTGCCGGAACGAACCAGCTCGTTAAAAGCAAGTCCTGCCTTTTCTCTTTCTCCCTGTCCAAGCCAGCAGATACGTGCTGGCAATCCCTGGAAAGCGATCTTCTCCTTCGCTAATTTCAACCAACGTTGAAGTGAAGCATTCTCCGGAAACATGTTCGCAATTAGTTCATCTGTCACGGCAATATCCGCCGGGTCGCCACTCAAAGCCGCCCAACGAAAAGGCCCTTTTCCTTCGCAAAACAAAGGACGGATATAGGCAGGCACAAAGCCTGGAAAATTAAACGCGGTTGCTAGTCCTTTTTCTTTCGCCCTGGCCCTGATATTGTTCCCATAATCAAATGTAATAGCACCTCGCTTCTGCAACTCTAGCATCAATTCGACATGTCTGTACATCGATTCATACGCATAGTCTAAGTATTGCTCCTTTGCTTCTTCTCGCAGCACCTTCGCCTGGTCATGAGAAATTTGATGTGGCCAATAGCCAATTAGTGGATCGTGCGCCGACGTTTGATCAGTCAGTGTATCTGGAACGATGTTTCGCTCAATCAATCGCTCTAATAAACGAACAGCATTGCATAACACGCCGATCGAAACAGCTTCTTTCTGTTCTTTTGCTTCCAGTGCACGATCAATGGCGCTGTCAATGTCAGTTATTTTTTCATCGAGGTATCTAGTCTCCAGTCGTTTGTCAATGCGCCACTCTTCTACTTCTGCAACTAGCGCTACACCTTCATTCATGGTGATGGCTAATGGTTGTGCGCCGCCCATACCTCCTAAGCCAGCTGTTACATTCAGTGTGCCACGCAATGTGCCACCGAAATGTTTATTAGCCGCGGCAGCAAATGTTTCATAAGTGCCCTGGACAATCCCTTGTGAGCCAATGTAGATCCAACTGCCTGCTGTCATTTGGCCGTACATCATTAGCCCCTTTTTTTCTAACTCTTCAAAGTGGTTCCAGTTTGCCCAGTTGGGTACGAGTTGCGAGTTAGAGATCAAGACCCGAGGTGCATCTTTATGCGTTTTCAATATACCCACTGGCTTGCCGCTTTGTACCAGCAGCGATTCATCATTCTCTAAAATTTTCAACCCCGCAATGATTTTATCCAACGCATCAAAATTGCGGGCCGCTTTACCCCTTCCACCGTATACGATGAGGTCATCCGGACGTTCCGCAACAGCCGGATCCAAATTATTCAACAACATGCGGAGTGCAGCTTCCTGTACCCAGCCTTTGCAGGTCAATTGTGAACCGGTCGGTGTTTTATATTTGATGGGATCGTACTTGGTAGTAGTAGCTGTGGTCATATCGCAATCGTATTTGTTGCTAAAGTAAAAGAAAAGCAATAAGCTGCAAGAACCGCATTTTGTTTTGAACCGGTAAAGGTGAGATCCTTCTTAACGCATTCTTAATACATGCTATCAGCACAAGCCTGCCTTAACCCTTTCTCCCTACATTTGCCGTCAAAATATTCGATTGCATGGATGTTAAAAATAATATACTAGAGACGATCGGTAACACGCCATTGGTACGCCTGAACAAGATTGTGAAGGACTTGCCTTGCGAAGTTTACGCGAAGGTGGAATACTTCAACCCTGGGAATTCCACCAAAGACCGTATGGCCTTGAAGATGGTCGAAGTAGCGGAAAAAGAAGGTAAATTAAAACCGGGCGGAACTCTAATTGAGTGTACGTCAGGCAACACCGGTATGGGTTTAGCGTTGGCTGCAGTGGTGAAAGGTTATAAATGCATTTTTGCAACAACAGATAAACAGTCGCAAGCAAAAGTTGACATATTGAGAGCATTAGGTGCTGAAGTGATTGTGTGCCCTACGAACGTTGAACCAGATGATCCACGTAGCTATTATTCTGTTGCAGCGAGACTACATAAAGAAATTCCAAACTCATTTCACTTTAATCAGTACGATAACTTGGCGAACCGCCTGGCTCACTACGAAACGACAGGTCCTGAGTTGTGGGAACAAACAGATGGAAAGATCACCCACTTCCTTACGACAGCCGGAACAGGTGGAACAGTAACCGGTACAGCGCAATACCTCAAAGAAAAAAACAAAGACATACAGGTTTGGGCAATTGACGTCTATGGATCATTGCTTACAAAATATTTCCACACCGGTGAGATTGATATGAATGAAGTTCATCCGTACATCTCCGAGGGCTTTGGTGAAGATTTTGTGCCGCAGAATTACGACATGAGTGTGATTGATCACTTTGAACAAGTGACGGATAAAGACGGCGCGGTAATGACCCGCAGGCTCGCCAAAGAAGAAGGATTGTTTTGTGGTTATAGTTCCGGAAGTGTTTTGCAGGGATTATTTCAGTTGAAAGATCGATTGAAAAAAGGTGATGTTGTGGTTGTACTTCTTTGCGATCACGGAAGCCGCTACGTTTCCAAACTATACAACGACCAGTGGATGGCTGAACGTGGCTTCTTTGATGTAAAGTCATTTAAAGATGTCGTGAACGCAAGAGGAAAGCAACGCCTGATTACGATTGAACCATCGCAGTCAGTATCTGAGGCAGTCGAATTGATGCGCAAGTATGATATCGAACATATACCCGTTGTTTCTCCGGCTGGCGAAATGGTGGGATCTATCAGCGAGAATGGACTCTTTCAAAAAGTGTTCAGCAACCCCGAGATCAAAACAGAAAAGATTGAACGGGTGATGGAAAAAGAGTTTCCAATTGTTGCCTATGACACGGCAGTTGAAAAATTGGGCACTTTAATCAATAAGGAAAACGGCGCCGTGCTGGCGAAAGATGAAAGCGGCAACTTCCACATCGTTACGAAATACGATGTCATTCAAGCTTTAGCATAAGTGGTTATTTGATAATAAAAACAGCCTAAGGGATTTTCCTTAGGCTGTTTTTTTATGGGTAATGGATGCGGTATCATCGTAAATTTTCGTGTATCGGGAATTGTTGAAAACCTGACTACTGCTGAGTTTTGCGGTGTGCAATATCCATCTTCTTCATTTCTGTTCGTAGTTCTACGAGTTCCAAACTCGAATCTTTGCGAGAGACATATTCGACAATGTCCGATGTACACGGTAATTACCAGATGAAAATAAATGAGCAAAATCGCCATTGACCAGCTTTTCCCAGCGGACTACTTTTGTATCAGAAGTTGATTGATATAAAGACAATCCAATATCATTGAAATCCTGATCAATCCAGTATCCAAAACCGTCCAGTAAGTTTTTATATCCATATCCTGAGAAAAACCAAAGGTTAAATCCAATATCAGTCAACTTCGCCTTTTAAGGCTTCATCCTGAAAACCATTGTTCCGTTTTAATCCAGTCCTGAAAAACCAAACCGTACAGCACTTCTATATTATTTAAGCCACCATTCTTTGTTTGCATTTGTGCGATCCTCCTGTTGACTATCAGCAGGAGGAAATGGTGTTTATGAACGCAAGTACACAGTCATACTTTATGTACTTTCTACACTAAACAAGCAATCCCTTATTTTTGATCCGCAAAATTGACCAATCCAAAAAACGATGAACAAAAAAGTAAGCAAGATTGCTGTGTTGACCTCCGGCGGTGACTCACCGGGAATGAATGCAGCGATCCGGGCTGTTGTACGAACAGGCAATTATAATGGACTGGAAGTTTATGGGATCATGCGCGGCTACCAGGGGTTGTTGGAGGATGATATCTACCGAATGGACAACCGGGCTGTGGCCAATATCATTCAGCGCGGCGGGACTATCCTAAAGACAGCACGCTGCAAAGATTTCCGCACACCTGAAGGACGCCAAAAAGCTTACAAAAACCTGAAGGCACGAGGCATTGATGGTCTTGTGATCATTGGTGGAGATGGTTCGTTCCGCGGCGCTGTTGAATTCAGCCGCGAATTTGATATTCCTTGTATCGGCCTCGCCGGAACAATTGACAAAGACATTTACGGTACCGATTTTACAATTGGCTTCGATACGGCGGTGAATACAGCGGTGCAGGCAATTGATAAAATCAGGGATACTGCCGATGCTCACGACCGTCTGTTTATTATTGAAGTAATGGGACGTGATGCCGGCTATATTGCTTTGCACAGCGGTATTGCCACGGGTGCAGAAAACATATTGGTTCCTGAACAAAGAACAGATATTGAGGCGATCATCACTTCGCTGCAGGAAAAAGAAAGAAGACGCAAACTCGTGAATCTCATTGTAGTGGCTGAAGGTGATGAATTTGGCGGGGCCAACGATGTTGCGGCTGCTATCAAGGAGCGAATGCCGAATATCGAAACCCGCGTTGCCATTCTCGGGCACATCCAGCGTGGCGGTGCTCCCACCTGTCTTGATCGATTGATCGCCAGCCGCATGGGTTACCACGCCGTAGAATGCCTGATTGAAGGAAGGCACAACGTTTTTGTTGGGATCATGAACAACAAAATGAATTATATCCCCCTGGAAAAAGTTGGCAAGAAAAAAGGTACTATTAACGAAGAATGGATGAAGATTGTAAAAATCCTCGCTTCCTAAAAACGTAATAATTCCAAAAGCCAAAATCCAAGATTATGAGTAGCTACCAAACTTTTGAAGAGTTACCGATCTGGAAGGAAGCTAGAAAGTTATCGTTGGAAATATATAACCTGACATTGCAATACGACTTTTCCGGGGATTTTGCCTTGATGACACAGATCCGTCGGTCTGCAGGGTCGGTGATGGATAATATTGCAGAAGGATTTGAGCGGGATGGGCGGCTTGAATTCATTAATTTTTTGAGTATTGCAAAAGGTTCAGCCGGGGAAGTCAGGTCACAACTTTATCGAGCTTTTGATCTGAAGTACTTGTCTGAAGACAAATTGAATGAGCTCATAAATTCATATAGATATCTATCAGCGCAAATAGCCAACTTTATTAAATACTTAAACAAATCGGAAAATAAAGGCAACAAGTTTAAAGATCGGGTTTGATCTCAATCTTGGCTTTTGGATCCAGTAATCTTTTCATATGAGTAAAAACGTAGACAAGTATTTCCATCGGCAGATGGACAAATCAGCCGGTATCGAGCACACACACCATCGCACTAAAATTGTGGCCACAGTTGGTCCGGCTTGCGACACTTACGACAAATTATTAGAACTGGTAAAATGCGGCGTTAACGTATTCCGACTGAACTTTTCCCACGGTACACACGAGGATAAGTTGCAAATCATTGAATACATCCGCCAGATGAATAAAACCGAGCCTTACAACATTGCCATACTTGGTGATTTGCAGGGTCCGAAACTTCGCGTTGGCGAAATGGAAAACGGTGGCATTGATGTGGAGAAAGGTGACATCCTCACCTTCACCAATGAAAAGCTTGTCGGTACCAAAGAAAGGATTTATGTTTCTTACCCAAATCTGCATTCAGACGTTAAGGTTGGTAACAAGATTTTGATCGATGATGGAAAGATCGAAGTACAGGTAAAAGGCATCTTGAAAAACAACGATGTACAGGTACAGGTTACATTGGGTGGTCGCCTGTCATCAAAAAAAGGGATCAACCTGCCCGACACAAAAATTTCTTTACCGGCGCTGACGGAAAAAGATCTCGTCGACCTCGATTTCATTATCGACCAGGGACTCGACTGGGTAGCGTTATCGTTTGTCAGAAGCGTTAAGGACATCATCATTCTTCGCAACAAATTGCAGGAAAGAAAAAGCAAATCCAAGATTATCGCGAAGATTGAAAAGCCGGAAGCGCTGACCAACATCCGCGATATCATCGTTGAAAGTGACGGCATCATGATTGCCCGCGGTGACCTTGGTGTTGAATTGCCGGTTGAGCAAATTCCATTAATTCAGCGGAACATTATCAAGAAATGCTTACACCGTGCAAAGCCAGTAATTGTGGCTACGCAAATGATGGAGAGCATGATCGACCGGAATAAACCCAACCGTAGCGAGATCACCGATGTGGCGAACGCCGTGTTAGAAGGAACGGATGCTGTGATGCTTAGTGGCGAAACGGCTACCGGCCAAAATCCAAGACTTGTGGTGGAAACCATGCGCAAGATCATTATGGAAGTGGAAAGGACAGAATACAATTACAATATTGAAGAGGTACTCACACCGCAGCCGCACTCTCCTTCCCTTTTGAGTGATGCAACTTGTATCAACGCTTGTAAGTTGGCCAATGACGTACAGGCAGATGCAATTATCGGTATGACGCAAAGCGGCTATACAGGCTTTATGTTGAGCAGTTACCGTCCCAAGTCTCCGTTGTTCATTTTTACAAAAGAACGTTCGCTTGTAAACCAGCTAAGTTTGAGCTGGGGCGTTCGTGCCTTTCATTATTCGGAAGAAGAAAGCCTCGACGATATCATCTTCGACCAGATTGATATTTTAAAAGAACGCGGCTTTTTGAAGCCTGGGCACGTGGTAGTGAATACCGGTAGCACACCTGTGCATCTTCACCTTCCAACAAACGTTATCAAGGTGACTAAAGTTGAATAATCAATTTGATCTCTATAAAAGGCCTGATCATGCATGTGATCGGGCCTTTTTTTATGTTACCGGCTGCAGTAATTCTATTTGTCGTCTGTTGCGTCGCACACTTGTACGTTCAGAACAGCATTGAGCTGTGAGCTATCAGCCATAAGCTTTCAGCCAGACCGCAGCCGCACATCCTCGTGCCTTGTCAGCCCGAGGGACGAGGGATTTGTGAACTGAAAGAAAAAAGGATTCTGCATCGTAACGCTGATAGCTATCCTTTTCTAAACCCCAGCCCTGCCATCTCCTCTTGGAAAAGCCGTTTCCACCCTTACTTTTGCGCACAAATTATTGCTCCGTATGAACTTTCAATTAAGCGAAGAACACCTGATGATTCAGCAGGCAGCCCGCGATTTTGCGCAGAACGAATGCCTGCCGGGTGTCATTGAACGCGACGAAAAAATGCAGTTTCCCCGTGAACAACTGGAAAAACTTGCCGACCTGGGTTTCCTGGGAATGATGGTAAGTCCTGAATATGGTGGTGCCGGTTTGGATACCGTGAGCTACGTGCTGGCAATGGAAGAAATCAGTAAGATAGACGCCAGCGTGAGTGTCTGCATGAGCGTCAACAACAGCCTTGTTTGTTACGGGCTGGAGAGCTATGGAACAGAAGAACAAAAACAGAAATACCTCGTGCCGTTAGCGCAGGGGAAAAAAGATGGCGCCTTGTACACTGGAGCATTCCTGCTTAGTGAACCGGAAGCCGGAAGTGACGCCACTTCGCAAAGAACAACCGCCGAAGAAAAAGATGATCATTACATTCTGAACGGAACAAAAAACTGGATCACCAATGGCGGTTCGGCTTCCGTTTACCTGGTTATTGCCCAAACCGATCCTTCTAAAGGACACAAAGGAATTTCCGTTTTTATCGTCGAGAAAAACTGGCCTGGCGTTGTGGTTAGCGGTAAAGAAAATAAACTGGGTATCCGTGCTTCTGACACGCATACCATTTTGTTCAACGATGTGAAGGTCCCAAAAGAGAATCGCATCGGTGAAAATGGGTTTGGGTTCAAGTTCGCGATGAAAACGCTAGCCGGAGGCCGTATTGGCATTGCCGCCCAAGCACTCGGTATTGCCAGTGGTGCATACGAACTGTCGTTGAAATATTCGAAAGAAAGAAAAGCCTTTGGAACCGAGATTTCCAATCACCAGGCTATCGCTTTCAAACTGGCTGACATGGCTACCCGCATTGAAGCTTCTCGTCTTCTTTGCCTGAAGGCCGCTTTCGATAAAGACCAGAAAAGAGATTACACCTTGAGTTCGTCAATGGCAAAAGTGTATTCCTCAGAAACGGCTATGTGGACGACTGTGGAAGCGGTTCAGATTCACGGCGGTTATGGTTATGTAAAAGAATACCATGTAGAACGTTTGATGCGTGATGCCAAAATTACTCAGATCTACGAGGGAACAAGCGAGGTGCAACGTATTGTCATCAGTCGTTCGATTCTGAAGTAAGTAGCGGAAATAGAATAAAAAAAACGCTCAACCTCTGTTGAGCGTTTTTTTTATAAATAACATGTAAATCGGGAAAGCCGGTTTATTTGCAACGGTTGTATTCTTCAATTATCGTCATCATCACATTTGCTCTTTTCTCCTTAAAGAGGCTTACCTGCGCATAGAAATAGCCGTTTTCTTTTAATGCTATCTTCTGTGCAAGGGATGGGCAGTCACTAACGATGCGACTCACCTTTTCATCAAAATTGGGCACAAACCGCGAACCATCTAAAGCATACACATTCGAACCCGGCTCATTGGGTAATTGCAGGTAATATTCAGTCTCGTACCGCGTCTGTGTATTTTGATTTCCATTCGCACGGTTTGTTTCGGTTACTCTGTCAATGTCTTCAAACAAATGGATACGGGAATTTTCGGGTGTAAGGCGTTTCATGAACGTCAGCCGACGCCCAATCGATAGTCCGCCTCTTTTTTCTTTCAAGGCATAGTAATCATTGCGGATGCGGTAACCTTCAACCTCGCCAAGGTCATAGTGCATCGGCTTCGTATCGCCTTCAGCAATAATCTTTACATCGCTGCCAAATAAATTACCCATTTGCACAATCAATTTGCCATCGATCTTCTTGCCATTAGTCAGATATAAAGTGCCCGTCATATTTCGCAAACTGTTGGGCGACTCAAAAGAAGTAACGCTGCCGCAGGAAAGCAGCAAGAATATCGCTGCTGACAATAAAACCAGATTCGTTCTCATCGTTAGTTGTTGACTGAGTGAAATACGGTGCCCGTATTTTTGCACCGATTGAACACGAACCTAATGCAGATTCACGAAGAAAATTATCGACAGATTGTTAAAGAGGCACAAACTGCCGGTGCAACGGTAGTTGCTGTTAGTAAGACCAAACCAGTCGAAGCTATCCGCGAATTATATAACCTTGGTCACCGTGATTTTGGCGAAAACTACGTGCAGGAACTGGTCGATAAACAAAGCCAGCTGCCCTCTGACATTCGTTGGCATTTCATCGGGCACCTGCAAAGCAATAAAGTAAAATACATTGCTCCCTTCGTGCATCTTATCCACGGTATTGGCAGCTTCAAACTCCTGAAGGAAGTGGATAAGCAGGCAGCCAAGCAAAACCGGGTTATTGATGTGTTGCTGCAAGTGCACATTGCTAAAGAAGAAACAAAGTTTGGTCTTGATGAAGCAGAGCTGACGAGCATTTTTGATCCTGCGAACCTGGACCTATTACAGGCCTTGAAAGGTGTCAGGATCAAGGGGTTAATGGGGATGGCTTCCTTTAGCGACGACAAAGAATTAGTGCGAAGCGAGTTCAAAAATTTAAAAACGCTATACGATAAATTCAAGTCAATCGAGCTGGATAACTGTCGCTTCGAAATTTTGTCAATGGGCATGAGCAGCGATTACGATATTGCTTTGCAGGAAGGTAGTACCACCATTCGGATCGGCAGCCTGCTTTTTGGCAGCCGCTGAACGGATGAGCTGGCATGAGTTTTTAATTCAACAACTAAAACCTGTTATATGAAACGATTTTTCTTCTTCCTTCTTGCACTAATGACCGGCACCTTGTTGTTGGCACAGGGAGGCGAAACAAAACAAATCAATGTAGACATCAATGCAGATGGCGGTGTTTCTGCCTGGTACACATCACCATGGGTTTGGGTAGTAGGCGCGGCTGTGTTTATTCTATTGCTCGTGGCGCTTACTCGAGGCGGAAGAAAGGCGGACTAACTCTCCATAAACTCAATTAAAAAATGGATGTAAGTTTCTTACATCCATTTTATTTACATCTTCTTGCTGCTTACAAATCCTAACCTTACGTAATGCCTTTTATTTGGTTGGAACTTTTTCTCTCATCCAAAACTGAATACGCTTCAACTGGTTTTTGCTAATCATCATAATATCTTCTTCGGTAGTACGGGTGATGTACAAAAGGTAACAGATTCCGCAAATCAGCACAATAAAAAACCACACTGGTAACATAACTTCCTGATTTTACATAGTAACAGCCAAACACTGTTCCAGTTCTGCTGACAGGCGTATTTTTTATTTCCGTGCCTTGGAACTGTGGAAAAATCTGGGCTGCTTATAGAAAAATCAGGACAGAACTCTGCATTAGCCCCGCTAATCGCGGCTGAAAGTGCTTTTCATCACCCGGATCATGCCTTCTGCTGACCACTGGGGCGATACGATCATACGGCGAACTGTGTATAGCGGTTCCAGCGAATCACGTTTTGTAGAAAGCTGAAAGGCCATCCGGTAGCCACGGTTCCTGATCTCGGGTATCCCGTCCTTGCTCCATATACCGAACGGATAAGCAAAATCCTGCACGGGTTTGCCGGTAATGGCTTCAATATCCTTTTTCGTTTTAGCCAATTGCTGGTCCCAGTCGTTTACCACTTTCTTTACGCCGCGTTCTTCAATGGTATTCTCCAGTTTATAGCGGTCAACGCGGTGGTGGTCCCATGTATGGGAAGCGATGGCATGGCCTTCATCTGCCAATTGTTTAATCTGCTCTTTGGTCATGTACTTCGGCCGGTTGATAGAAATAGTCATAAGGAAATAAACACCCTTGAATCCGTATTTGTCCATTTCTGGCTTGGCGATGGAAAATTGCTCCTCGTCTGTGTCGTCATAGGTGATCATTACTGGCTTCGGTGGCAGCGGTGTGCCGTAAACCAGGTAGTCGTAAAGTTGGTCCGGTAAAACGGTTTTGTAGCCGCTATCAGCCAATGCTTTCATTTGTGCCTTAAACTGTGCTATGGTAACCTCGTAGCCGCGGTCTGCCCGGCCCGGCATGCTGATCTCACGAATATGGTGGTAACAAAGAATAGGAACCTGTGGACGAGCCATGATGGTTGCAGCGTCAGCAGCTACTCTCTTTGTTTGCTTTGAAGAATCGGTAACTGATTTTGATTGTTCAGAATTTGAAGTTGAAGGCTTATCTGTTTCAGCCGTATTTGAATTGGAGCAGCTTAGCATAATGAGTGCACAACCTGCCAGTACAATGTTTTTCATAAAATCGAATGTTGAGTTGCAAAATTGCCCTCTTTGCCGGGACGGCAAAATTTATTTTCGGCAAAAGCTACCGCTTATCGGTGTTTGCTAACACCAACCTGCCGGCAATATTCTAATACAGGGCAGGTAGAGCATTTGGGAAGGTGGAGTGTGCAGATATGTTTTCCAAACGGCATAAGCAAGCGATTCACATCAATCCATTTTTTATTTGGCACTACCTCTTCCAAGGCGGTCATTGTTTTTTCCGGTGTTTTAGTGCTGATGATACCCCAGCGGTTCACCACGCGGTGCACATGCACATCCACGCTGATGCCAGGATATTTCGTCGCCACACCTAAGGCCAGCTTCGCACATTTCGGCCCCACTCCTTTCAGCGCCGTCAGTTTTTCATAGTCCGCAGGTAAAGTCCCACCATAGTCTTTCATCGCAGCTTTGGCTATGCCGAGCATCGTGTATGCTTTCTGCCCGGGGTATTGCGTCCCGTGCAATAGCTTCTCCAGTTCTTCCGGAGAAAGTTTCAATAACTCCGCAGGTGTTCTTGCTATACTGAAGAGTTTCTCTGATAACGGTATAGTTGTTTCGTCCAAGGTGCGGATGGAAATAATGCAAGAGATGAGTTGCTCAAACAGTGAGGAATAACCTCGTTCATACAGTTCAAACATGGCGGCTTTGGGAAAGGCACGTACATCCTTTTCAATCCGTTTCAGCATATCCGGTATGTCAAAAGGCTTTTTCATTTGCGCAACTTTTCCAACAGTTCATCCAGCAACTTCGCTTGTGCCGGATTCATCTTTTCTTTTGCGATTGGCAGCGTGAACCAGCCGGCTTCATCTACTTCAGGGACAGTTATCCATTTACCCGATTTGTAAGGGTATTCGGTTCGAAATGTGTTGGAAACAATGGATGAAGCATCAATGTCGGTTTCTACCGCCCAGGCATAAACCATCTTACCTGCCTTTTGTCGCACGGGCTGCAGTTCAATAAAATTACCTTCCACTTCATGGCCTGTTTCTTCCTTAAACTCTCGTTTCGCAGCAGATAAAGGCTCTTCGCTCTCGTCAAACTCGCCTTTTGGAATACTCCAGGCACCAAGGTCTTTTCCTTTCCAGAATGGCCCGCCGGGGTGTACTAAAAAGAATTCGATCTCCTCACTTAGTCTTCGAAAGGCAAGGATGCCGGCACTCTTGCGCATCAGTTGTTGATGTCCTGCTGATCTAAAGGACGATCGCTTTCCTCCGAAGGGTCGCCATCTACTTTGTTCTTTCCTTTTTGCGTGTCTGCCACGAAATTTTCTACTGGCGTCTCCCGTTGCTCTTCGCCAGGTGCTTTATCAATACCCTGCCTGTCGCGGTGTGCACCTGCCATTTCACTTGGGTTGTTCAATCCTTTTTGATCTTGGTCTGCCATAACTTGTTTTTTTAGTGTACTGACAATTTTATGCCACGGTTATTTCTTTAGAAATGGCATTCTTTTTTTGCTGTTGAGACTATGGATTTCCTGACAGAATGGTGGGGAACAAAAGATGAGATATCGCCCCTTGAAATATCGGCCCGCGGGATTGCAATGTTTGCGCTGTTGCTGGTGCTGCTGCGCTTTACGGGCATGCGTTCATTCAGTAAGGGAAGTGTGTTCGATAATGTCATTATCATTTTACTGGGAGCAGTTTTAGGAAGAGGTGTGGTGGGCGGTACGCCGTTCTTTTCGGCATTGATCGGCGGGATTGTTTTGCTCCTCTTTCACAAGTTTATCTCCCGACTAACTTTTTATAACAAACGGGCCGGCCGGCACATTAAAGGCAACCCAACTTTACTGTATCGCGAAGGTGAATTTTTTCTGGAACGCATGAAAGAATGCGACATCACTGAACATGATATTTACGAAGAGCTCCGGCTAACACTTCACCAAAAAGATATGCGCTGCGTCAATGAAATCTATATGGAGCGTTCCGGGAAGATCAGTTTCATTCTTCAAGAGGGAGCAACTAAGAAGGCTTCGGAGACTGATTAAGGAAGGCCACGATTTTGTGGTTCAGGGCCAACAGCGTTGCTTCTTCAAGTAGAGTAAAAAACCTCCCGCTATCTTTGGCGAAATTCTACGCATGAGCGCTAACGCACCGGAAGTAAAACGCATCACGACGAACACAGTTCAAAAGATGAAAACATCAGGCAAAAAAATCGCCATGATCACAGCCTATGATTATTCCTTTGCTTCCATTTTTGATGCTGCCGGTGTGGACGTGATTCTTGTTGGTGATTCCGCTTCTAACGTCATGGCTGGGCATGAGACAACGCTCCCAATCACACTTGATCAAATGATCTATCACGCATCTTCGGTTATTCGTGGTGCGAAACGCTGTCTTGTAGTTATTGATCTCCCCTTTGGTTCGTATCAATCCAACAGCGACATAGCCCTCGCTTCGGCCATTCGAATTATGAAAGAAACCGGCGCCCATGCCATTAAGTTGGAAGGCGGTGAAGAAGTACTGGAATCTGTCAAGCGCATTATCAGTGCAGGAATTCCTGTGATGGCGCACCTCGGACTAACGCCTCAGTCCATTTATAAGTTCGGAACCTACAATGTAAGGGCAAAGGAAGAAGCAGAAGCAAATAGGCTGAGGGCCGATGCGAAATTGCTGGAAGACGCAGGATGTTTTGCGCTGGTGTTGGAAAAAATCCCGGCAGTGTTAGCGAAAGAGGTTTCCGATTCGCTTCAGATTCCAACCATCGGCATTGGTGCGGGTCCCCATTGCGACGGCCAGGTGCTGGTGATGCACGACATGCTGGGAATCAACACGGAATTTAAGCCTCGTTTTCTACGTCAATATCTGAACCTTCACGAACAAATTACCGGGGCCGTCCAAACCTATATCTCCGACGTCCGCAACAATGACTTCCCGAACGAGTCAGAATCATATTAAAACTTTAAACGGAGTAACTGTTGAAAGCAACTTCATTTCCTTCAAAGAACATTCTCAGGTCGCGCCGTTGAAAGCATTTTGTGTAAGCAAGACTTTGTAATTTAAACACTAGATGCCTTTAAGGGTTTGGGGTTCTTTTCCTCCTATTTTTGCGGCCAATTTTACGGCTATGAGAAAAAGATTTGTTTTGAGCTTGGGGGCTCTTTCGCTTCTTTCCTTTTTAGGAAAGGGGCAGGAAAATGACCTGGATCCTGTTACAGTAACGGCATCAATGAACCCCGCAAAAGTTTCGCAGACCGGCAGGAATTTAATTGTGATCAAAGGTGATCGTTTTGCCCAGCTGCCTGTTCAATCTATTGATGAATTGCTACGCTACATTCCCGGTATTGAAATACAGGCCCGAGGCCCGATGGGATCCCAAAGTGATATTCTCTTACGTGGCGGCACCTTTCAGCAAGTGCTGATCATTGTTGATGGTGTTCGGGTGAACGATCCAAACACAGGACACTTTACGACTTATATCCCAATTGCACCTGGCGAGATCGAACGCATTGAAGTACTGAAAGGCGCCAGTTCTGCTCTTTACGGGTCTGATGCAGTGGGTGGCGTGGTTAACATCGTCACCAAGACATTCGCAAAAACAGGTGTGCAAAAATTAAAGACATCAGCGCAACTCACGGGTGGCGAATACGAGTTTTTCGGCGTTAATGCAGGCATCTTTACTTCCAACGGCAAAACCAGCGTTGGCGGTGGCGTTCTGTCGAACAATACCACTGGTCAGCGCCAGCGTGGTATACGCGGCTTTGTAAATGCTACAACTGTATCGGCATCCATTGGCCACCGGTTTAACGACGCATGGAGCATTGGCTTCCGTTCTGCCTATGATACCCGGAAATTTGCAGCGCAAAACTTTTACACGGCGGCGCTTTCCGATACTGCCCAGGAAACAATCAACACCTTTTGGAATCAATTACAACTGCAGCGCACCGCGGCAAACAACGTTCTTCGCCTGCAGGTCGGGTACAAAAGCCTGAAGGACAGCTTTGCGTTCAACTCCCGCACTGCAACCAATCAAAACAAGACGGAATTGTGGCAGGTATTGCTAACTAATGAGCGAAGACTTGGGGCAAGAACAGCTATCACCCCGGGTGTTCAGTTCATTAATAAAAAAATTGCCTCGAACGACCGCGGCTACCACAATGTGAGCTTGGCTGCTGCTTTCCTTGTATTGAACCAGCAATTTGGTGAGAACTTTTTTGTGGCGCCGTCAGCAAGGATGGAATGGAACGAAAGATCAGGCTGGGAAGCGATTCCGCAAGTGAATCTTTCCTACCGGGCTGCTAAATTCCAGCTTCGCGGTAGTGCCGGCAAAACCATTCGTGATGCCGATTTCACAGAGCGTTTCAACAATTATAACAAGACCATCGTCACCAGCGGGCAGCGTCTTGGCAATCCCGACCTTGAAGCCGAACGTTCGTTCAGCTACGAAGGCGGTGCTGATTATTTTTTGAGCAATTCATTGAAGGTTTCTGCCACTTATTTCCAGCGGTTTCATAAAAAACTAATCGACTACGTGCCGACACCTTATGCGCAAATTCCAAGGAAAGTGAACCTGTTGCCGACGGGTACTTATGCTTTGGCGAAGAACATTGCAGAGGTAACGACGACCGGTGTAGAAACGGACATCCAGTACACAAAACAGTTGGCTAACAACCAGTCAATCTGGGCCACTATTGGTTTTATCTGGTTAGAAAGTAAAAGCAGCGACGCAGTTCCCTCCTTTTACCTTTCATCTCATGCCCGCTTCCTGACCAATTTCAATCTACAATACACACATTCGCGTTTCGCATTTGCTGTCAACGGTCTTTACAAAAACCGCCAGGCCCAAAAGGCTGCTGCTGCAGCTGTACCGAAGGTGACGACAGACTATGTTGTCTTAAATGCAAAAGTGGAAGCATTCGTTTTGAAGAACCAACTGAGTTTATTTGCTGAGGTCAATAACCTCTTTGACCGCAATTACACCGATTTACTTGGATCGCAAATGCCCGGCCGATGGCTGATGGGCGGAATCAAAATATCTTTAACCAAATAAGTTCACCATGCAGGATATTCTTCAACAACTCGGCATTTCAGATAAAAACGGTGGGGTGTCCACCGGCAAAAACTGGCTGCAAAGCGGCGGCAAAATCATCGAATCCTTTTCACCAGTCGACGGAAAAAAGATTGGGGAGGTAACCGCTGCTGACAATCAGGCATACGAAGAAGTTATTAAAAAGGCGTCCGATGCCTTTTTGGAATGGCGCATGTGGCCATCTCCTAAACGCGGTGAGGTGGTTCGTCAATTTGGCGAGGCGCTGAGAAAATACAAAGAGCCACTGGGCAAATTGGTTTCTTATGAAATGGGAAAAAGCCTGCAGGAGGGTTACGGCGAGGTGCAGGAAATGATCGACATCTGCGATTTTGCAGTGGGTCTGTCCCGGCAGCTTCACGGCCTGACGATGCATAGTGAAAGGCCTGGCCATCGCATGTACGAACAATGGCATCCGCTTGGCATCGTCGGCATCATTTCAGCCTTCAACTTCCCCGTAGCTGTGTGGAGTTGGAACACGGCACTGGCGTGGGTTTGCGGTGATGTTTGTGTTTGGAAGCCTTCTGAAAAAACACCTTTATGTGCTGTGGCGTGCCAAAAAATAATTTCAGAAGTATTTGAGAATAATGACGTTCCGGAAGGCGTGTGCAATTTATTAGCCGGAGAACGTGAGATCGGCGAACTCATCTCTAATGACTCCCGAATCCCGTTAGTCTCTGCAACAGGCTCCACTCGCATGGGCAAAGCTGTAGGAGCTGCCGTCGGTGCCAGACTCGGCCGTTCACTCTTGGAGCTAGGTGGTAACAATGCGATCATTATCTCCAAAGATGCCGATCTTGAAACCTCATTAGTTGGCTGCGTGTTCGGTGCAGTCGGCACCGCCGGGCAGCGTTGTACTACCACGCGACGCCTGATCATTCATGAGGAGGTTTACGATTCTTTCCGTGATAAGCTAGTCAATGCTTACAAGCAGCTGCGTATAGGTAACCCGCTCGATGAGTCGGTTCACGTAGGACCGCTGATCGATCAGGACGCCGTAAAAATGTACGAGGCGGCGATTGAAAAATGTAAAGCAGAAGGTGGAAGGTTTATCGCCGAAGGTGGCGTTTTGTCAGGACCAGGTTATGAAAGTGGATGTTATGTTCGTCCGGCCATTGCCGAGGTTGAGCCTCATTTCGAAGTGGTACAACACGAGACCTTTGCCCCCATTTTATACCTTATGAAGTACAAGACGCTTGACGAAGCAATTGCTATCCAAAACGGGGTGCCACAAGGTTTATCTTCTTCCATTATGACCCTGAATCTTCGCGAGGCCGAAACATTCCTGTCGGCTGCGGGCAGCGATTGCGGCATTGCCAACGTTAACATCGGTACATCCGGTGCTGAAATCGGCGGCGCATTTGGTGGAGAGAAGGAAACCGGTGGTGGTCGTGAAAGTGGTTCGGATGCCTGGCGAATTTATATGCGCAGGCAGACAAATACCATCAATTACAGCACGAAGCTGCCGCTGGCGCAGGGGATACAATTTAATCTCGACTAAAAACGAAAAAGGACAGAACTTAATTCTGTCCTTTTTCGTTGTTCATAAAGCCAACAGAATTTTAAGGAATAGGCAAGCTTAACTGCCTGTTTTTCACAACTCCCTATAAACTCTTTGGGCTACTTTTACCTCTATTAATAAACCAAGGAAATGAATATGAATTTGAAACGTGCCGTGCTCCCCCTTTTTGTTGCCGGCATTGCCCTTAGCTCAAATGCGCAAAAACAGGCGCCAAACGGCTGGCACCTCTCCGACCCTCAAACAAGCGGCTTTTACGGCATCAGCGCCGATAAAGCCTACCAGCTATTGAAAGGCAAGAAGAGCCAAACCGTGGTGGTTGCGGTAATTGACTCTGGCGTTGATACGACCCATGAAGATCTTCGCCCAATCCTGTGGACGAACCCTAAAGAAATTCCCGGCAACGGTATTGATGATGATGGCAATGGCTACATTGACGATGTGCATGGCTGGAACTTCCTTGGCGGCAAAGACGGACGCAACGTGGGTAAAGACAGCTATGAAGCTGCCCGTGTGTATCACCGTTACAAAGCAAAATTTGAAAATGTAAGCAATCCCGCTTCGTTACCTGCGGAAGACCGCGAGCTGTACACGATGTGGGCCAAGGCTAAGAATGATGTTACCAAAGGTGTTGACATGAGCAGCATTTTGATGGTAAAGCGCATTTTCAACGAGGTAAAGCGTGGCGATTCGGTGATTGCCAAAGACCTTGGAAAATCGGTTTACTCCGTTAAAGATCTGCAGACTTATAACCCAACAGTAAAAGAAGCCCAGGCGTTCAAGAACATTCTGGTAGGCACAGCGGCTTCCAACAACAATAACACCGATATCACCAATAAAAACCTGCTCGACGAAATTGAAGCGGAGCTTTCCAAAGCCGAGTCAGTAAACACACCTCCACCTAATTACAGAGGAGACGTAACGAAGGACAACGAGGCTGATATTAATGACCGTAATTATGGAAACAATGACATCATGGCGGTTGGCGCTGATCATGGAACCCACGTATCTGGTATCATTGCCGCTATCCGCGGAAACAAAAAAGGCGTGGATGGTGTAGCTGATAATGTTCGCATCATGACGCTGCGTGCAGTTCCGGATGGTGATGAACACGATAAGGATATTGCCCTTGCAATCCGTTATGCGGTTGATAATGGTGCGAAAGTGATTAACATGAGTTTCGGTAAGGGTGTTTCACCGGAAAAAACCTGGGTTGATGATGCAGTAAAATACGCGGAAAGCAAAGGCGTTTTACTGGTACACGCAGCTGGGAATGATGCTTCCAATATCGACACAACGTGGAATTTCCCTTCGCCTACATATAAGAGCACCAAAACAAAAGCTACCAACTGGATCACTGTTGGTGCCAGTGGTGCTAACAAGGCCAGCCTTGTTGCCAATTTCTCTAACTATGGTAAAGATGAAGTTGACGTATTTGCTCCAGGCGTAAACATCTATTCTGCTATTCCGGGCGGTAACACCTATGCAAACTTCTCTGGTACCTCGATGGCTTCCCCGGTTGTAGCTGGTTTGGCTGCTTTGATTTTGCAGTATTACCCACAATTCACACCGCAACAAGTGAAGATGATCATAGAGCAAAGTGCGGTGCCATTTACAGCAGATGTAACGAATCCTGAAACAGGTGAAAAAGTAAAGCTGTCTGAATTAAGTCGCACGGGCGGTGTTGCAAATGCTTACGAAGCCATTAGAATGGCCGACGAGTTAGCAAGAACAGGTAAGATAAAAACACCTGGCAAGAAGATTAAGGTGGATGGAAATGAACTAAAGATTAAAACGGAAACTCCTACCGAAAAAAAGAAGGAAAAAGTAAAGTCAGCTTAAGACTTACAAAATAAAATTTGAAGCCCCGCACACTGATGCGGGGCTTTTGCTTTAATAAGAACCATAGGGGTTATATCGTCTGCCGGTAACAACCACATTCGCTCTTCCCTGCAATACGTTTCCCATTGATCGGTAGCGGAATTCAATGCCAGTGATCCGTCGTCCGTCTGCTGCTAACTCAATCATCCTGCTTTGCTCTCCAGCTTTAATCACATCATCGAGTGCAGGCTGTATGCGGTCACCGTTTTCAAACTGGATTTTCAGGTCGTTAATACGCACATCTTTGTCTTCTACATAAAACCTGATGGCAGTAAACATATTACGACTATTCACTTCCATCACGTCCTTGTCGCGGACAAAATTCACTTTACGTTCGCCCAGCAATTCCCAGCCTTCTTCCAAGCCAAAGGTGCGGCGAGAGGAGCCACAACCAGCCATTAATGTAACAAACAACACTCCTAGCAACAGAGTCGTAAAGCCATTTCTTATTTTCATACACGTCCTTTTCATTTCTCCGTGCAATCAGCTTGCCACAGGTCACGTTTTGTATGTTGGGCTTGATTCCGGAAATTTGCCCTACTTACCAACCCAGAACGTTCAATGACAGATAATTTTCGACTCTTCGCGTTTACTTTTTCAGTTTTGTTTGTCTTAGTTGCCTGTAATAACGCCTCTAACAAAACAAAAGAAAAAAACGACTCTGCAATCTCAACCAAAACATCTGCAATGCCTGTTACAGAAGAACCAGTGAGCTATGAGATCGGTGATCAGACATTTAAAAGCTTTGTTGCATATGATGAAAGCCGCAAGGAAAAACGTCCTGTTGTGCTCGTCATACCGGAATGGTGGGGCCTAACTGAATACCCTCGTATGCGGGCCAAAATGCTTGCTGAAATGGGATACCTCGCCATGGCTGTGGACATGTACGGTGATGGCCGGTTAGCTGAAAATCCGAAAGATGCAACAGCGGCATCGCGACCGTTTTATGACGATCCGCAACTTGGGAAATTGAGAATGGACGCAGCGCTGGCAAAAGTGAAATCGATGCCTATGGCTGATACATCGCAAGTAGTGGCGATCGGCTACTGCTTTGGTGGTTCTATGGTATTAAACTACGCAAAACTGGGCGGACCCGTTAACGGAGTCGTCAGCTTTCACGGTGGTTTGGACGGCGTTGCACCAAAAAAAGGAACAAAAGCGCAATTTCTCATTTGCCATGGCGGAGCGGATGGTTTTGTTCCACAGGAGCAAGTTGATGCATTTCGAAAGAGTATGGATTCGGCAGGCCTGTCCTACACGTTCAAAGTTTATCCGAATGCCACACATGCTTTTACCAACCCAAATGCTACTGAAAAAGGAAAACAATTTGGCCTTCCGATACAATACAACGGCGCGGCTGATACTGCATCATGGAACGACATGAAAGCGTTCTTTTCCCAAACTATTCGTTTATAAAACTGAACCATATGCCCAGACCTGACCTGAACGAAGTACCTGCGTTTTACCATCGCTATGTAAATTTTGTGAAAGAAGAAGACGTTCACACTGCAATTGAGAACAACACGAATTCCGCGGTAAGCCTCTTAAAAAATATTCCTGAAGAAAAGTGGAGCTATCGCTACGCTGAAGGCAAATGGAGTATTAAGGAAATGATCCAACACGTCATTGATGCAGACAGGATCTTCTCCTATCGTGCCTTGTGCTTTGCAAGGGGTGAGAAAACATCCCTTCCCGGTTTTGAAGAGAATGATTACGCAGAAGCTTCGGATGCTGACCGCCGTACAAAAGATGAATTGATAACTGAACTGGTAACTCTCCGGCAAAGCATTCAACAACTGTTTCGTTCATTCAGCAACAAGCAGCTAGCTGGTGTAGGTATAGCAAATGGAAATCCGGTCTCTGTAAACTCAATTGGGTTTATTATTCCCGGCCATTTAGAAAACCATTTGAATGTTTTGAAAGAACGATACCTGTAAAATAAAAAAGCCCACGCTGAGCGTGGGCTTTTTTATTTAAGATCAAAGAATTAATAAGCACGAACCGGCTCTTTCTTTTCTGTCTTAGCGATATTCTGTTGAGCAACGATATCCTTCACCACTTTCACAGCCTGATCGATGTAAACATCTTTACTAACGCCAGTTAACCATTGCTTGTAACGCTCCGTTTTGTCTTTATCAACGGAAACATATTTTCCTTCATCCTGCTTCATAAAGGACACGGGCAGCGGGTTCTGCAACTTGGTCAATGACTCGATTCTTTTTACCGCATCGCGAACTTGCTTTTGCTCCTGTCTGTACTTGTCCAATTGCAGGCTGTAGGCTTTTTCATTTTGCTTTCCTACGTAAACACTAGCTTCCTGTATGCGCTTGAATGTTGTATCATTCGCAATTCTGGCTGCTGCCGATTGCTTAACGCCTTCCAAGCTGTAGCCAGGATTCCATTTAGGATAAGAAGCCTTTGAAATTTCATCATAAGGCAAAGAATACGGATTGTTCTTTTCGCGGATTTTTAAGTGTTCCAGATAGTCTGGGATTACAACATCAGGAACAACACCTTTTTGTTGTGTAGAACCACCGCTTACACGGTAGAATTTCTGTAAAGTCAATTTTAATGAACCTAACTCAGAATTTGTGTTAGTGAAGTTTGACTCCGGATCTAGACCTATCGTTCTTTGTACCGTGCCTTTGCCGTATGTGCTTGTGCTACCGATAACTACACCGCGTCCATAATCCTGCACTGCAGCAGCGAGAATTTCTGAAGCCGATGCACTCATTTCATTTACCATAATAACGAGCGGACCATCGTAAACAACGCCTTCATCGCGGTCACGCATTACCTGCGGCTTGCCCTGGCGGTCACGTACCTGAACAACAGGGCCCTGATCAATGAACAAACCTGCAATCTGAATCACATCATACAGGGCTCCACCACCGTTATTGCGCAGGTCGATGACGATACCATCCACACCTTCTGCTTTCAGTTTGTTTACTTCTTTCGCTACGTCCATGCCGCTACGAACACCATTCATTTCCTGGAAGTCAGCATAAAATTCAGGCAAATAGATATATCCTACTTTTTGTGAACCTTCATTGATCACTGCGCTTCTCACGTAGGCTTCGTCCTGAACAATTTCATCGCGTTTCAATGAGAGGTTTTTAAGTGTGCCGTCTTTCTTGCGAATTGTAAGTTTTACCTCAGAGTCTTTCTTACCACGGATTAGTTTCACCGCATCCTGAACAGTAAAGCCAGAAAGCTCCACGGGTGCTTCGCTACCTTGAGCTACACGAACAATGATATCACCGGCATCTACCTGACCACTTTTTTGCGCCGGTCCGCCTGGTAGTACGCTGGCAATTTTAATGTTGCCTTCGTCATAGGTAAGCTGAGCACCGATACCATAGAACTTGCCGCTCATGGTTTCGTCAAAATAGCGTTTATCAAGTGGCGGCATAAACTCAGTGTGCGGGTCCATCAACTCGGTAATTGTGTTAACAAACACATTGAACTTATCTTCTTCGGTAAACTTGTTATGGTAGCGGTCGAAAGTGCGGGTCATAGCAGCCTGCACTTTTTCGCGGGCTTCTTTTTCAAGTTCTGCGTCTGACTTTACCACTGCACCTTCTTTTCCTTTGTTGCTTTCACGGCTATCAATAAGATCAGCGTAACGCTGAAGTGTCAGGTACTTCAGGTATTTGCGCCACTCTTCTTTACGGCCTGCTTCGGAGGTCGGGAATGATTTCTTTTCTCCGTCGCCGATGTAGGTTTCGTCTTTGGTAAAATCAAACGGTTTGGCCAAGATTTCTTTGTGATAAGCTTCTGCTTCTCTGATCCGGGTGTCAAAGGTCTTACCTGCTTCAATAAAAAACTGAACAGGTGCACCTTTCACTTCATCATCAATCTTGGTTGAAAAACGCTCAAGCGTTTTCAAATCCTGCGCAAGAAAAATATTTCTTTCAGGATCGAGGTCAGCAAAATATTTGTTGAAAACTTTCTTCGAAAATTCGTCATTGATATCTTTTGGCTCATAATGACCTTGGGTCAAAATAGCGCCAACGATTTGCAGGATCTTCTCATACTTGCCAGGAGGCAGTGTAGTGGTTTTACCTTGGGAACGGAAGGCAAAAAAAACGCCGGCCAGCACCAAAGCCAGGATAATGGGTAATCTCTTCATATCAAAAATGTATTTAAATGCATGTTGCATACCTCTCAAATTTAAGACAAAAAGGAAGCCTGTTTTCTTGTTTGGGGTTTTTAACGATTGTTTTTTGATAAACGGTTAAATGTAAACAAACCGGGTTAAAAAAGGTTAATGGAAAGTCACTGGTATAGTCAACCAAATTCATCACGACTTCGAACCATGCAGTAGGTTGATTGAATATAAGGACGTCGTTTATGTCAAGCTGTTTTTTCTTCTGCTAATAGCCATATGTTGTCAACTGGAAAACCAACTGGTGCAATGCGATTTTGAAAAAGCTGCAACAAGCCAGACAGAAAATTTTTTTGAAGGGCGTTTTGTATTCGTCTAATCTTTATTTTTGCGCACTCATTACGGTGATTGTAGCTCAGTTGGTTAGAGCACTAGATTGTGGTTCTAGGGGTCGCCGGTTCGAACCCGGTCAGTCACCCAGAATTCCCGCTAAAAAGCGGGAATTTTCATTTATACCTTTGATGAACCGTTCATCCATCAAAGGTTAAATAAAGTTAACAGAACCAACCTTCGCCACCCTCATCTGTTACCTTTGCGCACTTTAATACTCGCACATGAAGAAGATTATTGCTTTGGTCGGTACACTCGTATGTACCGTCGTTCTTTTTGCCCAAAATCCAATGCTGAACCGCGGCGGAATGAATGGTGGCCAAATGCCAACCGGCCGTTTCTATGGAAAAGTAGTTGATCCTTCCAACAAGGGAATTGAAGCTGCCTCCGTTACACTGGTAACAAACCGGATGGACACCGTATCAAAGCAAATGAAAGAAGTGATTATCGGTGGGATGCTGACTTCAAAAAGCGGTGACTTTAGTATAGAAAACGTTCCTCTGTTTGGCAAATACACGCTGAAGATTACAGGCATCGGTTTCAAGACATACAACCAAGGTGTTGGTTTTGAAATGCCAAACCGCAACGCAATGAGCAGTGGTGAAATGTCGGCGATGCTAGGCGCAATTGACAAGGACCTTGGTAATATCAAGATAGAAGTGGACGAGAAAGTGTTAAGCAATGTTACGGTAAGCGCTTCCCGTCCGATGATGACTTTGGGAGTTGACCGCAAAATTTTTAATGTTGACAGAAACTTGGTATCGGCAGGTGGAACTGCACTTGATGTAATGCGCCAGGTTCCTTCGGTAAATGTTGACGTAGACGGAAACGTGACGGTACGCAATGCGGCACCGCAGGTGTTTGTTGATGGCCGTCCTACTAACTTAACCCTGGAGCAAATTCCTTCAGATGCGATTGAAAGCGTGGAAATCATTACAAACCCATCTGCCAAGTATGATGCGTCTGGTGGCATTGCCGGTATTCTAAACGTGGTTTTGAAAAAGAACAAGCGTGTAGGTTACAGTGGGAACCTGCGGGCTAATATCGACTCCCGTGCGAAGTTTGGTTTAGGCGGTGATATAAACGTTCGTCAAAACAAAATCAACGTGTTTGCCAACGCAAACTACAACCAACGTAAATCAATTGCTACTGGTGACCAAAGCAGGATCACCCGCATTGCTGATACAACATGGAGGACGGCGCAGAACGATCGCAACGTTACAGAAGGCTATTTTGCTTTTCTACGTGGCGGTTTTGATTACTTCATTAACAACCGCAACACTATTACGGTTAGCGGCAATTTTGTACGTGGACAATTCGAGCCTTTCAACACGAATTTATTAACGAACACCATCACTACCCCGCAGGGCACCCAACTAAGCTTTAATGAGCGCCTGGCAGACGTGGAAGGAAATTTCCGCAACCGTGGTGCCCAGGTAAGCTATAAGTACAACTTCCCGAAAGCCGGTAAGGAACTGACTTCTGACTTTACTTACAATAAGAGCAATAATGAGAACGCCAACTTCATCACCTCGAACTTCTACCCTTTTCAAGGAGGACAAAAATTGTTCGGTACGCAGCAACGTCAGCGCATTCAGGGTGAAAGCCAAAATATGGTGCTCCAACTGGACTATGTAAACCCGATCAACGAAACGACGAAATTTGAAACCGGATTACGCAGCAATATTCGCAGCAACAGCACGGTGAACCGTTTCTTTGCTGTAACGAATGCCGGCGAAACATTTATCGGTCCATTATCGGCCAACTTTGAAAGCGATGAAGTGATCAACGCGGCCTACATAAACCTAAGCAAGCAATTAAAGAGCTTTAATTACCAGGTTGGACTTCGTGCAGAAAATTCGACTTACGAAGGAAACATGCGTGATAGGAAGCAGTCATTCAACATCGACTTCCCGATAAGCTTATTTCCAAGCGTGTTCCTGAGCAAGAAGTTGAATAACGATCAGGATTTGCAGTTGAACTACTCACGTCGCATCAACCGTCCAAACTTTTTCCAGTTATTTCCGTTTATCGATTTAACGGATTCTTTGAACGTCCAGCGCGGTAACCCGGGTTTGCGTCCGGAGTTTACCAACTCACTTGAGCTTTCTTATTCCAAAATTTTCAAGAATAAAGACAACTTTTTAGCAACCGCTTATTTCAAGAATACCGATAACCTGATCAGCCGTTTCCAGGAGCAGGGTTTTGATTCTACCGTTAACCGGCCGTTGTTGATTAACACGTTTATCAATGCCAACAGAAGCTATGTAACAGGTCTGGAATTAACTACACGCAACAAGCTTACCAAGTGGTGGGATATCAATGCAAACCTTAACTTGTTTGTATCACAGATCCTGATTGAGATTCCCGGTCAGAAGCAACAGGACCCCTTAGCGAGTGGTTTGATTAAAATGAACAACACATTCCGTTTGCCGAAGAACTTTACGCTTCAATTATCCGGTGACTACCAAACGAAGACCATTCTTCCACAAGGCGGAGGCGGTGGTCGCATGGGCGGAATGGGCGGACCATTTGGTGGCGTTCAAACTACTGCACAAGGTTTCATCCGTCCGAACTATGGTGTTGATGCAGCCCTGCGTTTTGAGTTCCTGAAAAATAAAACAGCATCATTATCTGCCAACATTCAGGATATCTTCCGCACACGTGTATATGATGCATTTTCGCAGTCGCCAATCTTTGAACAGAATATTCTTCGCCGTCGCGACCCACGCCTTGTTCGTCTTAATTTTAGCTACCGCTTTGGTAAGTTTGATGCAAGCTTGTTTAAGCGCAAGAATACAAGAGCCGAGGGCAACGTAGATATGGGCGGTGGTAACCCGAACTTCTAATTTCATTTCTTAGTTGATAGAAAAGCCCTGCATTTGCGGGGCTTTGTTTTTTTACCTGTTATTTTTGGCGCTATGAAATCATTTGCAATCATTGGGTGCGGACGAATAGCAAAACGGCATGCGGAAAACATTTTGCGGATTGGAAAACTGACAGCTGTGTGTGATGTCGATTCTAGCAAGGCCGAATCATTTGCGAAAGAATTTGGTGGCACACGGTATGACTCGGTTGATGAGATGTTAGCTTCTGAACAAGACGTAGAGATGGTTGCCATTTGTTCGCCGAATGGTTTCCATGCAGAGCATATTATCAAATCATTGCAGGCTGGTAAAAATGTACTGGCAGAAAAACCTCTCTGCCTTACAAAAGCTGCAGCCTGGCAAATTGTTGAAACAGAAAAATATTGCAGACGGAAACTCTTCATCGTTAAATCAGCCCGTTATAATCCGATTGTTAAAAAATTGAAAGAACTAATTGACGCAGGTGCTCTTGGAAGCATTTATAGCTTTCATTTCAATTGCATTTGGAACCGCAAGGATGAATATTATACTGATTGGAAGGGAAAATTGTTTCCTGACGGAGGCACATTATACAACCAATTCAGTCATTTTATTGATGTGATGATCTGGTTATTTGGTGAGGTTAACGATGTCAGAGGATTTAAAGCTAATCTTGCTCATGCTTCGAGCATCGAGTTCGAGGATACAGGTGCTGTAACCTTCCAAATGGCAAATGAAGCAATTGGATCTTTGCATTGGTCGGTAAACGCGTTTCAAAAGAATCACGAGCTTGCACTAACGATAGTTGCTGAAAGAGGAACGATACGGTTAGGCGGCGAAAATCTGAACGAGGTTCAATATGTGAATACAGAAACACCGATTGAATTCCCTTTGTATCATCGTGATAATTGGAGCAACCACACCGAGATATACAACCACCTGATGGCAGGCAATTCTGACTTCCCGGATGTTTTTGATGGCGTACGTGTTGTGGAAACAATCGAAAAAATTTACCAGGCAACTGCTTAAGCTTTGAAGCGAATCTATTTTACTGTTACCAATGACCTTACCTACGATCAGCGGATGCATCGTATTTGCACCTCTCTGAGTGAGGCAGGATTTGATGTGGTATTGGTTGGCAGGAAGCTGGAAACCTCTCTCCCTTTAGAGAAAAAGCTTTATGCGCAGAAAAGGATTCGGTGTTTTTTCAATAAAGGATTTACTTTCTATACAGAATATAATTTGCGACTATTCTTTTTTCTCCTCACTAAAAAAATGGACGGAATTTGTGCGATAGACCTTGACACAATCCTGCCGTGTTTATTTGTGTCGAAGCTGAAAGGAAGAAAAAGGATTTACGATGCACACGAGTATTTTACCGAGTTGAAAGAAGTCCGCACAAGACCTGCTATTAAAAAAGTATGGACCCTTGTAGAAAAATTCTCGGTGCCGAAATTCGAACATGGATACACGGTGAGCGAAGGCTTGCAACAAGAGTTTAAAAACAAATACGGACGAACCTATCTGGTCATTCGAAACTTGCCTGTGCTTAAATCCGTGAAGTTGGAAGAAAAGCGAGAAAAGTTCTTAGTATACCAGGGCGCAGTCAACGAAGCCCGTGGATTTGAGTATCTCATTCCTGCCATGCGATTAATTCCTTACCGGTTGATAGTATGCGGTGATGGAAACTTCATGACGCAACTAAGAGAACTAATCAGGGTGAATGAAGTTGCAGATAAGGTGGAATTGAAAGGGATGATGTTACCGGATGATCTTCGGCAAGTTGCGCAAAAGGCCACTTTTGGAATTGCTTTGGCGGAAAAAGAAGGAATTAACCAGTTTCATGCACTGCCTAACAAATTCCTGGAGTACATGCACGCCGGCTTGCCACAGGTGGCAATGGATTTTCCCGAATACAAACGGATCAATGAACAATTTAAGGTTGCGGTATTGATCGATGAACTGAGACCGGAAAAAATTGCTAAAACGATCAATCAATCAATGGCTGATGAAATCCTTCTAAAAGAATTACACGAGAACGCAATCAAAGCCAGGGATATCTATTGCTGGCAATCCGAAGAGCAGATATTAATCCAGTTTTATAACAGTCTTTTCTCTTGAACGACAAATTACATATCGTTTGTTTAGATGCACCCTCTCCACCAGACTATGGCGGTGCCATCGATATGTTTTACAAGATCAAAGCACTGGCAGAAACAGGGAAGAAAATCACACTGCATTATTTTGACTACAACAAGAAACGCAGTGCTGAAGGACTGGCGAAATTTTGTAGCGAGATCTATGCCTACCAACGAAAAGAAATCTACCAGGTCCCTCCTATTTCGCGGCCCTTCATTGTTCGATCCCGGATTAATAAAAAGTTGATAGAACGATTAAATGCGGACGAAGCTCCTATTCTGCTCGAAGGCCTGCATTGCGCCGGTATCATACCGTCTATTAACCAACCCGAACGTATTGTTCTCAGGATGCATAACGAAGAGGCTTCTTACTATCGGCATCTTGCAGAATCAGAAAAAAGCTTCATCAAACGAAAATATTTTAAACGGGAAGCACACCTGCTCCACAGTTTTCAAAAGGACATGAAACGTGAGCTAAAGCTTGCCTGCTTATCTGATACTGATATTGGCATATTTCGGCAGACTTACGGCTTTCAACGTGCCAATTTTATCCCTTGCTTTATTCCATGGCAAACTGTGTCCATTGCTAATGGTCAGGGAGATTTTTGTTTGTACCATGGAAATATGTCTGTATCTGAAAATGAAGAAGCAGTACTTTGGTTGATAGAGAACGTGTTTAGCAAGTTGATGATCCCGTTTACAATCGCAGGAAAGGGTATCTCGAAACGTTTAGCAATTGCAGCGTCTACTTTCAAATATATACGGCTTATCAACGAACCTTCCATAGCTGAGATAGATGCATTAGTGAGGGCAGCACACATTCACGTGTTGCCTTCGCTGAACAGAACCGGCGTTAAGCTCAAATTATTGAACGCTCTGCTGAATGGCCGTTTTTGTATAACAAACGAAAGTGGCGTGATGGGAAGTAAAATTCAGCGTGGGTTACAGGTAGCTAATGATCCAGTCGAATGGATGGCGTATATAACCGAAACGATGAGCAAAGGCTTCGACGAAAAAGAAATGCAAGCCCGTGAACAGGTGCTTGCATTGTATAACAATCGCGAAAATGCGTTTCGGCTTAGTGAACTATGGTCGCGTTATCAATGACCTTCCCACTTTCTGTTCTAACCATCCGGGCAGGGAACTTTTGGATAACAATATAATCATGCGTAGCCATTACAACGGCAGTTCCGTAGTCTCTTGCAATGTGAACTAACAGGTTCATGATTTCATCGGAAGTCTCCGGATCAAGGTTTCCTGTCGGTTCATCTGCAAGAATCAATTTTGGAGAATTAAGGAGGGCTCGTGCAATGTCAACTCTCTGCTGCTCGCCACCGCTCATCTCGTAAGGCATCTTGAAACCTTTTGATTTCAATCCGACTTTATCCAGCACATCAGCGATCTTTTCATTCATTAATTTCTCGTCTTTCCAGCCCGTTGCCCGGAGAACGAACTTCAGGTTATCGTTAACATTACGGTCAGTAAGAAGCTGGAAATCCTGAAACACAACGCCGAGATTTCTGCGTAGATAAGGCACCGTTTTCCATGTCAGTTCACGGAGGTTATAACCAACAACAGTTGCCTGGCCTTCCTTCAATGGCAGCTCACCATATAATGTCTTAAGCAAGCTCGACTTTCCCGTTCCGGTCTTTCCTACCAGGTAAACAAACTCCCCTTTTTCTACTTGCAAATTCACGTTCTGCAGTACCAAACTTTCGCCCTGGTAGATGTTTACATTTTTTATCTCAATGATAGACTCAGCCATTCACTTGTATTTGCTGCAAAATAAAAAAAGAAACGTTGACGGTCAGGCATTTATTTCTATAACTAAAAATTTAGTTGTTAAACTAAAATATTAGTTATAGATTTGAGATTGTAAAGCAACAGGTATGAAATCGCTCACAAAAGCAGAGGAACAAGTGATGCAGGCCGTATGGAAAGTGAAGGCAGGCTTCATCCGGGATATTATGGAGGCGATACCGCCGCCTAAACCGCACCAAAACACGGTGGCAACCATCCTTAAGATATTAGTTGAAAAAGAGTTTGTAGGGATTGAGGTATTTGGCCGTCAGCATCAATACCGTCCACTGATTTCAAAAGACAACTATTCGAAATCATCGATCAAAAATCTGGTGAAAGGCTATTTCGGTGGTTCATTCAGCGAAGCGGTTTCGTTTATGGTGAAGGAAAACAGTCTGAGCATAGACGAATTGGAAACCTTATTAAACCAACTCAAAAAAGGGAAAAAATGATTGCCATCGCTTATTACCTTTTAAAGGTTATTGTTTGCTCTGGTGTCTTGTTTTTGTACTACCATTTGTTTTTACGCAATAAGATTTTTCATCAATGGAATCGTTTTTACTTGCTGGCCGCTGTTATACTTTCAATTACCCTTCCTTTTATTCGATTTGAGTTAGATGGATCAAGTTCTTGGTCATCTCAAGAAGCTTTAAATCAGCTTTTAGTTTTCCAGTCGACTGACCAATACCTACAGGAGTTTGTTATTGAATACAATCCAGGAATCACCTTGGAGGAATGGCTTGCAATCGGATACGGTGTTATTTCAATCTTCCTGTTTGTTGGTTTGGCTTTTTCAATTGGTAAGGTGGTTAGTATCCTGCGACGCTATCAGACCAACAATTTTGCGAATTTTAAACTCTTATCTACCCGGGAACCGGGCAGTCCATTCTCGTTTTTGAATTATATTATTTGGAACGAAGAGATTCCGTTGAAATCTGCAGTTGGGCAACAAATCTTTCAACACGAACTGGTGCATGTACAACAAAAGCACACGTGGGATAAGTTATTTATGCAGGCCATCCTCGTAATGATGTGGTGTAACCCCTTTTTCTGGTTAATTCGAAAGGAACTTAAGTTTATTCATGAGTTTATCGCTGATCAAAAAGCAGTGGGCTGTGACACAGAGGCCTTTGCAGCCATGATTCTGCAATCCGTATACCCTAACCAAATTAACACGATTGTCAACCCCTTTTTCCAATCATCAATAAAACGCAGATTGCATATGCTGACACAGTTAAAGAACCCAAGAGTGGCTTACCTCAGCCGGGTCATTGCACTTCCGCTCGTTGCAACAATCGCATTCACCGTTTGTGTGCGAACAAATGCCCAAAATGCTCCAAAGACTTACCAGCAAAGTACTCCGTCAAAAATTGACTCTACATTTCATCGCTCCAAACAAATAAAAAATGTAGATGTTCTAAATGACAAGAACTCAGTAGAGGTTTATTATAACGACGGGACTGTTGAAAAGATGACCCGCCAGGAAGCCAATAAGAAAGGTATTATTATCGATGGCGGTTACGGCAATTTTAAACCAGTTAACCCCTCGTCGCCGGGAGAGTCAACTTTGCGCCTAAGAACCGACGATAACTTACGATTAGAAAATCCGCCTTTATACATTCTGGATGGAAAAGGGATCAAGAAGGAGGAACTAGAAAAACTCAACCCGAAAGAGATTGAAAGCATCAACGTTCTCAAAGGTGCAAACGCAACCGCCATTTATGGTGAAAAAGGTAAGAACGGTGTGGTCATCATCAATCGAAAGAATATTTTGGTAGATGAGTTAGTCCCAACAATTAAAGAAGGTACCGATAAAAAAAACAACGGCGATAAAGTTGAACTAAATGATTTGAATAAAAACATCAATGAGGTTGTAGTGCAGGGCCAAAGGCTGGAAAAGCGAGAACCAGCAAAAGAGGTTGTCGTTAAGGGGTATCCGCAGAATAAAGAACCCATCTTTGAAAGGGCTGAATTTTCTGCGTCAATTGATCCGAATGAGTGGCGCCAGTTCCTGGAGAAATACTCAAGACCGATTGTTGAAGAGGCGGGAAAATCTGCACCGTCGGGCAAATACACTGTTCTTGTGAAGTTTGTCGTTGAAAAGGATGGTTTGCTTTCCGATATAAAAATTACCAATGACCCAGGATTTGGAATCGGACAGAAAGTAGCAGAGATGATGAAACATGCACCAAAGTGGAAACCGGCTATCCAAAACGAGAAAGTCGTGCGGTCTTATCACACCCAGCCGATCACTTTCGTGATCAACAACGGAGCCACACTCACTAGTAATAAACTGGAGCTTAAACCTTCGGAAAAAACAATCAGACAGTTGCTAAAAGCTCAGGACGACGATACGATCCTGTCCTTTACCCTGAGTAAGGCGGGAAACAACGGCGAAACAGAGCGCTTGCAGTTAGAAGGCGAAGAAGGTGTGCCGGCCGTTCGTAAATTTTTAAGCAACCTGAAAGCTGGTGATTTCTTTACGGTTCAAAGTATTTTGGTTAGCCGAAATGGTGTAAAGACAAGGCTTCCCGCGGTTGTTCACAACCTTTAAAAAGTAATTGTCTCACCGTGCAGGATTAACTGTAGTTCGTTTTGTTCTGCCGCTTCTACCCTTCCAATTACTTGTGCAGAAATCCCATACGACTTTGCAGTGCTGATGATTTCATCAGCACTTTTTTCGTCCGTGTAAATTTCTAAGCGACAGCCCATATTAAAAACCTGGTACATCTCCCGGTTATCTGCTCCACTATTTGTTTTAATAATATCAAAAATAGGAGGCGCTGCAAACAAATTATCTTTTACCACCCGAATGCCCTGTGGCATATACTTCATGCACTTTGTCTGTCCGCCTCCGCTGCAATGGATCAACCCATGAATGTTTGAAAAATTATTCTCCAGCAATTGCTTTACGACCGGCGCATAGGTTCTTGTGGGTGAAAGAATGAGTTTGCCCAATGTAACTTGCAGTTCTTCGTTTCCGTTCTGAATAGTCAAGTCATCTGTCAACCGGTTTAGCCCGATGTAGACCACTTCTTCATCAAGGCTTTCATCGAAACTTTCAGGAAATGTTTTTGCGTAGTACTTGTTAAGGGAATCGTGGCGGGCTGATGTCAGTCCGTTTGAGCCGATGCCACTATTGTATTCGTTCTCATAAATTGCTTTTCCATCACTTGCTAGTCCAACAATTACACTACCGGGAGCAATTTTTTCATTTGTCATCAGTTGATCTTTTCTCCATCGTGCCGCCATCGTACCGTTTACTGCAATTGTTTTGACAACATCGCCAACGTCCGCTGTTTCTCCACCCAGAAAAGCGATATCAATACCGTGAGATGACATGTTATCAAAAAACTCCTGCGTTCCCTCAATTAATTCCCTGAGCACTTCTCCGGGGATCCGGTTTTTGTTGCGGTCGATGGAGGACGAAAAGAGTAAGTTTTTGTAGATGCCAACGCAAAGCAAGTCGTCGAGGTTCATGACGATTGCATCCTGTGCTATTCCCCGCCAAATTGAAATGTCTCCTGTCTCTTTCCAATACAAATACGCCAAAATACTTTTGGTGCCGGCACCGTCGGCGTGCATCACGTTAACCCAATTCTTATCGCCTCCCAATACATCGTCGTAGACCTTGCAAAACGCTTTTGGGTAAAGACCTTTATCAATATTTTTTGTAGCGGCATGTACTTCTTCTTTTTGCGCAGAAACCCCTCGTTTAGAGTATAATGACATGCGGCGAAGATACCTTCTTTACAACTATCTTCGCCTCCACGTATGCAGGTTCATAGAAGCATTGCGCAGTTGCCGGCCTTTCGAAATGCGGTAGTTACTATCGGTACTTTCGATGGTGTGCATCGCGGCCATCAGAAGATTATTGAAGCCTTAAAAACAGAAGCGAAAAGGGTTAATGGGGAAACGGTCATTATCACGTTTCACCCGCATCCACGAAAGATCGTAAGGCCACAAGAACACCTGCAGCTAATCAACACATTGGACGAAAAAATCGGCTTATTGCAGAAAGCCGGAATCGATCATCTGGTGGTTGTTCCTTTCACAACAGATTTTGCTGAGCTCAGTGCTGACGAATACATCGAAAAATTTCTTGTCGAAAACTTTAAGCCAGCTTCCATCATCATCGGTTATGATCATCATTTTGGTAAAGGCCGCCAGGGAAATTACCAGTTGCTTGAACAAAAGGCCTCACAATTTCACTACCACTTGGTTGAGATTCCGCAGCATGTCCTGAACGAGATCACCATTAGTTCTACTAAAATTCGCAAAGCTATTTTAGAAAGCGAAATAGAAGTGGCCAATCAGCTTTTGGGCTACCCATTTTATTTCGAAGGCCTTGTTGTTAAAGGGGATCAGCTTGGGCGGACATTGGGTTACCCGACTGCCAATCTCCAATCTACCAATGATGATAAAATTCGTCTCGGGCATGGCGTGTATGCCGTCTACGCATGCATAGAGGGGCAAACGTATAAAGGGATGATGAGCATCGGCACAAGGCCCACCTTAGAAAAATCGGAAGAGAAAGTTGAAGTCAATATTTTCGACTTCAGTGAAATGATTTACGGTAAAAAACTCGTTGTAACCGTTGTAAAATTTTTGCGTGGGCAGGAAAAGTATTCTTCCTTGGAAGAGATGGTTCAACAACTGCATCGCGACAAAGAAACAAGTCTGTCGGTGCTATAACGGTGCAATCATTTTTACTACCATTTCTTTTAGCAGTTCAGCGTCCTCTGTTCCAGCATCATTGACTCCTAGGTTTCGAAGATTGTATTCGTATAACAACAACAAAACCTTTTCTACTTCGGGATAAGTGAATTTGGTTGCGGTGGAAATATAGTCTTTCACAAACCAGGCATTCACTCCGATGGCTGATGCCACCGTTTTTTCATCTTTCGATTGAACGGTATAAACTACTTGCACCTTGCTGAAGAAATTATAGAGTGATGGAAAGACAAGCTGTAACGGTGCTGCTTTCGGGTTGGAAGCGAAGTATTGAACGATGCGTATTGCTTTTAAAAGATCTCGTTGCGCCACTGCCTGCTGAAGCTCAAACACGTTAAACTCTTTACTGACACCAACGTACTTTTCAATCTCGTCTTCCGTGATTTGATTACTTCCCTTTAAGTTCAGCGCAAGCTTATCAATTTCATTGTTAAGACGATTAAGATCATTCCCGATATGGTCAATCAAAAGAAATAGGGCCTTTTTTGTAATCGTAAATCCTTTTTGTTTTACGAGTTCACTTGTCCACTCCGGCAATGCGTTGTCATACATTTTCTTTGTTGACATCAGGACTGCTTTGTCTTTGAGCAGCTTGGCTAGCTTGGTGCGGCCGTCAACTTTCTTTCCTTTGTACGCCACGAATAACAATGTTGAAGGAAGAGGCTTTTCAACATAACTCTCTAACTTGTCAATCCCCTTCAGGTCCTGCGCTTCTTTAATAATTACTACCTGTTTTTCCGAAAACATCGGGTAACGGCGGCAGGCATTTACCACGTCGGGCCATTGTGTATCTCTGCCGTAAAAGATTGTTAAATTGAACCCCGCTTCACCTTCTGAGAGGATATTATGTTCGGCATAATTGGTGACCTGGTCAATGAAGTAATCCTCCTCCCCTTCGAGCCAGTAAACCGGTTTTGTACTTCCCTTTTTCAGGTCTCCAATGATCTTTTCGGGGGTCATTATTTTTGAAGGTTTAAAAACGGATTGTTATTTTTCTGGCACGGTTTTCGGAACAGTGCGGAAAAATCAAAAATACATCTTCAACCTATCCAAATCTAAAATTCTATAAACTTAAATCTTCAACAGATGGCAAACACTAATTATCCTTCAGCTGGCACATCGAATGAGAACAGGCCTTCTAATAATAACACCACAAGAAACGCCTTAATCGGTCTATTGGCCGTGGGTCTGTTAGGCACTTGGGGGTATGTCCTTTACGACAAAAACAAAACTACCGAACAAATCCAAGTTAAGTCTGCAGAAGTAACAACTGCAACATCGGCAAGAGATTCTGTACAGACAATTTACAACGAGGCATTAACCCGTTTAGATTCTTTAGTAGGAACGAACAACAACCTCACCGGCGAGTTGAGCTCCAAGCAAACGGAGATCGTAAAGTTGAAAAATGAGATCAACCGTATCATGCGTAACCGTAACGCATCTCAGGCTGACCTTCAAAAAGCTAGAAACCTGATTGCACAGTTGAATGGCCAGATCAGCACACTGGAAGCTGAAGTAGCAAGACTGATGGGCGAAAACCAGCAACTGGCTACAACAAACACAGTACTTACAGGAGAAAAAGCGCAATTGCAAACTGACCTTCAAACAACGACTACGCAGAAAGAAGAGTTAGCGGCTAAAGTTGACGTAGGTTCTACATTCGCTGCTTCTAACATTGCTATCAAGGGTATTGATGAAAAAGGCAACGGAAAAGAAAAAGAAACAGATAAAGCAAAGAAGGTAAACAAACTGGTTGTTTCTTTCGATGTTGAAAACCGAATTGCACAATCTGGTCCTACTGACCTGTATGTAATTGTAACTGGTCCTGATGGACAGGTAATCAATAGCCCTGCAATGGGTTCAGGTATGCTCACAACTCGTACTGACGGTGAAAGAGCTTTCACTTATAAGTCGAACATTGAGTACGAGCAAGGCACCCGCAAAAACGTTTCAGTTCCTCTGCGCCAGGACAAATTCCAAGTTGGTGATTACAAAATTGAAATTTATCAAAATGGTTTCAAGATTGCTGAAGGCACACGTAACCTGCGCAAGAGTGGATTCTTAGGACTTTAGTCTCATTCCAATTCCAATAACGTACGCCGCTCCTTTTCGGGAGCGGCTTTTTTGTGTTTGAAAGAGGTTTCGATTTTACATTTGTCCATGCACGAAGCTGAATCATTGTCAAGTGATGCGAAAGCAATTCTCGGACTGGAATTACCGACTGATCCGCGATGGGTGGACCTTGCTTCTTATTCACTGGAAGAGGTATTAACTGACCATGCCTACTGCGAACAAAAAGCAGCAACTACTTGCATTTCGCTCATTCAACGTTATAATCAAAAAGAAGAACTGGTAACTGCCCTTGCGCCGATTGTTACCGAAGAATGGGGACACTTCCGTTTAGTTTTGGGCGAGCTGAAAAAACGCGGTTTAAAACTTGGCAGGCAACGCAGGGATGACTATGTAAATGGCTTGCTCCAATTTTGTCAGAAAGGCGGAGATGAGGAAGGTCGCTTGCTTGACCAGCTGCTCCTGATGGCAATGATTGAAGCCCGCAGCTGCGAACGATTTAAACGCTTAAGCGAAGGTTTATCGGATGAATACTTGCGCCGATTCTACCGGCGGTTCATGGAAAGCGAAGCAGGACATTACACCTTGTTTATTTCATTGGCCGAAACATATATTGACAAGGAAAAAGTGAAAAGACGGTGGAAAGAATGGCTGGCTTTTGAGGCTGATATTATGCAAACATTGGAAGTGCGGGGCGACCGGATTCATTAGGCAATTCCTGCGTTTGTTGGGTTCCCTTTCGAGCTAGCTTTTACCCTGGCTTTGGAAAAATGAAAGCTCTTTCGCAAAATCCAGGTATGGGTGTTCGTTTTTTAAGATGCTCACTTTTTCAATCATCGTTTGTAAAAACTTCTGATGCTGCGATGACTCCGGGTTGAAAGGCTTATGCTGGTAGGCAAGGTTCACAGCATGTATTTGCTCCATCAGGTTTTTTGTGCGTTCGCTCATACACGCATCTACCAGTTTCTCCCATACATATTGAGTAGCAAAATAATTTGGATGAACAAGGTCTTCTGCATAAAACCGATAATCTCTTAAATCATCAATCACCAATTCGTAGGCAGGAAAATAATAAAGCCTGTCAAACTTGTCTACCAGGTGATGGACTGCCTGGATCAGAACTGCTTTACTTCGGTTATTTTCGATCACGCCTTCTCTTAAATGCCGTACAGGGCTGATAGTGAATATGATCTTTATCTTCCGGTTAAAATGAAATAGGCGATGAATAACGTTATCCAATACCCGTAGAACATCTTCGGTTGTCATCAGACGCCGTTGAAACCATTCGGAGGGAGCTTTATGGTTATTCGCGGCAACAGCACCGGGTTTTCCGTTCAATGATTTTTCGGTCAGCTTGTAGGTCCATGCAGATCCTAACGTGACAAATAAATAATCGGCATCTTTTAAAAAGCTGTTAGCGCCAGCGTAAGAGACATTGATTTTTTGAATGGCATTGTCCGCCGTTATTCCAGAAAAGCGACTGTGATGGCGCCAGCTGTGCCAGGCGTCGTTGTATTGAAAAAGATCAGCTTCGGTAATTTGTTTGCATTCGATGTAATCTGTTATTGCTTCTGCCACGCTTACCGGGTTGAATAGAATGCCGTTTGGATTTTGCAGCGTAGTAAACTTGTATTTGTCCAGTTTCTCGCCGATGTTCTCTGTAAAACAAGAGCCAATCAGCAGCATTTTATCCTTGTGTGAAACTGGTTCAGGGAGTTTTTTGACATCAAACTCGAAGCGGAATTTCATAAGAAGAGTAATCGAAGATTAGATAAATATTTCAGAGGCGGTGCGTAGACTTTCAGTTAATGCGCTTCGGTTTATCGTTTGCGCAACATTCCTTTCTTCAAGGCGGTCGATGATCAGTTCCATATTCATGTTGCCAACTAAATCATTTCCGGCCATCGGGCAGCCGCCAATTCCTTTTAACGCTCCGTCAACTCGTGTGCAACCGGCATCTAATGCTGCATCCAGTTTCGCTTTCCAGTTATCCTGCGTAGAATGCAGGTGAACACCAATCGTAACCTTCGGATACCTTGGAATCAGCGTATTCAGTGCAAAGCTGATTTGTGACGGTTCGGCTAAACCCACCGTATCAGCCAGTGAAAGAATATGAATTCCCCGGTTGGCCATTTCATCCGCCCACTTAAGCAGGATTTCATCATTGTAAAGATCACCATAAGGGTTGCCAAAACCCATGCTCAGGTAAATCACCAGTTGTTTATTAGTTCGCAAGCAAGTGTTTTGAATTTCCTCTACCCTTTTCAAACTGTCCTCAATGGTGCTGTTTGTATTACGAAGCTGGAACGTTTCAGATATCGAAAACGGAAAACCTAAATAGGTGATTTCCTCGTAAGCACTTGCCTCTTCTGCACCCCGGGTGTTTGCCACAATGGCAAGCAGTTTTGATTTTGATTCTTCCAGTTTAAGTTGCGGCAACACATCTTTTGTGTCGGCCATTTGCGGGATTGCTTTCGGTGAAACAAAGCTGCCAAAATCGATTGTATCAAAACCTACTTGCAGCAGCTGATTTAAGTAGGATACTTTTTTTTCTGTCGGGATAAAATGCGGCCACCCCTGCATTGCATCACGGGGACATTCAATGAGGGAAACATTCGTTGGAGTGCTTTCAGTTGTACCGATCATACAATCATTTATCGTTGTGCATACGTTGCTTCATCGCTTCGTAAAGTATCATGCCTGTAGCAACGGATACATTCAAGGATTCAAAATCTCCTGCCATGGGGATCTTAAACTTTTCATCACAGGCTTTTATCAGTGCAGGATAAATTCCTTTTTCTTCACTCCCCATGATGATGGCAACTGGTTCTTTAAAATTAATATCAAAAACTCTTTTTTCTGCGGTCATTTCGCTTGCCAGCACTTTGATGCCGTTCAAGTGCAACTCATCTACTGCTTTTAATAAACTATTTACCCGGCAAACTGGTATGTGTTCAAGAGCACCTGCTGAAGTCAAGATAGCATCTTCGTTCAGCATGCCGACACCTTTGTCCGGGATTACAATGGCATTGACGCCAGTGCAAAAGGCCGTTCGGGCAATGCCGCCAATGTTGCGGATATCCGTCACGCCATCAAGTATCACGAACAGCGGGACTTCACCACGTTCTACTACAAACGAAATGACTTCCTGCAACTCCTGGTATTGTATTTTGGAAATGATAGCAACCACGCCGTCGTGACCAGTCACATTGAAGTGTGCCAGTTTCGCTTCAGGCACCTTGTTTACCGGGATGCGATGCTGCTCAGCAAGGCTCGACAGCTCCGCCAGTTCTTTCCCGCCCATGGTGTTTTGGATGTAAATACGTTCAAGCGCTTTTCCTGACTGCAACGCTTCTCTCACTGCTTTTCGGCCAACAAGCATAGAGCTTTTTTTTGGGCGGCTCTGTGATCGGAAATTCTTCAAGTTTATTTTTTGATGCGGCTGTCGACAACAAAAGGCTCTGTAGAAAGAATCGTTAGCTCTTTAAAGTTGGTAGCAGCCGGGTTTAAAATGTAATTTAATTCAGCGGGAACGATAACCGATGGAATCGCAAAACAAACTGTGCGTTGGTCGGTTAACAGGGAACTCCCAAAGATCTTTGTGCTCATCGGCGAAGGAATTTCATTCCAATCGTCCGGCAGTTCTTTTCTATCAATTACTTTACAAAAACGGTCTGGCAATTCATAAACTGTTATCTCCAGTTCTGAAGGCAGGTCTTCCATTGCTACGTTTGCTAGGTATTCCAGAATGCAAAGCGACCGCGTCCCGGAAGTATAGATGCAGGGATCTCCTTTTTCATTCCATCTTCCTCCAAATAATCGTGCGCCGTCTCCGGTCAATTGCCTTGCGTATCGTTTGCTGCCTAAATGGAATAATTGCATCAGCTGTAAACTCCGTAGTCAATCCTTCCAATCAGGTTCTTTACTTCCTCCATACCGTAAATTGTTTCAGTAAGGTTTATCGGCGTTTCATTACCCAGGGCACGGTTTGGCGTTTTCATCCAGCGGTTAAACTTTTCTCTATCCTTGAATACGGTATAACCAAATGAATAAATATCGGCAAGCAAAAGAATGCGTTCGCTGACGTAAGCATCAAAACGCTCCTTTCCTTTTTTGTTATGCAAGGTGGCTTTTGTAACGGATAAAACATTGGCCAGTACGTTATAGTCAATACCTGCCTGCTCTTTCAGGTTTTCTAATTCTTCTTTGGAAATGCCTTCCTTTATCGTTTCAATTTTCTGGTAGGAGCTCCATTGGTGAATGGGAACAACTTTGGCAGTACTTCTCTTCCCTTCTGCCCTCTGCAACGGATTTAAACTCCTGTAGGCGATAGCTGCTTCCTCTACCTTTGTCATTGGTAAATATTTTTACTAAGATAAGTAAATATTTTTACTTAGTAATCAAGCCGCCTAAAAAAGGCCAAATTTTAGTTTGGCCTTTTCGTTTGGTTATTTCAAACCGAAAGCTTTTTTCACTTTCGGAACGTAGTCTAGTTTCTCCCATGTGAAGAGTTCAACCTTCTTCTTCAGGATTTTTCCATCAGGAGAAGAAAACTCTTTCGTTACAACTTCTGGCTTGCGACCCATATGGCCGTAGGCTGCCGTTTCACTATAGATTGGGTTACGAAGCTTTAAACGCTGCTCAATGAAGTAAGGACGCATGTCGAAAATGCTTTCTACCACACGGGCTATCTCACCATCATTCATGTCTACTTTCGCAGTACCATAGGTATTTACGTAAACACCCATTGGTTGAGCAACACCAATCGCATAAGAAACCTGTACAAGAACTTCATCACAAACACCGGCAGCTACCAAGTTTTTAGCAATGTGACGAGTCGCATAAGCAGCAGAACGGTCGACCTTTGAAGGATCTTTACCGCTAAAAGCACCGCCACCGTGAGCACCTTTACCGCCGTAGGTATCAACTATAATCTTACGACCTGTAAGACCTGTATCGCCGTGTGGACCACCAATCACAAACTTACCTGTTGGATTGATGTGGTATTTAATCTGGTCGTTGAACAGCTTCGCGTATTTCTTGTATTTTGATTTTACACGAGGGATCAGGATGTTGATGATATCCTTCTTGATACGATCCTGCATCTTCGCTTCAGTATCGAAGTCGTCGTGCTGGGTTGATACAACAATCGCATCGATACGAACTGGACGATTGTTATCGTCATATTCCAACGTTACTTGGCTTTTTGCATCAGGACGCAGGTATTTAATTTGTTTGTTTTCTCTGCGTAAAGCAGCAAGCTCTTGCAAAAGTTTATGTGCAAGGTCAAGAGCCAATGGCATATAATCTTCCGTTTCTGCAGTGGCATAGCCAAACATCATTCCCTGATCGCCGGCACCCTGCTCTTCTTTTTTCTTTTTATCAACGCCCTGGTTAATATCCTGAGATTGCTCGTGGATAGCTGAAAACACACCGCAGGAGTTTGCTTCAAACATGTATTCGCTTTTGGTATAACCAATGCGACGGATCACTTGGCGGGCAATTTCCTGCACGTCTAAGTAAGCTTTCGATTTTACTTCACCAGCTAAAACCACTTGCCCTGTTGTAACCAGTGTTTCACAGGCAACTTTTGAATTCGGATCAAAAGCAAGGAAATGATCGATCAAAGCGTCAGAGATCTGATCAGCAACTTTATCCGGGTGTCCTTCTGATACACTCTCGGACGTAAATAGGTAAGGCATTTAAAAAAGTTTAAAATGAAATGTTTTGGTTCAACAGTTGATTTCAAAATAAAATCGGGTGCAAATATAAGCACCCGAAAAAATTATAGATTAGAATAAATAATTCGCAGTCGTAGGCGTCTACTTTGATCAGGGAAGTTTGGTCCTGCAATGACTACTCTCCCCTTTGCAATTAGGTCCAGGTTTGGCACTGAGATCAATTGGCGAACATTTTTAGAATACATCGTTGCCCGCAATGGTGCATACAATCGAAGAGAATCGTTTCTTTCTCCACGGGTCACAATTCCCTGAACGTAACGAGTGATATTGAAGCGATAAGACTGGTCTGCACGAAGTGTACCGCCAAATCCGGCAAAATTCAATGACCCATCGAAACCCGGCTGGATGTCATTATCAAAAATGTAAGCACTGTCTTTGCTGTTAGTCGTTCCTTTATGGTCAAGCAATAACTGGTTCGGGTGTGTCAACATAGTCTCAAACGTAGCGTTGTCAGCTGGCACTTTATAGGCAATCAATTCAGCGCGGTGAATCACCTTGTTTGGGAATGTTGATAGAGAAGGAATGTACATCCCAACATACGAACCACTTGGAGATGATTGAACGTACAGTTTCTGTGAATTCGGTTGTCCAATTTTTGCGAGGTATTCTCCGCCTGCCATTCTCTGGATTGAATTTGCCTGGCTATACCTGTTATGAACAAACGTTGCAACGGCAGTGTCTTTCGTAGTGCCTTTTCTGCTGCGATAGTAAACTAAAAGAGCACTATTGCTTATGTCTGCAACATTGAAGTAGGCTAAAGTACCTGATGACGCGGCGTTTAGCGTCTTCACAGCCAGACCCCTGAATTTTGTGCGAAACAAAGAATCATTTTTATAGCCGCCGTTTGCTGTGGTATCAAATGATGCAAGCTTTTGTCCGACAGAGTTATTTAACCTGATACGAAGAACATTCACCAATTTCAATGAGTCTACTTTCCGACCATTTGTATAAAATCTAACGGTATCTTTGAATTGCGGGATTGAAAAACTTTTTGTACCAAGCGAGGAACCGGTACTAAAACCAGGATGATCGAAACGATAGAGGACTGTATCGACGAACCCGTTTCCCGGATTGATTTCAGCCACATCTACGTTTATCTGACTGCTGGCTGAGGAATCACCATAAGCAGCCCGGTAGCTAAGCTGCAGAACTACCGAATCAATAAATTCAACTGTGTCTTTAAAGGGCGAAGAGCCATAAACTGTACTACTCAAATTAAAGTACATGTCAGCCTTTGTAGTTCCAAATGCCGGATCGTTGATCTGCCCCAAGGCCATTGCTTCACTAATCAAATGCCTGCTGGAATCTTCCATCGGGAAGAAAGCTGCTTGTACATCAAGTGTTGTGTCGAATGTGTTGACATTATCCACTGCCGGAATCAATTGATCTCCTAATTCAGTGGCTTCGTTTATTTTGGTACAAGAAAAAAAGAGGGTGATAAAAATGAGCGAGAGGAGAGCTAACGTGCCTTTTATCTTCACAACTGTAGATTAAATCGTTGGGGAAAATTACTTGCTCGCAAGATCGCCATACAGTTGTAAATAGTCTGTTAAATCAGATTCTGCATTGAATGGTAACGTCTTCTTTCCTTTCACTTTGGAGAACTCGTCAACCAGTTTCTTTTCTGGCTTCTCCACACCAAATGTAATTGCATCAGCATAGGTTGCCGCGCCGCGCATCAATGCTACATTGTTAGCATCTTTAAACGGTTCAAGATCTTTGTCTTTGATCAGCGGACTGATGGTTGCTTTCTTCAGAAAGTCTGCACCAAGCTTTTCTTTAAATGTGTTCTGACCGATTGTATAAACAATCTTGCTGTGGGAGAAAACAGGTTCTTTTTTGTAAACCGTCTTTAAATACATGGGGATGAGTCCCGTCATCCAGCCACTACAATGAATGATGTCAGGAGGCCAGCCAAACTTTTTCACTGTTTCTAATGCGCCTTTACAGAAAAAAACCGTACGAAGACCGTTGTCATCATACCATTCTTCGTTCTCGTCGGTGAAGACATATTTGCGTTTAAAGAGATCCTCGTTATCGAGGAAATATACCTGCAGCCTTGCATTCGGCAGCGAAGCTACCTTGATTTGTAACGGGAAATCTTCGTTATCAACCGAGATGTTGATACCGGAAAGTCGAACAACTTCGTGCAGGCGGTGGCGGCGCTCATTGATCGCACCAAACCGGGGCATAATACAACGAACCTCAAAACCACCGTCATTAGACTTTATGGCCAGCTTATTTACTACTTCCGAAAATTCAGTCAGCTCCAAATAGGGCGACATTTCATTGGCAATAAATAAAATTCTTTTCTTTGCTGACATTTTAAGCGTTTTAGATAAAACTGAAAGTTTGCAAAGGTAAGTATTTATTCCTGACCTACTTCACCGCATTGCGTTAAACCCTTGTCATGATCCTTTTCAAAAAAGCTGCTGACCTTTCACAATACACACAACTTCAACAGTCTAGCCAAAAGAAAGTCGGTTTTGTACCAACCATGGGGGCTCTGCACGACGGCCATCTCTCCCTGGTTGAAGCTTCTAAAAAAACAAACGAGGTGACGGTTTGCAGCATTTTTGTCAATCCCACTCAGTTTAATAATTCGGAAGACTTTAAACATTATCCAATAACCATCGAAAAGGACATTGAAAAATTAGTCGCCGCCGGGTGCGATGTTTTATTCCTGCCAAATGTTGAAGAAATCTACCCTGTCGGCTACGAAGCCAAACATTATGACCTGGGCCATCTTGAAACAGTTTTGGAGGGCTTTTATCGTCCGGGACATTTTCAAGGAGTTTGCCAGGTGATGGACCGGCTCTTATCAATTGCGCAGCCAACCACATTATACCTCGGTGTAAAAGACTATCAGCAGTGTATGGTAATTACCCGGTTAGTGGCTTTAATGAACCTACAGGAAAAATTGAAGATCTCCATAGAACCCACGCTCAGGGAACAAAGCGGATTGGCCATGAGCAGCCGTAATCTCCGTTTGAGCGAAACTGAGAAGGAAAAGGCATTGGCAATTTTTCGGTCCCTGGAAATGGCAAAAGAAAAAATTGGGACCGAGAAGATTGCAGAAATCGAACAGCACGGCACCGAAGTATTAACAGAGAACGGGTTAAAGGTTGATTATTTCCGCATTGTTGACGGCGATACGCTTCAGGAAGTTTCTGAAACAACCAAACACAAAGTTGTTTTGGTTGCAGCATGGCTTGGCAACGTGCGCCTCATCGACAACCTGATCCTGAATTAACAAACACTTCACGACCAGCGCCTACATTTGCACTCGCTATGAACATTGCAGTTTTAAAATCAAAGGTGCACCGTGCCGTTATTACGGAAGCAAACCTGCATTACGTTGGCAGTCTTACGTTGGACGAAGATCTGATGGAAGCTGCTAACATGATTGAAAATGAAAAAGTACAGGTGGTTAACGTAAATAATGGTGAACGGCTGGATACGTATTTAATCAAGGGAAAACGTGGCTCGGGTGTGTGTTGTTTGAACGGCCCCGCAGCAAGAAAAGGAATGGCCGGTGATGTGGTTGTCATTATTTCTTATTGTTCTTTGCCTTTCGATGAGGCTAAAACATTTAAACCCTGGATAGTTTTTCCGAAAGAAGGAAACAAGCTTTAAACCCATTCTAGAATTTGAAAGTTGATAATGGGCCCTCCTATCAACTTTCAAATTTGTTCACTTTCACCACTCCCCTTCAGTTCCTATCTTCACTGCTTCATGGGCAAATCGGCTATCACTATTCTGAAGTACATCTTTTTTCTTGCACTGGGCGTTTTCTTTGTTTGGCTTTCTGTGCGTGAAATCGATGCAGCTCAATGGGAACAAATCAAGGCTTCACTGCAAAGAGCAAAGCTTTGGCTCCTGCTTCCGGTGTGTGTAGCACTGATGTTAAGCCATTTTTTTCGTGCTGTCAGGTGGAAAATATTAATGGAACCATTGGGTTACAATCCGTCCACCTTTAACACGTTTGCTGCGGTAATGATTGGTTATTTGGTGAATTCAGCAGTGCCAAGACTCGGTGAAGTGGTAAAATGTACCATCCTGTCTCGTTATGAGAAAGTAAGAGCAGACCGCCTGATAGGGACAATTGTTATGGAGAGAGCTGTCGATGTGATATGTCTCCTCATAATTTTTATTGCAGCTTTACTCTTCCAGGGACATATTATCGGCGACTTTGTACAATCGCTGTTACGGCAGTTTTTTTTTAATAAGTCTGGTGAATTATCGACAACGAAGATTGCCATTTACCTCGGCATCTTAATCTTCCTGGTCGTGGTAGCCTACTTTATGCTGCGAAGGTTTCGACATTCTGCGGCAGTCAAAAAGGTGAAGGATATATTCCTTGGCATCTGGCATGGCCTTCAGAGCATTCGGTTTGTAAAAAACAAAGGTTGGTTTATCATTCACACAATCCTTATCTGGTCGTTATATTTAGTCAGCACAACGATTGGTGTTTATGCATTGGAAGAAACGTCCATTCTTGGAATTGGTGGAGCGCTTACGGAACTTGCAGTTGGTAGTGTTGGCATGATTCTAACTCCAGGAGGTATCGGTGCCTATCCGCTATTAGTAGCACAAGTGGTCGGCCTTTATGGTCTCGATAAAACAACTATTGGTAATGCTCTAGGTTGGTTGCTCTGGTCAGTACAAACAGCCATTGTTATCATTGGTGGCGTTGTCATGCTACTTTTACTTTCAACCTATAACAAAAACAAAAAACCAAGTGAACCCAAAGCAGGACTTTCAGATGAAGATATTGCCACTGTCTGAGTTACAGCAGGTCGTAGCCGCATGGAAAAACGAAGGCCAGAAAGTAGTGTTTACGAATGGATGTTTTGATATCCTCCATGTTGGGCATATTGCTTCTCTAACTGATGCAGCCAAAGAAGGTGACAAGCTAATTGTAGCCTTGAATACCGATGCATCTGTGAAAAAATTAAAAGGCGAATCCCGTCCGGTGAATAACGAAGAAGCCCGGGCTGTTGTAATGGCGGCTTTGACGATGGTAGATGCCGTTGTTCTTTTTGGCGATGAGACACCTCTGGAGGTCATTAAAACACTGCAACCGGATGTCTTGGTAAAAGGTGGAGATTATAAAGTTGAAGACATCGCTGGGGCTAAAGAGGTCATCGGATGGGGCGGCCGCGTTGTTATCAACCCAATCGTTGAAGGTTTCTCCACCACATCTATCATTCAAAAGATGAAAAAAGGCAGTTAGTCTAAAAAACTGCCGCTCGATTCTTTAGCGATCGAGCCATTATTTAATCATCATTTCTGGCATCACCCTATGCCGCCTAACAGATGTTTAACACACATTAGGTATATTTATTGATGTTATGGATAACCATATGACCCACACGAAAGCAAAAACAATCCAACGGGATATCAGTTGGCTGTCCTTTAATGCCCGAGTATTACAGGAAGCCGGCGACCCGACAGTACCACTCCGAGAACGCATCCGTTTCCTTGGCATCTTTTCAAACAACCTCGATGAATTCTTTCGTGTACGTGTTGCCACGTTAAAGCGCATGATACAACTTGGTAACAAAGCCAAAATGCATCTGGAAAACAACCCGGAGCAGATACTGGAAGAGATCCAGATGACGGTCCTAAACCAACAGAGTGAGTTCAACCGCATCTGGGAATTGATTCTCGACGAGATGAAAGAAGAAAAGATCTTCCTGGTAACCGAAAAGGATCTGAATGAAGAACAAAGAGAGTTTGTTACTAACTATTACGATGAAGAAGTCAGCCCGAACATCATTCCGTTGATGATCGAAAGCATTCCGGAACTGCCCTATCTCCGCGACAAATCAATTTATCTTGGCGTAGTGATGTGGAAACAGGAAAGCGCTTTGAAACGCATGTTTTCCATCATCGAGGTGCCCACAAGGGTGTTAAGCCGTTTCCTGATACTTCCCTCACCCGATGGCGAACACCACATCATCCTGCTGGAAGATGTGATACGTGCCAATCTGCCAACCATCTTTAGCTTTTTCGGCTACGATCAATACCAGTCTTGTGTTTTTAAAGTAACCAAGGATGCGGAGATCGATATCGATAACGACGTTTCCACAACCTTGATGGAGAAGATTGCCAAAGGATTAAAAAACCGTCGCAAAGGAAAACCAGTCCGCTTTGTTTATGATAAAGAGATGGATCCCGGGCTGTTAGAATTCCTAATCAGAAAACTAAATCTTTCCAAAAGAGACAATATCATTCCGGGTGGACGAATTCACAACTTCCGTGAATTCATGGATTTTCCCCGGCAAGTATTTCGAAGCCAAAGCACCAAAAGAAAACCGCTTGATCACCCGGCGTTGCTCGAGAGACGGGTGACTGACGTCATCCTGGAACGTGATGTCATGCTTCACTTTCCTTATCATTCCTTCAACCCGGTGATTGACCTCGTACGGGAAGCGGCCATTGATCCAGATGTGACTACCATAAAGATCACCGCTTATCGACTAGCCAAACAATCCAAGATCATTAACGCTTTGATTAATGCGGTTCGGAATGGAAAACAGGTAACGGTGATGCTGGAATTGAAAGCCCGTTTCGATGAAGAAGCCAACCTAAAATGGAAAGAGCGATTGGAAGAAGAAGGTGTGAAAGTACTGATTGGCATTCCGAACATGAAGGTGCATGCAAAAGCATGCGTGATTCGCAAACGCGTTGGCGACAGCATCCTTCAATATGGATTTATCAGCACGGGTAATTTAAATGAAGACACAGCGAAAGTATATGCTGATCACTGCCTGCTGACTTCGAACAAAGCCATCATGACGGATGCAAACCGTGTGTTCAACTACGTTGAGCATTACAAAACGGGTACTCATTTCCTGAAGGCTTGCACGACGTTGTTGCCCTCGCCCAATTTTGCAAAGAAGGAAGTGATTAAAATGATCCGCACCGAAGTGAAGCATGCACAAAAGGGTTTGCCTGCTTCTATTTGCGGGAAAATGAATTCGCTTTCCGACGAAGAGATTATTGAGGAGCTTTACTGCGCCGCTAAAGCCGGTGTTGAAATCAGCCTGATCGTTCGCGGAATTTTCTGCATGCATTCGGAGAACACCAAGTTTGCAAAGCCGGTAAAGGCCGTTAGCATTGTGGACGAATACCTTGAGCACGCAAGGGTATGGATCTTCCACAATAATGGAAAAGAAAAAATGTATATCTCTTCTGCTGACTGGATGGTTCGTAACCTGGACCACCGCGTGGAGATTAGCTGCCCAATTTTTGATCCCGAAATTCGCAAAGAACTAAAAGAAATCATCACGATCCAGTTAAAGGATAACGTGAAGGCACGTGTCCTTGACAATGCGCTTAGCAATAATTACGTGCAAAGCTCCGATGGAGAAGAAAAAGTTCGTTCGCAGTACGAGACATATTATTACCTGTACAATAAAATAGAAGAAAACGTTGAAGTTAGCAGCCATTGATATTGGAAGTAACGCAGCCCGACTATTGATCACTGATGTAATTATTGGTCCGCAACAAAAGCCGGAATTTATTAAACTCACTCTGGTAAGAGTTCCTTTGCGCTTAGGTTTTGATGTATTTGAAACAGGTTCGATCTCGAAGGAACGAGCAGACAAGTTCGTAACAACCATCAAAGCTTATCGTAACCTGCTGGATGTATACGAAGTAGAGCATGTTATCACTGCCGCCACCTCTGCCATGCGGGATGCTACGAATGCCAAGGAAATCCTTGAAAGGGTTAAAACCGAAGCCGGCATTGACATACGGGTAATTACCGGCGAAGAAGAAGCCACTTACATATACGAAAACCATTTTGCTGATAACCTGAACAATCAGGAATCCTATCTCTACATCGATGTGGGTGGTGGCAGTACTGAATTGACCTTTTTTAGCGACGGTAAATTAGTGACCCAGCAATCGTTCAACATAGGCACCATTCGACTGCTAAAAAACCAGGTTACACAAGAACACTGGTCACAAATGCGTGACTTCATCCGCGAAAAGCTCAGGGGACATCACCATATTACAGCGATCGGTTCGGGTGGTAACATCAACAAGGTATTTTCTCTTTCTAAACGGAAGGAAGGGAAACCACTGACGCTGGAACTGCTGCGTAATTATTACAAAGAATTCAGCTCGCTGACTCTACACCAACGGATGAGTTTTTATGGCCTTCGTGAAGACCGGGCAGACGTTATCGTTCCTGCCCTGCTCATCTACATCAATGTGATGAACTGGTCAGATGCAGAAGAGATCTTTGTCCCAAAAATTGGGCTGGCAGATGGCTTGATTCATATCCTGTATGACCAGTTGCAATCGAAAGGCGTTGTTGAAACGGTATCTACTTTATAAGTTGAAAGCCACCTCTCGGTGGCTTTCTCTTTTGGCAGGCAATCGTCAATAATTATTTTGTTGCAAAGACCTGGGTCCAGTAGCCGTTAACATTAGCCACTCCCATTTCTTTATAGGCTGAACCCATGATGTTTTTACAGTGGCCCGGACTGCTCAACCAGCCATCTATTACAGCTTTTTCGTTGTTGTAGCCCATTGCAATGTTTTCGCCATAGGTTTTCCATTTGTAGCCGGCAGCATCAATCCTTGTCCCAGCGTTTGTACCACTGGGCGAGGTATGGCTGAAATATTTGTTTTGGTACATATCCTTGCTATGGGCGGTTGCCGCCTTTTCCAATACTTCATTCCAAGTTACAGCAGATGCCGCGGGATAATACGTGTCGCCACATTGGCAACCTTTTTTCCGCACTTCATTTACTAATTGCAGCATCAGCGTTTTGTTAACGGAAGAGGTTGATGTCAGTGCTGGCACTGGTTCTGTAGTTTCAGATGATTTTGTGCACGCCGATAGAATCAGGAAAAGGAAAGAAAAGGAAATCATATCCAGTTTGTTCACATCCCTATTAACAACCTAACTCTGTGTTTATTGTAACAAGCCTCGTTAAAATTTGTTTGAATGTTGCCGGCCGCAAAATATTAGTAGTTCAGCATTTCGCGGCTCACCGAACCGTCCTTCCCGAACCGAAAAAAAGCATAAGCCGGCGCGAAGCCTTTGAAGGCGCCGTTCCACCAATTACCGCTAATGGCGCCATTGCAGAAATACCGGATGCCTTTGTATTCAACCATATCCTGCAGATGAATATGCCCGCTTAAACAGCAACGGATATTTTTATACAGGCTAAAAAGCTGTGTGATTTTTCGGGCATCCACATGCAGCAAGGCCCTTGATAATTTCCAGTCACCATTTTCCAGGTGATCATCAAAAAACATCGCGGCACAGAACGAAACAATCGGTATGTGAGAGGCAATGCAAATGTGCTGGTCGGGAGATGTTTTTCTAAGCTCGTCTTCCAGCCAGGTAAATTGTTCAGGGTCTAGCCTAGCAATGTAGCCGCCGCCATTTCTCTGGGTGCTGTCGAGAATTATGAATTTCCAGTTCTTCTCTTCAAACGAGTAGTAGCGGTGTGGCATCTTGTGCTGCTGCACCGCCCAGGCTTTATCGTACAGCGGGTCGGCTTTAATGCTCTCATCTTTTACTTGCCAACCCCACACATCATGGTTGCCAATGATGTGGCGAATAGGCAGCCGGTTTTCACTGGAAAGGATTTGGTTCCATAGGTCCCATTGCTCCTGTGTTTTCTTTTTATCGGCGGCCATCGCATCCATAATAGCATCGCCACCATTTAGAATAAAATCAGGCTTCTCTTTTAAACTGTTGACATGGCGAAGTGCATCTCTCATTCCCTTTTCAGCAACAGTTGAGGGCTTGATGTGAATATCGCTCAGGAAGGCCACCTTCAGGCTTGTCTTTTTTTCTTTGTTATGTTCTTGACCGATGGTTGGAAGATGCCAGGCGCCTAGCGACAGCAGCGATGTGTTTCGAATAAAATTGCGGCGGTTCATGAAAATGAATTTAGATATCCGGCCATTTCTTCGGCGTATTTCTTAGCTTCTCTTCCTGCGGCCTCCGCGAAATCTTCGCCGCCAGAGGCAAAGATGATAGCCCTGCTGGCGTTTACTAACAAGCCGCAATCCTGGGTCATGGCTTGTTCCGAAATTTCTTCCAAACTTCCACCCTGTGCACCAACGCCTGGTACGAGGTAAAAATGATTCGGTGTAATATTTCGGATGTTAATGAACTCTGTTGGATTGGTAGCACCAATCACAAACATCAGGTTGTCTTCTGTACCCCAGTTGCTTGCCTCCCGCAATACCTTCTCATACAGAAATTCGGTTTGATGTGTGGCAACGTCCAATGCCAATTCGGCGGATTCAATTCCAGCCGTTGTTGGACGAATCAGCTTCTGAAGCTCAAAATCCTTTGCGCCAGCATTCGAAGTCAGCCCTAGCAGGATTGTCCATTTGTTTTTGTATTCCAGGAACGGCCGAACGCTGTCTTCTCCCATGTAAGGCGCAACTGTAATGGCATCAAAATTCATCTGCTCAAAAAATGCCTTTGCATATTGCGCCGAGGTATTCCCGATATCGCCACGCTTTGCATCAGCGATTTTAAAATGGGTTTCCGGGATGTAATCAACCGTTTCCTGCATCGCCTCCCACCCTTTTAAACCTTGTGCTTCGTAAAACGCAGTGTTGATCTTATAAGCAACACAGTAATCCTTTGTTGCGTCGATGATGGCTTTGTTGAAGGTAACAACGCTAACCTGCCGGCCTTGCAAATGCGCCGGGAGCTTAGTTGGATCGGTATCTAGCCCAACACAGAGATAAGACTTCTTTGATTTGATCTGCGCAACTAATTCCTGACGTGTCATGAGGCGAAGATAGAATGGAATGCCAACGGCTTTTCAATCGATAACAGGAATTAATCCACACTGCTGCTAATGATCTGCTGAAACAGCGCTTCGTTGTCCCAGCCCGATTCGATTCCTGGTTGCTGCATTACTTTCTGCATGATGGTTTCCTGCCGCTGGCTGTTGCGTAGTGCATCGCTGTAGCGTATTTGTGGACTGAATGTTACCTGTGAGTAAGCCGGTATCCATTTATCAGGATACAGCTCGTGTAGTTTCGCTTCAATCTTCTTTTGCAGAAGAAATTTTGGGTCTGCAGTTTTAGCCCGCATTTCCGTGAAGTTGTTAATGGCCAGGTCAGCGATTGCGTCTGCATCTGGTTTCCGCATATCCTGGAAAGTTGACAAGATCTCCGCCCAATTTTCACTGTGTTGATCAATCAGGTCATTGAGAACGCTGCAATCTTCAAAGCCTGCATTCATTCCTTGTCCAAAAAAGGGTACAATAGCGTGGGCAGCATCACCAATTAAACAAAATTTATCTTCCCTGACCCAAGGGAAACATTTTACCGTGACCAATGATGAAGTTAGGTGGTTAAAGAATTGTGCAGTTAAATCAGGGATGAGCGATACAACATCAGGAAACCGATCCTTGAAGAACGCGGCAACATCGGCCTCTGATTTTAATTTCTCGAAGGAATGCTCACCCTGGAACGGAAAGAACAATGTGCCAGTGAATGATCCGTCCAGGTTGGGCAAAGCAATGAGCATGTAATCTTTTCGTGGCCAGATGTGCAAAGCATTTTTCTCGAGCAGGAATGAACCGTTCTCTCCGGCAGGGATGCTCAGTTCTTTGTATCCGCAATCGATATAGGTTTGATGATACTCAAATAAATTATGCTGTAGCATGTGCGCAAGCCGTGCGGCAGAGTAGGCGCCATCAGCACCAAAGCAGAGATCATAACTAACACTCTTTGTCTGTCCGCCTGTTTCAAACGACAACGAGTTGTTTTTGAAATCCGCATGCAAAAGCTTGTACTGGAAATAAATGGAAACGCCGTGTGCTTCGGCCAGGTCCATGAGTTTACAATTCAACTGTCCACGGCTAACGGAATTGATATACTGTCCTTGCTTTCCGTAAGGCTGTACTACGTGCGAGCCGTCAAGATTATGAATGTATCGGCCGTGCATGGGGATTGCGATCTGTAACACGTCATCGGCAATGCCGACTTCTTTTAATGCCTTAATTCCACGATCGCTCAATGCTAGATTAATAGATCTTCCTGCCTCGACTTCTTCCCTGCGCATATCACCACGTCGCTCATAAATGGCAACTTTGTAGCCCCGTTTTGCGAGGTAGATGGAAAGCAGTGAACCAACCAAGCCTGCACCAATAATGACGACATCTTTTTTCATATGAATTGCTCAAGGAGTTTTATCGTGTGCTAAAGCGACCTTTTTACCCAGCTAAAATTTTCGAAATGATATGACCAAAACGCCAAACATCCTCAAACGTATTGTACAATGGAACCGGTGCGATTCGAATTACATTTGGTTCACGCCAATCGGCGATAACCCCTTCATCAATCAGCGCATCAAAAATTTCCCGTCCTTTTTCTAACATCAACATCGACACCTGGCAACCGTGTCCATCTCTTGGGGTGATTAGCTGGATGACCTTATGATCTTGGCTTTGGTTGATTTCATCAAGAATATGAAACAAGAAGCCGGTCAATCGCTTGCTTTTTTTTACTAATGCATTCATCCCTGCCTGGTCGAAGATCTCAACAGCGGCCTTGTGTGCAGCCATGGAAAGTACCGGTGCATTGCTAAGTTGCCAGCCTTCCGCAGTGGGAATCGGGTCAAATTCAGGGCCCATTAAAAAGCGGGTGCCTTTGTTTGTGCCCCACCAACCTGCCAACCTTGGTAGCAATGTATTGCTTGCATGCTTCTGGTGAATAAAAGCACCGGCAACACTGCCTGGACCAGAGTTAAGATATTTGTAGCTGCACCAGCAGGCAAAGTCAACTTCCCAATCGTGTAAGCTCATTTCGATATTTCCGGCAGCATGGGCAAGGTCAAAGCCAGCGTAAGCGCCAACATTGTGTGCTGTCTTTGTAATCGTACTCATATCGAACACCTGGCCGGAATAATAATTAACGCCGCCAAACATTACTAACGCGATGGACGCTCCATGTTTATCAATCGCAGCAAGAATGTCTTCGGTGCGAATGATGTATTCTCCTTCCCGTGGTGCTACTTCAATGATGGCATCATTCGAATCAAGACCGTGGAGCTTTACCTGGCTTTGCAAGGCATATTGATCAGATGGAAACGCTTTCGCTTCGCAAATGATTTTGTAACGGTCTTTTGTTGGTCGATAAAAAGTTGTAAGAAGCAAATGAAGGTTGACAGTGAGTTGGTTCATCACCACTACTTCTTCCGGGTGTGCTCCAACGATCTTTGCAACCGGCGCCGCAAATTGTTCATGGTAAGAGAGCCAGGGCTTGCGAGCCTTGTGATGACCGATTACTCCTAATGCAGCCCAATCTTCCAATTCAGAATTGATACGGTCAATGACCGTTTTTGGCTGCAGTCCAAGCGAGTTACCCGTAAAATATACAGCGTCGTTACCATTGTGCTGTGGAATAAAAAATTTGGAACGAAACTCTTTCAGCGGATCTGCTGCATCCAGGGCTTTTGCAAATGCTTGCGAGTTTTCGAAACCCGGAATGGTGGCTTTGTCCTCCTGAACACTCGTTACAATTTCTGCACTGTCCATATTAGTCAATTGTGGCAATCACCTTTAGTTCGATAGCGATTGGTGTGGGCAAACTTTTTACTTCAACCGTGGTCCGACAAGCTTCCACATTCTGGAAATATTCACCATAGATGCGGTTATAAATCTGGAAATCTTTCTTCATGTTGGTAAGGAACACAGTCACGTCAACCATCTTTTCCCAGGCGCTGCCGCTGGCCTCCAATACCGCTTTTACATTGGCAAAAACAGAATGACATTCAGCTTCTATATCGTAGGAAATTATGTTACCAGCTGCATCTTGTATAAGACCTGGTATTTTGTTGTCAGCAGCCCGGCGGGATCCAATGCCCGACAAAAACAATAGGTTGCCCACACGTCTTGCGTGCGGATATGCTCCCAATGGTTTGGCTGCATTTTCAGTCTTGATAATATCTGACATGGACAAAACGGTAATTGTTATGATTAATAAGATCGGCGCAGAACATCACAATCATGATGATTTGTGTTCAAGGTTATATCTCTACGCAAACATTTTTTGCTTCGGTAAAAAACCGCAAGGCTTCCCACCCGCCTTCTCTTCCAACACCGCTGTTTTTGATGCCGCCAAATGGAGTCCGAAGATCACGAAGGAGCCAGCAGTTCACCCAAACGATACCTGCTTCTACCTTAGCCGCAACGCGGTTTGCTTTTGAAATGTCCTGCGTCCAAATAGTCGAAGAAAGCCCATAGTCGCAGGCGTTAGCAAGATGCAATGCTTCTTCTTCCGACGAAAACTTTTGCAACGTTACCACCGGACCAAAAATCTCTTCCATATTGGTATTGCACGCCGGCCCCAATCCTTCTATGACGGTTGGTTCAACGAAATAACCGTTTTCGCAACGGCCTTCTATTTTCACTGCATTGCCACCACATAAAACCTTACCGCCCTCTTCCTTGGCTGTGTCAATACAGCGTAAAACTTTCGCGTAATGCATCTGGCTGACCAGTGCACCTTGCTTTGCGCTTTCGTCCAACGGATCACCCACTTTCATTCGCTTTACTTGTTCAACAAACTCCGTCTTAAATCGTTCATAGACCGATTCTTCTACGAGGATGCGGGAACCGCACAAACAGATTTGTCCCTGGTTTGCGAACGAAGACTGCAATGTTGTTTTCATCATTTTCTCCCAATCGCAATCGGCAAAAATGATGTTGGGATTCTTTCCTCCTAACTCAAGTGATAATTTTTTAAACATAGGCGCGGCAATCGAAGCGATTCGTTTGCCAGCACGAGTGCTACCTGTAAACGAAATAGCTTTAATTGCCGGATGTTGAATAATAGCTTCACCTGTTGTATCGCCTTTTCCGTGAACGATGTTTAATACACCCTTAGGCAAGCCTACTTTCTGACAGATGTCTGCCAATAGATAGGCAGTTATCGGTGTCACCTCTGATGGCTTTGCAATCACACAATTTCCTGCTGCGAGTGCGGGTGCAATCTTCCATGTAAACAGGTAGAGCGGGAGATTCCAGGGAGAGATGCAACCAACGATGCCGATCGGGTGGCGCAATGTATAGTTGATGGCTTTATCTTCCATCGTATGGCTTTCGGCGGAAAAATGCATGATGCCTGTTGCAAAGAAGCGGAAGTTGGCATAAGCTCTTGGTATATCAACACGTTTGCTTAACCACAGGGGTTTGCCATTATCCATTGTTTCGGCTAAGGCCAATTCGTCCAACCGTTCATCAATCAAGGAAGCAATGCGGTTCAATATTTGGAAGCGCTGTTCGACGGGTGTTACCGACCAGGATGCAAAAGCATTTTTTGCTGCTGCAACAGCACGTTCGATATCGGCTTCATTGCTGTCGGGAATTAAGCAAAGCAGTTCGCCGGTAGCGGGCTCAATATTTTCGATGTATTGCCCCGAAAGAGGATCAATGAGTTCTCCTCCAATGAAATTCTGAAGCTTTTCGGGCAGTTTTTGTCGAAAGGCCTCTACTCTATTATCCAAGGCAATCGTTGCTTCCATAAGCTCTCGTTAGAAAAGTGAAGTGATCAAATGCTGCCTGTTCTGCCTCCATCAACTGGGATACTTGTTCCGTTCACATAAGCCGCAGCAGGGCTTGCTAAAAACGCTGCAACCGCTGCTACTTCGGCTGCATCTCCGAACCGCTTTGCGGGTACTTCCTCAGCCATGTGTTTTTCCACTTCTGCCAGGGTTGCACCGGTCCGTTTTGCAGTTGACTGAATAATGCTATCTAATCGTTGTGTACGTGTGAAACCGGGCAATACGTTGTTTACAGTGATTCCGAATTCTGCCAATTCATTTGCCATCGTTTTTGCCCATGAAGCAACCGCACCCCGAATGGTATTCGACACACCTAAATTTTTCAAAGGAATTTTTACACTGGTTGAAATGATGTTGACGATGCGGCCATAGCCTTCAGTCTTCATTCCACTCATGACTGCCTTCGTTAAAATATGACTGGTGATCAGGTGTTGATTAAAGGCTTGCAAGAATTGATCTTCCTGTGCTTCAATAATTGGTCCTGCTGCAGGTCCGCCGGAATTGTTGATAAGGATATGAACCGGCATTTCGCTGGTGATCTCTTCAATGATTCGTCGTAATTCGTCATGGTTGCTTACATCAATTGCATAATACTTGTGCAGCTGACGAATCGATATGTCCAGCTCTCCCACTGCTAGCTTCAAGTTTTCTTCATTTCGTGCCAACAGGATGCAGTTAGCACCCATCAGTGCGAGTTCGTCTGCAATTGCAAAACCAATTCCCTGACTACCTCCGCACACAATTGCATTTCTTCCTTCCAATGATAAATTCATACCATCAAACTTAGTTAGAAAATGCATCGCTTTTGCGGTAAGTTGTTCCGGCTGAACCGTTAACTTTATGGCTCTTCGGTTAACCAAAAAACATTTTATGATTGCTGCTCCTTTCAACCTCAAACGATGGATCGACGAACACCGAGATTTATTGAAGCCGCCAGTTGGCAATCAATGCGTGTACAAGGATGCAGAAAATTTTATTGTGATGGTGGTAGGTGGTCCTAATGCAAGAAAGGATTACCACTTTAACGAAAGTGAAGAGCTCTACTACCAGGTGGAAGGAAACATTGTATTGAAGATTATCGACAATGGCCAGCCGCGGGATATCCCGATTAACGAGGGTGATATGTTTCTCCTTCCGCCGAAAACACCGCATTCGCCGCAGCGGCCTGCCAATACTGTAGGCTTGGTGATTGAAAAGATTCGGGAAGAAGCAGAAAATGAAGAAGACGCATTTATGTGGTTTTGCGAAAGCTGTGGCAATAAGCTCTACGAAGAATTTGTTTTTGTAAAAGATATTGTGAAGCAGTTGCCACCGATTATGGAGCGTTTTTACTCAAACGAAGAATTACGAACCTGCAAAAATTGCGGAAATGTAATGCAGCCGCCAGTGAGGAAATAGAACGCAGATTTTTATGATTTTTCTGAAAAGACGTGCTGACCAAAATGATTTCCTATAAATCTGGTTTATTCCCTAGATTCTCGATTATCCATGAAAATTGACATCCACACGCATATCATGCCTGATAAAATGCCGAACTGGGTTCAGAAGTTTGGCTATGGCGAATTCATTCATCTAGAACATCGGAACTGCAAGGCCTGCATGATGAAAGGCGATAAAGTTTTCCGTGAAGTAGAAGAGAATTGCTTTCAACCTGAAGCTAGGATAAAGGAAATGGATGAAACAGGTGTCGACATCCAGGTGCTTTCAACCATACCTGTTCTGTTCAATTATTGGGCGAAACCTGAAGATGCGCTGGAAACGTCACGGTTTTTTAATGATCATATTGCAGATACAGTTGCGAAGGATTCGAAGCGGTTTATCGGAATTGGAACAGTACCAATGCAGCAGGTTGATCTCGCAATAAAAGAGATGGAGCGATGCAAAAAGGAATTGAATATGCCCGGCCTTGAAATTGGGACAAATGTGAATGGCATGAACCTTAGTGATCCCTCGCTTTTGCCCTTTTATGAAGCAGCAGAAAGAATGGGTTGTGCGCTGTTCATACATCCATGGGATATGATGGGTGAAAAAGAAATGCAACGTTATTGGTTGCCCTGGTTAGTGGGAATGCCTGCTGAAACAACAAGAGCTATCTGCTCCTTGATCTTTGGTGGTATACTGGAGAAATTTCCAAAACTGCGCATAGCTTTTGCGCATGGCGGTGGCTCTTTCCCTTATACGATCGGAAGAATTGAACACGGATACCAGGTTCGTCCTGACTTGGTGCAAATTGATAACACCGTTAACCCACGCGACTATTTCGGCCGGTTTTGGGTCGACAGCCTTGTACATGATGCTAAGGCCTTTCAACTATTATCTGACACCGTTGGCAGCGACAAAATTTGCCTCGGGTCAGATTATCCTTTCCCTCTTGGCGAACTCCGCCCCGGTGAACTGATTGAAAGCTTGGAATTGGATAAAGACACATCAGAAAAACTTTTGTATCGAAATGCGCTGGACTGGCTCGGCATCAACCTCCCTTAAATAAATTAGCCTTTCGTTTTTTCATTTCAGCTGCTATGTTTTTTGCGCCGGCGTCCTGACCTTCTAATTTGCTGATGATGTTATCATAGCTTTCCTTGTCTCGGTTTTGACTAAGCTTAAAAACATTCTCAATGGTTTCAACCTCGACTTCGAAAGCAACGATTGCCTTCATCAATCGTGATGTATACTCTAACGGAAGATTATCAAAAGTGGTGGAAGAAGAATGGTCATAGTTTTCAAAGTGCAGCGTAGTTTTTCGCAGCACTTCTATGAGCCCTTCGTCATCTAAAAAACGCATCCTTCCTTTTACATGAACCGACATATAGTTCCAGGTAGAAGCCTGTTGCGGATTGCTATACCAACTGGCACTGACGTAAGCGTGAGGGCCAGTAAAAATGCAGAGCGTAGAAGGATTTTTCTCAAACGCTTTGTGATGATCTGTGTTTTTCATCATGTGGCCGGACAGAAACAACTTGCCATCTTTTTCTTCAATAAAAACCGGTATCTGTGTCGCAATTGGTTGGTGGTTTTCATCGCAGCCGCTGATAAATGCAAAGGGATGCTGGTGGATGAATTCCATCACCTTTTGCTGGTCTCCTTCTTTGAAGTATGGTAGATTATACATCGATTATGTTAGTTTAGTGGCAATGAAATGGTACCCCAAATTTAGCTGCCTGGTTTTGACAATGTTAGTTAGCGTCACACTACTGGCTCAAGAAAACCCTCCACAGCCCGATGAGGGCATGGATATTTTTCTCCTAACAATCGCCACCATCTTTGCAGGTATCATTGTCGGCGCAGCAATCGTCGGAGCGTTTGCAGCTGCTTTCGCTATCGGGTTAATGGCTTTGTTTTTTGGTGTTGGGCTTTTATCAATGTCTTTCCTGGTCGGGCTTTACAGACGATCAATCAGCGCCGGCTTCAAAACATTTATTATTTTGATTTTTGTTGGAATCGGCTCATTGACCGGCATCGCTGGAGGTTTCATCATACACCATTACTTTATTGCCAGCTTACCCATTACCTTACTTTTCGGCATTGGGTTAATGGCAGGTGCCCTCGGTGGACTGCTGCTTGGAGTAGCAACTTTCAAAGTGGTGCGAACAAGCCTTGCGTTCGTTACCAAAAAAATAACCAGCTGACCTGCTTATCTTTCTTCAACCACTTCGGCCACTTCTTCAATCCGCATGTGTGCATTGCGCATCGATACACTTCGGGCAACGTTACCAGCAAATTCTTCAAACGCATCTTTTGAAACCTGGTCATCACTCATCATGATCGGAACACCAATATCACCACCCTCGCGAATACTTTGCACCAGCGGGATCTGTCCTAAGAAAGGCAACTCGTATTCCTCAGCCAAACGGCGTCCACCTTCTTTTCCGAAAATGTAGTATTTGTGATTCGGCAGTTCAGCCGGTGTGAAATAACTCATGTTCTCTACCAAACCAATGATCGGCACATTCATTTGCGCTTGCCCGAACATGGCGATTCCTTTTTTCGCGTCAGCTAAAGCAACATCTTGCGGTGTGGTCACCACTACGACACCAGTTACAGGAGCAGTTTGCATTAACGTAAGGTGAATATCACCAGTACCCGGAGGCATATCAATCACCAGGTAGTCTAATTCTCCCCATGACACATCGGTAATAAACTGGCGGATGGCACTACTCGCCATCGGGCCACGCCAAACAACTGCGTTCTTTTCATCTACCAACAGACCTATGCTTAAAAGTTTTAGACCATAACGCTCTAGGGGAACGATCATGGCTTTCCCGTTCATGTCAGTCATCATTGGCCGTTCTCCGCGAACACCAAACATGATTGGAACGCTTGGTCCGTAAATGTCTGCATCCAACAGAGCCACCGATGCTCCGCCTTGCGCAAGTGCCAAAGCTAAGTTGGCGGAAACCGTGCTTTTTCCAACACCGCCTTTACCACTGACCACGGCTATGATGTTTTTAACACCCGGCAATACGTTGCTTTTATCTGCACGAATGGTTGTTGTGCTGGAGGTAAAGTTCACCGTTACATTTATATCGTCGCCATGTGCCGACTTCACTGCATTCACGCAGTCTTTTTCGATCACCGCTTTTAACGGGCAGGCCGGCGTGGTCAAGACAATGGTGAATGAAACATCTCTCCCGTTTATCTCCACATCACGAACCATATTGAGTGTTACAAGATCTTTTCCAAGGTCCGGTTCCTGCACTGTGCTTAAAGCTGCTAATATGTTTTCCTGGGTCATTTTTGTATTGTTAATGAAAGCGCAAAGTTAACCCAAAGTAACTTCCGCCTTTCTTGTTATAAAGGCTCAGGTTTTATTTTTGAAGGAATGAAGAAAGTTTTACCCCTACTCTTTTTATTTACCTTTTTGCTGAAAAAGGAATCTCATGCTCAATTTGAGATGGTAAAGGATTCAGTGGTTCAGCTTTATGGTATTGTAATGACGGCCGATAGCCTTGTTGGAATCCCGGCTGTCAGCGTCTCCATCAAAGGCACAAACAGGGGTACGGTAAGTAACAACCAAGGGGTTTTTTCAATCGTTGCATTGAAGGGCGATGTTGTCGAATTTACCCACATTAGCTTCAAACCGAAGACGATCACCATTCCAAGAAATATCGAAGGCAACCAATACAACATTGTCCAACTGCTTGTTGAAGATACTTTTTACCTGCCGGCAACTATCATCAAGCCGAAGCCTTCTCCAGAACAGTTTGCTCGCGATTTTGTGAGCACTAAAGTTCCGGACGATGATATAGAAATTGCCCGCCAAAACAACGACGTCGCAAAGCGCCGTGTGCTGATGCAAAACACGCCTTCAGACGGTGGTGGTGCAGCAGCGATGCAATTCCGCAACATCGCTAACCGTGCGGTCTATCAAGGTCAGGTTCCCCCAATGAACATCTTCAATCCGGCAGCTTGGTCGGAGTTCATTAAATCATGGAAGCGGGGTGACTTCAAGAAAAAGTAGTCATTTCGCAGGACGCATTCCGATTTAGGAACTGTTAAACAGCATTGTTTTGACACTCTAACATCGAAGATTGCAGGAAATTTGCAAGAGGAGATGTTTAGGATGAAGAAACTGATTTTTTTATTGCTGGTTTTATCCGTTTCAAAATTTGCCTCTGCGCAAAAAATTGACAGCATCTATTTCCATTTGTATACCGACAGTCTGAAAAAAGGCTTTTTTAATTACATCAACGTTGACGGCAAACTATCCGACGGTTCTTGGACTCCCTTGTCGTCAAAGGAAATAATTTTTACTACAAGCAAAGACTCTGCACTCCGTTTTGAGAATAACGATCTCTTCATTGACAGTGCCTACTCGAAGGAAACCGTTACAGTTAGAGCGACATTACGAGACAATCCCAAAATCTGGCGTGAGGTAACTATCTATATACGAAAAAGGGGCTTCGATGAACCCCTTAAATCTCACCAGGAAATATTTGAAGAATATTCCAAGCCCCAGAAACAAAAGAAGAAAAACCTTACATCTTCTTAGCGTCTTCCAAAAACTTAGCAAGGCCGCTGTCTGTCAGAGGATGTTTTAGCAAACCAAGGATTGGTTCCAGCGGACAAGTACATACATCAGCGCCAAGCTCAGCGGCACGCACAATATGATTAGTATTACGGATAGAGGCTGCTAGAATCTCAGTTTTGTAGCCTTGAATAGAAAAAATATTCGAGATCTGGCCAATTAGTTCCATGCCGTCCCAGCCTGTATCATCAATCCGACCAATGAATGGAGAAACATACGTTGCTCCTGCCCTTGCTGCAATGATGGCCTGACCAGCAGAAAAAATCAACGTGCAATTTGTGCGAATGCCATTATCGGTAAACCATTTGATGGCTTTAATACCGTCTTTAATCATCGGTACCTTAACAACGATATTTGGGTGAATAGCCGCCAAAGCTTTTCCTTCTTCAATGATGGTTGCAAAATCGGTTGACAGCACTTCAGCACTGATATCACCATCGACCAGTTCGCAAATTGTCTTATAATGCTGGTTAATTGCTTCCTGTCCTTTAATTCCTTCTTTTGCCATCAGCGATGGGTTGGTTGTCACTCCATCTAAAATTCCTAACTCGTGGGCTTCCTTGATCTGGGCTAAGTTGGCTGTATCAATAAAAAATTTCATTGCAAAAAATTTGAACGCAAAGATAGACTTGTATGAAAGGGATAGAAATAAAAATTCCCGCATTGCGGGAAATAAAAAATGGCAGGCTACTTACATCGCACCGCTACAACCGCCTACCCTTGCTACCTTCCGATCCTGGGGGAGTTCAGCAGGAGCTGGCCGTGCAAGACCTGCCGGTGCAAATATAGAGGGATTTGTTATTCAAAAAATGAAAGAAAGAAAATCAACAACTTTTCTTTTACAATCCCTGGCGCTGAAACACTGAATTCAGTGTAACATAACCAATACACTCATCAGCTCTTGCACCGAATGGGCGGTAATAAACCAGCACTGTATAGTTGTTTTCCGTTGCCCAGAAATTTCCTTCCGTTTCTCCAAAGTCCAAGGGACCATTTCCTGGTCCTAGCAAACCGTACAGGTAGTTATAATATCCTTGTTTCAACAACAAAGTCTTTTCATAAGCGCCGGTCTCTTCATTGAAATGCATAAGGCCCGATGTGTCGGTCGCATAATTAGTCATCTCACCAAAAATGTACAAATCTCTACCTGCATATGGCCGGTTATTTGGCGGAAAATATTTAAAATGGGTCAGTGCATAATCGCCCTGCCAAAATGGGTTGATGCTTTCATACGTTTCGATCGTAAAGCCACCGTTTAGGTCGCGGAAATAAACATAGGATTGTCCGTTCCTGGTTGATTCCGGCTTCACATATACATGTACGGAATCGCCTTTGTTATCTAGCCGCTGCATGCGGTCACTCATTAAGCGCAGGCTTCGTAGATCAAGCCAGCGAAACTCTTTTAGCCCTACCATACCCGTGATACTTTCATCGCTGTATTCAAGATAGTTCCCACGAAAGATGGTAGGGCGATCCATGAACAATGACGTCTGCCAGTTTTGATTTTGTAGTACTACAACCTTAATGTCCGAAGGCCCCATCAGGTTAAGTCGCTTATCTGCCTGCACTCCAAGTTGCAGCTTTTGTCCTGTGCGAAAGAGTGTACTATTAAACGGCTGCTGCACCTGCGTTGCAATCTGCGCCATCGTATTGACGACAACGAACCGCTTTGTGAACGCTAATTGGGTGGTGTCGTTATTGAGGTAAACCTTCAGCAAATAGTTGCCTGACTTCGTCGGCGCACTGTTCCGGTCGGGAATCGTTGCCTGATAGTGAACATATTTTGTTGTGGCAAGTGCTGAGTTGCGATATGTACCAATGCGGGTAGATTGAAATCCCCTTGTATATTCAAAAGTTGTCAAAAGGCTCCGCGACCAATCGGCATTACATAGATGGAAACTGTAATAGTAATTGTTTACGGCCGTTCCCAGTTCATCGAATTCCAATTGCAATAGGTCATTTCCATTCACCGTTAAAACCGGGAAAGACGTTTGATCGCCGGGCTTAAATAATTTGATGGATTTGATATTCGGATTGTACACGGTTGTCTGTGCAACACCCTGTTTATTGATGGAGAGAAGGGTAACAAGAAGTAAAGAAAACTGCAATCGCATTGTTAAAAATAAAGTTTTTGACCCGCTGGTTTTATTTTTGATCAAATAAGGACGATGAAAACCACCGATCGGTTTTCAGTAAATCGACTGAGAATAACTTTTTATTGTGAACATCTCTTCTTTTATCGCCCAGCGCATCGCCTTTAACCAGCAAAAATCGTTCTCCCGGTTCATCATTCGCCTGTCGATCCTTGCAACGGTGATTAGCGTCGCGGTGATGATCATTACCCTATCAGTCGTCAACGGGTTTCAAAAAACCGTCAGCGAAAAAGTTTTCTCTTTCTGGGGACATGTCCGCATTAGCTACCTGCAGCCCGGAAAAGCAGCCATTGCAGAAGAAGAGCCGATAAAGCAAAACGACACATTAGTCAATAACATCAAGGCAGATCCACAGATTGCGTCTATATATCCCTTTGCTACCAAATACGCCATACTAAAGACTACTGACGAAATGGAAGGTGTGCTACTCAAAGGATTTGACAGCAGCTATAATTTTCAACCCTTGCAGCCCTTTTTAAAAGAAGGAAGGTGGGTCCGTTTTAACGACAGCACATACTCAAGGGAGATTGTTATCTCAACGTACACCGCTGGACAATTGCAGTTGAAGCTAAATGACAGAGTGCTTATTTATTTTGTTCGTCCTGATGGAAGTCTTCGACCAGACAGGTTGACCATTGTTGGTATTTACAAAACAAGCATCGAAGAATACGACCGTTCATTTGCCATTGGTGACCTCAAACTAATCCGCAGGCTGAATGGTTGGGACGAAAAAGACATCGGCGGTTATGAGATCTTTCTCAAAGACTATGAGCAGATGGAAAATGTAAGCAAGGCCATTTTCCGTGATGATGCGTTTCCATTGGGATGGGAAACAAAAACTGCCCGGCAGCTTTATCCGAATATTTTCGATTGGCTAAATGTGCAGGACACAAACCAGAATATTCTTATTACGATCATGGTGGTGATCGCCGCTATCAATCTTATTACCTGCCTCATTATTCTGGTGCTGGAAAGAGTTCGGATGATTGGTGTTTTGAAAGCTTTGGGCGCCACTGACTGGACGGTGCAGAAAATTTTCTTGCATCAATCAGCACTGATCACACTTGCGGGTGTTGTCATTGGGACGCTATTTGCACTCGGGATGCTTTTGCTTCAAATGAAAACAGGTATTATCCGGTTAAAAGAAGAGGCCTACTTCATGGAAACAGCCGTTGTTGAAATCAACTGGTGGCAAGTAGCGGCAGTATGTTCAGGCACCTTGATTATTTCTATTTTAATTCTATTGATTCCTTCTTTCCTTGTAAGGAAAATTCAGCCGATCAAGGCCATCCATTTTCGCTAAGCAGTAAGGTGAGAAAGCAATATGCCAGTGGCAACAGCAGCATTTAGCGATTCAGCATCCCCTTTGCGTGGGATGGTAATTTGTTCCGTTGCAAGTGCGAGAAATTCATTTCTGATACCTTTTGATTCATTACCGATAATTAAGATACCACTTTCGTCTTTTGAAAAACTGGTTAACGGTTTTCCATGCAAAGCGGCGGCATAGATGTTTGATGTCTGATCGCTTAACCAGTTTTCTGCTTTATCGTAGAATACATTCACCCTTGCAATGCTTGCCATGGTTGACTGGACAACCTTTGGGTTATAAAGGTCAGCGCAACCGGTACTGCATACCACATGATGTACACCGAACCAATCCGCTATCCGGATGATGGTACCAAAGTTTCCAGGGTCTTGGATGGTATCTAAATAAAGAATCCAATTATCAACAACCGGTATCGCTGATTTAAATTGTTTTAGAACTGCAACAACCTGGTTAGGCGTTTTAAGTTGCGAGATCCGGACGAGATCTGCTTCTTCAACCAGATTGACGTTCTGTATTGATACTGACGGCTTCCATGCGTCAGTTGCATAGATGGCTTCGATGTGGCCGGGCACCAACTGAGCCAGTTCCTCTACAATCTTTGGTCCTTCCGCTACGAACAATCCCGTTTCTTCCCTGAATTTCTTCAGGCCTAAACTTTGAATATCTTTGAGCACTTTTTTACTGAGCATAGTTGAAGATTAGCGTATGGCCGTTTCGAAGATAACCTCCTATATATTGTTCCTTTCTTTTCTGGCCATCTTCGCTTCCTGCACGGTGATTAAAAACTATCCACCCAACCGGCCATTCATTTACCGGACGAATGTACATGTTGAAGGTCAATTTGGAAATGACGAACGTAAAGAGCTGATCCTACAATTAGAAAATCAATTGCATGACAGCGTAAAGGTGCGCACCGTTTCAAAGTTTGCGGGCTGGGATAAAGGTCCTCGCATTTTGTATGAAGTGCTGAACAATCCTACCCTTTTTGATAGTTCGCACGCTGATAAATCCCTGCTATTCATGCGGGCCTACCTGAACTCCCAGGGTTATTTTCGGGACAGCAGTTATTACCGGATAACGATTGATTCTTTGAAAGGCGGCGAGCAATTACGAACAAATCTTGATTTCTTTATCAATCCGCGGATGGTAACACGGCTTGATTCAATTGCCTATCGTTTGAGTGCTGATACAACGCTCACTACTTTGCGACAACGCAATAATCTTGATACGATTCAAGCGATCACTTTAAACAGTTTGCCCGGGGCAGCAATAAAAAAAGGAGATCCTTTTTCGATCAATAAACTGTCGGCGGAAAGAGACCGCCTTGCTGACGTGTACCGGAACAATGGCTACTTGCGTTTCTCCGAAGAAGAACTGCTTGTTCTATGGGATACAGTTGGAATTGACTTACTCAGGCCTGCTTTAGACCCGATTGAACAGGCCGAACTCCTGCAACGCCGTGCCCAGCGACAGGCTAATCCCGTTGCTGATATTGAGTTTCGGTTGCGGGAAAACCCTGATTCTACAAGAATAACCCGTTATTATGTTGGGCGGGTAAATGTCTTCCCGGAGTTCACAACTGATACAACAAGACAATTCCGTTATATAGATTCTGCCGGCAGAGCTACTGTTTTTCATAATAACCGGCTGTTTAAAGCAAAAATCTTCCCCGACTATATCTTCCTGAACCCAGGAGAACTTTATCGGCAAAGCAACTACTTAAAGACGCAGAACAAGTTCAACTCTTTAAACGCCTGGCGGATCGTGAACATACAACCACGATTGAGAGAAGGACAAGACACAGCTGATTTTGATATCCTTTTGACGCCAGCAAGGAAATATGCTTTTAATACGAATGTGGAAGTGAGTTATAACCGCGGGAATATTACCATTGCCCAAGGCAACCTTCTAGGTTTAGCGTTTTCGGCCGGGATACAGAACCGAAATTTCGCAAGGGGAGCTAACCAAAGTGCTTTCAACTTCCGATTCGGCACAGAGTTGAACGCTACAATCCGCGACCTGATTCAATCAAGGCAGATTTCTCTTGGTTATACGCTGCAGATTCCAAGGCTGGTCCCGGGTTTTATGCGTCAATTCAGTAAGGCGAAAGAAAATACCAACGCATCGGTTTTCGCATTTAACGTTGGGCGGACCGATCGGCGGGACTATTTCAGCCTGACAACGGTCAACGCTTCTTGGGGTTACCAGTTCACCTGGAGCAATCATCTCTTAAGTTTCCGCTTGCCGAACATTGAATACAATTATTTGCAGAAGAGAGATTCGCTTGACGAACTGATTCGGAAAAACGCTTCTTACCAATATATTTTTAATACAGGGGTGATCATCTCACTGCCTATTAATTTCGTAGTTGCAGGTGGCAACGAAAAAGTATCGAAGCTCACATCCTTCAACGTTGAATTTTCTGGCCTTCCCGGTGCACTAAGGAACACTTTTGCTACGACACTGTATCGTTTTATTAGGTTGGATCTCGAGCGCCGCCAGACACATAAATTGTTTCGGAATGCTTTTGCCTGGCGAATTTTTGCCGGTGCGGGAAGAGGGCTGCCCTTTTCGAGCCAGGATCTCTCCAATCGCTACCTTCCGTTTTTTCGCCAGTATTTTGCTGGTGGACCGAACAGTATGCGTGCCTGGCCCGTACGTCGACTTGGACCGGGTTCTGCTATCCGCTCATTTGGACGAACAGATGCACCGGATAGATTTGGTGATGTGAGGTTGGAATTGAACTTTGAATACCGCCAGTTTTTAATGAACTACAAAGGCATCGGGATTAATACAGCGCTATACACCGATATTGGCAACGTCTGGAACCTGGAACCAAACCCAGATTTTCCCGAAGGAGAATTTCCGCGGAGTTTTGATAAGCTTTGGCGAGATGTGGCAATTGGACTTGGAACCGGCTTGCGACTGGACTTTGGCTTCTTTAAAATCAGGTTAGATTATGCTTATAAAGTGAAGAATCCAACACCAGATGTTCGTGAACAAGCATCGCAGAACAGATGGTTTCATGGATGGCAACTGTTCAATGGGCAGGTACAATTAGGAATTGACTACCCTTTCTAATACTGCAGTCACTACTTATTCGTTCGAGAATTGTTTATTCGGCTGAAGTGGAAGGGGCCTTTATTTCTTTCTCCAAATCCTCAATCGTCATTGATTCTTCTAACGAAAAATTCCCGATCCGGGTCCTGCATAATGCACTGAGGTAACCACCAACACCAAGTGCTGCCCCGAAGTCGTTTGCAAGGCTTCTTATATAAGTTCCGGTGGAACACACAACCCTGAAATGAACTTTGGGCCCATCAATTCCTTCAATTGCGAAAGATGAAATCGTCACTGGTCTTGGCTCCAGTTTCACGTCTTCTCCCCTCCTTGCCAGTTCGTACACACGTTTCCCCTCCTTTTTTATTGCTGAATGGATTGGTGGCGTCTGCAGAATTGCGCCGGTAAATTGTTTCGTAGTTTCTGTCATCTGCTCAGGCGTCAAATGATCGATTGTTTTAAAATTTGCCGGTTCGCTTTCTAGATCATAGGTCGGCGTGATAGCACCCAACGTGATGGTCCCGGTATATTCTTTTTCCTGGGCCATGTACTCGTTGATCTTTTTTGTGAATTTGCCCGTGCAAACAATCAGCAAGCCGGTTGCTAATGGGTCCAGCGTGCCCGCATGACCTACTTTTTTCGTTCGGGTGAGATTTCGGATTTTTCGAACGGCATCGAAGGAAGTCCAATATAATGGCTTATTGATCAACAGCACTCTTCCTTCTTCAAATGAATTTAGTTTTTGCATGGGGCGGCAAAGATAGCAGTAGAGCCGATGCAGCGTCACCGGCAATTGTTAGACTGGAGATCTTTGATTAAAGGATCTTTTTTAGCGTTCAAAGGCTGTTTTTGATGATTCATAGCAATTTGGGTTTATATTTATCACCGATACTGTAAACTTGTTTCATGGGTGCCTTCCGGCTATTGGTGCTGATGCTAATCTTAACCAAAACTGCTTATTCGCAAAATACCGACTTCTTCGTCGTAAAGGTTGTGGGCACGCAGCAAAAAACGCTTTCTTCTGCTACTGTCGAGCTGTTAAGAACTGACGGTTCACTTGTCAAAGTTGCTATTACAGATAGTCTCGGTCTTGCCCGGTTTGAAAAACTGCCGGCACAAAATCTTTTGGTACAAGTAACGATGACAGGTTTTGCCCCGCAAACAGCAAAACTCGATTTCCCCCGAAAAATTAAGGAGCTGTTGGTTGTTTTACTGGTGGTTGATCGGACGATGGAATCGGTAGTCGTGGTAACAAAAAAGAATTTTATCGAGCAGCATCCGGATAAAACCGTCATCAATCTGGAAGCGGGAATTGCCAATGTCGGCACAACCGTATTGGAAGCATTGGAAAAATTGCCGGGTATTACAATTGACAAAAACGGCAATATTAATCTGAAAGGTCGCTCAGGTGTTTTAGTGATGTTGGATGGGAAGCCAACCTACCTGGATGGGGCATCACTTGCAACCCTGTTGGGCGGAATGAGTGCTTCGCAAATTTCACAGGTGGAGTTGATGGACAACCCGCCGGCCAAATTCGATGCAGCAGGAAATGCTGGTATTATTAATATTAAGACAAAGAAAAATATTCAGCGGGGCTTCAACGGCACGTTGACAAACGCATATGGGCAGGGCTTTTACCCGAAAGGAAACACCAACCTTTCCATGAATTATAAAGCTGGCCGCTGGAACCTTTTTCTAAACTATGGTTTTAATGCAAATGAATATTTCACGCGGATTTATGCACTAAGGACCTATTTCGAATCCGGCACTAATACAACAAAGTCTTTGCTGGAGCAGCCTAGTTTTTTAAGAGGAAACTCCACAACAAATAACCTAAGGACTGGTATTGATTACAACCTGACGGAAAACACAACGCTCGGTGTAACGATTAATGGCGTGATCATGCACCGTCATGGATCAAGCAACAACCCTGCTTTGTGGATGAAGCCGGATCGGCAATTGGATTCATTGATTAATACAACCAGCAGTAACACGACCAATTGGAAAAATGCCGGGGCTGCGTTTCATTTCAGGCACAGCTTCGATGCATCAAGGGAATTGACTACCGATGCAGATTACAATCGATACACGATCGGCGCAAGCCAGAATTTTGAAAATGTATCCGTGTTTCCGGGATCATATCGTGAAGCATCCTCCGCTCAAATTCCAAATGAAATCCGGATTCTTTCGGGAAAGGCCGATTATACGCAACAGTTTAAAGATGTCAAGTTAGAAACGGGCTGGAAGTCATCAAACATCCAGACGGACAATCTCGCCGATTATCTTTTCAATGATGGCATGAGGTGGCGCCAGGATCTCGGCAAATCAAATCATTTTCTTTATAACGAAGACATTCATGCCTTTTACGGCAGCGCACAAGGCAAAATCAATCGGTGGTCATTACAAGGCGGACTGCGTTACGAAATGACTTCTTACGATGCAAAGCAATTAGGCAACGCGGCCGTTAAGGATTCTTCTTTTTCCCGCAACTACAGTGGTCTATTCCCGTCGCTATTTTTGACGTTTGAAAAAGATTCAATTAATACATTTTCGTTCAGCGCCGGCCGCCGTATTGACCGCCCGGCATTTCAAAAGCTGAACCCGTTTATTTTCATCATCAATAAATACACATTCCAGCAGGGGAATCCCTATTACCGTCCGCAGTTCACATGGAACATGGAGTTTAGCCATTTATACAAAAATCTAATCACGACGAGCCTGAGTTATAGCCTGACAACGGATTATTTCTCCCAGGTGTTTCCGATCGACCGGAACGGAATTGTTCTTTATACGGAGGGCAATCTTGGTAAACTACATAACCTTGGTCTTTCAGTTGGACTGAACCATTCGCCACAAAAGTGGTGGACACTTTCGCTGCAAACTGTGCTTAACCGGAAAAAGATGGAAGGCATCATTAGCCGTCCGCTTTCTGCCACAATTACGCAATACAACATCAACCTGAATAACCAGTTTCGCTTTAAAAAAGGCTGGGGCGGAGAAATCTCAGGATTTTATAACTCCAGAAGTCAGCACGACATACAGGAAGTTGTCGATCCTTCGGGTCAATTGTCGATGGGTGTATCGAAAACAGTTCTGGATAACGCCGGAACCATCAAAATTGCTGTGCGGGACATTTTTTATACGAACTGGATAAAGGGCCTCACGCAGTTTGATAACGCAACAGAATATTTCAAATTAACCCGCGATACACGGGTCTTCAACATTAGTTTCTCCTGGCGATTTGGAAAAGCCTTTAAAACTCAAAAACGTTCCGAAGGCGCATCCCGTGACGAAATCCAAAGAGTTGGTAACGGTTAAAAAAATAGACCCCTGTAGAAACAGGGGTCGCAACCAAAACTAACTGCTTATGAGAAAATTGTTACTGCTTTATTGAGAAAGTAAAATTACACCCACAAATTATAAATCAATGTTAGTGGTTTGTTACTTAGTGTTTAAACTTTGTCAGGCCAAGTTGATGTGTGTCAATAGTTTACAACAGGAACCAGCCTCATGAGGTATTCATTGCGAACGCTACAAATCAATGTATTGAATCCGGTGTCGCTTTTTTGAAAAACCATCCGAGGCAAACAGTTTTGTAAACAGGAAGCCTAATCCGAAGGCACCTCCTGAAATCCCAAGTGTACGCAGATTTCTTTTGTCCGTAATTGACAGATCAAAGACGGCTCCATTTAATAAATTAAGTGCCATGTACCCGCCTCCTCCTAACATTAGTAACGGCCCGAGGCTTCTTTCGGCAAAGCTTTGTTTTTTTACTAGCTGCACTCGCTGGATATCATTGTAATGGAGGCCGATGAGTGAAATGGAAACAGTATCGGTGATGTAAGAGCCGAATGTTGTTGGGAAGCGGCGTATATCGTAAAGCGTGACAAATAAACTATCGTTACGAATAGCTTGTATAGGACCTTGCAAATAACTGCCGTCAAGCAATTGCAAAACAATTGGTGAACCGGCGTAAAAATTTTTAATGACTCGTCCGTTCTTCTTACGGACACTGATATAATCAAGGCTTTGTGAATAGACGGTTTGTGCAGCGACTAATGAAAGAAAAAGAAGCAGCCGTTTCATAATTGAAAACTACAGTAACGGCTTTTAACAAAAAGGTTAAATGTCATCAAGTATAATTAATCTGCATACCTGTTTACGAGCTCAATTGGTAATATGTGACAAGGTAACTTTGTGGAATGCCATTGAAAATAGGATTAACAGGGGGCATTGGTTCCGGTAAGACTACTGTTGCGAAAGTGTTTGAATTGTTGGAGATACCGGTATACTATGCTGACGCAGCCTCAAAGCGTTTGTATAAAACGGATTCAGAGCTTATTGCAAAGCTGAAAGAAAATTTCGGCGAGGATATTTACCAACAGGAGGAACTTGACATAACCCGCCTTGCATCCATTGTCTTCAGCCAGCCAGATAAACTGGCCTTGCTAAACCAGCTTGTTCACCCACCTACTATCCGTGACGCAGAAAATTGGATGAAATCGCAAACAGCCCCTTATGTTATTAAAGAAGCTGCTTTGTTATTTGAAAGCGGATCGGTTGCCGGCCTTGATCTGGTGATTGGCGTTTATGCTCCGCAACACATCCGGCTCAAAAGAGTAATAGACAGGGACAATACAAGCCGCGAAGAAGTGTTATCCCGGATGAAACGACAGATAAGTGAAGAAATAAAAATGCGTTTGTGCGACTTTGTGATCAATAATAACGAGCAGGAACTGGTTATTCCGCAGGTCATCGCCCTTCACCAAAAACTGATGGCACTTGCACTGGAAAATGCAGGATAGCTATTTCAACTTTTGTAAGGCTTCGCTAATCCGCTGAAAGCCTTTTTCAATGTTCTGCGTACTGTTTGCAAACGAAAGGCGAATGCAATGATCATCGCCAAAAGCAGAACCGGTAACGGTTGATACATGCCCCTTATTCAACAGATACATTGAAAGATCATCGGCATTGCTAATGACGTCACCGCCATCCTTTTTGCCAAAATAATGATCCACGCAGGGAAATGCATAAAACGCACCATCCGGTTCAGGAAAACGGAAACCTTCAATCTCCCGCATCAACTCCAGTACGCGTTTGCGGCGGTTGGCAAATTCTTTCACCATCTCCTGGGTTGCATCTAATGGCGAGGTCAACGCGGTTATGGCCGCCCGCTGTGTAATGGCGTTGGTGCCTGAAGTGAACTGCCCTTGCAGCTTATCGCAAGCTTTGGCTATTTCCACTGGTGCCGCCATAAAACCTAATCTCCAGCCCGTCATAGCAAATCCTTTACTTAATCCGTTGATGATAACAGTCCGGTCTTTTATTTCTTCATGCGAAGCAATGCTGTGATGCTCCCCGGAATAGTTGATGTATTCATAAATTTCATCCGAAATAATAACAACATGTGGGTTGCGCATAAACACCTCTGCAAGCGATGCTAATTCTTCTTTTGTATAAACAGCACCGCTTGGGTTGCAGGGAGATGAAAAAATGAACATCCTTGTTTTAGGCGTGATAGCGCTTTCAAGCTGCTCGACAGTGATCTTGTACCCTTTTTCCAACTCGGTTTTAATCAGTTTCACTTTGCCGCCGGCAAGCTGTACAAGCGCTGCATAGGTTACCCAAAAAGGAGTCGGAATGATGACCTCATGGCCCTGGTCGACGATGCCAAGGATAACATTTGCGAGGCTTTGTTTGGCGCCAGTAGAAACGACAATGTTTTCAGGCTTGTAATGAAGATCGTTATCCCGCTCAAACTTGTGACAGATAGCTTCACGCAGGTCTAAAAAACCAGCAACCGGCGTGTAGTGGCTCCAATTATCATCAATTGCTTTTTTTGCTGCTTCTTTTATATGATCCGGCGTATCAAAATCGGGTTCACCCAGACTCAGGTCAACAATGTCAAGTCCTTTTGCTCTTAATTCTCGGCCCAGCTTGGCCATTCTCAACGTTTCTGGTTCACTGAACCGGGATAATAAAGATGATAACTGCATGCAATCGGTTTTGTGAAAGGGACAAATGTAAGCCAAAGCGGATTTTTACCACCAATCGGGGCGATTAAATTACTCTACCTTAAAGGAGTCGACTTTATCATTCAGGTTTGACATAGTCAACCCGATACCGGCTTAAATCCGGTTGGTGTTTCTTTGGCCTCGCTAACTCGTATTGGTAGATGACCTCGCCCAGGCGTTTAAGGAAAGGAAAACCTATGGTGTCATAATCATACTTATCATCGTTGAAAACGCCATCGCTGTTACAATACACCGTTGCACTCAGTAAAAACTCGACGCCGTTCTTAAAGTCAACCACATAAGCTACATCCTGTAAAAATCCATAGGCATCACCCACTTTGTTGAAAATGCGCAGGTCCTTGTTCCCGATTTTTCCACCACCACCGAACAACAAGAACTTCACATATGCATCGGTGTAGGATGAATCGTATCTTGGAAAACGGGATTCGCCGGGAGTCATGGACATATATTTATATAGAAAGGCGTAATCTTCTTGGGTGAGCTTGAAACGCTGTTGTTTATTGAGCGTTTCAGGAAATAGTAATGTCTGCAATATTGAATGCAGGTCTGTCAGGCTAATCTGGTTTTTCTTCGAGAAATCAAATGGGCTGGAGACAAGTTTACCACCGCTCAAATAACCTGTTCCTATTAATGTCTTGCGTGGTTTGAAGGTGAGATTACTTTTTTGCGAAGGCTGCTTGTAAAGAAGCTTGCCGTTCGAGTCAAAAAACGAAACTGGGTTGGTCAGCCGGTTTTGTTCTTCCGTCAAGCTGATCGAAAGCCTGTGTTGTAATTCGGCAGACGTGAATCCTAATTTCCACAAAGCCTTGTTCAGATACTCCTGGCCCAAAAACTCATAAAGCCGGTTATATGCTTCATTATCACTCACCAGGAATATCTTTTTGATATAATGGGCTACAGAAGGCTTCCCGTTTTCGTTGGTGGTGTCTGCCATTACCGTTGTCTGTTCCGGCGAAGCTGCTTCGGTGATCATGATTGAATTCCTATTCAGCCCATCAATACTTAACTCATTGAGCCTTTGCAAGGCCAAAATAGCTGCTGGCATTTTTACTGTGGACGCCGGATAGAAGTATACACTCGGATCAACATTGTAATAGTAATGTTTCAGCGTCGGATGGTTTTTCTCATCCCGATTAATTTGAGAGTAAATAATCTGGATGCGCCATTCGTTGCTTTTTTCAAGCGCTTTTGAAAAATCAACGGGATTAGATTTAAGCAGGTTGACGAGCAAGCTGTCTGTCCTCGGAAAAACACCACGGTCTATCTGCAAATCTTCGGATGCGGTTCGGTTTCTGGAGGTTGAGCAGGATATCAAAACTGCGAAAACCAAGTACAGTGCGGGATTGCGGGGATTAACAACCATAAAGCTAAAATATAGCTAAAAGGCTTTGAACGGCCTGTTTTGCCTGTTAGAAAGGCTTACAATTAAGCTTTCAAATTAGGGCTAAAAATATATCTTTGCCCACTCTTAAAAAACCGTGTATGCAATTGAAGGGCCTCATCCGCTTTTTTACCATCCTGCTCATTATTTATTCGATCTACGAATTATCCTTCACCTGGGTTGTTCGTGGACACGAGAAAAAGATGGAGGCAAGAGCGAAGCAATTTGTTAATCTGAACTATGCCAGTGCCGACAGTGCCATCAAAGCACAAGCTTACAAAGACCGACTGAAAAGATTACTGGACAGCACGAAAGACGAAACAGTTCATTTTGGAATCACCGGACCAATTTCTTACCAGAAAGCAAAAGAAGAAGAACTGAACCTTGGTCTGGACTTGCAAGGCGGTATCAACGTGACGCTTGAAGTTGAGTTGTCTGGTTTGTTGCGCTCAATGGCTAACAACACCAAAGACCCAAACTTTTTACAAGCCTTGACAAATGCGGAAAACCGTAAGGCCAACAGCAGCGCTGACTATGTTTCTTTATTTGTTGAAGAATATAAAAAGCTTTCAAACAATGGTTCTTTAGCGGCGTTGTTTGCTGCAGCCAGCAATGGTCGTATTACGCCAAGAGATAACGAGGATAAAGTAGTAGGCTACATTCGTGAAGAAGCGAACGCTGCCTTCGGACGTACTTTCCGCGTTCTGCAAACCCGTATCGACCAATTTGGTGTTGCCCAGCCAAACATCAATCCGAACCAAGACCGTGGTACTATTACAGTTGAACTTCCGGGTCTGCAAGACCAGGAAAGGGTACGCAAATACCTGCAATCATCCGCCAACTTGCAGTTTTGGTTAACGTATAAGGGCGAAGAATACATCCAGGCAATCGTAAATGCCGATAGAGCATTGGGTGTTTTAGAGCAATCTACAACGAAAACAACGACTCAGCCAACTCCAGATACAGCACGTGCTGCTGGTGATACAACAGGGTCTACTACTGCAAAACTTGATACCGGTAAAAAAGCGGCTGATACTTCAGCTACAGCTGGCACCAACCCGCTTTTGAAATTGATGCAGATCGATCAGCAGAACGGAATGATCTATGTATCAACAAAGGATACAGCCTATCTCCGTACTTATTTGGAGAATAATATTCTTCGTCGTGCTTTCACAGAAGCAGGCTTGGCCGATGCTCGTTTTGTTTTTGGCATTCCGGGTCGTGACAAAGCAGGCAAACAATTAAACTTTGTTCAGTTACACATCCTTAAAACCGGCAACACCGAAAAAGCGCCGATGGAAGGTGATGTAATTAAAGACGCTGCCCAGTCTTACGACCAGTTAGGTAGCAAGCCGACCGTTTCTATGGAGATCGGACCTGCCGGTAACGCCAAATGGGAACGTTTAACTGAACAGTCATACAATGAAACAAGACCGATCGCTATCGTTCTTGACGAAATCGTTTACTCCGCTCCTGTTGCCCGCAATGGTAAAATCACTGGCGGTCGCACTGAAATTTCCGGTGACTTCACTTTACAGGAAGCACAGGATTTAGCAAACATCCTGAAAGCTGGTAAACTCCCCGCTCCTGCTAAGATTGTTCAAGAGCAGGTTGTTGGTCCAACTTTGGGTGCTGACGCGGTGAAGGGCGGTTTCATGGCCTTCGTGATTTCATTTATCGTGATCTTCTTGCTGATGTTGGTATATTACAACACCAGCGGCTGGATCGCAAATATTGCTTTAATCCTGAACCTCCTGTTTACTGTAGGTGTGTTAACAGGGTTGGGTGCTACATTAACTGCCCCTGGTATTGCCGGTTTGGTGCTTACCATTGGTATGGCTGTGGATACAAACGTTATCATCTACGAACGTATCAAAGAAGAACTTACCAAGGGTAAAGGCTATATACCTGCAGTGAACGAAGGTTACAAACGGTCGTTGCCACCGGTATTAGATGCCCACGTGACTACCCTTTTAACTGCAATCATCCTCTTCTCTTTTGGTCTTGGGCCGGTAAGAGGTTTTGCTACGACGCAGATCATTGGTATCCTTCTTTCTTTATTCTGCGGTATCCTTGTGAGCCGTTGGGTAACAGAATGGTTTACGAATAAAAAGCGCCACCTTGAGTATTTCACACCATTGTCTCGCCGCATCTTCAAACATGCGTCTTTCAAGTTCATCGAATACAGAAAAGTAGCTTACGGAATTTCTGTCGTAGTACTGATTCTGGGTATTGCTGCTATCTTCAACGGTTTCCATCAGGGTGTTGAATTTAAGGGCGGTCGTAGCTATGTAGTTCGTTTTGATCAGCCAATGGGGAACAAAGTCGAAGACGTTCGGAAAGATTTGACTGCAGCCTTTGGAGATTCAGCTAGTCTCGTGATCAAAACAATTGGTGCGAACAACCAGTTAGACATTACGACTTCTTATCAAATTTCGAATACGTCTGCTGCTGCTGATTCTCTGGTAGCAACGAAGTTGATGCAAGGTTTGGGTAAATACATCCCTGCAACAAGCTACGAGCAGTTCTCCAACCAGCACATCGTAGGTTCTACTACCGTGTTGCCGACGATTTCTGACGATCTGAAAAACGGTGCAAAATGGGCGACGTTCTGGTCAGTAATGATCATCGCATTGTACATTTTCATTCGTTTCCGCGACTGGAGATATTCTTTGGGTACGATTGTGGCTTTGGCACACGACGTGTTGGTAACATTGGCCGTATTCTCTTTCCTGAAAGACATCGTGCCATTCCCGCTTGAACTGGATCAGCACTTTATCGCGGCCATTCTGACGGTTATCGGTTTCTCGATGAACGATACAGTAATCGTGTTTGACCGTATTCGTGAATACAGCCGTCAAATGGTTGGTGCACCAAAAGAAGTGGTGATCAACAAGGCCATCAACGAAACGTTGAGCCGTACAATCATGACGTCTCTGACAGTATTCCTGACTATCCTGATCTTGTTCTTGGTAGGTGGCGAAGTGACACGCGGCTTCGCCTTTGCGATGTTGATTGGTGTAGTTACCGGTACGTACTCATCAATCTTCGTAGCTGCTCCTATCCTGGTTGACTTGGGTGGTAAAAGACCTTTGGGCGGATCAGAAGCTTCAGCACCAGCTGAAAAAGTGGTTCCGAAACAAAAACCTGAAAGAGTATAATCAAGCAATTTCAAATAGTAAGCCCCACAGAAATGTGGGGCTTTTTAATGCATCTTACTAAAAAAAGGCCTGCAAATAAAGGCCTTTCCAATTCGTTTTACTGTGGATTAAACTGCGAATGATGTACCACACCCGCAGGTGCTGGATGCATTCGGATTTTTAAATGAAAAGCCTCGGTTGTTTAAACCATTTTCCCAATCAATCTCCATTCCCGCCAGGTATAATTCATGCGCTTTGTCAATAATGAACTGAATACCTGCATCTTCGTAAACATTGTCATTCTCTCCTTTTCTATCGAATCCCAATACATAAGAAAGCCCTGAACAACCGCCACCCTTCACACCCACTCGCAGGTGGTTGGAAGTATCAAAGCCTGGCTCATTGAACAAACGCTTTATTTCGTTGATAGCCCCGTCAGTGAATTTGATTGGCGCTTCTGTCATTGTATTCATGGCTCAAATTTAAATCAATACCCGGCAACTTCGTGCCAGTACAAACGTTACTGACAGAGTTTCACACTATTTTTGCCGCTCAATAAAATTGCATGGAAGAGTCTACGCTGAGTATCATCATTTCTGCTTTAGCCTTACTGATCTCCCTTTTTGCCTTGTTCGGATCGAAAGAAAAGGCGTCGTCCTCAGCGGAAGTCGATCCGAGTACAAAGCCACTGAAGCTGCAGGCTTATGAGCGACTTGTCATTCTTTGCGAACGAATTTCACTGCCAAACCTGATCAGCCGCGTGAACCAGCCCCACCTGTCGGCCCGCGAAATGCGGTTTATGCTGATCGAAAACATTAAGCAGGAATTTGAATACAATGCATCGCAACAGATTTACGTGAGCCAGGCAGCCTGGGAAGCGGTTCGCAACCTCCGCGACCAAAGCCTGCTTATTATCAATTCCATCAGTAAAACGTTACCAGCTGATGCGAAAGCAAACGATCTGAATAAAGGTTTACTTGAGGTAATTATGGATCAGGAAAACGCAGCCTTGCATACCCTGACGTTGACCACCTTGAACGACGAAGCAAAAAAGATCATGTAAGATTTTATTGAGCCTCCGATTCCCAACTACCTTTTACTTTCGACAATTGCTATATGGACAAACAAGTTTTTACTGATTCCGGTATCGAGATAAGGTCTTTGTATTCAAAAAAAGATGTACCGCAAATAGCCGAAGAAAATCCTGGTGAATTTCCGTTTACAAGGGGTGTGCAGGCTGACATGTACCGCGGAAAGCTGTGGACCATGCGGCAGTACGCCGGGTTTTCAACAGCGGAAGAAAGCAACAAGCGCTATCATTATCTTTTGTCGCAAGGTGTGATGGGTTTGAGTGTGGCATTTGATCTTCCGACACAAATCGGCTATGACAGTGATCACAGTCTTGCTGAAGGCGAAGTGGGCAAGGTTGGTGTAGCTATTGACTCGCTGCAGGATATGGAGATTCTGTTCAATGGCATTAAGCTGGAAGATGTTTCGACGTCGATGACGATCAATGCAACTGCCTACATCCTCCTCTCCTTTTATGTAGCGTTAGCAAAAAAACAAGGTGCTGACCTGAAGAAGATATCCGGCACCATCCAGAACGACATCTTGAAAGAATATGCTGCGAGAGGTACTTACATCTACCCGCCTAAACCCTCGATGCGCATCATCACTGACATATTTGAGTGGTGCAGTAAAGAAGTGCCAAAGTGGAATACGATTTCTATCTCCGGGTACCATATTCGCGAAGCCGGAAGTACGGCAGTGCAAGAAATTGCGTTTACGCTTAGCAATGGAAAAGCTTATGTGCAGGCTGCGCTGGAAAAAGGGCTGGATATAAATGTATTCGGCAAGCGTCTTTCTTTTTTCTTCAATGCGCACAACAACTTATTTGAAGAAGTAGCGAAGTTTCGGGCCGCACGGCGGATGTGGGCACAGATCATGAAAGATCTCGGCGCGACTGATCCAAAAGCAATGATGCTGCGTTTTCATACACAGACAGGTGGCAGCACGCTAACGGCGCAACAGCCATTGAACAATATCTCAAGGGTGACGGTGCAAACGTTGGCGGCGGTTCTTGGCGGTACGCAATCCTTACATACCAATGGCTACGACGAAGCGCTCAGCCTTCCAACCGAAGAAGCAGCCCGCATAGCTTTGCGAACGCAGCAAGTGGTGGCCTTTGAAAGCGGTGCACCGGAAACGGTAGATCCGCTGGCAGGTTCTTACTACGTAGAAGCATTAACGAGTGAAGTGGAAGAAAAGGCATGGCAGCTAATGCAAAAGATTGATGCGATGGGCGGAAGTGTGTCAGCCATCGAGCAGGGTTTTATGCAGGATGAAATTGCTTGTAGTGCCTACGAATACCAACGCAAGATTGAGTCGGGTGAAAAGATCATTGTCGGTGTGAACAAGTTTGAAGTAAAAGAGGAAACGTCCATTCCTATCTTCAGGATCGATGATAGCATTCGTGATATGCAAACCCAAAAGCTGGTTTCTTTGAAAGCGGGTAGAAACAACAATGAAGTAAGAAAAGCACTTGAAGCAGTACGCACTGCCGCAGTTGAGGGGACTAACATTATGCCTGCAGTTGTGTTTGCAGTAGAACAATTTTGTACCTTAGGTGAAGTAGCGGACGTGTTGCGTGATATCTTTGGAGAGTACCGATAATTTTCTCGCTACGGTTACATTGCTTCCGGCAGTGGAAACATAAATGATTCTCCAAAAACCCTCAACGCTTATGTTACGAAAATTTACCTGGCTTCTATTATGTATCGCTGGCTCTGTACTTATTTTAAGCTTCAAGAAAAATTATTTTAGTACCCAACCGCCACCGGGTCATACGGGTGCTCCGGGTGGTAGCGGCACTTGTGCCAGTTGCCATGGCAACCTGAATACTGGCGGAGGGTCGGTTACGGTAAACGGATTGCCTTCTACCTTCCAGCCCGGGCAGACATACTCATTTAGTGTGACGATTACTCACCCTACCGTTCGCCAGCGCTGGGGCTTTGCTATTAGTTCTGAAAATGCAAACGGCAATCCTGTCGGAACCTTCTCAACTACCAACCCGAACGCGGCTATTAACGGTCTTGTCACCGAGCTGTCACACAACAACGCCGTTTTTTCTTCCGGCACTTCCTATACTTATACAGGCTTGACATGGACCGCACCGTCAGTTATTAACGCTGGCGATAACCGGGTTACCTTTTACACCGTAGGTAATGCCGCCAATGGAAACTTTGCCAGCACTGGAGACTTTGTCTATACCGCCTCACAGCAATTTGCATTGCCTATCACACTTAAACAATTCGACTTTAAAATCATTGACGACTATAAAGTCCGGTTGGCGTGGACCACAGCTTCCGAAAACAACAGCAAAGAATTCGTCGTTGAAAAAAGCGATGACAATATGAATTTCGGAGAAGCAGGAAAACTGGCAGCGGCCGGTAATTCATCCGTTGACAGAAATTACACCTTCGTCGATGACAAACCTTCTTTCTTCAACCGGCCTGTTTATTACCGTTTGAAGTTGGTTGATGAAGACGGAAAATACAAGTACTCAAATGTGCTGCAACTGGTGTTAAAAGGCCGTCAGAATTATTTGTATTCAGTTACACCTAAGCAAGACCGTAGTGGCCTTGAAGTTGGCGTTTATTCAGAGAAAAATACAATTGCAGAAGCAATGATCATCGGATCAAACGGTGTTGTTGCAAGCCGTCACAAGTTGCAATTGACAGAAGGCAAAAACCTTTACCGCATACCTGCGTCGGGCCTTTCTGCTGGAGTTTACTATTTAAAGTTCCAAGCAGGGACGGTACAACAATCCATCGGGTTCTTAATTCCTTAATTGCAGTAATCAAAAAAGCATCACTAATAGTGATGCTTTTTTGATTGTGCCAACGTTGTTTTTATTTTTTGACCGCCTGGTTGATCGCAGTGGCTGAATCGCGGTGCATTTGCAGAACAGGCAGTGTTTTTTGTGCCCATGATTTTAGTTCAGCATCCGCGCCGCTGTTTGCCTGTTTTTCAAATTCAGCAATGGTCTTTTGGTGATCGTTCACCATCATGTTCATATAATGGTTATCAAACGCTTTGCCTTTCATCTTGCGCATTTCTTCCATGTGCTTTTGCATATCTGCGGGCAGCGTCATAGGTACATTCATTCCCCTGCCTTGCACCAGTGCCATTAGTTCGGAATTTGACTTGGAGTGATCGTTCGCCATCATCATAGCAAACGCTTTTACCCTGTCGTGCATACCATTTTGCTGGGCCACATTTCCTGCCTCCACTTCCATGATACCACCAAGCGCTGCTTTCATCACAAAAGTTGAATCCTGCGGACTCAAAGGCATCCGGCTGGTGTTGGTGCCGGTGCTTGTTGTACCGCTGTTGTTACCGGGAGGTGATGAAGGATTCGTTGCTAGATTATTGCTATCTGCAGATGTTGCAGTGTTTTCTGTCGAGTTGTTAGAATTGCTACAAGCAGTGAAACCGGTTACCAGTACAAGTCCGGCAAGCAAAAGGTTGATTTTTTTCATAAAAGAAATTTCTGCCTGAGCTTAAAAAATTTATGCCACTAACAGGTTTAAACTGCTGGTTTGAAGAATGCATTGGAAATGCACGGATTAACTTAAATGACGCTGTTTTAGTTATCCCTCTTCGAGGAATTTCCTCAGCATCTTTTATTTCGTTTAATTTGACGATCAACAAACAATATGAAAAAGCTGCTCGTTTCTCTTTTCACCTTTCTTTCCTTCGTCAATGTTTATGGTCAGGCGCCTTCGTTTGTAAAAGACAGCATGGACAGATACATCCAACAAGGCTTGGCTGATTGGGACATTCCGGGACTCTCCGTGGTGATTGTAAAAGATGGAAAAGTTGCCTTCATAAAAGGCTACGGCGTTCGTGACATCAATACCAAAGTTCCGGTGGATGAAAACACCCTGTTCATGATTGCCAGTAATACAAAACTTTTCACCGGCACAGTGTTGGCTTTATTGGAAACGAGAGGAAAGTTGAATTTAAACGATCGCATTACGAAATACTTTCCGTCTTATCGGTTATATGATACAACGGCTACTAAACTGGTAACAATTCGTGACTTCTTAACCCACCGCATCGGAACCAAAACCTTCCAGGGCGATTTCACTTTTTGGAACACTAAACTGAGTCGGGAAGAAATCATCAACAAAATGCGCTTACTGAAACCGGTGGCTGAATTTCGGCAGGACTACGGTTATTGTAACAGTTGTTTTTTGACGGCAGGCGAAGTGGTGCCAAAAGTGACCGGCAAATCTTGGGAAGCTTTCGTGCAAGACTCCATCCTGACACCTCTTGGGATGAAGCATACATTGCCTCTTTCAACAGGGATCGAGACGCAAGCCAATGTTGCCGTTCCTTATACAACATCCTATACCGGCAGGCTGAACCGCGTTCCCTACGACAACTGGAACAACCTGGCACCCGCTGCAAGTATTGTCAGTAATGTCAACGAACTTGCTAACTGGTTGATGATGCAACTGGACAGTGGCCGCTATAATGGAAAGCAGGTTTTACCTTGGTCAGTACTCCAAAAAACAAGGGACATTAACATCGTTACAAACAGCCGGAAGTCCTCCGCGTTTCCGATGCATTTCAGGGGTTATGGACTGGGTGTGTTTGGTGCAGATTATAACGGCCGCCAGATCTACTGGCACACAGGCGGCGCCGGTGGAATGGTAAGTAATGTTTGTTTTGTTCCTGAAGAAAAGTTGGGCATTGCAATTCTTACCAACAACGATAACCAAAATTTCTTCGAGGCTTTGCGGTACCAGATCCTGGATGCTTACTTGGGAGTACCTTATGTAAACAGAAGCCAGCAGCAGTTGAAAGGATTTAAAGGTGAGATGAAGGCACAAGTAGCAGAAATTGCGCAGTGGCGATCAAGAGTGAAGGGGGCGAAACCTGCATTGCCTTTGTCGGCATATACTGGTGTATACACCAATCAGCTCTATGGCAACATTACGATAACGCAAACAGGGAATCAGCTTAAAATCGACTTCGCAACAAAACCTGATTTGAGTGCAACACTTAGCTTCATGGACAACGATGAATGGCTGATGGAATACAACAACATCGAGTACGGAATCTTTACCATTAAGTTTGATATTGTCAATGGTAAAGTAAGATCGGTGACAACCAAGCAAAACGAATTTGTCGAGTACGACCCTTATACGTTTATAAAAACTAATTGATTGAATTCACTGAAAAAGCCCTGGCTGTTAACGATATCAGCCAGGGCTTTTTTATATGAACGTTTGAAATTTTAAAAGTCGTCGAACCCATCGTTTAGTTTGATGTTTCTATCTTCTGCAAACTTGTTTACTTCGGTAACGAAAGAAAAATCAGTGATCAGGTTTTTTATCTTGTTTATATCGTCAGCAAAAATCCGGTCTTCTTCTGCGAAGGATACAAAACGACGAACATAGTCATGCGCAAATTCAAGAACTGCGCTGCTCTTAAGCGGCCGGCGAAATTCAATTGCCTGGCAGGCCGACATCAGTTCAATAGATAGGATAAACTCAAGGTTGTCTAACACACGATTTAGTTTTCTTCCGCTAATGCTACCCATGCTTACATGGTCTTCCTGTCCAAGTGAGGTTGGAATGCTATCTGCACTGCTTGGGAAACACAAGGTTTTATTCTCAGTAACAAGGGCTGCAGTGGTGTATTGCGGGATCATGAAACCACTATTCAATCCTACATTTTTCATCAATAACATAGGCAGGCCCCATTTTCCCTCCAGCAAAAGGTAACAACGACGATCGGAGATGTTTCCGACTTCTGCTGCAGCAAAACATGCATAATCCAATGGAAGCGCTAATGGCTGGCCGTGAAAATTTCCACCACTGATCGTGTCATCTTCACCAAATACTATAGGGTTGTCGGTTACAGCATTGGCCTCAATTTCGGTTAACGTTTTCAAATGCTGCCATGCTGTTCTCGATGCACCGTGAACTTGCGGCATACACCGCAACGAATAAGGGTCTTGCACCCTTCCGCAATCCATGTGGCTTTGCATGATTTCTGATTCGTTCAGCAATAATCGCAGGCGTTGCGCAACCAATTTGTTGCCGGTAAATGGTCTTATCTCGTGAAGCCTTTCATCAAACGGAGCTTTAGTTCCCGTAAGAGATTCGAGGCTCATAGCACCAATGATATCGGCGGCTTCTAAACAATTATGCATACATTGCACAGCCTTGATAGCAAAGGCCAAAATAAACTGCGTGCCGTTGATCAAGGCAAGGCCTTCTTTTGGTCCTAGCGAAATTGGCTGAGTGTTCAGGGTTGCGAGCACTGACGCAGACTTGTATTTTTCTCCTTTATAAAAAACTTCTCCAAGTCCAATTAACGGAAGAAACAGGTGCGCCAATGGCGCAAGATCGCCGGAGGCACCAACACTGCCTTTCTCCGGAACAACTGGAATAACATCGTTTTCCAGGTGCCATAAGATGCGTTCAATTGTTGTTAGTTGCACACCGGAAAATCCTTGTGCAAGTGCCTGCACTTTTGTGATCATCATCAATCGTGCTATTTCCTCAGGAACTGGGTCCCCTACCCCCACGCTATGGCTCTGTAAAATTTTGTATTGCAAGGTTGCCGTGTCTTCCTCGCTGATCTTGGTATTAGCGAGAATTCCAAAACCGGTTGTGATTCCGTAAACGGTTTTTCCCTCGTCGGCCATATGTTGAACATGGCGCTGGCTCTCTTTGATTTTGATAATTGTTTCCCGATGTAGACTTCCTTTCAGCTTTTTTTGGGCTAAAAGAATGGCGGTTTGAACGGTAAGGCGATCCCGCCCGTAGAAAAATTCGTTTTGCATATTTGGGCGGTAAAAATATTTTTTATTTTACACGAACAAGCCACCAATTACAAACACTATGGAAAACCTTTTAATGTTCCTCGCCACCAGTCTGGTTCTTCGTATAACCACTCCCAAATTCAAGCGATACTTCATTGGGAATGGTTGTTCAGCATTACTTGTTTCAGGTTATAATACGCTTCATACAAAATATACACAAGAAGGCGACCGTGTCTTTTTTTATGACCATCATGTCAATGGTGTCACTTACGGATTAATCCTTGTTCAGATGCGGGAACTTTATACCTTACACCAGGCAGAAAATATTTTGGTGCAGTATATTAATCGTGTTCGGCGCCCTCTCGGCATTGCATTTAACATTGCGATGGAAGTTGACAAGAAGGAAGGTGTCGTAACCATTTCCGATTACTGGCAGGATGATCAAGGCACGGACTGGAAAATCAAAGGTTACTCAAACGGTAAGACCATTGCTGTGCTCTACGCCAAAAACATTGCAGACGCACCTGTTAATGAACACGATGAGTTTCTTAATGGGTTCAGATTTTCCAAATTTTCTTAGCGAAATAAAATCCGGTTTCTCTTATCTTTGCCGCCGTTCTTTGGTCCGGTAGCTCAGCTGAATAGAGCAACTGCCTTCTAAGCAGTAGGTCATTGGTTTGAATCCAATCCGGATCACATTGAATTTCAAAGGGTTACACAGGTTGTAGCCCTTTTTCATTTTTGCATTTGCACAAATCTTGCACAAAAACAGCCTTCATATTATTCTTTTTGACTCTTGTCTACTCTCTTCTTGAACCATTGATTGATGTAGTGTTTTCCGATTTCAGCTAGGACTATTTGAAGTAAGTATTGCAGAAAAAACAAGATTGTTTCCATATGGGTATATATGGAAAGCTAATTTTCGTGCAGTTTATCCCATTATATAAAGAGATAGTTATAGAAGGTTTGGGCTCATAAAGCTTAATGTATTCAGCGTTTTTTCTCTTTAAAAGGTTGATCGTGTCTAACTGTGATTTCTAATACATATTTCGATGTAGTCGGATTTATATAGGCATCTTTTGGTATACCACTAAAAAATTTATCTACGAAAACAATTTCGATACATTTGATATATAAATTTGATTTAATTCTTTAAACCAAAATTAACCGCATGAAAGGACTTTCTACTCTAGTAATGTTATTTATGGTAGTCGCAAGCCAAGCACAAACGAATCCCAGAACGACTCCGGCGAGAAACAATCCTACAGATTCAAACCGTACTACTCCAGTGGTCACAGGTCAAACGACCGGGTCAACGGCCGGGACAACTTCAGCCTCTAATTCAAATAAACCTAAAGACAGTTCTAGCGATAAAAGTGAAGTTCCAACTAAGATTGGGAAACGATTTTCATTTATAATTGGTGGTGGGGTTTCTACTTTCAAACCCCAGTTGTATGTCGATCCCATTGTCAATCCGATAAATAACTTTGTCCAATTGCAAGAGGCTCAAAAAGTAAAGGCGAACCTGACATTTGGTATTCAATATACCCCTTATACAGTTGATATTATTGAAACACATAGTTATGAGGGTCCGAATCAGTCCCTCGTAGAACGGCAATCGGTGGAACAAGTTCAGAAAGGTTGGACGTACGCATTCTTTATCAACCCAATTCTGTTTTCCAAAATTTCGGAATCTCAATCATTCTTTAATAATCCTGACATGGGTATTGGAGTGGGTCGTAGATGGGCTGGTGGTGTAAGTGCTATGTTTACAATAGATTATTTCAGTGTGAGGCAGCCGCGTGACTGGTTTATAGAACAATTTAAGGGGAATAACACTGCCTATACGATTGCTGGATCAATTCAAAAATCGATTGATTTGAATGACAACAATATCTTTGTACCAAAGCCGGTCTTTACATTCGGGGTGAAAGTTGCTGTAAGTTTCGAAATTGTGAAACAGTTTGTTTCTACAACAACTTCAGTTACCACTTCAACAGGAGCAAGCACTTCAACCCGAACCACTACTACAGTCCCGAACACTAATGCACAGACACCAACAAATCCACAAAACCAATAAAAACTCTTGAAACTTTATTTTAAAAAGTTGGCTCCTTAGGAATCGCAACTTTCGTTAAATAGGTTTATCGACTTTCCAGGTTCTATATTGATCTGGAAGTTCATTTGAGTGGCTTCTACTTTCTTAATCCTGCCTTTTAGCTCGTTGTAGACTTTAATAGCAGCGACTTTAGAACCAAAATCAGCATTTTGACGGATCGTAAAAAGAAGTTCACCGTCTACTACTTCATCATTAAGGCCGTCGTTTTCGAAGATTGCCCGGATGTAGTTAAGAACGTTTGGTTTTGAAAGTAGCTGAGAGGCACCCGTTTTTGCAGTATTGTACTTGCCAGGTTGCGCCAGGTTCATTTTGTAGGCTTTGGCGTAGCATTGGACGCCGTTGCCTCGTAGATCGTTGTTATTCGTGTAGTATTCACAGAAGAGCTTCTCTTTATCTGTAATCCCGAACTCAATAGCTTTTTCGTCTATTACTTTTACGGGGCCTGTGTATTTCTTTGTTTTCTTAGGTGGATTCTTTTCTTTCATTGGTGAGGGTGGATTATTTTTTTACCGGTATCTCTCCGTTTTTCTTTTCCCATTTAGAGACATACTCCGATAAAGTAGACTGAAGTATTTGGGTTTGGGTTGTGTCGTCCATCATGGCGATGTACTTCACTTTCTTTAGTAAATCAGCGGGTAAACGGAACGTTGCAGCCTCTGATTTTGGTTCGTTTGCTTGCTTTGCCATATTGCAATTAAAATTACAAATAATATAGCAATTTATCAATATAAAAAAGCCCGGGTTTAAACCCAGGCCTTAACCTTATAATCATGCAAGAAAGCAAGACTACAAGGTGAAGTTACATGCAATCAACTAAGAAAACACGCATAGTGGTCTATTAGCCGCTTCACTGAAGTGCTGACGTATGGAAACTTGTCTAGATCATGTTTCGGAATTGGTCTGTCTTTAGTTGGATAGAGGCAATTTTGAGGAAGACTTGGGGATAGAAACTCTCTGACTACCTCCGACGTGTTGCGGGCTATACAGGGCAAACTACAATACAGGCATCTATTTCCGGTTGTCATCTTAAAGGTTTTAGTACTTGTCATTTGTGGTTACAATCTTTTAATGAATTACGCAGCCTCAACAGACGTAGTTTTTAAAATTTGATGGGCGTGTAGTTTTCGCTTGTATTCGTCCTTCATTTTAATCCAACTGTCGGTTGATGCTTTTTCACCGCTGAAATATTGCTCCATTTCCCACTCCTCTAAATAGTCATGATTTGCGGGTTCTTTCATAGACTTGCAGAGTTCTTGCAATCGCCACAAAACCTCACCCAGATGGGCCACTCCGTTCTCGCCGATGGCTTTTGTAAGAACCTGGTTTACCTCAGGCTTTATGAGCGCCTCCATAACCCGTAGGGCTGTATGTTCATATTCCCAAACATTGTCCTCCCATCTTTCCTGTTCGAAGAAAAAATAGATTGAATCGGTAAAGTCTGCCACCATGTTTCGGTGTGCCACATTATGATAGGCTTTCATTGCCTCTAATGCCTCCTTGAAGGCGATTTCGTTTGTTTTTTGCATAATTTATAAGGTTTAGGATAAAGATAATACTGTATTGCAATATTGCAAACAATATTTATTTGAGCTTGTGACTGCTAGAAAATAAAAAGATGGCACTTGGGCTATCTTTTTACAATTAGATGTGTATGTTACAGTGAATTACTGCTCAGTCGGACTAATTATCTTGTTTCGGTAAATAAGGTGCAATTTGGCTATTTAATTGTCTCGCCAATTCCAATTGAAATGGCTGTACCGAATTAGAAGGAGGCAATTGACGCATTGTCGTTGTTCTAACCCGATCTCTTCGACGGTTTATTAAAAAAGAAGTTAGTATAGACGACACGGTCAGAAAGCCAAGGAAATATTTTTCTGAACTAAAAAGAATTTCAAATAGTCTTTTGCCATTTATTTTAATTTTTGTTGTGATTAGTATTCCTATTGCAGTCAACACCACAAAAGCAGCAATAGTTATTGCTAAAAAGCGCATTACTTTTTTGAAATTGAATGATTTTTTTTGTGGAGGAGGAGGAGTTATTGGATTGACAGGGTGATCAAATAGGGGTGGTAAAACGGTTTTGTGAGAGCCAAAATGCCTTAGGTCTACTCCTTGAAATTTTGCGAGCGTCGATTCCATAGGGCTGTCGTCGAGCATAACAGGAATTATTACTTTCTTTTTATCGACAGCAATTGAGTACTCCTTTTTTACGAAATCAGACTTTAATGAATGTTCGCACCAAAAGATGATAAATATCCCTGCCTGATCTAAAGCATCCATCAATTGCGGTTCCCATTCTTCGCCTAGTTTTAGGTCCTTTGTATCGAGAAATACAGTGTCTTTCCGCATTGCGCCTAATAGCTTAACAACAGGCGACACTAACTTTTCATCTTCTCTACTATATGAAACGAAGACGCCGTAACCCATATGGCAGCTATTTTGGTATTGTTGCTCAAATTATCGAAAAAACTAATCAGATTTAAATCGGCCCAGTAATCATCTGCCATATCCTGAACGCAACAAATAGAATAGAAATAGGTCCGATGATCCACCACACAAGGATGTGTCCTCGCCTAGCAGCTTTGCGTCGTTTCTTTTGTTGCTTATAAAATTCTTCAAGCATTTTCCCTTAAAAATTTCATGAAGACAATTTGAGTTCAGATCAATCGAAGAACGTCTGGTAGTACTTATAATGTTTTGTGCACCGACCCCTTCTTAATCATAGAAGAACTTTTTCAAATCTATATATTTTATTATTTTTATTAATATCAACCTTAAACGTTTCTAGAATCAACTGCCTTATGCACAATCTTCATCATTTAATTAAGCGGCTGTTTACACCCCAAAAAAAAGTTTGGCCGATTTCTAGTTACCTTGTATTCATACAGTTGTTAGCGCTATTAATGACAAGTTGTAAGAAAGAAAAGGAAGTGGATCCCGAAGAGGGATATAATTCGTCCGTTGCCACACCTGTTATTGAAATTAAACATTCGGGTTCTACTACTGGAACTCTCCAAGCAATTTTTACTGATACAGCAAAAGGCTTGCAGATGTTCCATTATGGAAATACAAATGCACAAGGGATCTTAACAAAAATCACTTCCTCCACAGGAGTAAAGAAGGACTCAAAAGTTAAAGTAAATTTTATCTACGATGACAGTTCAAGGGTAACAACACTGTTTACAAGTAATGATGGGGTTCTAGACACAGTACTTTACCGATTTGCCTATCCCGACACTAGTAAAATTCAGGTTACCGTTTATGCGCTATCCAACGGAAATTATCAAGCCCGATCTGTTAAGCTAATGGATAAGAAAGGTTTTAGTCTTTCTTTAATAAATTCAACTAATCTAAGAGGGAATCGAGATCAAAGAACAAGCTTCAACATCCCTTTATTTGGATCAATTTCCGGTGCGCAGGTGGTCGTTGGCGTTTCTTTAGTTGCGACAGGAGCTTGGGCAGCTTATTACATTTGTGCAACCGCAGGTGCTCCCATCTGTGCTATACTCGGCGGCCTTTTAGTGTTATATAGTTACTCCTCTGCAGCCGAGATAAGCCAGCTAAATACCATCCCGAAATGGGCGCCACCCAATCCTTTACAAGGAATTCCTTCGAACCTTGAGAATACAATTACTCCATCGATAACTTCCGTTTTTGCTACCAACTCCGTCTGGAAGACTACTAACTTACTAGGGTTTTTGTATTACCTAAATGCACCAGACCTTCAAATATTTGGTGCATGGGACGGTGTTAAATTTAATGGATCCAATTTAGAAATACTCGATTACAATTCAAGCAACAATTGGGTCACTATTGGTACTGAAAGCATAATCGAGAAGAGCGGCAATACTTTTACAATTAAAAATAGTGGATGGTCGACAGTAATGGGAGGAGCCACTGTCAAGCAGGTTTTTTATATTGACCCGATTTCCTCAAACAAAATTATATTGACGACATATTTGCGCTATCCGATGGTATTTAACGGGAATTATGCTATGTACGAACGGTACATACTTGAACGGCAATGATATTTAAAAGATTCAACTTCATTTTCTTAAATTTAATCTTGCCTAGATTGTCACTGATACCAACCTATCAACGCCTCAATAAATTTCTTCTCCAAATAATCCAAATCTCCATGATGTGACCAAAAGCGAAGCTCCCGGCGCTTGTTATTAAAGTCAACGATACCGCTGGCACTCGGCACCGGCATCCATCCCATCGTGCCTCGGAAGAACTTGTTGACTGATAAATTCCAATAATAGCCACCCATTCCAATCGTTTCTGAAAAATAGCCTTTGTGAATCTTGCCATGATGGATGAACGTCGCCGGTATCTCCGGATTGCAGCCGAAGTTCTCAATGGTAAGGCTTCCATTTTTATCGATAGTAACATTGGCCGGATGCATATCCAAATATAAAGAAGGCCTCAGATTCGATTCACTCAGAGGTTTGCGCCTTGTCTTCAGCATGGTAAGCAGTGGTAAAGCGCCTAGAACGATAAGCAAGTACAATTGTGACCTTTTTATTAAGTTGAATCAAGGCAAAATCACAGTTTATACCCCTCTTGGGTAAGTTGTTTCGTATTCAACCCATCCGTATATTGCACGAACCAACTAATTATTTAAATACTGCTTATGCGTTTAGAAGAACTGCTGGCCAGAGTTGAAAGGATTTCCCCTGACCGTGGGTATTGGTTTATTAGAACAGATAGTGGCAGCAATTTCGAAACTTTTGTCCAAAACAATTTTATAGGAATAGGTTGGAATGAGATAACAGAGAATGATTTAGCTAATAAAAGCATTGGAGAGATTAAGGAAAAAATAGCTAGTATTGAAAAATTAGACTTGGAAATTGCTAAAGGAAAGGCGCAAGCAACGGCTATTTATACCAAGATTTCAAGGTTTTCCAGACTAAAAAAAGGCGACTTTATTTTAATTCCGAGCTATGGATCATCCCGGTTGGCTTTCGGAGAAATTGCTGACTCTAAGGTTTACAGTGACGCACAAATTGTTGGCAACTGCGATTACGTAAAAAGAAGAAAAGTTAAATGGCTAGAGGTAAAACATCTTGATGACTTAGACCCGGTCTTTTTTCAGATAAAACATCCTCGCCATGCAATTTTTGATGTCAAGGAATATCAGCCTTACTTAGATAGAGTAACTGAGACTCTGTATAAGAGAAATGACTTTGTACACTATGTTTTAGACATCCGGACAAGAAAAGATATTGACTTAGACCTATTATTACAATTGATGGAGTCAATTAAAAAATTGACGAAAGCAATTAATGATGAGTTTAAACTAGATGAGGATCAGGAACAGCTTACAGTAAAATTGAATTTGCAATCACCCGGAAAACTAGAATTGATCAGAAAAGCAGGTGGAACTCTTATCCTTTTAGCGATTGTTCTCTCTTCATGTACCACAGGAGAAGCAACTGGCAATAGAAAACTAGATGATTTTATAAACGTTAATCAACCGACGATAAATAAAATTGACACTACAATAAAAAAACTAGAAATCGATAAAGATAAAATAACCAAGCTTTAATATGGATTTGCTATCTCTACTTACAGGGAGCGATAATTTATACAAATACCTTTTTATTGGAGGGCTTGGACTAATAATTCTTAGCCTGTTCTATCCGTTGAACAGAAAATATGAATACATAACACAGAAAGACCTTTACAACCATGAAGTAAAGCTTTTGAATTATGACATTAAAGTCTTGGACGATGCGACCTCCAAATTATCTAACGAGTCTAAAAGCATACAGGACCAAATCAAAACCGCAAATATTAAAAAAGACTTAAAGGCAAAAAACTTACTAAAAGCTTCCTTCTTTAAGCAATTCGACTCCATTACATCATTTCGGACTACCATTGAAAAGAAAAAGCTTGCTATTGAATTCAATAAGGCACGGGTTGATACATTAAATAATCACATAAAAGATTTTACTAAGTACGAAACAATATTCTTCTATGCAGGGATACTGGCTTCTTTAGTAGGAATTATAGGTTGGTATTTCATTATGAAGAAAACTTATAAATCGGAATGATCAAAAAAGTTTAACTACACCTAAAGCTAATATCAACAAGCATAGTATAAAGATTAGCAAGTCAAGAAGTTTATTTTTCATTTCACTAATTTGAAAAGTTTCGAGTTTTGGAAACTAATTAAATATTTCGGTTCAAATACTCCCGCCAACTTTCACCCTGTTTGATATGCTGCTTTACTGGTCCCTCAAACTTGAAGTGATTCTCTTGCTTGTTCTTAATTGTCTCTTTTAGACTCTTAATTCCCTTCATAAAAGAGGCTTCATTCAAGCCATTTCCAGCCGATTTAAGGCCACCTTGGAAAGGAGTCGACACGACACTCACCAACGCACCATTTGCAGCCACAGCAAGGGCTTTCTTTGCGTCTGGAAATACCATAGAGTGTCTAGGCAGATCAACTAGGGTATCCGTTGAAGGGGTTTCAATCATTCTGCCCTCTGGTGTCACGATCAACTCAGACTTTCCGCCATCTCCTACCCATGCTAAACCTCCGGGGTGGTCTTTTGTTCCTTCCCTGTATTTTGGAATTGGTTGGGCAAGTACCTGGAAAAGCTGAGCGGCACCAATAGCTCCAACGACAGCAGCTAGAATAAAGTTTGGTAAAACCGCTGTAACTGCCTGGGCTGTGTTTTGAATAATTCCAGCAACAGACTTTGCCCGGTCAAACTTGGCTTTTTGTTGATCGAGTTGCCTTTGTCTTCTCTCTAAGGCTTCCTTTTGTGCTTGTGCCCTTGCATTGATAACAGCGATTTGAGCGGCTTTCTTTTCCTCGCTAAGGGTTGAGTTATTAACTAGCTCAATTTCTTTGGCCTTCCTTTCTTCTAAAAGATCCATCTCTTCACGGATGGCATTTTTCCTTCTTGTCACACTGGCATCTAAAAGTGAAAAGACAGTGTTTTCTAACTCCAGACCAAACGAAAGGAGCTTTTCTTTTAGCTGTTCATAAAACGCCAGTTGATCCTCTTGCGATTTCTTTTTATCAGCGAGCGAGATTTCCGAAAACTTCTTTTCTAGTTCTGAGAGTTTAAGTAGCGCCTCACCTTTCTTTCCCTCATCAAATTCATAAAGATCAATGAGAGCCTTGTAGTACTGGATTTGTCCTTGAAGCGACTTTTTTAAATAGATCGTTTCAATTTGGGCTTTGTCCTTTTCGTACTTCTCCTTTGAGATGTTTCCGGCTGCGTATTCATTGTTTAAAAGGGTCAGCCGTTCATTACCTCCTTTTTCAAATAGTTTTTGTTCCCGTTCAAAGCCTTTAGTAAGTTCTGAAAATCTTTCGTCAATCTTACGGGCCTGTTCTGCTTCGTAGGCTTCTATGCTTGCCCTAGCGCCGTCTATCAGCGCTTTTTCTGCATTGAAACGAATAGCGAGTAAATCGCTAGAAAGTTCCGCTTCCAAGACAGCGATCTTTTCAGCCGCTTTCGTGCGAATGAGGACAATTTCATCAGCTCTTAGCTTAGAGTCTCTTAGTTCAAAATCTCTTTCTAGCTCGATGAGTTCTTTTGTTTTTTCAAATTGTAGCTTTCTAGCCTGAAGCACTACATCCAAACTTCCACCAGTGCCGCCAGCGTCAGAACCGGCGAAGGCTTTTTGCAGATCAATTTCTTTTTCGAGGTAAAGCTTTTTTAATTCAAAGACTGCTTTGGCGTCTCTTTCAGTAAGTTCACGGTTTTTCTTTGCCTCGTCCTTCGCCTGGTCTTGTTGCTCTTTTGCGTACTGCTTTTTAGAAAGAGAAATTCTTAACTGTTGCTGCTCGATGGATTGGTTATTTCGCTGGATTTCTTTGCTTGCTTCATTCTCAGCATCCTTTAAACCCTGGTAGACTTTGATTGCTTTTTGTCCCTCTTCCGAAAACTTTTTTAACTGCGATTCGCTGAGGTCTAAAAAATCGTTGATGTTGTTGTCTATCATAAAGGCTCTATCCTCACCACTGAAAGCGTCCAATACAGTAAGGAAACCGCCTTGCCTTCTTTGTTTGGCGTTTTCTGCTATCTTGTTTAACTCCTCTCCTTTTTTCTTCAGTGTTTCTAAGTCTTCAATGGTATTAAGCAGTGAAGCTTTGCCCGGATCATCAAAAAATTTAAGTTCAATTTCCAGCCGTCTCTTTTCAGCTAAAAAGTCGAGTTCCTGGTTAACGTCCTGAATGGCTTTTTTGGTGCCTTCTGCTGAGCGGGTTAGATCGTCGAGCTTTCTTTCAAGTGGATCAACGGCTTCCTTTGCTTTGAATAGAGATGAAACAAAATCAAACATCTTTCCACCAAACAGTGTGAGAACGGTAACAACCACAGTTAACGCAGACTGCCACGAAAACAAACCCTTTACTATCTGACCAAATACCGGGACGGTTGCTTTTCCGTTGGCTGCCAGGTCTACGTTTGCTGCCTTTGCTTTTTGAATCGAATCAAAGAATATCGGAAGGTTATTACTTATTGCTAAAAGGAAAGTATTCAGGTTAACAGCTAAAGAGGGTGTTTCTCTCAATAGCTGCTGAAGGGACATTTTCAGGTTATCGGTAGCACTTGCATAGTTTCCGACGTTCCTTTGATAGTTCCCAAGGCTTTGATCGATGTCGTTTAAAACCTTGCGGATTCCAAGGGCTTCTTTGAGGGCTGCCTGTGTTGCTTCATTGTCTTTACCCTTGACTAGATAAAGGCTCTTATAACGTTCCTCAGCATCTTTCAAGGCTATGCTTAGCTGTTTATAGTCGTTGCCGATTTGATCCATCAATTGCTTTTCACGAACGGCAATTTTTTCGGCCCTTTCCCTTTCCTGATTTTCCAGCTTTTTAGCCCTTGCATTGTCAAGTGAAGCCTTCGCAGTTTCCTTTTGCGCTTTGGCTAGTTTTAGCTCTGCGTCTGCCTGCGCTTTACTGATATTGGTGAGTTGGCGTGTAGATGATTCTAAGACCTTGTTAGCCGCTGCGAGTTCGCGGGTGATCTTCTCTAGCTCTTTACCGGAGGTAACTCCTTTAAGGGTCATTTCTAGCGATCCTACACGCTTTATTGCGTCGTAAACCTTATTGATGTTTTCGAGCATAAACTCCGTATCTCGTTTAATGCCGTCTTTGTCGATATAGGTACTGATTACGTCGTCCATTATTTTGCTTTTTTAGGGTTTGATTGGATGTATTGATTATATCTATTAATCCGGGTGCAGTAATCTGCAACCGTGATTTGATCGGTCAGTAAATAGCCTGAGAAGTCCGAGAGGTTAACAAGGATCGTTTGAAAGTCTAAGCGGGTCATTGCCCTGCCTTTTTTGGGGTTGCTCTTTTGAATGGCTTCAACAGCTTTTTCTTTTATGGAAATTTGAAGGTGAAGACTCCTGAGAACACCTTGACAGTATTTTATATCTCGTTTGTACTGTTCGCCCTGTTTAATGTCAAATTTTAAATTCTTGTTGATTAGTCGCCTTACCTGCGTTGCAAACTCTTCGACCAGTCCAACGTTTTCCAGCACGTTTAAAAGAAGAGCGATCTTATTATACTTGGACTGTAGGCCGGTCAGTTCTTTACAGGTGGAAAGAAACTGTTTAAACTCAGCGTCACCACTTCCAAGTAGTTCCTGGTATTCGTCAAGAATTGTTTCCCATGCCTGGGCCAATTCTTCTTCACTGGGTTTGCCTTCAATGATGAGAGAAGAAAGGTCGCCATCGATGAGGCAATCGATAAACCTTGAAAGAGGTAGTTTATGAACAGAGGCAAAGTATTGACTCTTCACCTCTGTTTTTTTCATGGTTACGGATTTAGGAAAAATCTTCACTCTGCAATGCTTTTAAGATCGTTTGATCGATAAGTCCTTTTTCAATAGGAATTAAAACGCCTGCCCTTTCCATGTTCTCCTTAGAAAGCTTCAGGCATTCCATCGCGGCGGTTTCGTGGATGGCTCTTTGCTGTTCGTCCTTTTCGCTTTTCGCCTTGTTTAGAAGCTTATGATAAGCCAGAAAGTAAGTGCGGGCTAGCTCAGCGTGTTTGTCGCTTTGGGTCTTAGAATTGATCCTAAATGATGTTTCCTGCATTTCCTTGAAGCGATACCACATTAGCGCCTCATAACGTTGTTCGTTCTGCTCTCCTTTTCTTGGGTCTTTGGTAAGGCCCATATATACGGCAGCCCGGAAAAAAAGTACAAGGAAGAAACAAGCAAGGTTTTCGAACCAAAGCGGCGGGAGTTTCTTAAAGCGGTTCATCCACCTTGCCTGCACTTCTATTTGAAAGTATTCTCTAAGTGTCATTTTCATAAAATCGGTTTTAAAATCAAGGGCAGAAGTAGACACTTCCAGCCCGTAAAAAAGACCTAATCTTTAATAAGCTACCTCTCCTTCTAAGAGGAAATATGTTTCTTCACCTGGTTTGAAAAAAAGCTCCACGAACGTGTTTAATTCGTTTACCTTATCATGGTTGCAGATGTGGGCATGGTATTCAGTGATTTTTACCTCATCCCTTAACTTCTTCAGCTTTTCAGCCCTGTAAACTGCTTTTCCGTTTTCTATCTTTTTTACGACTTCACATCTCCAGCTTTCAAAAATTACTTTACCAGATGTCCGAGGGGTTGCTGTTTCTGTCTTTGCCATAGAATGGGTTTTATTGTTTGTTTTTTAATTCATCTTCTTTTTTAAATTCTGCTTCGTAGGCTTCCTCGTTGATCATGGCATCATTTGCTACTTTATTTGGGCAGATGTTTTGAAGCTTTGCTTTTCGGTTGATGTCTTCAACTTGCTTTGCCAGTGTGATGTCGTCGATCTTCTTTTGACGGTGTTCTCTGCATACACGGCTTAAGAGTTTGCCGTAATCATTGGTATTCATTTTTAAAATTTATGGTGATTGAATGGGTTGCCCGTTATTGTTTTATTAAGGATATTATGTGGGGCTATACACCGCCCCTCCTGATTCTCGTTTGGGGGGTACCCCTCCCTTCTTGTGTGGAAGGTTAGCTCTCCTTTGCTACAGCTTACAAGGATTTGGTAGTCCTTTTCTGTAGCTGGATAAATTCTTTTTCGTTTGTTGTCTGTTGGTAGATTCATAGGTTTAATTATTTAATGGATTTAGTTTTCCAGCGCTAAAGCAATCGACGGCACACTGACAGTACTTCGCCTCTAGGCCTGCGAATTGCGAAGAGCTGTAAATAATGGATTTGATTTGATCTAGTAGGGTGTCATCCTGTAGTCCTCCAAAAGTGTAGGCTACCCTTTGAATGGTCTGCCACCTGTTGCCCTCTATTGTGTCTTTGATCTGGTTTAAACCGGTTGAAATAACTTTATTAGAAGCTTCGATCTTTACGGTTGAAATTGTTTGAATAGGTTTCTTTTTAGTTCTGAATTGTTTTATCTGAAGTGGCTTCGGCTCCTCTCTGATTAGCATTCGACTATCGTAGGAAACAAAGCGTAAATCGTGTATGTTTCGCCCTTTCGTGGTGTCTGGTTGAATACCATACCTGATAAATACATCAAAACAATGTTCTGCGTATTCTGTGAGCTTATCAGGTTCTGCTATTTCTGCTAAAGCGTAAAAGCCATTTCCAGAGCATGACAAACCGCAAAAAGCGACGAAAGGAAGATCAAACACAGCTTGCTTTAGTTCTTCGATTTCATAATCCTGAATGCTTGCATAGTCAAAATCAATCTGCATTAAACCGGTTCTGCCTATTTCTTCAACCTGTCCCCGCTTTTTGGTTTTAAGAAGTGCAGCCGGTGTAAAACACTGCAGGGTGTTTTTAAGGATTACTTTCTCCTCTTTCGTCATTGCTCGCGTTCTTAGGTCCTGTATTGTTTCCAAGTCATTAAATACTCCGCCGATCCATTTATTCAACTTGTGATCCTTATAATACCAATCATGGTCAACTCCAAATTCACAAAACAGGATATCCCGTAAAGTGGCAGCCCTTCCCTCGTTATCGGCGGGACACTTATAAAGAGAAACTTGTTTGTCTAACCAACTCATCTATTTCTATCGGTTTAACTGGTTTAAACTAGTTTAACTAAACTGCTACCTTCTATCGGTTTAAGTGGTTTACGGCCTATATATATAAGGCCGTTAAACCGGTAGATTTAAACCACTAGGTAACAGGTAAATTCATTTGATACGTTGCCCACTTCTTACCGCTAGCAGGTGGATCAATTTTTAATATCCATCCCTCCTTTTGATACCATGCTAAAAAGTCTTTGGCCTCATTGTCATTCAATCGTTGATGCTTCTCAAAGACTGCTTTAATATGTTTCCAGGCAAAACCATAAGTAGGGCTAGTGTCAATCTTCCACGCTTCACGGATTCGTGCCAGGTGAAAGCCTTCATCGATATGATTAGCGCTCTTTGCTTTTTTAGGCTCCTTTGGCTCCTTACCTATCCAATCTTCAACAATAGAAGGCAAGCCCTCATCGATTCGAAAAGCAAAGGGCTGAAATTCTTTATCCCGGAAATATTCGGGTGTCACGACTGATAACTCGTTATTACTTGAATCCTTGGCAATAGAAACAACAGATTCGGCCTTATTAATTAACTCGGTTCCTACATGCCCTCTAGCGTTGTTATCGGCCTTATTCTGATGCAGGACAGTAACGATATGTATGTTTCGTTCCTCAGTCCATTTAAGCAGCTTATTTGCGATGTATGTAGCTTCTTCGGGACTATTGATGTCTGTCACTATGTCCCTTACTCCATCAATTACAACAACAGCCAGGCCTTCAGTATTATAAATAAGATGTTCGATGATTGACTCCCTCGTCTTTGTATCAAACCTCCGCAAAGCATAAACTGAGAGATTATCCGAGACTTTTATGTTGGCAGTAGCCAGAGCACAGGTATAGGACCTTTGTACGTGGTATTCACTTTGTTCTGTATCAAACCAAAGGACTTTATTCTTCCCGGTTTTCAGGCAGGCCTGAAGCTTATTCATTAGCAGCTGCCCACCGATGAACGCAGCAATCAACAGGCTTATAAAAAACGTTTTACGGCTCTTTGCTTTACCGATGACTAGCGAGAAGTTTCCGAGCGTAGCAAAGGCCGATGTCGTTCCTTTGCAGTTTATTTCTAAAGCGTTCTGAGGTTCCGCTGCCTTTGCTGATAAATCAACCTTAGCAGACTTACACAGGTTTATTAATGCTAGTTTTTCGGGATCGATGTCCCCTGGAAAAGCATTAATATCAAATACCGGCGTTGGTTTGTGAGCGGTCTTTTTTTGTGCGGCCTGCATAGGGGATTATTACTTGTGTTTCAATCTTTTGCGGTTTGCTTTTATGAGCATTGCTTCAGCTTCTTCGTCGACCTGTTGACTTGACTTGGCTTTACCAGACTTGATCCAATCGTTTAACTCTGATTTAAAGAAGTAGAGTTTACGGCCTTGCTTTGCAAATGGGATTTTCTTTTGTCTTACAAGGCGGTAGATAGTCTGTTCGTCTAATTGCAGATGCTCGGCGGCACCTTCAACGTCTGTCGGCTTCTCAATAGGGTCAACTGATTGTTGTACCTGGTAAGGAAGTTCTTCTCTAAGTATTGATCTAAGAACCTCGGTTAATTCAGGTAGCGTCGTGACTTGAAGCATGTTACGCTATTTTATTCAGTTCAACAGTCTGGTTTGCTAAGCTTGCCCTATCATAAAGCACCTTCTTGCCTACTCTAATTGGAGAAAGAATGCCAGCTTTTGTCCATCGCCGGATTGTTTGGGTTGATACTCTGAAGTGCAGCGCTATTTCTTCCTTTGTCAAAAGAGAATTAGTCATAATAATTTTTTTAAACCATGCAATAGGATTGCATAGCTGATTAAAACAATTAGTTTAAATAGTAAGATGCGCCTTGTACTTTGGCTGTGAATAGTGGGAAAACCTACTCAAGTCGTTAACGATATAACGAAGATAGATTGGCACCAATGGCCTAGCAACTAATAGCCTCTGAAGTTAGTAGCGGATAAGTAGCATGTAAAAAATCTCTAATGAGTAGGCTTCTGCAAAAGGAAATCGCTGAGGGATTTAGCGTTTTCAATCTTCTTAGCAAGATCGAATCCAGCGAAATAACCTTGGGTGGTCGTAATGTTCCTATGCCCGAGGGATTCTTGAATAAATTCTAGAGAGGCGCCGCTTTGTACAGATATTGTGGTGAAGGAATGTCTAGCGTAATAGGTTGTTAGGTCTTCGTCAATGTCTGCCATCTTTGCCAGGCGTCGCATATACTTATTTATGTACCTGGTGAAGTTGTCGCACTTCTTAACCTTTTCCTCTTCCGTCATGCTATGTTCAAAGATTGGGAACACATAATCCTCTGGCGCCTTGCTGTTTCTGTACTTTTCGATAATGCTTTTTAGGAAGGGAGTAAGGATAACTACAATAGGTTTTATTCTTTTTGACGTCCTTTTGGTTTTAGTACGGATGAACGAAAAGCGATCTTTCTCGAGGCAGTTATTTTTCAGTTCGCAAATGTCTCTCACATTCATCCCATTTGCCAGGTAGGAGAAGAACCAAAAGTCCCTCGCCTGCTGAAGATGCAAGTCCTCTCCTATGTTGTAATTAAATAACTGTTGTAGGTCGTTCTTAGTTAGTGCCTTCTTAACAGCTTCACCGGTGGGTATTTCATACTTTCCGGCTCCAAACGGGTATAACTCCTTTAAGCTTTCTTCTTCGGCAATAGCAGTATTAAAAACGGTTCTGAGGGTTCGTAAATACATGCTGATAGTAGTAAAGCTGTTGCCTTCGCTAATCATCCACTTTTCATAGGCCTTCAAAAACTTGACATTAACAGCACTAAAAGATAGACTGTCGCTTTTCCCTTTAGTTTGGATAAACTTCTTCAAGGAGTTGAAGGCACAGACATAATTCGCCGCTGTTTTGATTTGTTCATCGTTTCGTAGCGACTGAATTAAAGCCGAATACTGAAATAGTACGTCCGTAGACGCATTAGAGGGCGATAGAAACCGTTTTTCGAACTTGACAAAGGAGAAAGGCTCTAGGTTCTTAGCTACCGATTTTGCACGGGCTAGTGTGGCTTCAAGACTATCCTTTAATTCAGCAAATTCTCCCCTCGGCTTTTCTGCCAGATAGGATCGTTTGAATTGATCTTCTGAAAGGTCTTTGCCTGTTGGATAAAGCTTTGTCTGGTAGTCATGATAAACTCTGACCTTGACCGGGTAAACATCTTTACTTATGCTGTTGTCTTTTGCTTTTTTGCCACGTCTGAGATCGTGGTAGATAGTAATGCTAGGCATAATGAGGAGTTGCATAAATATACGACTACTTGCACAAAATTTGCACAAATCAGTGCATAAAAAACAACTAACTAAATACTAACGGAAATTATGTGTAGTGGCTGAAATGCTTACTGGCAAAGGCTTTTACCTTTACTTTGAATAGACCGATGATAACTGTGAATAATTGCAAAAACTGCCTTCTAAGCAGTAGGTCATTGGTTTGAATCCAATCCGGATCACATTTCGAAAGTCAATACAGATAAGGGTTTCAGTGCTGAAACCCTTTTTCTTTTGCCCTCAAGCCAAATTTTGTTGCATTGACATTTGCATTGAAGTTTTATTATCATTTGCAAATGAACTTGTGAATAACTTTTTCAAAAGGCAATCTGGTCTTTTGAGTCAGATGGTCATCGCTGGCTTGGTAACTACCAATAGGTTGGTGAAATTTCCTTATTAAAGGGCTTGAGAATTTGGATTTTTAACGCCATCTGAACGCCCCTCCCCGGTTCCCCTACTCCGGACGGGCTGGTATAATTTGGGATCGAAGCGGGCGTGAGGGCGGGTATCCCCTCTCCGGGTGTACATCATTTTCCATGCAGGACGTTCGATACCCGGTGCTAATCACCTATTCTTCTTCAAACAAAAATTTCTGACCCACCCCCATGTAAAGCCTTTTTCAAATTAAAAATTTTTTACAAAGTCAGGTGAAAAAACCAAAAGGTCGGTTAGGGAATATGGTGTGGTCTATTCTGGTAGCACCGATGGAATGGTGCTGCCTTGTTGCGCTTTTGCCTTATCAATCCATTCATCGATATGTAGTGTTGTTGGCTGCATTTCCTTTGCTTTTTGAAAGTGATGTAAAGCTTGTGCCGGATCACCGAGCATCAGGTAATACATCCCTAAGCTGCGATAGCAATATGCATTAGCTGAATCCATTTCCATGGATCTCTGAATATCTTCCAACCCCTCCTCCAGTTCACCAACCATCACCTTTGCGGCTCCCCGGTTGTTGTAGGCGTAGGCTGATTCGGGGGAAACTGTAAGCGCCTGATCAAACAAGGGTATGCTGTCAGCGTACCGTCCAAACTCAAATAGAAAATATCCTTTGTTATGTATCGTCACTGCATTCTGTGGGTCCATTGACAAGGATATATCCAAGGCTTTTATACTTTCCTCTTGTTCGTTGAGAAACCCTTTAATGGTTCCCAATTGACAAAAGTCAAGGCTGTCAAGTGGCAGCCTTTCTGCCATCATTTCGTGGTAAGACAATGCTCTTTCAGCTTGTTTTTCTTGAAGGAGCGCATCGATTAGTAGCTGATACAACGGTTTGTCGTGTACGCCAACTGCGACAAGTTTCTCGAACGCTGCTGCTGCCTGATCATACTGCTTTGCATCAAAGAGGTCACATGCCTCATCGTATGCTTTCCGATATTTTTTCCATTTGAACAGCCGCACAATTTGATAGCCATCATTATAAACCAAGGTTCCATCCTCAAGAACGGCGGGGTAAATGTCAGGATATAAATTTCGAAGAAGGTCGAACAGTGCCGACAGAAGAAAGGCGATCAAAAAAAGCTTCAAAAAACCATGTGTGTTGTAAGCAAATGCAAAGTAGATGCAAGTGCTAGCGACCAGCGTGGAAGCCAGTGGTCCGGAAAGCACATAAATCAACTGTTTTGTCACCGACACCTTGCCTCGGTCAAAAGAACAGAAGCCACCCCTGCGAACCCATTTAAACGGGTTTTTCCCAATCCAAACATCAAATATTTTCAGCCGAAGATTGAAGCATTGGCTCTTGTCCCCATAGGAACCAATAAAAATGGTGATCGGCTTTCCTGAAAAAAAAACATTGGTATAGCATGTCCTAACTCATGCAGCAGAACCGTGATCGGTTGAGAGACTATAAAGAGTATAGCCAGAAGCAGCAGAAAATAAAACATATTTAATCTTGGCTGCTACAATATAGTAAAAGCTGAGTTACACCATAAGGTATTGAGTAAGGATTTACCATTACTACGTTGTTCAGCACTATCGGCGGATCAATTTGTGCGGGGGGGGTACCGAGGCACATGTCCTTCATCCAATCGACAACAATTTTGACCTTACCTGAATTAGTGTTGTTGTTGTCGTTCTTGCTAAGTGTTGGTAGGGATTATTTGGTTAGCTTCTGAATCACTATCCATCTATTGGTTGGTGACATGTTTCCCAAATCACCCTCAAGATTCCAAAAGTTCTTGCCAACCAACTTTTTAATGAACAGACCCATTTCTTCTGTGGTCCTCCCCTTTGCACCCTTTTTTCTTCCTCCCCTTGGTGCTGTATCTGATGTGAATGATGTTTTATTCTTACCCATTGTACGCCGCTTTATTCCCGCTTTATTTCTTTTGAGTTGATAGTGTACAAACTGTGCGTAAATGGTCAGGAAGGTGTTTTAAATTCGCTTTTATGACCAATGATGACCATATAGAAATATTGGAAGGGTTGCAGGATAAGTGTCCCACAGGCGATGTGGAATTTGACCGATGGCTGAATGAAGCCATCACCACCTTCAGCGAACTTTTTGGAAACGGAAGTTATACAAGTGACATAGCGCAAATCAAGGAGAACTACAAAGCACACAAAAGACAACATCACAACTCCCTACCTGACTACCTCAGGTTGCAATTTGTCGTTCAGTCTATCCAAAACATTCAGAAGCGTCTAGTAGACCTCTACAAGACTCAGGATGAAGAACACGGTGAGAAACCATGTTACCCCATTGATGAAATCAAGTTGTATCGTGCGATGAGAAGTCAAAGTTTTGCTGCGCATACAACCGTGACAAGTTGGTTGGATACAACAATTGGAATGATGGAACATGTAAAAGAACATGTTGGGGAATCATACGGTCAAATAAAAAAATTAAAAGCTGATTGGGTAGAGATTTTGAAAACAGGTAGTGATAGAGAAAAAAATGTGCAGGGCGAACAGACCATTGATGTTTCACGTTCGCTTTTAAAATCCGCCATTACAAGCTTGCGCAAGACCATTGAGATGAAAATCAAATACTGTGAGGATGAGAACAATGGCAACACTTCCGTAATCGTTGAAAATCCAAGCAATGTATCCACAGCGAATCACCTGATGATTGAAACATTGACAAAGTATCGTGACATGCTATCCGACGAAAAAACAAACCTCAATGGGTGGTTTGATACTGTTGGGAATGTATTGCAGGATTTGTTTGGACCCGATTCAAATCAACTTACTAACCTTGATTCCTTACGAACACATTTTATCTCGGATTCACTTAAACCGTCAAAGACTTGGGCTGATCAGGCAAGTGTTCGAATCAAGTTTAAGATATTAGCGCAAAAGCAAATGGACGGTCTTATTCATTATCTAAATGAGAAATCAAAAAATGAGACTGTTGATACAATCAAAGGCTCTCAGCCGAATGAAACTATTGCTAAACAGATTGAAGAACTAAAAAAGATATCCTCTGAGTTGAGAGAAAAATTGGTTGCAAAGGATGACGAAATCAGCCAACTAAAAAGAGAAAAGGAACAACTTGAGAATGACAAAAAAGAAAATGAATTCCGTTTTGAGCATTTAACATTACAACCTCCGCCGGAACCATCTTGGTGGTCATTATTCCGAAAGTCCTTTAAATCTATCACCTCAAACGTTTGGACAGGAATAGGTGGCTTTATTGTTTTTGCACTTCCTGCAGCATTTTATTTGGGTGAGAAGCAAGCGGTGAGCAATGAAATGAAGGAGAACCTTCACTTGAACAGACAGGTGGAAGATTTAAAGAAGGACACAAGCAAAATGGGAACTGAGTTGCGTTCCATGAAGAATAAACTGTATGATTCACCTTCCATGATGCGGGATTCCACCGATTCAACCAATAAGCTATCATGGGAACAATAAATCCTTTCAAACAAATTTCCAATGATATCCCCTGCATGTTTTAGAATGCGGTTTGCGGTCTGTGACATGGATAAACCGGGGACCCCTGTGGCAATGGATGCTACTAATCCAAAATTTCATTTCATAAGCGACTAAAAGCAGTTAGTCGTCGTGTTCCACCCTTGCCATGTACATTACCTTACGCAATTACAAACGTTGTTTCTGCTCCAGCTGCAAAAAGATTTGACCTTCACTATCACTTCACTGTCAGTTCGTATACCTCGGTTTGAGCGACCCCTGCTCCGCCACCTACTCGTTTGTATATGGCTTTAATTGGCAGACCAGTTTTCGTACTCATCGTGTAAGAACCTGTATCACTCATTTGGAAGGATGTAAGAGCGTTTTTCGCTTCCAGAAGTTGTTTGTCGTCGGTGAGACCCATTTTCCTAAACATCTGTTCAAACACTTTTAATGCGCCCGCTTTATCAATGTTTTGTGACGTTTTCACCGTGTACGATATAGGCTTCATTTCCGTGACCTGCGCTGCCACCATAGCTGGCACTGGTTCCTCCGATATTGGTAAAGTCATAAACGTTGAGGATTTCTCCAGCCGGGTGGAGTAAACCTGACCATAAAGGGAATGCAGGAGTTGAATTTCCTTGATGAAAGCACTTTGTACCACTGCCTTTGTGCTGAACATGGCTTTGACCTTTTCTAGATTCTCGTTAGTAGAATCACCTTCTTTTTTAGGGATTGATGCTTCCACTATCCGCAGGTAATGATCACGTACGGCTTCCCAATTCACAAGTTCTTTGAACCCACCCGTACCATCGGTTTTATAAATCAGATCCAAGCCACCGATTAGCGTCATCATCGCTTGCGCTTCCGGGCTTGCTTCTGCTGATTTAGAAGGCTGGTAGCGCCACCTAAAGGTAAATTCATCCTCCGTAGAGTCAATCACAGTGACCAACGCCTCATAACGAATGGAGCCACCTTCTGGTGGCTTTTTACTGTCCGATTTCGTTTTCGAATGCAGGATGGAGACAAGAAAAGTCTGGTCCTTTTTTACCTTGAGCGCTGGTTGAACCGTTTTGTTTTGAAACTTAACTTGCCCAACCGCAAAAAGGGTAAGTAGTAGTAAGCAGATAGTAATCGGTGTTCTCATGCTTTGGTTGAATTGGTCTCAAAATATGCTTTTTCTTCATTGCTGCTGGCATACCAGCATTTTAATAGCATCGTAAAGTGTAATAAGTAGTGTTTACCCGAAGGGGTTGGGAAAGAAATGGGTAGCACTCAGCCGGATGACAACTACCACCGAAATTCCGGGGTTTCATTTTAATCCCGACTCTGCTTCTTTGGTGGTTTTATTTTGATGATGGAGACAGCGATGGAGTCATACAGGTCGATGACCTTCGCTGCAAACTCACTATCATCTTGAAACCTTTTAAAACGCTTCACAAAAGCCTTGGTGACATCTTTATGGATTCGTGCCTTTTCTATTTCATTTCCGTACACGTTCATTTGCTGAATCAGACCGTCAAGAAATCACAGATCATCTTTTGTGGGAATTGGTTTGGGTTCCATAGTTTTCACTGCTGGTGCTAGTGCGATGGCTACTTCTTCCGGCTTAATGGAACTCATTTCAACAGGTGGTTGATCCAGTTCTTTCTTGATTTTCTTTGGCTTCAAGACATCTTGGATTTTTCCTGTATCGCAAACGTGATACCATGTGGTTGATCCCTTCACGTTTCCGTAGTGGACCTGTTCTTTGTAGATGTATCCCTTTGATTTTAATTCCTTGATGACACTTTCCGCTTCACCTTCTTTGATGCCAAGTGCAGACCCCTGCTATCCTTAGTGTTCCTCAAACCTTAAGCTTGCTGGCCTGAGTCTGCGACTCAGGTCCGTCCGTAACAGCAGCATCTTACCATATCAAAGGCAGCTGGTAGTTCCGGCCATAGACCCAAACTACGTCAGCTATCCTAAACCAAAACCATTAACCAGCATGTTGGTTTATCCTCTTTCTATTATTCGTTTTACATCCTGCAGTTCTTCCTCGAGGTCCTTGTTTCGTTGCTGCAATGTAGCCACAAGCTGTTCCAGCTCCCGGGCCTTCTTTTTTAGCTGCAACAGGGCCACCACCTGTGTTGCCAGTTGCTTTAAAGCCGTCAGCTGGAACGGTGCCAGCGTTTGTTCCTGCACGTCGAGCACACAGAGTGAACCCAAGGCATGCCCGTCTTCATCTACGAGCGGCATGCCGGCATAAAACACAATATGCGGCTCGCCGGTTACAAACGGATTGCTGGCAAATCGTTTGTCCTTACGGCTGTCGGGCACCACCGTTAGTTCCGAGGGGTTCTTGATGGCGTGTGCACAAAAAGCATACTCAATGGGTGTTTCCTTCACCTCTATACCAATCGAAGCTTTGAACCACTGCCGCTTGTCGTCCAACAGGGTGATGAGTGAAATGGGTGTGCCGCAAATCCGCGACGCAAGCGACGTAATATTTTCAAATTCTTCTTCGGGCGGCGTGTCCATGATCCCGTATTGCCGTAATGCTTCTAATCGAGCTTGTTCCGCTGTAGTTGTCATATCGCAGTTATAGGTAGTCAAACGGATGGTTGTAAATATACTTTTTCCAACAGGTTGAAAGTTACAAACATGGATGGTTCGCCAGCCGGTACCCCTACTAACTTCCAACGAGGTACAAGAAACACAGCTACTGTGGAGACAATTCTTTTCTTTAAGCTGCCAGCCTTAAAAAGAATTTACCTTCAGCTTTCCATGCTAGCGTCTGTTCACATACCCACTGCATCGCGTTTGGAGCTGTCGAAAAAAAGACCTTTATCTCATCAATTAGTATTATTGTCATTACAATTGAGCAATTATCAAATAATAACATGACTATTCAACACGAAGACAACGGAAAGAAAGGGAGTTTTTATGTAGAGGAAGCGGGGAAGCGTCTTGCCGAGATGGTGTATGTCTGGGCGGGTGAAAAAACCTTCATTGTCGAACACACCGAAGTGGATGAATCCCTGGAAGGAAAAGGTGTAGGAAAGCAATTAGTGACGCACGCCGTTGATTTTGCCAGGGCCCAAGAACTGAAATTAATTCCCCTGTGCCCTTTTACAAAAGGCGTGATCGACAGAACTCCTGCTTTTCAAGATGTATTGAGAGCTTAATTGTCCTGAATAATTACTACACATAGATAAGTAAAGCCGCTCTAACTAGGCGACTCTCCTGCTCTTCTTTTCTATGGCTAAGGCGTCCCGAATGGCTTTGCCTAGCCGGTTAATGGTCAGTGGCTTTTCCATCTCTTTACCGTTGATAAACAAAACCGGAATTTCCCTTACACCACGCCGGATGCCTTCTTGCAGATCATCCTGCACAAACCAGCCATAATCACTATTTATCAGCTTTTCCAAGAGACGCTTGTCCTTCACGCCTACTTCACGGGCATGTCCTTTCAAAGAAATAAGACCGAGCTGCTTTGGGTGTTCCATCAACTGCTGGTGCATCTCCCAGAATTTTCCCTCTTGCCCAGCTGCAATCGCTGCTTCGGCTGCCTTGTGAGCTTTTTGGTGAAGCTGGGTAAGTGGAAAATGACGAAACGTGAAATTGATCTGACCTTCGAAGGTTTGAAGCAGCTTTTTCACAACTTCATTTACCTCACGTGTTTCGATGGACTCGTAATCTCCAAATAGCACCAGGCTAACCGGAGCATCTAATATACCAACAACCATCTCCTTTGAAGGGATCACCGGTGCTTCTTCTTTCTTTTGCATTGTATTTTTCTTATTTAGCGCAGCTCCGTTTTGTGAGCGTTTTAAAAGGTTGGGATATGGCACCCACCCTGCAAAAAAGATGCAAAAGCACGTTTTCGCCTGTTGAGTCAGTGAAGAGACTAAAATAACCTGCCGCACTGGCATCAAATAGTTTGCTTGTGTGACGTTATCGCTGAATAGACCTCGGGAATCATGCTCCTACAAATTCTTGCTTTTTCATTGCCGGTTCCTCTTACTTCTCCTCCTCTTTTGGCCTGCCTTTTACAAACCTAAATGGACCGTCCACTAACCCAATTGCGTTTTACCGCTATCGCAAATGAAACCTTTGAAGAATAAATTCAAAACCAAAAACATGAAAAAGTTCTTTACTGGCTTGCTGATTGTAACATGCGTTAGCGCAGCGCAGGCACAGTTTAAAATCAACACCAAGACAATTGATGCTACAAAGAAAGCAGCGAAAGCAGTAACCTTCTCAGATGCAGACGCAGCTAGTTACGCACAACAGGCGGTTGGGTGGATGGATGCAAACAACCCGGTGGCTGCCCCTAATGACCCCTACGCCCTGCGCTTGAACAAACTGTTTAAAAAACATGTAAGCGAAGACGGTCTGTCGCTCAATTTCAAAGTGTACAAAGTATCAGACATCAATGCATTTGACTGTGCAGATGGCAGTGTCCGTGTTTTTTCAGCCCTGATGGATATGATGTCGGATGAAGAACTGCTGGCAGTGATTGGCCACGAAATCGGCCATGTAAAAAACCACGATACAAAAGACGCTGTGAAGGCTGCTTACACGAGGGCGGCGGGGAAAGATATACTTGCCTCCCAGTCCGGTGCAGCCGCAACATTAACGGAAAGCCAGCTTGGTCAGCTAGCAGACGGCCTTTTGGGCAGCAGCCATAGCCGCAAGCAGGAAAGTGAAGCCGATGACTACAGCTACGAGTTCATGAAAAAGCACGGGTATAGCGTCCTGGGAGCCTATTCAGCTTTTATGAAACTGGCGAAGTTGTCAGAGGGAGGACCACAACAAAGCAAACTGCAAAAGATGATGAGCAGCCACCCAGATAGCAAGAAAAGAGCAGAAGAAATAGAGAAGAAGGCAAAAGAAGACGGACTGTGGCAAGAAGAAAAATGAATGATGGGCAATTTGATTAATTGATTTGGGTGAAGCAGTGCAATTCATTTAGATGCCTTGTCCCTTGCCGCTTGTTTTTTAATTCACACCGGTTGCAGATAAAAACCCTCGCCTATTCCGATACTACCGTCCCTTTGACCGAGCGCACATCTTCATTACCGAATCAAACAAAAAATATGGTAACAGTATCCCCTCTCCTCGAAAATAAATCGGGACAATCAAAAGCACTAACCGCCTCTGAAATTCTTAAAACACTCGAGGCCTTGTGTGAAACAAATCCTAACGGTGTTAATTTTTCTAACCTGGCCCTCGCCCATTACAAGAGCGAAAATTATGCATTGGCTGCTTCAGCCTATGAGCAAGCATTGGCGTTTGATCCCTGTAATGAAGAGTGGAAGGACTTATATGCATCTGCAAAGGCAAATGCCATTGCCGAAGTGCATGTGACCGTACCTGAAATAACCTATTTCAGCAAACAGCAATTGTTGGCAAAGCCGCAAATTTTCATAGAAGCGCCAACTCGTATTTCTCCCGATAGACGGCAAGACAACATTGGAAGGGGGCTGAGAATTGTAACAGGTAATGTCATTGGTATTCTATCAAGTGTTGCTATGGGCGCCGTGACAAAGGGATTTGGCAGCTTGGCAGGTTATCGCGATAAAGTTTGGACCAACTGGTACCGCCGGCCTCTTTTTCTAGGCATTCTAACACTTGCCTACATGCGAGAAAAATTGAACCGCAATAACCTTGTATCTACCTATCCAAAAGGTGTGTTGGAAGGGTTTCAGGAAGAAGGGCAAACACCACCGGGAGGTGTACAGTTTTTCCGTACACCGGATGGTAGCTGGAATAATCTTTCAAATCCAAAAGAAGGCGCTGCTGGAACCCGCTTTTCCCGCAACGTCAAACTGGAGGCAGTAAAACCCGAAACCGGAGAACGACTACTTACACCAAACCCGAGAGAAATTAGCCGGCATCTGCTGACCCGCGAAAAACAAATGAAGGAAGTCCCGTTCTTAAATGTGCTGGCAGCCGTTTGGATTCAATTTCAAAATCATGATTGGATCAGTCACGGTGAAAACAAGTTAAATGAACTCATCGAGGTGCCTATGGCCACGGACGATCCTGTGGCAAAAAAGTTTCGCCAAACAAAAATGTTTGTTCCAAGAACCCAACCCGATCCAACCCGACGTGCAGAAGGCGAGCCTGCAGCAACATCTTTTATCAACGAGGTGACACACTGGTGGGATGCATCTCAGATTTATGGAAGCGACGAGGAAACAACGAACCGGCTTCGGTCCTTTACCAATGGCAAGCTACGAATAACAGAAGAGGGTCGGCTGCCACTTGACAAGAAAGGAATAGAGCAAACAGGTTTTGTTAGAAACTGGTGGGTGGGGCTTTCGATGCTTCATACGCTGTTTGTTCGTGAGCACAACGCTATCTGCGACATGCTGAAAAAGCATAACCCCACATGGGATGATAACCGGCTCTTCCAGGTTGCCCGTTTAATTAATGCAGCTATCACCGCTAAAATCCATTCCGTGGAATGGACGCCTGCGATCCTGCCTAATCAAGGATTAGATATGGGCCTGAACGCAAACTGGTATGGCATACTTACCAATCTTTTTAAATCAGGTAAGGAGCGAAAAACTGTTGCAAGTATCAATGTTCGCAATCCGGAACTGGGAGGCGTCGTTGGAAACCCAATCAACAAGCATGGCGTGCCCTATTCGTTAAGCGAAGAGTTTGTAGAAGTGTATCGTCTTCACTCCTTGCTTCCGGAAAAACTCCATATCAAAAAAATTGGAACCGAAGGCTTCACGGAAGTGCCTTTCGCACAAGTACGACAAGCTGGGTCAGCGAAACTGATTGAGCAGAACTCTTTAGCCGACCTTTTTTATTCCTTCGGCAACCAACACCCTGGCCAACTAGTACTGAACAACTTTCCGAAATTTATGCAGGAGTTAAGCATCCCTTTTAATCCTGTTTATGATATGGGTGCGGTCGATATTTTACGGGCTCGTGAACGAGGTGTACCCCGATACAATGAATTTAGAAGGCAGCTTGGCCTCAACCCGATTACAAAATTTGAAGATTTGGGTTGTGATGTAGAGTCGGTGAGAAAACTGAAGAACGTTTACGGAGAAAGTGAAAGTGCCGTAGAGGATCTTGATTTACTTATTGGTACACTTGCAGAAGGCCAACGGCCTAATGGCTTTGGTTTTGGTGAAACCATGTTTCAGATTTTTATTCTTAATGCTACTCGTCGTTTGCAAGCTGACCGGTTTTATACCGATTGCTACACGGAGGAATATTATACCAAAGAAGGATTGGAATGGATTGATAATGCAGATTTTAAAACCGTACTACTCCGGCATTATCCCGAACTTGCCAATACAGGCCTGGCAAACGTCAAGAATGCGTTTGAACCATGGGATGAAGATAAAATCCTTGATCCTGCCCGGCATCCGTTACGGAAATGGGATAAGGAACTTCGATAAACTTGTTGGCTCGAAACCTAAAAAGAATATTCGATGTTGTATGAGACTCTTTCTAATGCTAAATGGGCTAAAAAAACAGTAGATCAAAAACTAATGTGTGATCTAAAAATCTGTCCGCCTTATTTCCTTATGCTGAACTTTGGTTTCATGTAGCTCTAGAAATGGATACTAAACAACCTTTCAGCTTCTACCGACTAACTAAAACAGCTTGTTAATAACGGATTGATTATCGTTCTAGCGATTCTATGTGTACAACAAGTTTGCACTCTTCATACGGCACTCTAATAAAAAGACCTCTCTTTTACTTTACAAGAGAGGTCTTTAAACAGCTATTGTCGCTTTGTTCAATCTACTCGTTATGATGGCTAAGCAGAATGTTATCAGCCACTTTCCCTCCTTGCGCCAGGTCTGCGTCATAGTCCATCTCACAACGTAGCCTCTATTACTGTAGGTTGAGGACTTATTTCCAGCTTACTTTGAAAAGGCTTAATCTTTATGGCCTCAGTTCCATAATCAACTACCTTAGATTTCTTAACCCTTTCCTGATTCATGCGAGTAGAAAATGAAGTGTCGCTCAACCAGCTGCAAGCCACATTAAATGCCATACCTGGTAATCACGTTTTTGTCTTTCCGGATGCGCCTAGATATACCATCATAGGTGCCACTGATTCTTTTTTGGAGATTTCTTATACAACAAGAGAGCAGATCATTGGTAAACCGCTTTTTGAAGTTTTCCCTGATAATGCTACCAATGAAAAAGCTACTGGTGCCAGCAACCTTCGGAATTCTTTAGATCAGGTAGTCGAGCAGAAGAAAGCACATCAAATGGTTGACCAGCGCTATGATATCATTAACCCGACTACAGGGGCTTTTGAATTTAGAGTTTGGGCCGCGTCCAACAAGCCTGTTTTGGATACAGAAGGAGCCATTAAGTGTATTATCCATACTACCGAAGACATTACAGAAAAGGTGCGGTTGCTGGAAGAAAATGCAATAAAAGAGGAACAGTTGATGGAGAGTGAAAGCCGCTTTCGAAGAATGGTGGAACAAGCCCCTGTGCCTATGTTATTATCCCGTGGAGAAGATTTAATTATTGAAAGAATTAACGAACCAATGTTGCGGTTCATGAACAAAACTTCGTTCGATGAAGTACTTGGAAAAAGCTTGATAGAAGCCCTGCCCGAACTCAACAATCAGGAGATATTATATATTGTCAAGAATGTACAAAAGACAGGTGTTCCATTCAAGGGAGAAGAACAGCCAGTGGATTTGGTAGTGAATGATCAAATCAAACGGCAGTATTTTCATTTCTCTTACACTCCCATTATTGAAGCAGGCCAAATCACTGGTGTTTTACATGTAGCAGTAGATATAACTCAACAGGTGGAAGCCCGAAAGAAAGTGGAAGAAGCCAACAGGCAAATAGAAACGCAAAAGCGGCTCTATGAAACCGTTACCAATAACACACCTGACCTTATTTATGTTTTTGATCTGAGCTACCGCTTTACCTATGCCAATCAAGCCTTATTGGATATGTGGGGTAAAACGTGGGAGCAGTCCGTTGGCAAGGGGCTTCGTGAAAACGGGTATGAGGAGTGGCATGCACAAATGCACGAAAGGGAGATCGACCAGGTGGCAGCAACTAAAAATGCAGTACGTGGCGAAGTGTCCTTTCCGCATGCGACATTAGGTAAACGGGTATATGATTACATTTTAGTTCCCGTACTTAATGACAAAGGAGTGGTAGAAGCAGTAGCTGGTACTACCCGGGATATTACCGAACACAAGTTGACGGAACAAACTATTCTGGAAAGCAATGAACGCTTTCGCAATCTGGCAGACGAAAGCCCCATGTTTGTTTTTCTTATAGACTCAAATCCCCTGGCACCTGTTAGTTTTTGGAATAAAACATGGCTACAGTACACAGGGCAAAGCGAAGCAGAAGCACTCGGAAGAGCGTGGGATGGCATTATTCACCCCGATGACGTGGCTATTGTAATGGAGTACTATGTACCCGCCTTTCAGAACCAGCAACCGTACCTCATACCATCAGTCAGAGTAAAGCGGTATGATGGAGAATACCGCTGGCACCTCTTCAAAGGTAACCCACGTTATTCAAGCGCTGGTCAGTTCAATGGGTATGTAGGAGTAGGCTTTGATGTGCATGAGCAAAAGTTAGCAACAGAGGCACTGAAGGAAAGCGAAACCAGAGCAAAAGCTGCCATTGAAATAGCTCGTTTAGGCACCTTTGAAATTGATGTGAAAGAGCAAACCATAGTTCACTCTCCCAGAAATGCGGAAATTTTAGGGTTGGATCCTGCTAAACAGTGGCCTTATCAAAAGATTATTGAAACAGTGCATCCAGCGGATAGGGCCATTCGATTTAAGGCATTGGAGGAAGCAAAGCAGACAGGTGTGCTATTTTATGAGGTTCGGGTTTTGCATCCTGATCGGAGCGTACGGTGGGTACGATTAAATGGGCGCTACATAGACCAAGATAAAGGGCCACGGATCATCGGTACGTTGATGGATATATCAGAAGAAAAAAAGACAGCAGAAGTCCTGGAACAAAAAGTTGAAGAACGAACCAAGGAACTCAAACAGGCAAATGAACAACTCAAGCAATTCAGTTATGCCGCTTCGCATGACCTGCAAGAACCACTTCGAAAGATCAGCTTTTTCCTTGACCGCCTTTTATCCAATATTGGCCCAGCACTTAGTGAAGACAATAGACAAATTACAGAGCGTATTCAACATACGGTTAATCGCATGCGCAGCCTGATTGATGATCTGCTGGTGTATTCCAATACTTCGCTGGGTTTTACAGGCTTTGAACAGGTAGATCTTAACATGACGGTTCGGGGTGTGCTGGACGATATGGAAGCAATCATTATTGAAAAGAATGCTTTAGTAGAGGTTCAAGAGTTACCGACAGTTACTGGTGATCCACGTCAGTTGCGACAGCTTTTTCAGAATATCATTGGCAATGCATTAAAGTATCATAAAAAAAGTGAACCGCCACAGCTTGACATTACTTGTAACCGTATTCGAGGTGGCGATACGGAAGCAGTCACACCAGGGGAGAGAAATGATGAAATGTTTTACTTATTCGAAGTAAAGGACAATGGTATTGGCTTTGATCCCGATGATGCCGAACGCATTTTTAGGCTCTTCCAGCGGCTTCATGGAAAAGCTGAATATGAAGGCACCGGCGTTGGACTGGCGATTGTTCACCAGGTAATTGATAATCACAAAGGATTTATCTGGGCAGAAAGCTCACCAGGCCAAGGATCAATCTTCAAATTGTTACTACCGGTAGGGTAAAAAAGTCCTTCACGTAGCCAGAGCTAAGTCGGTGATTGTGTGATGTATCAGGTAGTGAACAAATAAATCGGCACGGCAGGTTATTGAAAATTCGACTTTAGTAATCCGTTATACTATAGCGGAATTATTATTCAACGTCTTGAAAATATGGGCCTTGGACCTAAGACAAGAACGCATCTGCTTCATAACACTGCATTTCACAATCAACCCCCAAACTCATTACCACTTAAATACCTATTTTAAGTCACGTTCTAGTCTGAATCTTGACAATGGATTTGGATCTGTGTTTTCACACTTACACATTTTGCTATCATAATCTAACGGTAAGCTTCTTTCCAGTATAGCTTACCACTTTATCAGGTTGGCTAACCAATTTCTCACCCCCACCTTTATTAGACGTAACGAGGACAATGTTGAATTTTCTTTCGTTCAACATCCCGGGAAAAGAACCTTTTCTTTCATCAATCGTTAACGTTCTTTTTGCATCATTCCAATTGAATGTAATGGTTGAATAAATCCCCTTCTCATAATTGTAATTGTCATTTTCATCTTCGTACAAAACAAATTTTCCATTGGGGCCGGGATAAATTCTTATCTCAAGATTGTCCCATTTTTTTTCTGTCGCATATTGAACAGATGGACCCATAGGAAGAATAGAACCTGCTTTAACATACAGTGGAATGATATCGAGTGGAGTTTGTTTGGTTACTTTATTTCCGCCAGAAGACTTTTCGCCGGTCCAGAAATCATACCAGTCCGCGCTTGCTGGCAAATAGGTTTCTTTTGATTTGATTGTGCTGAAATCTTCCACCTGCATAGTATCTCTTCCATTCACAGCAGGTTTGACATACATCGCCTGGGTAACTGGACTCACTAACAAGGCTTTGCCAAACATGTATTCATCGTTTATGTCCAATGCATTTTTATCTTTTGGAAAATCCATTACCAGGGCACGCATCATGCTAGAGCCATTGGCTGTTACATCCCACGACGTAGAATAGATATAAGGCAGGAAGCGGTACCGAATGTTGATGTATTTTTCAATCGCATCGTAAACTTTATCTCCCTTTTTACCAAATTGCCAAATTTCTCTTGGTGCACCTTCGCCATGTACTCGCATCATAGGCGTAAATGTTCCAAACTCTACCCAACGGGCATGCAGTTCACGATACTCGGGATCTTCTAACTTTCTGCGGAACCTTGAAAGAAAAAATCCACCAATATCAGCGTTCCAATACGGAATACCGTTCAATGAAAAATTCAGCCCTGCAGAAATTTGATTGCGTAATGCTGTCCAGGATGCCGTAACATCACCAGACCATGTGTTAGCTCCATAACGTTGTTGTCCGGCAAATGCTGAACGTGTAAGAATAAATACTCTCTTGCTGGAATCGACGGCACGTTGATGTGTATACACACCACCTACAGTCATCAAAGGGAAAGCATTGCGAACTTTCCTAAAGGAACCTAAATAGGTTTTGTTATCAAAATCGGAAGGTTTGGAATCAAGATGGTCCGGTTCCGATGAATCCATCCACCATGCATCAATCCCAAGGTCATGCATGACTTTCAGATATTTCCAATAAACTTCACGGGCTGCAGGATTATAAGCATCGTACACTCTTACGCCAGAAGGATAATCAGGGTTTGGCGGCCATTTTTCAGAACCTGACTGTGGCCAGGTGGTAAAATTCATCAAAGCTCCCATCCTGTCCAATTCCTTGTATTGTTTTGTTTGAGGGCCGAAAGAGTTCCAGATGGATATAGTCAGATGTGCATTCAGGTTATGTACATCCCTGACAAACTTTTTTGGGTCGGGGAAGTCTGGATTTAGAAACTCCATTGCATTCCATAGATAATTATTGCCCCAATATTGCCAGTCCTGTATAATGCCGTCCAGAGGAATGCCCAATTCACGGTATTTTCTAACGACACCAACTGCTTCATTCTGGCTTTTGTAACGTTCCTTGCTTTGGAAAAAACCAAAGGTCCATAAAGGAAACATCGGTGCTTGTCCGGTAAGGTCACGCATGGCGGCAATCACGCCGTCGGCATTGCCACCATACATGAAATAATAATCGATGCCATCTCCGACATCTGATTTGAAGGAAGTGCTTTGAGCATTGTCAACAAATTGTGTAGGAGAATAATTATCCCAGAACAATCCATAACCTTTTACCGATTGGAAAAAAGGAATGTAATCGTCCGTGTTTCCCTGCACCATATTCAGCGTTATATTACGCTGACTCATCTTTCCTCCTTGCTGTGTTCCTAAACCATAGATAGGTTCATCTGTATCCAAAACAAACGATTGGGAAATAGAAAATGTATTGCTTCCTGCATCGTTAAATGGAGAAAATTGTGCAGACGATTCCTTCTCTTTCAAGAGCATATTGTTTCCGGAAGCATAACTAAGCGATCCTGATTTCAAATCAACACTTACACTAAGTTTTTCTGTTTTGAGGTTCAGAATGCTCCCCTGTTGCTTTGCAGTAAAATTCGTTTTCTGTGGGCTCTTTATAACGGAAAGACTTTCCTTAGTGAATGTCTTACCCAAAGGAGATTTCACAATTCTTACAATAGAAGGGCTATAAAAACTCAATTGAACATTTAAGGAATCGGTGATGATTTCAACACCGTAAGCTGTTTTTTGATAAGTCTGCGCATTGCTGCCAAAGAATAAAACGGTGAGCATTGAAGTAATAACGATGCTTTTTCTAAAGACCTGTCTCATGATGGTTCTTTTCTCCATGGTTTATTCGACCTTTTTCTTGTTAAATTGTTGCCTTTTGCTAGGATCAGCCACTGTAATATAAAGACTTTGGTTTTTTGTAAATTTGGTAATTGAGCCTATAAATCTACGGTGTACCGTAGGTAATGGCACTCAATTCTTCCCGGTACTAACGAACCAATCTGCCTATAAAAGAGGCTCATCCCTTTGTAAGTGAAGGGACTTTGTCTATGTGAGGATTTAACTATACAACCCGCAGCAGCACTGCTGCTGATTCTTATTTTACAAAATGTAATTTGCACTTCAGCCCCACTTTCACCAAGTGTCTGTTAGCAGTTCGTTGCTATTGTCTGTCTACGATATAATTCAGTTCAGTTACGCCACAATCAAACTGCCGGGTTGTTGGCGATAGCTTCAATTTTATTTTGTCTTTAATGCCTACAAACAATGAAATTCCGTGTCCAAGAATAGTTGGATTTACAAATAGCCAGTAGCCGTCAATTAAATTTTGCTGAATAAGAGAATGTGTTGCCGTAGGGCTGCCAAAAAGTAAAATCTCTCCACCCGGTTGTTGTTTTAGCTCATTTATTCTGTCTGAGATGTTGTTATTAATAATTGTTGTGTTCGACAAATGTTTATCATTCATTGTGTTTGACAAGACGACTTTGTTTACCTGCTTATACCAATTTGAATGTTCAATTTCGTGCTTTGTTGCCGTTGGTTTGTCTCCAGCTGTAAGCCAGTAAGCTTGCATCATTTCATAGGTCACTCGTCCGTATAAAGCGGTATTGGTTTTTTTAATCCTTTCACCGACATAACTAAAAAGTTCTGTATCAGCTTTTATCCAATCCATTTCTCCGTTCGGTCCTGCAACGAAACCGTCAAGAGAGATGTGCATGAAAGAAATTACGTTTCTCATTTGTATCACCGTTTTAGTGCGTCAAAATTACTTGTCCAGATTGTCTGAAAAGAGTGTAAAAGCGACATTTAAAAGGTGATATTGCGTCAAAAACCAACAAGTCAGACTTTAAAAGAGGCTGTCACAATCCAATAACCGCTAACGTAAAAAAGATTTCTGAAGCCAAGATAATCTGGCTTCCTGCCGCATCACTTCTGTTCCGTTGATGAATATGGTTATTTTGTTCAATTATTTCTTGTCAGCCTTGGTTTTAGGAATCTGATGTTGACCATAGTCGGTCAAGTCTGTCAGTCTTGTTTTTTGTTGAATACGTCTTTTATCATGCCTTTATATGCTTCGTATTCTTGCCAATATTTCAATGTGTCCAAATTGCTGTCAAGAAAAAGCCCGTTTTCTGGCGTATAGGCTGTCCACCCATTCACCAGGCACAAATTCATAACGATCTTAAACGGATCGTTGCCTCCCACAATTCTAAAATAAACCACTTTTCCGTCCTTCCCAATTAAGAACTGTCCCTGATAAACCGAATGATCGATTTGAGCTGTATGGTCATCTAACCACTTGATGTTTGTGATTTGGTTTTCTATTTTCTTTCTCAAAGTGTCAGGTAGAGGGAAGGCAGGTAATGTCTCCTCATTCCAAACTTGTTCTTCCGTCACATCAAGAGAGTTAAAAACATAAACTTCTAAATACATCGTAAGGGATTTGATGGATTACGGCCAACGGATTGCGGCTTGCCGAGGTGGCTAAATTCCGAAAAAATTGTTTTTCGACTAGCCCGATTAAAACGAACCATAATTTGTTTTAGGCAGTCTACTTAGTATAGTGTTGGACGCACTTGTAAATCTGAATGTACCAGAGAACTTAGTATGGTTTTATTAAGTCGGTACCTGTTTTTGGATGTGCTATTTGCTCTTACAACCAAATAAATCATAAGCCAAAGGCGCACTTCGCTGATGATTTATAACCTTGTCTACATACCGCTTGCCTGCTTCCTACACCCATTTTTTGCAAACTAATTTTTGATCTTGGTTGTTCGCCGAAGATTACCAATTCTACCTTATGTCTAAAAGTACCCGGCAATTTTTTCCAATTCTCTTTCGATCTCAACTTGTTTTCTTTCGCCTGCGAGCAAGAATGAATTTTTAGTGGTGTCAAGCTTTTCTTTGGTTAGATTAATTTCCTGTGTGAGACCGTTGATTTCTGCCTTCAGCTGGTTCATCCGTTGGGCTAATGCTTGCAGCTCTGCTGCTTTTTTTTGAATACTTTGTTCCTTTATGCCGACTTCCTTCTGATACTTTTGGGCATGTGCTCCTTGAAACGCATTCAAATCTCTCCCAATGATGTTCAGATACTCTTGTCCCGTGGCCAGCAATTTTTCTTTTGTAAGTCCGGTACTTTTTAAAACGTTATAAGCTGTTCTGTATTTGAGGCTTTCGTCCTGTATATCATCAATATCAATTTTGCTGTCGATGAACTCTTTAAAATCGGTTCCTTGGAAATAAGGGTTTGTACGGTTAGCGTCGTCTATCAGCTTTTCAAAATAAGCTACATGTTCAGGCAGTGGTTCCACCAGCGTACCGGACGGGGAATATGCTGCGCCTTGTTCACCAGGATCATTTACTGGTATCGATAATCCTGTGATCAGCGGATGTTCGGCTGGAGGATTATTGGCTGCAGTCGGAAGATGTGTTGGTAACGGCGCTTGTTTATGTGCAGGAGTTGGCGGCTGCGCAGGCGTCGCAGTAGGCGTTTGCTTTTTATCGGCATCAAACTCTATGAACGGATTTAATAACTGTTTTAAAAAACTCATATTATCCTATTTCCGTAAACTCAATAAAAAGCCGATCGTAAAGTTGGCATCCCAATCAAAGACAAAAGTGTCTGTACCTGTCGCGTCTGAAATTGCTTTGTAAATAGTCAGCCCTGCCCCCATTTTTTTGTCCTTCGCATTGTACGATTGTGGTGTTCGTAAAACAGTGTAACGTTCTTCACCTTTACGATGTTGCTTAGCCAACGTGAAAGGCACGCCACCAATGATGAACCCCACGTTTCGCTTTCCCTCTGGCACACGGCTCATGCCAGTCTTTACTTGCTGGTAAACATTTTCATCAGAAATGCCTTTCTCGTAATATTTCGCTCCGGGTAATTCCATCGTTCGAACGGTGCCACCCTCGTCCCAGGAAACTTTTGTGTTGCCTGAGCCAATATCGACCATGAATGAATTGTCCGCAAATTGTGGGGGCACTGTTGCCCTCAAGGCAAGACGTGCTTCTTGGTCAGCAGTTACGTTGTTCACTACATAGCCCATTTTTTTTAACTCATTGCCGATTGTAGTGGTTTTGGGCTCCTTCAATGCACCGGATGAAATAACAAAATGCATATTGCGCTTGTCAACGCCTTTGTCGAACATGGATGATAGGTATTTCTTTAACCCCAAGCGAATATCTTCTGTCGTCGCAAGTCCTTCATAAGCCAGCGATTCGCCAAAATCCTTTGACACGATCTTCCAACGGTTTTCGTTGTCCATGCTGATGACGAACGAATTGAAACCTGTAGCTCCCACTTCCACTACTCCACGAAGTTGTCCGTTCACCGGCTCGTCGGGTGTATAGTTGAACTCGCGGTCCTCCGGGGTTGTTCCGCCTTTTGTTGCCGGTGGTGGCGGCGTGTTCTCACCATTATTCCTTTCGTTAGCTGTCCTGGAAGACGGCAACTCTTTCGAATTTTCCTCACGCAATTCCGCCATCTTTGGCTTCAATACAAAATAAACCAGTACACCAATAATGGCGAGTATTGCAACAATGCCAGCGGGCTTTAATCTCATGTTTTTCTTTTTTTCTAGTTATTTTATACAAATCCCGTTCTAAACTTGCGAATACTCTTATTTGTTGGCGATCGTTACCACTACCACGCGGCCCCCTTCTTCGTTCGACAACAATAATTTTTTGCCATCGGAGATCTCAACCATCGTTCCGATCGGAACATCCTTGTTTTGTGTTAAATCCTTCAACGATGATAGATTTTGATTCACCAATACCCATTTGTCCTGGTGAAATGTGAAATAACCAACCGGCACCTTTTGTTCCACTGTTAGTTTTTCATTGCGAACGACGTGCCGGTTCACATGCCACTGAAATAGATATTGGTTGTTGTAAACCATTAGCCGATGGTTTTCCGGTTTCCAAACATTGGGTTTGAATTCGTAATACAGGTCAAGCACCGGCAACGTACCTTTTACCGGCGTGCCGCAGAAAGGACATTTAGGAGAGGTAGTATTATCGAACACAAACCATTTTTGCTCGCATGCCTTATTCGCACAGGGTTGCATCAAGTCTGTTGTCTTTAAGAGCGCCTGCTCCCAGGAATCGGCATTCGGACGCTGCAAAGGATTGTGCAATCCTGTGATGAATGCCCCGTCGAACAAAGCTTTCAGGTATGGACCTGTCAACGTGTACGGTAACTTAGTTACGTCGGCCCACGGCAAAGCCCATTTAGAAATCTGGTCGAGTTTCGGACGATTGGATGCGTCCGTTGGGTGTTCAACAAACAACGCCTTTTCACCCATGGAGAGAAGGTCATCTTTTTCTGTATCCAGTGAATTGATTTTGCCGCCTTTCAGCGGATGACGATAAAGGAGGTACAGATAAATCATTACCGCCAATGCATGTAGGTCGGTGGTACGGTTTGCATGTTTGCGGTTGGGGTCCCGCAAGTCAAGATGTTTTGTTGCTAAGACTTCCGGTGCAATAAAATCGGCGGTGCCAATTACATCCGGTGGGTATAATCCGGGTACCACCAATCCGTCGATGTCGATGATGGTTGCTGACCTGCTTACCGGATCAATCAACACGTTCTTATAAGACAGATCCGAATGCGCAAGACCTGCAGCATGTAACCGCTTAACACCTCTCGCAATTTTTATACAGATTTGAAAATAGCTTAACCAGTTTCCCAGTTCGCTTTCATCTAGCCGAAGGCTAAAACCTTTATTGCGAAATTTGGCTGACGCAAACCATAATCCTTGCTTTTCCATTCCTTTTATTCCTTCCCCAGAGGCATAACCTTTTTTGAAGAAGAAATTTTGATTGTAAGTGGGAACAACTAATCCTGTTTTCCCGTCCAATTCTACCAAGTCTGTTGGCCAGCAATAGAGCTCTTTGTAATATTCACCGCCTACGCGGTTGAAAAAGCTATCATAATACTGCGTGACTAATTTTTTTAGTCGCTCTTTGGAATTGTAATCCTGCTTATCGCGGTAGAAGGCCACAACATACTTTCTATCCGGACTAAAGTAAACGTCCTTCATTCCTCCACGCATCGGTTCACCATTATCCACAAACGGATAGGTTTTGCCAGGATGAATAACCGATGGCGCCTGCCGCTCTCTCTTACTTGCACTACTTACAAAATTGTCCAGATAACTCAATGCAAACGTGTTTTGATCACTGAAATTGATTTCTTTACCATCGAAAGAGTACCGGGTTATTTAAAAAACGATCACTAGTGTTCGGTCGTCGTGATTGCCAGGACTCCAAAAATCCATCCATTGTGAAATTTGTTCTTTGATCTGCTTGTTATCAGCACTTAGCTCCACTTTTATTTTGTCGTCATTCTGACCTGCGAGGTCATTAAAAAAAGCCTGCCATTTTTTGATATTGGTGAGGTTCGCTTCAACGGAAAACTTAGGGTCATAAATACCATCCGACATAAGCACGAGGTATGAGAAATCTTTTACCAGCTTGAAACCAAACCGGGTAGCAAATTTTTCGTTTTGGAAGATTTCGGCCATAGTGATAAAACGAGTGCCGCCACTAAATTCACCGACATCAATCCAGTTCATCAAGTGTACTTCAGAAACATCGGGATATAACACTGCCATCGGACAATCACCTACACCAAATGACAGCAATGCATAACCGGCATCGTATTTTTTAAAAAGCGTGAACGCCAAGGTGGTACTCAGGTCCTTCAACGTGATGTTTTGATCCTGTGCAAACGATGCTAGTCCTTTGTGCACATCAAAAGCAGCTTTGCCGAGATTGTTATACACAAAACGAAAGAGAGCTTTTTGAGCTTCATCGGAAGACTCGCTTACATACTTGCTAAAAACCTCGTCAAAGGTCGTCATATTCTCGGCTGCTTCCGGTTGCGAGAAGTAATCGACGATGCCGTTGCAGGCTAATGCCGATCCTTTACGAGAAAATTTTGCACTACCCGCGCCATCAGCCACTACTATTACACTCCAGCCATTCTGCAGGTCTTTGAAAGCAAAATCATCCTCCCTGAATGAGCCAGTATTTGCATGCGAACGGCCTCGACGCGAGGATGCCAACAAGTACCGATCGTTTATGGGTACAAACACCGCAATATTATCCTCCTTCCAGTGCGGATCCGTCCGATCGCTATCTATATTCTTCCAAAGGCTTTTAGGATCAGGGTTGATGATGAAAGGGATTGTTTTGGAATGAAATTCTTTCCCAGGATCCTCCCCTTCCAGCAAAAAAAGAAACTTGATTATATAGTCGCCACTTTGGGTGGGCACGCCAGTAATCTGTCGACTTTTTTGGTCATAGGTTAATCCTAATTCCTGAAGGCCTTCAAACTGGAAATTGGTGATTTCTTTCCACCCCAGTTTACTGAGGTCAAACAAGGTTTCATAGGGTTTGCCTACGGTAGCGTTTAGCACTTTCACCGGTTGCTGCACGATGGCTGCCACCTTTTCTTCTCGTTTCCACCTGCTCATAAGTTCCCGTTGACTTTGCAGAATCTGGCCGATGGCCGCTTTGTTTTGTTCATCCTGCAGAAATTTATCCAACAGCGGTTTTGTGCTGGCCGACACGCTGATGTTATATTGCTGAAATAGTTTTGTGACGAATTGCTTTGCCTCGTTCATCTTTCCTCGCTGTTACTTCCATCAATTGATTACCTGTCACCTTCTTATCATCTGTAGATCAGGTCACGATGTTCAATTCGGATGGTGGTGGCGGCAATTCGCTCATTCCTGTTACTTCCGCACCCTTGTCCTCTACTTTGGTGGAGGTTACACCGATAGAAGCTGAAACCCAAGTAAAGAATTTAGAAATGCTTTGACTGTCAGCTGTATCTAGCGTTACAACATTTTCAGTAATTTGTTTCAGTAAGTTGCTATCGGCTCCACTTCCTGCAGCACAAGCCACCGTGAAGGCCGTTTTACGTTTTTTAAACTCTTCTAAGCCCGCTTGCCAGTCATCAGTTGGAATTCCATCGGTCATTATGAAGACCAAGGGTTTCCAATCGCCTTTTTGCTCCGACGTAGTTTTAGTCACTTCGTTATCAATACTGGTAGAAACCAACTTTAGTGCCTCGCCCAAGTTTGTAGTTCCAGTAGCTTTAATGTCAACCATTTGAAATGATGCCAAATCAGTTAGAGGGACAATCTGTTTAGCTGCGCTGTCGAAAGTAATGATGCTGATGTAGGCGGTTTCAATAGCCTGCGGGTTCTGGCGGAGGGAACTGATCATCACCTGCACACCATTTTTTACTGCTTCAATAGGTTCGCCGGTCATCGACCCGGATGTGTCAAGTAACAAGTAAACGGGAAGTCGTCTCATCTTTCGTAGTTATTTAAGGGTGATCTGATTGAGAAATTGTTTGCACTAATCTGCGCATCACGAGGTTGTATGCAATTCTTACGCCTGTGTAAATGAGGTATGCAAGTTGAACAATAATATAATTGCTATCCTTCTTATCAGGTAAGCGACCCGCCTGTAAAAAAGTAATAGCAGAAAGCAGTTTTTTGAACCGCGACTTATTAAAATTGTTTGTGTATCGGGTTTTGATTTGGTGGTGGCTGAGGTGCTACTGCCAACGATGCTTGGTGTCAATATTATTGACCACTCCGTCTAGTGAAAATGATTAAAAAATGGTTCGAAATTTAGATTTTGATTTTGGGTGGTCTTGGGCAAAATAGAACAAACCAGCCTCTTACTTTATGCGTCGTTATGAAAGCCTTCATGACACCAGAGTTTGACTAACTCCACTAAGCTCTGCTTTAGCTATAGCAAAAAACACTTGTATAAGACAGCGTCGCTACCTCTGACACACTCACTTTAAATTTATTGATAGCGTAACGCGAAGTAACCAGGCACATTGCACACACCAACTGCTTCGTCGCACAAGTGCTGTGAGGCTATCCGACAATAGCTACGTTCAAGATGTATATATAACACTCACAGCAAGAAAGATTAATGATTCTTCACTAAGGCAACAAAAGAAGCAACAAGTTGTCAGGAAGAACTTTTGCGCTGCATTCCGTTAATGTCAAAGATTTTGTTTTGAATTGCTGCGCCAAGTTTTTCGGAAGGTTGGCACTTTTATTCAATTCGCAGGTTTTTGACAGGGTTTGACAAAGCAGCCTTTAGTGCCTGAAAACCTACTGATAGGGTTGCTAGGGCTAAAGCCAGCAGGGCAGCGACAGCAAAGATCCACCAGGAAATGTCGATTCGATAGAAAAACGTTTCGAGCCATTTATTCATAAAGTACCATGCAACAGGCGATGCGACGATAAGTGACAGTAATACCAACAACACGAAATCCTTTGAAAGCAACATCACCAGTCCTTCCACCGAGGCACCGAGCACTTTGCGGATTCCTAGCTCTTTCCTTCTTCTTTCGGCAGCATACGCAGCTAATCCCAAAAGACCAAGACAGGCAATGAAGATAGTAACAGCAGTAAACAGCGAAAGCAGTGTTTTCAACTTGTCCTCTGCTTTGTATATTTTTTCAAAACTTTCATCGAGGAAGTTGTACTCAATGGGATATTCGGGACTGTATTTATTCCACAATTCGGTTATGCCCTTGATCTCGGTTTCAATCCCTTTGCCGCTCAGTTTGACAGCAACTTTAGAATAAGCCGGTGGATAGATGTGCAATACAGCTGGTTCGACAACTTCATGCAAACTTTTGTAATGAAAGTCTTTTACCACACCGATGATCTTTCCGGTTTTCAGCGAATCCTGCTTTCTCCAAGTAGGCCAGGACAACGTTTTGCCCAATGCGTTTCGTGGGGTTCCCAATCCAAATTCCCTGACCGCTGTTTCGTTTATAATATAGGCACTAACATCGCTTGGAATATCCTTAGAAAAGTCGCGACCTGCAAGAAGGGATAATCCGAGGGTTTTGATGTAATCTTCATCCACCATCAATTGTGTGGCTATCGTAGGCTTAAGTTCGGGCTTTTCTCTGACAGTCATTGGCCCGTCGCCGAACATGTCACCTGGAAAGCCATAACCAACAGAAACTGCCGTTACACCAGCCGATTTTTGCAATTCGGTTTTAAAGCTCGCATAATTTTTTTGCAGGTTCTCACCCCTCAACGGAAAGAAGAGGATTTGTTCCTTTTGAAATCCTAGATCCTTATTGTGCAGATAATTCACTTGCCTGATGACGACAATTGCGCTAATAATCAACAAAATCGACAAGGAGAATTGAATTACAACCAACCCGTGTCTCAGCCAAGGAATTCTCCCCGATGTTGATGCGGACGCGATGGAGCCCTTCAAGACTTTGACGGGCTGAAAACGCGACAAGACCAGTGCTGGGTAAAAACCTGCGAGTAGACCTGCCATAAGCGTTAAGGCAATGATCGACAAGGCTAGAATTGGGTTGGTAAAGACATCAAAGACAATCTGCTTTTCGGTAAAACTGTTAAGGGCAGGAAGAAGGGACGCAGTCAGGGTAAGGGCCAGTGACATACTGATCACTGCATAGAGAATTGTTTCACTGAGAAACTGCCAAATGAGCTGTTTTGTGCCGGCACCAATTGTTTTTCGAACCCCTACTTCCTTTGCTCTTTGCAGAGAACGTGAGGTGGCAAGGTTGACAAAATTGAAACAAGCAATCAACAAAATGAAAACCGCAATAACCGTCAGCGCATTTACATATGTGATGTTACCCCGGGTAGAGATATCGGACTGGAAGTCCGAGGAGTACAAATGGATTTGGTCAAGGGGCTGAAAGTAGGGCACATTACTCCCACCTTCTCCTTTGAGAAAGGGCTTCGAATAGCGTTGAAATTTTGCTTCCAACAGCCCGGCGTCGGTCCCTTCTCTTAATTGCACATAGGTTTGAAAGGGGTACCATTGCCAGCTTTGCATCATATTCGCCGGAAAGTTGAGGCCCTTCAACGGAATTAGGTAATTAATGGGCAGATGAAACTTCTCGCTGTTTTCCAGCACCCCTGTGATGCGCCATAGAGAGCTTCTCCATCGGATGTCCTTTCCCACCGGATTTTCATGGCCAAAGTATCTTGCTGCCATATCCTTGGAGATCACAATGCTATTTGGCTCCTCCAATGCCTTTAGGGGCGATCCCTGAAAAAAGCGAAGCGGAAATAAATGGAAAAAATTGCTATCAGTGACGAAGCCCCTTTCTTCGTAAAATTTCTTACCGCCCACTTCAACCAATTCCTTTGACTTAATAGTGATGACCCTGAGGGCTTGTTCAACCTCCGGAAAATTTTGTGTGAGAGCTGTCGAAAAAACGGGTGGTGCCGTCGCAATGATTTTGTTTTCCTCACCTTCCGTTTTCTGATAGACACGATAAACGTTTTGGTGTCCCGGAACAAATTTGTCGTACTGCTTTTCATCCCTCACAAAAAGGCCGATGAGCAAACAGGCAGTCAAGCCCAAGGTAAGACCCACGAGGTTAACAAGCGAAAAGCCTTTGTGACGGGCCATATTTCTGACGGCTAATTTTACGTAATGTCCCAACATAACAGTCGTTTAAAGCAGAGAGTAGATAAGCGCTAAAAGGAAATAGGATGCCAATACGCTACTCTCTTAGCTACCAATGTTTTAGTAATAATCTTTTTTTGAAAGCTGTTCGGATATGAGACAGAGTTGTGCGGTTTCGCTACAGGTGCAGATATACTCTGTTAGGACTTGGTGTCTTATGATAGTCTGTGCATGTGCATTGTTTAGCAGGGGAAGTTGCCATATGAGCTATTTGCACTGTTACTCCTACCAATACTTCGATAAAATGATTGAGCGTATTAACCTTCGCTCTATAAAAGGACACAGTTCTCCATGGAGATGCGTAGATACACTAGTAAAGGTGAGCTATGAGAATTTAATATATCTACGATTAATATAGAGAACGACGGAGTCGGACCGACGCTGGGTAAATTTATTCAAGACTAAGTCTCGATTTCGGGTCAGCTCTTTTGATTCAAACCGATTCAAACCCTGACCTCTTCACTAGATTTCACCACGGAAATTCGATCAATCCACTACATTAATTTAGATTAAATTATAGCTGCGTACTGAATCCAATCCCCATCACAGCGTAAACTTCAAAAGAAGGCGAAACCCCGCAGAGACATAATTTGAGAGTTTCTCTTTAATGAAACCGATAGATTGTCACCATTTTCGTCGTATGCTTAGGTCAAATGGCAATGACAACATTTATAATTTAATATCCGAAGCAAAGACAATAAGACAAATTATTTCTATTTGTTTCGAGTTAAAGGTCTTTGTCGCTTAGCCTGCTTCGCCCTAGGTAATTAGAAAAGTTTCCATTTATCCGCTCTATTGCAATGGTCTGTTCCTTTCGTAATGCTTCCTACTGCTATCGCTTTTTCGATTTTGGAGAAAATGGAGTGACATCATTAACAAAAATGGCTATCGGTACGCATTAAAGGAGTTTGATTTAAGAAACTGAAAAAGCAGGACGAAAGTTCACCTTAGATCACAAGTTATTTCTTTCAATCAGCTTATATCCATATCCTCGAATGGTTAAAATCTCAACCGACTTATCACTTTCCAAATAGTTGCGCAGTCGATTGATATAAACATTCATCGTTTTACTATTGAAGATATTGTCGCTGCCCCATAATTCCTGCAGGAGAACCTGGCGGTCAACAACAGTTGATTTTGCCTCGCAAAGTCTTTTCAGCAGCTCAACTTCCTTGTAGGAAAGTTGAAACCTTTTCGAGCTATTTGCCAATTCTTGGGTAGATGCATTTAAACTGAAGCTGCCAAGTCTATAAATGTTATGTGCAGTAGGCGCAATGCTGCCTGTTACTCTGGCAAAGGACTTAATTCTCGCAATTAATTCTTCCATCACAAATGGTTTGCGGATATAGTCATTGCAGCCAAGATCGAATGCTTTTACCAAGTCTTCTGTCAGAGGTTTCGCCGTCAACATGATAATAGGGATGTCTTTGTTTACAGCCCTGATTTTTTTCACTGCGCTAAACCCGTCGCTTCCTGGCATCATAATATCAATGATGACTATTTTAGGATGAAGGGTAGTGAATTTGCTGTACCCGTCGTCACCGTTCAGCGCATACGTCACATCAAAACCATAGAGCGAAAGCGTATCTTTCAAGATCTCGCAAAGCTCTACCTGGTCTTCTATCAATAAAATGGGTATCATGGATGTTTAGGTAATGTGATAAGGAATTCAGTTCCTGATTGCGGTTTCGAATGAACGGAAATGCTGCCTGAATGTTTTTTAATAATATTATTGACATAGTATAAGCCAAGCCCAAATCCTTTTACCGATTGAGCATCACCCTGGGGAACACGAAAAAATTTTTCGAAAATGTTCTTGATGAATTGAGGCGGTATTCCTATTCCGTTGTCACGAATTTTTATTGTACTGTCTTGGCTGTTTTCAACTATATCGATCGTAATGTTTACAGTGCCATTCGAGTATTTGATTGCATTATCGATGATATTATGGAAAGCAGTTTCCAAATGGAGCCGGTCGCCGTGAATAACAATAGGCCCTTTCACGTTTAACTGGAAACTGACAGGTTTACCGTTGAGGATGGAGTGACCTCTTACCAGTTCTTCAAAAAGAGCATGCAGGTCTATCCTTTCTTTTTTCAAGATGAAATCAGGGATGTCTTGTACAGCGGCGTCCAGGATTCTTTCGACAAACTCATTAAGCAAGTGAAGTTGTTTTTTGCTGGTATGAAAGTAGAAACTAGTGCGTTCACTAAAGGGCACATGGTGTTCCAGAGCGTCTAATCCTGCTGAGGCAATCGTAATTGGAGTTTTCATTTCATGGGTCATATTGTTAATGAAGTCAGTCTTTACCTCATTGATTAGTTTCTGCTTACGGATGGTCTTATAAACAAACACCAGTGCCGCATTGCCGATGAACAGAATGAATACAAAAGCCAACAAAGGCCACAACAGGTCATTCCTGATAAAAGCCGGATCAGATTTTACCTCAACAAAGACCATGATGTTGGAATTATACGGCATGCGAATCGGATTAGTAGAAAAGGAATATTCTTTTCTTTTTTTCTGCGCCCATTTTATAGGAATTTGTTGCCGATCAAATCTTCTGCCCGTCATAGTAATTGTATCGACCCGGTGTTCGGCGTTGACTTTCTTGGAATAAAGTGCTTTTCGAAAAATGCCGTCAAACGATTTCAGGTCAATTGCCCTAAAGGCTTTGCTGTTTACAATCATTTCTATGAAAGCCGGTGCCACCGTATCTGTAGCAAGTGATGACAGTGGTGAACTAAATTTCACGTTATGTGTATCCAGCCGGTTTACTTCAATCTTCTCCGGAGCGTAGGCGATCCATGCCTGAGTAGGCAGTGAAGCACTGTCAATGGCGTTCAGCTTTTGGTATTCAGAAAGTGTGTAAAGCAATGCTGCTGAACAGGCAGCACCAAACTTGGTTTTTGCCTCCGAAATACGTTCGATTATGAGATAAACCAGAAGACCATTGAAAAAGAAAAAGAAGAGAAAAATAAATACGGTAGCCGCTCTCGCAGTTGGTTTCATCTCATGCAATTGAAGAGGGAAAGATAAGTCAGCCGGGAGGAAACAGCTCACCGTCTGTCAATTCGTAAGCGGTTATTTGCCATTACAGCTTGCCATTCATCAGACATTTATTTTCATTTATCTTAATTAAGCTGAGTTGGCCGTTGCTTCGACTTCTGCGTGTTTGTTTTGTTCTCTCTAATGTCTGCAATAAAACGACTCCCGAAGATGAAGAAAATGACTATCACCAAAGTATGCTTGCTCTTTTTAACTTGTTTAATTTTCGCCATCTCCGGCAGCGCACAGGAAACGACCGTCAAAGGAAGGCTGGTGGACAGTGCTTCAACGAAGCCGGTATCTGTCGCGACGATCAATTTCCAGGAGGTGGAGAAAAAGATTTCAAGAACAATCGTTTCGGATGGCAACGGGTTGTTTCAAACGAGTTTACCAAATGGAAAGTATAGGCTGATGATCACCCACAGCAGCTTCAGAAGAAAGATCATGCCTTTAAAGGTGGAGGGACAACCTATCGACATGGGCAACCTGCAACTTGTAGCCATGGTGAAAAGCCTGGCCGAAGTAACGGTAACTGCTACCAAACCCATGGTGGAGCAAAAGGAAGACAGGCTGATTTACAACGTGGAAGACGATCCTGCTGCAAAAGCGGAATCAGCAAGCGACATTCTTCGGAAAACTCCTTTCGTGAATGTCGATGGAGACGGAGCAATCCAGGTAAATGGACAATCAAATTTCAGAGTGTTGCTGGATGGAAGAGAGACTGCTTTGTTTTCACAAAACGTCAAGGAGGCGCTAAAAGCGTTTCCCGGTGCGTCCATTTCTCGAATAGAGGTCATCACCTCTCCTTCTGCCAAATATGATGCAGAAGGCGTTGGCGGTATTATCAACATCATTACTAAAAAGAAGCTCGCCGGTTATAATGGGACTGTTAATTCAAGCATCAACAGCATCGGTCATATATCGGCTGGTCTGAATATAGCCGTTAAGGCAGGAAAGCTCGGCATAACAGGTATGTATAGTCGCATGAGCAATAGCGGTTTGCCGAGCCGTCAGATGGCTGTGACAACACCTTTCCAGCCGGTTGCTTTTGCACGCCGGCAAGTTGGTGGCGGGCGGGAAACAGAGTTGTTTTTTCACCAGGGTAACTTGGAACTGAGTTATGACCTGGATAGTACGAACACGCTTGTTATTTATGGCAATGCCGGCCGGCACAGCAACGAACAACAGAACAGATACACAATCAACACGTTGTTTACAAACGGGACTTCGGACACAGACCCTTACCATTTGGAAAACAGGATGGCGATGCCAACACACGGCTTTGGTACGGACTATATCCGGAAGTTTAAAGGCAAGCCGCAGAAGGAGTTAACCTTCCGCTTTCAGGGATTATATAACACGAATCGTTCGTTTACTAACAGCCAGCAGGGACTTGATGCTTTCGACCGGTTTATTTTGAATAACAGCGAGGCAGTCAATCGTGAGTACACATTGCAGGCCGATCTCATTGAGCCATTGAACAAAACGACACGGATAGAGGTTGGATTGAAGACGATATTGAGAAAGGCTTTTTCGGATTTTGAAAGCCAGGTAAAATTTAATAAAGCAGAACCCTTTAGCATCGACCCGGCTAATAGCAACCGTTTCAATTATGACCAGAATGTGTACGGCGGATATGTTTCCCTAAACAAAGTCATGAAGTCTGTTACAGCACGCATTGGTTTGCGGGTGGAACATACAGATGTACATGGTGACTTTACCAGCGCAAGGACGGTTGTTCAGCAACAGTACACCAACTTCATCCCAAACCTGTTACTGACGCGGCAATTCAGCAAGTCTATAAACTCTAACTTGAACTACACGTTCCGCCTGGGTCGACCACCAATTAACAGCCTTAACCCATTTGTGAACAACAGTGATTCATTAAATATTAGTTTTGGCAACCCTAACCTCGGGCCACAATACATTCATAACATTGCCTGGCAGGTCCGGTTTTTTAAAGGCAACAAATTTATTTCCATTCAGACCGGCTACAATTTTGCCAACAACCTTATCATACAAAATCCAAGTTTCAATACTGCTACCGGCGTTACTTCCGTTACCGGCGCCAATGCGGGGCAACTTCGGGAATTTACACTGGGGTTTGTTTCCAATCTCCCGGTTGGCACCAAATGGAACTTTGGTGTGAACGCAACGGGGCGTTTGGCTCGTATGCGCAACAGTTTACAATCTGATTGGTCAAACACCACTGCTGGTAATGTAAACAGCAACATTACCTTTAGAGCATCACCCGTCTTTACCATTACATCTAACAGTGGTTATTTTGTACCGCTTCGCACACCAAACAACACATTCCCTGACAACTACTTCTATGGTCTCAACTTCGGCTATAAACTGTTCAAGCAAAAGCTAACTCTTACGGCCAATTTCACGAACTTTTTTGAAGAAGAAAGGAGATTAACTTTTTTAACCGAAAATGAAAACTTCGTTACCAGGAACACACAACATATACTCTTCCGGAATTTTGGAATGTCGCTGAACTATAGCCTTGGTAAGCTGAAGGAAAATGTTTCAAAGAAGAAAGGTGTAAACAATGATGACGATGTACAGTGATGGGTAGCTAATAGCAAAGCGTCTTCTCTTACCTACACTGGTAAATACCTTTTGCAACTACAAAATCATCAGGAGCAAACACTAGCAAAAAGGTCAATTGATCAATTTTGTTACTATTTCAAACACATGATCGCCAACGGCCGCACAACACTGCTGTGGCGAACGAAACTGATACGCTATTGTTCACAACATATCCTTATGCCTTTTCGATGTCAAAAACTGCAGTAGGCAAATATGAACGGATGGCAGCAGCAGTGTTGCCATCCGTTTTGCATGGAAGCGGTGCGGTAAGACAGGAGAATTAAGCCGAGTAGTTAACCTACCTTAGGAATGGAAGCTTGTATCGAAACGGAAGTTTCCAACAAAAACGTTTCCTTCTTTTAAACGGACATTTACCTCCAAAAAGCCACCATCAAAAAGACCCCTGTAAAAACAGGGGTCGCAACCAAAACTAACTGCTTATAAAAAATTTATAGCGGTGTAAGATAATAAGCAAAAGGGCCAATTGACCTTTATTCCGATTAGAATAGAATTAGAGTAAATTGTTCAGTTGGCGTGCCTGTTTTATGTTCCGACCTTTGGTGTAACCCATTGCCAAATGAAACCCGTAACACTTTACTTCCCCGATACGGTCAGTTTGATTGAATTTCTTTTATCAGAGAGGATCTCTGGTGTTGAGAGCAACAATTCTTACCATTCACTAGAGGGTGTGTTCAGCCATCAAACAATTGAAAAGGCCTGTAAAGAATTTGGAGCGACTATCCTGAATTCTGAATTTGCCGATTTCTAAAAAGTATTGCCTGTTGCTTGGATTTATAATAGAGTAAACGGCGGATACATTTTTGTAAGATGATTCTTTTAGTCAAAGGGTAGGTATCTCTAAAAGCTCCTGCGTGAACACAAAGCCCTTCAATGATTGGATCGAAATTTGCAGCTGCAAAAAGCTACTACAAACAAACTTTGATTGTAAAGAATGGCTAGTTCTAGAAAGAACCGGCCGATTCGTTTTTCATCCTTTGAAAAACACCATAAAACATTCTTCAGGCTACTATACCGGTGGCCTTTAATTTTTTTATGATCAAAAGGGAATACGAAAGATGGAATTTCTTCTCTTGCGAGAAGAGGTTGCAGTCCACTGTTGCTTTCAATAAGGGAGATAGGAAAACAGTTAGCCGGGATAATTGAATTAAAAACCGGAGCAATCTCGAAGTAAGAACATGTAAATGAATGTTCCAACTCTTAAGCCGATTCTTTTTAAAAAAACTTCGTTTAAGACTTTATAGCTCAGTACGCTACAGATTTTAATATTACTCATACACCAACAGAATAATTCAGCCTGGTCCGTATTCAGGTCAAAAAGCCGGGCTTGGCATAAAAATGTTGTACGGATGAAGATGGTTAAACCTCAGCTATGAAAAAGATTGTTATCCCTTCCCTATCGTTATTACTAATATCGAATTATTTGTATGCTCAATTAGGTGATTTCCAACTCGAAACTTATAACAAGACATCATCTTACCGTAGCTACGAAACAGCTATCGCCAACCCCGAATTAAAAGGAGGCCCGTTTAAAAACTTCTTTATTGGAAAAAATTACCGCAAAGAATGGATGCAGCCTGTTAGTGTGCCTGTATTAAACTTCCAGGTTGATTTAGGCGGCATCAAACCAAAAGAAGAAGGTGGCGGACGGCAGACCCGTAGCCTAGAAGTGCAGGATGCGCAAGGACGCAAATGGGTCTTACGTTCGGTGCGAAAATATCCCGAAGGCGTCGTACCGCGGGAACTTGAAGGAACCATTGCAGAAAAAATAGTAGCGGATGGGATTTCGGCTTCATACCCTTATGGAGTTCTTGCCGTTGGTACACTTGCAAAAGCGGCCGGTGTTCCTTTCTTACCGAACACACTCGTATATATTCCTGATCATCCATCCTTAGGCGAATTCCGTGATAAATACAAAAACACACTCTCATTATTGGAGCTAAGAACTGTTACTACTGCGAAGAACAAAAAGGAAAAAACATACAATACACATGAAATCTTTCCGGAACTATTTGCTTCCGGAAAAAACGAGGTTGATCAAACAGTAGTTTTAAAAGGACGTCTCCTAGATAATTTCATTATGGATTTTGACCGCCATGAAGACCAATGGGAATGGGTCAAGAAAGATTCAGTTGGTAAAACCTATTATTACCCGGTTCCGAAAGACCGCGACCAGGCATTTTTTCGGGCCACAGGTTTCATACCTCGTATTGCCCGTTTTATCCAACCCACTCTCGGGCAGCTCCAGGGGCTACGGGCAGAAGCAGCTAATATCAAGACCTTCAATTTTGTTGCCCGTGATTTCGACAGATCTTTCTTGCATCAGTTGGATGAATTTGCTTGGAACCGGGAAGTTGACAACTTTCTATCGTCGGTAACCGAACCTGTCATTGAAGATGCTATCGGCCGTTTGCCAAAAGAAGTGCAACCACTAAAAGCAGCCGAAATTTTAAAAACACTAAAAGAGAAACGGCAATATTTTAAGGAAGACATGATGGCATACTACCGCTTCTTGTCGAAAACAGTATCCATACCGGGAACAAACAAAAAAGAGTTATTCACGATCACTACCGCCAGCGACGGAACGACCCAAGTGACGGTGGAACAACTTGAAAAAGACGACAAGCCTGCGGGAATTATTTACCAGCGGAACTTTACGCCATCCGTAACAAAAGAGCTTTGTCTTTATGGCTTAGAAGGCGATGATAAATTTATTTTGCGGGGTGCCGTCAACGAGATGGCCATCCGCCTCATTGGTGGTCCAGGAAACGACAGCTTTGTCGATGAATCGGTAAATGGAAAAGCATTAGTATATGATGTAGCTTATGAAGGGAACACGTCGCGGGGAAGTGGATTGAAGAGCAAAATTTCCGATGACCCATTAAATAATGAATATCGGCGCCTAGGTGCACAATACCCGGTTAAACTCCCTTTCATTGGTGTTGAGCTTACAAGAGAAGGGGGCTTGTTTTTAGGACCAACACTCAAAATTACCACACCCGGCTTTCGCAAAGAGCCCTATGCATCGATGCATTACCTCTATGCAACAAGGGCCATCAATTCATCTTCCTATCACTTTCGTTACAATGCAGATTTTATCAGCATTGCAAAAAAGACTGATCTTCTCATTCGCACCGATGCTACGCTTCCCACAGTCAGGACCTACTTCTTTGGATACGGTAACAATACACTATATAACAAAGCACTGGGACGGTTTCACTACCTGGCTTCTTACAAACTTGTAGACGCTTCATTGCAGATGAGGTACTCTCCTACTAATTGGCTGCAGTTTACAGCCGGACCGGCTTTTCAATACCTGCAATTGGAGGCGAACCGTAACCAGAACAAATTTGTGCGTACAGTAATTCCACAGGACGGGAATTCAACTGACTTGTATGACGGATTATGGTTTGGTGGTGGCGAAGCACGGATGCAGGTTAATCTGCGCAATCATCCAACGCTTACAACTCGCGGATTACACCTGAATGCTTATGCGAGAAGGCTGTACGGCCTGAGTGCAAACAGTGAATCATTTGACCAGGTAGGTGGAAATCTTTCCTTGTTCACAGATGTACTGTGGCGAAGAGTAATTGTGCTTGGCACATCGTTCGGCGCCGATCACAACTTCGGAAAATTTACATTTCCGCAAGCACAATACCTCGGCTTCCGACAAAATTTAAGAGGCTACCGAATTCAGCGTTTTGCTGGCAAAGCAAGGGCCTACAATAACACAGAGTTGCGGATCAATCTTGGCATTCGGAATTTTTATTTTTTCAAGGGGCCATTTGGTTTGATAGGCTTTCATGACATAGGTCGGGTTTGGGTTGATGGCGAATCTTCCGATACATGGCACCGCGGTTACGGTGGCGGCTTGTGGGTAGCGCCGTTTAATAAACTGGTTGTAATGGGTACGGTTGCTTCCTCTAAAGAAGAAAGCAATTGGCTGCAGGCTTCATTTGGTTTCCAATTTTAAATTGATAAAGATGAAACGATTGATTGTATTATTGCTCGCTCCGATTTTTTCCTATTCTCAAACCATACATCGCGACAAAGATGAAATTCTTTATAAGGGAAATGTAAACATGGTTGGCTTGCAGAAATCAGAAATGATAGCGAGGCTGCAACATGCGGTGCAGATTGCAGCGGAGGAAAGCCATGCTGAAGTAGAAACAAAACCAACAGGTAACAACCTGGTTTCGGTGGGTGAAATGAAACTCACTTCACCTTACCACATCAAGTTGTCGCTACTTTTTAATTTACACGTAACACCTACGGGAAATGGCTATCAATACCGTATTGACAGTGTAAAGGTTCGTGAAATGAAACGTTACAGCAGAACAACAATAAAGTCTTCAAAAGATTTATTGGAAGGCATTGAGGAAACGGGGTTAACAGCTATTGCAGCGGAAAAGTTACTGAACGAGATTGACCTGCGTCTTCAAAAATTGCTGACAATACTGGAAAGGGAGGCAAGGATCGGAAGAACCATGGAAAAGTAATTTTTGTTTGGCTAGTAAATGAGAAGATACCTCGCAAGCTATATGTTTCATCGGTAAGCGTAATCTTTTTAGAGGTTACGGTTAGCGTCTGACCAAGCAAAGAAGAGAAATCCCACATTAGCATACTAGCTTCTTGCGTCTACTGTAAACTAACCACGTTGCATCCACATTACAATGTTGCACATTCTGAAGACAAATCACTCATTTGACTTTTCGTTTAGGCACACCTTCAAAAGTCATCTTCACGTCTCTAATGGAGCCATCCACATTGAAATATAATCGGTCAATGCAAACAACTCTGTGGTCACGGTCTTTATTTGGAATAGGCCTACGGTGATAAATAATGTACCATTCATCGTTCTTCGGAAGATGGACCACCGAATGGTGGCCGGCACCGGTAGCAACGCTGGTGTCAGCTTTCAGAACTGTTGCTTTTTTTTCAAACGGACCAGTGATGTTGTCAGAAATTGCATAAGCCACTTTATAACTACTGTCACCCCAACCGCCTTCGCTCCACATCAGGTAGTACTTGCTGTTTTTGATAAACATGGTCGGTCCTTCTACGTAGCCTTTTGGGGTAATTTCTTTTACAAGGTTACCATCATCAAATGGCTTCAGGGCGGTAAAGTCGTCTTTTAGTTTTGCAATGTTGCACCGGCCCCATCCTCCGTATATGATATACCACTGCCCATCCTTATCCTGGAATACGCTTTGGTCAATAGGCTGCGCTTTGTTGTAAAACTGGTTGATGAGTGGCTTGCCTAAATAATCGCGGTACGGACCTTCTGGTTTGTCGGCAACTGCTATCCCAATTCCACCAAGCGTGTCGTCTACTGCTTCAGGGTTCTTATTGTTCCAGTTTTTTCGGGCAGCGTTTTGGATATCATTTGCAGAAAAGAAAAGAAAGTATTGGTTTCCTTTTTTGACGATGTTAGGTGCCCACATTGCCATGTGTGCCCATTTAATTTTGCTTGTGTCTAAAATGCGGCTATGCTTTTGCCAGGTAACCAGGTCTTTGGATGAAAACGCATCAAAAAAAACCTGGTTCTTGTAACGGGCGGAATAGGTCGGAAAAATCCAAAGCTTTTTGTTGAAAACGACAGCGTCTGGATCGGCATACCAGCCGTCAAATAGAGGATTACCCGAGGTGGTCTTTTTTTGAGCAAGTGCATTGAGGTTTCCGGCCAGCAAGGTGGACGCAGCCAGCCCTGTAAAAACTATTTGACGAAGTAGGTTTATCTTATTCATAAAATCTGTTCTCATTTTCTTCTGGTATCATTAGCAAAAGCCACTGTAGTTTTTTTCCGTGGAGTATAGTCTCATTATATCTGATAGTGTAGGCTTGAACTAGTATTTAGCCGGTTAAAATAAGAAAGTATAACGGGGCCTAACAATCAAAATGAGTATCAGGCATTCAATCCCAATTAAACTCTTCTACTCTCCCATTCAGTTTCCACTTCGATGGCGTTAATGTCTCCATCCAATCCAATGGCTCGCCGACAGGCAGTTGTTGTGAGGCCAGCGCAAAACATTCTTTGATGGTTTGCTTTTGTGCGCTTCCTACTGCCTCTGGTTGTGCCGAAATAAATAGCGGCGTACCACTTTTTGCAAGTAATTCCATCCATTGCTTATTTTTTGTCCAGTCTACCTTTGTGGTAAGGCCAACACAGTCGCCATCAGCAGCATAAAAAATATCGTGTGTCAATCCGCGAAACGCCAGTGTGTTTACTCCCATTTTTTTGGTGCGAGCCCATTCCTCACCTGAGGTGTCGTCGCCAATGCGATTCAATTCAAACAAGCCTGCGCAAAGATGACTGAAGGTGTTACAGGCAATGATGTACATATTACCTGCGGCTTCACGAATGGTTTTGTAAAAGTGGAGGATGATTTCTGCATTGGTGCGGCTTGTGTCAGCCATGCTCCAATTTGCACCAATCGGCATTCTGCCTTCTTTAATCATTTGAAAACCCCAACGCTGAAAAATATCCCAGCTCGTGTAATCGAACTTGATCATTTCATAATTCCATTCCTGATAAGTTTTGAAGATCGCTTTTGTTCTTTCCAGGTTCTCCGCTGTTGAAGGGTCATACACACCACGTTTGCCCGTTCGGTTCGTAGCCGGCAGAAGCAAACGTTCTTCAGCACCCGGCTCCTTCGTCAATGGCCTTGTCCACAAACCGGGACGCATACCAGCGCCTTTAATGCGGCCGGCAAGCTTTTGCATATCGATAAACCGTTCGTTCGCCTTCATAACATTGCTGCCTTCCTTCCCGGTAACAAACCAACCATCGTCCACTACAGAAAACGGACGATTGTTTAACCCTGCTGCCATCGGTGCAATCAGTTCCGTATGCTGCATAATCAAATCAGCACTATTCTTTCCATAACTGAAGTACCAGTCGTTTATTCCATACACGGGCTGCTTTGGCAGGCGGGCTTTCTCACACATCATTTTTGCAAAGCGGCGGGTAGTTGCAAAAGGTGTTTCTCCGTCTTTGCCCTTTATGGTTACAATCTCAGTGGCCCTCAGGCTTCTTTCGCCGAGGTTTACACCGTTTGTGCCATTGCGGGTGTCCAATACCAGTGACATCTTGCCATCGGAAAGGAACCAGCTACAAAAGGTGTTGGTGCCTGTCTTTACTCCGAAGCCAGAGGTCGTCCCACCGTTATGTTCCATAAAATACCAGGGAAACAATTCTCCTTCTTTAGGCTTGTGCCAGCCAACATCACCGTAGGTCCGTTCCCAATGATCATTGAGCAGAAGCGCAGAAGATTTCGCCCCTGTGTTCCAATGCAGCCGAACCTCGCTTAGCGCCACACCCGGCGACTGTATCTCAACTGACAGTGCGCTTTTCTTATTGACAAGCGACACTGCTAGATTATTATGACTCCAGTTTTTGCCTGCTCCTTGCAACTGTATTGTTTCTCCATTAACGATGGCCGATACAGCGTCAGGATAGGCGATCGTTGCCGGCGCAAAATCATCATTTGCTAACGCAGCGAAGGGTTTATGAAGCAGCAGCGCGGCAAGTGAAACGCCAGTGGTATGTAAAAACTGTCTTCTTCTCATTGTTATCCGGTTGTTCTCTTAGCTGTCTTTTGTTTGATTGGAAGAAACCAATATAGCTGCCCTGTAATCGACTCGTCACCCGAAGAATGAAAACGATTCCACTTTATGGAATTGGACCGTGGCCAATCCGGTTCGTCGTATCTGCTTTTGGAAGAACCGGATTGTTTGGCTTTCCGTTTTGTGTCGGGTAAAAATCGAATTTAACAGGCTTCGCACCCGGACCCTGGTTCATGTTAATTGTCAGGGGCATTCTTTTCAACTCGTCTTCCTTCATGTTTTTGAACACCACTTCAAATACATGGATTATAATCTGATCCTCTTCTTTTTGATAACGCACTAACTCTGCGGTGCTGTCTTTAACGAACTTGTACACCTTGTTGATTTCTTCATTGTCAGCGTCCTTCGTAAAAGAAAGGAGAGTATAGTTTTTCTCCAACAACATCTCCACGTTACGTTTAAAAGCTTTTAAAACTTTCGGATATTCATCGTCAATTGTAACCGTTTTCAAAGACGCATAAATAATTGTGGGGTTGCCGGGTATGTTCTGATTATTGAGATTCTCCTGTCCTACCTCTACGCCTTTTGTTTCGACGTAAGCCTTTAGAAAGTTGGTAAAAGGAGTTTGCGCCCATGTATCAACGCTAATTACCAGCAGCAGAAGCAAGAATTTAAAATACATATACGTGTGTTTTAGCGGAATAATGTTTTGTTCGGCGTTTCGCCCATCACAAATACCAGCTTCCCGCCTTTCATTACATCGGCATGTTGCAGAAACGGCTTTTTTATTGCAGCACCGTTTAAAGTTACCTTCTGTACATACACAGCCGCATCACTTTGATTTACCGCTTCCACCGTAAATGTTTTTCCATTTTCCAGTTTGATGGTTGCTGATTTTACAAGCGGGCTACCAATGGCGTATTCACCTGAAGCAGGAGCGACGGGATAAAAACCCAACGAACTGAAAATATACCAGGCACTCATTTGTCCGCAATCGTCGTTGCCACCTAAACCATCAGAAGCAGGTTTGTACATGCGTGGAAAAATGGCCCGCACTTTTTCTTGTGTCTTCCATGGTGTAGCTGTCCAGTTGAATAGGTAAGCCACATGATGTGAAGGTTCATTTCCATGAACATAATTGCCGATAATGCCTTCACGGGTTATGTCTTCGGTTTCAGCAAAGTATTTATCGGGCAATTCCATAGTAAAGAGCGAATCGAGATGCAGCGCAAATTTCTCGGACCCTCCCATCAGTGTGATCATCTCTGCTGGTTGATGAGGAACATACAAACTGTAATTCCATGCGTTGCCTTCAATAAAGCCCGCCTGGTGGGTATTTAGTACGTCAAACTCTTTTTTAAAACTACCGTCGGAGAGACGTGGTCTCATAAAGCCGGTAGATGCATCGTACACGTTCTTATAGTTCTGTGCCCGCTTACTGAATTCCTCGTAAAGATCTTTTCTGCCAAGCTTCCTTGCCATTTGTGCAATGCACCAGTCGTCGTAGGCATACTCCAATGTTTTTGATACGGAGCTTCCGTTTTTATCTTCCGGCACGTACCCCATTTTCATGTACCATCCAAGCCCTTCATACTGTGCATGACGGGCAGTGGCCACACAAGCATCAAGCAAGGCAGCTGCATCAGCATCAGTGGCACCTTTCAATACTGCGTCGGCTATCACGGGCACACTGTGATAGCCAATCATGCACCAATTTTCATTCGCATAATGACTCCACACCGGCAGCAGGTTATGAGCACTTTGCTTATAATGCGCCAGCATCGATTTGATCATATCGCTGTTGCGCTTTGTATTCACCAGTGTAAATAGCGGATGCAAGGCACGATAGGTATCCCAAAGCGAGAACGTCGTATAGTTGGTAAAGCCTTTTGACTTGTGTACCTGTTGGTCAAGTCCCCGGTACTGGCCATCCACATCGCCATAAACTGTCGGACTTAAAAAAGCATGGTACATGGCCGTGTAAAAGTTCACCCTCTCCGCTTCGTTAATCGGATTAATGTCAACCTTGCTTAGTTCTCGATTCCAATGCTCCTGTCCTTCCCGCTTCACCCGGTCAAAGTTCCAATGCGGCACTTCGGCTTTTAGATTGCGCAAAGCGCCTTCGGTGCTTACTGGTGACAGGGCCACTTTTAGCATTACCTGTTCCTTGTCTTTTACATCAAAATCAAAATATGCCCGCAACTGGCGATCAATCATCTCCCTGAAATTGTTGCGCACATTAAACTTGCCCCAGAAACCGCGGTAGATATTGTTGTTGCCAGGAACAGTATAACCAAAGCTTTTAAAAGGCTTAGAGAAGGCGATGGCAAAATATACTGTACGGGTTTTGGCCCAGCCATTCGTTTGCCGGTAGCCTGTGATGAGTGTATCGTTTTCGACCCGTACAAATGTCCAAACGTTTTTATTTGCATGATTGTAGATGCCGGATACCAGGTCTAGAACAACATGACCGTCACCGCCCTGGTTGAAGGTATAACGGTGCATACCTACTCTTGTCGATGTTGTTAGCTCTGCTTCGATGTTGTGGTCATCAAGCTTTACACGGTAATAGTTTGGTTCAGCTTTTTCGTTGTTGTGTGAGAAGGCTTGGCGAAAACCCGATGCAGGGTCGGATGCTACTCCGGGATTAAGCTGCAGTGCGCCGACTGTAGGCATGATGAGAATGTCTCCCAAATCACTATGACCTGTGCCGCTGAAATGCGTATGACTAAAACCAACAATGGTTTTGTCGGTGTATTGGTAGCCCGCGCAATACTTGTACATGTCTTTGTTGTACTTGCCCGCTACTTCATACTGCAGGGTGTCCGTGTCAGGACTGAGTTGCACAGCACCAAAGGGCACAGTGGCACCGGGATACGTGTGTCCCATCTTTTCGGTGCCAATGAAAGGGTTAACGTATTGAATGTAGTTTTTGCCCGTGTTCTGGGCATTCGCCGTTAATGTGAAAGAAGCCAAAAGGAAACTAGACCATCTCATATTCAACTTACTCATTTACTTATACTATGTTTTTTGTTATTTGATTTTTTACGCTGAAGAGCAGATTTCCTTTTTATTAGGACTACGAATTGAGAGCTTTTCATCCGGTGTGTGCAGTGCAGAACGACGGACTGCCTCTCTTTACCTGTCGTGTCTTCAGCTGTTAGTGTTTGCCTTTTGTCGCGGCCGCAACACTTTCTTTACAGGCCCTTACCTGGCTTTCTACAAACTTGTTTTCGTTGGGACGATCCATCACACCAGTAGTGTCTACAGCGCCGTTTGCATAAACACCAAACTGCATAAACACAAAAAATGCTTCTTCTTTATTGGTTACCTCGCCATTCACCATTTGAACCGGTTTTACAATTTGAACACCCATTCCTTTTATCAGCACCACTGGCAGATCCCGGCGGTACTTTTCAAGCGAGGTATTACCCCGGTCATCATACACTTTGTTGCCTTTGCTGTCGATGGTCCAGCCAGGCGAACGGTCTATTACTTGTTTAATTTCTTGCCTGCGACCTGCCGAGTCTACAAAATAATAAGCAGAACCAACCTTGTTGTAATGGCCTTCCGGGACCTGTAGGATGAGAAGGCCGTCGTTTGGAAAACGGTACACCAGCCGGCCATTTTCAGTCGCTGGTTGCACCCCACATTTTTCACCATACACGACGTGGAGCGTTCCTTGGTAGCCTGTCGGAATCAAAAAAATAGGCAAGGCCGAATCTGCTTCCTGCGCTTTTGATGAACTGCATCCAGTGGCTAACAACAACATCAGGAGTGTTATGTTAGACAACAGGATTGGAATGGTTTTGCTGGATAATTTTTTTGTCATACAGAAAGTTTGGGTTTGATGAGATGCTTCTTAATACAACCTGTAGTGGCGTTAGTCCATCACCTCCCAGCTGTCAACAACCGCTTTCAACCCTCCCGGCTTACCCGGGGAAGAAACGAAGATGTTTACGACACCATTGACCGCTTCCAGTTTTACATAAGTGGTTGTTACTACCGTGTCTCCGTTTTCCAGTTCGTGGTCGCTTTTTGTTGAATAAACGGCTTCACCATTTCGCATTCCTGCTGAAAGATTACAGCTTTCCACTTTCATAGCTGTTTTCCCGGACTTGGCTTTCTTTACTTCTGTCATCGTCATCTGGCCGTCGCCCGGGGCTAGAATCAGTTCTACCGGGTTGTTCGATTCTTTCTCCTCCCCACTCGCACTGGCTACAATTCCATTTTTGATGTAAAGTTTTAACGTGCGGTTACACAGGTATTCCGTTGTACTTGTGGGCTCAGCCGGAGTTCCATTCGCTGCCTGGGACCTGGCATTTTTTGCAGAAGAGCAGGCGGCCCAACCAAGTGATAAGAGGCAACTTAGCAATAAAAACTTTGTCGTCACTGCCGTTTTGCTTACAGAACGTATTGGCTGAATCATGTGCTTAATTTTAAAGCAGGTAAAAAAAGCCGCAGGCCGACGAACGGCCCGCGGGGATTGATTGCTATGTGAGAAAAAAGTTCGTTTTCTTGACAGAGTAATACGAGTGACAAACTTCAATTATGACTGTAGGCCTATACATAAGCAACGCAAATAAAAGAGACATTTTTATGCTGCTTATTGAATAGCGGGATTAGCTACGTATTCCTGCCACAGAGCATCCACAGTCTTTCCGGTTAATTCTGTCCATGTTGTGTCGGAATAGGTTCTTTTACGGGCAGAATTGTCTAATAGCTTTACAAAATCCTTATTGTATTTCTGCGTGATCCAGACAAAAAAGCGGGCAGTGATACGGTAAGAACTGCTGTACTTGTGCTCCTGTTTCAGTGCAGGCATGCTCCAGTTTGCCTTTTCATTATTGAACCCTTCCGTAGCTCGTACATAGTCGGCAATGCCTTCAGTGACCCATCCCGGTACACCTCTATAGCCATAACCCTGCACCAAGTGCATGACTTCGTGGGTAACAACGTCGAGATCTTCGGGGTTTTTATCAAACCAGGCTGGGTTAAATCGCACGGTTGAACCGCCGGCTTCTGCAACACCGGTATACGTCGGGTCAATAAAGAAGGTAACAGTTTTTGGACTTTCGCTATTGTATTTGGCAATCAGCTTCGGGTATTGCATGAAATAGGCATCCACCAGTCGTGTTTTAAACGCCTTGCTGAGGGTATTCTCCTCGTCGCGGAAGATGAGCGTCAATCCGTCTTTGGCAATGGTATCAGGCCTGGTGTAGGTCTGTAGTTTTGCAGCAGGCTTTATGTCCTTTACACGATTGTACATCGCAGCATCGTCTTTCGAAAACGAATAAGGTGAACTGGCTTCGTCAGCTCCTCTTTGTTTGTTCGGTAAACTCGCCATTACAAAATTCAACACGCCGCCTTTTTGTAATTCATCATGCGGCAGCCAGTTTTTCGTCCATGGTTTGCCGTTGAATGTTATGCTTTGCACATACCTGTTTTGGTCAGAATTGTTCGGTGCATTAATGACAAGTTTTTTCCCGTTCTGCATTGCTACGGTTACTTTTTTAAAGAGTGGCGCACCAAGTACATATTGGTTTACACCCGGCGTAACCGGGTAAAAGCCCATCGCCGAAAAGACATACCAGGCAGAGGTCTGGCCGTTGTCTTCGTCGCCACAATAACCATCTGGTGTAGCCTTGTACAAGCGGTTCAGGCTTTCGCGAACCCAGTACTGTGCTTTCCACGGCTCGCCACCATAATTGTACAAGTAAATCATGTGCTGAATGGGCTGGTTGCCATGCGCATACTGACCCATACCTGCAATCTGCATTTCACGGATCTCGTGGATAACACCGCCATAGCCGCTTTCGTCAAACAATGGTGGTTGTGAAAACACTGAATCCAGCATACCAACAAATGCTGCGTTGCCACCCATGAGGTCACGCAGTCCGGCCACATCTTGGAAAACACTCCAGGAGTAATGCCAGCTATTGCCTTCGGTAAAGGCATCGCCCCACTTCAATGGATTGAACGGCGATAAAAATTCACCGCTTCTCTTCTTAGGCCGCATCAGTTTCGTCGTCGGGTCATAGAGATGGCGGTAATTCAGTGCACGGTTTGCATAAAGCTCTTGTTCTTCTTTTGGTCGTCCGAGAGCTTTAGCCAATTGGTAAATAGTGAAATCGTCGTAAGCATATTCAAGTGTTCTTGCGGCATTCTCGTTCACACGTACATCGTAGGGTACATAACCAAGGTCGTTATAAAAACGCACACCGGCCCGACCCACGGCTGTTATTGGTCCTTCGTTGTTGGCGCCGTGCAGTAGTGCTTCGTACAGCGTATTGATGTCGTAGCCACGCAGGCCTTTGATATAAGCATCTGATACAACTGATGCCGAGTTGTTACCAATCATAATGTTGGCATAACCCGGGCTGCTCCATTCGGGCAACCAGCCACCTTCTTTGTAATCGTTCAGCAGGCCTTCCTGCATTTCGCGGTTAATCTCGGGATAAGCAAAATTGAGAAAGGGATACAAGGCTCTGAAAGTGTCCCAGAACCCGGTGCCGGCAAACATATAACCGGGCTTTATGTCACCAGTGTAAGGACTCCAGTGTACCATTTTACCGGCAGCATCCATCTCGTACATTTTGTGCGGAAACTGCAAGGCACGGTATAAGCAGGAGTAGAACGTTCGTGTCTGGTCCACAGAGCCACCTTCGGCTTGCAATTTGGAAAGCTGCGTATTCCAGGCTGCCTTTGCTTTGCGGCTGGTCGCGTCAAAATGATCGCCGGCCAGTTCTCTTTTCAGGTTGATGTCCGCCTGCTCAATACTCACGAAAGAAGAAGCCACTCTTAAATGAACCTTCTCTCCTTTCGCTGTTTTAAATCCAATAACGCCGCCAGCATGATTAGCTGTTGTTTCCAGCGAATCGGCCAGTACACCATTGCCATTCCATGCTTTCGAGAACGTAAACGCCTTATCGAGATAAATAACAAAGTAGTTCTTGAAATTCTTCAGCGGGCCGCGACTATAACGGCTGCTATAGCCTACTATCTTCCTTTCTGATGGAATGACTTTTACATAAGAGCCACGGTCGAAGGCATCTACAATGATGTACGAGCTATCAGACTTTGGAAAAGTAAAGCGAAACTGTGCGGCCCTTTCTGTTGGTGTGATCTCCGTTGTCACGTCGGCATCAGCCAGGTACACACTGTAGTAGTATGGTTTAGATACTTCGGCTTTGTGAGAGAACCAGCTTGCCCGGTCATCTTCCTTGTATTTCAATTTGCCCGTAACCGGCATGATGGAGAACTGGCCGTAATCATTCATCCAGGGCGAAGGCTGGTGTGTTTGCTTAAAACCACGCAGCTTGTCAGATGCATACGTATAAGCCCAGCCATCACCCATCTTACCGGTTTGTGGCGTCCAGAAGTTCATGCCCCAGGGCACACAGATAGACGGATACGTATTGCCGTTCGAAAGCGAAGGTTTCGAGTCCGTTCCCATCAACGGATTGACCCATTCTACCGGATCTGTAATTTTGTTTACTGTTTGGCTACGCAGGTTCGGTGCGGCAGCGAACAGAAGAAAGATCAGTGACAGCTTTTTCATCATCATACTATTTATTGGGTGCAAGGCTTTGCATTAGCAGCAGCACCTGTATTTACAATCAATTTTAAAAAGGGCATTCGGACAAACTTGCTCTCATGTCGGAACGTACAGAACGAAAGAAACGGTATTGATAGAAAGATTTCGTAAGACAAACACACCGGTCTGCAGAAATTTGCTCTTTCCTTTCGCAGGTTATTTTGTGTAGATATCAATCCTACCTCCTTTTTTGAATAATTCATGTGGTACGAAATAGCCATTGATTTTCCTGCCATCAACATTGATGGATGACAGGTGCCGGCTTTTTCCTTTTTTCGTTATCGTCAGTGTTTTTCCGGTGCTTGTTTTCCATTTCACTTCATCAAAAAGAGGAACTGTAACCAAGTACTCCGGATCAGTAGCGGAGAACGTATACAAACCCAGCGCGGAGAACACATACCAAGCGGACATTTCACCTGCATCGTCCATACCACAAAGTGCCAATCCATCATCACCAATACCATACAACGTATTGAGGATGGTGTCGATTATCTTTTGTGATTTGTCGGGCTTGCCGATAAAGTAATACGCAAACGGCGCTTCGTGATCTGGCTGGTTGCCGTGGCAGTACTGTCCTATCATCGATTCCACATTACGTGCAATGTATTTTGGATTCCATGGCATCGTGAATAGTGAATCCAGTTTTGATTCAAATCCGTTTGCACCGCCGTAAAGGGAAATCAATCCTTTCATATCATGAGGCGCATAGAACGAGACCTGCCACGCATTGGCCTCACGGTACATGTATTCGTAATAAGGAAACTGCGGATTAAACGGTGTGATCCAATCGCCGTTTGCCAAGCGGCCACGCATGAACCGCGTTGATGGATCGAACATGTTTTTGTAATGCTGCGAACGTTTCATCAGCATGTTATAATTCGCTGTGTCGCCTAGCTTCGCCGCCATTTGCGCCAACGAATAATCATCGTATGAATACTCTAACGTTTTTGAAACGCCGGCACTAGCTACTGTTTCCACTTTGGGAGACGCAATGTGGGGCTCAGAGATGTAACCCTTCTGAACGTATTCTGCAAGATGCGGACGGGCACGACCTTCTACGGTAGCATTCTTCAACAACAACTTGTAGGTGCCTTCCACATCAAAGTTGTCTATGCCACGGAGGTAAGCACCGGTAATGGAAGAAGCGCCGTGATCACCGTGAAAAAATGTTGGCATAAAGCCAGTGTTGTCGCCGACATCTTTCATTGATTTTATGACATCGAGGGTCACTCCTGGCGAGATTAATCCAAGGAGTACATCTTTGTTTCGGTAGGTATCCCAGAGCGATGGCTCCGTATAATAAAGAAAATCGGCTTTCGCTACTTTTCTGCTTGCATTTGTGTATTCGCCATTCACATCGCTGCGGAGGGCCGGCCATAAAAACGAACGGTACAGGCTCGAATAAAACATCCGCTTTTGCTTTTCTGTTCCGCCTTTTACTTGGATGGACGAAAGAAGTTTTTCCCACGTATCGTTTGCTGCTTTTCGAATCGCTTCAAACGATTTGTTACCGATTTCCTGCCCAAGATTTTGTTTGGCGTTTGCAGTGCTAACGAATGATAAGCCTACCTGCATTTCAAGAGGCCGGTCCTGTCCGTTAGCAAGATGGACAATCGCGTAGCCGTTCTTTTTTCCCTCTTCCTTTTTTTCTAAACGTTCGATCGGTGTATTGAATGTTGCGTAGAAGTAAACATTTTCTCCGCTTTGAAAACCTTGCACGGCAGAAGGACCAACTTGTTCAATGTTCCAGGTACCAACGCGGCTGTTGGCCTTCGCTAAGTCAAAAAGAATCTGCCTGCCCTTTCCGTTTTTAAATTCATAACGATGAAAGCCACAGCGGAGTGTTGAAGTCAAACTAACGTTGATGTTGTAATCATCCAAATACACTTCATAGAATCCTGGTGAAGCGTTTTCCTTTTTGTGCGAAAACCGTGAACCGGATTTGTCAACCGTCCCTGAAAGTGGTAGCACTGGGATGTTGCACAAGTTCCAGTGGCCTTTGTTAGTATGGGTGAAACCTAAAATAATACTGTCTTCATATTCATAGCCGGCACCGGAGCCGTATTCCGTCATGGGACTTAACTGCACCATCGCGTTGGGAAGCGACGAACCAGGGAAGGTCAGTCCGGCCCAGCTTCTCCAGCCCTGCGGCAGTTCATAACCTAGAATCTTGGGATCGGTGAGTGGCGCTGTTCCAATAAAGGTGTTAACGTACCGCGTGTACGGCCCTTGTCCATTGCCCGTTGTAAAAAACAACAAAAACGCCAGCGCAAAACACCATCTATTTTTTACAGGGCTCTTTTTCATCGTTTATTCTCCATACTGGCTTATCATGCCGCTAACAGGTGTGGTTTCTCTTTGTATACTTTCCAGACAAACTCTCCAAAAATCGTATTGGCCCATGCAAACCATGAGCGGGTAAATTTCTTTGGATCGTCTTTGTGAAATCCTTCGTGCATAAAGCCGGTACCGGCATGTGTTGCTTTGAGGCTTGTTATGCAGGCTTTGATCTCGGCATCGCTTGTACTAGTCAATCCTCGCATTACAAGGCTCATCGGCCAGATCATGTCTTTGCCTACATGCGGACCGCCGATCCCCTCTGCCGCAGTGCCTTTATAGAAGAAAGGGTTATCGGTAGAAAGAAGCATCTTCCTTGTGTTTTGATAAACTGGATCAGTGACCTTCGTAGCACCCAAGTAAGGCAAAGAGATTAGACTGGGTACATTGGCATCGTCCATTAACAGGTGACTACCAAAACCATCGACTTCAAAAGCATAAACGTTACCGTACTTAGCATGTTTTACGGTGGCGTGCTTTGTGAGTGCAGCCGCAACTTCTTTTTCCAGCGCTGTAAGGGAAGATGAAAGCTGGTCATCACGATGCAGCGTCTTAACCATTTCAGCGGCCTGCCGCAGCGAAACGACGGCGAAGAAATTAGACGGTATCAGGAAGGAGAAAACAGTGGCATCGTCGCTTGGGCGAAAAGCTGAACTGATTAAACCCACTGGCTTTACCGGGTAACCATAACCGGCCATTGAACGGGTGTCTGTAGCGTTTGCAGTTGTGCGCTGAAAACGATAGGGTCCGTCGCCTTCTTTGCATTGCTGTTCCCGGAAGGTTTTTAAAGTAAGAGCAATGGCTTCTTTCCATTTTGCATCAAACGGTGCTGTGTCACCGGTTTGTTTCCAATAGGCATATGCCAGTCGAATGGGATAGCACAAACTGTCAATTTCCCATTTGCGTTCGTGCACACCGGGCTTCATGTCGGTGCGATCGGATTTCCATTCCCCACGCTTATTATCATCGCCATAAAATGCATTAGCGTACGGGTCTTTTAAGATGCAAGTTGTCTGGCGGTTTATCACGCCTGCGATTAATTGCTGTAACGGAACGTCACCTTTCATTAATGCCAGGTAAGGCCAGACCTGCGCACTGCTGTCCCGAAGCCACATGGCGTCAATATCTCCGGTGATCACATAAGTGTCTGGTCGACCATCGGTTGTTTTATGATAGACAGTTGTATCGAGTGTGTTGGGAAAACAGTTATGAAACAGCCAGGCCAGTTCTTTGTCTTTCACATTGGCTGAGAACTCAGCGATGGCTTTTTCTACTGCCACACTTGTAAAGTGCCGTTTGCCTTCCGCTACCCTCACCACAGGAAAATCTACTGGTAGCGCAGCGAAAGAAAATTTATTCAGCAACAGCCCCGCTCCTGCCAGACCTGTGTTTCGTATAAATTGTTTGCGGTTCATTCTTGCACCGTTGAAAAAAGCTGATGGAAAGGGATTATAAAAACGGGGTTAAAGCAGAAGGTTTATTGTTCGCGTTGCTTAAGTGATTCCGGCTATAGACCGGAATCACTTAGCGCTATTTGCATGCACATGCAATCGCGAGGTTTTAGACATGATTATTCGTATCTGATCAGACGCCATTCGGCCATTTGGAAAAGATTGTCTCCGTTATTTGCTGTCAGGAAAATTCGATAATGCGTATATGTAGCGTTTACGGTCGCTGGTAATTCAAACCTTCTGGTTTGCGTACGGGCACTGAAGAATTCATCAGTCCGGGTATCCAGGATCGTCCAGTTAGTGCCATCGTTTGAACCACGTAAGGTCCAGCTTTTTGGATCACGACCCGGCGCATCGTTTCCAGAGGTGAAAGTGTAGGCGCCCACGTTCGTTTCTGTCGGAAATCGCAGCTGAAACCATCCGGCAGGATTAAATCCGGAGTACAGGTATTTTGTAGCGGTGTTGTTGTCTACCAGTTTTGGAGAGCCTTCGTTATTCGTTGGCCCACCCGAATGCTCATTGCTTACAGTCAGTGTACCTTGGCTCGTCACGTCAACCGATTTGCGCTGGATAGTGTCGAACCGGAAATAAGCGGTTTGCAGTTGTGGATTGATAGGTCCATTGCTACTACTGACAAGTGTTATCGGCAACATGTACCGTACACCAAACATCATTCGGCTGGATGAAACATTCACTACAAGCGGGTTGGATGAAGTGGATCCAGCAGGTATGACAGAACTCAAGCCAGATATTGTATATACACTATCCGGCAACACCCGGTAAGCAGTGCCGTTTTGGGCATTGTAAGTTGCCACAAGAGCCGTATCCAGTTTAAAGGTCACCGCATTTTCTTTTGTCGAATACTTAAGACCACCGTATGCTGCGCCAAATGCTACCTCCTGTGGCTTCGTTGATAATTGCAGTTCAACAACAGACCTGGTGCCCGCTGCCTGCGGCATATAAACGGTTCCTTCGTTTTCCACATTGACATCTTTTTGTTTGTTGCACCCTACTGCTACACAGACACCAAAGAAGAGAACAGCGAACGGGAATAATATATTTTTTTTCATTGTTTTAATCTCGTTAGTGAACAATCAGATCAGACTACCAGCCAGTGTTTTGTTTGAGAACCGGAATACTCAACACTTCATTGGCCGGGATGGGAAACAGGTAATCTCTTTTCCGGAAGATGCGGGTTTCAAGCAGTGTCTTTGTGTAAAAAGCAGCACCGTTCTTCGTCATGTCCATTCCATAGAAAGGACCTGCATCAGTCTGCTCGGCAATCTTCCATCGACGGGTGTCGAAGTAGCGTACACTTTCAAATGCCAGTTCCACCCTGCGTTCGGCGCGGATTGCCTCCCGCATAGCCGCCTGACCTGCCGGTACCGGCAATGCGTTTACACCGGCTCCATACTGTGGCACGCCAGCTCTTTCGCGAATGAGGTTCAAGTATTTAAGGATATCCGGATCAGTAGGATTTGACTCGTTGAGTGCTTCAGCATAACTCAGGTACATCTCGGCTAGGCGCAGGTAAAGGCTGCCACGAGTCGCGTCGTCGGTATAAACGTTTTTACGAATGATATAACCGGTAGGCGACACATCGGAGGTGCTGCGGGAGCGGCCTGAATTGCCTGAAAACTCCATATTGGTTATAATCGGGTTTCCGTTCTGATCCCGGTAAAGCCAAGTCCTGTTGGTATAAGTAATGCCCGTGTAAAAACGTGGTTCGCGATTCACCCATTGGTTAAACGTACTGCGTGCTGCCACATCATCAGGCGATTGGAAATTGGAAAAGCCAGTGCTTTGATAGCCGGAAGCCGGGTCCGTAATAGGCCGACCGTTCGCCATAAAGTAGGCATCTACCTGCGCTTGTGTTGCACCGTTGGCGCCAGCGCCTCTTTGGTTTCCAAGGATTCCGTCATGGTAAGGCGTACGGTCGTACCGCATAAAGGTGCCGGAGTTGGCCCGGCCAAAAATCCATTCCTTGTTCCAGCTTACCAGGATCGCATCTCTGGTGGATAGATAGGCGGCACGGAACGGATCGGCATTACTGACACGGTATAGGTCTACAACACCAGGTACATAGGCCGTGATGAAGTCACGGTAAGCCTCTGCTGCTTTTGCCCATTTAGTTAGATCAACCGTCTGGCTGATGAGTTGTTTCCCATCATCGTTTTTAAGGGGCGCATAATCCGGGTTACCATTGAACAAGGGGCTGGCTGCTAACAACAGGGTCTGTGCTTTGTATGCTTTGCACACCCGTTGATTAAAGCGTCCGGAAGCAGCAAACGGACCTGTACTCATAGGCCCTATTTCTGCGAAGGCCTTATCAAATTCACTGACCACGTAAGCCACGCATTCGTCAAATGACGACCGAGCTTTGGCCAGATTAGTGCCGGTAGCCGTTACCGGAATCAGTTCGTCGCCTACTATTACCACTGGTCCATATATGCGCATTAACTGGTAGTAGAAAAAGGCGCGGAGTGCTCTTGCTTCTCCTTTGTACTGTGATTTTTGCTGCGCATCAAAATTCGTGGCGGTGGCGCCGTCAACACGTTGGATAAAATCAGTTGCATTGCGAATAGCGCGGTAATACTCCCTCCAATAATGGGCCACCGTTCCATCGGTATTACTCCAGGCGCTTTTATTCATCACCGTCGTATAGTTAAAGTCCCAGTTGAACTTGCCTTCATCTGCGGCACCGATCCATACACCGCTGTTTTCATTGCCGGCAAAGCGTTGGTTGTGCTCATTTGGCAGCGCATTGTAAATATTACCGAGGTACTTGTCAATGTTGGTCTGAGACTTAAACACGTCGTCAAGCGACAGTACGTTGTCGGGAACTGTATCGAGGTATTTTTTGCAGGAGGACAGCAGTAAAACAGTGCCCAGCATGCCTAATGTTATTATTCTTTTCATGTTTCCTGTTGAAAGTTTAAAGAGTGGCTTGAATACCAATGGTGAAATTGCGGGTGTTTGGGTAAGCGGAGCCGTTGCCGGTATTCAGCTCGGGATCCCACAGTTTGAATGGGCTCCAGTATAGCAGGTTAAGGCCCTGGCCATAGATTTTGGCATTCCGGAATCCTGCTTTTTGTACCCATCTTGAAGGCAGGCTTACACCCAGGTCAAGGGTTTTCAACCGCACAAAGTCAACGTCTTTGATCCACCAGGTGCTGGCTACGGAATTGTTCCTGTTTGGTCCGTTACCATAAGCTAAGCGTGGGTAAAAGGCATTCGGGTTCGGGTTGGCTTCCGTCCAACGGTCCTGTGCAACGGCAAACAGGTTGCTTCGTTCTGCACCCGTGCTGTTGTTAAAAGGAATAATACCGTCTCCGCTCAATTGGCGCACAGCGCCGCTGATTCCCTGGAAAAAGGCCCCGAAATAAAAGCCTTTATAGGTAAGATTGAAACCGCCACCCCATACGAGATTCGGTACGTCGCCATTTCCAATGCGGCGCTGATCAAGGTTATTGATAAGGCCATCGCCATTAAGGTCTTTATACTTAATATCTCCCGGACGGGGCTTGCCACCCAGCGGCAACTGATCGGCATGATTGTCAATTTCACGCTGCGATTGGAATAAGCCCTCTGCTACATAGCCAAAGTTCGACAGCACGTTAACGCCCCTGCGCTCCATGTAAGGGTGCGGCTGTACCGGCGCATCGTTATCAATCAATTTGTCGCGGTTGTAGGTAAACGTGGCACGGAGGTCAAGGTTAAAAGCACCAAGTTTTAAGTTGTTACCTTCAATGGTACCGTCGACACCGGCGTTGTCCATAACACCGACAGAAGCAAATGGTATATTATTGAGGCCTACGTAAAACGGAAGGCTTTGTCGTTGAATCAGGATGTCTGTACGACGCTCCTTAAAAAAGTCTACGATAACATTCAGGTGCGAGTTCAGGGTTCTGAACTCAACGCCGAGGTTTTGTTTGTGCGAAGTAGACCAGCCAATAGGATAACCATAGTCAGTAACCCGTACACCTCCGTTGGAAGGAATATTAACGTCGGGATAGTTTGAATTGTAACCTTGGGGAACACCGCTATTACCCCAGGTAAAGCCGGGCTGATTAATGTCATTCACGATGGTTAAAAAGCCAAAGCGGCGGCCACCACTGGCCGAACCTACATTACCATTGGAATACCGGAGTTTCAGGAATTGAATGGCACCGGAAAGCTCATCAAAGAATTTTTCACTGGAAACTACCCAGCCAATACCGACGGAAGGAAAAAAGCCAAAGCGCTTTTCGGGAGCAAAGTTTTCGGAACCATTGTAGCCGAAGTTACCTTCAACAAAATACTTCTCTTTGTATCCGTACGTTACACGGCCTACGTAGCCCTGCAGGCGTGAAGGCAGAGAGGCAGTGATATCACCGGCAGATGCATTGATGTTTTCACGTTGGTTATACACCAGCAAACCGGTCACGCTGTGGTCATTACCAAAACGGCGGTTATAGTTGATGGCGCCTTCAAAATAATTCTGTCGGTTACCCCCGTTTGCGTTAGCAAAGTTGAGGTTATCTGTACCGTTCGTAATTAAAGGCAGCAGGTTCACCGAACCATCGGCTTTGTAGGGATTGGCGGGATCAATTCGCCATGTGTTCCGTTGCCGGCTGCGAATGATACGCTGGACGCTGAAAATGTCATATGAGTATAAGGCGTATGCCGAAAGACCTTTGGTAATCATACCCAGGTCCTGCGTTACACGAAGGTTGGTGTATAACTGGTTGTTGAACGTATTCACAAACCCCATTTGGGTGAGCATTTCGTAGGGGCTCTTTTGCGCATTGGCTATATTGATACCAGGCACCAGGTTGCCAGGATACATGGTAGGATACAGGATAGGCGTTGTTTGCATCACCTGTTGAAAGATTTGCTGTGGGGAGTTATCAGCATTTCCATTGATTGCCGGGCGGTTCAGGTTCGATATATTACCCTGTATACCCAGTTCCACCTTGGTGGTTTTGGTCCAATCCATATCAACGTTGGTGGTTACGTTTAAACGACGAAACCGCGTATCACTGGTGTAGGTTTGCAAGCCATCGGTTTTCAGCAGGCTCGTTTCATCATAATAAGCAAACGACACGTAATACCGGGCTGCTTCTGCACCACCACGAACACTGAAGTTGGCACGACGGTTCGTGCCGTAATCGTTGAAGATTTCCCTCATCCAATTTACGTTTGGATAGAGGTAAGGCTGGTCGCCTTTCTCAGTGGCATCAATAACAGTCTGTGAGTACTCAGGCGCCAGCCCGGAGGCAATTTGGGCTTCGTTGCGCAGGCGCATGTAGGTTGGGCCATCGGTCAGTTTCGGTAACTTGGTGAAGCCGGTAATACCCTGGTTATAATTAACGACAATGGAAGGCTTGCCCAGGCGGCCACGTTTCGTGGTAATAAGAATAACACCATTCGCACCCGCCACACCATATACCGCAAGAGCGTTTGCATCCTTTAAAATGGTGAAAGAAGCAATGTCTTCAGGGTCAAAAGCATTAAGACCGCGGTTTTGCACACCATCGATTACAATCAACGGGCCCGAGGGGTTATTACCGAATGTAGAGATGCCGCGAATCCAAAGGTCGGCTGCGTTTTCACCTGGAAGGCCAGAACGTTGTACACCAACTACGCCGGCAATACGGCCGGCAAGCGTGGCACTAAGGTTAGCAACGGGCTGTTTTAATTCATCAACGTCTACACTGGACTGTGCACCCACTATGCTGATTTTCTTCGCCTTACCAAAGCCTACCACCACAACTTCCTGCATGTTGCCTTCGGCCGCATCCATAACGACCTCCATAGTCAGGGAGTTAACAGCAATGGTCTGTGGTTTAAAACCCACAGCCGTAAAAATCAAACTGGCGTTCTCCGGTATTGTAATGGAGAATTTGCCGTCAGCGTCAGTCTTCGTTGACTGTGCGGTATTTCCCGCCACTTGCACGGTAACACCGGGTACCGGTGCCCCTAAACGGTCGCGGACAATACCGGAAATTCGAATATCTGCTTCGTCCCAGTTAGCGTTTGGCGCTGGCTTCCCATCTGGAGTACCAGCGGCCTGCACTGACATCGGGAGAAACAAGGAGCTGAGGAAGGTGCCGCAAGAAAGCACGAGGAGAAGGATGACCTTCTGGAGAGCAGTCCCATTCATAAGTAGATAATTGGTTTGAATTGAAGTGATAAGATTAGCTCACTTTATTCTCACCTGGTGTCAATACACATAAAACGGAATGTTAACAGAAACTTAACGCGGGTATTTCCCTTCCTTTGCCTATATCCTGAATCGAAAAATTAGATAGGTTTACCTTATAACTGTTGTGATGAAAAAAGTCGACCGCACCTTGTTATACAAAGTAATTGCAGGTGTATGTTTTCTTGTTTTGTGTTTTACCCAGACGCTGCACATACGGAATATGTACAACGTGGAGAGCCGCAATTACAATCTGGACGAGAAAAACAAGATCAAAGAAACCTATGTAAAGAGCATTACCAACGACAAGCTATTTCCGGGCGGGGCACAAATCATCGATAGTATACTCATCCCCCAGTTGGCGATACTGGAAAAACTCTCCGCCAATGATAAGGCAGCATTTTCTAGGCATTCAAGAAAAATCTATGACAGCATATTCTTATCGCTGCAAAAGGCCAGCAACATGGATTCGCTGCTACGGGCCATCATGGAAAGAAATAATATCAAAACACCACTCGAATATGCTTTAATGATTCAAAGTATTGACCTGGCATTCAAACCAAATCAATATATCTCCTTTTTTAATGGGACTGACAGTTCCGTTTCATCTGCCGTTCCGATCGTTACGAATTTTGGGGCGAAGATTGGCGGAAATTTAAAAAAGCTCCATCCGGATAATGAAATATCGGGTCTCACGGTCAGCAGCCCGCTTGACCACAGTTACCGGATCCGGTTTACCTTACACTGCGATTCACCTGACAGGCTTAAGCATATCATTCTTGGTATGCTTCCTACGATCCTGGTTTCGGTGTTCTCTATCCTGGCAGTACTAATCATTTTCCTAATAACGCTTATCAACTGGCAAAAACAAAAGAAAATTTCCGAAGCCAAATCGGATTTTATCAACACAATCACCCATGAATTTCAGACGCCCTTGAGTGCGATTATAATTGCGAACAAAACAATTCAAAACGAAAACCAGGCTCTCAATAATGAGCGCCTGTCTTTTCTTAACGGCGTCATTAAAAGGCAGACCGAGAGACTAAATATTTTAATAAAACAAGTAGCAGGCAGCAACACTGATCATGGCATTGCGCTAAGACTTGCACCCTATCATGTAAACGAAGTTTTGGCGGAATTGATCATCGATTACCAGGTTAACCTCCAGGGCAAAAACACCAAGATCTTTTTTTGTGAAACGGCCGCTTTAGACCATGTATCATTAGACAAAATGCACTTTGTTTCCATCGTCATCAACCTGCTGGACAATGCCGTAAAGTACAACCACAAGCCCGCGAAAGAGCTACACATCTCCACTTCCAATGTCAATGAAAAATTACTTCGGCTATCGATCAGGGACAACGGTGATGGGATGAGTGAAAAGGTGCGAAAAAATATGTTTACCAAATTTTATCGTGACCCCTCCCTCACCCGGACAAATGAACCTGGCCTCGGACTCGGCCTTTACTTTACACAACAAAGTCTGAAGGCGCACAAATGGAAATATGAAGTAAAGAGTAAAGAAGGAATTGGAACGGAATTTATCATTTACATACCGCTGGCACCTACACAAGCCCTTACACCAGAAAAAGAGCGGTTGCAAACCAGCCATGCTTAACCAAGAAAACTACCTGCAATGACCAAGAAGATTTTGTTTGCTGAAGACAACAACGATTTAGGCAACCTAATTAAGCAGTATTTAGAAACAAAGGGTTTTAACATAGAATGGCATATCGACTCCACCGAAGCTATTAATGCATTTCGTCAACACCCAGCTGAATATGCCATGTGCCTTCTGGATGTGCAAATGCCACACAAGAGCGGGTTTGAACTTGCCCAGGAAATTATTCGTGTCAATGATACTATTCCTTTTGTATTTCTTACAGCGAGAACTGAAAAACAGGACAGGCTACAAGGGTTGGATATCGGTGCCGCAGATTACATCGTTAAACCGTTTGATATCGATGAATTGGTGCTGCGTATCAGAAACATCATAAAAAGAACTACCGGCCATCAGTTTGAAGAGACCACCCGTAACATCACCATTGGCGATATTGTGTATAACAAAGAACAACTCACCCTTACTTTGCCTAACAATAAAGTAGTGACGCTTACCCTTCGCGAATCAGAACTGCTGGAATATTTCCAGGCAAACAAAAACAGGAGAATTAAAAAGGAAGAAATACTGGTGGCTTTATGGGGCGTGAATGACTACTTCTTAGGGCGAAGCCTTGACGTGTTTCTTTCACGTCTTCGAAAAATGTTGTCAAGTTCTTCCAAGGTTCGAATCAGTAATGTGTACGGCGCCGGCTACATTTTCACCATAGCAGAGAATTAAGTGGTTCGAAATATGACTCTATGGTTCCATCCTAACGAGTCTGGAAATAAAAATTGGGATCGATTAATCGGCTTTTAAACTGGGTGCTGCGATACATAAACAGAGGCTGCGATTCGTCGATTTGACTCACCGACCTATTTCGGAAGATAAGTAAACAAAAGTGCGGCTAATAATGCACCGATAAAGGGTCCAACGATCGGTATCCATGCATATCTCCAATCACTACTTCCTTTAGTACCAATTGGCAGAATTGCATGCATGATCCTTGGTGCTAAATCCCTAACTGGATTTATCGCATACCCTGTTGGCCCTCCTAAACTAAGGCCAATCCCTAAGACAAGCAATGCTACTGGCAAAGCGTCCAGCGCTCCTAAACTGCTGGACGGAGCAATTACGAAGAGCACACCAAGGATCAGTACAAAGGTTCCGATTATTTCAGTTACCAGGTTGTGAAAGGGACTGCGAATAGCAGGTCCTGTTGAGAATACCGCTAGTTTTGTGGCTGTATCGTCTGTGCTGGTTAAGTGTTGGTAATAGGCTGCCCACACGCCAACAGTACCCAGCATAGCGCCAATCATTTGACCGGCTATATAGTTTGGAACTACACCCCAGGTTATCTTACCAAGTACTGCCAGCGCCAACGTCACAGCGGGATTTAAATGCGCTCCGCTGGTTTTGGAAGCTGCAAACACTCCCACGAACACAGCCATCGCCCATCCAAGCGTAATGACGATCCAGCCGCTGTTGGCACCTTTGGTTTTATTTAATATCACATTGGCAACAACTCCATTGCCTAACACAATTAATAGGAATGTTCCGATAATCTCTCCGGTGAATATGTTCATGGTGGTAGATTTTATTTTATATGCATCAGACATCTATTCTTCTGTCCAGGCTTGAGCCGCACGGATGGCTTTCTTCCAGTTATTTTGATGTTTGACTCTACTGTCTTCGTTCATACCGGCTTCGAAGCCACGCTCCTTTTGCCAATATGCCTCTACTTCTTTGATGTCGTTCCAAAAGCCAACCGCCAGCCCAGCCAGGTAAGCTGCACCGAGCGCCGTTGTTTCCGTTATCTGCGGTCTTATTACTGACGTATTCAGAATATCGGCCTGGAATTGCATCAGGTAGTTATTGACTGTGGCGCCGCCATCCACCCTCACTTCTTTTATTGCTAAACCTGCATCAGCTTCCATTGCTTTTAATACGTCCATGGTTTGGTAGGCAATACTTTCCACAGCAGCTCTTGCAATATGAGCATCGGTGCTTCCTCTCGTTAGTCCTACTATCAATCCTCTTGCGTGCTGGTTCCAATACGGTGCTCCTAAACCAGTAAAGGCTGGCACCATGTATACGCCCCCGTTATCCTGTGCTTTCAGGCTAAGCGCTTCAACGTCGGCTGAAGTTTGAATTAACTTCAAACCATCCCGCAACCACTGTACCACTGCACCCGCAATGAACACGCTGCCCTCCAGCGCATACTGCACTTCGTTCCCAATTTTCCACGCAACGGTCGTCAACAGATTATTGTGTGAAGTAACAGGCTTTGTTCCCGTATTCATTAGCATAAAACATCCTGTTCCATACGTATTCTTCACCATTCCGGGATGAATGCACATTTGTCCGAACAAAGCTGCCTGTTGGTCGCCTGCTATACCGCTGATAGGAACGTCTGCTGCCGTCAACAAATGTTGTGTGTGACCGTAAATTTCACTACTGGAGCAAACCTCGGGCAGCATCGATTTAGGAACAGTGAACAAGGTTAGTAAATCGTCATCCCACTGCATGGTATGGATGTTAAAGAACATGGTCCGGGATGCATTGGTTACATCTGTTACATGACGTTTGCCGTTTGTAAGCTTCCATACGAGCCAGCTATCGATTGTTCCAAAACAAAGCTCTCCGTTTTCTGCTTTACCTCTTGCTCCCGGCACGTTATCCAGTATCCACTTTACTTTCGTTGCAGAAAAATAAGCATCGGTTACAAGACCTGTTTTTTCCTTTATGGCAGCAGCAGATCCATCCCGCTTTAACTCATCACAATATTCGGAAGTACGCCGGTCCTGCCAAACGATAGCATTGTAAACAGGCTGCGATGATACACGATCCCATACCACAGCTGTTTCTCTTTGGTTAGTGATGCCGATAGACGCAATGTCGTGAATGGTAAGCCCTGCTTTCAAGATTGCTTCTGTGGCCACACCAAGCTGCGTGGACCATATCTCATTAGCATCATGCTCCACCCATCCCGGTTGCGGGAAAATCTGAGTAAACTCTTTTTGCGCGACGGAAACGATATCTCCGTTTCTGTCGAAAATGATGGCTCGTGAACTGGTCGTTCCCTGGTCTAAGGCTAAGATGAATTTTGACATGCAAGCAGTATTTGTTGTTCGAACGGTTTTGGCCTTTGAAGGCTGAATATAAAACAGAATGCTACAAAACGATGATCCTTTTTTCGCACCTTCTAAACAGATTGAGCTGCATGATCCGCTTGAATAATTAACGACAATGGGAACGATCTGGCAAACAACAATGATAAAGCAGTTTCCCAAAGAACTCACCCTTTATCGTTATTATTTTAGTTGCAGAAAAAGATCCGGGTAGTCAGTGATAATTCCGTCTACTTTCAAAGCGAGCAACCGTTGCATTTCTTCTAAACTGTTTACTGTCCATGGTACAACCTTCATATTCTTCTGTCGACACCGTTCCATTAACGCAGGTGTTACCAATGAATAATGCGGACTGTAAACTGCAGGTGTGAAGCCAAGCTCTTTTAACTGTTCGTCCAGTGTACGTTTGTCAGCGCCTTCCATCAACAGCGAGGTTGTTATCTTTGGATATTTGCTATGCATAACCTGTAAAGCCCTTGGATCAAAAGACTGTATCGTGGTCCTGCCTGTTGTTCTTTGCGCATTGATCACTGCCACCACCAGGTCAACAAATTCTTCGATCACGGGATGCTTCTTACGGTCATTTTCTGGCTTTGACTTGATCTCGATATTGTAAAACACCGGTCTTCCTCTCTCCTTCGCAGCCTTTTCCGTAGCATCCAGCAATTCTGATAACAACGGCTTTTGTACAGCCATTTTCTGTTGCCTCGGAAAATCAGGATGCGGTTTCAATCCAACATCATATTTCCGGATGCTGTCGTAAGGCATCGTATATAAAAGTCGTTTTTCCGCTTCTGCTTTGATGAGTGTCTTGCCTTCAGGAGTGGTGGTAATGTTCTGATGAAAAAAAACATCATGAGATAAAACCACCTTGTTGTCTTTTGAAATCACTACATCCATTTCCAAAGTGGTGACTCCCAACTCTAGTGCTTTCAGCATTGCAGGAACCGTGTTTTCCGGCATCAATCCCCTGCTGCCGCGATGGCCCTGTTTGTCCAAACCGTTTTGAACAGACGTAGACGTAATTTGTTTCGTGTTTTTGCAGGCCAACAGCGAGCAAGCGACTAGCATTAATATCGTCGTTTTCTTCATCTTGGTTAGTTTTCGAGATACTTTCCTTTTTTCAGAATTGCAGCCCAGAGTTTATATCCTTCTGCTGTAAGATGCAAACCGTCTTCTGTGTATTTTTTATCCATCTTTTTGTCGGCGTTCAAATAATGGGGATAAAGGTCAATTAGTGTGATTCTTTCTTTTGTAGCCAGCTTTTTCAACTCAGCATTGACATAAAGAATATGCTCGTCTTTGTTAGAATGATTTTTAAACTGCGTGAACTCATTGTTCACCGGCATAAGCGTATGAAAGTAGATCCTTGTTTTCGGGGATTCTGTCTTGATGCGCTGGATGATCTTCCTATAATTATCAATAATGAAACTATCCGGGACATTGCGGGAAATGTCGTTGATACCTATCAGTATGAAAACCTTCGCGGGCCTTCCTTCTGTGATTTCACTTAGCCTTTCTAAGACCCCAAACGTAATATCGCCGGAGATGCCACGGTTACGAACATTTGTCTTTCCCAACAGTTCCATCCAATCGGTACCGGCCATAATGCTGTTTCCTAAAAAAATAATGTCTTTTGTTGAGTTGGGGTAGCTCCTGAACAGGTCAATTTTTAATTGAAAGTTATTCGGACGAAAAGTGCTGTCCCACTTGGGCTTTTGGGCGTAGGCAGCAACAGCAATAAAGGCTACAAGCAATGTCAGGATAGTTTTCTTTATCATTGTTATTTGGTAGCGTACAATTTTGTAATCATGGGTTGATCCATTTCTTTTGTCTTCTATTGCAAACATATCCTGTCCGTTATCACCTTTTTTTAATGTTGGTTATAATAATTGGTCACTGTCCGATACAATTTTTGGATGAGCCGATTACTTCTCGTAAACGATCTTGAGACTATGAGTTGGAAAACTGAAAGCTTGCAAAAAATCGTAATGATCAATACGAAGTCCCTCATTTAAGGTGTTCGTATCAGGCGGTCAGTTGATGTGTTTCGGTGTATTGTTTTCCAAAGCGATCTGTCGCTACTACTTTGAATAACTTAGTTGTTATAGGAACTACTGCTCCAAACATATGCTTGTTCTTTTTAGGTTCAGCAAATCCACGCGGTTTTGGAAGATCGGGTCCTAACATTGCTTTGTAAGCATCAGGGTCAAATCCTTCAATCATTTCTAATGCACCTTTGCTGACACCATCAACCCAGTATTCGGTTTTCCAGGCCGGATCATAGTTCCAGATGTTTACCAACAGTTGTTTATCCGTTGCTGTAAGGTCTGTTGCATAAATTTTCATCTGGTAGTCGGCAGGTTTACCGGTCGATTGGTAATACCAGCCAAGTTGTGTACCCTTCACTTTATATACACCATAGCCACACGGCGTGCCATCCTCGCAAACAGGACCAGTCCACCACGCACCGCATACCGTTCCGTGATTATGCTCATAGATGTCTCCAGTGATTGCATTCACGTTGTAATGCGTGTGGCCGGACATAATGTGTACCTGGCGACCTTCCAATAAAGCGTAAAGCGCTTCGTTATTTTTTGTTGCTTTATGTACGGGGATATGCACACACAAAACAATCAGCCTGTCCTTGGGTACATAAGCAAGGTCCTTTTGCAGCCAGTCAAGCTGGTGTTGCTGAATATAGCCATCGTACTTCCTATCTACACCGAGATATCTGACATTATCCATCACTACGTAATGCACTTGGCCACGGTTAAACGAATAATAAGTTGGACCGTACCTCAAAGAGAAGGTGTCATCCGATGTTTCATCGCCGCCTTTGCGGTAATCCATATCGTGGTTGCCCAAACATTGAAAAAACGGAATACCCATTTGTGCAACTGCTTTATCGTACTCCGGGAACAACTCGAGTTTGTCCCAAACAATGTCGCCTACTGTGATGCCATGCAAAAGGGTTTCGGTACCGGCTGCCGCCACTAATTTTTGCACATCCGGTACCGACTGGGTCATCATTTTTTCAATGTCCTTTGCATTGGCAACCTGTGGGTCTGCCCAAATGATGAACTGGTGCTCATTGTCATCTTTGTCCAATGGCGTGAGTTCAAAGTTGACTTCGTTAGCAGTAGCAATTTCCTGCAGCAAACGATAATGCTTCGCTATGCCTTTTTCATTTAAGAAAGAATAGCCAGATGGTATGGAAACGAACAGCGCTACGGCTTCAGGATGTGGTTCCAGTTGAAATCGTCCGTTCTTATCTGTAGCAATCACGCTGTAGCCATCACTAACAACCACATCTTTGAGGCCTGTTCCTTTGGTAGCAACGGTGCCTTTCAGTGTTTTCCCGTTAAGTTGCAAAGCCTTGGCTGGCGAACACCGGGAAAGGAAAAGTCCACCGGTTAACCAAGCAAGGCTTTGCAGAAAACGTCTTCTTTGCATTTTATATCACAACTAATTTGAAGTCTCTTTTGCGATTTGTTTATTCTTCAATAGTGGTTCCACCTTCAATGGCAGCTACTGTTGACGTAGTGGTCAGTACTACAGGCACCTGAATACGGGCAGTTGTCCAACGGCCACTTGTCCGGTTATATGTGCCACCCAGTTTAGCGAAATTGGTTGCAGGAGGGAACGCAAATTTTCCTGTGTTTGATCCCTGGTTAAAAAATGGCTGCAAAGCAAGATTTGAAGGGTTCTTTTCATCGTAATAATCGGTATTGGTAATACGGTAACCTCTTTCTGGTGGGCCAGGTGTGTAAATCATGCCGGCACCGCCAAAGAAAATCACATCAACCGGGATAGTTGCAGCAACCGGGTTGATGTTATCAAAGACAGCGATTCCAGCCGCATTGCCACTGTTCGCTAACAGGTTGGTGGTTTTTGTACCAAAACCGTCACCATCCTCAGTCGAATACATTTTTCCGAACCATTTTGATGAACTGATGTCAGTAGAACCTGCACCCCAGATGTTTTTATTCCCTCCCACATAGAAGTACTGACCTCTCTGAACTGTACCCGAAGTCAGATTGAATTTATATGTACGCTGGCCTCCCGTTGCCCAGCCTTCAGCAGGAAAGCCGGTGGGTACATTAGCACCTGCATTATTCGTCACAACGATGGAAAATGGGGTAACTGCAAAATCAATATTCCTTGTTGCCATCAATTGAATGTATTCATAGTTGGCATCGGTACCAGCAGGGTCTACGAGGTAGCCCGTGATAATTATTGATGCAATTTTTGGAGCGGTAGCGCTCAGAATAGTTATATCACTTTCTACTCGCGGCCACAGCTTTGGCACACCATCCTGGCCGTTAAATACAATTCCAGTGAAGTTCGAAAGGAATGGTAAAGGCTTATTTGCAAAAGCTGCTCCTGCTTCTGTATGGAGCATAATTTTACCAAAGCCGTCATTTATTTCCCGATCGCCAGCATAAGTTGAACCAGGTGCCAGGTTAGGATCAAAGCCCGCTCTTGTTATTGAGATCAGCGTACTTTCATAATTAAAAGGGGCTGCCAATATTTGGTTTGTTCTGACAATTACCGGACTAAGCGGACGGCCAGCAGCTACTTTTTTGATTTGGTTTGTAGAAATACCTGTTAGTTGAAGTATACCTCCAGCTCTTTTCAGTACAGCCCCTTCCACTGATATTTCCACTGAATCACCAGGGACATAATTAGCAGCTTCTGTTCCTAACGGAATAGCAATTCCACGTAGCTGCGATAGACGTCTTCTGTCCTGCAAAACCAATAGGCCTGCAGGAGTATTGCCACCAGAGTGATCCGAGATGACGACTCCGGCAATCTTATCTGCGCCGAACAAATTCTCTTTCGTCAATTTTACATCCTCTCCTTTATAAAGGTCTCGCACATCGTATAGAGCAACGTAGGGGCTTAACGTACCCCCGGGATAGTTGCTTTCTTTTTTACAACCGCCCAACAATGCAATAGTAAAAAGGCTGGCGAAGTATATGATGAATTTTTTCATTGTTTGTTATTTGAACAGATTAATGAAATCGGCATGTTTTCTATCATGGTTTTTGCCACCATACCGGGGTTGAAATAACGTCCGGTCCTTGTGATGCCACAGCAGCCTGGTAATTGGTCGGGTTCGTTGATTGTACGTAAACAGGATACACCATTCTTGCCGGCATCACACCACCATTGCGTAGTCCCGCGCCTTTGGGTAAAGTCGGATACCCCGTACGACGGTACTCAAACCATTGCTGCATATCCGTGAGGAATAATGCATAGTATTTCTGTAAATGGATCCGCTCCATGCGCTGGGCGAGACTGGTAGCTGTGCTCCACTGCATATCAGCATCCTGGAGATAGGTAGTTACCGGCACATTCCAGGTTGGGATCCATTGTTTGATACTTGCCTCTACACCCTGGTTATAATGTGTTTCAGCAGAACTGCTGATATACCCTTTCAACGCAGCTTCTGCGAGAATAAACTTCAACTCTGCGTAGTTCATGATCATACCGGCCAACGGCTCGTTCTGAAGCGAAAACGCCGATGTTGAAGAATAGAAATAGGATTTTTTATCAGGGATAGAACCAGGAACATAACCACTTGGAATTCCGGTTAAGGATCCTTGGAAAGGAGCAATTCCCCAACGGTTGAAATTAGGAACAGTTCCCAGGTTCTGGTCAATGCGTGGATCTCTCCAAGTAATCAGGTTGTCAATAAAAAAGGAAGCAACACCGGGAAAACGGAAGTCTTGTTCTCTAACAGACATCAATGGAGAAATATAGGGTGGAGCTCCGGTCCAACGAAGAATTGCTGATTCATCATTGCTCGCCATAATTGGATAGTTGCCGGCATTGGTTTCAACAATGTCTCTAATCTTGGCCCGCACTTCCGTTGCCACTTCTGCCTTACCAGAAAGGCGCATTAGTAAACGCAGATAAAGTGAGTTGCCGAATTTGCGCCATTTTAAAATGGAGCCATTGTAAACCGGGTCGCTCGATGCTACAATCGATGTATTGCTAGCAAGCAAAGTGTTCGCTTCTTCCAGCCTTTTAAAGATATCCATGTAAATATCTTTTTGCTTATCGAACACAGGCTCTAAAATGCCACCCAGTTCTTTTTTTGCTTTGTTTGACTGGAAATAAGGCACATCGCCGTAAGTATCCGTTAACAGCGAGTAAATCCAAGACTGGCAAATGAGTGATATACCCTGGTAGGAACGATTAAAGTGAAGCGGTTGCCGAGCAAGTGTGTCAATGTCCTTAAAGTTGGTTAGTTCAGCGTACCAACCGTTCCATGTGTAATCACTAAGGTTTGGGCGATAGTCATAACGGAAAACCTGTCCTTCTCCATCGTTCACACTCACCGTTACCTGCATCAACTCATTGTTGAAATTGCGGTTGCGAAGCATGTTATAGGTCATTGTGCTAACCAATGCCGGCGCAAGTAGTTGCTGAGGAGAAGCTTCGACCACATTATTCGGATCGGTATTTATCTCTTTAAAATCTTTTGTGCACGAAGACAGCAGAGAGCCAACTAAGACTGCAGCTACCGCCATTTTTGTATAGTAATTCGTAATCTTTTTCATAAAGAATATTTTTAAAAGCCAACGACTAGGTTTACACCCAACGTGCGGGTTGAAGGAAATTGTCCAATCTCAAAACCTCGAACAATATCGGTGCCTGACAATGTTCCGAACTCCGGATCAAAAGCTGGCCATGATGACCAGATGAACAAGTCGCGACCATAGATCCCAAGCGTTGCACGTTGCAATCCAAGCTTTTTCGTCAGGTTCGGCGAAATGGTATAATCCAATCTAGCCTCACGCAGTTTGATGAAATCGGTGCTGAATGTACTGCCCTCAGCATTATCGATTCCGTAATGGCTGCGGTAGTATTCATCAATGTCGGTAGCTATAGTTGTATTAGGAACATATTTTCCAGTCGCATCCATCACTACTCCGTTACCGATGATACCATTGTAACGGCCGGGTAAGGTATTCTTCGTTTTACCCTGCTCAGCTAATTTGTAATGAGTGAGTGAATGTGATACGCCGCCCCACTGGCCATCAAACAAAACATTCAGCCGGAATCCTTTGTATTGGAACGTATTCGTGATTCCCATTTTACCTCGCGGAATTGTGTTGCCAAGGTATACTACATCCTGTGTGATTCTGGCAAAGCCTGTTTGCGCATCATAAACTACTTGGCCATCCGGAGCTCTTACATATCCGCGTCCATAAACATCACCCATACTGCCACCAATCTTGGCTACGATTTGTCCGCCACCTACAGGGCCGGTTTGCAGAACCACTGAACTGTCATTCAATTCATCAATCCTATTTTGATTGGCGGAGAAGACCACGTTAGTAGTCCACCGGAATCCATTCCTCGAAGAAAGCATGGTGGTGTTTAAACCAACTTCAACGCCCCTGTTGCTAACGCGGCCTGCGTTGATCAACTGGCGAGCATAACCTGATGAACGATCAACTACTCGTTGCAGTATTTGGTCCTTGGTGGTACCAGAATATGCCGCTACATCAAGATTAATACGATTGAAAAGACGAACATTCAGTCCCGCTTCGTAAGTGATCGTACGCAGCGGTTTCAAATCTGGGTTAGCTAGCAAAGATGGGTTTTGTAAACCGCCACTAAATAAAAGACCTGTCGTCTGGTAATTATAGGCCGTCAGGTAAGGATTCGTACCGCCACTTCCTACGCTGGAGGCAGAGAAACGAAGCTTTGCGAAATTGACGCTTTTGGGCAATCGAACAGCATCTGATAAAATGAAGCTGGCATTTGCAGATGGATAAAAGAAGCCCGCGTTTTCAGTGCGCTCCGGTGTGGCCAAAACCGAGTTCCAGTCTTGCCGGGCGGTTAAGTCTAGGAAGAGGATATTTTTATAACCAGCGGAGGCCAAACCGTAAAAGCTATTAATAACATAACGGCTGTTATACGGAAGGCTTAATAAAGGACCCATGCTGTTTGCCATCGTGTAAAGGCCCGGCGTCCATAAAGAATCTGCCCGAACCTCATCACGGTTATAACGGTTGTGTAGTGTGCTTCCACCAAACGAAACTGAAAAGTCAAAATCGGGGTTCAACTTGCGGTTATACTTCAAAAGAAAGTCCGTTGTAATTTCCTGTGAGAATAGGTTCTGAGTACGGAAGCTCCCTCGCTGAAATTTTGATCCGGCATCGTAAGGCCTTTCCTGTGCTCTTTGTTCGTAACCCATATCGAGCGAGGTACGCACCAACAGGTTCAGGTCCTTTGTAAAGTTGTAAGTGGCCTGCACATTTCCAGTTAAGCCATGACGATTGCTGCGGTTAATGAATTCATATGACACCGCGTATGGGTTTTCAGGGAAAGTACTAAACGGATAAAAGATTCGGCGGTCTTCTTGTCCTCTTACCCAGTATTCTTTCAGCCAGTCGAGGTCTGCATTTGGTTGCCAGAACATAAACCAGTACATGATGGATTGGTTACCGTAACCTGCACCCGGAAGGTTATCACTTCTCTTATTTGTATAGTTAAGCTTCGATGCGATTTGCAATTTGTCATTGACCTTCGAGTTTACTGAAAGGGCAATTGTGTTTCTTTTATATCCAGTGTTCGGGATGATCCACTTGTTCCTAACATCGGTGAAAGAAAAACGAGCAGATGTTCTATCTGTGCCACCGTCGACGCTGATCGAATTAGTGACTGTCTGGCCGGTATTGAAAAAATTGCGGATCTTGTTTGGATAGGCGACCCAAGGTGTTCTTTCTGTGCCCTGTCTTTGTGTTGCCGGATCATACTGAAAAAAGCTCTGGCCATTAAAGCGTGGACCATAAGCGGAACTGGTAGCACTGGTGCTCGGGCCATCAGCCGACGCACCAAACGAATAGTAAGGTGCCCCATCAAGTCCCTGCCCGTATTCGTATTGGAAATCCGGCCAGCGATTCACCCGTTCCATAGAAGCATTTGAGTTTAATGTAATGCCCCACCCTTTTCTTTTTTGACTGCCTGACTTGGTTGTAATAATGATAGCACCGTTAGCGCCACGTTGACCATATAGTGCGGCGGCTCCTGGGCCTTTTAAAACGGTAACTGTTTCGATGTCTTCCGGGTTAATGTCATTCAATCCACTACCATAATCTGCCGGCATATTATCGCTGCTTGTTCCGTAGGCCGACTCACCTCCAATTGCAGTTCGTCTCCCGCTACCTTGGTTAATGACAACGCCGTCTACCACTATCAACGCTTCGTTATCACCGGTCAAATTGTTTTCACCACGAAGGATAATTTTATTAGAACCGGTAGGTCCGCTGTTCGACCGAACAAGCTGTAAACCCGCAACTTTCCCTGACAGCGCATCAGTCCAGTTGCTCGAAATCGCTTCAGTCAGCTGTTCGCCTTTTACCGTAGTTGTGGAATAGCCAAGTGCTTTTTCTTCCCTGCGTATGCCGAGTGCGGTCACCACGACATTTTCCATTTGCGCAGTTGAACCAGCCAGGCTAAAATCAATTGTTGCCTGTGAACCCACCACACTCTCCCGGGTTTGAAATCCAACAGCGGTAACGACCAGAGTTTGTCCAGGGCTAACTTGAATTGAAAAAGCACCGCGGTCGTTGGTTACAACCCGGGTCTGGGTTCCCTTTACCTGAACCGTTGCTTGTGCAACCGGCTGTCCGTCCTCGGTGTTTCTTACAACGCCGGTTATTGTTTTTTGCTGGGCCGAAGCGGTCATTGCAGCCAGCAGAAGGAAGAATGTGAAAGCCCATAGTCTGGCTTTCAAAATTCTTTCAGCAGCAATCTCAATAATTCTCATACGTTAATTGATTGTATTTTAAGAATGGAGTGAAACACGTTCTTTTTTCCAGGTTAAAGCAGTAAATACTACGGCCAGGATGCATGACGCCAACAACACATAAAACCCTCCATCCCAACCCCACGCATCTACTACGTAACCCATGGCGGCATTTGCGAATACGGCACCGCCTAAATAGCCAAATAAACCAGTCAACCCTGCTGCGGTACCTGCTGCTTTCTTCGGCACAAGGTCCAGCGCATGCACACCAATCAGCATTACCGGTCCATAAATCAGGAAACCGATGGCGATGAGTGCAATGTTATCAACGAGCGGATTACCCGGCGGATTTTTCCAATACACAAACACGGCTACAGTTACCAATAGCATATAGATGATTGTAGCCGGTGCCCGACGACCACCAAACACTTTGTCGCTAAGCCAGCCGCATAACAATGTTCCTGGAATGCCGGCCCATTCGTATAAGAAATAGGCCCAACCGGTTGCGTTCAAAGAAAAACCTTTGGCTTCTTTCAGATAGGTAGGAGACCAATCTAACACGCCATAGCGCACCAAATAAATGAATGCATTTGCCATAGCGATGTACCAGATTAGTTTGTTGACCAACACGTAATCCAGCAGTATTTGCCGTGTGCTTAGTTCTTTTTCGTGCGACTCGTTGTATTCCTTTGTATAGGTGTTCTTGTATTTTTCAATTGGCGGAAGGCCGCATGATTGCGGTGTATCTCTCACTAACAAATAAGTAATAAAGGCTACCAACAAAGCAATAACACCAGGAAAAAATAACTTACCCTGCCAGGTTCCGAAAACAGTCAAACCTGCAATCGCAATCGGCGCCATCAACCCTCCACCGACGTTATGAGCCACATTCCAGATTGACATTTTTGTACCGCGTTCTTTCAAAGAGAACCAGTGTACCACTACCCGGCCGCACGGCGGCCAACCCATGCCTTGAAACCAGCCATTGATGAATAGCAAGGCGAACATGATACCGATTGAAGCTGTCGCGAATGGGAACAAACCCATCACAATCATGGTTAGTGCAGATAAAACTAATCCGGCGGTTAGAAACACTCGTGCATCGCTTCTGTCTGAAACTGTACCCATTACAAACTTGCTGATACCGTAAGAGATCGAAATTGCCGAAAGTGCAACACCAAGATCCGACTTTGTATAGCCTTGTTGAATAAGGTCAGGCATGACCATTGAAAAATTCTTGCGCAGCAAATAATAGCCTGCATATCCAATGAATATGCCTATAAAGACCTGCAGCCGCAGTTTTTTATAGGCTGGATCGATGCGTTCAAATGGCAGCTCGTCTTTGTGTGCAGCAGGCTTTAAAATTTGCGTAACACTCATATAGCGGAAAGCCAATCGTTTTAATTCTGTTTCAAAATATATTGCTGTGCAAGCTTTTTGTATTGGGCAACTTCACTTTCAATCCAGCTCTCGTCTTTGCCTAGCGCTTCAGCCATTAGTCGGGCTACTTCCGGGCAAATGCGAATACTTTCTTTCGCATCCAAGAACAAGGCCCGGGTGCGACGTGATAAAACATCTTCAACCGTTCGGGCCATCTCGTGTTGTACCGCCCATTGAACCTGTGTTTTGTGAATCTTGAGGCTATCACTGATCCATATCCCGGCGCTACCGTTCATGCTTTGCTTTAACAGCGTGGCATCACTGCCATAGAAATAAAATGGATCGTTCCAGTTTACCTTTTCCGCATAGCCATGAATTTGAAGAGATGCTGTAGCGGGTTTACGATGATTCCAATCGAGTTGTTGTTCGATTCGGTTGACCATGTCCTCTCCCATCTTTCGGAAGGTCGTCCATTTGCCGCCCAGGATGGTAAAAAGGTTTGATGGCGATACGATTATTTTATGGCTGCGGGATATTTCTTTTGTTTTTTGTTCGCCCTGTTTTGGCGCTGCTAATGGTCGGAGCCCTGCAAACACGCTGAGCACATCGTCCCGGGTTGGTTTAGCGGTAAGATAACCAGCCGCTGTTTCTAAGATGAAATTGATCTCCCTTTCCAAAGCCTGTGGTTCAAGTGATGCTTCCTCAACTGGTGTATCGGTTGTACCAACCACCACCTTGTCGTGCCATGGCACTGCAAACAAGACTCTGCCATCGCTGGTTTCAGGAATCATCAGAGCATGGGAGGATGGAAAGAACTTTTTATCAAGCACAACATGCACTCCCTGGCTAACGCAAATGCTTTTGGTCGCTGCAGCATCGTCCATTTGTAAAATATCATCAACAAAAACACCGGTGGCGTTTACAACCGCTTTCGCTTTTATTCCGTACGTTACTGCCGTTTCAATGTCCTCAACAATGGCACCGTCTATTTTTCCAGCCTGGTTTTTACGCAGGCTTGTAACTTTTGTATAGTTCAAAGTGCAGCCGCCATTCTCAAGTATACTTTGAACCAAGTTTATTGCCAGCCGCGAATCATCAAACTGACCATCGTGGTAAAGCACACCGCCGAGCAGGCCATCAGCTTGAACACCCGGAAGGGCTTCCAATGTTTTTTTACGGGAAATAAAAACGGATGAGCCGAGGGTGAGTTTACCTGAGATCCAGTCGTAAACTTTTAAACCGATTGTATATTTGAGTTTATCCCATTGCGTGTAGATCGGGATAATAAAAGTTTGATTTTTTACAAGGTGCGGCGCATTGCGGCAAAGTCGTCCACGTTCAATACTTGCTTCTCTTACCAACCGAACATCTCCCTGTGCTAAATACCGAACGCCCCCGTGAACAAGTTTTGTACTCCTGCTAGAGGTTCCTTTTGCGAAATCCGATTGCTCTACCAACACCGTTTTATAGCCGCGGGCAACAGCATCAAGAGCAATTCCCAGACCGGTTGCACCTCCACCAATTACAAGAATATCCCAAACCAAAGTTGGGTCAGCAATCCTTTTCAATTGGTCATTTCGATTAATTGGATAAGCAAGCACAGGTTCTTTCATGTATCAGGTCAATTTTCGAGAATGAGGGCAAGCAGTAACAATTCGAAAGCAATAGTAACAAATTTTCTTGCAATTTGTAACAAAACGAAAAAAAATTAAAACAATTCGAAATTAATGAGTCTGCCTGCTTTCTTTTCAACTCTCTTTTATCTTATTTTGCTTTTTATGACTCTGACGGAACGCCACCAGCACATACTTTCCCGACTTAAAAAACAAGGCAGCGTCAACGTTATTGACCTCTGCAATGATTTGAATGTGTCCTCAGTGACAATTCGGAAAGATTTAAAAATGCTGGAAGACCGCGAGCTGCTCTTTCGCACACATGGCGGCGGCACATTAATTAACCCCTACACTACCGACCGACCAGTGACCGAAAAGGCGATGATCAGGTCCGACGAAAAATATGGAATCGGAGAAACGGCTGCACAACTCATTGAGCCCAATGATTGCATTTTAATCGCCTCTGGTACAACTGTACTCTCACTCGCAAAAAATATTCATCCACAAGGGAACCTGACAGTCGTAACGTCTGCTTTAAATGTTGCAATGGAGCTTGTTCATCATCCCAACATTGAAGTCATTCAATTGCCCGGTATTATTCGTAAAACCTCTTCTTCTGTTACCGGAAATTATGCGGAAGAGATGTTGAACAACTTTTCCTTCAGTAAACTTTTTCTTGGTGTAGATGGCATTGATGTTGAATTTGGTTTAACCACTACAAACATGATGGAAGCCCACCTAAACAAGAAAATGATTGCTGTTTCCCAAAAAACAATCGTACTGGCCGACTCCAGCAAATTTGGCAAACGAGGGTTTGGCAGAATTTGCGGCCTCGAAGACATTGAGCAAATCATCACTGATCATCATGTTTCCGATCACACGGCAGAAACCTTAAAAGGCGTAGGGATTGAAGTCACTGTTGTTTAATCAATAGCAAAATCTTTTCTCATACACCTATATAATTCTTGTCTTTTTCCAGAACAACTATCTGCTTCGTGAATAACGTTTCTGGATTAGCTTTCATTAAATGAATTCTTTTCTTAGTCCTGTTCGCAAACACATTTTCAGACTGGTTCCTTAATGATGAGCCATTGTTAGGTTTTTCACTTCCACTTCTGGCCCCACTCCTTTGATTGCATACCAGGCAATAAAAGCAAAACATAACAGCGGAATGATAAACGCAATAGCCATGGTAGAATTATCGGCAATGAGACCCATAATTGGCGGACAAAATGCACCACCTGCGACGGCCATCACCAGGAAGGCCGAACCTTTTTTTGTCAGACTTCCCAGCCCTGCTATTCCAAGAGCAAAAATGGTGGGAAACATGACAGACATAAAAAAGTAAGTAGAGAAAAGTGCAATGACCGAAAGCCACCCGGCGTCAATAATCACTAGCAGAACCAGTACCGTGTTAATCACTGCATAAACTGCAAGCAGCCGTTGTGGAGCAAAAAATTTCATAAGGTAGGAGCCCGTCAGCCGTCCAATCCAGAACGCACCCATTCCGCCGATCGCGAGAATGAGTGATGCTGCCTGCTCCTGGTTCTTGGGCATAAAGACCTCGCCAAAAAGACCCATGTTCTGCATCATGCCGCCGATTGGCGTACGGAGGTCCGGAATCGCATCGGTTACATAATTAATGAAGAACGAATTGGTGCCTGTTTGCGCTGCTACATACAGAAACTGTGCGATCACGGCAACCACAAATCCAGGATGTCGCAACAGGTTTTTCATCGGCGGATTTTCTTCTTTTTCCGTCTCGCTTTTTTCCTGGATCTCGGGTAGTTTAATGACCATGAAAACAAAAGCTACCAATACTACAATACCACCAACAATCATATAAGGTGTCACAAGAGAATCAAATTTTTCGGTACCCTCTTTTGCTTCTGTACCGAAGACGAACAGGCCACCGATTAAAGGTCCAAGTATCCAGCCTAGACCATTAAAAGATTGAGAGATGTTAATCCGTCTTGCTGCTCCTTCTTGCGGACCAAGCACTGTTGAGTAAGGATTGGCTGCAGTTTCCAAACAGGCCAACCCGCAAGCGAGTACAAACAATGCCAGAAGAAAAGGAATAAAAGCTGCAAACTTGGCTGCGGGATAAAACAGGAATGCACCGGTTGCAAAAAGTACAAGACCGAGAATGATACCACGCTGGTAGCCGTACCGCTTCATAAATAGACCAGCTGGAAGCGCCATCACTAAGTAACCAATGTACAAGGAAAACTGAACAAAACCGGATTGCGCTTTTGTAACATGTAAGGTATCCTGAAAATGCTTATCGAGAACATCCAGGAGGCCATGGGCAAATCCCCACAAAAGGAACAAACTGCAGATAAATACAAAGGGCATTAGGTAGCTTCTGCCGTTAGGCGACCGGAAAAGGGAAGCTGCTTTTTTTCTCATACAATGATTTGTTTTGGTCCGAAGTGTATGCATGCCGTTATGTTACCTCAAAGCCTGCATACACTTCCTTAAAAATTATTTGTAAAGAGGTCCATAAGTTTCGCAGGCACGGTAGTCTGCACCTTCACCATTCATGCCGAAAGCACTCCAGGCAGAAGGCCGGAAGATGCGCTCGGCTTTTACGTTATGCATACAAACCGGAATGCGAAGCATTGAAGCCAAAGTAATCAGGTCGGCTCCGATATGCCCGTAACTAATAGCACCATGATTGGCGCCCCAGTTTGCCATGACAGTATAAACATCTCTGAAGGCACCCTCACCCGTAAGTTTTGGAACAAACCAGGTTGTTGGCCAGGTACGGTCGGTGCGTTCATCCAAAACCTTGTGCACATTTTCGGGAAGATCAATGGTGTGTCCTTCCGCGATTTGTAAAACAGGGCCTAATCCTTTTACAAGGTTTAGGCGGCACATGGTTACAGGCATTCCACCTTTTGTCAAGAAGCCGGAAGAATAACCGCCTCCGCGGAAGTAACCGTTCATTCCGGGATACCATGTCGTCGCATCAAGGCAGTCTTTTACTTCAGCCTCATTGATTTCCCAAAAAGGTTTCATGACCGGCTTTCCATCCGCCGTTTGACGTCCTGTGCCATCAAGTGTTGCAGAACCGGAATTAATCAGGTGAATGAACCCTGCAGAAGCTTCGTGGGTTGGCTTCCATCCCGATACTCTTTCTACCGCTTCGGGACTCCAGTAAGTGCGTACATCCGCAAAGATTTGAGCAGTATTGGTTAAGAGATATCCAAGGAGCATGGAAACACCGTTCAGCGAATCGTTTTCCGTAGCAACCATAAAAGGAGCACGGATGCCGTTCCAGTCAAAGGAAGAATTTAGAATGGCTTCGGAAAAATCACCATTCGGTAAAAAGTCTGTCCACTGTCGCTGGCCTTGGAAACCTGAAATAATTGCATTGTGACCAAAGGCTTCTTCACCATAGCCGATTTCTTTCAACTTTTCGTTACCAATCATCAGGTCACGGATAATGATGGCCATTTTGACCACGAACTCCCAATCCTTATCTTTTTCTTCTCTTGATTTCTGAGTTTCCTGCTTATTGAAATCAGCACCTTCTTTGCAGTTAGCTCTTGTCCAGGCGATGGCTCTTTCATATTCGTCCTGGTCAAAAATATTTTTCTCGATGCGTCGCATCACTTCACTGGAGTCAACATACTCATTGCGCATGCCTAAATATGATTGGAAGAAGTCTGCATCTACGATAGAACCGGCAATGCCCATAGAAACTGATCCGATGGCGAGATAAGATTTGCCACGCATGATGGAAACCGCAAGGCCTGCTTTTGCAAAGCTTAATAGCTTTTCCCTTACATCATCCGGGATGTGCTGGTCGCCCATATCCTGAACGTCTCTTCCATAAATACCGAATGCTGGTAAACCTTTTTGGTTATATCCAGCGAGTGCGGCGGCAAGGTAAACAGCACCTGGCCGCTCCGTACCATTGAATCCCCACACAGCCTTAGGCAATCGCGGATTCATATCGATGGTTTCGGTTCCATAAGCCCAGCAGGGTGTAACGGAAAGAGATACGCCGACATTTTCCAATTCAAATTTCTGATCACAACGAGCTGCTTCCAATACCCCACCGATGCAGCTATCTGCAATGACACAGACAACAGGAGTGCCGTCGGGATATCTTAGTTCCTTTTCATAAAGCATTGCCACACTGCGAGCCATGTTCATGGTTGTTTCTTCCAATGATTCGCGAACACCTCCAAGCCTTCCATCAATGATGGGGCGAATTCCGATTCTCGGGTAAGTTTGTTTTGTTGCTGACATATTCAGTTGGTTCTTCTGTTTTATTTTTTGAAAGTGGCCTGCACCTCGTCGAGGGATATGCCCAGAACTTTTTGTGCAATTTGGTTTAGTGCATTGCGGTCTCCGGTAAAGTGGAAAACATCATGACGGTGATTCAGTGTTTCTCCTCCTTTCAGGAAGGCTGCAGGTGATACACTTTCAATCTCGTAAAAAGGTCCCATTTGGCTACCGTCTTCGAGCGGACCATCGTTGTAGGCATTCACAGCGTCACCTTTCAGTGGATCTTTTTCGGTTGTCCATTCTTGATTTAGGTATGTACCATTGGGATCTACGTCAAATGAAGTGATAGTAAGGACATTATTCGTTGCATCATAACTGCCCGCAACATTTTTTGCACGACCCGGCGCAAGACCAAGTTTTCCACGCATCTTACCATCGGCCTTGAACAGTAATACACCATTCTTGTATTGAATTCTATCCGCAGGAATCTCTCCAAAATAACCGGTTGTAGCTACCGGGCCTCCAGCATTGGTATTGTAGGGTATAACGATGTTAGTCGCATTTGACACATTGAACATATCCAGGATCCAGATGCATGGTGCACCGGTCTCTTTTGTCCAGGCGTTTGTACCAGCATTCGTCAACGCATTTAGTGTGCGGAAACCAACCGTCTTCACCTTTGGATCTAGCTGGATGCCTAAGGCTTGTGCAACCACATCATTTTCCAATACCTGCACTTCACGGCGAATTCTTGATTGCAACTGCGTGCCGACATAATTCAGCAGAGAAGCATCTTTCTGTAGCACAACCTTATTAGAGTCCTTGCTTACAACCGTCCAGGCTTCCGTGTCGATTGCTGCCGGCGTTACCCAATTGGCAAACTCCATTTTTGCACCGGGCTTAAAATAGATGGAGTACTTGCCACCTTCAGGACCGAGCCATAGGCGATTCTCACCGCCGTAAGCATTCATGTGCGGGTCTTTCGGTGCATCAAAGGCTTTGTAATTCAGCCATCCGAAACTGGTACCTTGCAGACCGGAAGCAGTAGACGTAAATACCTTTCCCTGGTATTTTGCTGAAACCAACACCTGGCCTTCGCCGCTCTTATTTTTTAGAACAATCACACTGTCCCTTTGTTGAAGAAACTGCAAATCATAACCGAAGCTGCCTTTGTTGAATTGCGTGGCCTCTTCGTTCTTTGCTTCAACCGCTTTCGGTGCTTCCTGGCAACCTTCCATGACCATGAATGATATAAATGAGTAAATAAAGAATTTGACTTTCATAATGGTGGTTCTTAGGTTTTAGTTAACCTCGAGTTCTTCGAGAGAAGGCAATTTCGGGAAACGGGCATGTGGTTCACGTTGGTACCAGAACACCACAGTGGCGATATCTGATTTTTGTGGCAGGTATGGCCGTGGCGCACCGCGGTAGCCAAGATCCTGCACCGTAACTTTTAAACCTGTCTTGAATCGAATTGGATCAAGGATATGCCAGCGGTACATGCCAAAGCGCTGCTGCGATTTGTACAAACCATCGGGACGGATCACTTGGTGTAGCCCAGCATACGCAGTAGAATATTCTTCATACTGCTTTGTTTTTTTATTTTCAAAGTTGTAAGAGCCGTTGAAATAATCTTCTGTTCCTGTACCTACGATGGTTGCATAATCTTTTTCGCCATCAAGGTAAAACTTCAATTCACCTTCGCCCCACCAACCGTTGTTGTTGGCACCAAATGCCATATACGTACCTACATAATGACCCTGCCCTTGAATGCTGTCTACTAATGTGTGCATGTGGCCTGTTGTAGGATTACTCCTGCGGAACTGCGCATGGAAGTAAGCTTCGTCTTCGCCGATCGGTGTCAGCACATAGTTTACCTGGTAGTAAAGACGCATCGCGGTTGGATTTTTATTTTCCATCGTGATCTTGCATTTTTTGCGGAAAGGCATCTTCCAATAGCAGTTAAAGGCACTGCCTGGGTTAACTGTGACAGCAAGTGAATTCAATGGAGCATATTCACCCCAGCCCATTCCGAAGAAATCACCGACAGGTACTTCCACAGAAGGTTCCTTTTCATCATCCCAGTAGATGCGAAGAATCGTAAAACGCCAGTTATTTGTTGGTGTCATCCAGATTTGCTGCACGGCGCCAGGACCGCTCATTTCTGCAATGGTCAACGTTTCACCCGGTTCGATGTTCACATAAGGATTCACCTTCCATCCCTTTCCGAGTTCGGCTGCATTCACAGCGGCATTTGCCACGTTACGTTTTCCTTTGTCCTTTACCGGGTCTGCCATGCCTCCCTTGCTTCGTTCACCAGTAAAATTTTCAGGACTGATGGAACGGGTTTCCGCATCAGATAGCCTTGAAAGGTTTGACATGTTCATATCCAGTCCATTGAACTTGCCCCCGTTCTGACTATTTGCTTGTGTGAGAAATGCGAGGGTAAGAATAGCAAGAATTGTTTTTTTCATTTTTCCGCAGTTAAAATCATTATGAGTTATAAAATCTAAATTCATTTTTTAGGTCTTTGTCGAAACCAATTTTAGCAGATACAATCAGGCCCGCACTCTTCGTCGTCTTCTCCTTCTTCTTTCGGACGACCCAACTCCTTTTCTTCATTGGTTGCAGAACGAACAAAATCTATCATCACTTCGAAAGAAAATTCATCATCAGTTTCTTCGAAACCCGTGTCCCCTGAAACGATGATGAGCTTACTATCACCGGCAGACAAACCATGGAGTTGTGCTTCCAATGCAGGCAAAATATTGCCGGAGCCATGCAGGTAGGATGCAGGAGATCCTTCCAGCAGATCCTCCAGGATTTCACCTTTTCCATTTCGCATTCTGTAGCGAAAGCCAACGACTGTATTTGCACGGACCTGCATGGTGTTTTTATAAATGAACAATGCGGTGCAACGGCTTTGGATACCCAGGCTTGAACGCCAACAACTTTCGTTCAATGACCTTGCAATTCCATTCTTGTTTTAGTTCTTTGATAGCAGTAGCTAGCAAGCCTTTTAATGTGTCGGGATCTATTTGAACCCGGGCATTGACTATGACGATGCACCTGCCTGCATTTGAATCGAAAGAGAAAAAGTCTTCAGTCTTTCGGTGCAGAGCGACAAAGCTGATCTTTCGTTTCTGTTCGCCATCGTTCACTAAAAATTTCAGATGGCCAATGGGATAACCGGCATGCCGGATAGCTGTATGAATTTTATCAATCAGGGACAAAGCTGCACTAACCGCCGTGCGGTCGGGAGTTAGTATTTCCAATTCCTCATCTAACCACCCGAGTTTTGCTTCACCTTCTGCGTACGTATCGTAATCAATTTCCAGGGATTTCCGCTTCTCCCCTAATTGAAATTCCTGGCCACATGAAATCCAGTGGGAAACACTGTTGTCATCAAGGGAATTTTGAAAGAGCAATGTCTTATTCGGATACTGTTGCGAAAGACTTTCATTTAGTATCGCAAGTTCATCTTGTTGCAGCAGGTCTATTTTATTCACTACAAGCAAGTCGGCTTCCTGGAGTTGATTCATGAAGATGTATTCCACTTCAGGATCGAATATTTCTTCCTGCTTTATCATTAATCGATGCAGAAGCGAGGCATCAGCAAAAACAGAGACAACAATTTCTAGGAAGGGCCGGCTCTTTAACAAGGGATGCACTACAGTAGCGATCAAGTCCGTGCAGGAACCAACAGTTTCAGCAAAAACAATTTCAGGCTGTTCGTCGTCACTCAATGAATTGATGCCGGCATCCAGCTCGTCATACCTGCAGCAAAAGCAGCCGTCCACGACTTCCCGTGTAGGAATCTGCAGGCTTTTAATAAAAGCGGTATCTACAAGTTGTGCGCCCTGGTCGTTGGTGATGACAGCCACATTTGTTTTATCTTTCAACAGGCCACAGGCTTTTGCAATCGCAGTGGTTTTTCCACTTCCCAAGAACCCGCTCAGTAGAAATAGTCTCACGGTTGTAAATCGTTTTTTACAGTTTTTATTTCGCTTCTCAACCCAGTTTCGCTTTCTTCCCGGCCACCAAGACTTCCTTTACTGGTATGCTGCCATACACCACATTTAGAGATGGCTTGCCATTTTTCAGCGACACCGTACCGAAGCCTTTATCTGTTGAAAGGAAGCTGGTAAAGTTGCCAACCTTAGAATCAATGTGCAGTGTTCCATTGACAGCATCGAATCGTACACCAGTAAGACTTTGCAGGAAACCATAGCTTGCCTGTGCCCTTCCATACCAGTGACCACATTCGTACTCATTGAAAGGATTGCGTACACGTCCATCATAACGGTCACGGCACATTCTTACAATTTCCAGTGCCTTGTCTAATTCTCCATGCAACATCAGGTGTGATGCAACTTGGTATTCGATGCCTGTCCAAACTTCATCGCTGTATACAAAAGGCAGAGATAGTTTTCCTCCCTTCGGCCATGTGCAAATAAGTAAACCGCCTTCTTCACCAACTGCATACGTTGGACGTTGCGGATTGGCATGTTCGGTCAGGTCCTTTTTCAAATTGTATTTATGCACGGCCAGCAAGTGGCTTTTTGTTTTTTGTGCATCTACCGGTTCATCCATAAAGCACATCCTGGCGATCCAGCCGCCAAGAATTCCGTCGGAAAGACAGCCTTTCCCATATTGGTACTTCGGCCCTTCTTTCTGCAGTAGCGCCAATGCTTCATCTGAATAACCTCCACCAATGGAGATTTCCGACGCCTTTACAGGGTCGGCTGCTTTCAGTCCGGTCCATTGGATTTTCTGCGTGAAATACTCGCCGTCGTAAAGCTCTGTCTCAATATATTTTTTGCCTTTTTCGTAAAGGGCATTGTATACAGTCACGTCTTGCTTTAGGGCTTTTCCCATTTCAGACATCGCCTTTAAAGCGCCCAGGTAAAAGCTCGTAATCATGCCATTTGGGCCCCAAAACTCGATATCGTACGTATTGTGATGTGGCTCTTCAATAATGCCAACGCTTCGTGGATCCCAAGTCTTGATACACCAGTCCATGCTGCTTTTCACCATGGGATAAATCTTCTTCAGCCAAGTTGTATCGCCTCCAATGCGCCATTCACGATGAACCTTCATGATCCCACCTAACTGGCCATCTGCCGCAGCATGAAAATCATGTGTCAGTGGTGTTATGGGTAGATTAGCCCGGAAACCCTGGTGGCCTTCTGCGCTTTGGTTCTCACAAAACTCGGTGTGGCGCAGCGAACGTTCCAGTGCTGGAAAGAGGTGTGGGATCGCCTGGGCATAATTCCATACGTGGGTGCAACTTCCGGCACAGCATCCTTTCACGTCGGTGCATCCTTCCCAGTTCCATAGCCTTCCGTCATACTGTCGCAACACGGTGGGTGACTTGAGGATAGTGAGATTGGCTGCTACCGCTTCGATGATTTCATCCGGCAGTGTACTGGCATAAAATGCGTCGCGGAAAAGAGAAGACTTGCGGTAAAGTTCTGCGTAGTTAGTTTGCCAATAAGCAGTTACATCCTGTATGTTTTTGAAATGATTGCTATACCAGGGTTTGTAATTTTTGCTGTTGTATGCTTTTGTTGCTTCCAGACCTTTTTCTGCGGGTGTAATGCAGGCTCCAGTGCCGCTTTTGGAATCTTTTCCTTCTTTGCCAAATTTCACATCAGAATCAGGCATGTACCAGGCCATCATCACCCTGACCACTTTTTTCCCGCCTGCCGGCAATGAGAAAGGAACAAACAGGGAAGCACCGGGAGCGCCGGCAGGTACCGGTTCCACAGCCTTTACGGCGCCTTCTTTAATTGTATTCCATGCCATGGAAAGCGGGTCCCACCAACCGCCGCGAAACCAGCAATGGTCTACAACGGTATTCGGCTCGGCCGTGTAAATGGCGAAATTGCTTTGCAAGTGTGGCTGCTCTTTTGTGCCATCTTGTGCAAGCAGGAACCCATTGGGTATCTTTTTGATCATACCAAGCTCCGATGTTTTCTTCACGCTTGCCTTTGGATCCTGCACAACAAAATTCCGGGCATTGTAAGAAAAAACAGCTTCGATAGTTTCTCTTCCCTTATTGGTAAACTTATATTCAATGGCACCAACCGGAAGGCTGGAATTGTTTTCATCTGTTGGAATGAATGGACTCCATCCGGTTACTTCCACCCGTAGCGGAAGCTGGTCATCATCAAGACTGAGCGTGGCAAACGGAAAGCGTGCCGTAAAAGCAGCTTCCTTAAACCGCGGCAGGCCATAAATGGCACCGCCGGATCCGTTCGCATTATTCGGCTGTCCAAATAATTTCCACTCGGGAACAGGTCCTTCCAGCACCCGGGCAATAGTTTGCTTTCCCTTGATAGCTATTGCACCAAACATATTGGGCTCATGGAAAACATTGGGCTTGTTGTGAACCGACATGTGTGATATTGCACCTGATCCTTCCATGCAAAACATGCCTGCGCCGATACCGCCTATTGGAAATGCGACGCGACGGAGGTGCTCGCCTTTATAAGGACCATTATATGTGCGGGTTGCTAAACGATTAAGCTTCTTGCCGGCGTGGTTTTGTCCTGAAGTGCTTTCGATTTCAGGGGCATCAGCGCCTGAAACTAAGGTTGTCGGCATAACGGTAAGACCGATGCCGCCAATGCCAATATTTTTTAAAAATGATCTGCGGTCACTCCCTTTTTTCATTCCTTATACTCGTTTAAATCAGAGATTATATAGCGAGAAAATCGACACCGATTTGATGTTGGTTTTCCCGTGTGCTTAAAGCGTCGTTGGTGATTATGAATAATTATTCAGGAAACAACTGTTGCTCTCACTTTTCATCGTTACATAACTGAAGTAATCCTTCGCCCTGATTCCTCCCCGGCATTGCGGAATTAATCCTTAAAGCATATACGTGCAGGTAATGTTTATTCATATAACAAAACTTCTATTTTAAGAATCGTGTTTTTAGTTGGTTGACGGTACAGTCCAAGCTACAAGCGCCGGGAAAATTCAATCAAACAACTAAAGCTTTTTCAGCGGTGCTGGCCCTAATAACAAGGCGTGCATCAATCACTTTATTTTCATATTTCCCAACACCTTTCTCAATGCGCCTGATGGCAATGTCGACCGCTTGCCTACCGAGTTCATAAATGGATTGTTGTACGTAAGTCACAGGCGCATAAAAAAAATCGAAAGCATCTGATTCGTCGAAGGATATAATTGCAACATCGTCCGGCACTGTTATCTGAAGCTGATTAATGACTTTTAACCCCGCCACTGCCAGCGAGTTGGTTGCAAAAAATACGGCGTCTACCTTCGGCGTCGTATGCAATATTTTACGTAAGCCATCGGTTACGTCTTCTGCCATATTTTGATGGGATACTTGAACCATCCACCCTTTCCTTGGTAGGAGGCCATTGCTATTTAATGCTTCTGTATAACCCTTCTCCCTTTCCCTTAAATGAGCTAGTTCCAAGTCGTAGCTGACCATTGCAATTCGTTTTCTGCCGGTAGCCGCAAGGTGCCTGACAGCCTGGAATGCAGCATCGAAATTGTTGGTCGTTACTGCATCGGTCTTGATACCCGGAAAATACCGATCGATGAGTACAAAAGGAACTTTCAGTTCCTTCAGCCGCCTGATCTGTTTTTCTGTTTTGGCTGCAGGTGCAATAATGAATGCATCGACCTGCCTGTTGAGAAACACATCGATCACGTCCGCTGATTTTTCAGCGCTTTCATCACTACTTCCAAAAATGACAATGTATCCGTACTTCTTCGCTTCGTCTTCAATGATGCGGGCTAAGTTGGAAAAGAAGGGATTGGAAATGTCGGCAACAATTAAACCGATTGTATTTGTCTTTCCGCTTTTGAGGCTTCTGGCAATGAAATTCGGCTGGTAATTTAGTTTTGAAGCTGCTTTGCGGATTTTTTCCGCCATCTCCTGTCCTACCCGGGCTTCTTTTTCCCGCCCGTTCAAAACGTAAGAGACTAACGCAATGGAGACGCCTACTTCGTTAGCAATATCTTTTAAAGATATTTTTTTATTCACTGGGCCAAAATACTGCTTAAACGTTTAAGTTGAAAAAATATTTTTAAAGAAGAAATGCATAAATCCTTAATTTTTCGACAGCGCTAGAAATTTGGTTGTAATTGTACTGTCGCTGTGTTTTCAAGAAAATAGAGCACAAAAACGTAGGCGAGTTAAATGTTTAGCCAACCTATAAGAGGAAGAAATGTTATTGTACTACATCTACTTCAAGGGTGCTATCATAATTGAAATAGATGGAAACTTAATTATCAAACGTTGGAAACTTGTCGGTCGGATTAGCATACTGACTGTTACTGCAGGATACTACGTCGCAGCAACTCATTATCAGCTATTAACTTCTTTTGCTGCATCGCTTGCCAAAAAGAATTTGGTACTCTACCCTTTGCCATCGTAATTGTTTCTTTGAGTCTTTCAGGGCTCGACGAACTAATAGCAATGCTTTTTACACCCGGCGCACTAAGTCCAAATTGAAGCGCTGCCTGTGCCGGAGCAATACGGTAATCATGGCAAAGCTCGTAAAACTGTTCCCGCCATTTGAATAACTCACTTCCTTCAGATGACTCTTTATCAATAAGGTTGTAATTATAGAAATCACTCCCAACTAAGAAGCCTCCGTTAAAAATTGCGGAATTGATGATGTGTATATTACGTTGTTCAAGCTCTATCATAAATATCATCAGCTCTTTTGGATGTCTGTGAACTGTCATACTGTTTGCAATCATCACCCAGTCAAGCTCGATATCAACTGCAAGCCGCTGAATAATCCGCCAGTCTTTTGCACCTACACCAACGGCTATTACCAAACCTTTTTTCTTTAGGTCAAACAATGCATTATAAGCGGAAAGAATTTCTCTGTATCGCTTGTCAAAATCCGTATTGTCAGTTGCCTTGGCCAGGTATTCATCCGGATCATGAATTGAGACATATTGTGCATTGTAGCCGTTTAGTAATTCGTTTCCCTGGTCATAGCATTCCAATATGCCATCATAACCCATTTTCTGCACGGCATCATGCTTGATATCTTTCCAGATATCTTTCTCGAAAAGCGGTTCCGCAGTTTTTAGTTCTGTTCTGTGCCAACCTAATTTATTGCTGATGATTACGTCATTTGGCTGAACCCCCAATGATTTTAATCCTTGACCGATTGACTCAAGGGCAAGGCCTGCACCATACTTGCCGGCTGTATCAAATACAGGTATACCGTCTGTCTGTTGAATGAACTCCTGTATAATGGCCGTTTTATCTTGCTGCGAAATAGCTTGGTAAAGATTACCGAGTGAACTGGTGCCAAGAACAATTCGGGGAATTTCGAGATGCATCGGGGCAAATTAGATCAAATTTGTACTCGCTGCTGACTACAATTGTGCAGCATTACTGATTCCGACCGAGTCGATTCATGTTTATAAACCTAACATTAGCGGTGGCTGGGACGAATAATAACCATGCATAATTCTCGATCATTTTCTGCAATTTATTTCAGTCTCATTTGTTCGATGAGCCATGGATAATCAGGAAAAACGAAACTTCAATGTTAGATTTCTTCTTGATTATGCAAACGGCAAAAGCATTTTTGAAATATGCCTAATGCTGTTCGAGAAAGATTTAAACAAGGAGACGAAAAACAAAACTTTATTCTAGGCCCAACAGAAAACAAGAAAACTTGTTCAGTAAGGAATAGCTTTGCCGCTTTAAACAGGAAATGATGAAGAGAAAATGTGTTACGCTTCTAGCCTTTTCAGTTTTTATTGCCGTCTTAAACGGATCAGCACAAAAAGAATCCGCCAATACGATCAGTTTGCCGGAGCCGTCAGAATCCCATCGCAAGAATAGTAAGGTGATTGGTTGGCCTGAAGGCAAGATACCTATTGCACCAGCAGGTTTTAAAGTGACCAAGTTCGCTGACAAAACAAATGGACTCGATAACCCGAGGTGGATTTATGTTACGCCAAACGGTGATGTATTGATATCGCAGGCTAAAACCAATAAAAAAACCTCTCCCAATAACATCCTGCTTTTTCGGGATGCCGATAAGAACGGTAGCTATGAAACCCAGGAAATGTTTATGACGGGCCTAAACCAGCCGCTGGGCATGTTAGTCCAAGGATCCTACTTTTATGTTGGCAACACGGATGGCATCTATCGTTACCCGTATAGAAACGGGCAAACCAGCATTCAAGACACGGGTATTAAAATCCTTGACCTCACGCCTGATGGCTACAACAACCATTGGACAAGGAACATCATCGCTGGTAAGAATGGTAAAAAATTTTATATCTCATCTGGCTCTGCAAGTAATGTTGGCGAGCACGGCATGGACAAAGAAACACGCAGGGCTTGCATCATTGAAATAAATCCGGATGGGACTGGAGAAAGACTGTATGCCGAAGGCTTGCGCAATCCTGTAGGCATGGATTGGAACCCGGTAACGGGTGCGCTGTGGACTGCAGTAAATGAACGGGATCACTTAGGCGACGAGTTGGTTCCTGATTATGTTACTTCTGTAAAAGACGGCGGTTATTATGGATGGCCATACGCTTACTTCGGCAAGAACGAAGATCCGCGGCTGAAAGGCAAGCGGCCAGAGTTGGTCGCAAAAACACTTGTACCCGATGTGCCGGTTGGGGCACATACTGCTTCGCTTGGACTTGCTTTTTACACCAATTCAGCCTTTCCTCCGAAGTATCGCAATGGTGCTTTCGTCGGTCAGCATGGATCCTGGAACCGATCGACGTTTTCTGGCTATAAAGTGGTGTTTATTCCATTTACCAATGGAACGCCTGGCAAGCCGGAAGATTTTTTGACAGGTTTTATCGCCAGTGAAGAAACAGGCGAAGTATATGGTCGTCCTGTAGGTGTGACGGTGCTGCCAGACGGTTCGTTGCTTGTGGCTGATGATGCCGCTAATACGATTTGGCGAGTGAGTGCAAAGAAATAGTATTCAATAAAACAAAAGCCCCGGAACCTATCGGGGCTTTTGTATTAGCAGGAAGCGATATGCTATGGTTGGAATTAACGTGATTTCTTCTAATTATCCGACCGTTTTAAATTGATTAATCTCAGCCGCCCAGTATCTCTTTCCAGTCCTCCGCGGTCATAGCACTGAACATGTTCTTTCCGGAATGCACCAAATCAGCAAACCGGTCTTTTTTGCTTTGCTGCAAAAGCATCATTTTCTCTTCTACTGTCCCTGGACAAATAAGTCGAATGGCCTGCACATTTTTATGCTGACCAATGCGGTAGGCTCGGTCAATGGCCTGCGCTTCTACTGCGGGATTCCACCACGGGTCAATTAAGTACACGTAACTGGCTGCGGTAAGATTCAGCCCTGCACCTCCCGCTTTCAAACTCAGAAGGAACACCCTTACCTGCGGATCGTTCTGAAAACGATCCACCGCTGCCTCACGGTTCTGCGTTGCGCCGGTGAGGTAAGCGTAGGAAATCCCGCTTTTATCCAGTTCTTCCCGAACCAGATCGAGCATAGATACAAACTGTGAAAACACTAGGATTTTGTGTTTCACTGATTTGCTGTCTATCTGTTCCATCAGCGCTTCAATTTTAGAAGACCCGCCACCCTGCACGTGTTCGCCTTTTAATAACCTCGGATCATTACAAATCTGGCGCAGTTGCGTAAGACCGCGGAGTACATGAATTGAAGCCCGCAAGATCTCGTCTTTCATTTTACCTTCTAAGTAATCTCTCAGCTCCGCTTCGTACGCTTCGTAGACAGCCCGTTGTGCTTCGCCCATTGGACAGTACAGCACTTGTTCTGTTTTGTCAGGCAGCTCCGGGGCCACGGCTTCTTTTGTGCGCCTTAGGACAAAGGGAGCTACTTTACGCTGTAGTTCGGCAGCCCGTTTCCTGTCTTCAAATTTGTCTATCGGGGTGGAATAAACATCCTTGAAATATTGTTTGTTTCCCAACAGACCAGGACATGCAAACGAGATCTGCGCATACAGATCGATTGTATTGTTTTCGATGGGTGTGCCGGTTATAGCAAGGCGGTTCCGGGATTGAAGCAGGCGTGCTGCATGGTAGCGCTGTGAGCTAATGTTTTTGATTTGCTGTGATTCATCTAAAAACACATAACCAAACTGGTAACGTCGCAGATAATTTATATCGGATAGAAGCGTGCCGTATGAGGTCAGCACGACATCATAGAGGTCAAACGCCTGCACTTCCTTTTTGCGTTCGGCACCATGTGAGGTATACACCCTGAGCGAAGGTGCGAATCGTGCTAGTTCCACCTGCCAGTTGAAGAGCAGCGATGTTGGTACAACAATCAGGTTTGTGTCCGTCCGGCCTTTTTCTTTCAACAGAAGCATGAATGCGATTACCTGTACTGTTTTGCCCAAGCCCATGTCATCAGCAAGTACGCCACCAAACTGCTGTTCATCTAAGAAGTTCAACCAGCTAAGACCCTGCAATTGGTATTGCCGTAGTTGCGCATGCAATTCTTTTGGTGTTTCAACCGGATTGACGTTTTCCGGGTTCGACAGTTTTTCCCGGTAATTTTTGATGGCGTCCTTGACTTCGTCGTCAAGTTCTGCTTCTTTGTAAAGCGCTGCAATTGCGTCAAAATGTTGGCGCGGCGTTATCAGGTCTTCGCCGATGATCTCCGCTGCAAAAAAGAACTGCGACATCCTTTCGACCCATTCTTCTGGCAGAATGCCAAGTGTACCATCATCTAACTGTACGTAACGGCTTTTGTTGCGAACGGCCCGCTGCATTTGTTTCAGCGAAGCGTCTTGTTTGCCATAACGCACCTGCAGCTTTGTATTGAACCAATTGAGACCGCTTTGCACCTGCACGGCGATGCTGGCTTTATGGCCGTTTACCTTGTTGCCTTTTAGCTGGTTAAAACCAAAAATAGAAATGCCCGCTTCCCGCCATTGCTCAAAAGCATCTAGGAACCATTCTTCGTTAAGAAAACGATCGCGGTGCAGGTAGAAGTAGGTCAGGCCGTCCTCTAGCTGTTCGTAAAATAATGGGTGTTGCCGAAGAAGGAAACCAAGAAATGAATCTTCCGCTTTTTCATCTCGGTGCATCGCCATAAGCCGTCCGCGGGCATCAGGAAGATAAACAGCCTTTTTACTGCGCACGGGCACTTCAACACTGCCATAGCGCATCACTGGGTTGATGATAACGTATTGATTCAGGTCCGAGAGGTACACAATGCGCTCAGTAGCACCATTTAGTCCTGCCTCTTCTATTTGTTCTTGCGTGGCTGATTCAATGTAGGAGTGCACAACCTCTACTCTTTCTTCCAACCTGGCCAGCACTTTCTCATTGAAAGCGCTAAACTGCAATTCGTGCACTTGCATCGATCGTCGGCCAGAAAAATATTGAAGCAGTTTTACGATGGTTAGGTTCCCGGCCAGGTGCAGCATTCCTTTGTGCAATACAAAATAGTCGTACAGAAATGGTAATTGCTGTGGGTGGAGAACTTCTTCCTTCAAAGTAACCTGCGGCACCACCTCATAGAATTGGTCTTGTTTTCTAACCAGCAGGGAGAATTGATGGAGGATGCCTCCTACCCTTACTTCGACCAGCGATCCTGCGCTAACATTTTCCGAAAAGCCTGAATCGTGGTAGAAAAAACGCAAACCCAATGTGTTTTTTACGATGACCTTTAGTGACCTGATGTCGGAGGCAGTTTTGCTTGTTGCAGGATTGTTTTGAAAGCGGCTGATGCTTGTATAAAACAGTAAGGCATCCGGATCTTTTGTTGATAGTGCAGCATCATGTGCACTGATCTGCACCAGTGGGTTTTTGATCTTACCTGCTTGTGTGACGGCTGCATCGTAGAGTTCAATGCAAAGAGCTTTATGAAAACGAAACCGTTTTAGTACGACGATACGCAGGCCGCCCGTATCTCCGCCAAAAATGTACGGTTCTTCCGCGGGCAATAGTAAGGCCTCCAGGTCCCTGATCGATTCCATCCCTAACGCTCATTTGAATGAGAGCGAAGGTAAGTGCAGAAGCAGAGATAGATTTACAATCAATAGCAAATTGATTCGCCTTAACGACTGGAGTTATTAGCAATAACACGTTTCAGTTGTTCAGTGTGACGAATGCGGTGGGCAACTAGAAACAAACCCAACTGATGTAAATCCCGGATGGTTCGATTGCCTTTTGCGTCTTGCCGGAAAACATAAAACCTTCTCAGGTCCTTTGCGGCGTTTAATTTGTAAAATTCTTTAACCAGATCGTTCGCCTCAGAAAAAATGCGTATGCAGGTTTGCTTGTCGCAGTACCTATTACGAGGAAGGTTTGTTCCTCTTGCTTTTCCTTTCTCAGGTTGGCTGGCATAAGCCATGGCTTTTTCATCTCCTCCGGTGGTAGAATCAATATAGCTATCTGGAAAACGTGGTTGAGAAAGGGCAAACCAGAGTTCTCGTAAATATCCTTCGTCAATTAACCCTAAATGTTCGATGATATCATTGGGTGACCATGTGCCCGAGTCGGGACGATTGAAAAACTGGGATTCGGAAAGCCTCGCCGCTTGGCTCAGAAGTTCATTGTGCGTAGAGTCCAATAGCCGGATCATTTTTTCGTTGTCGGCTAAGGTGTAGAGCTTTGTTTGCGTTTGTGCTGCAACGCAGAAAGTTGATAAAAGAAAGACGACAACTAAAGGATGTTTCATTGACTTGCTTTTTAATGTTGTTTTTAGTTTTTAACCCTAGATAAGAGAGAAGAAAATGCATTGGAAAAACCTGGCTTTTTTCGTGGCTAGTTGTTTTTGGTTTGAAGATTCGTCAAAAGTTTTTTACCTAATAGAAATCGCATCTTTTGATCTTCTTCTACTGTTCTATTTCCCGGCCGTTCAAACAGAACTGAACTACTTTCTTCCCCACCTGCACGACGGGCTATCTTGTCGCTTTCCATCCTAATAGATATTCCTACAAACAGGTTTGCAATGACTAGCAGCAGAACTAAAATACGTCTTGCCGTTTTAAATACCAGATCTACAATTGCGAATAAAGTCAGGCTGATGGCTCCACATAACGGCGGGCCAAACATATTAGCGATTGAAGCCATTTCCAGTTTTTGATGGTCTACTCCTGCGTTTGCAATAAACCAGGCCGCCAGGCAGGAAACCAGAATTAGAACAAAGCCAAACTTCTTTGAATGCTGCATAGAAAGTAATTAAAACTTTTTTGTTCGGGGGCTGCACCATCGCAATCATTCAAAATTTTTATTGTACAACCATGCAAAAAGTACAGAAGCGCCGTAAACGTTTTCATGATGTATGAATGAGATGTCAAACATCACCCTGGCGGTTATTTTCTCCAAAAAGAAACAACTGCTGGTTAATCACAAACAATAAGCGGTTGTCAAAATGCACGAAGCAGCTTTTAAATGAGTCTACCTTTCTTTTATAAAACGAAACGATCCTTGATGTATACTTTCCCATTACGGAAGGGTTTTAGGAATGATGTGAGCATTTTATCTTATTAAAGCGGTATAGGATTCTGCTGGAGACTATGTTCATCATAATCACATGTCCTATTCTGAAGCAACATAACTTCGGTCAACAAACATTTTAGATTACTCAGCTATGAAAATAGGTATCCTCTCGGTTCTACTAGTCCTCCTTTTGATCGCTTCGTCGTTCGGTGCGATAGCTCAGCAAAAACAATTGAACAAAGGCACTGTTCAACGAATTAAAGTTCATAGTAAGGGACTGGAGGGAAACCTAAGTGGCGATAGCGCTGATCGGTTTGTGTCAGTGTACCTTCCTGCGAGTTACAATGACAATCCAAAGAAACGTTACCCGGTTGTGTACTTTCTTCATGGCTATACCGATGATGATGCGAAGTTTTACGGATTAAAAAAACATTGGATGGTCCTTCCGCCAATTTTAGATAGTGTTTTCGCAAAAGAACCTTCGCAGGAGATGATTGTCGTAACACCGGATGCCTATACTCGTTTCCAGGGAAGTATGTATTCGAACTCCGTAACGACAGGCAATTGGGAAGACTTTATTGCGAAAGAGCTGGTTGCTTACATCGACAGTAAATACCGCACTCTTGCGGTAAAAGAAAGCCGAGGCTTGAGTGGTCATTCGATGGGCGGTTATGGTGCCTTGCGTATCGGGCAGAAAAACCCCGATGTTTTTTCGAGCGTTTATTTGCTGAGCCCTTGCTGTCTCAATTCCACTCCCGTTCCTTTACAAAATGTACCGATCTCTTACCTGCGTGCAGACAGCATCAAAACGATAGAAGAATTTCAAAAAGCTGATTTTGGTACCAAAGCACTTTTTGCATCGGCAGCGGCCTGGTCGCCTAACCCTGCAAACCCTCCTTTTTATGTAGACCTCCCTTCCAAAGACGGAAAGCTACAGCTATGGGTGCTTCAAAAATGGGACGCCAACAGGCCACTGAACAGTTTGGACCAGTATGTCTATAACATCCGTAAACTAAAAGCGTTGGGGTTTGATGCAGGCGACAAAGACGCAGGTATAGCAGCCAGCATCAGAACGCTGGATAACGAATTAAAAAAATACGGGATCCCGCATTTTTTTGAGATCTATCAAGGTGATCACGTTAACCGGGTTGGCGAACGAATTGAAACCAAGATGCTCAAATTCTTTGCGGAAAATCTATCCTTTCAAGGAAAGAAATAGACAGGTATTCAAAGGTTGTTGGGCTTACCTCATGTAAAAATGCTCAATTCTCCATCCGTGAGTAACCTTCAAAAGTTGTCAACTCATTCTTGCTGTTACAACAGACATTTGCAGTTGCGGAGTATAGACTCTCGAACCACCCAAAGTAAGTGCTACCAAAATTATCTGCCGAAATAAGGGAATGATTGTAAATTGTTCCGTCATTTCTAACCAGATTTCCTTGTAAAAGCCGATCAATTTTACCCTGTTTATTCCAATTATCCTGGGATACCCTTAACCAGTTTTAAACCATACGAATACCATGGTTGGTCAACACGTTTTCAGATCAAACCAGGGTGCTAACCTTTTTGTTATTGTAAGGCTAGTTACCTTCTTTATTTTCGGCAACCTGTGTTTTTCTATTCTGAATGCACAGCAATGCCAAACGGCTATCCAGAACAACCAGTTTGATGTAAAACCGGCCATATGTACTGGCACCTCTGCCTTGCTGCAAGGATCGCTACCTACGGGGGGAAATGGCACGTACACTTACCAATGGCAAATCTCTAACGGCAACTGCAGCGACGATAGTTTTGTGCCCATCCCCGGTGCAACATCAAAAGATTACCACGTTCCTTCTTCGGCTGATCCGCAAAGATGTTATCGGAGAAGGGTTGTTTCCGGGAGCTGCACTACCTATTCAAACAAAGGAAAAGTACAAGGGTCCGATATAACAACTCCAACTGCGCCTTCTGTCAGTGTAACGCAGCCAACGTGCCAGACAAACGGAGGTACGATTACAATCACAAATCCGGCGCCTTCCAACGGACTTACATTTAGCATCGACGGGGTTAACTATACAAACACTAACGGCATATTCACAGGACTGGCCGCAGGTACGTATAGCGTTACTGCGAGGCACGTTTCGGGATGTACTTCCCCGTCACGGTCCGTCTCGATCAGTGCGCCGGCTCCGCTTCCGGCGGGAAGCGTATCACCTTCTTCAGCTACACTTTGCGAAGGGCAAAACCAGGTATTGACCGCCTCCGGCGGAAGCTCTTATAGGTGGTACCGGAACGGATCACTTATAACTGGAGCAACGTCCAGCACTTACACCGCTACCCAAGCTGGAACCTACCGTGTAGAAACAGTGCAAGGATCCTGTGTTGGCCCTCTTTCAAACGGCTCAGTTGTTAGCGTTGCTTCTTCGCCAATCGGTGTTATTTCGCCGGCTTCAACTACACTTTGTCCCGGTGATAGTGTGCTCCTGTCTACCTCAGGAGGTGTCTCTTACCAATGGTACCGCGATGGAAATGCGATTTCCGGTGCTGTTTCATCCACGTACCGGGCAAAACAAGGCGGAACTTATACTGTCGATATTATCAACAGCAACGGCTGCAAGGCAAAGGCAACGAACAATGCCGTTGTTTCAATAAGCAGCATACCAACAGGGAATATCAGTCCTGCATCGGCAAATATCTGTACTGGCGGTTCTGCTACTTTAACCGCTAACGGCGGCGCAAGCTACCAATGGTATAGAAACGGAATTGCTATCAATGGTGCTACGTCTTCAACCTATTCAGCCACTCAGGCAGGAACTTATACTGTAGATATCATTAGCAGTAGCGCATGTAAGGGAGTTTCAAGCAATAGCTCTGTCGTCACATCAGCTAGCATCACAGCAACAGCCATTACTCCGTCATCGGGACAACTGTGCGGTACCAATGCTTCCCTTTTATTAACCGCTACTGGCGGATCTTCTTACCAATGGTTTAGAAATGGCAGTGCAATTACTGGAGCAACGTCTGCTACATATAGCGTAACCCAAGCTGGCACTTACACTGCGGATATAATCAATGGAAACTGCACTGTCAGAGCTTCGAACAATGTTGTTGTTACCCAAGTGAACACACCAACCGGAAATATATCCCCGGCAACTGCTACAATATGTGCCGGAAGCAGCCAAACACTTACTGCGAGCGGTGGCACCAGTTACCAATGGATGAAAGACGGAGTTGCCATTACAGGTGCTACATCAGTCACCTACGCTGCAACCCAACCAGGTGTATACACGGTGACAATCAACAATGGCACATGCAGCGGGCCGGCTTCCAATTCCGCTACAATGACTGTTTCTAGCTCTCCAAGCGGTTCAATCTCCCCTGCAACTGCTACTATTTGCAATGGCGGGTCGCAAACCTTAACTGCAAATGGCGGTTCTTCCTATCAATGGTACCGAAACAATATCGCGATTTCTGGTGCGACGAGTGCCACATACGCCGCTATCCAAAGTGGAACCTATTCTGTCGACATCATCAACTCCAATGGGTGCAAGGCAAAAGCTTCAAACGAAACGGTTGTTACGGTCAGCGCACCACCGAATGGCAGCATCAGTCCTTCCACTGCCAACCTTTGTACTGGTGATAGCGTGATTTTGGTAACATCTGGCGGTGTTAGTTACCAATGGTATAGAAATGGGTCAGCTATCAGTGGAGCAACGTCAGCTTCCTATAAAGCAAAACAGAGCGGGACATACACGGTCGAAATAACCAACAGCAATGGTTGCAAAGCGATGTCTTCAAACCAGGCAGTGGTAAGCATCACAAATGCCCCCAGCGGTTCCATTTCGCCACCAAACGTTACCATTTGCAGCGGTGGTTCGGCTACGTTGACTGCCACCGGAGGAGTAAGTTACCAATGGTATAAGGATGGCGTATTGATAAACGGTGCAACATCTGCAACCCACAATGTAACACAGCCTGGCACCTACTCTGCTGATATCATTAATGCAAGTGGCTGCAAGGGAACTTCGACCAACAGTGCAGTAGTAGTTGTTGGCTCGGCACCTACAAGTGCTATTACACCAGCATCAGGACAACTGTGCGGGAATAATGCATCAGTTGTGTTGACGATTGGTGGGGGTACAACTTATCAGTGGTATAGAAACGGTGTCGTTATCAACGGCGCTACTTTTTCCACCTATACTGTTACAACGGCGGGGACCTACAGTGCAACAATCATAAGCGGAACTTGTTCGGGACAATCTTCGAACCAAGTGACGGTCACACAGGGAAGCATCCCAACAGGCAGCATCAGTCCCTCAACAGCAACCATCTGTACGGGCGGGTCTACAACCTTAACAGCAACCGGAGGCACCTCGTACCAATGGTACCGGGACGGCGTTGCCATCAACAATGCGACTGGTTCCACCTACAACGCTTCACAAGCAGGAACATACACGGTGGATATTTTCAACAGCGGCGGTTGCAAAGGCACGTCATCCAATAATTCTGTTGTCACTGTTGGATCAGTAACCCCTACTGCTATTACGCCGGCTTCCGGACAGCTTTGCGGTGCAAACGCTTCCATTTTACTGACTGCAACGGGGGGTACATCTTATCAATGGTTCAAAGATGGTGTTGCGGTCAATGGCGCTACGTCAGGAACTTATACTGCTACTTCACAGGGCGTGTATACTGCCGATATCATCAATGGAACGTGCAGGGTTAGAGCATCAAACAACGTTGCCATTTCGCTGGTGAATGCGCCATCCGGTAATATTGCTCCTGCTACTGCGACAATTTGCTCTGGCAGCAGCCAAACATTAACTGCCAATGGCGGTACCAGTTATCAATGGGCCAGAGACGGCATCAATATACCTGGCGCAACCTCCGCAACTTATGTGGCAACACAAAGCGGTGTTTATACGGTGACCATTATTAATGGCACCTGTAGTGGTCAAGCTTCTAATTCAGCAACTGTTGTTATTTCTTCTAACCCAATTGGAACGATCTCGCCAGCAAGCGCAGCTCTCTGCACTGGCAGCTCACAAGTGTTAACAGTGAGTGGTGGCAGCTCCTATCAATGGTACCGCAACAATGTTCTCATTCAAGGTGCTACGAACCCAACCTATACTGCCACGCAAAGCGGAACCTACTCGGCTGACATCGTCAATGCAAATGGATGTAAGGCAAAAGCTTCGAATGAAGTTGTTATAACAACAAGTGCAGCGCCTTCCAGCAGCATCAGTCCCAGTTCGGCAAGTTTATGCGCTGGTGATAGTGTTACGCTTTCGACATCGGGTGGCGCAAGCTACCAGTGGTTTAAAGATGGAACCATGATCAGCGGGGCGACTTCATCGGCCTACAAGGCAAAACAAAGCGGTACGTATACCGTAGAAGTCAGCAACGCAAATGGTTGTAAGGCCATGTCTACCAACCAGGGGGTGGTAACACTAGCTAGTCTACCAGCCGGTACTATTTCTCCGGCTAATGTTACTATCTGTACTGGCGGTTCAGCTACTTTAACCGCAAGCGGTGGGGCAAGCTATCAATGGTATAAAGATGGAGTAATCATCAATGGAGCAACATCTGCAACCTATAATGTCACTCAGCAGGGAACATACACTGCTGATATCTTCGGCGCCAATGGCTGCAAGGGGACATCTTCCAACAGCTCGGTCGTATCTATCGGCTCTAGTCCATCTAGTGCAATTACGCCAGCTTCCGGCCAATTATGCGGATCCAATGCAATGGTGGTATTGACTGTTGGTGGCGGTACCTCTTATCAGTGGTATAGGAACGGCGTCCTGATACCAGGCGCTACGTCGGCGACTTATTCGGTTACGACGGTTGGAATCTACACGGCGCACATTATCAGCGGCACTTGCATTGGACAGGCATCTAATCAGGTGGTAATAACATTAGGTAATCCTCCAACTGGAACGATATCTCCCTCAACCGCTGGGATTTGCCAGGGGGGATCACAAGTATTGACAGCAACCGGGGGAACATCGTACCAGTGGTTCAGGAACAACACTGCTATTACTGGTGCAACTTCTGCAACCTATACTGCCACACAAGCCGGAACTTATTCAGTGACGATTAGCAACAGCGGTTGCAGCGCCCCTTCAACAAATGTGGCAACCGTAACAGAAGCAAACGGGCCAACCGGCACTATCAGTCCAGCTACGGCAGTTATTTGCACGGGAGCATCCCAGGTGCTTACAGCTACCGGAGGCGCAAGCTACCAATGGTACAGGAACGGGGTGATCATCAACGGCGCAACAGCTTCAACGTACACGGCCACCACTGAAGGAGTTTATTCTGTTGACGTAATTAATAGCAACGGGTGTAAGGCTAAGGCTTCCAACGATGCAAACGTTACCATCAGCTCGGCACCTAGCGGAAATATCAGCCCGTCATCCGGAACGCTTTGTAACAACGGGTCATTAACACTAACAACTTCCGGCGGTGTGTCCTATCAATGGTACAGGAACGATGTGCTCATACCTGGCGCTACTGGTTCCAGCCTAACGGTTACATCTACCGGAAACTACACGGTTGATATTATCAACGCTAACGGATGCAAGGCAAAAGCAACAAACGCAGCGGCAATCACGACGGGAACTGCTCCAACAGGGACTATTTCTCCTTCATCTGCCGCTATTTGTGCCAGCCAAAGCGTGACATTAACGGCAACCGGCGGCACAAGCTATCAATGGTTTAGAAATGGAAGCTTATTGACTAACGCTACTGCGGCAACTTACCAGGCGACGCTACCGGGCATTTACAGTGTACTCATATTTAGTGGAAATTGCAATGGTCCTGCATCCAATACCGCTACTGTTTCAGAAAGTACACCACTTACTTTTTCGCTAAACATTGCGCAGCCTAACTGCACCCAAAATTCCGGCTCAATAACAGTGTCCAATCCATTTGGTGGCATAGGCAACGGTTATATGTACTCGATTGACGGTGGAGTGAATTTTCAATCCAGCAACGTCTTTACAAACGTGCCGATCGGAACCTTTCAAGTAGTAATGAAGGATGCTGCGGGTTGCCAAAGTAATTCAACGCAAGTAGTTATTAGCCAGTCGACATCAACTGTACAAGGATCGGTTACTACGACAAGTATAACTTGTACCCAGACAAGTGCTACTGCAACTGTTACAGCGAGTGGAGGAACAGCTCCTTATCAATACAGTTTAAACAATGGCTCCTTTCAGTCAGCCAATACGTTTACCAACCTACCGGCAGGTAACTACAAGATCACAGTAAAAGATGCGTCGGGTTGTATTAAGGACATTACATTTTCTATCCAGGCAATAAACTCAACACTTAATGCAGGAGTTGCAATTACGAATCCTACCTGCCACCAACAAAACGGGTCGGTTGAAGTAACTGCTTCGGGCGGCTCCCCCGGTTACACCTACAGTTTAAACAATGGCACTTTCCAAGCGAGCAACAGCTTTAGTAATATTCCCATTGGTTCGCACAAGGTTAAAGTGAGAGACCAGGCAGGCTGCTTATTTGAAGTCACCTTCGAAATAAGACAAACAACTACCAATCCGAATCTCGTTGTTACGAATCCAGGAACAATTTGCTCAAGTGCTACAATTGACCTGCAAGCATCTTCTATTACGCAAGGCTCAGATAATGGATTGACCTTTACCTATTGGAAAGATTCCAATGCAACCCTTGGCGTGCTAAATGCAGGTGCCGTTTCGCCGGGCACTTACTACATTAAAGCTACTAACAGCATTGGGTGCATCACTATAAAGCCGGTCGTTGTAAGTGCATTCCCACAAGCAGTTGGACGCATTACCGCTAATGGTTCGACCACGCCGTGTTCCGGGCAAACCATATTGCTAACTGCAACTGATGGGCAAACTTACCAGTGGTACCGAGACAGCGTGTTGATAAGCGGAGCTACAACCAAGACATTAACGGTTTCGCAGAACGGAGTTTACACAGTCGTCATTTCAGATGGCAGATGCCCTGCCATTGCCAGTGATACGGTAAGAATACAGTTCAGAAATTGCCCCACTACAACTGAGCCGAAGGTTTACGTTCCAACAGGATTCACACCAAACAATAACAACGCAAATGATCTGCTTCGCCCAATCCTGCATAACGTTTCTGAATTGAAGTATTTCAAAGTGTACAACCGTTGGGGACAGGTCGTCTTTCAAACCAATGTCATTGGTAAAGGATGGGATGGAAAAATCAATGGTCTGCTACAACCTGCAGAACCGTATTCCTGGATCTTGGAATGCGTTGATATGAATGGAAACACCATCAGGCAAAGCGGCCGAACTGTGTTAATCAGATAAAGTGTACAACATGAAAAAAATTATTTTCTTATTAATGCTGATAACAGGTAAGCTGGCATCTGCACAGTCGTACCATTTTTCACAGTTTTTCTCGACCCCCTTGCTCACAAACCCAGCCCACACGGGCTTTACAGAGGGACCATTCCGTGTTGCATCAAATTTTCGGTCGCAAGGAACTGCGAATGGCAACATGTTTTTCTCGGGGTATGCTTCAGCTGATTACAGTTTGTTCCGTAATAAGATCACCGAAGGACATAAAGCTGGTATTGGCTTGTTCCTGATGAATGACCATTCACTGGCAGGGGCATTACAGACGAATTCTGTCGGACTTAGCACTGCCTATAACGTAGGGTTAGATCCGTATGGCGAACATAGTTTTGGGTTAGGCATACAAGGCGTGTTTCACCAGAGGCGTTTTGATTACCATAAGCTGACCTTCGAGAATCAGTTTGGACCAAACGGCTTTGACGGTTCATTGCCAGTAGGTGAACCGATGGATTATAATAGGCGACATTCGTTTGACCTGAACGCGGGGGTTATGTACAATGTCAATCTGCAGGATAAAAGTTTCTTTGCAGGGTTTTCAGCGTATAATTTATTGTCGCATAATGATGCTGTTTTAGCGGAAGAATTTAAAATGCCAATTCGATTAAATTTCCAGGCGGGTGCACGTTTTTATGTTCATGAATATGCTAGTGTTTATTCTTCGCTCACCTCGATGTACCAGAACGGTGCAAATCAATTAACACTAGGTGGTGCGTACGGCTACCAGTTGACCGATGGAAATAAAAATGAATTGATTGGTGGAATGTGGTACAGGTTAAAAGATGCCGTTATCCCTTACATCGGTTACCAGCGAGATGGCTTTCAGGTTGCACTGACTTATGATTACACCGTCTCGTCACTTAAAAAAGCACCCCGTTTAAAAAACGGCTACGAGCTCACGCTGCTTTATAAAGCGCCAGACAAACGGGAGTTGAAAACGTTGATACCATGGTATTAACAGGAAGAACACATTCATGTTTTCGAAGCGATGTATCAGTACTTCCCATTAATCAAGCCAGCCATCGTCCAGCTATTTTTAAATTGGAAAGTGGCTCAAAGGCTTCAGTAACGGCTTGATCTGAAGTGGCCCTGGTAAAGAGGTGGCCGTAAAAATGCTTACAGGATCGAATCTGCTGATACCCGTTTCCGCTGCCTACTTCATTGCAGTGTTTTGCCGCTTCCCGATTCATTTCGGTCTTGATTTTCAATTCCGAAGTCTCGAGTCACAATCTTTCATGCCACTGGCAGCAGCTTTCGATTCACCTACGAAACCTCATTTCCAAACCTCGCTGATGTAGGCATTTCCCTTACAAACTGCTCCCGCCAAGGATTCCCTTAAAAATATTATTTGGAAAAAATATTTGGGAAATTGGAAAACCGGTATATCTTCGTAGTGTACTATTTAAGTAGTACACTAAATCACTGGCGATGATTCACATTCAAAACTTATCATTCTCATACAAGAAAAAACCCGTTTTAAACGGGCTGAGCCTGCGCTTTGAAGCTGGCCACGTTTATGGGCTCCTCGGTAAAAACGGAACCGGCAAGTCAAGCCTTTTGCGCAATATTGCCGGGCTTCTTGCTCCGAAAAGCGGCAAAATCAGCGTAAATGGCCATACTCCTTTCGAACGTCTTCCCATTTTTCTGGAGGATGTGTTTATGGTACCGGAAGAATTTTACCTGCCGGATATCCCCGTAGCCGAATTCATCAAGCACTCCGCTCCCTTCTATCCCCGATTTGATCATAACAAATTCAAAAGCTATATCTCTGTCTTCCAGGTGCCAGCGGAAAGCACCATGCAAAACATGAGCTATGGCCAAAAGAAAAAAGTACTTATCTCCTTTGCGCTAGCAACGAATGCAAAGGTGCTCCTGATGGACGAACCAACGAATGGCCTAGACATCATGAGCAAAAGCCAGTTCCGAAAAATACTAGCCGAAGCTTTGGATGAGGAGCGCTGTATGATCGTCAGTACCCACCAGGTAAAGGATCTGGAAAACCTGATTGACCGTATTACTGTTATCGACGAAGGCAAGATCCTGTTTGACCAGAATGTTGAAGACATTACTAAGACCCTTTCGTTCCGTTTTGCCTATGATTCTACCGATGCGGCGACCGCTTTGTACAGTGAATCAATGTTAAGAGGCCACGTCATCGTAGCACCAAATACTGAAGGTGAAGAAAGCAAACTGGACCTGGAATTACTCTACAAAGCAATCGTTACCAACCCTGATAAAATCACCAAACTGTTTCAATCGTAAACTACTTGTATGAACCAATTTTTCAGTTTCAAACGTTTCATGTTATTGGTGTTGAAGCACTGGGCTGACAATAAAAAGCGCTATGGGCTGTCTGTGCTTGCCTGTATTGGTTTGTTGATCACCTGGTTTGCATTTACAATGCTTACCGAGTTCGATCACGTTCCGATGGACAAAACTGTGCAGCAAGTGACATTCTTCCTCGCCTTGTTTGGTGTAGGAACATTTTACGCCAGCCAGTATTTCCGCGACCTGGGTTCCCGTTCAAAAGGCATCAATTACCTGCTGGTTCCTGCATCCGCTTTCGAGAAACTCTTGTGCAGCATTTTGTACACGGCGGTTTTATTCTTTATAGTTTATACGGTTTCTTTTTACCTGGTAGATTTCCTGATGGTGGCAATTGCCAACAGTTTACCGCAAACTGAAAAGACAAGTGTTGTCAATGTCTTTAAAATTGTTCTTATTCGATTTAACCGCGACTCTACTATCAACTTTTTGTTGTTCTTCTTTTCGGTTCAATCTGTCTTTCTATTGGGCTCTGTTTATTTTGAGAAGTACAGTTTCATCAAAACATTTATCTGCGGCTTTGTTGCCTGTTTTATTCTTTTCTGTGTAATGTATTTTTTCAACCAGCAGCTATTACCGAATGGCGATTATCCCCGGGGATTTCTTACCGTTTACCGCGTGTATGTTGAAGGTGGCAATGATCACCTGGTGCAGGTGCCCCGCTGGATCGGAGAAGCATTCCGCTTCCTGATCATGTATGCCGTTGCCCCATTTTTTTGGATCGTGACCTATTTCCGTTTGAAAGAAAAACAAGTATAGGCGCTTAAAATTAGTATCATGCAATTCAGGGAATCAAGAGCAATATATCTGCAAATAGCCGACTACATCTGCGAACGCATCCTGCTAAAGCAGTGGAAATCGGGAGAACGTATACCTGCTGTGCGGGAACTGGCAGTGCAACTGGAAGTTAATCCCAACACGGTGATGCGTACCTACGAATTCTTACAAGGGCAGAACATCATTTACAACCAAAGGGGGATCGGTTATTTTGTTGGCCCCGATGCCATCCAGATTGCTACCGAGTACCGCAAAACAGAATTCGTTGAGAAAGAATTGCCGAACATCTTCCGCGACATCTACATGTTAGGAATGAACATCGACGAACTCAAGCCTCAGTACGAGTTATTCAAAAAACAAAACTTCAGTTAACCTTATATCTGCTTTGTTATGAAAAAGAGCAACCTATTATTAATCGTTGGTTTTCTTGGCATCATTCTGCTGGTCACTGCAATCCACATCAGCCTGTATGCAAAATACAAGTCCGGCGATTTCACCATCTATAATGAAGAAGAGGATTTTGTGGCCGACGCGTTGCAAACCTTTCCAAACATCGCGTTTGTTTCGGTGCGCAATGTACCTGTAGTAAACGTCAAATTCAGCGATGTAGCGCAGGTGGAAAAAACCGATAACGAGGACTTACAGTATTCCCGAAGCGGAGATACCCTGGTCATCAGTGCTAAAGTTGGTGCCGACAGGGATCGTATCGGCCTTCATGCTTTGTACATTCCCAACAATGTGACATTATCTGTTTTTAATTCTTCCATCTCGTTTTTGCCGGGTAAAAAAACGGCTGAGATCAATCCGGTTGTCTATCTCAAAAAATCCAAGGTTTATTTTTTAGGAGAAGAGAGGCCGTTCCAATTGGGACGTGTGAAAATTGTTGCAACCGATAGTTCTTCAGCCTCCTTTTTTGGCAATACGCAAGTAGGCAATCTGGACGTACAACTTTCCCAGTCCTCGGTAGAATATAAAGAGGGTGACTTTGGTCAAATGTCCATCGTGACGGATTCATCATCCCGCATCTCACTTCAATCAAAACACTTATTAAAAGCAAACATTAAAACAATAGCGCCGCAATAAGGTAAGCCGACCATATACCAGAGGTGACGCTTCTCCCGCTAGGAGCGAACGGGCACCTATTGCTTTAACAGACTGGCCTTTCAAAACAAACTTCTTTCAACACCAAAAATTTTTTTATGAAGATTGTCTTTTTACTCCCCTTCTTTCTGCTCTTCGTCTCCAGTGCATCCGCACAAAATGCAGGAAAGATTTCCGGCAGTGTACTCCAAAATACGAAGCCTGCAGAAGGCGCAACGGTAAGCTTGTTAAGAGCGAAAGATTCAGCGACAGTAAAGCTGTCCGCGGCTGATAAGGCAGGCCGGTTTTTCTTTGAGCAGATTGCGCAAGGAAAATACCTGGTATCAGTTACAGCGGTAGGACAACAAAAAAGTTTTTCTGAAGCATTTCAAATTACTGCGCAGCAACAAAACATCCAGCTCCCTGAAATCAATTTGCTTCCGCTGAACAAGGACCTCGCAAGTGTTACTGTAACTGCAAAACGACCATTAGTAGAACAGCGGATCGACAGAACAATCGTTAATGTTGATGCATCTATCACAAACACTGGCACCTCTGCGCTGGAAGTGTTGGAAAAATCTCCTGGCGTTTCAGTTGACAGAGACGGAAACATCAGTCTGAAAGGAAAAGATGGTGTGCTTGTGATGGTTGATGGCCGTCCTACCCAACTGAGTGGTGCAGATCTTGCCAACCTTTTGCGCAATATGAACTCGAGTCAGCTTGATCAGATCGAGATTATGACCAACCCTCCTGCCCGTTTTGATGCATCAGGTACATCGGGTGTTATCAATTTAAAAACGAAGAAAGTTTTGAAAGCAGGTTTTAATGGCTCCGCAAACGTGGCATACTCACAGGGTCGTTATCCTAAAACAGCCGAAGGGTTCAACTTTAACTACCGCGAGGGGAAAGTGAATCTATTCACCAACTTAAGCCATAACTACCAGGAGAGATTTTCAACCATGCTGATGGACCGGAAAATCTTTCATAGCAACACCAATACGGTAGACAAAATTTTTAACCAGGAGGCAAATCGTCGTGGTACCGGCAGTGCTTACAGCGCAAAACTCGGTGCGGACTTTTTTGCGACAAAGAAAACAACATTGGGGGCTGTTCTTAACCTGAACTCAAGAGGCATCCAATCAGTAAATCCCAACATTACCAGGATTTCCAGTGCGTCAAAAGAGTTGGAAAGCGTGACAAAAGCACTGGTTGAGACCAACACAGATTGGAATAGTGTAAGCGCAAACCTGAACTTCCGTACCATCCTGGACAAAACAGGTAAAGAGCTGACATCCGACGTGGACGTTGCCAATCACCGTATGAAAAATGACCTGTCCATGGTGAACTCCTATACCGACGCTATCGGCAATCACTACCGTAAATCAGATACTTTAACTGGTTTACTGCCGCAGGATATAGATGTATATAGCGCAAGAGTTGATTACCTGCACCCGCTAAAAAAAGATGCACGTTTTGAAGCCGGTGTTAAGAGCAGTATTGTAAGAACGGACAATGATGCCCGATATGACAGCATTCAGTACGGCCAGGTAGTTCATGATTTCAAGCGTAGCAACCACTTTGTGTATGAAGAAAATATCAATGCCGCCTACGCAAATTTCAGCACACCGCTGTCGAAGAAGATTTCAGCGCAATTTGGTTTGCGTTTAGAAAATACAAATGCAAAAGGAAGACAGCTGACAACAGGCGAACAATTTGACAGAAATTACACGCAGTTGTTTCCTACTGCATACTTTCAATACAAGGCAAACGACAAAAATAATTTCGGTGCTACGTTGGGAAGAAGAGTGAGCCGTCCAAGCTACCAAATGCTTAACCCTTTCATTCGCTTCATCGACAGGTATTCATTCAGCCAGGGTAACCCATTATTAAGGCCGTCTGTCAGCAACAACATTGAATTGTCACACACCTGGAAAAACCAGATCACCACCACCCTCAATTATACAAAGGTGAAGGACATGGTGCAGGAAATCATCAAGCAAAGAGGGCAAGAAGCTTACAACACGCCGGAAAACGTTTCATCGCTTGAACAGTTTGGTATTTCCGTCAATGCAAACACGCCGGTTACAAAATGGTGGATGAGCAGTATTAATGTGAACGTATTTCACGATAGCTATAAGGGCATGACCGACGGTGCTTCTCTTGATCGTTCAACAACAAGTTTTATTATCAACGGTACCCAACAATTTAAATTAACTAAAACACTGTCTGCCGAAATCAATGGCCGGTTCAGGAACGGTTGGTTAGAAGGGGTGATGAGAGCAAAGCCAGTTGGTTTTGTCGGAGCTGGAATCAGTCAGCAGATCTTAAAAAATCAAGGTACCATCCGCTTAACGGCACGCGACATCTTTTGGACGCAGCGATTCAGAGGCGTGATGCAATACGGTAATGTTGATGTAACCATGAACCAGATCAATGAAACTCAGATCGTCACTATCGGTTTTACTTACAGCTTTAGTAAAGGGAAGAAGATTGCTCCGGTGAAGCGTTCAGCAGGCAGTGCCAACGATGAACAAAATCGTATTGGAAGTAATTAAAAGAGCATCCCCCAAGTATTATGCACATCAAAACTTCAAAGCAAACAAGCAATGGCTAACCATCATATCATTAAAACCACGGGACTCTCCTATTACTATTCAAAGGATGCAAAGACGCTTTCCGATATCAATTTACAGGTTGAACGTGGCAGCGTCTATGGCTTCCTTGGGCCGAATGGCTCAGGCAAAACCACCACTCTCAGTCTGTTGTTGGGATTATTGAGAAGCAAGCAGGGTGACATTGAAATATTTGGCCAACAGTTGCATGCAAACAGAACGGCAATACTCAAGAAGATTGGTTCGCTGATTGAAGCACCATCTTTATATGGTCATCTCACAGCTAAAGAAAACCTTGAAGTTTATCGTCGGGATTACGGCGTATCAAAGGCAAGAATTGGTGAAGTGTTGGGTATCGTGGGTTTGACGGACGCCGGTAAAAAATTGGTGAAGCGGTATTCCCTTGGCATGAAGCAACGGCTGTCCATTGCGCTGGCGCTCCTTCCCAACCCAGAATTGCTAATATTAGATGAACCATCCAACGGATTGGATCCTGCTGGAATTATCGAGCTTCGGGAACTAATAAAAAAGCTCAACAAAGAACACGGGATGACGATTCTGATCTCCAGCCACTTGCTGGGTGAAGTGGAAAAAATGGTCAGCCATGTAGGAATTATTTACAAAGGCAAAATGTTGTTCCAGGGACCGCTCACTGAGCTGCATTCCTTCCAACAAAAAGGAGCAAGACTACTGGTGAAAACGTCAGATAACCTGACGGCCGTAAAACTTTTGCATGACCATCAACCGGAGTTGGCAGAAGAAACTGTTTCTCTCTCCTTCAGAGATGCTCACCAGGTTGCTGCTATCAACCGCACACTGACTCATCACAACCTGGACGTGTACCTGTTGCAACCAAAGACTAACGACCTCGAACAATTATTTATTGACCTTACATCTGCCCAATCATGAATCTGCTGATATCTCTCCGCTCTGAAGTACTGAAGACGAAACGCACCGCAGCTTTTTATTTTACGCTTATCGGTGCGGCGGTTGTGCCTTTTATGTTTCTTCTCAATGCTTTTACCGATGGCCTTCCTGACGAGAATCAAAGCGTCAAAGACCCGCTGAATGCCGTATTTAAAGTTGCTTCTCAGATGAATGGTTTTGCCATTTTTCCTTTGTTCGTTGTTCTTCTTTGCACATTGTTGCCCCAGGTAGAATATAAAAACAACACCTGGAAGCAGGTGCTTACTTCCCCGAAAACCAAAGCAGATATTTTCCTGGCAAAATTTCTTAACATCCTTCTGCTCCTGATCACCTTCCAGGTCGCTACTTATTTGTTTATGTGGATCGTTATTATCGCTATTCATTTCATTCTACCTGAGTTGAACCTGTTGCAACAACCACTGGATGGTTCGGTACCGCTGGTGAATGCGGCTAATTCGATAATCACTGTTCTTGCAATATGCACCATCCAATTCTGGATTGGATTAAGGGTCAAAAATTTTCTGGTGCCCATCGCTGTCGGCCTGGTTTTATGGTTAACAGGAACAGTTATGGTTTTTGAGTATCATTCCGATATCGCATACTACTATCCTTATAGCTTCCAGATTTTTCCCTATTTGCCAAGTCTCAAACCAGCTCTTAACCAGATTGCATGGACTTCCCTAGGTTATGCTGTTTTCTTTCTCTTTGTTGGTTTCCTGGATTTTAGAAGACGTCGTATGAACGCCTGATTGTTGAGGTTTCAGTGAATGTAACACGATGTGTAAAATTTGATGGGTAGCGTTCGAACTGGGTTGAAACACTTTTGCTTCAATTTTAGCTGTCGCTTTTTACAGGATAGGAACGGAAATTGAAAGGTATTTTGCTATGGGATAAAAGCAGGAAGGTTTTTGATCTTCATGTTGTGAAGTTGGTGAAAAATTATACACACAACTGCTTTTGTCTTTACAGTAAAAGCACAACATGAACCAGGAACAAACCGCGGTTAGAAGTGGCGATCTGATGCTCACCTCTCCTTCGCAAACACCCTATCCGTTTTCGATTATTGTCAGGAATGCATGGCCGACATCACACCCTGTTCGTGAGCTTGAAGTCAAAGGAAATGATCCTCTGACTTCAGGAGCAAAATTTTGCCGGTACGAACTCAGTAACCGTGAGCACCGGTCCTATCTTGATTGGTTTGAAAAGCTCAATACAGACTTTGGACTACGACTGCCGGAGAACAGAAAACCCACGGAAACGCCGACGTTCACAGCATCCTACCGCGAAGTACTGACTGATAACATTGCGCCTGGAATGTTGTATGGCTACGGTGATCCGGCGGTTATCCGCATCACCGATGAGATGGATAAAGAGAATGCCGGTTATCTGCTTGTGGCAACATCCAATGATGCGCCGGATGCGTTTCCCATGGTTCGGTCAAGGGATTTGGTGAACTGGGAGTTTGCGGGCTTTGTTTTTCAAAATGGCCTTACGCCAAAATGGGCTTCAGTCGGGGAAGGTACAAGTGACTATTGGGCGCCTGAACTGCATTGGGTTAACGGCGAGTTTCGCCTTTATTTTGTTGGCCGGGATCGACAAACGTTAGAACTGTGCATCGGTGTCGCTCGTGCTAAAAAAGCAAATGGTCCTTTTGTTCCGGACCACGAGCCGATCTTAAAAGGTAATGTTATTGACCCGCATGTTTTCGTTGAAAGCGATGGCGCCGCTTATCTCTACTGGAAGGAAGACAACAATGACGTATGGCCACGTCTTCTTTTGGATTTATTGCATGAACATTCAGGGTTAATTGCAGAACTCTTTTCTGAAAAAGAAGAGCAGGTGACCGTCTCTTTTGTGGTTACGCTTTGGCCGTGGGCCCGCATGCTCGAACCGATGGAACGCTTCCAAGCCATTCAAATATTTATTGAGACGGTGATTGCAAGTTATACACGTTTCTACGATCTTCTTGGGAAGTTTTCTTTACAACAATCATCTGAAATCGAGGGACGCATTCGTTCTGTTCTTCACTATATGAAGACGCCGATGTATGCGCAGCAACTAACCCTCGACGGGTCAGCATTGGTTGGTGAACGATATAAAATCCTTGAGAATGACCTGGAGTGGGAAGCGCATCTGGTAGAAGGTATGTGGGTGACGAAACAAGGCGAAAAGTATTATCTTTTTTATGCGGGCAATGATTTTTCCACCAGCCAATATGGCATCGGTGTAGCAATTGCAGATTCGCCAGTTGGCCCTTACCAAAAAATGGATCGGCAACTATTGCAGTCCACTGCCACATGGTGGGCTCCCGGACATCCATCACTTGTTGAAAACCCGCATGGGGAGCAAGAACTATTTTTGCACGCCTATTCTCCCGGCCGGGCGGGATACAAACAGTTTCGTGCCCTTTTATCAGTCGCCGTTGAATTCCATTCAGGTGGGGTGTTTCTGAAATAAGATCGTCTAATCAGCCGATTTGTTCAAAAAACGCTTTCACAAATAAAAGAGGCTTTACACGAGGCTGATGCATTCTGCATGTTGTGGACAATTTGAATCCGATTGCAAGAATTCCTTGTTTAACTTCATTAGATAATTGTCACTCGCATCACCAAAACACCAAATCTATGAGATCGCTGTTTGCTTTCTTCCTACTGCTTCCGTTCATTTCTCCCGCTCAAAAAAATACTTATGTTTCTGCCGATGTGCTGGCGCATGTCGGAAAAGATCTTGACAACGTTGGGTACGGTTTAGGTGGAAGTGCCAACACTGGGCTTACGGAAAATATTTTTCTCGGTGGCTCGCTTGCCGGCTTCCGCATGGCTTCATTCCTCCAAAATATTTCTGTCCCGCTTAGTTTGCGAGCTACGTTTTTTGCCGATGTGGATGAAGACCGTATCATGCCGTTCGGTTTACTGGAATTCGGGAAGATTTTTTACAAGCAAGACACGGAGATGGAAGACCGCGTACAGGCCTTACGAGGACGGTTTCATTTTTTTGCAGGTATTGGCGTTCGCTTTCCTTCGCAAAGCCGTTTACACCCTACGCTATCAATGGGTTACTCTGGTCTGTTTTACCGTGCAAATGAGCTTTCAATAAATAATACAGTTCTTAGTCAGCAAAACTTTAATTTAAAGAGAGTGACGGTAAGAGCCGGATTTATGATTCCGCGAAAACAGCATTACTAAATGAAAAAACCCTCGTAAAAACGAGGGTCGGAACCAAAACTAACTGCTTATAAACGGTATAAATTTAGCCTATCCATTTTTGCTAATTCATTGAAAGTATCTATGACATTATTGAAGACCGCCCCGATTCGCTTACATGTTGTCATCGAAGGAAACGAAGGGACAGTTTCCGAACCAGTTTTTCAATCATAAGGCTTAAAAGTAATTTCCTATTGCTGTTTATTTTAAACCGTAATGTTTCCGTATCATTTTTTCAAACGTGTGAGCAGGCAAAATACGCTTGAGCAGTACAGAAAGTTTTTCGGTCTTTTTTCCTAACCGGTAAAGTGCTTTGACCCTTTGCTGTCGCATAATATGAAGTACCAATTTTCCAAATTCGTTTGCTTCCATTCCTTTCTCTACACTTTGATTGATTAAGTCGTACGATCGGTCGAAACTCTCTTTGTAAACGCTTTCTTCTGGTAACTCCACACGCAACCGGTTCTTATTGATATCCGTTTGCACGCCGCCTGGCTGAATTGTGCAGGCCTGTACGCCGAAAGGAGCAAGTTCCGTTCGCAGCGCTTCAGTCAACCGGTCGACGGCGGCCTTACTTGCACTGTATATGCCTCGATATGGAAGACCGATCTCCGAACCGATAGAACTGATATTGATGATTAATCCTGACCCTTGCAAACGCATGATAGGAGCAACAGTCTGAATCACTCGGATAACGCCGGTAAGGTTTGTATCGAAAACACGCTGCACATCCTGAATCGGCGCTGTTTCCACAGGACTTGCGATTCCAAGGCCGGCATTGTTAATAACAACGTCCAGTCGCCCCTGCTCTGTAATGATTTTGTTGATAGCTGCCTCCAAGCCGTCATGATCGGTGACATCGGCGACAAGCATCTTTACATCGCCGGAGTTGGATAATGACTTACGTGAAGTACCGTAAACAATATGTCCGTGCTTGTTTAAATATTGAGCGATGGCCAGCCCCAGTCCACTGGAGGCGCCGGTAATGAAAACAACTTTTGACATAGCGGCGAAGGTCGTTTATACGTTTCTATCGTGATTTGTGTTGACCGAAAGAGTTTCGTGGAGGAGACAATTTCTGAATCAGGCCGGTGTATTGGTTTGCACGAATTTTTCCTCAACAACATTTAGGGCTGCTACCACCGCGCCTTTTTCATTGCGCACAGCATAAACCTGCTGGTCATAAAAACCTTTCTTCAGCCGGTAGGGAATATTGAAGATCTGCATGTTCTTTCCAAGTAAGGCACGGTCGATGAATAACACTTTTTCATCAGTTTTTACCCAGGGAAGAACATCCTCCAGTTTTTTGCCGATTGCTTTTTCGGAAGAGATTTTAAAATGTTCAGTGCACCGATCGTTCCAGAATATAACGGTGTGATTAGAGTCGAAGGCGTTAATGATTAAAGCAGGATGTTTCTGCATCTCCTCAATGCTTAGCCCAATGACGCCCTCTAATAATTTCATGTGACTTTTTTTACCTGTTGAACAATGACTCTTGCACCAATTTAAAATCTACTGACGAGCTTGTGCAAGTTAGGGACAAAGACGCTTCTTGCAGGTTAATAAATCTTAATCTTATTTAGATAAAAGACGGAATTAGTTAGGTCGATAACAAATAACTCGTCATTTAAGAATGATTTGGTTCGAAGCATCTCTGTCAGCTACCGGTGCCACGATGCAGGTACACCCACTAGGGCTGGTGCATTTGAGGGGAGTGAAAACCTCGTGGCCCAGTAAATCTTCCGGTCCAAAGGATAGGCCATGAAGATCATTGCAATAAGGACAGCAATCGTCACCGGAAAGTTTTACGTGAAAGTGATAAGGAAGCTGTATCTGCCAAAGCCTGATCTTGGTGTCATTGATCAATTGTTGCAATTCGGTGGCTACCTGCCCTTCCACATGGGTCTGTAAAAACCACATGGCTGAGTATAACTCAAGGTTATTCTTTTGCAGGTCTGCTTCGTTTGTCACCTGCTTTGCTGTTTCACCTAAAATAACCTGGAACAAATACCATAGATAATCTCGTGCAGAATCGAGACCACTTCTTTCCTTCCATACAGTATAATGTTGCCTTACGCTATTTTCATCCAGGCCAAACTTTTCCAGAAACTTTCCGTAATCGTTAATAAGCCAGTCCAGGTTATAATCCATGTGGCAATATTACACAGTTTCGTAAGTTGCTTATGAACTACAGCTTAGCATCGAACAACCTGCTTTTTGGGAAGCCCATGATGGTCTCTTTGAAAAGAACGCATCATGTTCGTTAGAATAAGGCGTCTTCATCGCATTTTGTAACTTTTCAAACAGTTTGGACTCCCCGTTTTGCAACTCTTCAATCGCTTGGTGTAGCAGATAATTACGAAGGATAAAACGTGGGTTGGCTTCCCTCATCTTTTGTTGCGATTCTGCTAGTGGTAGTGAGTTGGAGCTTCTTCGTTGCCCATATTGCTGCAGCCAATTTGTGAATGTCCTGCCTTCTTTGTCTGACAGCTCTTTATAAAAGCTCTCGCTGAAGTGTTGCAGCGGTTCGCTGCTGTCTTCATTTGAAGTGTAGTCAATCAGCAACTGGTAAAAGATCGTCATATCAGGCTGCACGGTTGCCAGCATTTTTTCAAGGGAAGATATTAGCTGAACATCTTCTTTTCTTAACTCATCTAAACCAAGTTTATTTACCATCATCTGGTAAAAAGCATTCCAATAAATATCATCGTAGCCATCAATTACCTTCATCAGTTCTTCTTCTGACGAAAACAGCGGCATAAGAGCTCCACCTAATGCGCCAAGGTTCCATTTTCCGATTGACGCCTGTCGGCCAAATGCATAACGCCGGCCGGGAAGGTCAGTTGTATTGGGTGTGAAAAGCGGGTCATAGTTGTCAACGAAAGAATACGGGCCATAGTCAATGGTAAGTCCCAGGATCGACATGTTATCGGTATTCATAACACCATGCACAAATCCAACACGCTGCCATTGCACCATAAGCTTTGCCGTTCGCTCAACTATTTCGGCGTACCATCTCAGAATGCGGTCGTCACCTTCGAGGTGCGGATAATAGTTATCAATTGTCCAGTTGGCGAGTGCACGCAGGTTGTCTATTTCGCCGCGGGCTGCCAAGATCTCAAAATTTCCAAAGCGCAAAAATGTTGGTGCCACTCGCATGACTATAGCTCCTGGCTCATGCGCCGGGTGACCATCGTAGAACATATCGCGTAGAACTGGTTCGCCGGTGGTGACCAAACTCAAAGCCCTTGTAGTTGGAACGCCTAAATAATGCATGGCTTCACTCATCAGGTATTCACGCACAGATGAGCGCAAAACAGCTCTTCCGTCAGCCCGGCGGCTGTACGCTGTCGGACCTGCGCCTTTCAACTGCAATTCCCATTTGGTACCCTTGGAATTTACCAGTTCGCCAAGCGTGATGGCCCGGCCGTCGCCCAGTTGGCCCGCCCAGTGACCAAACTGGTGTCCTGCATAACAAGCGGCGTATGGATACATAGAAGTAGTTACATTATTTCCTCCCAGGATGTCAATCTCATCTTGTGAGCTCGGCTTCTGCAATTGAAGTTCTGCTGCCAGTTCATCGCTCCAGGCCAGCAGACTTACTTTTTCGACAGGTGTTGGCAGCGCTTTGCTATAGAACATGCCCGGAGTTTGCCGCGGACGGCGATCGCCGCTCTCATCTCCCTTGAAGTTGGTAACAAATTCTTTTTTGAACTCTATCTCGCTGATCTTTTTCATATTGCTCATCATTGCAGCTTAGGGCTGCGTTCTTATTTCTACAATTATTCTGCCTTTTCTTTATTTAGTGCCCTGAGAAAAGTTAATTGAAAGTACTAAAGGAAGATTTGGATCGGAACGGTGTGGTCGCAAGTACGTTTGTCGTTTTGCATGAACCAAGAAGTGCAGCCACATTATTTTGCTCAAAACACATTCGTTTGTATTTGAGCCACCGTTTCCCTACTTTAGCCCCCTTATCAAATAACGGCGCACCGGTTCGCCCAAAAAAAACACCATGCAGAATAATTTTACTTCCGATCATAAGCATAAAAAATTTATCGAAAGAGCTGTTGAGTCTGAGATTGTATGGGGTTTGGCCTCTGAGGCAGGTTATGCCAGGTGTGAATCCCGTGAGTTTGAAGAAGCGTTTGTCCTGCCTTTCTGGTCCGATAAAGCTTATGCAATTGCCATCAATATTGCCGGCGATTACCACCCAAAATCAATGTCGCTTGCTGATTTCCTTGAAAATTTTCTGATTGGCAGCTACAACGAAGGATACTTAGTGGGTACCAATTGGGATGCCGATATGAACAGCAAAGAAATTGAACCGTTAGACCTTGCGCTTGAGATCACCGAGGAACTGCTCCGCCAGGGAAAAGACCTGCCGCTAAAAAAATACCCAAGCATACAGGATTTTCACCAGCAGGTGAAGAATACTGTTGAAGCTGAATAATGCAAATCTCAGTCGTGATAGTTAGCGGTTGGCAGGTGTGATTCACAGCCTGACTTTTTATACCCGGTTCTTATAAACACTGCATGCAGTTTTGGCGTAATTTGTAGCCGGATTGATTGACGTGAGAAAGGTATTGCTTCAAGCTGCTTAACCAAAACTGTTTCGACCTTTGAAAAGTATAACTGCTGTAAAAACTGCGCTTCGACTTGCGTTGTTGCTTTTTTTGTGTTCCTTCGGTACAATTTCACTTGCCCAGGTTTCGGCTGATTTCACCGCCAGCGTTAGCGGCGGGTGTTCGCCTTTGGCAGTCAGTTTTACCAATCTTTCCACCCTGGGACCGAACATTCGTTATTCCTGGGATTTCGGAAACGGCAATACGTCGGTGCTGAGAAACCCTTCTGCAATTTATATTGATGAAAAAACATACACCATTACGCTGACCGTAACTGACGGTACGCAAACGGCCACCCGCACCAGGACGATTACTGTCTATAAAAAACCGGTAGCGAATTTTACAACGCCGAAGCCATATGTATGTTTACCGGAAAGCGTTCAATTCACGTCAACTTCTACTCCGGGTGATGGGTCCATCAACAGCTACAAATGGACGTTTGGTGATGGTACTGTGCAAGATGCTTTTGGCAGTACAACTAGTTATTTCTACCAGAGTCCAATCGTTCCAACGGTAAGCCTGACTGTGACCAACAATTTTGGTTGCAAGGCGACGGTTACGAAATCGAATATTGTTGAAGTTCTACCGCGGATTGAACCCCTGTTCACGGTGAATAAAACCTTATTATGCACACTTGCGGACTCTGTGGTGTTCACCAACAACAGTACCGGCCCCGGAACTCTTTCGTACAATTGGGATTTTGGGGATGGAAACCGCTCTACTTTAAAGAACCCGGTGCACCGCTATGCTACAAAAGGACTCTTCCAGGTTCGTCTTACCGTCACCAATGAATTCGGCTGCAGTGTTACGAGTTCTTCCACAACAATCAACGCAGCTCATTTCCAAACAAACTTTACTAACCAGAACCTTTGTCGCCAGGTAACCTTCACCGGATCCTCCTTCCTTTACCCCACGTCAAGCGTATGGCAATTTGGTAATGGGGGTACATCTACATCCTATTCACTCACCAATTATACATATGCTGCAGCAGGCAGTTATGAGGTGACTTTAATCAACACCTACAACAACATCTGTAAAGACACCATCAAAAAAACGATAACAGTTCAGGACAATGTAAACTACAACAGTAATATAACCGCCCCTCCGAGTGTGTGTCGTGGTAATATGGTGAATATTACCGCCACAAGTACCGCTATTCCCAGCGCAAGGAGCTGGAACATGGGCGATGGCACGATTTACAACTTTAATTCCGGCAGTGTTAATCATATATACAACACTCCAGGTACCTACACAATTACATTGGTCAACACATTTGGTACCTGCAGCGAGACTGTCACCAAAACTATCGTGGTGAATGACCTGCCTTCTACGAACAGTTTTGTAGTTGATTTTGGTGGCGTGTGCGGCGCACCAGTTACAGGTACGTTTCGTGATACGTCTACTGGTAACGTAAGCTGGCAATGGGCAATGAATTGGTCGACAAATACGCCATTTTCTACAGCGCAAAATGCGACCTATAATTTTACAACTGACGGCACCTATTGGGTGTACCTGACGGTCACCAATGCGGCGGGCTGTACGAAACAGGTACAGCGATCAGTAAGGGTATCAAGTCCTTCCGCCAACATCACCGTGTTACAATCGAGCAGTCCGAAAAGCCATTACGATTGTGATTCACTGGAACTACGTCTAGGTGTGAACAGCACCCACACCATTGCGCAATACAACTGGAACTTCGGTAATGGTGTTACGTCCACTTCGGCAACACCGACAATTAAATACACAACGATTGGTGTCTACAACATCCGATTAGATTATGTTACCGACCTTGGATGCACAGGAAGCGCTTTTTTCTCTGCACGGGTGTACGACAAGCCGAAAGCAAACTTCACGCACTTCATTCCATGCGGAAACACAGTGACTTTAAATTTTACCGACACCTCTCCTTTTTCGGATACTTGGACCTGGTTTTTTGGCGATGGTGGTGCTGCGTACTGGAATGTTCCCTCCCATACGTATGCAGACACCGGCCTTTACACCGTTACGTTCATCAACAAAATAGGACGTTGTTCAGACACCATCCGGAAAGTTGTGCATGCAAACGTGTTGCCTTCCGGTATCCAAATTACCCGGGCTGAAAATACCTGTGTCGGAACTCGCGGAACAGTTTTGTTTGATCAACGTTCGCTACGCTGCAGCGGCGGCACTTGGAACTTTGGTGATGGCACTATTATACCTTTTGATTCAAGCCGTCACAATTTTACCCATACATACGCAAACACGGGCACCTATAACGTTACGCTAACCAGTTCTTACAATGGTTGTACGTATACGGTCAGCCGAACTGTAAATGTTTTATTGAAGCAGAACCCAACGCTAACAGCCAACCAGACGCAGATTTGTGTCAACAATAACCTCGGTGTACAAATTGGCAATCTGCAAACGAATCCTTTTTCACCGTTTTCATGGAGCCAGTATTTTGTGCAGGCATTTCAGGATAATAATGGAAACACGATCAATGCATTTTTATCCGGCACGGGCTTTCAGAACACAAGTTATTCAGGATCCTTACAAAATCTACCTGCCGGCATAACAGGTATCAGGGCCATTGTGCAAGCTGGAAATACAAACTGCTTTGACACGACGAATTATGTTTCCGTGCAAGTCAACGGGCCAATCGTCGGGTTCCGGGTAAACAATGAGAATGCCTGCTACAAAACACCGTTTGTTTTTACTGACACCTCCCGATCATCGACAAATGTTGCGTTAACGACCTGGCGTTGGGAAATGGGCGATGGCAATGTTTTTACAAATACTACTAATGCGCCAGTGACACATCGTTACATTAATCCGAATAGCTACAATGTTCGACTCACCGTGACGGATGCTACGGGTTGCAGTAAGACATACAATCGTATTGTCAATGCCCGCGGTCCAAGAGCTTCTTTCACCGCATCAGGCCTTTTTGTTCCGAACGTTCCGCTCAATACAAGCGTCAGCTTCTTCAACAATACAAGTTCCTTTAGCAACACCGTAAATTTTGTATGGCACTATGGCGATGGTGCTACTTCAACGAGCTATACGGGTTCTCATACCTACACAGTTCCGGGTGTATACGAAGTGTTGTTGATCGCCACAGACCCGGCGTATGCTTGCAGCGATACAGCCCGCCAAACGATTACGGTCAAGGACTTCAACACGGCCTTCCGATTTACGAAATCCTTTGTTGGAAGTGGCTCCTGCCCTCCTGTTCAGATTCGGATCAACAACCTTTCTGTCGGTTATACCCGTTTGCTTTGGGATTTTGGTGATGGCAACACAAGTACGCAAAGTTTCCCATCACACACCTACAATAACCCGGGTCTTTACCGCATTACACTTTCCACTTTTGGCTTTAATGGATTAACGGGAACCTATATCGATTCGGTGTTGGTGACAAGACCTTCTGCTACGATCACAGCCGACACACTAAAAGGATGTTTGTCGCAGCAGGTTCAATTCGGATTGACGCAGAAAGATGCCACCAGCTATTTGTGGGATTTTGGTGATGGAACTGCAAGCACTTCTGCTACCGCACCTGTACACACTTACCTATCGCCTGGAATTTACAACCCGCGTTTGATTGTGAAGGATACCAGCGGCTGCCAGGTGTCAGCCCGACTCCAGGATTCTGTTGTAATAGATGAACTTTCTGCCACGATCAAAGGAATACCGTCTCTAATTTGTGATTCTGCACTGATCAATTTTGTTGCAGATGTCAAAAGCTTTTCTGAAAGCAAATTGGGTACCCAATTAAAATTCAAGTGGGATTTTGGGACTGGCAATGCTGCCGATACATCAAACCTGCGAAACCCATCATTCCGTTATGTGCAACCAGGCAGCTATACGGTTCGCCTGAGAGTGACATCACAATATGGTTGCGTGAAGGATACATTCGCGACATTCAGGGTTCAACAAAAAGCAAAAGCAAGCATCACGGGTAACAGAGAAAGCTGCGAACAAACCACCGTACAGTTCAGTGGCGCTGCGACACCAGCTGGCGGTGTTCAGTGGAACTGGAATTTTGCCAATGGGAATACTTCAACTGATCAAAACCCAACCGCGCAGTTATACAATACGCCAGGAACTTACGGTATTACCTTGATCGTTACAAAGAATGGATGTATCGACACAGCTTTTCATCAGCTGACGGTTTATGGTAAACCAGTTGTGAACGCATTACCAAGGCAACAAGTAGTATGTTTCGGTGATTCCGTTCGTCTCTGGGCACAAGGAGGAGGAACCTACCAATGGACACCGGCGATGGGTTTAAGCAACGCAACAATTGCTGCACCTATGGCTACTCCAACCACCTCCACTTTATACCGTGTTCGGGTTACCAGTGATAAAGGCTGTGTAAACAGTGATTCAATCAACCTAACTGTGGCACAGCCGATCGATGTATCGGTAGCTTCCGGAACGTCGCTTTGCCGCGGCTTTGATATGCAACTGGCGGCTAACGGCGCTACCAGTTATCAATGGATCAACAACGTAGCTGGTTTAAGCAATACAAATATTTCGGACCCGGTTGCCAGACCAACAGTAACCACCACATATACTGTTGTAGGTTCCGATCAATACAATTGCTTCAAAGACACTGCTTTGGTAACGATTAACCTACATGATATTCCAACTGTAAGTGCAGGTCCTGATGTACAAATTCAAGGTGGCACACCTTACCAGTTGACCGCGACGGCCAGTGCAGATGTGGTGTCATGGCTTTGGTCACCGGCGACCACATTGAGTTGCGCCGATTGTCCAACGCCGATGGCTGCCCCGAAGATGGAAACGGCTTATACCATCAAAGTAGCTAACCAGTGGGGATGCGTTGCAATGGATACGATCGTCGTTAGGTTACAATGCACACAATCTAAGATTTACATCCCTGATGCGTTCACACCGAACGGCGATGGAAAGAACGACGTGTTTTACATTAGTGGCAGCGGCATAAAAGCCATTCATTACTTCCGCATTTTTGACCGCTGGGGTGGTGTTTTGTTTGAGAAGCGCAATCCTGGTATTGATGATCGCTCGTCAGGTTGGAACGGTCGTGTAAATGGGCAACTGGTTGCTCCGGGAACCTATGTGTATGTGGCTGAAATGGAATGCAGTTCAGGCGATCGCTTTGTGAGAAAAGGCACGATAACGGTTGTCCATTAAGAAATTGACGATAAAAGAAAACCCTGCATCGGCAGGGTTTTTTATTTTCAGGTTAGATCTTATCGATTCGAATCCATTTCATGCCGGCTGCTTCCGCCGCCTCACAGCCTGGTTCGCCATCCTCAAACACGATGCATTCATGTGGAGAAACTCCTAGAATTTCCGCTGCCTTTAAAAACGGATCAGGGTAAGGTTTGCCTCTTTCTGTTTCACCGGCACACACCAGCACGTCCAGGTATTGATCAACACCGATTACTTTCAGTGTTATGCTTACAGTACTACGGCTTCCACCGGAAACGACACCAATTTTTTTCTTGCCAACATGTGCTTTCAGATGTTCAACGACGTAAGCAATGGGTAAGGTTTGCTCAATGAATTCTTCTACAAAGACGGATGATTTTTGTTTTGAAAACTCCGTCGTATCGAACAGCACCTGGTAACGCTTAGTGATTTCTTCTGCAACGAGCACCGTTGGCCAGCCCGCTAATTCATCAATAATTGAGTCATCCAGCTCGATATTATGCTGTGCTGCCACTTTCACGAATGCTGCTTTGTGTGAGTGCATGTTATCGGCAAGTGTTCCATCACAGTCGTATAAAAAAGCTTTGTAGGAACCTTCGGTGAGTTTTAGTAGTCGCTCGAATTTTTCCCTGTTCACATCATTCATTCTACAAGTTTGCGCCAAATATAATCCGCAGGACCGTTTAAAGAAAGCCGATCTGTCAGTATAACAAATAAAGCGAACGCTTCCGCCTGCAGCTTTAGCGATTGAATTGCGGCAATATCTTCTCGCCGAAATCATTGATAAAAAGCTCTTGTTCGCGGTTCACATTATGTAAGATGACCCGTTCGAAACCCAGTTCCATATCTTTTGCGATCCAATCAATGTGTTGCTGTACATCGGATGAGATCCGCACCATGCCCTTCAGTTCCTCCGGCTGCACAAATTTTCCCAGTTCATCAAACTGCTCCACCTGCCAAAGGTCCCCCAGCACTGTGCTGTGAAAAATATTCGTCCGCCATTGATCGTGTGCACCCATCAATGCCTCTTGTTCTGTTTTTGCATACGATAGCTGAACCTTCAGGTAAATCGGTTTTCCCTCGCCACCGTTATTGCGGAAAGCGTCTACAACTTCTTTAAGCTCATCAAAAGGGCGGTGCACGGTAATGATGCCGTCTGCCCAACTGCCCATCCAGGCCGCTGTTTCTTTTGTTACCGCGGCACCAATTACTTTTGGCGCAACTTCCGGCAACGTGTAAAGCTTTGCATGTTCAACGGTTATCCTTCCGAAATGGGTAACCGTTTCTCCTTTCAGTAATTGCTGAATTACGTTATGGCACTCAAGCAAACGTTCGTTCCGTTCTGACTTTATCGGGTATTTTTCCCCAGTGATCCTCTCATTCAGCGCTTCACCACTTCCCAATGCCAACCAAAAGCGCTCCGGGAACATTTCGTTTAAGGTAGCTGTTGCTTGTGCTACAATCGCGGGGTGATTGCGATATCCTGGTGTGCAGACGACACCAAAAGGTAATTTCGATTGAGCCATGGCCGCACCCAGCCACGCAAATGCATAGCCGCTCTGTCCCTGCTGTTTGCTCCAGGGATGAAAGTGATCAGATGAATTGATGGACGTAAAGCCCGCCTCTTCCGCCAGCTTGCAATAGCGCAACAGTTCGCTTGGAGTAAATTGCTCATGAGATGCCTGGTAGCCTAACATAAAAATTCAATTTTGCTGAACAACACTGTAAAAAATAGGGCCAGCTTTACTGCCCCAATTCTTCATCAGGGTTGCAAAAGAACGGCATGGTCTTATTGGCTATTCATATGTGAACCTGAGTTTGCCGAAATGGAAGCCGTTTTATTTATTGGGATACAAGGCAGCGGGAAAACGACCTTTTATGCTGAACGTTTTCTGAAGACACATTTGCGCATCTCGCTGGATATGCTGAAGACTAGAAATAAAGAGTGGCAGTTCTTTCAACTATGCTTGGAAACGGGGCAGAAATTAGTGATTGACAACACCAACCCAACGGTCGCAAGCAGGGCAGGTTATATCCAAGCAGCGAAAGCGAAAAACTTTACCGTCAGCGGTTATTATTTCAATTCAACCCTGACAGAAGCAATTAAAAGAAATAAGCTTCGCGTTGGTAAAGAACTGGTGAAGGATGTGGGCATTCGGGCAACTTACAAAATTCTGCAACCGCCCACATTTGTTGAAGGGTTCGATGCGCTGTTTGAAATAACGATCAGGGATGGCCGGTTCTGCATAATGGAAATACAATAAACTTTATGTGCTTTTTACCAGGTCGCTTCATTGCTGTGGTATAATTTTTAAACGTTTTTGGCGCATCGAACAGAACCAACATGCAAAGCAAATTTCTTTGGTGGCAAACGGGCATCATCTACCAGATTTATCCAAGGTCCTTTCAAGACAGCAATAGTGATGGCGTTGGTGACCTTCAAGGCATCATCTCACGGCTGGGTCATTTACAATGGTTAGGCATTAATGCTATCTGGATTTCTCCAATCTACCCATCTCCCATGGCTGATTTTGGATATGATATTTCAGATTACACTGGTATTCATCCATTGTTTGGTACGATGGATGATTTTGACGAGTTGCTTTCCCAAGCCCATTCAAGAAAAATTAAAATCATTCTTGACCTTGTTCCCAATCACACCTCTGGTCAGCATTCCTGGTTTTTAGAATCACGTTCGTCAAAGAAAAGCGCTAAACGAGACTGGTATATTTGGAAGGATGCAAAGGAAGACGGTTCGCCACCCAATAACTGGCTCTCTGTTTTTGGTGGCAACGCCTGGGAATGGGATGAAACAACAGAGCAATATTATTACCATGCTTTTTTGAAAGAGCAGCCTGATCTGAACTGGCGCAACCCTGAAGTGCAGCAGGCAATGCTTAATGCAATGAGGTTCTGGCTTGACAAAGGTGTTGATGGTTTCCGCGTAGATGTGATGTGGCACATGATCAAAGACGAGCAGTTACGGGATAACCCGGTTAATCCTGATTACAAGCCGCACATGGCAACCTATGAGCAGTTACTGCCTGTCTATTCCACCGATCAACCAGAAGTTCATGAAATCGTGCGAAAGATGCGACAGCTATTAGATGAGTATGAAGAACGCATGATGATTGGCGAAATCTATTTGCCGATACATAAGCTGGTTTCCTATTATGGGACGGTTGAAAAAGAAGCACATCTACCTTTTAATTTTTTGCTCCTCTCACTTCCCTGGGAAGCACTACGCATTGCAGCTGCAATTGACGAATACGAAGGAGCCCTGCCAGATGATGCGTGGCCCAATTGGGTATTGGGCAACCACGACCAGCACCGTATAACCAGCCGTGTTGGAATAGAACAGGCGAAGGTGGCGGCGATGATGTTACTAACGCTCCGTGGTACACCTACAATTTATTACGGTGAAGAAATAGGCATGATAGACGTGCCTATCCCCTTTGACGAGGTGCAGGACCCGCAGGGAAAGAACATGCCCGACCTAAACCTCAGTCGCGATCCATGTCGTACACCGATGCAATGGAATGATGGTAATGGCGCGGGATTTACGGATGCTAAACCATGGCTTCGTTTGAGCGCTTCGTACAGCCGTGTGAACGTTGAAAGTCAAAAGACAAATCGTCACTCACATCTTTCCTTGTACAAACAACTCATTGCGCTCAGACAAAGTGAGCCTTCGCTGTCGCGTGGCAATTATACACCTGTTTATGCCGACCAGCAGTCGTTGGTTTATAAACGCGAAGCGCCGGGTGAAAAGGCATTTTTAATAATGCTTAACCTCACACACCGGCCGAGCTACATTCGACTGCCTGAAAAGAATCTTCAAGGCGAAATAATTCTTTCTACATCATTTGAAAGAAAGGGAGAAAAGATTAATGAACGAGTGCAGCTAAGCGGTGATGAAGGCGTCATCGTTCTATTAGATAAAACCAAACAAGCGGACGAAAATGATTGAAGACCTTTGGTACAAGAACGCAGTTATTTACAGCCTTGACCTTGAAACTTTCATGGACGGTAATGGTGATGGTGTGGGTGATTTCGAAGGGCTGTCAGAAAAGCTACACTACCTGCATGCATTGGGAGTAGACACGATTTGGCTGGCACCATTTCAGCCTTCTCCAAATAAGGACAATGGCTACGACATCTGCGATTATTACGGCGTGGATGCACGCCATGGTTCCGGAGGCGATTTCGTTTCTTTCATGCACATGGCAAAAAAACTTGGCATCAAAGTCATCATCGACCTCGTTGTCAACCATACATCCGACCAGCACCCTTGGTTCATTGAAGCAAAAAAGAGCAAGGACTCGCCTTTTCGGGATTGGTATGTATGGTCGGACAAGAAGCCGGAAGATTGGAACAAAGGCATGGTGTTTCCCGGTGTGCAGGAATCAACGTGGACGTATGATAAGGTAACAAAATCATATTACTTCCACAGGTTCTATTCTCATCAGCCAGACCTGAATACCGACAATCCTGAAGTGCAAAAAGAGATTCAGAAAATTATGGGATACTGGTTGCAGTTAGGCGTATCCGGCTTTCGTGTGGATGCAGTACCCTTTATTCTTGAATCCCCTTCGCCGGGGAAGAAAAAAGAGCAACTGAAGTTTGACTACCTCAAAGACCTGCGCCGTTTCCTGCAATGGCGAAGCGGTGATGCCGTATTGCTAGGAGAAGCGAATGTGTTGCCGAAAGAAACCAAAAATTATTTTGGTGAAAATGGTGACGGCATTCACCTGATGTTCAATTTTTATGTCAACCAGTACCTGTTTTATGCACTGGCTACCGGTGAAACAAAACAGTTGATCGATGCTCTTGAGCAAACCCGCACTGAAATGCAATCCAGCCAGTGGGCACACTTTCTTCGCAACCACGACGAGCTGGATATTGACCGGCTAGCGGATAACGAACGGGAAAAAGTGTTTCAGCGTTTCGGACCCGAAGAAAACATGCAGATATATGATCGTGGTATTCGCCGCAGGCTGGCGCCGATGTTAGGTAGTCGTCAGCAACAAGAACTTGCCTATAGCCTGATGTTTTCTTTGCCTGGCACACCAGTAATTCGTTATGGTGATGAAATAGGTATGGGCGATAATCTCGCCTTAAAAGAAAGGGCTGCCGTAAGAACACCCATGCAATGGTCGGCTGAAAAAGGCGCAGGTTTTTCCGAAGCCGAAAAGCCGGTTCACCCTGTCATTGAAGATGGCTTTTATTCGTACCAACATGTAAACGTAGAAAACCAACGACGTGACCCAGGCTCTATGTTGAACTGGATGACGGCCCTTATCAGGTTACGAAAAGAATGTCCCGAAATTGGTTGGGGCGAATGGGAGATCTTAGAGACAGGCGTTAGCACCGTCCTTGGCATCTGTTATACATGGAAAGGTTGTTCGGTACTGGCGTTTCATAATTTCAGTGAAAAGCCGACAGAAGTGATTATTAAAAAGAAAGGAAAAGATAGATTGGTTGACCTGATGAAAAACGAAGAAATTGAGCCCTCTCCGAAATCGCAGTATGCGATTCCATTGAGCTCCTACGGTTACCGGTGGTTTCGAACGAGAGATGCTATCTAAAGACATAAAAACAAAACCGGGTAATATGCACCCGGTTTTGTTCCTGCTACGATCACGGATGTCCGGATCCACCCGTCGCGCCGTACACCTGTCCCGAAGCATAACTTCCATCATTTGCAGCCAGCTGCACATAGATGGAGGCTAATTCAACCGGTTGTCCGGGACGGCCCAAAGGTGTCTCCTTTCCAAACTCTTTTATTTTTTCCTGCGTGGCGCCCCCGCACACCTGCAGTGGTGTCCAGATTGGCCCAGGAGCAACACCGTTAACACGAATGCCCTTTTCGCCTAATTGTTTTGCCAGCGATTTTACAAAGCTCATGTTAGCCGCTTTTGTTTGCGCATAATCGTGCAGTTCTCCAGACGGATCATACGCCTGCTCCGATGTTGTGGCAATGATCGCCGAGCCTGGCTTCAAATGAGGAAGTGCGGCTTTTGTTACCCAGAAGTAGGCGTAAATATTTGTCTTCATTGTTCGGTCAAATTGCTCCGAACTGATTTCGAGTATGGATGGCTTTGTTTGCTGGTATGCAGCATTATTCACCAGGATGTCCAGACCGCCGAGCTGATTGACAGCTTCTTCTACTAAACGATTGCAAAAGGCTTCATCGGTAAGATCACCCGGAATAGCAACACCCTTTCTTCCCTCTGCCTTGATCAGTTCAATTACTTCCTGCGCATCGGGTTCTTCATTTGGATGGTAGTTGATGGCGACATCGGCACCCTCCCGGGCATAAGCAATAGCGGCTGCTCTACCCATACCTGAATCACCGCCGGTAATAAGTGCTTTTCTTCCGACTAAACGCCCCGAGCCCTTATAACTTTTTTCGCCATGGTCGGGCCGAGGGTTCATATCACGGGCAAGGCCAGGCCATGGCTGCGACTGTGGTTCGAATGGTGGTCCCGGGTATTTATCTCGTGGATCTTGCAGGCTTTGCTCGGTCAACTGGTCATTTGTGCTTCCGCCTGTTCCGTCAGAGGCTCTTTGCAGGTTTATAATTTCTTTCGATGTCATGTGTGAGGTTCTTTTGTTTGGAAGGGAATGCGCAGCAAGAAAAATGCCGCGGGGTGAAAATAGAACGTTCCAGTAGTGGCTCTCGCTTTTGATCGTCTCGTATTTACATAAGAAATCAATCATTGTCCATTGGGAAAAAATGCTGGTAACGGAATCTCATCAACTGCATCCATTCTTACAGTTCATCAGCAAAAAACATCAACTCAAACCTAAAAGAAACTTTTGCCCCAACCATCTAAAGGCAAGAACAGTAGATATAGTGGAAAAGGATCCGGATCTGCTTTTTACTTCTGAGGAATTGAGTATTTGTTCACTGTAAAATGAAACCTTCATGCAAAAAAAAGCAGGATACCTGTTGGGTGCCTTTTGTCTTTGTTCCATACTGTTTTATTCGTCCTGTCAAAAGCCCGCGACAGGTGACATCAACCCGCCGCCGGTTGGTCCGCCGCCTTCGGGTTCACCAACCCTGCCGGCTTCGCCTTACGATTATGTCACAGCCGGCTTTATGCCGCAACATATTCGAGACTACATCCGAAATAATCCCGGTGTTGATAACACACCGCCATCGAACCCAATTACCAATCATGGCGCAACATTAGGTCGTGTTTTGTTTTATGAGAAAGCTTTGTCGGCTAACAACACCACTTCGTGTGGATCGTGTCATCACCAGGAGAAAGCGTTTACTGATGGAGCAGCGTTTTCACAAGGGCATCTGGGCGGTCGTACCAGGCGCAATGGAATGCCGACATTCAACATGCGTTTTTTCAAGGCCGGCAAAATGTTTTGGGATTTGAGAGCAACTACTCTGGAGGAACAAGTGCTGATGCCCATCACTGATCAAATTGAAATGGGGATGCCATCAATTGGGGCAGCAGTTGAAAAAATAAAAGGCCTCTCCTACTATGCTGACCTATTTAAAAATGCTTTCGGTACAACTGAGGTTACAGCCGATCGCATGGCAAGAGCTTTATCGCAATTTCTTCGCTCTATCACTTCATTTAATTCAAAATATGACCAAGGCCTGGAGAATAATTTCGCTGCTTTCTCCACTGCTGAAACACGAGGGAAACAATTGGTTGCCCAGCTTAATTGCATCGAATGCCATAGCGACTTTTCTAATGTGCGAACACCCAGCAACCCTGATCCGAAACCAACTTTCCTGATTGTAGAAAACACTGGCGAAAACATCTTCAATGTTGGTGCAAATAACGGACTGGAATTGAACTATGCCGATAATGGCATTGGTGAACGAACAGGAAGAGCGAAGGACATGGCGACATTCAAGATGCCTTCTTTGCGCAATATTGAATTAACCGCACCTTACATGCATGATGGTAGGTTTTCAACACTTGAGCAGGTGATCAATCATTACAACGAAGGGGCAAAAGCACATCCTAATCTTGGCATACAAATACCGGCTGGTGGATATAAAATTCTTACAGCAGCAGATAAAGCCGCCATTGTTTCTTTTCTAAAAACACTGACCGATCAAAGTTTGAAAACGGACATAAGATTTAGCGACCCATTCAAATAGATACTTGATAGATTTTAGTGATCACCAGTGACCAATCTTTGCAAGGCCGGTCACTGGTGATAATATTTATGATTGAGAGACTTGCTTAAGCTGCTTATCACCTGTAGTCTTCTCGTGTAGGCGTGAAAACATCTATTAACTTGCAATCACTAACAGCAAATGCATTATGTGTTACGCCGCTTTTAATCACATAGTACATCCCAGGTTCCAATAAACAATCTTGCCCACCAATCTTCATCTGAAGCTGGCCTTCCAGGATATAAGTGATCTGTTCATTCGGATGCGAGTGGTCGGGCACCCGGCTTCCCTGCTTTAGCTCTACGTAACCAAATGTTGCTCCTTCGCCGTGAACGTAGTGGCCTGCTACACCTGCTACTAATTCTTTCGGTTGAATCTCTTTGATCTTTTGCATGAATCGAAAATAAGGGAGATAGAAAATAGAAATCGTGAAAACGGAAACCGGTTTTCTTCAAGTGCAAAAAAAAGAGCTGCATAGAAATGCTGCTCCGTTTAAAATCCAATATCCTATGAAAAACCGAGGTAAAGATGCTTCGTTTTTCTCGAGGATGCAAGCTCTCCTTCGTTTTTCTTTGCAATCGGCAGTTTTCGTTTAGCATTCGGCGTTTTTCACAATGTCGGGTCAACAAAACAATGTCTTTTTAGGACCGTGGTGCTAACTTCAGGCAACCAAACCAAGACATTTATGTTGGACATTGTCATCGAGGCCCGTCAGGCTGCCATCAGCGAGGGTATGAACGTTCGTCGCATTCTTCCTTTTCGTCAACGCCGCATGGTCGGTCCTTTTATCTTTATGGATCATGCAGGTCCGGTTGACGTTGCACCGGAAAAAACCTCTTCGATTGATGTATTGCCGCATCCGCATATTGGTTTGTCAACCGTCAGTTACCTTTTTGGCGGACAAGTAACTCACCGTGACAGTCTTGGTGTAGAGCAAGTAATACGTCCCGGTGAGGTAAACTGGATGACGGCGGGACGCGGCATTTCACATTCGGAACGATTCGAAGATCCGGCAACACTTGCCGGCTGGGAACTGGAAATGATTCAAACCTGGGTGGCGCTTCCTGAAAAGGATGAAGAAGCAGCACCATCCTTTGATAATTACAAGCCGGAAGTGTTACCTGTATTCAGCGAGGCCGGTGTCTGGATGCGACTGATAGCCGGTAACGCTTATGGTTTACGAAATGATGTGAAAACCCATTCTCCGCTTTTTTATTTGCACGCGGTGCTGCAAACAAATGCACGTTTCGGGTTGCCGAAAGAACATGCCGAGCGGGGATTCTACATTGCTAAGGGTAGTGTGGAGGTCGGCGGTACAACATACCGTGCCGGCCAAATGCTATTGTTTACAAAAGGCGTCGATCCATTGATTGTTGCCAAAGAACAAACGACGCTGATGATGTTAGGTGGTGAGCCTTTAGGCGAACGCTTCATCTGGTGGAATTTTGTTTCCTCTCGCCGCGAACGCATAGAGCAGGCAAAAGAAGATTGGAAACAAGGACGAATTATACTACCACCGAATGATAATCATGAATTCATTCCATTGCCTGAAACAAAATCGAAACCTGCAGGCTCCAATCCGTCTCCGGAAGCACTATCATAAAAAAGGCAGCGAAAGGCTGCCTTGAATTTTAATGATCTAATCCGCGACCTGTTTTTTGTTGCAGTTCATCAATCTTTTTTGATGCTTCTGCTTTCGTCAGGTCTTCGTTCAGTTCTTCACCTGCTTCTTGTGAAAGCGTATTCAGGTAAGAACGTTGCGCACCCGTCATTTCTTCGCTACCGGTCGTCCAGTTATCGGGATTCTTTTGCGTATTGTCTCCTTGTTGATTCTCTTTGTTCATTTCGTATGGTTTAGTCTATCTATACCAACACCGTACCAAATACTAATTTATTTAGTAAAAGCCGGGGCCGATGAAGAATGTTTGTGATTGTTCTACCTTCCCTACATGAAGACCGAAAAGGAAAAAATGATTGCCGGAGAGATGTATGATCCGCTGGATGAAACGCTAGTAAATGACCGAGTAAGGACTAGAATTTTGTTGAAAGAATTGAACGAATCAAGGGAAGATGAACTGGAAATGAGAAAAGAGATTTTGAACTAGCTTCTTCCAAATGCTGCCTACGATTTATGGCTGCAGCCACCTTTTTACTGCGACTATGGCTACAACTTGTTCATTGGCGAACGTGTCTTTTTTAATTTCGACTGCACGGTATTGGATGTAGCACCGGTTACTATCGGCAGTCGTACGATGTTCGGTCCGAACGTTCAGATCTACACCGCCACACACCCGATGAATGCAAAAGAACGGGCATCTGGAAAGGAGTTTGCAAAGCCCATTACTATTGGTGAAGATGTTTGGGTTGGTGGAAGCGTTGTGATCTGTCCCGGTGTAACCATTGGCGATCGTTCAGTCATCGGAGCAGGTAGTGTGGTCACAAAAAGTATTCCGCCTGATGTTGTCGCGGCAGGAAATCCTTGCCGTGTGGTTCGTGCAATTGAAAGAGAAGAAAGCTAAAGCAAAATAATGGTTAGCAGAATGCATGCATCTTTTTGCAGTTCCCAGGTGTTTAATTAGAAGTGGAATCAAACAAAGAATGGTTATGTTGAAAGGTAATTATAGGTTAGCGGTAAACGGAAATGTTTCAGGAAGCGTCTCTATCCTCCTACTTATTTCCTTTTTGCTGTTAGTCCCGAGCGGATGCCAACCAATTAAGGCGCTTGGAAAAAACCCTACAGGTGAAGATTTAAAACGCATAGAGAAGTTGCCAAATTATGAGAATGGCCAGTTTCAAAACATCGAGAGAAGCTATGTAGGAATTGTTACGCCAAACAGGCGCGGTCCACGGTGGTTAGGATTATTGAAATTCTTCGTTGGTAAACCGGCACACACAAAACCTTCCGAAGGTCTTCCTACGGCAAAGACCGATTTAAAAACGTCGACCTTTGACAAGCCAACTGTCGTTTGGTTTGGACATTCATCTTTCTTACTTAAAGCAAATGGTGCTAACATTTTATTCGATCCGAACTTCAGCGGCTTTGCTGGCCCCTTCCCCGGGCTAATTGATGCATTCAAAGGATCAAATGTTTACAACAGCAAGGACATGCCGCCAATTGATGCTATTGTTATCTCCCACGACCATTATGATCACCTAGATTATAACACGGTGAAGCAATTACGTAAGAGAACAAAACGCATCATTGTACCTATTGGTGTGGGTTCACATTTCCGCAAGTGGGGCTTTGATCCGGCTATGATTACAGAGTTGAACTGGAATGAAAGTATCATGTTAAACGACCAGATAACCATTACCGCTACACCTGCTCACCACCGGAGCAACCGCGGTCTTGAACAGCGGAAAACGTTATGGGCTTCTTATGTCATCAAAGCGGGATCAGATAAAATTTACTTCAGCGGTGATACCGGCTACAGCAAACATTTTAAAATGATCGGCGACCAATACGGACCCTTTGATTTGGCCATGATGGAATGTGGACAATACAACAAAAAATGGCCCGGCAGTCATATGTTTCCGACACAGACGGTACAGGCTTCGCTTGATCTGCGTGCAAAAACTATTATTCCCATTCACTGGGGAAAGTTTGCTGAGTCGGAACACACATGGAATGAACCTGTCAAACTATTGCTACCCAGCGCAGACAGTGCAGGGTTATCCGTTAGCGTCCCGTTTATCGGGCAACCCTACAGCATCGGCGATATACCACAGCGTTTTGCTTGGTGGGATTTTCAATGAATCGCTACTAAGCTTAACGGAGTTCCGCTAATGGTGCGGGATCCATATCGGTGTAAGTATAATTCTCTCCAGCCATTCCCCAAATAAACCCATACGATGCGGTACCACATCCGGAGTGGATAGACCAGGGTGGAGAAATAATGGCCTGGTGATTTGCAACAAGTAGATGTCTTGTTTCCTGCGGCTGTCCCATGAAGTGAAAAACACGTTGCTCCGCTTTTACATCGAAATAGAAATAGGCCTCCATACGACGCGTATGTGTATGCGATGGCATGGTATTCCAAACGCTGCCTTCTTCCAATACCGTTAATCCCATGACCAATTGAGCACTTTGAATGCCCTCAGCATGAATGTATTTGTAAATGGTACGTTTATTAGCGGTGGATTGATCGCCCATGCCGGAAGGCTGCGCTTCTTCTTTCGTCAGCTTTCGCGTTGGGTAAGTTTGATGTGCCGGAGACGAGAGCAAATAAAATACGGCTGGATTACCTGCATCTGCAGTCGCAAATTCGACCTGCTTCACTCCTTTTCCAAGGTATAAACAATCCAGTTTGTTTAATTCAAAGACTTCGCCGTCAGCCGTAACACGACCAGCGCCACCAACATTAATAATTCCGAGCTCTCTCCTTTCTAAAAAATAATCGGCCTTTAGTTCTGCATGGGCTTCCAGCGTTAAAACAGTGTTGACTGGCTTAGCACCGCCAATGATCACTCTATCGTAATGCGAATAAACCAGCTTTAGCTGGTCATCTACCATCAGGGATTCAATCAAAAAATTCCCCCGCAATTCAGCGGTGTTCATGCTTGCGGTTTCTTTCGGACTATTTTGAAAACGTACTTCCATTTTTGAGGTTTGTGGTTTGTAGTTAATGGTTTGTGGTTATAGTAGTAGATTTTTGTAGTCTCACTGTACACTGCTTCGCCTCCAAGGCAAAAACTGTTTATCAACTACGAGTAACGACTAACCACAAACCTATTTTTTTATCTCGCCATCCATCCGCCGTCAACCACCATCACGTGGCCATTCATGTAATCGCTGGCAGGTGAAGAAAGAAAAACGACAGGGCCTTTGAAATCAGATGGCTCACCCCAACGTGCAGCAGGAATGCGGTCAAGAATGGCTTTGCTGCGAACGGGGTCTTCACGCAAAGCCTGCGTGTTGTTGGTGGCGATATATCCAGGCGCAATTCCATTGATGTTAACGCCTTTCGAGGCCCACTCATTGGCAAAAGCTTTAACCAAACCAGCTACTGCCGATTTTGATGCCGTATATCCCGGAACGTTGATGCCACCCTGGAAGCTCAAGAGCGAACAAGTGAACACAATCTTTCCGGAACCTCTTTCTATCATGTCCTTGCCAAATTCCCTAGTCAGTATAAACTGTGCATTCTGGTTTACTGAAATCACCTTGTCCCACCAATCATCCGGGTGTTCCGCTACAGGCTTCCGCATGATCATGCCGGCGTTGTTAATGAGAATATCAATCGTATGTGCAGCCTTTACTTCAGTGATAAAAGCGTAAAGTGCTTCGCGGTCTGAGATATCAACAATGTATGCTGTAAATTTTTTTCCCAACGCCGTGATGGCCTTTTCAGTATCACCGCCTTTAAGATCGGGGTTAATGGAGGCGCCAACAATGTCTGCTCCTGCTTCGGCCAGTGCAATGGCCATTGCTTGTCCTAATCCTGTATCACTGCCTGTTACTAATGCTGTTTTTCCTGTTAATTCAAAGTTTTTTAAAATGCTCATGTTGGTTGTTGGTTTATGCTAAAGCTTATAAATCAGTAATCGGTCTGTATTTGGGTACAAGAGACTTCATCACCATCCATGCAATCAGGTAGGCTACCGCACAGAAGGCAAACATGATGGTATAACCGGTTTCAATGCTCCCAAGCGCTTTGTAGTGATCGAACAAGGCCCCACCTACTTTTGTAATCAGAACACCACCAATACCACCGGCCATACCGCCGATACCGACAACAGAACCAATGGCTTTCTTTGGGAACATATCAGAAACCGTGGTAAAAATATTTGCACTCCAGGCCTGGTGAGCTGAGGCACCTATTCCAATCAAGAGTACCGGCATCCAATAGCTCACACCGCCTAACGGCTGCGCAGCTAATACAACCAAAGGAATCAATGCTATCATTAACATGGCTTTCATTCTGCCATCGTACGGCGCATATCCTTTGCGAATAAAATACATCGGGAACCAGCCACCGCCGATACTTCCGATCATAGTTAAACTGTAAAGCACCGTAAGCGGCAAAGCCGTTTGAGTACCAGTCATTCCATATTGATCTTTCAGGTATGCAGGCAACCAGAATAAGAAGAACCACCAAACGCCATCGGTCATGAACTTGCCGAACGCAAATGCCCATGTTTGCTTATAGCTTAATAATTTGAACCAAGACACTTTATCAACAGGAACTGGCGCTGTTGCTGCAGCAGTATCCGGACGAGCACCTTCCATCACTTGTTTGCTCACCATGTCATCCTTATCGCTGTTGATGTAGGCAAGTTCGCCTGCAGATAAACGCTTCTGTTTTTCCGGCCGGTCATAAAACATCAACCAAAAAATCAACCATATAAAACCGACAGCACCTATCACGATAAACGCAGCTTCCCAACCCCAGTTCGCAGCCATCCAGGGAACAGTCAGCGGAGCAAGAATAGCACCCACGTTGGCACCGGAGTTAAAAATCCCTGTGGCAAAGGAGCGTTCTTTCTTCGGAAAATATTCAGCCGTGGCTTTGATGGCAGCAGGAAAGTTGCCGGCCTCACCAAAGGCAAGTACGGCACGGCCAATCATAAATCCAATGATGGAAACCGGCACGGCAGCAATACCTACCCAGCCAAGAACGGTAGCTGCGCCCTGTCCGATTGGGATAGCCGCAGCATGCATTATGGCACCCAACGACCAAATAACAATCGCCCAGGCATAACCACTTTTTGTCCCCATCCGGTCGATAATTCTACCAGCAAACAACATGGAAATAGCATAAGTAAATTGGAACACGGAGGCGATGTTTGCGTAATCCGTATTACTCCAGCCCCATTTCTCTTCCAAGGTTGGCTTCAAGAGGCTTAGGACCTGGCGGTCGAGGTAGTTGACAGTCGTGGCAAAAAATAGCAGCGCACAGATTGTCCACCGGTATTTGCCGATGGCAGTGATACCTGTGTTTACCGATCCTGTTTTAATTTCTTTACTTTCTGCAATCATGAATGGGTTGTTTATATAGACAATAATCGTTCGAAAAATTAGGTACGTTATCCTGTACTGAGCTGCATTGCTACTATCACCGCCTGTTGCGTCGCACACTTGTACGTTCAGACCACAGAGGAGCTTTTCACGAAATGCTCTTCACAAGTTCAATTGTCTTTTCGGTGAGCTGCCGTAAAGCGTTATAATCCTTTCGCTGGATAATTTCTTTTGAAATCAGTTTGCTCCCCATCCCTACGCCAACCACTCCGGCCCCGAACCAGCCTTTGAGGTTCGCTTCTTCAGATTCTACTCCTCCTGTTACCACAAAACGCAACCCCGGAAAAAGATCCTTTATGGCAGTGATGTAGGATGGTCCTAAAATATTCCCGGGAAAAATTTTTACGATCTCTGCTCCTGCATTTTCGGCGGTGGCAATTTCAGTTGGTGTCATGCATCCTGGAATCCACAATAGCTTTTCCTCAAGCACCAACTCGCCTACCTCTACGTTTATAGAAGGGCAGACAATAAAATCTGCTCCTGCTTCAATGTATTTCCTTGCCTGCTTTTTTGTTTTTATTGTGCCAATGCCGAGTTGCAATTCAGGCATTGTTTTGTCCACGGTTTTACGTAACACGGCGAAATTATCCAGCGCCGCTTCGCCGCGGTTGGTGTATTCCAAAATGCGAACGCCACCTTCGTACAGGGCTTTCAGAATTTCGACACTGATTTCCGGGCTGTCGTGGTAATACAGCGGGAGAAATTTTTGTTCGAGCAATGCTTTCTCGGCCTGTTCTTTTTTACGCATAATTTAAAAAGCCTTTCTTGATCTCTTCCACTGTCGATGTCGTCGCGTCTCCTTTGATGAATAATTTATTGAACGCTGCCGCAGCGGCAAAGTCAATTGTCTCCTGCGGCGAATGTTGATGATAATTTCCGTAAATCAATCCTGCCATGAATGTGTCGCCACTACCTACTTTGTCCAGCACTTGTTCTGTGTGTTGTTCTGGGGCGACAAATAATTCTTCGCCGTTGTAAAGCGTAGCGTAATACCGAACACCTTGCCCAGAATCAAAACGAAAGGTGTTGGCAACCTGTCTGCATTTTGGGAACTGGCGAATGATAGCCTCCGAAGTTCTTTGTGATTGTGCCAGGTAAGCTTCTTTTTCATCTGCAAGGTCACCTGCAACGGGAATACCCAGCATTTTTTCTTCGGCCCATACGTTACCCATTACCGCGTCGCATTGCTCCACAAGAGCCGGCATCACCTCGTGTGGTGCTTTACCGTATTGCCAAAGTTTAGCCCGGTAATTTAGGTCGATAGAAACGGTTATTCCTTTTGCGGACGCAGCTTTTGCACCTTCAAGGCACACAGCCGCAACGTTCTCATTCAATGCTGGACTGATAGCACTAAAGTTGAACCAGGTTACTTCATCCAGGATTTCATCCCATGGCAATTGGCCGGGCTTTAATTCCCAGAAGGAAGAATATGCACGGTCATATATAACACCGGCGTTTTTCAGGTCGGCGCCTTGGGGTAAATAATAAGTACCTACCCGGCTGCCGGAAAACTGAATTTTATTTGTATCGATACCTTTCGATTCGACAAAGGCAATGATCTCTTTTGATAAATAATGATCAGGCAAGGCTGTGCAATAGGTAACCGGCACGTTCCATTTTGCGAGGGCGGTTGCTGCATTGAGCTCTGCACCGCCAATGAAGACCGGCATTGCGTTATGCCTGATCCATTCGCCGCCTAACTGCGGAGAAAGCCGCATTAATAATTCACCAAAACAGAGGACCTTGCTCATGCCGTTACGAATTGGTTAGGTTGCGAAACTTCTTTCCAGTTAAAGTAGTTGGAAGCGTTGTGGTAGCAGATATCCTGTATCACTTTCCCTGTCCAAGCAACGTCGTTCGGCAGTTCACCGTTTTCAATTTCTTCGCCGAAAAGGTTACAAATAATGCGACGGAAGTATTCATGACGCGGGAAGGACAGAAAACTTCTTGAATCGGTAAGCATACCAACAAAACGAGTCAGCAATCCCATGTTGGAAAGCGCATTAATTTGTTTGGTCATGCCGTCCTTCTGATCGAGAAACCACCAGCCACTGCCCCACTGAACTTTACCGGCAACTGACCCATCATTGAAGTTGCCGATCATGGTTGCCATCAATTCATTATCGGCAGGGTTCAGGTTGTATAAAATTGTTTTTGCCAGTTGGTTGTTGGTATCTAAACTATCTAAAAATTTTGCAATCGCTCTGCCCTGCGAAAAATCACCGATCGAATCCCAACCTGTATCCGCACCAAGTTGTTTTAACATGCGAGAGTTGTTGTTCCGCAGTGCACCAAGATGGTATTGCTGCACCCAACCTTTCTCCCAATCCCATACTGCAAAAATTTGCAGCATAGCAGATTTGAATTTCAGATTTTCTTGAGTAGAAAGCTCTTTACCTGCGCGGATCTTATCGAATGCTGCAGCAATCTCTGCGTCGGTATAATCTTCAGCATAAATCTGCTCCAGGCCATGGTCCGAAACAGAACAATTCATCGTTGCAAAGAAATCATGACGCGACTTCAAGGCGTCGAGGTAATCATTGAAGGATGTGATGTTTGTATTTGCAGCAGCTTCCAGTTTAGACAAATAACTATTGAAGGCAGAAGCATTATCGACATTCATTGCCTTATCAGGACGGAACGCAGGCAGAATCCTAACTTCGAATCCGTCTGCTTTGACCCGCTGATGATGTTCGAGGTTGTCGATGGGATCATCTGTTGTGCAAACCACTTTCACATTCATCTTGCGCAGCAGGTTACGAACGGTGTAATCGGGTGTTTGCAGCTTTGCTGAACATTCCTCATAAATGCGTTCGGCAGAATCGCCGTTTAAAATTTCATTTACGTCAAAATAACGTTGCAGTTCAAGGTGTGTCCAATGGTAGAGTGGATTACGCAAGGTGTAAGGTACCGTCTCTGCCCATTTTTTAAATTTTTCAAAATCGGTCTTGTTACCCGTGCAATAACTTTCGTGCACACCATTGGTACGCATGGCTCTCCACTTGTAATGGTCACCATACAACCAGATCTGCGTCAGGTTTTCAAACTGCTTGTCTTCTGCAATCTGGTCCGGAGGCAGGTGACAATGGTAATCAATGATAGGCATTTCCTTGGCAAACTCATGATAGAGTCGTTGTGCCGTTTTTGTATTGAGGAGGAAGTTCTCGTCTAAGAATTTTTTCATCACAGTTGTTTATAAAGATACTCCTCGTTTCCAAGGAATAAAATCATCCTGATTCAATTGTACAGCTTTCGGGATCACTTCTCCGCTGGCTGCTTTAATGCAGTATTCCAAAATTTCTTCACCCATTTGCTCGATGGTCTTTTCACCATCGATGATCGGACCTGTATCGATATCAATGATATCCTTCATACGGGTGGCAAGCTTTGAATTTGTCGCCACTTTAATCGTCGGGCAAACCGGGTTACCGGTAGGTGTTCCTAAACCCGTTGTGAATAAAATCAATGTTGCTCCTGATGCTGCTTTACCAGTAGTTGCTTCAACGTCGTTACCCGGTGTGCAAACTAAATTTAACCCGGGTTTGGTAGCGGGCTCGGTATAATCCAATACATCTACCACCGGCGATGTACCACCTTTTTTTGCAGCCCCGGCACTCTTGATCGCATCAGTAATCAAACCATCTCTGATATTACCTGGAGATGGGTTCATGTGGAAGCCGGAGCCAACTCTCGTTACAATTTCCTCGTAACTTTTCATCAGCTGCATGAACTTGCGGGCAATCGGCTCGTTCACAGAACGGTCAACCAGTTCCTGCTCTACACCACACAATTCAGGGAATTCAGCCAGCAATACTTTTCCACCTAAGGCTACTAATAAATCGGAGCAATAGCCCACAGCAGGATTTGCAGAGATACCGCTAAAACCATCACTGCCGCCGCATTTCACACCAAGTGTTAGCTTGTCAAGCGTAGCAGGTTGTCTTTCGAGTCTATTAATTTGTACAAGCCCTTCAAACGTTTTACGGATCGCTTCTGCAATCAGTACTTCTTCGTTGCCTACTTGTTGTTGCTCGAAAATATAAAGTGGTTTTTCAAAGTTGGGAGAACGCTCCTCAAGGTCTTTTTTGAAGTCGGCAACCTGTAGGTTCTGGCAGCCTAAACTAAGGATAGTTACACCGCCTACATTTGGATGGTCGGCATAGGAAGCAAGCAGCTTACTGAGAACTGCAGCATCCTGTCGTATACCACCACAACCACCTTGGTGATTCAAAAACTTAATCCCATCAACATTCTTGAATACACGGTTTTGCTGGTTAGTTGAGGGAGCAAAATCAATTGTCTCAAGCGACGAACCATTTTTTATTGCTTCTGCCAGTTGATGTGCGTATTGTTTGTATTTCGCAGTTACACCGTATCCAAGCTCGTTATACAAAGCTTCCTTGATGACGTCCAAATTTCTGTTCTCACAAAAAACAGTCGGGATAAACAACCAATAATTGGCTGTGCCTACTCTCCCATCATTGCGATGATAACCGTTGAATGTGCGGTCCTTGAATTTTGATACATCCGGCGCCTGCCAGTTGTACCGGGCATTGCGATAATCATACCCTTCTGCTGCATGCTTTACATTGGATGTCGTCATTAAACCACCAGCCTGGATTGGTCCCTGTGCTTTACCGACTAATACGCCATACATGATCACTTCGTCGCCAGTTGTCATTTCCCGCTCAAAGAATTTATGTTTGGCAGGGATGTCATCGGCAAGCGTATGAGTTTGCCCATTGAAAGCAATGACCTCGCCTTTTGCTAAGTCCTGCAGGGCAACAATTACATTATCGGAAGGATGAACTTTTAATACTCGTTGCTTCATGCGGCAATTACCTTTTTAGCCTGTGCAATTTCAATCGTTTCTTTTACTCCCTGATTCATCAGGTTGGTGAGTTGGTCAACTACCGCTTCACAAAAACCGGGTAGTGCATTTAAATCAGCTCCCCAGAAGCCAGTGTCTTTCAGCGTTTCGCTTACCAGCGACGTTGTGGTCAATCCTGCCCAGCGTTTGTAGAATGTTTCAGCCATTTCATCCTGGATCAAATAAGGAGTGCCATTGAAATCCCCGTAGTATTTTCCCTCTCGCACCGTTGCTCCTTTCATGAAATACAGATAGGCAGCAAAACCCAGGGCCATCAGTTCAGGTACAGCTTCTGATTTGCGGTAATGATTCAGCAGTACCGGAACGACACGCATCTTAATCTTTGAGCTATAGTTCAACGTGATGTTGATCCAGTGATGTTGGATATGCGGGTTGCGGAAACGGTCCAGCACTTTAGCGCCGAAATCATGAGCAGTCAGGAGCGCAACATCATAAGGAATGTTTGGCGCTATTTCCTGTTGCATCACGTCGGCGATAAAGCCCGAGATGTTCTCATCATCCATGGCTGTTTTCACCGTTTCGCAACCGGCAAGAAAAGCAACCCCGCAGCTAAGCGTATGTGTGCCGTTGAGCATGCGTAATTTCAGCTCACGGTAAATGTCGATGCTTGGTGCAATCACGACACCTTCATCTGCCTGTGCAAATGAAAGAATGGACTTAATATGTTCGTTGCCTTCAATGGCCCATAAACGGTACACTTCAGACATAGTTAAAAGGCCATCTGTGTAACCCAGTTGTTCTTCCAACAACTGCTGTGCAGCACTATCCGGCTTGCCGGGAACAATTCGGTCGACCAAGGAATTACAGAAATAGTTGCAGCACTCCAGCCACTCAATAAACTCGTCTTCCAAACTATTCAGGTGTGCGAGTTCCAAAACAATTGATTGAAGCTTCGTTCCATTCTCAGGTATCAGCTCTGTTGGTACGATGACCATTCCACTGTGCTCGCTGCCCTCAAACGCTTTGAATCGTTCATACAGGAATGCTAATAATTTGCCGGGAAAGGATTTTGGCGGATGCTGACGGATATCTTCCTGCACCAGTTGTATGCCGACTTCCGTTGTGTTGGAAATGATCACCTGCATGTGAACATTATGGGCACATTCCAGTATCTGGCTCCACTCTTCAGTAGCAGTAAGCACCCGACTGATTGAAGAATTGATAATGTTTTCCTCTACTTTTTCACCGTTCTGTAAACCATGAACACACAAAGTATATAAACCGTCTTGTTTATCGAAGGCAGTCGTATCACCTTGTGCCGTTGACTTTACCACAACTACGCGGCCATTGAAAATTCCCTGCCGGTTTGCCTTATCAATAAAATAATCCGGCAAGCCACGCAGCAACACACCTGTTCCAAACTGCAGCACTTTCTCGGGCAGCTCAAACAACTCATCCTGCGGAATGATAACATCTTCCGTGTTGATGTTTCTTAATGTATAGCGAGACAAAATCATAATCTTCAATTTATAGGCTGGTAGTCACCAGTTCGTTTTTTTGTTTTGGTTCAGGGCTTCCATTTTCCTTTGAAAACCCATTCTGCAGTAATATCTGCCGCTTTGGGTGATCCCGGTGCACTGGCCAGGTTATCCTTATGCCAGGGATAGTCACCACCTTCCCGACGGCTGTTCGCATAAAAAACACGATTGCCCCACTGGATTGTATTTGACGTGGAGACAAGATAAATGTTTTGATCAGCCATGTTCTCAGAGAAGGTACAGTTTACGAGATAGAACTGCGCATCGCGGTGATAACGGCCAAGCTTGAAGCCTTTATAGCCATCAAACTTGCAGTTCTTCAAAACGGTTTTGTAATCGGCGTTAATAGACCCGTCATGCCAAATGGCAGCAGAGCCGGTGTTAGCATAGAACGTGCAGTTTTCGGCGTAGGCCAAGCCACGCGGACAATAAAAATCAACACCACCTTCCATGATGCAGTCCTTGAAATAAAACATGCCATCTACTAAATTCCAGGGACTAACTGTATCTCCGGCCCATGCGCTAAACCGGCAATTGACCGCTTTCAATCTCGTTGCGTTCATGCTGCGCAGCGCCATTTGATGACCGTCTTTTGTGATGACCTTCTTACCTGTTGAATCGCTTGCGCAGGTAACGGTCCTTGTTTCTTTTTGTTTGAAGCCATAATCATTGGCAATCGTCAGATTAAGAAGTGTAATGTCATCGCCATCGATGTTGATGGTGGCCACTCCCCAATCACTGCTATTATCGCAGCGCCATTCGTCGCGGGCAATGCTTTGAATAATTTTTGTTGTTTCCCTGTCTTCGCCTTCCAATACAATATTATGTTTGGCGAGAAAGATTTTTTCTCGGTATTGGCCGGGCTTGATGTGGATCGTCCGCGGTGTTGCCGATGAATCCGGGAGCGCATTGATCGCTTCCTGAATCGACGCAAAATCGCCTTTGCCATCCTGTGAAACAACCAGGTATTTTTTAGCAGTGGTTGTGCCATGTTTAGCCTGCCACTCCGGATAGGATTTGTTCAATAGTTTTTGCGGCCATGTACCATACCAGGCATAACCGGTGCGGCGTTCTATTTCAATCTCTGAAAGGTTCCATCGTTTAACGGCATCACGACCAGAAAAAAATGGCTTACCGGTTTCAATGTCGTAAAAACGAGCCCAGATAGTGGACGCATCATCTTTTACAACTACCCTGTCTTTGCCTTTCGGCTGGGATGGGTCTTCAATATCGACATATTTGTAGCCCCTGATCTTTGCATTCTCCAACCATTGCACGGCGCTGATGACCGCATTCTTAATTTGCTGTGATGGCTTTTCTACCTTCATCAAAAATTCCACAATACCAACTGTTTCCATGCCACTGATGGATGCATGTTCAAATGCTCTTGCCTTTACAGGCAACAAAGTTGTTTTATCATGTTGGGCACACCAGCCGGTGAGTTTACCTTTGGCTTTGATCTGTGATTTAATAATGCAATCAATGCCTTTGTTCACCGCCTGTTCAGCCGAGGGCTTTAATTCTTTGGCAACAACATTCAGGCCTTCTGTTCCGTGTGCTACATCCCACAACACATTCAAAGCATTGATCATGGCGTTGTCGTTGTACGTTATCTGTCCGCGGTAAGAAGAACTGTCCGGGTAAAATTGAGGGAAGCCACCATTGGCTTTTTGCATCTGCAGCAAATAGCGAATACCATTTTCCGCTGCTTTCAGGTATTCCGCGTTGTTGGTTGATTTGTACGCTTTCAGCAGGTGACGAATTTCTTTTGTTGTCGCGCCGTTATCTATTGTTGCATCGTTGCGGTATTTATCATCCAGCACACTGGCTTTGTCGGCGTCCGTCAACGTTTTGTTGTAATCAACTTTTACATCGTTGATATGTTTTGGCCAGCCGCCGATTGCCCGTTGATACACCAACATGTTTTCTGCAATTGGATCCGTTGCTGTCTTTGCTGATTGCTGCGCACCCACACAGGCCGACAGCAAAAAGCTGAAAGCAAATAACAAATGATATGTCAGCTTCAGGATCTTCATTTCTTTTTCGCTTGTGTCAGCAACCATTTTACTAGGTCTTGCGCCGCTTTGTGATTTTCAAACTCCGCCGGCAATTTCCGGCCATCTGTGTATTCGTTGTATAACCAGGGATCGCCAATCACAAATACAGTTCCTTTGCCGTGTTTTGCAGTGGCAATGATATTCCTGCCTTCTTTGGTGAGGACAGTTTTCGCCGGCGACGCCACATTTAAAGTGGCCAATTCTTTTACATAAATCTTTTTAGCGGAAGAAAAGATCGGGTGACCGGCAGGGATAGTAATGGCGCCTTGTTCAAATTTGTTTCCTTCCACCGTGTTGTAGAGGTCTTCATTCAAACGAATACCAAATTTTGTGGCCAGCACATTCATGCTTGGTACATTGCTATGCCCGGAATCATTCCCAAGCAGTACGAGTACACCACCATTCTTCACCCAATCGCTAACGGCTTTTGCATCTTTTTCCGTGATAATATTTGGTTTTGCCGTTTCTTTTTCATTGTCCGGATCAACAACTATATATACACTGGCATTTTTTAAATTTTGAGCAGTTGGTGCTTCATACAAGGTTTGTGTTTTTGCACCCTGGCATTCGAAGAGGAAACCTAATGTAGAATAGCCGTCATAATCTCTTTCATCCCATACATAATGCCAGCGGCTCTGCTGGCCTGTAGCGTTACTTTTGCGCCATTCGCTGTTGAAATAGTTATCCAGTAAGACGGTCTTGCCCCTGTGGTTGTAAGCCGTGGGTACCAGTTCAATTTCGTTGGATGCTTTAATAAAAGCACCCATTCCCTTCGGGTCGTTTACAATTACTTTTTCGCTCATGTAGTAGTCAAAACTTCCATCACGATAAGGATTGCCCCCAAGGCCTGAAACAGAAACTGTTCCATGAAGGTTGGTTATTCCCTCTTCTACTTTGATAAACTGTTTTACAATACCATCATAACCCAGCTTTGCATGCGCCAAATAGGTAACAGGTAAGTAACCTTTGCGGACACCTTTTGCCAAGGCATAAACCAGCATCGATGAAGCTGAGGCTTCGACATAGTTTCTTGGTTCGTTCGGCATGTTTGGAATGTCGTACCATAAACCGGTTGTTCCATCCTGCACAGACGTTACAGCTTTCGCAAAGCGATTCAAAATACCGATGATGGAATCACGTCCGGGATGATTAGCCGGAAAATAATCTAGCACATCTACCATCGCCATTCCGTACCAACCAAGTGCTCTGCCCCACACATGCGGCGAACGACCGGTCTGCTTATTAGCCCAACGCTGCTCGCTGCTTTCATCCCAACCATGGTAGAGCAATCCTGTCTTTGGATCACGGGAATGCTTTTCCATTAGCACAAATTGGCGGGTGATATCTTTGAAGACCGTGTCCTCACCAAATACTTGTGCATATTCAGCATAAAACGGTTGGCCCATGTAAAGGCCATCAAGCCACATTTGCCATGGGTAAACTTTTTTGTGCCAGAAGCCGCCTTCTTTTGTTCTTGGATGCGTTTTTAATTGTTCCCGCAAAAGCTGCGCAGCCTTCTTGTACTTTTCTTTTCCTGTTACACGAAATAGCGTTAACACCAGCTTACCGTTGTTAAGGTGGTCAATGTTATATTCATCCGGCCGGTAGCCTTGAATGGAGCCATCGTCCTTCACGAAATAGTCCATTTGTTTTTGTATATAATTGAACCACTTCCCTTCACCTGTTTTTTGCCAGATGCCTTCCATGCCTTTTAGGATCACGCCCTGGTCGTAACTCCATTTGGCTGGGTTACCTGGCTTCACCGCAAAAGAGTCCGGCCAAATTTTAATAGCCGTATTCGCCAAATCCTGTGCGTAGGAACGCGGTTGTGCTTCTGCATTAAAACAAGCTGCAATAAAAAATGCTATCGTTCCTAATTTCTTCATTTGTTTTTTGTTACGGGCTTTTGAATTTCTATTGAGCGTTTGTGGAGTTTATGCTGAGCCAAGCCGAAGCATCGCAATCTTGTGCGTTCGGTAATTCTGTTCAGCTTATTTCATACTGCCGTTCACCTTCACTGCATTTTCAGTAGCGCCATAATTTACTTCCACTCCTTTCTTTGCCTTAGTGATGTCGGTACCGTTCAGCGCAATTCCTTTCGATTTTTCACCTGTTACGTTCAGCAGCACTTCCGCATCATTATAACGAACGTTTGATAAAGTGATCGACTGGCTGTTGTGGATGTTCATCACAGGGTTTTTCTTTTCGGTAATGAGGTAGACATTTTTCAAGGTAATACCTGTGCCTTCGGTCATGTCCAAACCTTCTTTTGCCTGCATCACCATGTCTTCCATCACAATATTCTTTACATTCATTTCAGGCAGGCCACGAACGAAGACTGCTTTATGGGCGCCATTCACCGCTACGTTTTTGATATAAATATTTCTGAACTGCGGCGTTTCTTCTGTTACCGGCTTTGATTCAACTTTTGGCGGTTCGCGTTTTTCGCCAGTCAGTGCAATCGGGTCCTGTGCCATGTAGTACATGTCGAACAATATCGCTTCGCCAGGAATGTTTTTCATAGCGATGTTGTTGATGAAGATGTTTTCCACTACACCACCACGACCTCGAGTTGTTTTAAAACGAAGACCGATATCGGTTCCGATGAACGTGCAATCGTCAACCCAGATATTTTTAGCGCCGCCGCTCATTTCGCTTCCAATCACAAAACCGCCATGTGCGGCATAAACCGTACAGTTGCGAACGATAACCTCTTGCGTAGGCATGCCTCTTTTTCTGCCTTCAGCATCGCGACCGGATTTGATACAAATTCCATCGTCACCTACATCAAACACACTGTTTTCAACCAGCACGTTTTTGCAGGATTCAAGATCCAATCCATCGCCGTTTTGCGCATACCACGGGTTTTTTACGCTGATGTTACGGATGGTGATGTTCTCGCTCATTAACGGGTGCAAACACCACGCTGGCGAATTCTGAAACGTCACACCTTCGAGCAGAATTCTGTTTGACTTTGTGATCACGAGCAGGTTGGGACGTAAAAAGTCTTTGATCTCCTGGTAGAACTCAGGTGTTTTCTCCTGCGAGATCTGCCCTGGATTTTTCATTTTGTTCGCTTTCATCCAAGCTTCACTTGGATACCATGATCTTTTATCCTCGCTTACTACACCACCCGAAGCCACCAGCTTTTTCCACTGGCTTTCCGTGAGCTTGTCCTTTTTCACCATTCGCCATGCTTCGCCAGCACCGTCGATGATGCCGAAGCCCGTAATGGCAATATTGGTAGCATTGGTAGCTGAAATCGGTGATTGGTTGCGCATTTGTGGAAGTCCTTCCCAGTTGCCTTCAACCAGCTTGTACTGGTTAAAGTCCGATGTAAACTGTAGCAACGCGTTACGCTGCAGGTGCAGGTTTACATTGCTCTTCAATTCGATGGGACCGGACAGCCAAAGCCCTGAAGGGATAACAACAACACCACCGCCTTTTTTGCTGATAGTATTGATGGCATCGTTGATGCTTTTTGTGTTCAAGGTTACACCATCGGCTTTTGCGCCAAACTTTGTTATGTAAACAGAGTCTTTCTTGAAGGAAGTTTTTTGAATAACAGGCTGCTTTTGCCCGATAGCAATAGCAGAAGTAATAGCAAAGAGGATCGTTAGCGTATATTTCATATAGTCAGTTAAATAGTAAAAGGCCGCGCAGGGAACTACGCAGCCGTGAAACGATTGCTTACAATTAATGCTTTATAATGAACTATGAAACGCATTTTGTATAACAAGTCTAAGCCGATCTGGCGTGTTTGCAAGGGAGTTGAAGCGATTTATTTACGCAATCGTTACCGAAAACGTTGCCGAAATGAAGGCAAACCGCTTTTGCAGAATTCTTTAACAAAATGAGGGGAGGCAACGATGTGTTTTAAAGCGCTATCACCCGGCGTTCATTACTGCTTTGAAAGGCGGCAAGAATAATGCGAACGACAGCCAAACCATCTTCCGGAGTTACCGCTAAAGCGCTGTTATTGCGAATGGCGTTATAAATACCGGTAAAATAATCAGCATAGTTGCCCTGTGGCGATGAGATGTGTTCTTTTACCACCTGGCCATCTTTTTCCGTATGCAGCAATCCTTTTTGATGATCGGGTTCCAGTCCCCAATTGCTGGTATTTGGAAGGATACCTTTCTCCAAGGCTTCTTCCTGGATATTTGTTTTTTCCTTGATGAAAGAACCTTTTGTGCCGTGCAGAATATAACCCGGCAAAGCTTCACGCACCAGGTAGCTTGAGTGCAGGCGAACACGAAGATCAGGGTAATAAAGAAGCAGTTCAAAATAATCATCTACCTGCGAAACTTCACGAACGATGCGGATGTCGCCGAAAACAGCTTGCGGCCAGCCAAACAATTGCAAGGCCTGGTCAATGATGTGTGAGCCCAGATCATACAGCGCACCGGTGCCAGGTCCCGGTGTTTCTTTGTGCACCTTGGGACTAAGATCTTCCTTGTACCGGTCAAAATGAAACTCGGCCTCTACGATCTTGCCAAGCCATCCTTCTTCAACAACCGACCGGATAACTTTGAAATCGCTGTCATAGCGACGGTTTTGGTAAACGGATAAAACGAGCCCTTTTTGTTTTGCGATTGTGATGAGTTCTTCACCCTCTTCCTGCGTTACTACAAATGGCTTTTCAACAACCACGTGTTTGCCAGCAAGCAGCGCCTGTTTCGCATAGGTGTAGTGTGTGTAGTTAGGTGTGTTGACTATTACCAGTTCTACTTCGGGATCGCTTAGCAGATCATCAAGATTGCGAAAGGTTTTTACCGACGGGTATTTTTCCTGTGCCAGGTTTTTTGATCGTTCCCAAACCGAGTAAAATTCAAAACTGGGATGTGTTACCAAAAACGGAACATGAAAAAGTTTGCCTGACATGCCGTAAGAAAGAACGGCTGTTTTGATCGGTTGCATGCGCAAACTTAGGCAATGCTGTTTTTACTGGTGAATTGATTTCAGAAGTAGTGCGATGGGTACAATTGCATTATCAATTTTTCGAACCACTACAGTGATAACTGCTGTTTGAATTACTACTCTTGACTTTTTGCTTTTACGTTATGTCCTTACCGGGTCATGATCCGCAACCATCAGTCAGACAACATCTTTTTTCGGCGCGGATGCATGACCGGAAGAACAACTTCATTAAAGCTTCACCACACTTACTTCATCAATGGTGCGGGAAGTAGCATTGATGTCAAACACTTGTTTTTGCACACCACCCTGTGTAGCCAGAATGAAAGTCAGCGAGCCGTTACCCAATTCAAATTTGTCGATGGCAAACTGCTGCTTGTAGCCTTTTTGCTTGAACTTGTTAAAGTAAAACTGGTAGCCTTGCTGATCCTTGATCTCTACAGAAAACACGTTAAGCTTGTCATTTGGGTAGACGATTTCAAAGACATACTTCTCGTCCACTACACCAACGTATTTTATTTCAGCTTCGGGAGATTTTGTGAGCGGTTGTGCGTGTAGAACAGCAGCGCTGTTAAAAAATAACACACAGATCATTGCCAGTTTAAAAAATGCATAACGGGCTTTCGACACTTGGGTTTTCATTTGCTTTTCCATTTTGTTTGTTTTTAAAGTTTTCCTTTTCACAAACAATCGTTAGGGGCAAGCAGCGATAGCGGATTTTTAAATTTAAAATGTTCGTTGTTTGAGTTCGAGAACAAAAATACCGCTGCGAAAAGCGGATGAATAACAAGATTGGGAATGATTCCGTACAGCAAAACAGAAATGATATTTCTGAAAGTCAAGCCTGGCATAGGTTTCAGCCGATCGGCACAACGATGCCCAATAAGCGATATGAAAAATTTGTTAACGCAGTAGTTAGTCTTCTTACTTTACCGGATCCACTCGAAACCAATCAAAATCTGCATAACCCGAATCATTGATTTGTGTTTGGCGGGTGCAGAAAATGCCAACCTTTGCTCCTTTCCAGCGTCCTACTTCTGCCGTAAACTCCTCACCTACTTCGGTAAAACTTTCGCCGTTCAAACTATAGCTGAAACGGCATTTACCACCGGCAGTTACTTTCACCCGCAGGTAAGCTGTTCCATTCGTTAGTTTCATCACTTCTTTTTCCGCTTCCTCTTTTCCTTTAACGGCATCCTTGCACAAAGTATGAACCAGGTAGATGCCATCTTTTTTGCTTTTTAATGCCAACCCAGCATAACTAAAGCCTATCACCGTTATACCTGCTTTTTCATTTTCTAAACGTGTGTTTGGTGTGAACGTGAGTTTTGTTGAAGCCATAAACTCCTCAGCCGGAAATTTCTGTAATAAGACATTCGGAGCATCCCATAGGTTTTTTGCACCCTCAGGAAGTTTATCAGAAAACAACCGCAACGTGCCGGCAGCTGGATTGGCAAATGCCCATGTTGCTTTCGGGTTACCCATCCATTGCCATTGTAAACCGATTGTAGCACCGTTGAATTCATCGCTTTCTGCTGGTGTTTGTACAGGGTATGTTTTGCCAACGTTTGGCTTTTTATAGCGTAGCACTGGCTCTCCTTTTCCATCACCGTCTTTGTCAACGCCTATCACTGGCCAATCAGCCACCCACTTCATTGGTTGCAGGTGCACAATTCGTCCATAAGCTTCTTTATCCTGGAAATGCAGGAACCAATCCTCTCCTGTTTGTGTAGTAACCCATGCTCCCTGATGAGGACCATTAATAGGTGTTGAGCCCTGGTCCATCACGTTTTTCCTTTCGTATGGACCATATACATTTTTCGATCGCAACACGAGTTGCCAGCCGGTTGGCACTCCGCCTGCAGGTGCAAAAATGTAATAGTAACCGTTTCTTTTATAAAACTTGGGGCCTTCTATCGTTGGGTCCAGCTCATGACCATCATAAACCAGCACACCTTCATCAATTGCTTTAGTGCCTTCCCGGTTTAGTTTTTTTACAGCAATGACGCTCTTGATGCCCGCACGGCTGCCTGCATAAGCATGCACTAGATAGACTTGTCCATCATCATCCCACAACGGGCATGGATCAATCAAGCCTTTACCTGCAACCACCAATACCGGCTCACTCCAGGGACCTGCAGCAGCCTTCGCTTTTGTGAGATAGATACCGAAATCAGGATCTGGGTAATAAAGATAGAACTCACCGTTGCGGTAGCGCAAAGCCGGTGCCCAAACACCTTCGCCGTGACGTGGTATTGTAAAGTGCTCAACAGGAACCAGCCTTTTTAAAGCATAACCAATAATCTTCCAGTTGACGAGGTCTTTCGAATGCAGAACAGGTAAGCCGGGAACGTCTTCAAATGAAGATGAGATCATGTAATAATCATCACCAACACGTATTGCATCCGGGTCAGAGTAATCAGCGTGAAGGATGGGATTTTTATAAGTGCCATCGCCATTGTCAGCAACCCAGACCTTTGACACCGACGGTTTCTGTCCGAATAAACACACCGAGATGCAGGCACAGACTACCAGGAAGTAAATCTTCATCTTTGATCAATTTGGGGATTCCAATTACCTAAAACGTTCTGAATTTTGTATCGCTTCAGCTCTTCTTCGCTTAGTTGTTTGGACCAGCTGATACGCTGTGCGGGATTAGAAGACGGACCGAAATTCCGGTACTCCAAATATCGTGTTGTAAGATAATTGTTCGTGCTGTTCCAGTTAGCCCAGCCTTCTGCTTTAATATGGGGCCCGATATAGCTGTTCATGACGACAACATGCGCATACGGCCGCCAGGGCCGGCCTAACGATACATTGCGTAGCGATGTGTCACCAGTCAGCACACAGTCATTGAAGACATAACCAAACGCTTGCTCTTTTGGTGTTGAAGCTGCTGTGACATGCGAGTTCTTTTTGCTGTGTATGTGACAGTTCTGGAACCAGGCGATGGATGGGCCGAAAATAAAGTCAGTTGTTCCTTCGATATAACAATTTTCAAAATACTGCCTGGTGGCCGCCCTGCTCGGAAACAACACATCCTGGTTGCCAATAAAACGGCAATTGATAAACTTGGATCGATCGCCCAAAATTTGAATGGCCACTGCCTGGCCTGCATTAAAACCTGCCGTGTTTTCGAAGGTAATGTTGCGGGCAGTAAAATCATTTGCTGCCGAAAGAAAGCTGTGAGACGTATAAGTGTTGATGGTGTCGCCCCTTGGAGAAACCTTTCCCGTATGATCATGAAACGTGATGACTGTTTTGAACTTGTCTTCGCCAATCACAGTCACGAATGCTTTAGTAGAATCGAGGATGAGTTTCTCTTTGTACACACCGTTACGAACGTAAACTGTAACCGGCGTATGATTGTTTGCAGGGATTGAATTGAATGCTTCCTGCACGGAACGATAATTTCCACTACCATCTTGTGCAACAATAATGGTCGACTGGTTTTTGCGAGGGCTAAATACTTTGTCTAGAAAGCGATTGATGATTTGAACGGTAGAATCGAACCAGGGGTGGAACAAGGGAAAGGAATGCGGTGCGCCTTCAAATGTTTTGGCTTCGCTGTAAATTCCATAGGCAGTAAGCAGGTTGATATAGTCCGTGCGACCAGCCCGCATTCGCTCTACACTACTGTTAATAAAAAGCGTTGGAGGTGTGCTGGCCGATACATGCGTTAAAGCTGATGCCTGTTTCCAGGGCTCTGGTTTTTCTGTTTTAGAAGCGCCAAACCACGCCGTTGCAGCTGATGTTCTTTTAGAGTCATCACCTTCTCCGGATTCAGGATGAATGAACGCAAGAATGCCATCCATGTCGATGATTGCCTGAACACTTTCGGAAGATGTCGTGTGACAGTTGTTGCCGGGCGAATATTTCTTGTGAGCGGTGCTACCTAGCAACGCTGCGAGTTGGCCACCGGCGGAAAAACCGGCTACCGCAATTTTGGTCGTATCGATATTGTAGATGCCGGCATTTTTATGCATCCATCGCAAGGCTGCTCTCAGGTCTTCGACTGCTGCAGGATAGATTGCTTCTGTAGAAAGGCGATACTCCGGTGTAAAACAGACATAGCCCAATGCAGCAAGGCGCTGCGCCAATGCATAATGCTGTGTTCTGTTGCCACTGCGCCATCCTCCGCCATGGATGATCATGATGCCGATGCGTTTTTCAGCCGCTTTTACTGACGGCGAAAACACGTCAAGTAAAAGCTTGCGCTGGCCTGTTCTGCAGTATTCGAGTCCTTTTTTTTCAGTGACCGTTTTTGTTGAAGAATCGGGAACAAGCCTTGCAAAAGGATATTCTTTTTTCAGGCTTTGCTCGGTTGAATAATTTGTGAATGATGTATCTCGTTTTGACGTGTTACTTACCGGCGACTGTGCAAAGGTGATAACCGAAAAAAACAGGCAAAACAAAATGATGATGTTTTGAAATCTTCTGTCCATTCGTTAGGAGGATGTTTTTGTTTTGCGTGTGTTCACGGTTCTTTCGCCTAACTCAATTTTGTTCTCCCGCAATCCTTCCAGCACTAACTGCGCTATTCGTCTTGCACCGTACTCATTGAAGTGTGTGTTGTCGTTCTGGCCGTTCGGGTAAACCGGGTGTTCGCCAGGTGCTAGTTGCATGAACAAAAGCTTTGCATGCTCCGGCCCCATTTGCTGGTAAAGGTCACGGCTCTTTTTATCCAGGTCTATTAGTTGAACGTTCTGTTGCCTGGCCACTTCTTTCATTGCAGCCGTGTATTCAGCATGGGTTTCCTTTTGTATGCCGTTGATAAACCGGAGACGGCTCACCGGTGTAATTAAAACAGGTATTGCCTTTTTAGCCTTTGCTTCGGTAATGAATTTTACGAGGTTGGTCTTGTAGTCCGGCACCGGCGTGTACCGGTCTTTGTATTTTTCTTCTTTTGCTTCGTCGTTATGTCCAAATTGGATCAACACGTAATCACCTTCCTGTAGCTTTTCTACAATTGGCTGCCAGCGGTTTTCGCTTAGAAAGGTTCGTGTACTGCGTCCGCCTTTTGCCCGGTTATCAATTTGCACTGTAGAATCAAAAAAATAACGAAAGGGCATACCCCAGGCGGTAAGCGGAGCCCGTGTTGGCTCATAATCACACATCGTTGAATCACCGACAAGGAAGACTGTTATCTTTTTTTGCGGCACGCAAAATGACAACAGCACAGCACTGCTGCACAGAAAAAGAAGCTGGGAGAAATGACGCATAATTTATTTTCTTTCCGCTGGTGAAACAATTCTACTGGCGAGGTCCAACTTCAGCGTTTTGATATTCGCTAACACAAGCTCGGCCATCTTCCTTGCTCCCAATTCACTAAAATGGGTATCATCAATTTTGCCATCAGGATAATTGGGATGCTCTCCTGCTTTGAGATGATTGAATAGATGTTTTGATCCGTCGACACCTAATTCCTGAAGAAGGGCTTGGGTTTGCTTATCCAGGTCAATGAGGGGCACGCTTAGCTCTTTTGCCACTTGTCGGACAAGCTCAGCGTATATATCGTGGGTGCCAACAATTTTACCGGTTGAATCGAACTTGCGGCGGGCCACCGGCGTTAATAAAACCGGCTGCGCTTTTTTACTTCTCGACTCGCTGACATACCGCGAAAGATTAGCGACGAATTGTTCCTTGGTAGTGTAACTCTTTTTCGTTTCTACCTCGTCGTTGTGTCCAAACTGGATGAAGACATAATCACCTTCCTGCAAATTTTCAACGACCGGCTTCCAAAGACCCTCTTCGATAAAAGTTCGTGTGCTTCGACCGTTTTTTGCCCGGTTGTCAACGGTGACTGTTGAATCGAAGAAATACCGGAATGGCATTCCCCACCCTGTTTCGGGATAAGCTTTTATTTCTTTGTCGGCGATCGTTGAATCACCGATAAGATATACGGTTGTCTTTTTATTCGTGACCACCACAAATGATGTTAACGCCGCGAACAAGAGCAAACAAAAGCCAACCGGTGATGGAAAGATTTTCATGCTACACTTCGTTTCGTTTTGCTTTCGGAATGAGGTCAGTGAGCTCGCTGATCTTTACCGGGCGGTTCTCTTTGATACTCTTTCTAGCAGCGACACCAATCAATACAGACATCGCACCATCTCTTGTACCGGCCATGATGCTGTAAGGATTGTCAGACGGATTTCTGAAAATCCGGTTGTGCATGCGCTGGTCGCCACCGCCATGTCCGCCGGCATACTGCGGAACCTTAATGATTTCGTGTTCTTTCTTGAAGTTATCCATCACCATGATCTCCCGGTATTTGTTCGGAATGGCATCTTTGTCCTGCGACATTTCCAAGGCATGCCGTTGCTCCTGGTTGAGGGCATTTTCATCCTGGTAAGGAATATCCTGCCAGCTTTCCATGCGTCCGTTAAAACCGTTGAAGGCGATTCGCCAGCCTTCATATGGCGAATAGGTAGTGAGGCTGTAATTTACTGTCACGCCGTTCGCATAATTGATCTGCGCCGACATCTTGTCCCAGATATCAATTTCTTTGCGCCATACGCAACCATCACGCAGGTAACCATCGTGATGTTCATTCTTTGCATATAGATTATTCAGCCATTCATTATTTGTGATATCCGTGTAGAACTTGCAATAGCTTTTGTGCTCGCAGCCCCGGCATTTCACACCACGGAATGAATTGTTCTTTCCGTAATGTTCCAGTGCGCCTTTTGCTGTTACCTCTACGGGTTCCGAGTTCAGCCACCAGTTCAATAGGTCGAAATGGTGCGTTGCTTTGTGTACCCAAAGCGATCCACCCTTTGCCGTAAGACCATGCCAGCGACGGAAATAATCGGCGCCGTGGTAAACATTCAGCATCCAGTTAAAATCCACGGAGGTTACTTTTCCAATGCGGTTATTGGCCAGCAGTTCTTTTATCTTCATCATGTGCGGACCATGACGATAGTTAAACGCGACTGTTACTTTTCTTCCGCTTTTCTTTTCAGCATCAAGAATGCGTTTGCATTTGATTTCGTCGGTTGTCATGGGTTTTTCCGTGATCACATCGGCGCCCATTTGCAAAGCCTTTACGATAAACTCATCGTGGGTTGAATCGACAGTTGTAACTATGACCACTTCGGGCTTCACCGTTTTCATCATCGATTCGAAATTGGTAAACGTAGGGCATTGCAATTTCATGCGTTGTTTAGCCCATTCCATCCGTCCCGGGTTAATATCGCACAGACCGACAAACTCCACTACATCACTATAGTTTTTCATAACGGTTTCGCCCCAAAAGCCCGTACCCCGGTGGCCCGTGCCAACCATGGCAATTCTTTTTTTGGCAAAGCCGGAAGCGAATGAAGGAAGAGGAGTTTGAGCAAGCATAACTCCTGCAGTAGCAAGTGATGTTTGTTTTAAGAAGTTTCTGCGTTCCATGAAAGTAGTTTGGTGGTTAAATGAGGTGTTCAAAAACAAGGCTGCGTGGTAGCAGCCTTGTATCTAAAATTTTTTGTTTAGTAACGTGGGTTTTGTCGCAGTCGGCCCTGGTAAGAATCCAATGTTGACTGGTCGTAAGGGAACAGCTCGTTTTTGCCTGGTGTAAAATAGAATCCGACCACCTGCCACAGGGGCTTGTTGCCTGTACCATCCACATCGATCACGTTTGAATTTAGGTGTTGGGCCCAGTCGATACGCACCCAACGTGTAGCAGGGTTACCTGCAGTAGGAGCTGTACCAATCGAACTGGCAATTGGCGGTACTTGCGTCGGACGCCAGAAAGGCATTGCTCTTCCGGTGCTATCGCCTGCGGTGTAATACACGATTTCTTCACCTACATTTTTGTAATAGATGTATTGCGGCACGTTGTTATAAGGTGCAACACGGTCGCGTATCTGCCGGATGCGATCTCTCGCTTCCGTGAGCTTAGCGCCGAGCAGGTTCCAGCGGATCAGGTCATACTTGCGGATACCCTCGTGGCCGAACTCTAGGTACCGTTCGTTAACAATGGCGTTAAAAAAGCCTGCTTTGTCTGTTGGCGTTACACCGATTGGAGCGGTACGTAAAGCTCTGCGCCGTACTTCTTCAAAAGCTGCAATGGCTGCTGCATTTGGACCATTGTTGATCTCATTAACAGCTTCTGCGTACATCAGCAACACATCAGAAAAACGAATCACTACCCAGTTATAGCCAACGTTTAATACGGTACCTGGCAGCAGTGGCACACGCCAGTCGCGACGATACTTACCGGTATTCAGCTCACCTAGGCGGCGTTGATTTTTTACGTTCGAGGCAGTGGCTACGGCATAATGCGTAATGGTCACATCGCGGCGGGTATCTGCCGAGTCGAAAGCATAGAAATAGTTTGGCAGCATGATTATACCGCCACCACCGGCGCCAAAACGGGAAGCGTTGCTGAGGTTTGGCCCATCATAGTTACCCATACGGCTATCACTGTTGCTGTTTCCACCGCCTGCACCAACTTCAAACAAGATCTCGCCTTGCGGATCGTAAACGAAGGAAGTCACGTTCCTCCATAGATTTTCGAAGCTTGGGTTTAATGTATGTTCTGTTCTTTTTGCCATTAACTCTGCGCATTCATCACGAGCTATGGTGTAGTAAGTAAGATAATCAGCTGGTCTTTCCATGTTACCGTTACTGCGCAGTGAAAAGCCGCCACGGAACATGGCAATGCGGGCACGCAAAGCCATAGCAGCGCCTTTTGTAATACGTTCGTTACGGGCACCTGTCTCAGTACGCCAAGGCAACAGGCTTTTTGCAGTAGCGAGGTCAGCTAAGATTTTGTTGTAAGTCGAATCCCTGTCCTGCTGTGGAATAAACAAGTTCGGTTGCTTATACGATGGAACCATTGGTGCCGGCACGTCTCCCCAGTTTCTGATCAATTCAAAATAAAACTGTGCACGAAGCGTCAGTACTTCACCAAGCAGCCGGCGAAGCTCTCGTTGGTCAGCTGCAGTTCCATTGGTATACTGAGGCATTTGCGGAATCTGGTCGATACAAAGGTTTGCTCTTTCAATACCACGGTACAATTGGCGAAAAGGGTTCGCTAACTCGGAGTTGTTTAGTAATAGTTGATAACGCCCAATACCTCGACGACCATTATCGATACCACCGCTAACGATACCTTCATCGGAATCGTATGGATAGTACATGCTGATACGAATTCCATAGCCGTTGTCGCCTTGGAGTTCATCGTACACACCAACCACTGCAGAAAAGGCATTCGATACGTCCGAAAATGCTTCGGGGATGCTGTATTGCGATCCGGGTCTGACTTCCGTGTATTTTTTACAACCCTGGAAGAATCCCGCAGTAGCAACCAACATTACAACTGCAAGAAATGAGAATCTATGTTTCATGATAGCATTAGAGTTTAATCGTTAGAAATTCAGGTTTACGCCAACAACCATTGTTCTTGAACGGGGATAAGCCGCGAAGTCAACACCAGGAGTCAATGGGTCAGAACGACGCGCAGTCACATCCGGATCGTAGCCGCTGTAATTAGTGATCGTAGCTAAATTGTTGACCGTCGCAAATACACGCAGGCTGGTGATCTTCGCTTTTTCAACCAAACGTTTTGGCAGGTTGTAGCCAATGGTAACGTTGTTGAATCGCAAGTAAGATCCGTCTTCAATAGCCCAGGAATGCAACCACCAACGCTGTACACGAACCGGGGTCCAGATAGATGCATTAGCATTTAATGCTTCCAGTTCTTTTGGATCTGTTACACGCTGACCATTGGAAGGATTGATATAAGTGAAACGGTTTTTCATGATATCAAGTGTGTTCAGGTTGGCGAATGCACCGTCAGTCCACTCGATTTTGTTTGCATTATAGATATCATTACCAACAACGAAATTCACGAAAACACTCAGGTCGAAATTTTTATAGGTTACCTGGTTGAACCATCCACCAGTGAAGTTAGGGTTTGCATTACCGATTACGGTGCGGTCACCATCTGGCGTGATACGTCCGTCACCATTCAGGTCTTTCCATTTTAAAGATCCTGGCTGCGGTGTACCGTAAACACCATTCGCTGCGATGCCTGGTTTAATCGTGTATGTGGCAGTTGCAGCGTCGTAGTTAAAGTCGCTGACTTTGTAGAAACCATCTGTAACAAAGCCGTACATGAGGCCTACCGGCTGCCCTACTTTCACTAAATAATCATCAACGCCATCAGTTCCCTGCCAGCCGGAGTTACGGGTAATTTGTTCAGGGCCGCCAAGATTTTCAACACGGTTGCGGTTCAAGGATAAGTTGAAGTTGGAGTTCCAACTAAAATCTTTCTTCTGAACTGGGATGGCATTTAACTGGAACTCAAGTCCACGATTTGATGTTGCCCCGATATTTTGGATTTGCTGTGTATAGCCTGTTGTTGGTGGAATCTGAACAGCTAACAACAAATCGTTTGCTGAATTTTTATAAGCATCAATCGTCAATGTGATGCGGCTTCTCAGGAATGAAAGGTCGAGACCCAGATTGCGGGTAATATTCTTTTCCCAACGAAGGTTTGGATTAGAAAGCGCAGTTGGAGCAAAACCCGGAACGATGCTATGTACAAAAGCATATTGGCCAGACACACCATATAACTGGCGATACAAAAGGTCGCCAATTCGGTTATTACCGACAGAGCCGTAACCAAAACGAAGTTTCGCATCATTGATCCAGGAAATATCTTTCATGAAGCTTTCCTGTGAAATACGCCATGCAATTGAGCCCGAAGGGAAAATCAGTGTTCCATTTTCGCTTGGGAATTTGGAAGAACGATCGGCACGAACGTTGAAAGTTGCGAGGTATTTGTCATCATAGCCATAAGTAACACGACCAAAGAAAGAAGCGATACGATCGGCAGGATTAACGTTCGATGTCGGGAAAGGGTTAGCCTGACCTGACGGTGGTGTGCTTAATCCCATGTTTGAAAGCGCTTTATTCGCTGTGATATCAGCTGGTAAATAACGGCTCTCGATGAATGTGCTGGTTGCTTTTCTTTCCACGATTTCCTGTCCAACTAAGGCAGAAAAATCATGATGTTCTTTATATCTGTTTATGGAGTATTGCAATGTGTTCGAAAAGTTGAACGAACTATTGGCTTGGTCGCCGATAGACGCTACGGGCAAAGAGGAGAACTGACGAGCCGTTCCAGTGATTTTGTTGAAGAACAAAGACTGGCGAATAGCTGTGTTATCATAACCAAACACCGAGCGGAACGTAATATTCTTGATTGGATTATAGGAGAGATTACCTGTTAAATAGGTCGCTCTTGTTTTTTGATTGCGGTATTCAGCACGAGTGAGCAACACTGGGTTTGTGGCGCCAGCTGAAGCTAAATAAAGGTCTTCGTCGAAGTCATCGAAGCCAAAGCCTGGACGAGCCAGCTCGAATGGGCGGTAGTTGATGGTATGACGTAAACGGTTTGTTGTTCTCGTGCCGCTGTTCGTTGTTCCAATCCCGCGGACAGTTTGATCTAAGTAGCGGGCATTTACACCTACACGGATTTTATCCGACACGCGGTGGTCAAGTTTAAAGTTAACCAGGTAGCGATCAAAGCCGGATTCCAGCTGAATTCCTTCCTCCTTGTTTCCAGTTAAGCTCAAATTGAAGTTAGTCTGCGCTGTTCCGCCAGTGACGGATACGTTGTGGTTCTGGAAAGCAGCCTTTCTTCCAAAAACTTCTTCTTGCCAGTTGATGAAGGGAATATTTTTATAAACCTGCAAGGTATCCCAAGTGGTACCGTATGTACGGGCAAAGCTCGAACTATCTGTTGAGCTGCCGCGGCTTCTCTCCCATTGCCAAACCACAAAATCATATGGGTTCATAACACTCATTGAACGAGGCAATTCGCGAACACCTACCTGGCTGTTAAATGATATCTGTGTCTTGCCTCCACGACCACTTTTTGTTGTAATCACGACAACACCGTTGGCACCACGAGCACCATAAATAGCTGTCGTAGATGCATCTTTCAAAACATCAATTGAGGCGATATCTTGGGGAGCAATTACGTTCAAAGCGTTTTCAACCTGAACTCCGTCCACAATATATAACGGGGAGTTGTCTTGCGTAATGGAACCACCGCCCCGCACACGAACAAGGATTTCAGCGCCTGGTGCGCCTTCCGACGATGTCACTTGTACGCCGGCTAATCTTCCCTGAATAGCTTCGGCGGCAGATGATACAGGAACGTCGCGAATTTGGCGTGAGTTTACTGATGATACAGAACCGGTCAAATCGCGGCGACGTACTGTTTGGTAACCAACTACTACGACATCAGTTAACGTATTGCCTGCAGAAGTGATCAATGTCACGTCGATCGTTGAACGGTTTCCAACTGAAACTTCCTGTGCATTATAGCCAACTGAACTAAACACAAGTGTTGTGTTTCCCCGGTCTGGTACAGCAATCGTATAACGGCCTTCGTTATTTGTAGCCGTTGAAGTTTTTGTTCCCCTGATTGTTACTGACACGCCGGAAAGTCCTTCACGTGTGCTATCGGAAACTACACGTCCGGTTACTTGTCGTGTTTGTGCCCAGGAAATGAAAAAGGAAAAACAAAGCAGTAAAGACAAAGACAGTTTGACTTTCATATACAAGCTTAAAGTTTGAATGTTAGGGTTTCCTCTATTTTGTTTTAATAGCAGGAATTTTTGTGTGATAGCTTTATAGGGACCGCAAGCAAATTTTCATTCTTCATCACACAATAGGTTCTCTATTCCCATAACAAGTCTAAAAACATATTCCCTTCTGGCAATCGCATTCGAATGATTTATTTACGCAATCGTTACCGATAACGTTTGCAGTTGCGGCGTTGCAGTGAAAAATCGATACTTTTAAAGCGTTTTTGAGAAAATGCAATACCCCTTTCCTACATGAAATTTGAAAGCGCAACGATTAAAGACATCGCCAAAGCACTCAACCTTTCCACCTCCACCGTATCCCGTGCTTTGCGTGGTAGCTACGAGATCAGTGCTGAAACGAAAAAGGCTGTACTGGAGTATGCAGAAAAGATAAATTATCGGCCAAACCCTATTGCACTTAGTTTAAAAGAACGCAGAACCAGAGCCATTGGCGTTGTTGTAAGTGAAATAGCCAACAACTTTTTTTCACAAGCGATCAACGGGATTGAATCGATCGCCTATAACAGGAGTTACCACGTTATTATTACGCAAAGCCATGAATCAGCCGATCGTGAACGGGTAAATATTGAACACATGGCTGCAAGAGGTGTGGACGGGCTGCTGGTTTCACTTTCATCGGAATCGGTTGATATCTCCTACCTAAAAGAATTGCACGAAAAAGGAATGCCAATTGTTTTCTTTGATCGGGTGCCAGAAGAAATTGTCACCCATAAGGTTACTGCTAATAATTATCTGGGTGCCTTTCATGCTACAGAGCACCTCATCTACCAGGGTTTTAAACGCATCGCACATATCACCTCCTCTCCCTACTTGTCTATTACAAAAGAGCGGCTTGATGGGTATAAGGCTGCCCTTGAAAAACATGGTTTGACTTTCCAGGAAGACCTGGTTAAGTATTGCAACCATGGTGGGATGATTGCGCAGGAAGCGGAAGATGCGTTGAACGAACTTTATAAATCGAAGGTGAAGCCCGATGCTATATTCACTGCTGGTGATCGGTTAACGATTGTATGCTTTGGAATTTTAAAACGTCTCAAACAAAAGAAAGAAGCTGGCTTCACCGGTTTTACCAACACGCAGGTTGCAGACCTTTTTTCACCCCAGTTAACTGTTGTGCGGCAGCCTGCATTTGAGATCGGGCAGACGGCTACAGAACTGCTGATTCAGATTATTGAAAGCAAAAGACCCATAACGACCTTTGAGAACCGCATCCTGGAAACAAACCTTGTTATCCGGGAGTCATCAATGAACAGCCAGTTGAAAAAATAGAATCCACTTAACGGATCACATCTTAAGCGCATGATTCCGAGGGTGAACCAGCAAAAGAACTTCACCGGCCGTTCCTATCAAGATTATTTAATCTATATAAGTCGAACAAAATGTAGGAAGGAACACTGAATTTTTGTTTCTTCGCAGCTTCCCGTCCCCTTCTTTCTTATTTTATTTTCAAAACAAATCTTGTTCTACGCCGGCGTCTTAAACGCTTTGTAGATAAAACCATTGCTATCGTTTATGAAAAAGAGGTTTAGTGCCTTGTCAATTTTGTATGTGGGCTTGCAATTGATGAACAGCGGAAAAGCAGAAGCGCAGGGAGGCAGTGTTGGCGTGGGAACTGTACTTCCTGACCAATCGGCAATACTGGACGTTTCTTCGTCAAACAAAGGTGTTCTATTTCCACGTATGACCAGGGAACAGCGTGATGCCATCCAATCGCCTGCAGCAGGTTTGTTGATCTATCAAACTGATGTAAGTCCCGGATACTATTTCTTTTTGAATGGCTGGCAGCCGATTAGTTCTTCTCTGGCAGCTGGTGCTAACCGATCGCTTTCCAATCTTACCGCTCCCACGTCCATTAATGTTGATCTCTTACCGGCTGGCTCAGGAAATTTAAATATGGGATCAACTTCCAATGGTTGGCGAGATATTTATCTAACGTCTGCCCTGTATTTACAGGGAGGCCGTTATTTAAGTATGCAGGGAACCAACAACTTTTTTGGGACGAATGCAGGCAATCCCGCAATTACTGGGTCAGACAATACAGCCGTTGGAGCTGCAGCGATGGGCAACAATACAGCTGGCCATTGGAACACTGCGACCGGCGCTGAGGCAATGTATTTAAACAGCACTGGCGTAACCAATGCAGCTTATGGCTACCGCTCCATGTACTCCAATACTTCTGGACAGTTTAATAGCAGTTTTGGCGGTCTTGCCCTTAGTTCAATGTCTGTTGGGCATGGAAATACAGCGGTTGGGACAAACGCAATGAACTCACAGACCAGCGGCCTAGACAATGTTGCAATCGGTCATTATGCCGGGCAAAACTTCAGCGGAAATAACAACACTTTTGTGGGTGCTTACGCTGGCAGTTCTAACGGAACAAGCGTCTCAAACTCTACAGCAATTGGAAATGGCGCTTCTGTTACAGGTGCCAATATGATGCGGTTTGGAAACTCTTCGGTTTCTTCCATTGGCGGACTTGTAAACTGGACAGCTCTTTCCGATGGTCGTTTTAAGCATAATATTTCAGAAAATGTTCCTGGCTTGACGTTTATTAAACACCTACGGCCGGTTACTTATAATCTCGATGTAGATAAGATTGAAAGACTAACGGGTACGGTTAGCGAGAATGAAAGGGAGCGTTTTGGCAAACCAGCGAAATCGAGCCAGGAAGAAATAAATGCAAAAAATGAAAGTGCAAGAACAACACATTCTGGTTTTATAGCGCAGGAAGTAGAGAATGCCGCAAATAAACTGGGTTATAAGTTCAGCGGTGTTGATGTGCCAAAAAACAGCCAGGACCTCTACGGTTTACGATACGCCGAGTTTGTAGTGCCTCTGGTTAAAGCAGTACAGGAACTCAGTGCAGAAACAGATTCATTGAAACAGGAAAATGCATCATTGCGCCAAATGGTTGACCAACAGAGCACCCAATCGCAAAGTCAACAGAAGCGGTTAGACGACCAGGAAAAACAAATCCAGGACCTAAAAAAACTGGTTTTGGCACTCCAGGAACGCCTACCGTCAGCCAGTGCACCAAAAGGCCAGTAGAGACGAGAGGCAGCTGTGTATTGCGTTTCTGACCCGAATGCCCTTATATTTGGATTTGCGAAATTTTCAAACAAATTAAAAACGCCTGCTTTTCATGATCCGTTTTTTAAGCCTGCTTGGTCTTTTGACTATTTCCAGTTTGTGCTGGAGCCAGGCACCCTATCCAAAGAAAAAGAGCAGCTCTAGCCCGAAAACGCCTGCCGCAAAGACAACCAAAACAAATGTAATGGCACCAATGCCGTTGAATGTGTTATTTGCAACGAACGAGGACTGTGAGCTTTACGTGAACGATGAACTAAAAGGAGAAGTGTCCAAGAGCAACTTTTTTTATACCAAGCTACCACCGGGAAAGTATGAAGTCAAGGCAGTGAGCAAGGCAACGAAAGATGTATTGACAGAAAACATCTCGGTAGCAGACGGCTCACTGAACGAAATATTTTTGGACCTTCTTTTGGTAGTGGATGAAAGAACTGCACAAAGAGAAAAAGAACAGCAATCCGTAACGATAGATGCCATCCCTGTTTCGAACGAATTGCCTTTCCAGGAAGTTACCAAGATCAATACGATCGTTGCAAACATGGTTCCTATCAAAGGTGGCAACTTTGTGATGGGTAACAATAAAGCTCCGTCTAAGGACGAAATAGAACATCCGGTAGTAATCAATAAGATATTATTCTCGAAATACGAGGTAACGCAGAGCCAGTGGGAAACGATCATGGGTTATAATCCGAGTATCAACCGGGGCTGTCCTACCTGTCCAGTTGAAAACGTAAGTTGGGAAGAAGTCATGAGGTTTATTCGCAAGCTTAACTCTGTTACCGAGAAAAAATTCAGGTTGCCAACAGAAGCTGAATGGGAATACGTTGCAAAAATGGGCGGACGTGCTGAGGTAGATGCAGCCGGCGGACAGGAAGAGTACATCAAAAAGACCGCCTGGTTCTTTTCAAACGCCAACCAGAAAACACATCCGGTTGGCACTAAGCAGCCAAATGCAGCAGGTGTTTATGACATGATGGGTAATGTTTCCGAATGGTGCCTCGATTGGTACAGTGAGTCTTATTATAAAGAAGAATACAACAAGATGAACCCGGAAGGACCTGCGCTTGGTAAACTCAAAGTGATCAGAGGCGGCAATTATAAAGACTACGTCGGTGATCGATTTAGACCATCGTTCCGAAACAAACGCAACCCAATCGAAAAGGGCAGCGAAATTGGTTTCCGGTTAGTACTTGATGCCAACTAGAACCGTCGGTTCGTTTATACAATCCAGTATTCCATTAAAGCTACGCTAAGGAGCCATCAGGATACAAATCCTTTGGTAACATCTTTAGTGAATCAATCATCATTTATTATACGCTTTATTGTGAAGTCAAAGTTTGCTTTTCCAAATGTGGTATGTGAGAAAGGATTTCTGAGTGGACCTTTGAAAAAGTTGTTTCTCCTTCTCGCGTTCTGTTACGGTTCGTCGGAGCTAATGGCGCAGGCCTGCTCCATCGTTATCACTAATAACAACATTGAAATGAAACCGGCTACCTGCGCCGGTACCGTTGCAACGCTCCAAGGTTCGACTCCAAATGTTATTGGCGGGAACTTCACCTACCAATGGGAAAAATCAAACGGAAATTGCGGCTTAGGGAATTTTACTGCAATTCCGGGTGCAACCAATCGAGACTATGCCATTCCTTCTTCCACGAATGCGGGGGACTGCTTTCGCCGTGTTGTAACTTCTGGTCTATGTGTCGTCCCTTCCACCGCCGTACAGTTTTCCAATTCGGACAGAACTACGCCTGCAGTACCAACCGCTAACACCTCTCCTTCCAGTTGTACCGGAACTACTGGCAGCATAACAGTCACAAGTCCTGCACCAGCAGCCGGCATTAGTTATAGCATTGATGGGGTCAACTATAATAACACAACCGGCGTATTTAATAATCTGGCAGCCAGTACCTACAGTGTCACAGTTAGGTATCCTGCAGGTTGTATTTCTCCGGTTGCTACCATTACTATCAATCCCTCATCAAACATTAGCGGGACGATTTCTCCGTCTTCTGCTACCATCTGTGCCGAATCATTCCAAACCTTAACCGTTAACGGCGGAAATTCGTACCAATGGTACTTCAATGGGTCACCCATCTCAGGTGCCACCGCGAGTACTTTTAATGCGACAAATGCCGGTACCTACACAGCGGACATTATCGTTGGAACGTGCCGGGTAAAATCATCCAATAGTGCCACAATCACTGTTACGCCATTACCTACCGGTTCTGTGTCGCCCACTACCGGCAGCTTATGTACCTCAAGCAGTGTGACAATCACGGCGACAGGCGGCACATCGTACCGTTGGTACAAAAACAACGTATTGATTAGCGGAGCAACAAGCAGCACCTATAATGCTACGGAACCCGGTGTCTATACCGCCGATATCATTTCAGGAACATGCAGCACGAAATCAACTAATTCAGCTACCATCACTCAAAACGGGCCCTCAGGTTCGATTTCTCCTTCCACCGCTGTTCTTTGCGGTGGCAACCCACAGACCTTGACAGCAACAGGCGGTGGAACCTACAAATGGTATAGAGACGGGCAGTTAATTCCAAACGCCACAGCAGCCACCTATTCAGCTACCCAACCCGGAACCTACAGCGTAATAATTACGAATGGCGCTTGCACCGGGCCGGCTTCGAACGAGGCGTTGGTAACACAAGGTGTTTCGCCTTCAGGCTTCATTCAGCCTGCAAACCCTGCTATTTGTCCCGGTGGTAGTGTGACGTTAAACGCGGTCACTGCGGGTGCTGGCTATACGTTCCAGTGGTTTCGCAACGGAACACTTTTACAAAATGAAACCAATCCGACATTAACCACAACGCAAACCGGAAACTATAGCGTTGTTTTCTTCAATGGATCATGCACGGGGCCAGCAAGCAATGTTGTCACGGTTGCGCCGAGTCAGCCCATTACTTTTTCCACTAGCGCAACAGCAAACCCGAGTTGTACAACATCGACAGGTACGATTACTATCACAGGTGTAACCGGCGGAAGCGGAGGCATGTATCTATACTCAAGAGACAACGGTGCTAATTTTCAAACAAGCAACACATTTCCTGGTATTCCTACCGGTACTTATCAAATTGTCGTGAGAGATACTTCCGGCTGTATCAGTTCCCCTAGTTCAGTGACTTTACAACCTTATGTTTCATCATTGAGCGGAACAGTAAGCAAAACGGACATCACTTGTACCCAAAGCTCCGGCAGCGCTACCATCACTCCTTCGGGTGGACTGGGTCCATATCAATTCAGATTAAATAATGGCAGTTATCAAAATAGTAATGTTTATCCGAGTTTGGCAGTGGGTAACTATCGTGTTACAATCCGGGATGCAGTAGGATGTACGTTCGAAGTCAATTTCACAATCAACCAGGTAGCATCGACATTAAACGCTACAGCTAACATTACTAACGCAACCTGCGGTCTTGCAAACGGTTCGGTGGTGGTAACAGCAACGGGTGGAGCGCCAGGCTACACTTACAGTTTAGATAGTGCAGCCTACGTGACCACCAACTCTTTCACTAATGTCAGTGCGGGGCCCCACAAGGTTTTTGTGAAAGACCAGGCCGGGTGCATATTCACTTTAATGTTCAATGTAAATAACACTGGTACAGTCCCCAACTTAGTAATTACGAATCCCCAAGATATCTGTCCGAATACAACGGCCAACCTCCAGTTACCAGCTGTGACAGCAGGTTCGGACAATGGCCTTGTTTACAGTTATTGGACAGACACAACTGCTGCAACAGTACTAACCAATCCAACAGCAGTAACAGCAGGCAAGTATTTTATAAAAGCAACGAACAACGCTGGGTGTTCGACAATAAAGCCGGTTACAGTTGGTGCGCAAACCGTAGCAGCAGGAACAGTCTCGCCAAGAGGACAAGTCCAATTATGCCGCGGCGAATCATTGGTGTTGACAGCAAGTGCTGGTACAACATACCAATGGTATAGAAATGATACACTCATCCCGAATGCACGTGCATCAACAATACGCACTTTTATAGACGGTAATTTTTCTGTATTAATCAGTAACGGAACTTGTGCTGTCATGTCTAAAGATACCGTTAGAGTGCGATTGCAGGATTGTATTCCAGATCCAAAAGTGCTCGTGCCGACAGCATTTACTCCAAACCGCAACGGTGCTAACGATGTAATGCGTCCGATCCTTTATAACATTTCCGAGCTACGCCTTTTTAAGGTGTTCAACCGCTGGGGACAAGTCGTGTATGAAACAAAGCTGATGGGCGCTGGCTGGGACGGAACGATCAAAGGAACGTTACAACCATCTGATACGTACACATGGATTGTGGAAGCCATAGGAAAGAACGGTGTTATTGTAAAAGAAAGTGGCAAATGCCTCCTGATCAGATAATCATCTAAAATGAAAAAGACCATTTTCTGTTTGTGCTTTGCGGTGTTGTGTGGTGATATCTGCGCCCAGTCCTATCACTTCTCCCAATTTTTTGCTACGCCACTTTTGATTAATCCTGCCAACACGGGATATATGGATGGCCCGGCGAGATTTGCGTCGAATATGCGGTCGCAGGGGCAAATGAGTAACGGTTTTTTTACCGGTTATGTTTCGGCGGAGGTCAATCCACTGCGGAACCAGCTTCCGATGGGCTACCGTGCAGGTATAGGCATGTACGCTATGAATGACCGGTCGTTGAGCGGAGCGCTGCAAACAAATACGATTGGTCTAAGCGCTGCCTACCACGTTGGACTTGATACATACGGCGAACAAAGTGTTGGACTAGGAGTACAAGGAACCTATAACCAACGTCGAATTGACTACAGCCGTTTGACGTTTGAAAATCAATTTGGGCCTAATGGTTACGATGGCTCCTTACCGGTAGGTGAACCCCTTGATGTAAACAGCCGCAGTTTTTTTGATGTGAATGCAGGCATCACCTACAATGTGGCCCGGCAATACCAACGTTTTTTCATTGGTGGGGCGGTATATAACATTTTGCGCCACAAAGAAAATTTGCTGACAGAAGACTTCTCCATGCCGATGCGCTTCACCTTGCAAACAGGGATGCAAGTGTCCCTGAACGATTATGAAAGTGTTTATGCATCACTCACGGGAATGAGCCAGGCAAAAACAACCGAAGTAACACTCGGTGGTGCTTATGGCCATAAACTGGATGATAAATTTGAGAACGAATTGATTGGGGGTGTATGGTATCGTTATAAGGATGCAATGATCCCTTATCTTGGTTTCTTAAAAAACGGCTTCCAAGTCGGACTTTCCTTTGACTATACGATGTCCGCAGCAAAGGCCGGATCGCAAATCAGGAATGCATTTGAATTAACGTTGTTATACAGATCTCCGGACAAGCGTGAATTAAAAACTATTATTCCATGGTTTTAAAATTATTGATGATGCGCAGACGTATTATAAAAGCGGTGATTCTGGTACTTATTGTTTTTCCCATTTCAGTTTTTGCGCAAAAACTGAAAACAAGCAGTTTCGACCCGAAAGCAAAGCAGTGGTATTTCGAGACATTCCCCGTGAACGTGAAGTCCTCTCCTTCTGCAAAAATGAATATCACTTTGAGGGCGGTTGACACCACCGTTTACCTCTACATGAAAGGCTCCGGCGTAGGCACCAGCACGGTTGATAAAGACGATCAGATTGTTCTTTTGCTGGATAATAACGCAAAGGTGAACGGACGTTCCTTAAAGTTGCAAGCTATTGAATACGGTGATGCGCTTCCTTATTACGAACACGAGTATGTTATTTCATTAAAAGATTTAGAAACGCTAGGCAGGTTCAATCTGCGTTCAGTTAAAAAGTTTGCGGTTGGCGCTGTTGAAGATATTACACCAGACGCCAAAAATCTTACAGCCTTAAAGCAAGCAAGTAATGCGCTTCTTGAGGCGTTGAAGAAAGAAAAAATCCAACTGGAGAGACCGTCAACTGTAAGCTTTGCACCAGCATTTCCTGGTGGCAAAGACGTTTACGTGAATTTTCTAAATCGGAACTTTAAAGCGCCGGAAGAAATGAAGACCGATGTTCAATTAAATGTAAAAATAAAATTTACAGTGCTTGAAGATGGAACGCCTACCGCATTTCAAGTACAGGCTCCCACCTATACCGGCCTTGACAGGGAGTTACAGCGCATCTTAGGGAGAATGCCGAAATGGAAACCAGCTTTTGAAAATAATAAATCTGTTGCCAGACAGGTTGAACAGACTTTAAAGATCTCGAAACTCGATACGACGACAAAAATCTTCTTATAATAACAAAAAAAAAGGCCTGAATGATCAGGCCTTTTTAATTATTGTGCGTCCTTTTTATCTTTTGACTTACCGATACCGTAACCAACTGCACCACCTAACACACCGCCGATTACGGCTCCGGCTGCACGGTTTTTCTTGCTAATCACAGCGCCGATTACCGCTCCTCCGGCTCCCCCAATAGCTGCGCCTTTTGCGGCCTTGCTCCATCCTTCTTTCTTCGCTTGTTCCTGGGAAGTTCCAGGCTCATCTCCGGTTCCGCTGCCACTACCTTCGGGTCCTTTCGCAATATCGTCGTTACCTGTGCTTGGTGCTGGTGTAGGCGATGGCGTTGTTACCTGAGGCTCTGGTCTGCTTACCTGCTCCCGACGTGGAGCAGTTTGACGACGGACAGGTGCCTGACGTTCTACTACCCGTTCGCGAATAACAGTAACCGTTTTCACTTGTGGTTCTGCAGGTGTTTGAACCTGTTGCGATTGAACTGGCACAGCGGCACTACTTAATTCGTTTTGTGCTTTCCATTGTTGAAACTGCGCAAGGCCTGCCGTATCAATAGGAGCAACATTTGTGCTTTGAACTGTTTTTATTTCGGTTTCAGCTGGTTTTGTATTACAAGCTGCCAGTAAGAACAAAAAACTGGTAAAAGGTAAAAGTCTCTTCATAGCTATCTGTTTGTTATTTGCTATCTGAGACTGCCAAAGGAATACCAGGTTTTCTTAAGAGTTGTTAAAGAAACGAATGTCTTTTTTTATTAGATCGCCTTGCTGAAAACAAGCTTTTCATTCTTAAATCCACGTTGCAGGTACAGGTCGAAAGCGCTGCAAATAACCCTGATAAAATAGTGGCCTTGGTCATTAAGTTTTACTCCCTTCTCATTCCATGTAATCAGCCGGTTCTGTTCGAGTGAACTAAGAACCGGGTATGTGTAGGTTCGTAGCAACTCCAAGTCTTCTTCTCGAAAGTCCGTGTAACCCTTGCAGCTTATGTCAAGAATATACTGTCGGAATGCCATATCTTCTTTGCTAAGTAAATAGCCTTTTTTAACAGGAAGATTCCCGTTTGAGACGGCCGCATAATAGTCATGTAAGGTTTTTTCGTTTTGTGCAAACGCAGTACCCGTATCTGAAATACTTGACACGCCTAATCCGAGCAACATCCCGGAATTTTGCGTTGTGTATCCCATGAAATTACGGTGCATTGTTCCTTCCATCCACGCTTTGTAAAGTTCATCATCCGACAAGGCAAAGTGATCCATGCCGATGTCTTTGTACCCTGCATTCGTTAGTATGTCCTTTCCTTTCAGGTACAGTTGAATTTTTGTTTCTGCGTCAGGCAAATCATTTTCGTCAAACAAGCGTTGTGCTTTACTCGTCCAAGGGACATGAGCATAACTGTAAAAAGCAATACGGTCAGGTTTTAAGTCGATGACTTCATTAATTGTCCGCTCAATGCTTTCGAGTGTTTGCAAGGCCAAACCGTAAATCAAGTCATAGTTCACGGAAGTAAAACCGATTTTCCTGGCTTCTTCAGTCGCCCTTCTTACATTCTCAACGGGCTGTATTCTGTTAATGACTTTTTGCACTTGCGGATCGTTGTCTTGCACGCCATAGCTGATTCGTCGAAAGCCTAAATCAAAAAGCATCTTCAAGTGTTCTACTGTCGTATTATTAGGATGCCCTTCAATGCTGAATTCATGACGTGGATGAATAATGCTACTTTTTGTGATCAAGGTTAGCAAGCGCTGAAGATTTTTTGGCGAAAAAAACGTTGGTGTACCCCCACCCAAATGCAGCTCCCGGACAACAGGAATTTGCTTCATCAGCCGGCGGTAAAGATTCCATTCTTTTTCAATAGCGTTGAGATATTCCTCTTCGACCGAATGGTTGGTGGTGATCTTTTTGTTACATCCGCAGTAGGTGCAAAGCGATTCGCAAAATGGCAGATGGATATATAGGCTGATTCCGTTGATATGGTTCTGCTCCGCAAACTTTGTAGTAAACTGTTCTTTCCAGGTTTCGATGTCCAGCTGATCGTTCCATACCGGAACGGTCGGGTAGCTGGTATACCTTGGCAAAGGCTGGTTATACTTTCGCACTAATAATGGGCTGACAGCTTCTACTTGCTTCATAAATCGAAAGTAAAAGCTTAGGGCACGCTAAAACATGATGATGGTTAGATGAACATACGATAATGGTCACGGCTGTGGCTAAGATGTGCAGGTCAGTACAATTGAATGGTCTGTAATTGAGCATATGGCCATTGAATAACAAACCAATTCAACTGATGGCAAGCTTGCATGTTGGCGAACTTGCTTAAACAGGCGATCCGCACCAAAAACTTGTCGAATCAATACAGCAGGTTTTTCAACTTGTCAAGGTTCGCGATGGATATCTTTCCGGATTTAATTTCAATCAGCTTCTCGCTTTTAAAATCGCTTAATGTTCTGATTAGTGATTCAGTTGCTGTACCAACATACTGCGCAATATCCTCCCTTGAAAATTCAATCAGGTTTTTCTGCCCGTCTTTATTAAATTTTTCGTGAATGTCCACCAAGGCTTTGGCAACCCTTTTCCGAAGTGAACTATAAGCTAGGTTCAGCAGTCGTTCTTCTTTTTCCTTCACATTTTGAGTAACGATGCGGATGAATTTAGTGGCAATATTTATATCGCTGTGAACCATTCCCAAAAACTCATCCCTTGGTATTTGCATGATTTCTGCATCTTCGAGAATGGAAGCGCTATCGTCATAGTTCTTATCCTCAATAAGTGCCGTATAGCCAATGAAGTCTCCGGCGCTGAAAAGATCGGTAATATATTCTTTTCCATCTTCATGGCTTTTAAAAGCCTTCACTTTGCCGTTGACGAGATAATAGAGGAAACGGGGCCGCTTGCCTTCCTGGTAAAGCGTTTGCTTTTTGTGAAAGGTTTCAACAGCGTATTGATCGGAAAGATGTTTCAGCAAGCCACTGTCCTTTACATCTTTTACAAATTGTGATAAACCTTGTGGCGACGCAGCATAATTCTGGTGAAGCACTTCCGACTTCTTCAGGCGCACTTCAATTGCATTTAACAGCTCAATATCCTCAAAGGGTTTTGTTACGTAGTCGTCAGCTCCCATTTCCATTCCCTTCCGAAAATCGCTTCGCTCCGTTTTCGCAGTGAGAAAGATAAACGGGATCTGTTGGGTATCCGGATTTTTGCGTAGCAGATGCAGTACACCGTAGCCATCTAATTCCGGCATCATGATATCACACACAATTACATCGGGCTTTTCCCGGGTGGCCACTTCAACCCCACGTTTTCCGTTCTCAGCGGTCAATGTCTTGTAGCCTGCCAGGTCTAGAATTTCAGCCGTATTCTCCCGCAAGTCATTGTTATCGTCAATTACCAATATTGTCTTCGCCATGTTGATGATTATTTAGAGGAATGGTAACAGTGATGGTTGTCCCCACTCCTAATGTGCTTTGTAAATTTATAGAACCACCCATTAAATCAGTGTACCTCTTCACAATGTGCAGCCCGAGACCTGTGCCTTGTATATTGACCGCGTTTTTACCACGGAAGAAAGAGCTGAAAAGGTGTTGCTGATCTTCTTCAGAAATACCGATGCCTTTATCTGTTACACTGATCTCTACGTTTTGCCCGGCTACGCGGCTGCGTACATCCACTGTTGCTCCTTCATCAGAAAACTTCAGTGCGTTACTGATGAGGTTTATGAGAATATTCTTCAATAATTTCCTATCATTATAAACGATTCCGTCGCCGTCGTGTTCGTATTTGATTTCTTGCCCCTTCTTTACCATGCCTCTTACCTCATCGATCGTGTCGTGGATTGTTTCAGGCAAGTTGAACACACCGAACTGCGCACCGATTTTTCCTTCATCGAGCTTACCGAGACTTAAAAAATCTTCGAGCAGATTATTGAGATGTTTCACTGATTCTTTGATGCGGTTAACATGTTTATCACGATTAGCCTGCTGTTCCGTCGTGGTGTACTTACCGATTAGGGATGCTGATGACAGCACAGAACTTAACGGTGTGCGGAATTCATGGGAAGCCATCGAAACAAAACGGCTTTTGATCTCATTCAATTGCCGCTCCTTATCAAGCGCTTCACTTAGCTCTGCCTGGGATTGTTCGAGACGTTGTAAAGCTTCTTTTAGAATAATCGTTCGTTCTTCCACTTTTGCTTCCAGCTCGGTGTTCAGCTTTCGAATATCATTCGTTACTTTTTCAAGCTGGCGTTGTTGATCGAGCATGCTTTGCTCAATCTCTTTTCGGTGTGTGATGTCGACAATAAAAGCAATGACGTATTGTTTGTTATTCTGCCTGTATGAACTTAAGCTGACTTCAACAGGAAAATTATGGCCGTCTTTTTTTTGGCCGAATAAATCGCGGCCGGATCCCATTTCACGATTCTGCGGCTCATTATAAAAACCATCCCGAAGTTTGACGTGCCCGGTGCGATAGCGACTCGGCAACAGCACCTCTACTTTTTGGCCGATCAGTTCATCCGGTGAGTAATCGAACATTTTGCAGGCGGATGGGTTTACCAGTACGATGCTTGCAGTCTGATCTGCTAACACGATACCTTCGGTAGCATTTTCGAATAAGGAAGTCATGTGTGACTTGTCAAACTGCATGTTCCGCAACAGGTTCTTGATGTAAAGAACAATAAGCGTTGTGAACAAAATGAGCACGAGAATGAAAAAGTGCTCAGCCCACATGGGCGAACCACCTTTTCCCCAGACATTCCAGATCAGAAACCCGAGTACCACCAACCAGCTGCCAACTCCGGCGATAATGGTAGAGCTTTGTGTGGGAACAAAAACGGAGAAGAAAATAACAACCAGCAAACCGCTCAGCGTAATGCTATACCCTGGTACGAAATACGAAAGCCCAATGGTAAGTGCAAAGACGAAAATTGCATATAGCGTGGCTTGCTTACTGGTTAACTGCGGCATCGACAAATATCAACGGTTTCTACAAACTTAGCGTACCTCACTTTAACTGCAGCAGCGATTTTTCCATTTCAATGGCCCTTGGAAAAAGGATGTTATTCTCGAGATGCTTGTGTTGCACGAGATCTGCATCCAGCTCCTGAAGCTTACGATACATTACCTGGTGATTGGCGCATGCCTCAGCCGTAAACGTGTAGTTATTGGTATGGGCTCTGAGCTGAAGTAATAGATCTGCGATCCGTCGGTGTTCTTTGTCAATAATCGACGAGAGAGGTTTACGCATCGTTCGAACAAACAGGTTACCGTATACTTCCCTACGGTTATATGTATTGCTGATCTGCTTTACATAAGGGAAGATACTTTCCTCTTCATGCGCAGTGTGTTCTTCTAATTCAATAGCGAGGTTATGGAAAACGCCGCGTACAGGCTCCAGGTAAGGATATTTTTTCAGATGGCCATTAACGAATGAGTCGACGGAAAGCTTTAACGCCGGAAGTATATTGCGAAGGTAATCGTGGTGAACATGAATGATATAGTCAACCAAGAACTCCAGGGACCAGGATTCAAAATTCAGAGAATTAGGAACAGAAACATTTTGGGTTGCCTTCCTAATATCTTGTTCCAGTGCTTGCCGGTCAATATTTTTTAATGTGCAGACCTCGTCCAGAGGTAGGTTGCCGCCGCAGCAATAATTCACTCCCCATTTTTTGAAGACGTCAGCGGTACGATAATCGCCAATCACAATGTCTCTCACAGTTATAGCTCGGTCCAATAATTCCATACCAGCAAAGTAAGCTTTCAACTGTCGCCTATAATATGACATTTGTCAGTTTTGGTTTTGATAGTGGTTCGACTTTCTGTCCGTTCAAAAACCCTCCTGTTTTTTGGTACTTGTCACAGAAACTACCTAAGTAATCTATCCCAATCGATAACCTGATAAAAATCATAGTTACCACTGTCGCTTGTAATTATTTCAGCAAGCCGTTTCAGACAATTTTGTGACAGAAAATAACAGGATATGAAACTGAAACTCGCATTGATTATTACTGCTGCTTCGTTATTTACATCAGTGTTTGCAGCACCACCGGTTGAAGAAGGAAAGACGATTTTCACCACACGTTGCGCCGGATGCCATAACATCACTAAGACACTGACGGGACCTGCGCTGGCCGGTGTAGATCAACGTCGGTCGCTGGACTGGATCGTCAATTTTGTGCACTCGTCACAGGAGGTAATAAAAAGCGGTGATAAAGATGCGGTTGCCTTGTTTAAGCAGTTCAATAACATCCCCATGCCCGACCACAAGGATTTGACTGCGGGTCAAATAAAGAACGTGGTAGAATACATCAAGAGTGAAGCAAGTGCTGCGGAAAAAGAAACTACAGCTAAGAAAGTGGGGGTCGAATCAAAGGCATTCCTGCCCATCACCAAAAGAAACTATGGATACCTTCTGAGTTTTTTTGCCGTCTTTGCCTTGCTGATTGGGGCCATCATCTTCGCCGTACAAGTAAATCGCTACAAGAAAAGCTATTTTGAAAGTAAGCTGCAGTAAAATAGTATCGCTGGTTTTCGTTTCGTTGAGTGCCTCTTTTCAAGGGCACTTTTTTAAAGAAACTATTTAGAAGTGAGTGTAAACAGTTTAGCAATGGTCTTTTCACCAGCGTCGCTCCTTACCCACCATTGAAACAACGAAATACCCAAAACTGTACAAACAATCCCTGCCAAGACATCAATAATATAATGATGACTGGTGTAAATTGCCCCAAACCAAATGCCGGCAACGACTACTGCAAAAACAATATTCCAGCCCTTCAGTTTTGCTTTAATGCCGTAGAACAAAACGATAAACACATAAGCTGCATGCAACGAGGGCATCGCTGCAAATACATTGGAGCTCTTAGCATATATACCTTCAAAAAGCTGGATGCCGAAGAGTTGATCAAACCTCGCTAACCCGGCCGTATTACCAGGCGTCGATGCGATAAAGTCAAATCCGTGTTCAGCGACATACCACGGAGGCGCAGCGGGGAATGTATAATAGCCAAGCCAGCCAAATAAGTTTACCAGGAAAAATGTCAGGGAAAATTGGAAAAAGATTTTCCGGTTCTTAAAAAACATAACAGCCGCAAAGGCTAGCGGTAATGGAATCCAGCACAGGTAAAACAAACCTGAAAGAAAGTCAAGTAACTTGTTAGTATTTACTGCGAAATATTCATTCGGTGTAACCAGCCGGTTATTCCATTCAAATCCAAACAACGATTTTTCCCATTGATAGAGATCCTGAATGTGAACATCGCTGTAACGGTAGTTTGGAAACGCCTTTTGGTAATCAAATAAGATCCAGTAGACAACAAAAATGGAAAAGGCTATGATAAACCGTCTGGATATAGCGCTACCAAAATAAAGCAGGTTAAACAGGACAACAAGGATGATTTGGTCCGACCTGAAACCAACTAAAAAATAGGAAAGTATCAGGTAGATCAGTGACGCTAATCCGGCAAACTGCATACTGCCGGCGGTAAACAATTTTTTCTGCTGTTCCGTCCTAACGTTTTGTTGTTGCCGGCTCCCCTTGCTGGTTTCAGTTTTGACTTCCATCTATTGTTGTCGTTCGCTTTAGCGGACAAAAGTAAGCGATGGAGGCAAACCTTAATTGCCTTTGGCGCGGTCTTTTTCGTCCAATGCTTTTTTGGCGTCCATAAGGCGACGGTAGGCTGTGATGTTTGTTAAAACAGCTAATACCGTTAACGGAAAAGTGAAGATGGACATCGTTTCAAAAACGTGGAACGGAATACCATCGATGTATAGTTTGTAATCGCCACCAATGTAACCAGAGGCAATGCCACAGGCCAGTGCTGATGTTCCAACCAAAACAACCCGCTCGGGACGTTGCATGAGTCCTCCTTGGCATTCAATGCCCAAACCTTCTGCGCGGGCCCGGGTGTAGCTGACCATCATCGAACCTATGAGGCCAATGAAGGCGATAATCGAGGACATGAAGTAATGATCGGAGATCAGGTAGTAGCAGATGCCGAGGAACATGAACAACTCGCTATAGCGATCCAATACAGAATCTAACAAGGCACCGAAAGAGGAACTCATCTTTCCAAGCCGGGCCAACTGCCCATCCAGCATATCAAAAAGGCCAGCAAATAGGATTAATCCACCTGCCCAACCAACGTGTGAAAGATCTTCCCGTTGGGTATTCTCTGCACCGAGGATGAAAACAACAGCCACTCCAATATTTAAAAGGAAACCAATAACGGTAACGATGTTCGGTGTGAAACCGATCTTCAACAAGACCTTTACAAAAGGATCAATAATTTTATAGATACCAAATTGTAATCTAACTCTAAGTGGTTTGGTTTCCATATTCAAGTTTTTTCACGACCGCCATTCTCCGCATATACATATTGTTCCCTTTACCGGAAGACAAACCTTTTTTGCAAGGGGTAGTTGTAAGCAATCGCTAAAAATAAAGTAACAGTAATTTTCGATACGATGTAATTAAATCCACCTAAATGAGTCAACAGGTAAACTCCGGAGGTTGCCAGGGTCAGGTATCCCATCCACACCAAAAAATACCGGATTAACTGAATTCGCCGCTCTCTTTCGCCGCCGCGGAAGACCCAATGCCGGCCTAAAGAAAAATTTGTCATTCCGCCTATGATGGTTCCCGTACTACTGCCGATGACATACCAAAAGCCAAACAACTCCACGCAAAGAATGGTGATACAATAATCCACGATGGATGCGACGAATGAAGCAATTTGTGCTTTGGCAAATGTGTACATTAAAAGAGGTGGCTTTTAATTAACAGGTGTAAAATTAAGTTAGAATAGATACCCGCCAATAAATCGTCAGACATCACACCCCAACCACCGGGAAATGCTTCTGCCTTCCTAATGAACAAGGGTTTTACAATATCGAAAAAGCGGAAGAGCACAAACGCACTGATAATATTTAACCATGAGAAAGGAACCAGGAAAAGTGCTACGGCCATTCCCATCCATTCATCAATCACAACCCTGTTGCTATCATGTCCCCACTCGGCTTCGACCCTGTTTGCTGATATCGTTCCTAACACAAACAATAGTGCCACTTGTAACATCTGCCAGTAAACATTCAGCTCGGCCAGATTGAAAACATACCAGGCCACGCAACAAAAAAGTGCAGCAACTGTGCCTGCACCTTTTTGTAGATAGCCAATGCCGAAGCATGTGGCGATTATTTTCATCAGCATCATTATGACAATGCTTCAACCAGATCCTGGTAATAATCCAAGCCTAAATGAGTAATCAGGTCCTCGCCCATCATATGACGTAGCGTATTTTGCAACTTAATCAACTGCTTGAAGATGTCATGTTCCGGACGTAAGCCTGGAGCTGTTTGCGGTGATTTGAAATAGAAAGACAACCACTCCTGGATGCCGCTCATACCGGCACGTTTTGCCAGATCAGCAAATAAAGCAAGGTCCAATACAATTGGCGCAGCCAAGATAGAGTCGCGGCAAAGGAAGTTAATCTTGATTTGCATTGAATAACCCAGCCATCCGAAGATGTCGATGTTATCCCAGCTTTCTTTATTGTCGCCGTGCGGAGGATAATAGTTGATACGAACCTTGTGGTATAGATCACCATACAGCTCCTGGTTGTGCTCAGGCTGCAGGATGTCCTCTAACACGCTAAGCTTGGAAACTTCTTTGGTTTTGAAATTATCCGGATGATCCAACACATATCCGTCGCGGTTACCAAGGATGTTGCTGGAGAACCAGCCCTTCACACCCAGTGCACGGGCAGCTAATCCTGGCGCAAGGATGGTCTTCATCAAAGTCTGGCCGGTCTTAAAGTCCTTACCGCCAATTGGTGTATTCGTTTGCTTTGACAATTCGACCAAAGCCGGAACATCTACTGTCAGATTTGGTGCGCCATTCATGAACGGTACACCCAATTTGATTGCTGCATAAGCATAAATCATTGAAGGTGAAATGGAAGGATCATTGTTGCGCAAACCCTCTTCAAAGCTTTCAATTGTATCATGAACCTCGGATGGTTCAATGTATTTCTCAGTAGAACCGCACCATACCATTACTACCCTTGCGCAGTCATTGGCATCGCGGAAGTTCTCGATATCATCCATCAGCATTTTAGCTAGATCAGCTTTCGTTGCACCTTCCTTTATGTGGTCGCCATCAAGGTTAGAGATATAGCTCTTATCAAAAACAGCTTTCATTGGTTTGATCGCTTCCAGCTCGCTTTTCACAGCATGGAGCAACATGGGCTCCAATACTTTCGCCTTGCTGGCTGCTTCAAACACGTTATCACTATACACATCCCATCCACCAAAGACGATATTTTCAAGATCAACCAGGGGAACAAAATCCTTGATCTTTGGAAAACGGTTTTCCGTGCGTTTGCCTAAACGGATGTTACTCATCTGCGTCAGCGACCCTACCGGCTGAGCCAGACCTTTCTTTACTGCTTCAACGCCAGCAATCAGCGTGGTGGCAACGGCACCCAAACCAGGGATCAACACCCCAAGTTTCCCATCCTTACTTTCAATGGAATTATGCATATTGATTTTTTTAAGGTTGATGTCAAAAATAGAGGAAGGGAGAGTAAAAACGAATCCTCATAAGCCTTCCGGAAAAATCTGCGCAAAGAAAACATAAAAACCATTACCGCCTCCAATTTTTCGGTGGTCAAACATTTGATGTCATCCTGTACTATCCGGTGAATGTCGGAAAGCCTTTAAATGTGAAGTGCGGCAGGAATAAATCCAAAGGTTTCGTCGCTACATTTGTTTGCGATAAACCCGAAACCAATGAATGTAAAGATCGAATCGTCATGGAAGGATGTACTGGAAGACGAATTTAAAAAGCCCTATTTCAAAAATATTACCGAGCATATTAAAACGGAAAAGGAACAAGGAAAGACCATCTACCCTGCCGGGCCCCAGATTTTCAATGCTTTCGAACAAACCCCATTTCACAATGTGAAGGTGGTTTTGCTTGGGCAGGATCCTTATCACGGCCCACGGCAAGCAATGGGTTTAAGCTTCTCCGTACCTGATGGCGTTCATCCGCCTCCTTCACTAATCAACATATTTAAAGAATTACACGATGATACCGGCGTGCCGATTCCAAAACATGGCAACCTGACGAAGTGGGCACAACAAGGTGTTCTGCTGCTCAATGCTGCACTAACAGTTAGAGCCGGCGAAGCAAATAGCCATTCGAAGATTGGGTGGCACCAGTTTACAAATACAGTCATTCAAAAGATATCAGACCTTAAAGAGAACGTCGTATTCCTGCTTTGGGGGAAGTTTGCACAAGAGAAGACTGAGTTGATCGATACAAAAAAACATCATGTACTCAAAGCAGCACATCCTTCGCCTTTTGCAGCGGACAAAGGCTTTTTCGGCTGCCAGCATTTTTCAAAAACCAATGCGTTCCTAGTAAAAAAAGGCATTGATCCTATTGATTGGGCACTGTAACGGAGCTTGCATTCTTGTAAAAGATCAGGGTTTTGCGGAATATTAATTCCCCGCATCTTTGCAGCGATGAATTTTTTTAAGAACATTTTCGGAAGGGTAATGGCCGTTTGGGCGTTGATTGTTTTCGTTGTCACGATGTTTCTGTTCGTGCTGCCAATCTGGTCGGCTACTTTATGGAAGGAGCCGAAACGTTCAAGGGTCGCCTATTTCTTTTACTCCAACTGGATGGGTTTATTTTTCATCCTCATCGGCGTCAGAAGAACAATTAAAGGCCGGGAGAATTTCAAAAAAGGTCAGAACTACGTTGTTGTCTGCAACCACCGTTCCCTGATGGATCCCCCGCTCTCCTCGCCTGCCATACCCAGCGCAAACAAAACGATTGCAAAAGCCGAAATGTCGAAGATCCCGATATTCAATATTGTATACGCAAGCGGAAGTGTATTGGTCGACAGAAAAAGTGAGGAAAGCCGCCGGGCATCATACATGAGGATGAAAGAAGTGCTGGAACAGGGTTTACACATGTGCATTTATCCGGAGGGAACCCGTAACAAAACAAATGAGCCACTAACCCGGTTTCATGACGGTGCATTTCGTTTAGCGATAGATGCTAAAAAGCCCGTTATACCTGCTGTTATTTTTAATACGGCCAAGGTATTGCCCCGCAAACCATTTTTCTTTTGGCCTACAAGGGTTGAGATGCATTTCCTACCACCTGTTGAAATTGGTGATAAAACGGCTCATGAGCTAAAAATGATTTGTTACGAGCAGATGAAGGCTTATTACCTTGCGAATGCCTGACCTAACATTTCAATAATGATATCGCGACAAAAAAAGCGAAGCAATGAACTGTAGAAATGAGCTTGACTTTTTACTGTTGTTGCTCCTTTGTTCCGTCTTAACCGAATACATGGTGTCTTGGTGAAGCGCAGCAAAAACAGATTGCTCAAATTGTTGTAAAGCACTTTTTATTTCTCCATCGTGTTGAATCGGCTGTCCATTCAAATAAGAGCCGTGTAGATTAAAGCGGATATACTGTTCATTCAATTTCAAGGTAGATACATCGATGTAACACTGTGTTTCAGTTTCCTTGTTATGATACAGAAAACGAGTGGAATGAATAATAGTGTTTTCTTTTAGCATCGTCAGGTGCGAAAGGTAACCAGGCAGCGATGCAAGAATTTCCTTTGCCTGTTGTTCCGACGCAGTTACGAAGAAGTCGGCAGTTAAAAAGCTTTGGCGGTACATGGTGTTTCGGTTTAGGTACAGGAATAGCAAGTTTGGCCACTCTAATGTAGCTTGAAGAAAGGATGAATGCAACCGGAATCTGCTTTCCTTGTGTCGTAGTTTTACCCGTGTCGTTTACGTTTAAAAGGCTTTTTCCGCTTAATAGTTGTAGAAGTAACGGGTTCTGTTTACACGCAGATCTTTCAAAACTCCCGATTTAGGACTTAAGGTGATATTGAAGAATTGAAAGTTTCCTATCGGGGTTACGCTGATAGCCATTTGCCAGCAATGCATTTCCCGTGCAATGCTCATGGTGAACATTGTCATTTGTTTCGTATTGAAATCAAAAAAGCCGTTAGTGTTGAAGTTCCATTTTGGTGTCAGGTTAAAGCTGTTGTTGAAGTTCATGCTTGACGTGATGTTCGATTCAAAACCGCTGTAATCCGGCTTTGGAATTCTAGTTAACGCTAAAGCAAATGATAGGTTAACCGACCAAGGAATATTGAAATCTACAAACTCCGCTGGGTTTCGCTGCATGTAATCCATCAGCCGCTGTTGATCCGCTAATAGAAGCGGGTCGGTAATGGTATTGTTTGACTGTTGCTGTTTTGCCTTCTCTTCGTCTTTTGGTTTGCTTTGGAAAGAAGTTGAAGCCGAAATGCTACCACCCGTAAAACGTCCGGGGGTAAAACGGCCCGCTTGCCATACAAATTTATTGATGGATTGGCCGGTAGGTGTGGCTTGATATGGATCGAGAGTTGCATTGGCGCTGATGCTTAGCTTTTGAAACAAGGTCGTGCGGAAGTTGAGTACAAAGGGTTCAAGCTTTTGCGAATCCTTTAAGAAGTTGTAAGCACTGTTGATACTAAAACCATCGATCAAAGTAACTTTCCGCCCCTTCCCTGTTGTGTCATTCTTGTCACGCACCTTCATCTCAAGGTTATTGTCGATACCGAAAGTGATACCACCAAATTTTCCGTACGAGTAAGCCGGGAACAGGTTTCCTTCGAAGTGCGGTAATGCCCGCCTGTTGTTAAAGCTATCTACCTGAATCACGTCGAAGTTGCGGGCAGAGATGTTTGGCTTGTACGTGAAATTAATTGTTGGACGGATAACGTGGCGAATCGCTTCTACTTTCGAATTTTTACCAAAGGTAAATAGGCCGTAGATGGCAGTGTTGAAGCTAAGTCCAAAGTTTACCTGGCGGTCGGTATAGAAGCCCTTTCGCATAGAGATGGTGTCAACTTTCTTCGTGTTTGGATTCCACTGCCTGCGATAACGGATCGTATACCAGGTTTCATCGTAATTGATGAACGGACTAAAGATGAAGTTACCCAAAGGTGGCAACTGAATGTTCAGCGGAAATCGATGTTGCGCACCCATCTGCATCGTATCGATAATTTGGCCTATGCTGATTCGTCCGGTATCGTAAAATGAAAGCTGGTTACGCACCACGGCATTGTAACCAATACCAATCTTCTCATACCATTTTGGCGAACCAATCATTTCCTTTCGCTGGAAAGGATATTGCGTGGTAACAGTAAAACCGGCGTCTGGCAAAACGATGTTCACCAGTCGGCTAAAGTTGTTTTGGTTATGGTTGGCACTTAACTGTAGTGAGTAAGGTTTGCCCTGCCATTGTTTTGTGTAGGCAATGGACGAAGTCAACTGGTTTTGAAAGTTGCGGTTAGGGTTGTTTGGAATGAGTTCATTGAAACGTGTTGATCCTGCGTTCACGTTTGCAGAAAAGGTCATACCCGGGCGAGCCTTGCCATCGAGACTGTGGTTCCAGTTCACCTGAAAAGCTTTGATCAAACGGTAATCGGGGTCGCCTTTGAAATTAAATTTTGTTCTACTAATGGCGATGTTGAAACCACCGGCATAACGATACCGTTTGCGGTACTGTGGTGTGAGGTTTAAGTTCCATCCACCATAAGAATAAATATTTGTCCGAACGGTTACATCAACATAATCATTCAGCACGTGGTAATAACCCAGTCCTTCCAATCCCAAACCAAACTGCTGGTTCGCTGTAAACTGCGGCGCCAGTAAGCCGGAGTGTCTTCCCTGCGACAAAGGATAAATGCCAAACGGCAGGTATAAAGGAATAGGAATACCTTCAAACTCGGGGTGTGTCGGACCTGAAACGGCAAGTTGATTGGAAATGACCTTCATCCTGTTTGTCTTAAAAGCAAAATGTGGATCATCGTAATTACAAGTGGTAAAATATCCTTCCTTGATAAAAACCGTGTTCGCATCTACCTTTTTCGAAACATTGGCTTTGATGAAGAACTCTCCTTCTTTTGTATAGGTGTTCCGGGTAATACCTTTTTGCGTTTTGAAATTGTAGGTGAAAGATTCACTTTCAAATGTCTGCTCCCCCTGTTTGAACTTTGCCCGCTCCAGCATTCGTCCAAGGCTATCTTTTGCGCTTAGTGCCGTCAGCACATTTGTTTCCTGGTCAATGACTGTTTGTGGTGCGTTGATCACAACGTCTTTATAGGTTGTCTGTGTTTTCCCGTAAAGAATGAACTTCTGTTCTTTTACAAACAAAACAGCGCTGTCCTCTGCCTCGTATTGAACAGGAGCATCCAACGTATCGTTTGCAATTTTTAGGTTGAAGGTGTCTGCTACGGGTGTCGTAATAGTGGTGTCGCTAATTCCACGCTGTGTCGTATCACCAGTTGAAATTGATCTATTCGTCGGTGAAGGTGTAGCAGTTGTACGGCGAGTTGAGGTGTCTTGTGCTTGTGACCTTGGTTTTGTATTTTGAGCTGTTGCAGTAGCGGAAAACAAACACGTTAGCGCTATGCAAAATATGGTTGGAACTGTCAGAAGGCCGAAAATTTTTCGTTTAAATTTGTGCAGTCCCATGATAAGATGTGAACAAATGTAAATGTTCCAATCTTAAACGATTTGTGAAGATTCTAAACCGTCAAATAAAATCTGGTATGCTTAAAAAAACGCTTTTTGCCTTACCCATTTTTTTCCTCGCCCTTATTGCTTGCCCATCTTCCTTGTCTGCACAAAAAGCCGTACGTACCATTATTATCGATCCGGGACATGGCGGTGCAGACCCTGGAGCTGCCGGTTTAATTTCAACAGAAGCACAACTTTCACTTGCCATGGGCTTAAAACTGGGAAAGATCATTGAGAAAGAATTACCGAACGTTAAGGTTCTTTTTACCCGCACTACAGATATCATTCCCGGAAACAGTCGTAATAAAAATGAGGGCCTTCGCTGGCGGGCCAATTTTGCCAACCAGTCGAAAGCTGACTTGTTTATTTCTATCCACTGCAATTCGGCTGGTAGATCCCCAGGTGGCTGGTATGAAAAGCGTGTAGTTGGGTATGATGAAAAAGAAACATGGGTTGGAAAAGGAAAAAAGAAAAAAAAGAAAATTGTTCAAGTGCCCATTTACGAATCTTTCTATGTGGAGAACCCGGCAAAAGGAACAGAGACGTTTATTTGGACGGCGAAAGAGAACTCGCATAAGGAGCAATTGGTTGGTGACCACGTTGAACACGAAGGTTATGAAGGCGACAGCACCATTTCTGATGTACAAAACGATCCAGTTATTAACGCATTGAAACTGGTTTACACGAAGAAATATTTCTTAAACAGCCTTCGCCTGGCGGAGATGGTGCAGGAAGAATTTGCAAAAGCAGGCAGGGTCAATCGCGGTGTAAAACAACGAAACGATGTAGGTATCTGGGTTCTTCACGCTACCGGTATGCCAAGCGTGTTGGTCGAAGCAGGCTTCATTTCCAACAAGACAGAAGAAGAATACATGAATAGTGAAGAAGGCCAAAACGAGATCGTACAAAATATACTGCAGGCCGTAAAGCGATATAAACAAGCAATCGAAAACCCAAAGAAGGAAGTGGTGGAAGAAACCAGCACCCCGCCAGGCAACCTTTGATTTTTGTTAAATGAAATAGGATAAGCCGTTATATCGGTTGAATGACCCATTTTTGTTTACTGTAAAATCGATAAGCATGCTGAAAAAATTGTTTTTAATTGCGACCCTCATTCCTATCTCAGCAATTCTTACCTCTTTTACTCCAACGGAAAAGCAGGCGGTAATCAAGACCATCATCATCGATGCCGGCCACGGACGAATGGAAAACGGTGGCCACAACGGCGCCAAAGGAAGCTATTCGTACGAAGACGAGATTTGCCTTGCAGTGTCCAAAAAACTCGTGGCCAAGATCCGCGCAGAATACCCAAACATCAAGGTTATTGAAACCAGGCCAACCGAAAATATCGTCTCACTGCGTGAACGTGCCAATATTGCCAATCATAACCGCGGCGATCTTTTTATTTCGATCCATGTAAACGCTATGCCGCCTATCCAGAAAAAGGAATTTGCAGGTTACAAGACCGAGGTTTATTATACTGGAAAAGGAAAGAAAAAGAAAAAACAGACCCGCAAAATAGAACAGTACAGATATTACACAGTTCCCAACACAAGAACGAAAGGCACTGAGACTTACATGTGGGGTGCTCACAAAGCAGAAGATAAAGAAGTAGCTGTTCGCGAAAACGCCCCGATGCTGGCTGAAGAAAACTACAAGGAGAAATACGGTGATATCGATCCCAACGCTCCGGAATTTATTGCACTTTCTCTTGTAAAAACAAAACAGTTCAGCCAGCGCAGCGCCATGCTTTCATATATGGTAGAGGAAGAATTTGAAAAAGTAGGCCGGGTGAGCGGTGGTCCAAAGCAACGCCAGGTGGGCATTTGGGTCTTGCAAGCCACTGCAATGCCAAGTATTCTTGTGGAAACCGGCTTTATCACTAACCCCGATGAGGAGCGCTACCTCAACAGTGAAAGCGGCCAAACCGAATTGGCAAACTGCATCACCAAAGCGCTTGGCTCTTATATGAAATGGTTGGAGAAAAGGCAGCAATCCAATGGTGCTTCGGCATACCAGCCCTATCAAAGCCCTGCCGGTAAAATGGAAGAATCTTTCCTTGAAGCGTTAGATCGCCATCATTCGCACCAAAACCACGCAGAGTAAACTTTCGTTTGTTTTTGTATTGGTATGGTTTTTTAAACCCTTTGCTGTGTCTGTTTGCGACCCCATTTTTGCCTAATTATTTATTGTTTATTTTTAGGCAGAATCGGCAACCAACCATAGACGAAAACAAATTTGCATGAAGATCACGAACGAGGTTAAAGTAGGCATTCTGGCGATAGCCGCCATTATCGTTTTAGTTATCGGCTTCAATTTCCTGAAAGGAGCCAGTGTATTCTCTAAGCCCAACGCAATTTTTGCCCGCTTCCCGGAGATCGGAACGTTGGAAAAATCTAACCAGGTTAAAATCAACGGCCTCGCAGTGGGCACGGTTTATAACATCAAATCGGCTGACAAGGAAGTTAACAGCATTATCGTGGAGATTCACCTGAACGACGATATCGCTGTTCCTAAAAACTCCATCGCTTTTATTGACGGGTCTGTATTAGGCTCGGCCTATATCAATATCGAAAAAGGTCCTGCGAGGACTTATCTCCAGCGTGGTGACACGATTTCAACTAGGGTCGACATGAGCTTACTGAGTGATCTCAAAGCGCAAGTTGCCCCGACCATTACACGATTAAACGAAACTTTTGATTCTTTAAAAGTCACCATCGGTGGACTTAACAGCTTGTTCGATCCCAGCACTAAGAATAATCTTCGCAGCCTCATCACCAATTTAACCATCTCGTCAGCAGAATTAGCCGAGCTTCTGAACGTTCAGAGTGGTGCATTTGCGCAATCAATGGGTAATATCAATGCCATTACCGGTAACCTTGCCCGGAACAATGATGCCATCACTTCGTCCATTCGCAACGTTGAAGTAACAACGTCGCGGCTTGCGAATGCAAACATTGAAGGCACGGTTGCAGCACTGCAGGCAACTATCAACGAAATGAAAAATACCATCAGTCGTTTTAATACAAACACCGGAACGCTTGGTGCATTAATGAACGACCGCAAGTTATATGATGATCTCCAAGGTAGTGTTAACCGCTTAAATCAAACAATGTTAAGTGCTGAGATCCTATTTGATGATCTGCGGCTACATCCTAAACGCTATCTTAATTTTTCTGTCTTCGGGGGCAAGAACAAGAGCGAACCTATAACTTCGCCGGCAGCCAAGGATTCTACCCCGGTAAAACAATAATGAATTTTCCACGCACCATTTTTTTCTTACTGCTCACTGTTTTTTGTATTCAGGCTCAGGCACAACTTGTAGCAACGGATACAACCAGTATAGTAGAAATTCTTCCTGGTGCCCGAAAGCTTGAATATCGTCGTTTGCCTGATGGCACCGAGGTTCAGATTCTTGCTGGTAATGTCCGCATGCGCCAGGGCACGACCCTATTTTCCTGTGATAGTTGTGTTTTGAACGACCGAGACAAAACCTTTCTTGCTTTTGGTAACGTTCATATCTATGATAGCGATACTGCGCAGGTATGGTCGAACAATCTACGCTACTTGTATGGTCAGAAATATGCTTACCTCAACGGCAATGTGCGGTTGACTGATGGCCGCGGTTTACTCACAACGAACAATCTTGAATATGATGTAGCAAGAAAGATTGGCGTTTACCGTAACGGCGGAAAAGTGGTTAACCAACGCACGACGGTCACCAGCCAGGAAGGAATTTATTACGCGGACATCAAAGACGTCTATTTTAAAAAGAATGTGCTGATGAAGGATCCGGTGAATACGATCCGAACCGATTCGATTCTTTACAATACTGAATTTCGAACCGCCAGGTTCATTTCCAAAACAACCATCACCGATACAAGCGGTAGAAAAATTGTAACAACTGAGGGTACTTACAATGAAATAACCCGCCAGGCTGATTTTACCCAACGTACGACCATTGTTGATAAATCACTGACAGTAACCGGTGATGAAATCAAATCTGACGATGCAACGGGCAATATCCAAATCCGCGGTCGCGGCGTTTTAATCGACACGGCAAAAGGCATCAGTATTTTGGCAAACAGCATTTTTGCCAACCGCACATCCGAAGCCTTCCTCGCTACCCAAAAGCCCTTAATGATCGTGCGGCAGGAAAAAGATTCGATATACATCGCGGCAGACACCTTGTTTTCTGCCCGTCTTTCTGATTTATTTATTGATACTACCAAAGGTGCTAAGAAGCCGGCGGCGAACGACAGCACTAACCGTTATTTCGAAGCTTACCGCAATGTGCGGGTTTTCTCTGATTCGGTGCAATCGGTTAGCGATAGCTTATTCTATTCTTTTAAAGATTCGGTTTTTCAATTATTTCAGGACCCGGTAGTATGGAGTCGTAAATCTCAAGTTACTGGAGACACGATTTTCCTCCATACTAAAAACAAAAAGCCCACTTTTATTAAAGTTATTGAGAACAGCTTTATGGTTACCGAAGTTCAGCCGGGTGTTTATAACCAAATCAAGAGCACAAACATGAACGGTTTCTTTAAGGAGGGAGTTCTCGACTCGGTTCGGGCCCGAGGAGCCGCAGAATCGGTTTATTTTTTACAGGATAAAGACAGTGCCTTCTCGGGAGTCAATCAAACCCAAAGCGATGCTATCGATATTTACTTTGAAAAAGGAGACCTCTACAAGGTTGTTTTGCGAAGCGCCGTAAAGGGGACCGTTTTCCCAATAAAACAAAAGAACCCTTCTGAGATGCGGTTGCCTGAATTCCGCTGGTTAGACATTCGCAGGCCAAAGACGAAATATGAGTTGTTTGAGCAGTAATTTAAATGCCGATTTCTGCGGCATTTATTTATCTTCCTTTTCAAATTGATTTTTTCCCCGAATATTTTATCACTTGATATTGAGGATATTAGCAGACTAAATGATACACCCTTTAGAGCTAAGTCTGAAAATTTTTATTTGTTGCCGTAGTAGTGTGACGAAAAAGTTAATTTTTTTGCGGATTTATGCAAGTTTTTACGTTACTTTTGGCGCAATTGCTTGCTAATGCTTAAAAAAGAAAGACAGACCTATATTCTTCATCAGGTCAATCTTCATAATAAAGTCCTTTCTACAGACTTAAGTACAAGGATGCGTGTGTCGGATGATACCATACGCAGGGATTTACAGGAACTTGCACAAGAAGGAAAGTTGATAAAAGTTCATGGTGGGGCCTTATCTCCTTCCTTTCACCATACAAGGGTCGAAACTAAAGACATCTATTCCTACGATAAAAAAAAGATTATCGCTCATAAGGCTATTCAGCTAATAAGCAATGGAATGTTCGTGCTCACTAGCGGAGGTACAACGATCCTTGAAATGGCGAGATCCCTACCTCCCAACCTCTACGCCACGTTCATTTCTTGCAGCATTCAAGCAGCTTATGAATACGCGAACCACCCAAATTCGGATGTTATCGTCATCGGAGACAAAGTTTCAAAAAATGCGAAGTTTACCGCCGGCCCTGAAGCTATTTCTAAAATCAGACAAATTCGGAGTGACCTGTGTATATTAGGAATAAACGCTATTGACACGCAGCACGGAATTTCCGACAATGACTGGGAAGTAGTACAAGTAAAAAAGGCAATGGTGGACTCAAGCAGCAAATTGGTTTGCCTGACAATCTCTGAGAAAATCAATACAACGCAACCTATTCAGATTTGTGCTATAAAAGAAATTGATATACTCATCACTGAATTACCGCCTGACCATGAAATGCTGAAACCTTATGTGGATGTTGGCATAACCGTGATCTAACATGTTTCATCCAATCCTAGAAAGCCTAAACATTTTATTTTTTTAATGCTCAATCAAAAATGCTTATTATGAGAAAATTCGTCTCAAGGTCTTTCCTTGTTCTGGCATTGCTGTTCGCTTGTGCAGTTAGTATTGCCCAAACGACGGCTGTATCCGGAACAGTTACTTCCCAGGAAGACAACGCACCGTTACAAGGTGTGACGGTCACGAACAAAAACACGAATCAAAGGACACAGACAAATGCCGTAGGTTACTTTACGCTTAATGCGGAAAAGGGGCAAGTCTTGGTATTTACCTATGTTGGCTTTGCACGCCAGGAGGTTACAGTCGGCGACAATCGGACAATCAGTCTTCAATTGGTGCCTGCTCAAAACCAGATTGGCGAAGTTGTAGTAACAGCCTATGGTATCAGGCAGAATAAAAACCAATTGACATACCAGGCAATTACAGTTGGCGGCGAGGAGATTGCTCAGACGAAACGAGACAATTTTATTAATTCGTTAGCTGGTAGAATTCCTGGCGCAATGATTACTGCGACAACGGGTATGCCTGGTGCCTCTTCCAGCATAATTCTAAGAGGTCCGACTTCGATTGACGGAACCAATCAGCCCATTTTCGTTGTGGATGGTTTGATTATAGACAATAGCTCTGTGGAAGCAGAAAACCGTTTGCCTGGGGTTGGGTCAACTGGTTTTAGAAACAGTGATTTTGGGAACCGTGCTATGGACATTAATCCGGAGGATATTGAGACGCTGACGGTCTTGAAAGGACCTGAAGCGACAGCTCTATATGGTTCGGATGGGGCCAATGGAGCGATCATAATTACTACGAGAAAAGGTAAAAGAGGCAGGGCTACTGTCTCTTATAGTAATTCTTTTCGTTTTGAAAAAGTAAGGCGTTTGCCGCAAATTCAAACAGAGTTTGATCAAGGTTCACTGGGAGTGACGAATCAAACCGTTCGCACTTTCTTTGGACAGAGAATTCCTGAAGGGACACCGATTTACGACAACATTGGCAGCTTTTTCCAGACCGGAAAAACGAATATTCATAATTTTTCTGTAGATGGGGGTTCAGATGTTGGAACCTACCGTTTTTCAGCAGGGATTTTCGATAACCAGGGAGTCGTTCCTACTACTGGTTATAAGCGTTACAATGCACGATTGAATACCACTTTTCGTTTGAGTCCAAAATTCAATGTTACTAACAGCTTTGCTTATACGCACAGCAGAACTGACAAAGCGTTGAAAGGATCAAGTGGCTTTTTGATAAGTTTGTTAACATGGCCTGTCGATGATGATATCCGGGTATATACGAACCCTGACGGAAGTAGGCGAACTATCCGAAATGACGGCTCATTTGTAGAAGATGATAATCCGCTTTTTGACGTCAACAAGAACAAGAACTTCGATATTAATGATAGGCTAAATGGAAATGTGCAATTAAGCTTTGATCCTGCAAAATGGGTAAACCTAACTGCTATTATGGGGGTGGATTATTTTACTAACACCGGCACTATGTTCTTTCACCCGGAAAGCAATGGTCCCGTGGGTGCTCCAGCCCGCGCTACCGGAGGAGCTATGACGCAATACACACAAACCCAACGACTATTAAACGGTGTTTACCGCGCAACATTTAAAGCTAAAACGGGCAACATCAATAACACGATCATTTCGGCTTTCACGTTCGATACAAGAAAGGAACAAATTAGCGCAGCAAAGGGTGAACGCTTTTTTGACCCTACGTTCATTAGTTTGAATAATACTGATCCATTAACTGTTTCTCAACTGACGTCCAACTTGAATTATAACCGTTTGGGTGCATTTATAAATTACAACGGTAATTATAAAAACTGGCTAATCGTGTCTTTAAGTGCACGTATGGATGGTTCGAGCCGCTTGGTGGACCCGATCGATTACGATCCTTCTGATCCGTTATATTACTATTGGTCGGCAGGTACTCGTTTTAACTTTGTTGACGCATTAAAACTGCCATCGTTTATATCAACAGGTAGCTTTAGGCTCAGCTACGCTACTACCGGCCGTGATCCAAGCGCACCTTATGTAAAAGGTAGACGTTTTTCTCCTGCCTTAACTCCAGGTGGTGGATTCATTCCAAACGTAACGCAGGGCAATCCAGGATTGCGTCCTGAGTTCTCGAAGCAGTTTGAGGTCGGAGCCGAAATGCGATTCTTTAAAAACCGTTTCGGATTTGATTTTGCTTATTACGATAACAGAACAACTGACCAATTATTCAATTCCCGACTTTCTTATGCCTCCGGTGGCATCCTGCAATGGTTGAATGGCGGTAGCGCAGGAAACAAAGGTTTCGAATTTCAAATGAGAGGCAACCCTGTAAAAAGTCAAAATGTCAATTGGGATGCTACGATCAACTTTTCAAGAAATCGCAACAAGATTTATGAAATGCCTGGTAACCTGCCGCAATTCTACAACTCTGATACTTGGTTAGGTAATATCAGAAACGTGGCACAGGCAGGAGGATCTATATATAAAATGGCAGGCAACTATTTAGCGACAAATACAAACGGTGATTTGTTGATTTCACCATCAACTGGCTTGCCAGTTAGGGTAACAGGTACCGCCAGAAGTGCTTTTATAGAAGTGGGCGACAGAGAACCAGATTTCAACCTTGGCTTCGTTAACTCTTTCACCTTGTTTAGTAATGTTAACCTCTCTTTTAATTTGGATATTAGAAAGGGCGGTGACATTTGGAACGGCACAGAATATTTCCTTTATACAAGAGGTTTAAGCCGTCGTACCCTTGACAGAGAAACGCCAAGAATTATAAAAGGCGTGTTGCAGGACGGTTTAGAAAATACAGCTAATCCAACACCAAACTCAATTGTAATTACTCCCCTATTTCGTTCAGATTATTACACGTCGGGAAGTATTGATGCTGATTTTATCGAAAAAGACATCAACTGGATAAGGATGCGTGATATCACCTTAAGTTATAACCTAAGCAAGAAGTTGTTAAGCAGACAGAGAGTTGTGAAGAACCTCTCTGTGTTTTGTACGGCAACCGACGTTTTCATGATAACAAACTATAACGGTGCGGACCCATCAGTGAACGGAAATAATGCCTCTACCAGAGGTGGTGTTGGTGGCATTGGGATGGATCTTGGTAATCTTGCAACCCCGCTTGGAGTCAACTTTGGTATTAATGTTCAATTCTAAAACGTTTTTACTTAAATAATAAATTATGAAACGCGTCAATAAATATTTCCTCGTCTTACTTGCGGCCACAGCGCTGGTAAGTTGCAAAAAATATTTCGATATCAACGCCGATCCGGCGAGTCCCCAAAATGCGGATCTGGCTTCAATTCTTCCACCGGTATTGGCAAATAGTCTGTTTCACAATGCCGTAGAAGGAACCAATGCAGCTGTATTGAGCCAACATTTTACAACAAATACTGGCAATGGTGGCCAAGATATACACTCTGGAAACCCAGGAGGTGCTAGTGCTACCTCAGTATGGCGAACCTTCTATACGACCCAAGGAACCTCGATTAACCTGATACTTGACAAGGGATTAAAAGAAGAAAACTGGGATTATGTAGGTGTTGCTTATGCCATGAGAGCTTGGGGATTTCAACAGCTTACTGACTATTTTTCGGATGCACCTTTTTATCAGGCTTGGCGCCCCAATCAAGCCAGCTTCTATTACGATCCCCAGCCAGTCATCTATAAAGGGATTGACTCCCTTTTAAGACAGGCTTTGTTTTATTTGAATAGAACTGACGGGAAAGTCTCAACTACTTCACTTGGCCGCGGCGATATCGTTTATAAAGGAGATCGATCCAAGTGGATCAAATTTGTCTACGGTTTGTTGGCTCGCCATTACAACCGGTATACAAACAAAACCCAATATCTCCTCGAGGGCTATGCAGATTCAGTTATTAAATTCGTCGACCTATCGTTCGCAAGCAGTGCTGATAATTTCCTAATTAACTACCCAGGCACAAAGAATGATGACACTAATCCCTTTGGACCTGCTCGTGGAAACTTTAATACGATCAAGCAATCAAGGTTTATTACCCAATTGTTAGATGGTACAATCTTCAACGGAACCTATGGTCCGACCGGATTTGTAGGCGGCAGCCCCGCGAACGCCTTGATCCGCGATCCTAGGCTGCGGCCAATGTTAACGGCCAGCGCGGATACCTCAAGTATCACGAACTCCATGCCGGTACTAAATGGAGGCTTCCGTTTCAACATTTTAGCCCAAACGGGCGGCGGCGATTTCGAATCAAACGCCACAGGAGGCGGTACACCCGGTACGGCTGCGTGGCGTCGAAGGGTGAGTGTTGTCTATGGCGACAGCCTTCCGACCAATACAGGCGGGGCATTGTTTACAAAAGCAGGGAAATACGTTTTCCAAAACAACGCACCTGGTACATTAATGGCTTATCACGAACTCCAGTTCGTGAAAGCTGAAGCTGCTTTCAGAAAAGGCAACCGTGCATCGGCCTACACAGCCTACATTAACGGAATAAATTCACACATGGATTTCGTGAATTTTTATTCTTCGCTTGCAGGTACGAGTCCGCAAATTACACCGGCACAAAGGGCCCAGTACCTGAGCACAGCTGCCGTTAAGAAGAATGGAGGTGAACTTACGCTTTCTGACATCATGCTTCAGAAATTTATAGGTGACTGGGCCTGGAATCCTTACGAGTCTTGGGCTGACATCAGACGTTACCATTATTTCGATCTGGATCCTGAGACAAATCAAAAGGTTTACCAGACTTTCGAAATTCCATTCTACAACATTAATAACCTTGGTCCGAAACCTGTCTACAGATTTTTGCCGACGTTCAACTCTGAGTTTGACTGGAACGAGCAAGAAATAAGAAGAATCGGCGGATTTAACCAAGACTATCACACGTATGAAATGTGGTTTACCCAACCCTAAAAAAATACACATGAAAAATAATTTTCTAAAATTTTTTATAGCTGCTTCGGCAATCGTGGTAACAGTGGTGTCTTGCGAAAAGGCTGACTTAAGTACTACCGAAACTATAACTCCAAAAGACCAAGCCTTTGTTCGCATAGCTTTGTATTCACCTAATACACCGGCTGTCATGATTAAGGCAAACGATGTAAAGCTAAACGGCGGTACGACATCGGGTAATGGTGGGGTTTTTCCAGCAACCGTCGGTTTTCCTGACTACGCTGCTGTGGCACCGAATAGTACGTTCAAACTTTCTCTTCCAAACACCGGCACACAAAATGATTCGGTTGTTTTATTCAACAGTAAGCTCGACATAAGTGCTGGTAAGTTCTATTCACTAACATTGGCAGATACAGGTGTTAATAGAACTGCTTTTGCCATTGAAGATCAATTTTTGCCGCAAAGGGACAGCTTTTTAAGTGTCCGGTTGATTAATGCAATGGTAGGTTCGACTTTACATTTAATCAGGGTAGACTCGACTTCTGCATCTGATTTTGTCCGTGATACGATTGCCAGGAACATCCCTTACAAAGGAACCTCTGGGTTTATTCAGGTAAGGACATTCACAACCCGTTCGTTCATTCGGATGAGGATCGCTACCACTGATGGAAGAGCAGTTGGAACGCCACAGATTCCGCCCCAGCAGCTAGCTACTGGCAGCAGACGTAGTATCACTTATTACGCATCGGGATTTGCGAACGGCACCGCTGCTCCCTTCACTCCTACTCTATCTGCGCACGTAACTAACCAATAATTGATTTTTATGAAAAGAACATTTGCGAAATATCTACTATGCTCTTTCTTAATCGCTGGAATAGTAAGTTGCGAAAAGGAAGAAAAACAAGTTGCAGCACCTAGCTTAGACAGTTTCCTTAAAGGAGAACAGCGATTAAGTATGTTCGCTAAAGCATTATCCAAAGCAGGTTTGGAATCATTTGTAAACGGAACAGGCCCATTTACTTGGTTTGCTCCGTCAAATGAAGCATTTTCAGCTGCTGGTATCACAGAAGATTCGTTGAACCGGATGACACAAGGACAAGCGAATTACTTCCTTATGTATCATTTGGTTAATGCAGATTTAAATGGCGAAAATATGATTGCTGTAAACAGCACGCCCAGAAACACACAATTAGGCTCGGGTGCTGGGCAGCTTTACGTCGGTAGTATTAATAATGAAAACTATATCAACGGAAGCAAGGTTATCAGCCGCGACAATAAGGTGAGCAATGGATATGTTCACATGATTAATCGGGTAAATACACCACCGGTGCTCAGAGGTAATCTCCAAGCAATTCTAACGCGGACCGGCCAGCATACATTGTTTATTCAAGCGTTGACCAAAGCCAATCTTTGGACGAGTTTTGGCACTGCAAGCGTATTCACCATTTTTGCACCGACTAATACAGCTATGGAAGCAGCTGGGTATAACACCCAAGCTATTTCAGCAGCATCTGCAACCACGTTAGCTAATTTGATGCGCTACCACTATATTTTGAACACACGGTTGTTCACAAATGACCTAATGAAAACTTCAATTCCTTCGACTGCAGCCGGTTCCAGTACGTTTTTAGTTACCAGTGATAACGGTACAAAGATTAAAGGGAAGAACAATCCATCTGCCGTTAATATAATCAGTTCAGATATTTTAGGTACAAATGGTGTCGTTCATATAATTGATGGCGTTTTGCGTCCGTAAAAATTTCTTTTCGATTATCTTCAATGCCGGTCTACACCGGCATTTTTTTTAAATCATTGCTATGCGAACCAAAATGACATTTTTCTGCCTCGCCTTCCTATTTTCTATCGCACAGGCTTCGGATACGCTTCCCGTCAAATTAGCTGCAAAGCTGGAGAAATGGCTGAAGAATTATCCAACGGAAAAGCTATACTTACATACCGACAAATCCGCCTATATAGCTGGCGAAACGATTTGGTATAAGGCTTATCTTACCTTGGATAATGCACCAACTTACCTGAGTAAGATTATATACGTTGAAGTGGTTGACGACAAAGGAAAGGTGGTTGATAAACAAATGCGACCCCTCGTCAATGGATCTACCCACGGAGATATCGCAATTGACAGAAATCTACCAACAGGAAACTATTCAGTTAACGCTTATTCCTTATGGATGCTGAATTTTGAGTCATTCATTTTCCGAAAAAATATCCGGATTTATAACGCCGACTATAAGGCTAAAGCTGGTAACGGGAAGGTTGCACAGACGGATTTCTCCCTTCAATTCTTTCCTGAAGGTGGAGATTTAGTCGAGGGGCTGAAAACAACCGTTGCTCTTTACTCAGTAAATAATCAAGGGCTACCTATTGCGACAAAGGGCTTTATTACCGACGAATCTGGTAAACAAGTTGCACCTTTTGAAACAACCGCCAAAGGCTACGGCAAAGTTGAAATCACCCCCGTTTCTGGACAAGTCTTCTATGCCGCCGTTAATTACGGTGGTGTGCAAAAAAAAATCAAATTGCCTCTTGCAAAAAAAGAGGGCATAGCTATCTCTGTCAATAATCTCAACGCTAACCGGACCTTCGTGCAAGTGCAGCGTAGTATTGCAAATCCCGCTAAGTATAATAACCTTTGGGTGTTTGCCCAGATGTATGGCAAGCCGGTTTTTGTAGGGCTGGTAAACTTTAGCGAGGATGCAACGGGTATGTCGATTCAGAAAAAGACATTACCGTCAGGAGTTCTGCACATCACTGTATTTGATAATGAAGGCAATCCTCTAGCAGAGCGGTTGGCTTTCGTCAACAATCACAATTTGAACATTCTAAACATTGCTACTGACAGTTTTTCTTTAAAACAAAGAGGGAAAAATAAATTTACATTGGATCTATCAGTTTTTACGGACCCATCGGTTTCGGTAGCAGTTACTGACGCGGATGTTGCAAGCGGTATACACCAGGAAAATAACATCTTGTCTAACTTGCTTCTAACATCCGACATTAAAGGTTATGTGCACCAACCGGGGTTTTACTTCAAGGATAAGAATCCTGAAACAGTAGAACAACTTGATTTGCTGATGATGACCCATGGTTGGCGCCGTTTTAGGTGGGAAGACGTGATGAAAGAAAAAGACCTCGCGTTGCAGTACCCAGTAGAATCAGGTATATCAGTGACCGGCAAACTTACTGTTCCGCAAAGTACAAAAGCAATAACAGCTGGGCATGTTGATATTGTAACGAAGGGCGAAGATTCTACGACGATTCTATCCAAAGCAATAGTCAATGCAAACGGCGATTTCGGTGTTACCGATTTAAATTTTAAACAAAGAGCAACTCTGTACTTGCAAGGGTCTCGGCAGGATAATAAAAATGCGTTTGTTGATGTGATTGTCAACAAGGCCTACATTGACTCCCTGCGATTCTCCAAATTCACTCCGACTATTGATCTTGATACAGTGGCAGCAGGATCTCGGGAAGACACGAAATTGAAAAATCTTCTGGCAGAAGAAGTCGCAAAAAATAGACTCGGTTCAACTCTAGCTAACGTGACGATTAGTACAAAAAAAGTGTCCCGAATAGATTCGCTTAATAACACTTATGCAAGTGCCATGTTTCAGATGGGCCAAAACCTCGAAATTACTGCGTCACACTATCTCAGTATTTGGCAATTTTTACGTGAGCAAGTAAACGGCCTGGTGGTGGAAGGTGACCTAAACAATCCTAATGTGTATTTCAACCGTTTTGCTGGAACACGGATTTTTGCTTCTCAACTGGAAGAGGAAGGCACCAATATGGCTGGCGGCATGGAATCGAACGGAATCACCTATTACCTTAATGAGATTAACGTGTCAAATGACGTTATTAACACAATTCATCCGAGCGATGTTGCTATGATCAAAGTGTTCCGAGGACCAGAGGGGGCTGCTTTAGGAATGAATGAAGGAGGGATAGCTATATATACAAAGAAGGGGCTGCCGTCGAAAACACGTACTGGTGAGAAGGGGTTTTTCACCGAGCGAAAATTAGGTTATGCAGTCACAAGGGAGTTTTTCAACCCAGATTATTCTGTACCAGTTGATGCTTCGTACACCGATAACAGGACAACACTTTACTGGAATCCCAATCTCCGCACTGACAAAGCTGGAAAAGCTACAATTCGGTTTTACAATAATGATAGCACCAAAAAATATAAGATCGTTGTACAGGGCATTGATAAAAAAGGAAGTGTGGTATTAAAGGAGCAAATTATTGAATAATATTACCTCTAAGTGTTACCTAATTTAACCCTTGGCTTATCCAAAAAACAAATAACATAACAAGATTGACGTAATAATTCCCACGAGGTCTGCCAGAAGCATAGCGCCAACGGCATACCTCGTGTTTTTTATGCTCACTGCTCCAAAATAAACAGCTATGACATAGAAAGTTGTATCAGAAGAACCCTGAAGAATACAAGCTAACCTTCCAGCAAATGAATCCGGACCAAAGGTCTTCATCGTATCAATCATCATCCCCCTGGCACCGCTGCCGCTTAATGGTTTGATGAGCGCTGTTGGCAAACCATCGATAAATTTTGTATCGGCCCCGAATGCTGCAAAGGCATATTTCACTCCGTTTATCACCGCATCAAATGTGCCGCTAGTCCGCAGCATACTGATAGCAACCAACATTCCAACCAAGTACGGAATGATGCGAACAGCTGTTTCGAAACCACCTTTCGCTCCGTCAATAAAAGCATCAAAGACGTCGATTTTTTTATAGACCGCAGCCAGAATGATCAGGAAAAGAATCAATAAAAGAATGCCATTACCTATTACCCCTGAAACAACCTGCACACGGTCAGAATCTAAAGAGGTCAGGTAGAGTACGAGCATGGTTATCGCCGCCGAAAGGCCACCCACCCAGGCAAGTATCACAGGTTGAAAAACATTGATTTTTTGTTTGAAGGCTACGATGAACATAGCTGCCATGGTAGCCACGAACGTAGCTATCATACACGGCACGAAAATGTCGGTTGGGTTACCTGCACGCAAGGCTGCTCTGGCCGCAATAATACTCACCGGAATTAACGTGAGACCTGACGCATGCAAGCATAAAAACATGAGCTGTGCATTTGAAGCCACTTCTTTGTTGTCATTCAGCTGCTGCAGACTATCCATCGCCTTCAGGCCAAACGGCGTTGCTGCATTGTCAAGACCAAGAAGGTTCGCAGAAAAATTCATCATCATGTGTCCGTTCGCCGGATGATCTTTCGGTACACCCGGGAACAACCGACTGAAGAAAGGCCCGATGATCCGGGATAAAAACCGGATCCCTCCTGCCCTCTCGGCAATGGCCATAAAGCCCATAAACAAGGCCATGATGCCAATTAATCCAATACAAATATTGACGGCAGACTTACAGGTTTCAATAATACCATCGACTGGCTTGGAACCGATGGTTCGAACGTAATCGTATGTGTAGACAGCTGCTTCCGGAACCTGCGCCTTTAGTCTTTTTACGGTATCGGAAGCTGGGTTGTCAGTAATGATAAACCGGAAATCTTTTGCCGAGTCCTTTCTTACAAATCCATAAGGTTTAATGGAGCTCACAAAAGCGTCTCTGCTGGCTTTTGTTGTGTCTTTATCATAACCGGTTAAAACATAGGGATAGGTTTCGTCGGCCTTACCAACCACCATGCGGTTGAAAATTACATTGTTGCCATTAACAAGCCATTGGAAAGCTGCGACGACAACGGCAATGATGATAAAAGCCGACCAGATTCTGCTTAACGCCATAAAGTTTCAGATTGCTATATGAAAGTTTGATCAGGGGCTGAAGATAATTGTTTTTGAAAGTAAAACTCGGGCATGCTCGATCTGCAGAGAAGCTGCTAATTCCCCGTTGCACACGAAAAAAAGAAGAAAGAATGCCACGCCGAAAAAGCAGTGTCAGCTTGAACAGGGATTACGTTATTGTGATTTATGGCCGGATGTTAATCTTGCTTTCTTCGGGGCCTAAAATGGCTTGAAGCCCTATATTTGCGGCCGCTTTCAGCTAATATGGCGTTGCAAATAGATATTGCTGATTGCTAATTGCTCATTGCAAATTTTATAAATCATGGCTTTACAAGCAGGTATCGTAGGACTTCCCAATGTCGGTAAATCAACTCTCTTCAACGCTGTCAGCAACAGCGCAAAAGCACAGGCGAGCAACTACCGTTTTTGCACGATCGATCCAAACGTCGGATTGGTTGACGTGCCGGATGCACGACTGAACAAATTAGCGGAGCTGGTGAACCCGAACCGGGTTGTTCCAACGCAGATTGAAATTGTTGACATTGCCGGTCTCGTTCGCGGAGCCAGCAAGGGAGAAGGATTGGGTAACAAGTTTCTTGGTAATATCCGCGAAGTAGATGCCATCATACACGTCATTCGTTGTTTTGAAGATGAAAACATTCTTCGCGATGAAGGCGCTATCAATCCTGTCAGCGACAAAGAGATCATTGACACTGAACTTCAGCTGAAAGATTTGGAAAGTGTTGAAAAGAAAATGAGCCGTACGGAGAAAATGGCTAAGACTGATCCGAAAGCGAAAGTCGAATTGGAGGTTTTGCAACGTTGTAAAGCACATCTCGAACAAGGAAAGAGCATTCGCGGTTTACATATTTCAAAAGAAGAACTGCCCGCTATTGCTGACCTATTCTTACTTACTTCAAAGCCTGTCCTATATGTTGCTAACGTTGACGAGGCGTCAATGTACACCGGCAATAAATATTCAGAAGCGTTGAAAGAGGCCGTGAAGGACGAAGATGCGGAAGTCGTCATTATGAACAACAACATCGAAGCGCAGATTGCTGAAATGGAAAATGCGGAAGACAAGCAAATGTTCATGGAAGAATACGGGATGAAGCAGCCTGCACTTGATCGTCTCATCCAATCAGCTTACAAGCTCTTGAACCTGCAAACTTATTTTACTGCGGGTGTCCAGGAAGTGAGGGCATGGACCATTCTCGAAGGGTGGAAAGCACCGCAAGCTGCCGGCGTTATTCATACCGATTTTGAAAAAGGATTTATTAAAGCTGAAGTGATCAGCTATGACGACTATGTGAAGTATGGTTCAGAAGCTGCAGCACGGGATGCCGGTCGTTTACGCATTGAGGGAAAAGAGTACGTGGTGAAAGATGGCGATGTGATGCATTTCCGATTTAATGTCTAATCAGCTGAACTTTCAACCCTTAGTATCACGATCAGAAAAGTCCTAAAAACATTTATGGTAAAAAGTCGTTCAGTGCTGAACGACTTTTTAATTTACAAAATCTTCTATTTTCGGCACTGCACAAATCCACCCAAATTTACTGTTCAAGAAATTTTTTTGGCAATTCAGAAATTATCCCTTTTATCTTTGCACTAGTTCTTTTTTAATTCACTTATCAAGAAAGGCTGAGGGAAATGGCCCTTTGAAGCCTTGACAACCTGCTGAGAACCTAAACCGTTTTCAGTAAGGTGCCAACTCCATCACGCGGAATTGCGTGACAGATAAGTCAGATCAAAGTTTACTGTAACAGCGCAACATAGTAAGCTCTTCTGATTTATCGGAAGAGCTTTTTTTATGCCCATGCATCAGAAAATCTTTCTTCCGGTAAACCTGGTTTCCGTCTTTCCTTGGTAAGGTCTCGTTCATCGTAAAAAACTTTTATAATGAAGATCTTATTAGCAAAGACAGCAATGAATTTTGTTTTTATTGCTTCACAACTTGAAGCCCTGTTGCAAAAACCGTTTGTTAAAAGCACGGACAATATTTGGATTTGGGCGTTTCAGTTGCCTACATTCGTTTCTCCTTTCATGAATAATAAAAACACATATAACGCAAATCTTCTCCGCCCAGCGCAGTGTTGTTGTATGTGTTGTATGGCCTAAGCCATACTATAATCTATAGGGCCTCTTGGCTCCTCCCAGCAAATTTTATTTTTCAATCTTTCTCTCACCTAAAAACCTATCAACATGAGCAACTATCGTTTTGAGACACTGCAGCTACATGCTGGCCAGGACATTGATCCAACAACCGGTTCACGTGCTGTTCCTATTTACCAAACCACTTCTTATGGCTTTAAAAATGCTGAGCATGCGGCCAACCTTTTTGGATTAAAAGAATTCGGGAATATCTACACCCGAATCATGAACCCGACAACGGACGTTTTTGAAAAACGCATTGCAGCGCTTGAAGGTGGCGTAGCCGCCGTGGCAACTTCGTCTGGGCAAGCTGCTCAATTTTTAGCGTTGACAAACATTCTACAGGCGGGCGACAACTTCATTACCACTTCTTACCTATACGGCGGTACGTATAACCAATTCAAAGTTTCGTTCAAGCGCTTAGGCATTGAAGCTCGTTTTGCTAACGGTGACGATGTGGAAAGTTTTGTTCCTCTCATCGATAAAAATACCAAAGCCATCTACCTTGAAACGATCGGCAATCCACGCTTGAATATCCCTGATTTCGAAAAATTTGCCCAGCTAGCAAAAGACTACGAACTGCCTTTAATTGTTGACAATACATTCGGTGCAGGTGGTTATTTATTCCGTTCAATTGAATGGGGTGCAAACGTCGTTGTTGAAAGTGCTACGAAGTGGATTGGTGGCCATGGCACTTCCATTGGCGGTGTGATCATTGACGGCGGTAATTACAATTGGGGTAATGGAAAATTCCCACAATTCACAGAGCCTGCAGAAGGATATCATGGCCTGAAGTTCTGGGATGTATTTGGTGAGGGCAACCCGCTAGGACTTCCAAACATTGCATTTGCAATTCGTGCAAGAGTAGAGGGACTTCGTGATTTTGGGCCAAGCCTCAGTCCTTTCAACTCGTTCTTACTTCTGCAGGGGCTTGAAACTTTATCGCTGCGGGTTGACCGCCATGTGCAAAATGCATTGGCACTAGCCGAATGGTTAAGCGAACATCCGGCAGTTGAGTTTGTCGTCTACCCCGGTCTACCAAACAATCCTTATCACGGTCTTGCTAAAAAGTATCTCACAAACGGTTTTGGCGGCATTGTCAACTTCGGATTGAAGGGCGACAAGAGCCAGGCAAGTAAGTTAATTGACAGCTTGAAACTGGTGAGCCACTTAGCCAATGTTGGCGATTCAAAAACCCTTGCCATTCATCCTGCTTCGACCACGCATGAGCAATTAAGTGCCGAAGAACAGGTGGCGGCCGGTGTAGCTCCCAACCAGGTCCGTATCAGTGTTGGCACCGAACACATTGAAGATATCAAAGCAGATTTTGAACAAGCGTTTCAAAAAGTATTAGCTAAAGAACTGGTTTAAGTTAGCAATTATGGTGGGACTATCAGTCCCACCCTTTCTTATGAACAGAACATTCCACTATAAAAAGCCGTTTACGCTGGAGTCAGGTGTTGTCTTGCCGCAATTCCACCTCGCCTATTCTGTCTGGGGTAAGTTAAATGATACGGCAGACAACGTTGTTTGGGTTTTCCATGCACTCACAGCAAACAGTGACGCACAGGATTGGTGGAGCGGGTTGATCGGGGAAGAAAAATTCTTTGATCTTTCGCGTTACTTCATCATCTGCGTGAATATGCCGGGTAGTTGTTATGGAAGTATTTCTCCGCTGGATGTCGATATAAAAACCGGCGAGCTTTACTATCACAGCTTTCCTGTTTTCACAACAAGGGACATGATCCGTGCCTACCAGCATCTAAAAGACTTCCTTGAGATCAAACGAGTTCACGTTGGCATTGGTGGTAGCATGGGCGGGCAACAGTTGGTTGAATGGGCAATTGAAGAACCAGAACTCTTCGAACACATCGTACCCATTGCCACAAATGCAAAGCATTCGCCTTGGGGAATTGCATTCAATGCTACTCAACGTTTTTGCATTGAACAGGATACTTCCTGGAAATTGTCGCATCCTGATGCAGGTATCAATGGCATGAAGGCTGCAAGAGCCGTGGCGCTTCTGTCCTATCGCAATTACTTCGCGTATGGAACAACACAACAAGGATGGCAACGGGAACCGGCCAACGGTTCGCATCCTGCATTGGCAAAAGCAGAGACCTACCAGCGTTACCAGGGCGAAAAATTAGCTGCACGTTTCACTGCCTTTAGCTATTACGTATTAAGCCAAAGTATGGACCTGCACGACGTCGGCCGCAACCGTAACGGCGTTGAAAATGCATTGAGAAGAATTCATGCAAAAACTTTGGTTGTTTCCATTTCCTCCGACATTTTATTTCCGACAGTTGAACAGGAACTCCTCGCTGCAAATATTCCCGGTGCATCATTGCAGACAATCGATTCAGACTATGGGCACGATGGCTTTCTCCTCGAGTTCAGGAAACTGACAACCCTACTGAAAAACTTTTTACCCTTGAAAACCACGAACAAAATCATTCCATCTACATTAAACAGCAACATATGAGCAACAAGAAAAAATTAGTGATTGGCCTGTTTGGCTTTGGTACTGTAGGCGAAGGCATTTACCATGTGATCAATTCAACCCCGTCGCTAGATGCGACCATTAAAAAAGTTTGCATAAAGAATCCGCATAAGGAAAGAGCTGCTCCAAAAGAGCTTTTTACAACCAGCTACGACGAGCTCCTAAATGATGATGAAATCAATCTCGTTGTAGAATTAATTGATGACGCGAAAGAGGCATACAAGATCGTCACAAAGGCTTTTGAAAAAGGCAAGCCTGTAGTCAGTGCCAACAAAAAATTAATCGCTGAAAACCTCTCGGAGCTAATTACACTTCAGGAAAAGCACAATGTTTCCTTTTTGTACGAAGCCGCCGTTGCCGGCTCCATTCCTATCATCCGTAATCTTGAAGAATATTTTGACAACGATCTGTTGCAAGGTGTGTCCGGAATCATTAACGGATCAACCAACTATATCCTTACTCGTTTGAGCGAAGGTCTCACATATTCAGAAGCATTACTGGAAGCGCAGCAGAAAGGTTTTGCAGAAAGTAATCCGTCACTAGATGTCGAAGGCTGGGATCCGGCAAACAAGCTAACCATTTTGCTTGCACATGCATACGGCATTGTAGCGCAACCAACGGGTCTGTTACGTCAGGGTATCACTCGACTACACGCAAAAGATGCGGCATACGCATCAGAAAAGGGCCTGAAAATTAAACTGGTTGCGCAGGCCCAAAAACTCTCCAACGGGAAAGTCGCAGCATTTGTTTTGCCCAGGTTTGTGAAACCCGACAACCAGTTGTTCAATGTCTCCAATGAGTTCAATGGCTTATTGGTGGAAAGTAAGCTGGCGGATAAACAATTTTTCTATGGAAAAGGAGCTGGCCGTTATCCTACATCATCAGCCGTTATCTCCGACATCTCTGCGTTTAGCTATCATTACCAATATGAATACAAAAAGCTACGTCGCAAAGAAAGGCCAGAGCTAACGCACAATTTTTACCTCGATGTTTTTGTTTCGTTCGGTGCATGGACAGATGTCAATAAATGGGATTTCGAACAGGTGACCGAATACCATAGTACAGCCGATCGTCAATACATCCGTGGAATTATTCACGCAGAAAAACTCCGCGACGCAGCCTGGTTTGAAGAGCCCGGAGTTTCTGTAATTGTGCAGCCAGACGGCGTCATAGAAAAAGAAGCAATTGTTGCGCAAAGCATCAAAAAGGTCAGCTTGCAATTAGCCGGCGTCGGATTTTAGTTGTTGTCTGTTTCGTTATAATCGCCTTGCAATTTGTGAGGCGATTTTTATGTACTTAACAGCAGTGCTACTATTGAGCGTCTGTTGCGTCGCACTCTTGTACGTTCGGTAACTTTACTGGGCATGGAAGTTTTAAGCAAAGACGCTGCGTTCTTTCGGTGCATTCGCTACGCCACCGCAAAAAATTAATTCTGTGCAATGCTCACGGATTATTATCACGCAGCTTCTCCGATCGTCAAAAGACTAACCAACTTAAAACAATGCCCGCAGCGAAGCCCTGCCTATATTAATTGTTCTTGTGTCTGCCGGCTTTCGTCCTTCGTATTGAAAGTTTACTTCAATCAGGTTCGACAATCGCTTTGTAAAATCCAACGACCACAAGTAATTTGATCCGGGCCGCAGCGCATCAAGGATAATATACTCTACCGATGGATTCTTTATTCCGGAAACCGGCGCCGTATAATCGATGTTGTTGTACGTAAAACGTGCAACGATGCTACTGTTCTGAAGAACGTTATACTTCGTTTCGACATTCAGGGCATGTGACACTGACTGCTCACCGCCATATTGTGGTTTGTTCTTTTTGTTTTCAAGCTTATAGGAAGTCTGCAGACGGAAAACAGTACCGCGGATAAACGAAAGCCGCGGTTCCGTATTCATTATGTCGAGTTCATAATTACGGTTACCAAAGGCCGGTGTGAAAAGGGAGTTTTGGCCAATCCGATTGTTCACGTCAAACGTGATAGACGACGAAAGGTTCCAACGGAATTTTGCATTCCAATCGTTCACCTCCCTGCTTTCATATCCATAAGTCAGCAGGGCTTTTCCGGAATTTCGGTTGTTGCTAATATCAATGCCCCATCTGCTGGAGAACCTGTTGAATGATATGGCGTTCAAGAGGACCGTGTTGTTCGTTAGCAAAGCTGTATCCTGGATGGAGAACTTAAATGGATTAAATTCAAAATCTCCTTTTGCAATGGACTTTTTGGATTTTTGCAACGATGATTGCGCCGTGAACCTCGCAACGAATTTTCCAAACCTGCTGCTTTTTTCATTGAGCACAGCTCTTGGATTTAAGCTGACTGAATAGTTGAAGGTTGTATAGTTCGCTTTGGTGAATTGATTAGTTGGTGTGAAGATGCGAATAAACCTTGCCTGGTCCGGGAACAAGGCTATTTCAAATTCATTCAACTGCTGTACGCCATCGCTGTTAAAATCGATCCAGGTGAATTCACCCTGGCCAGCCGGCACTTCCAGGTAAGCAAAATCGCGGCGCTGTTCCTGCCCTGTTCCAAGTTCATACAACACATTTCCCGTTAATAAACCCTTCCATTCGTTAACGCTGTATTCGGTGCGGCTCAAGATCGTACGGTCTTCGTTTTGGCGGGATACGGCTTTGTCATACACCGTAAGCACACGGTAGGTCGCGTTAAAGATTACCTGGTGTTTCTGGCTTTCTAGTAATTCCAGTTGCACGCTGGTGTTATAACTCCTATCACCACGAACAAGGTTTTTGGTTGTAGGATATTTATCCGATCGTGTGAAGAACGTCAATCCCCACCGGTTCTTTTTCGACTCATCTGATTTCAGGTAGGCCGAATATGTATCAAACGAAAAGCTCAAAGGTGAAATCGTGTCTTTTAGAATATTCTTTACTTCATTCCTTTCCAACGCATAGCGTACTCCGAGGCGTACAGAAGACAGACCCTTAAATACACGGCTCATGTCAATCACAGGCCGGAGAAAACTCCCCTTATCGGTGTTTGTACTAAAGTTGGTGATTGCCATTTGGTTGTTCATCACCCAGCCTTTTGAGTTCAGGGAGTGTTGAACGATATTCTGATAACCACTGTAGTTGTCGCTGCGTTTATAACTCATGAACTGGTAGCTCAATGCGCCGTTCGCGTTCTTTAACTGCGACGAAAGACGAAGAATGTTTTCGGTTGCCGATTGGGTTACCAGCGGTAGTCCCCACTCGCGACTAAATTCTACAAAACGGAGTCGTTCGATTGGACGAAATTTTTGCTGGACATAGTCATAATCGACGGCTGATATAAGCTGCAGCTTTTTCGCAGCATTGACGTCGGTAATATTGTTGTATTGCACCCTGGCCGCAATGCCTACATCGTCTCCGCCATCTTTTGGCGAAAATGTATTGACGTCAAAATTGCTCATCGCCAGTTCTGTTTTCAGCAAATTATTTTTATCGATCTGGTAGTCAGTTGCAAAGCTTAAAAGCTGCTGTTTTTTTGGTGTCACCAAAACAGTGACTGGCTCAAAGCTGCCCTGCTTAACGCCGTTAACCGGTCTTACATAACGATACACCTTGCCGTTAGCGCCGTTGAAGTCCGGGACATAATTTCCATTTCCCTGCCCCAAATTGGCAAACGATAAATTAAACCTGGCAGAATCCCGGTTGATAGAGTAACGATAGAAGGAGTCAATCACAGCACCGCCTGCAGTCGTATCATACACCAACTGGTATAAAATCTTGCTTGCAGAGAAGGTATCAAGAATCGCAGTTGGGTACAGTGCCCTGTTGATACTATCGCCAACATTAAAAAGGAATTGTTTCTGCCTTGCATCAAGGGATTGATTGATGGTAGAATTTTTTGCATCGCTGTTATTGAAGGCTGCTATGCGAAACTTCACTTTATTATTGATGTTGAATTCCTGGTTAGCATACACGTTTGCATTCAGGAAATTCCGGTCGGCATATTCGAACTCGATCTGTATACGACTGTCCTTCGTGATCATGCGCCGGGGCATGAAAGTTACTTCTGCAGTATTGTAGTTGATGATATAATCCTGGTCCTCGCCACGTTGCAACATCTCGCCATCTACATAAACCCTTTCGGTATTTGGCAGCACGATAAAGAAAAATTCGTTGTTGGCACCTTTTAGTCGGTACGGCCCTTGGTTGCCTTCCAGGCCTTCGAAAACATTCCTGGTAAATTTTCCTTTTGCAATTGATCCACTGACAAGCGTGGTGGATTGCGTATTGGCAGATAACTGTGTCGTGGTTTGGAAAGAAATGCCCTGCAACCGTTTGTAGAAATTCAGGAAATACATTCCGCTTTGGCGAATGTCAATGTCGCCGAGGTTCAGTTGCCAGTTACGCTTTTTAAATTGAAGAAAGACCTGGTCAAATTCGTTTAGCTGTTGCGTAGTACCATCGGGCTGGATGGGAATGTTGTTATCCGTTAACGCAGCTGATATTTCAATGCTGTCCTTTAGGTAGCCGCTCAACTGGAGCTGGAAATTGGAGTTGAACACAGCATCCTGGTTGTTACCAAACGACAAGGCTCTTCCGAAACTTCCGTTGTACTGCATGTTTCCGAAATCAAAGAGCCCCTTCCCACCAGCCTCGCCTTCCCTCGCAAATTCAAACGGTTTGATGTATAAATTTTTCAAGATGGAATCGTAGTTGAGCCGTTGCACAACAGCGTTGAGCCGGTTCGGGAATACACGGTAAACAACGGTCACACTGTCTATCGACGGTTTGACCTTCCAATAGAGCACAGCGTTTACAAAATCGAGGAGGTAGGCCGCTGAGTCAATATTAGCAACAGAAAAGGTTTTTGGGATAATGCTCAGTGAATCTAAAACCATGCTGTCGGAGGAAACCGGCAAGGTTTTAAGCCGGAGGTTGGAGTTGGCGACAGGGTTTTGCGCCTCACTGTTGAAAGCAATCAATAGAACAAAGCAGAAGAGCAATATGCGGCTTAAAAGCGTCAACAGCGTTTAGGATTTGGATGCAGGATAAAAATGCCACTTTTTAACGTTCAAACATAAGATTAATTGTTAAAGAGACCTGGTATGGCGTTAGAACCGCTCTTTTTCGGTCGGCAATAAAAAAGCAGGACCGAAATCCTGCTTCTCGTTATTATTTTAAAAGGGAATTATTCATTGGCTGACAGACCCGCTACAAGGTAGTCTTTGTGCATACGGGAGATATTCGTTATGGCAATCTCTTTTGGACAAACGGCTTCGCAGGCACCAGTGAAAGTACAGGAGCCAAAACCCTCCGCGTCCATCTGGTGAACCATGCTGATAACACGTTTATAACGCTCAGGCTGACCCTGCGGCAACAATCCGAGGTGAGACACCTTTGAAGCAAGAAACAGCGAAGCAGAAGCGTTCTTGCAGGCTGCGACGCAGGCACCACAGGCAATGCAGGCTGCTGCACCAAAGGCAGCATCAGAATTGTCCTTATTAACCGGAATTGCATTGCCATCAACTGCGTTACCAGTATTGACGGAAATAAAACCACCGGCCTGGATGATGCGGTCGAAAGAGGAACGATCGGTTACAAGGTCTTTAATGATTGGGAAGCCTTTTGCTCTCCACGGCTCAACCACAATTGTATCGCCATCCTTAAAGGCCCGCATGTGCAACTGGCAAGTTGTTGTAGCATGCCATGGACCGTGGGGACGGCCGTTAATATGCATTGAGCACATACCGCAAATACCTTCGCGGCAATCGTGGTCGAAGGCAATGGGATCTTTTCCCTCCATTACCAACCGCTCGTTTAAAATATCAAACATTTCAAGGAAAGACATTTCCGAAGAAATATTATCAACCTGGTAGGTCTCAAATCTTCCCTGTGCTTTATTATTTTCCTGACGCCATACCTTGAGGGTCAGTTTCATTGTGTAATGTTCCATTAAACTGATTTTATAGAACGCGGATAGTTTAGATTTTTAAGATTAACGCAGGCAATCATGATCAATCATCAAAACCATGATCCTCTGCGTTCCGTTTATTTATAAGAACGCTGGCTTGGTTTTACAACATCGTAGTTCAATTCTTCCTTGTGCAGGTTCCATGAGTTTTCACCTGTGTTTTCCCACGCTGCAACGTACATAAACTGGTCATCGTGACGTAATGCCTCGCCTTCTTCGGTCTGGTGCTCTTCCCGGAAGTGACCACCACAGCTTTCTTCTCGGTGTAAAGCATCCATACACATTAATTCCCCCAGTTCAATAAAGTCGGCCACACGGCCTGCCTTGTCTAACTCAGGGTTAAAGTCGTTCATTTTACCTGGTACTTTTACATCGCTCCAGAACTCCTTGCGGATTTGACGAATTTCTTCAATCGCCTGGCGAAGCCCCTGAGCATTACGGGCCATACCGCATTTGTCCCACATCACTTTACCAAGGCGTTTATGAAGACTCTCAACGGATTGTTTGCCATTAATGTTCATCAAACGCTCAGATCTTTCTCTTACTGCTTTCTCTGCTTCTTCAAAAGCAGGGTGCGTGGTAGGAATATTCGGTGTGCGAATTTCATCAGCCAGATAGTTGCCCACCGTGTAAGGAATCACGAAATATCCATCCGCTAATCCCTGCATCAGTGCAGAAGCGCCCAAGCGGTTAGCTCCGTGGTCAGAGAAGTTACACTCACCCAACGCATACAAACCAGGGATAGTCGTCATCAATTCGTAGTCAACCCAAAGGCCACCCATCGTGTAGTGCACTGCGGGATAAATACGCATCGGTACTTCGTAAGGATTTTCGCCGGTGATCTTTTCGTACATGTCAAAGAGGTTACCATACTTCTCCTTCACTACTTCTTTACCTAAGGTTGTGATGGTTGCTGCATCAGCACCTGCCAGGTTGCGTTTGCTCGCCTCAATTCGGCCATATCGCTGGATTGCGTCAGCATAATCGAGGTAAACAGCCTGCTTCGAAGTACCGACACCGTAACCAGCATCGCATCTCTCTTTCGCTGCACGGGAGGCCACGTCGCGAGGTACAAGGTTACCGAAGGCTGGGTATCTTCTTTCGAGGTAATAATCCCTTTCTTCTTCAGGAATATCAAATGGGCGACGTTCGTCGTTCTGCTTTTTCGGCACCCAAATACGTCCGTCATTACGCAACGACTCTGACATCAAGGTTAGCTTAGACTGGTGTTCACCGGTTACCGGGATACAGGTCGGGTGAATTTGTGTAAAACATGGGTTACCGAAGTACGCTCCCTTTTTATGAGCTTTCCAAATGGCTGTTGTATTGGAACCCATCGCATTTGTAGACAAATAGAATACGTTTCCGTATCCACCACTACACAACAACACCGCATGACCAAAATGTCTTTCCAACTCACCTGTCACCAGGTCTTTTGCAATGATGCCGCGGGCCTTTCCATCGATCATCACCAACTCCAGCATTTCATGGCGGGTGTACATCTTCACATTACCCAATGCCACCTGGCGTTCTAGCGCCTGGTAAGCACCAATCAGTAACTGCTGACCAGTTTGACCAGCCGCATAAAACGTACGCTGAACCTGTGTGCCACCAAACGAACGGTTGCTAAGCAAGCCACCATATTCACGGGCAAACGGAACACCCTGCGCCACGCATTGGTCAATGATAGCAGCACTTACTTCTGCCAGGCGATGCACATTGGCTTCACGGGCACGGTAGTCGCCGCCTTTAATTGTATCGTAGAATAAACGGAAAACGGAGTCGCCGTCGTTCTGATAGTTTTTAGCTGCATTGATACCACCTTGCGCAGCAATAGAGTGAGCACGGCGCGGAGAATCGTGAAAGCAAAACGCTTTCACCTTGTAACCAAGTTCGCCGAGCGACGCTGCTGCCGAAGCTCCGGCCAAACCCGTTCCAACAACAATTACTTCCAGCTTTCGTTTGTTGGCTGGGTTCACCAGCTTCACATGCCCTTTGTAATCTTCCCATTTTTTTTCTAATGGGCCTGAAGGAATTTTTGCATCAAGCATAATTCGTAATTCTTATTTTGGGCTAGGAGTTAAAAGAGGAAAGGAGTTGAAACGAAAGTTTGTTATTGTCATTTTTTCTCTTCCTGTTTTCTCTTAGCTATATTTTAATGAACTGAGCAACTTTGCTACTATTAAGCTTCCGTTGCGTCGCACTCTTGTGCGTTCGGTAATTCTATTCAACAATCTTCAACTAACGGCCGGCTGTCAATCCAATACTGTTCAGTTGCTCAGCACCCGGCACTACCCATTGTAAAAACATCGCAATTGGCATTAAGGCAAAGAGTAAACAAACAAGAACAGTAAAGCCGTATCCTAATCCTTTTAACAAGTTCAAATATTTTTTGTTGTGCACACCCATGCTTCTAAATGCACTGTGGAAGCCATGCCATAAGTGAAAGCCCAAAAACAAAACACTTAAAACATAGATGATCACAATTACCGGGCTTTGGAAAACTTCGTACATCCGCAAATACAAATCATGCATCTCCACGCCATTGCCGTAGTTTGCAGGTTGCAGGTCGTGAGTTACACGTGATGACCACCAGAACTTAGAAATATGCAGAACCAAGAACATGAAGATCAGCGTTCCCAAAATCGCCATGCTGCGGCTCATCCAAGTGCTTCCGCGATTGCCCAAAGCAATTTGATACCCTTGTCCGCGGGTCTGCCTGTTTCTGGCTTCTACAACATAACCTTGGATAATGTGAATAATGAAACCAATGAAAAGTACAATTTCTAAAATACGGGTGACAATGGTTGAACCCATAAAGTGAGCTGCTCTGTTAAACATCTCTCCGTTGTCATTTGGGTTAAGCCAATTTAGATCAGCGAAAATGCAGGCGTTTAATCCGACGTGTACCAACAGGAATGTAATCAGGAAGATACCCGTTAACGCCATCACGTATTTTCTACCAACCGCCGATGTAAAGAAGTGGGACCATTTCATAAGCCGAGCAAAAAAATTTTGTGTCGCAAAGGTAAGTGCGGATAATTAAATGTGGATGTATGAGAAAAAGAATTGCTATAGGGAAAGACGGCGTCCCAGTTCGTCATCGATTTTCTTAAAAAGATGGAAAGGTTTGTACACCCGCCAGTTGCCAAGATCCATTAACTCGACATAGTAATTGAGCTTTGCTCTTTTAAAATCATACTGTGTTGCTTCCGGCATATTCAAGCTTACAATCCAGCCGCCTTCGTCGGTCACTTCTTCAAACCACTCCTGGTAATAATCCCTGTCACCACTATGAAAATTGAGCACATTTTCGGTGATTAAAATGAACTTAAAAATGCCCTCTTCCATGAATTTGTCCATCACCTCCCGCTTTAACTCCATGATGTCATTTTCAATGGCATCATTCCACTCTCCTATTAATTCAATCACAACATACTTTTCATCATAATCGGCTAGCAAGACCTTTAAATAAAGTGTGCGACTTCCAAAATCATCCCATTGCGGATGGATGTAGTAATTATAGACGGTGGCAGTGAACTCAAACTCCGAATATTGACGGTTGTAGAACGGCGATCGCTGATCCTCTTCACTCACATAAATGTGACGCCAATTATAATATGGTTCTATATCGTGCATGTGCTACACCCCAATCAGCGAACATGAAAATCGGAAAATGCAGGCAGCAAGCAAGATCATTTTCACATTTGCTAATTTTCAAATTTTTGTATTTACACTTTCAACTGCCTTCTTCACACTGCCATATTTCAATAGCAATTCTTTTGCCTTATCGTAATCATCCAAAGCCAATTTATCCATAATCATTTTCGTGCCACGGTCAACCAGCTTTTCATTGGTAAGTTGCATGTTCACCATCTTGTTGTCTTCTACCCGTCCTAATTGGATCATGGCAGCAGTAGAGATCATGTTAAGGATGAGTTTTTGCGAAGTTCCACTCTTCATGCGGGTGCTTCCTGTCACAAACTCCGGCCCTACTTCTACCGCAATCGGGAAGTCGGCAATTTGAGACAATGGAGAGCCAGGGTTGTTGGTGATACTACCGGTTATGATGCCACGCTTTTTGGCTTCTTCCAAAGCCCCGATGACATAAGGTGTCGTTCCACTGGCGGCAATTCCAATGACCACGTCGTTTTCGTTAATGTTATGGGCCTCCAGATCCTTCCAGCCCTGTGCGATGTCGTCTTCTGCATTTTCTACAGCCTTTGTGATCGCTTCATCGCCGCCTGCAATAATCGCTACTACCAGACCATACGGCACACCATAGGTCGGAGGGCATTCGCTTGCATCAACCACAGCTAATCTTCCACTGGTACCAGCGCCTATATAAAACAAGCGGCCGCCTGATAGCATTTTGTCGCTAACCGCTTCTACGAGTTTTTTAATCTCAGGGATAACTTTCTCAATAGCTAACGGAACGGTTTTGTCCTCGTTGTTAATGTTCGTAATGATGTCTTCTACCGACATTTTTTCAAGGTGCCGGTATTTACTTGGTTGTTCCGTGATCTTTTGAAATGAATTCATTTGTTTCGTTTGTTCGGCTCCTACGGAACCGAGTTTGATTTTGGTGTATTTTCTATCTGCGAGCCGACTTCCTACGGAATAAGCCCAAAGTTTATTTTTCACCGCTGTGCTAGCAAGCACAGGTTTCTTACTCAAGTTTTAAATTTCTTCCTGGTGGTATTTCGAAAGCCCCTGCATCGGGTTTTTCAAAATTTTGCCTAGCTCAAATTCATAGGAAGCACACAAATTCTGAATGACGTCTTTAAACCCATCAGCGACACTTCCCACAAAATTCACCGGGTATTTCCAGACTTCATTGTATTTATTCAGGTGCTGAAAAAAGAAATCATTTAACCCATCCTCAATGATATTTTCAATCATATAATGCCCCCTGTTTTCGGCAAGGAACATTGTAAACGTGGCAAGGTAACGGTTTGGCAACGGCTTCTTGTAAACGTTGTCCAGGATTTCCGTAGGCGTGGTTACAAACTTTGCATCAAAACGTGCACGCAAGTCATCATCAAAGGTGCCGTACATGTAGTATTGAACTACTTTCTTGCCCAAATAGGCGCCGCTCCCTTCATCGCCCAAAACATATCCTATGCCAGGGCTGTTCTTAACAATTGATTTTCCATTGAAATAACAGGAATTGGAACCTGTCCCCAATATGCAGGCGATCCCCTTTTCTCTTCCACAAACGGCCCTTGCTGCAGCCATCAGGTCTGTATTGACAGTGACCCTTGAATCGGGAAAAACTCTAAGGAGTGCTTTTTTAACGCTTTTTGCGTTTTCAGGGTTTGCGCATCCTGTCCCATAAAAAAATACCGCATCAATGGCTACGTTTTTTATTTTGGGGACCAGTTGCTGCTGCACCAGATCGGCAATAGCATCGGTGGTAAGAAAATAAGGACTGAGGCCGGGAGTAAAAACCGTTTTCTTTTTTCCGTTGTTCAACAAACACCACTCTGCTTTTGTTGCTCCGCTATCGGCAATTAATATAACTGACATTCGTTAGTGCTTAAAGTCTTGTTGTAATACAAGGGCGGAAAGTCGGTTTTTTCCAAATACCCTATTTTGCAAAACATTTTTACAAAGTAAAGGCAACGATGAGGAATAACAAATTGCAGGTGTGGCTTCCGCTGATTTTAGCGGTTGTGATGATCTCCGGAATGTTCTTTGGATTTAAGCTTCACCAACAGACAGGCTCGCAAAGTTTTTTTAGACGCGATAAAACCACGACCCTGCAGGAAACGATGGACTTGATTAAAAGTCGCTATGTTGATTCAGTACAATTGGATTCGCTTCGCGATGATGCGATTAACGCTGTAATGGAACACCTTGATCCGCACTCGGTATATATTCCAGCTACCAATGTGTCAGAAGCAAACGAAGAATTGCAAGGTGGTTTCGAGGGGATCGGTGTAGAGTTCAACTTGTTCAATGATACAGTTAATATCATCTACGTCATTCCAGAAGGCCCGAGCTCGAAAGCAGGATTACAAATCGGCGATAAAATCGTTGCGGTGAATGATTCGTCTATTGTTAGTAAAACAATGCCTATTCAAAGTATTCGCCGTATGATCCGCGGCAGGTCCGGTACCGATGTAAAATTGACCCTGATCAGGAACGGCGCAAAGCAGACAGTGTCAGTCACAAGAGGCCGCATTCCTTTGTATGCAGTTGACGCCACCTACATGGTTGATGCTACGACAGGCTATATTAAATTGAACAAGTTTTCCGAGACAGCCTATAAAGAGTTCATGCAGAGCATGGAAAAACTGAAAGCCTCCGGAATGCAGAAATTGATTTTTGACCTGCGTGGCAATGGCGGCGGATACGTAACGCAGGCTGTAAATATTGCTGATGAATTCCTTGATGGCGACAAGTTGATTGTTTACACGCAAGGCACGAACATCGACCGGAAAGATTACAGAGCAAGCAAAGAAGGTGTGTTTGAAAAAGGTAAGCTTGTTGTTTTAGTGGATGAATTATCCGCTAGTGCCAGCGAGATTTTAGCCGGTGCGCTGCAGGATTGGGACCGGGCCACTATTGTCGGCCGACGAACCTTCGGAAAAGGTCTTGTTCAAGAGCAATATTCGCTAAGTGATGGATCTGCCATTCGGTTGACCGTCGCCCGCTACTTCACCAATTCCGGCAGAAGCATCCAACGTCGTTACGACAAAGGCAAAAAAATTTACATGGAAGAATTGCGGGAACGATATGAAAATGGAGAGATGATCAACCCTGATTCAATGCACGTTTCTACAGAGAAAAAATTTAAGACAAATGGGGGAAGGACAGTTTATGGTGGTGGCGGAATTACACCTGATGTTTATGTCCCTATCGATACCAGTTCTTTTACGCATAATGTAACGAGACTTTACCTCGATGGACGATTTAATGCGTTTGTATACCAATATTACATGTCCCGCTTTCCACAATTTCAGCAATACAAGACGCCTGCAGAATTTGCCACCAAATACCAGAACACGGAGGATGCCTGGAACGAATTGGTAACATATGCAACCAGGGATAGCATTTACCTCAGCAAAGTGCCGGCAGTAGATCGCAAGAATATTGAGCAACGCATTAAAGCTTATTTGGCTCGCCTGAAATGGCGTTCACAAGGATTTTACGAAGTATACAACACCTTCGACCCGATTTTTAAAAAAGGTATAGAGGCGGCGCAGAAGTAGATCGTCTTCACCATCGTTTAGATGTATGTGACTAGCGAATGATAAAACAATTGTCAGTATAAAAAAAGAGTCGTTCAATGGTGAACGACTCTTTTACTTTTTAATAAATCTTTTTTAATCCAGGTTCGGCAGATCATGAATCAGTATCTTTTCCTTCGTTCGCTTTGTTCCTTGCATGATCAATGTCGTCGTCTGATAAGGGATCGACGTTTCCCAAGTTATCATCCATTACATTTTGTGCTTCTTCTGTATAATTACCAGCTTTGTTTGGGTGTCTGTTTGCACGCTGGTCTGTTGTTAAATCCTCCGTCCTTGTTTTATCGGTTCTGTGTCCCATAGCTTAAATTTTATTCGTCATCTAATGAAGTTGCCACACGATTTTCTGCCGCGGAATCACCATCTGGAGAAGGCGTCATACCACTCCCGGTGAATTCACTTGCATCATCCGATTCCATTTGACGGGCAAGGCTCGTTGATTGTTCATCACCTCGTTCACTTCCCCTTTCCGTCATATCGTAATTTTCTTTTTTATCGTCCATCGTTAAATACTTTGTCTTTCATACAAATCGTTTTCCCAACTGATCCGGCGCTGCTCGGCTCTTGTATTGTACTTGGCCGGGTCTCCGCCCAATCTTCTCTCCCGATAACCGGACTGTCCGTCCATAGAAGTGTTCTGTCTGCGGTTATCACTTTCTCTCCGATCCCTTGTGGCAGGTCTGCCGTTGAACTGTTGCATAAAAATGATTTGTTGGTTAAATATTTTAAATAATGTCAGGAATATCTTCTCCCAGCCTTGCTGTTTCTCCTTCATCCAGGTCATCGTTTGGACTTTGTGCCGTTAGTTCGGCATCATCTTCCATATCCTTTTCCGCCTCATTATGAGCCGATTCATTTAATGCTCTTTGTTCATCGCTGATTTCTTGGCGGAGTGGGTGTTCATGTCGACCTTGCTGTTGATCTTGCTCCTGTTTGTTGTTTCTTGGTTCCATACTTTCAATTGTTCCGAAATACTGTGCCGTTTTTGGCAAAAAGAAAAGCTACCTAAAAGGTAGCCTTAAAAAATTATATAACTGAATATTATTAAGCGTCCTGGGCCTTTAAAAATTGTGTTTTCGGCGAATACTTTCTACTAATTCCACCACATCTTCCATCTGCCGGCCAGTAAGTGGAATACTCATCAATTTGCTTCGACGAGTCGTGTGTGCTTCATGTAATTTTTTCTCTTTTTCTTTCGTTGAATTTTCGCCCAGAGCTCGAATGGCTGCCAGCTTTTCGAAGAACTCGTTTTCCGAAACAATAGCTTGCTCAGCAGCCTGCGTTGACAGTTTAAGCTTTGATACAAGTGCCGATTTTATTTCATCGTTAACCTTTGATTGTTTGTTGCCGTTTTCTGTTTTTTGTGCAAAAACAGCCTGTACAGATAATAGGAAAAATGCGAGCACAAAAATTTTTCTCATAACCAATTTTGTAAGCTTAAATATAGGCGATTTTAATTTGGCGAGGCTACCCGGCAGAAAGCGGGATCATCTTCACGATCTGTTCAAGATAATGCTGGTCTTCTTCATCGTAAGTCGCAAGGTCTGCGCTATCGACATCCAGTACGCCAGCTACTTCCCCTTGGTTGAATAAGGGCACTACAATTTCAGACCTTGACAAGCTGCTGCAGGCAATGTGGCCGGGGAATTTTTCAACATCGGGCACGATGAGTGTTTCTGCTTTGGCCCAGCTGGCGCCGCAAACGCCTCTTCCTTTTTTGATTCGTGTACAAGCTACCGGGCCTTGAAAAGGTCCCAGCACCAGCTCGTCGCGTTTTACCAAATAAAACCCCACCCAAAGCCAACCAAACTGTTCTTTCAATGCTGCTGCTACATTAGCCAAGTTTGCCACGAGGTCGTTTTCGCCTTCCAGTAACCCTTTAATTTGAGGGATCAGTGCTTCGTATTGCTCTTTCTTTGTTCCTGTTATGATGTTTAAGTCTTCTGCCATAAATAAAAACCCCGCGTTGGCGGGGTTCAAAAATAAGTAAGGATATGACTTAGTTGTTGTCTCTCCGTTGTTGCATATTCTTTCTTGCCTCTTCGAAAAAGCTGACAACTGATTTTACTTCCTCATCTTTTAAAGGAATTGCTTTCAGTTTCTTACTCATATCTTCATCTAGAGCTGCATTCTTTTTTGTTTTGTCTTCTTCACTTAAGCTCTGATCCATTCTTATGTCACGGCGCTGGCGCTGTGTTTCCATGTAGATGTCCAGCACCTTGTCGGCCTGCTCATCGGTAATCTTTGTTTTTTCGACCAGTTGCGGCTTGAAGCGTTCCTTCATGCGTTGTCTCATAGTAGCCGGGTCGCCACCGGGGCCGCCCTGCGCAGATGCAGTGATAATGGCCAGGAAAAAGGTAGCCAGGAAGAGTAGTTTTTTCATGCTTGTTTGATTTGAAGGCCAATGTAAGTCGCCAAACGGTTAAGTAAGGTTAAAACTCGCCGATTTTATTCGATTTCGAAAAGCAGGAACTGGGTTTGTTGCTGGTCAGAGAAATTATCGTCGGCTACAAAGATGAGACTTTGCTTTCCGTTCGGTAACCGCGGACCAAAAGTGGCACCTTCAATGTTGTCGACCAATATACCAAGCCTGTCCATGTTCAGTAGCAGTTTTTTGGTTAAGGGCTTTACGGAAGGGTTTTTGTGCAGGGCAGCAATATTCGACACATCGTCTGCTCCATTTAAATCAACCAGGTAAATTCTGATATTGTTCCCCAGCCTGCCAGTAGAAAAAGAACGCTCAGTAACCAGCAATTGATGATCATTAATAGTTAAGACATCCGTGATGCCATTCACAACAAATAAGCCTTGTGAAATGGGTTCCTGCACAACCGGGTCAATTTGATAGGCGAATTGTGCCGCAGGTTTTCGAGTCCACATATCGTATTGAAGAATGCGCACCCAGCCTGTCGAGTCGAAAAGGCCGGCACGAGGGCCATCGTCATACAGCGGCTCTTCTACACCCACAAATAGTTTATTCCCATTAAGAGAAAAGCTGAGTCCTTCAAAAACGCCGTTGTTTCGCGGTCCCTGTGGAAAGGTTTGCATGCGTAGCTTGTCGGGAATTGGAAGCGAATCAATCCATCTCCCTTCCTTATTTGAAAGGAAAACTGTCGGATGAACGATTACGGTGCAGTCTTTCCGCACCACTCGTTCTCCCTCACTACACCAGGCGATAAATTTTTCATTCGGATCCAGCCGGATGCCTTCCGGATCAGGAATGCCAACAGGTCGCAGTTTGCGGCTTGGATATGGCTGATCGGCCTTGTCCAAAAGATAGTGTACCGAGCGAAACCTAACATCTTTGATCCCACTCTCGGAAACGGATATTTTCACCTTGTAAAAGCGAACCGGGTTTATGTCAGAACGATCATCACTTATCAGGTAATAGGCCTTTTCTTTTGCAGAATAATCAATTCCTGAGAGCCCGCCGATAGTCGTTCCTTTAAACTGCATCTTATGGGGAAGAGAATACTGCCCCACAAAACGGATTGCCTTTAGGTTAGACAAGTTTGTTTGTCGAGATGCGGTACAACCAACGAGTAAAGAAATAATTGATAATCCAATCAGCAGAACCCTCATACTGGTGAAGGTAAATTGCGGTATCTTTCTCGCCATAGAAAAGATTTTGTGACGCCGCGAATAAGTATGCTTTTTCTGATAAAAGAAAAAACAGCATACAGCTCCGGCTAACCTCCTCCGCATGAAGAAGATTGTTGCTTATTTGCGTGATTACATTACCACTCTGAACAAAAAAGTTTTCCTGTTTGCAAGCCTTTTTACGGCACTTGCTGTTTACATTAATTACACGTATAACCTCAACCGAAAGATCTACCGTCTCAATGAGATTGGAGAATTTTGGGGATGGTACGGGGTGTTTTTATTCGCCTTGGGCTTTGGTTATCTGCTACAGGTTATATTCTTAAGAACAAACCCGTTTCGCCATAAAAAATTTGTTGGCTTATTGCTGCTTGCTCCAGCTATTTTTTCTTGGAAAATGGTGGCAGATATAGAATTTGATATCTCCAGAGATTTTTTTCAAAATGACTACTGGAATGATGTGCTTTATTGGCCGGTTAAGGTAGCTGTTATCACTGCAATGCTTCTCGTCGTGCACCGAGTTTTTGATAAGGATGAACCTTTTTATGGTGTTACACCCAGTGGCTTTAAGGCCAGACCATACTTACTGATGTTGCTGATCATGGTGCCTTTAATTGCAGCAGCTTCTACGCAAAAGGATTTTCTGGATATGTATCCACGCTACCAACGAGTTGAATACCTGCTTCAACCTGACCGTGGCTGGCATAAGCTGCTGTATGAACTAGCTTATGGCACTGACTTTTTTTCCATCGAACTATTCTTCCGCGGATTCCTTGTGCTAGCGTTTGCGAGGTATGTAGGAAAAGAAGCAATCCTGCCAATGGCCATATTCTATTGTACGATTCACTTTGGTAAACCAATGGTTGAATGCATCTCATCTTATTTCGGCGGGATGATCCTTGGTGTAGTTACTTACCATACACGGACTATCCTGGGAGGATTTTTAGTCCATGTCGGTATTGCCTGGCTGATGGAGTTGGGCGGATATTTCGGAAGTATCTGGATTGAATAAAAAACTGCAAGCTTATAAGCCGGATTCTGTGCTTCGCGTAGCTTCAGCATAACACAAAAGCCTGCGAACCGCTATCATTTATCTGGGATGGCCATTGCTGGCTACCTCTATCTGCCTACCCACCCAGCTCAGGCGAGCAGCCCTTAGACACTGGTATATTTGGCATTTCAGCACGCAAGGTTTACCCAACTAGTTTGTTACCAAAAAAGCCCGTAGTCTCTTACACTACGTTTTCACCCTTTCCGTAAACGGTGGTTATTTTCTGTGGCACTTTCTCGTTCCCGTAAGGGAAGCCGGCTATTAACCGGTGCGTTGCTCTGTGCTGTCCGGACTTTCCTTCCCGCTTGTACGAGACGATAGCACGGCTTGCAGTGGCGCAAAGGTATAACAGAAGGAAGAAAAACTGTGTTGCCAAAATCGTAATGCTGTGAGAATTGGAGGTCTGAGTTACAAATTAACACCTGATGCCCAAGTGTGCCACCCATAGGGACAGCAGAAGATTTAGTCTGAATAATATAGAATGTGATTGCTGGACACGAAATTTGCAAAACATCATGGAACCGATACAAATTCGCAAAGCAACTAAAGAAGACTTGGGAACATTGCTCCGTTTTGAACAAGGTGTAATCGAAGCTGAACGCCCCTTCGATCCGACCTTAAAAAAAGAGAAGACTCATTATTATGATCTGATTAACATGATCGAGGCTGCACACATTGAGTTAGTTGTGGCTGAATCAGGCAAGCAAATAATTGGTAGTGGCTATGCCAGAATCGAAGCGTCGAAGCCCTACTTACAGCATCAGCAGCATGCGTATCTCGGTTTTATGTATGTTGAACCTGAATTCAGAGGCCAACGGGTGAACAAAGCCATTATTTCTGCTCTGGAAAAATGGGCAGTAGCGCAGGGTGCCGCAGAACTTAGGCTGGAAGTATATGAGCAAAACCTGCCAGCTATTAATGCCTACACCAAAGTTGGGTTTTCTAAACACATGATTGAAATGCGCAAAAGCCTTTCCTGAATTCTACTACTTAACTTCTAAAGAAAATCTCCGTTGCTCCATATCCAAACGACGGATGATACTGGTTCACGAACGACTTCACCTCTCTTCTGCCCCGCAATAGTTCATGAATCTCATCCCGAAGCTTACCGCTCCCTATTCCGTGAATGATGATCAACTGTGGCTGACGGTGTGCAATGGCTAACTCATACCACTTTTCAAACTCCCGGAGTTGGATATTGAGAATTTCTCCGTTCGTCAGATGCTTCCAGCTGTCGGTCAATTTTTCGATATGCAGGTCTACAACGGTGCGTGCCGGTTGTATGTGCTGCCGGATGTCTTTTAAACTGTAAACTTTGGTGCCTTTCGTCACTGGCGTCTCAACAATATCTTCGTAAGGTTTGGGAGGATAACTGTCAAAAAGTTTATACGTGAAGGTGGCTTCACCTTTTTCTTTCAATAACTCAATCCTGTCAAACAACTGTTTTGGCTTCAGCTTCACTGAAGCTTCGTAATAATCCGCCTTGTTCTTATCAGGCTTCATGAGCGAAAACTCAAAAGCAAAAAGCGGGCTGTCGTTCATATCTTCAAAGTCAACATCGTGAAGATAAAAATCACTAAATGGTGTGACCTCCGCCCGTAAATCAAACGCAGGCTTGCCGAAAAACTGCAGGGAATAAAAAAAGTTATACGGTAATTCCGTACGATTAATAAGGTGCACCTTTAATACCGTAACCACATCGTCCCCGAACTCATCGGTCTGGAATTTGGGCAGAAATGACAACCATACACCATCAGCAACTCGTTTCTCGAGCGCCTTAGGCGCTATTTTCTCTTTTTTTAATTCGTCGACGTATTTCTTTTTTGGCTCTGCAGGAAACAGCTTTTTTTCTGTGAACCTTTTAAAGTAAGGAAAATCTATCTGGTCCATGTACGCCGGGAACTTTACGCCACGTACTTGTATCATTACCATCTTCTCGTTGATAATGTCAATCACCTCTCCTTCTTCGTTAGAATGCAACACAATGATCTTGTCTCCGATCTCGTACTTCATCCCGCAAAAATAACACGAAGCGAGATGCCGAAATTGTTAAGCTGTCTTTGCCTCGATCAGCTTACTATTCTTGTACCCATAGAGGAAATAAACAACCAGACCGATGCCAAACCAGATGAAAAAATATTTCCAGTTCGCTCCTGACATACCCGTCAACAAGTAGAGGCAGGATGTAAGGCCGAGCAGCGGAATAAGTGACAAATTTTTCAGAAAAGAAGCAACTGCCAGCGACAAACATATCAGCCAAAAAATAACAGTAGCAATTTTAACTGCAGCGGTTTGGAATAAATAGTCGCCTGAATTCGCGGCGTTACTGTAATCAGTAAAGTCACCATTCAAAAGCTCGCCAAAATAATTTTTACTGTAAGCGAATATCAAAGCAATCGCACCAAAAACAATTAGGGGATAAAGGAGCTTGCTATTGATGTATGGCAGGTGAAATTTACCAGGCGTTTTAGTGCGGCGTGGTATGAGAAGAACGCCGCCGCATACCAAGACGAATGCGAACAAAGTGCCGATTGAAGTAAAATCAAGTACAAACGTTTTATCCGTAAACAGAATTGGCACACCGACGAGCAGACCAGTTATGATGGTCGAAAAAGAGGGTGTCTTGTATTTCGGATGAATTTGCTGAAAACGTTTTGGAAGCAAACCGTCCCGACTCATGCTCATCCAGATTCTGGGTTGTCCCATCTGGAAAACCAACAGGACGCTGGTCATGGCGATGACAGCACAAATAGCCACTAAGAACTGCATCCAACCAATGTTCAGGTTTCCGCTTTCAAAAATGAAGGCAAGCGGATCGCCAACGTTCACAAACTTGCTGTAGGCAACAGCCCCAGTCAACACCAATGCCAACAGAATGTAAATAATTGTGCAAATTACCAACGACCATATCATGCCTCGTGGCAGGTCACGCTGAGGATTTTTACTTTCTTCCGCCAAAACACTGACGGCATCAAAACCTATGTAAGCAAAGAAAACCCCGCTTACGGCGGCCATTACACCACCAAAGCCTTCAGGCATAAAAGAACGTTCACCGGCATTGTTGGCTGGTGTCCAGTTGCCAGTCAATCCGTTCGAAAAAATCAGCGCACCACCAACCAGAATAACCAAAATCACAACAGCCATTTTCAGTACCACCATCACGTTACTGAAATTGCGGCTTTCCTTCACGCCGCGGTAAACCAGGTAAGTGATGAATACATTAATTAATAAAGCAGGCAAATCGAGAATCATTCGCAAGCCGCCTATAACGGGTGCCGACTGCCACGCAGTAAGTAATTCTCCAGTGGCTGTTCCACCTTCGTTGGCAATTCTTGCTTCGTGGTAGCTGGTAGTAAGATATGAGGGAAGATGAATGTTGATTTTGCTCAGGAACGAAGTGAAATAATCGCTCCAGGAAAAAGCTACATAGATATTGCCAATGGAATATTCCATCAGCAACGCCCAACCAATGATCCATGCGAATAATTCTCCGAAAGATGCATAGGCATAGGTATAAGCGCTACCTGCTACCGGAATACGGCTGGCAAATTCAGCGTAACAGAATGCAGTAAAACCGCAGGCAATCCCACATATGATAAATAAGATCACAACACCTGGACCACCTGAGTAGACAGCGCCGCCCAAGCTGCTGAAACTACCAGCGCCAATGATTGCCGCAATTCCAAAGAAGGTCAGGTCACGCACCGTTAGCACCCGGCTAAGGCCGTGATGGTGGGCCTCCCCGTCCTGTTTGTCGTGCATGATTTCAGTTATCGGCTTTCTTCTGAAAAGTGGATGTCCCATTCGCAGTCTTTTGTTTGTCGTTAGTAGTTAACCTGATTAAAATCATTCTCCCTTCTTACAGTCGTCACCAAAAACAGGGTGGGTAAAAATAAACTTTGTGCAACAAAATCGAAATGAAAATGCAAACGATACTCAATCAACCAATCAGCACAAACTATTCAGAGGTTCAATCACAAGCTTCTTTATGGATGCGATTCATGAATTATTGCAAAGGCCAGGAAGAAAACCGCCTGATGTGGGTTGGAATTGCTCTTGCTGCACATGGTTGTGTTCTGACGCCAGTCACAGTGATGGTTACATTTTTGGCCGGACCGAATTTCTTTTTGTTTATGACGGCGATGGTTGCAATGGGCGTTGCATTGGTCACTAACCTTGCCGCAATGCCAACTAAAATAACTATTCCAGCATTTGTATTAAGCATCCTCATAGATGTCGCAATAATTCTTTCATGTGTTGTAGCACTGTTTTCTTAAACCGTCCAACGTGTAAATTCCCTACTACGACTGCTTGGTAACTAAGCAATAAAACTCCCGGTGAAAAATGACCGGGAGTTTTCTTTTTTAAAACGAACGAAAAAAAATTTCGCATCTTTTAAAAAAGTATTTGGGTGGTTTATTCTCTGCCTTTATTTTTGCACTCCTTTCGGATTGAGCTATGGTGTAACGGTAGCACTACAGATTTTGGTTCTGTCTGTCTAGGTTCGAATCCTAGTAGCTCAACAAAAGCCTTGCAGAAATGCAGGGCTTTTTCTTTTTAAATATTTTTTACACTGACCAACGTTCTGATAAAGCAATCTTCAAAAGAACAGTTTAAGTTTTTCTGCTACAACTTCGCTATCAATTTACAGCACATGAGCCTCGAGGCTGTGAAGTCTTCTTCCCACCCCGCAACTTCTGTTATATTAATACTGATGATTGCCGATATGTTTTAATACGGCGATATATCCTTCTAATTTATTTTGGTTCTTTTCCACTTTTTGATCCTGTTTTGTTTGCTTGGGAGGTTGCGCAACCTTCTTTGGCATATAAATTATGCAATGAAAAACACAAGATGAATCTTATGGCACGAACCACGGTTTTAGACGACAAACTTCATTGGTACAAGGACGCTGTTATTTACGAACTTCATATCAAGGCTTTTTACGATAGCAACGGCGATGGGATTGGTGATTTTGACGGATTGCTTCAGAAGCTGGATTATTTGCAGGAACTTGGCGTAACTGCCATTTGGGTCCTCCCATTCTACCCCTCTCCGCTTAAAGATGACGGCTACGATATAGCCGACTACTACTCCATCAACCCACGGTACGGTAATATCGAGCAGTTTAAATTATTCCTGCAGGAGGCCCATAAAAGAAACCTGAAAGTAATTACCGAATTAGTGGTGAACCATACATCCGATCAGCACCCCTGGTTCCAACGGGCACGCCGTTCACCAAAGGGGTCGCCGGAGCGGGAATATTATGTGTGGAGCGATGACCCGACAAAGTATAAAGATGTTCGGATCATTTTTACGGATTACGAAGCCTCCAACTGGACCTGGGACCCGGTTGCCGAACAGTATTACTGGCACCGGTTCTTTCATCATCAACCAGACCTCAATTTTGATAATCCCGTGGTACAGGAAGAAATCATTAAAGTTTTGGATTACTGGTGCGCCATGGGTGTAGATGGTTTTCGGCTGGACGCTATTCCCTACCTGTTTGAGCGGGAAGGCACGAATGGCGAAAATCTGCCTGAAACTCACGCTTTCTTAAAGAAATTAAGGGCATATATCGATAAACATTATCCTGGAGTTTGTTTTTTGGCGGAAGCAAACATGTGGCCGGAGGACTCTGCGTCTTATTTCGGCGATGGCGATGAATGCCATATGAACTACCATTTTCCGGTAATGCCACGGATGTTTATGGCGTTACAGCGTGAAGACCGTTACCCAATTACAGACATTTTTGCCCAGACCCCACCTATTCCGGATAATTGCCAATGGGCGATTTTTTTGCGGAACCATGATGAATTGACACTTGAAATGGTCACCGACGAGGAAAGGGATTACATGTACAAAGTGTACGCGAAAGACCCAAAGGCAAAGATCAACTTAGGTATACGCCACCGGCTGGCCCCGTTGATGGAAAACGACCGCCGCAGGATTGAATTGATGAACTCACTCCTCTTTTCCTTGCCTGGGACGCCAGTTATTTACTACGGTGATGAGATTGGAATGGGTGATAATTTTTATTTAGGTGACCGCGACGGTGTCCGTACACCGATGCAGTGGTCGCCGGACCGGAATGCCGGTTTTTCAAATACCAACCCGCAGCGACTTTACCTCCCTGTCATCCTCGACCCGCAATACCATTACGAATCCGTGAACGTAGAAACGCAGCGGGCAAACACCTCGTCGCTCTTTTGGTTTATGAAACGCATCATCAGCATGCGCAAAAAGTTTAAGTCGTTCAGTCGTGGCGAGATGAAGTTCCTGGCAGTGGACAATCCAAAGATTCTTGCATTTACCCGCACCTACGAAGATGAGACTCTATTGATTGTTGCCAACCTGTCCAAATATGCTCAACCTGCTGAGATCGAGCTAAAAGAGTTTAAAGGATACATTCCAGTTGAAACATTCAGCAGGAATAAATTTCCTGCTATCAGCGAAACCTCGCCCTACTTCCTAACCATGGCGCCTCATACATATCATTGGTTTGTGCTGGAAAAGCAGCGCACTGAAGAGAAAAAGGAAACAAGACTGCCGCGGCTATCTGTCAACGATTGGGACGAATTATTTAAAGGAGATTCTGCCGAGGTGTTGCAAACTTTTGTGCTGCCCGACTATATCAGGCGTATGGATTGGTTTACCGGTAAGAATAAATCAATTTACAGCACTGCAATCGTCGCTCACACAGCGATTCCTCTTCCTGGTGGCGACGCCGAGATATTACTTGTGGAAGTAAACTTTGAGAGCGGTTTACCCGAATACTACCAGTTGCCTCTTATCTATCTGAATAACGAATTAGGACGTGAGATCAGCGGAAGACATCCATCGGCCGTACTTGCTGAACTAAAAATTGGCGAAGAAGTCGGGTTTCTTGGCGATGCCGTTTATATCGACAGTTTCCAGCAAGAACTACTGTCATTCATGGCTAAAGGAAAACGCTTCATGGCCAGTGGCGAAGTGACCTTCTCGGCCGAGGCGTCCGTTGAGACCTATCTGCGTCTTCAGGACAAACTGGATTCCCGGGTTCAGGCCACAAGTGAAATGCATACGGCCGTCATCTTTAACAACCAATATTTTTTGAAGATTTACAGGCGAGTAGACCGTGGTTTGCACCCCGACGTGGAACTAACGAATTATTTGTCTGTAGCGGCACCGGGTCTTACTACGCATTACGCAGGGAACATCAAATGGCAATTGCAGAACGGCACGTTCTACCTCGCGATGTTAGAAAAACTACAGGAAAACCACGGCAACGGGCACCAGTATATGCTTGAACGGGTGTCAAATTATATAGAACGGATTTTGGCCCGGAACCGATCGGCTCTTGCTGGCTATCCAAAACTCGGAACATTCACTAAGCCGGTCTCGTTTGACGAACTTGATGAAGAGATGAAAGAGTTCATCGGTGGGAACGCCTCAGAAATAGCCCGGAATATCGGGCACCGCCTTGGGCAGGTTCATAAGGCATTGGCAAAAAGCCTTGATAAAGACCTGGTGCCGGAAGATTTTTCTTTGCATTACCAGCGTTCGCTTTTTTCCTCCATGACCTCTCTTGTGCGGGAAATGAGTGAACTTGTTGAAAAGAAGAAAGACACACTCCCTCAGTCTATCGCGAAGGAGGCCGAAACCCTGGCTGACAGAAGGGAGACGTTGCTCCAATTTTTACGGAGAATATATACCAAGAAGTTCGACATCATGAAGATCCGGACGCATGGTAATCTTGGCTTGTCGCATATCCTGCTGACGGGCAGGGACATTATGATCCATGATTTTGGTGGTAACCCGCTAAAGCCATACAGCGAAAGAAGGTTAAAGCGGTCGCCGCTCCGCGATGTGGCGGCCATGATCCGCTCATTCTATTACGTAGCCTACGAAGGATTTTTATCCTCGCCGCAGCTTTCATCTGAGGAACAGGCAAACCTTTTGTCCTTTGCCGACTTTTGGGCGCACTACATGAGCAATTTCTTTATGAAAGCCTACTTAGACGAGACACAGGACATCCCCATCGTTCCGAAAGAGGAGGACGATTTTGCTGTTATACTAGACAGCCTTCTAATGGAAAACGCAATTCATTGGTTTAACTACGAAGTGGCGCACCGGCCGGAAAGAGCGGTGATTCCATTGCGGATTGTACAGGAGATTTTAAAAACTAACCAGATGGCAGCTGTTTAAGGTAAGGCCCCCGTGAAGCGTGATTTCGTCTAAATATGTTTCACGGTTGTCTGCTTACTGCGGAAAATGGTATGTTCGATTTTCCTGGCAAATTTCCGAGCTAGAAGATGAATAGATAAAAAATAGCAGTAATAGAAACAAAAAAAGCGGCAAAAGCCGCTTTTTTTAAATTGCATCTTCAAATTCTTCTTTGTGCTTGCCGAAGCGATCCTTCACTTTGCTTAGCGCATCATCTGCTTTGTCCTTCAAGTCGTCAAAGGTTTCATTGAACTTTTCTTCATCATACAAGTAATAAACAACGCCGGCAACTGCAGCGCAAACTAAAGCACCTAATAATATCTTTTTCATGTTTCAGGTTTTAGTGGTGAAAAATTTTGCGATACTTCTATTAAGGTAGTCTATTTCTCTTAAAATCCTGTGCCACGGAACAGGTGTGGCCAATCGGTGAGTACTCGTACAAAATAAAAATACCTTTTTTAGTCGATTAAGCGTTCAAGCGATCTCCTATAGTCATACTGAAGGTCCTCGTGCATGGCATCGATGGCAGCACTGATTTTTTTTGTCTGGGAGGCATACAGGCTGGCCAACGCCGCTGTTTTTTGCCAGGATGCCTTCAAGCCTTTGAACGCAGTGCAGAAATGCAGCAGCACTTCCACTTCCACAGTTTTGTCGCCTGCATAACGGATATACTTATTGGCTACCCGAAGAACTTTCCGAATTCCCTTTTTGGCAAAATAATACGTGTCTGTATTTAACGAGGCAAATCCCTGATCGATTTCTTCGTTAACGCTTTTGATATAAGCCGGCAGATCGTCTGCTTCAAAAAGGAGGAAGGTCAGGAGTTCCTTGTTTTCTTTTTTGTATCGCGAAAGCCGGAGGCAGATGTTTAATAACTCCTTCGCGTCCATTTGCTTTAATGCTACCTTTATTTCCTGCGCCGATGCCGCTTTCATTGAGTTAAAAAGTTCTTTTGGGAAAGTGGCAAAATAACTTCGAACGAAGCGCCTTCGCCAGGTTTGCTTTGTGCAGTTATCGTACCGTGGTGGTTATCGACAATCTTCTTGCAGATCGCCAGGCCAATCCCGGTGCCGTCGTAAGTCTTTGCAGGGTGTAAACGCTGGAAAATCTCAAATATCTTGTCAGCGTAGGCTTCATTGAACCCAATCCCGTTATCGGCGACCACGATCCGGACAAATTGTTCACGGCTCCAATTATAGCTTAAGCCCCCAGCCGTCCGGTATTTTTCATCGATCCACGCATACTTTTCGGTCAACTGCTCCGAGGATAAAAGACGGGCAGAGATATTGATTTGTGGTACCTCACCCGGTCTTTTAAATTTTAGCGCATTACTTAAAATGTTCTGGAACAGCTGTCCCATTTGGAATGGAATGGCTTCAATAGTAGGCAAATCATCCGTCACAATTACAGCACTGGTTTGACTGATGATTACCTCCATGTCGGACAATACCTGCCCTACAATCATATTTAAATCTATTTTCTGATAGTCTGATTTTGATGCTGTTAGACTGGAGAACTGCAAAATATCATCAATTAGTCGCTGCATTCTTCCCGATGACTGAACGATCTTCTCCATGTACATTTTGCCGTCATTCGAGAGCTGGTTTGCCGTCTCTTTTTCCAAAAGGGAAGCAAACGTCATGATCTTTCGCAGGGGTTCTTGCAAGTCATGTGAAGCCACGTAAGCAAACTTTTGCAGTTCAGCATTCATGTTCTCCAATTCGTTTGTCCGCTCGATCAACTGTTGTTCGCCCTTCTGCTGCTCGGTAACATCTTGCGCCGTCCCGATCATTTTAATTACTTCACCGTCAGGGTCGGTGACCACCTCTCCGCGAGCCTGCAGGATTTTTTCCACTCCTGCCGGAGTATTGATGCGGTGCGTAAAGTTTGGAAAATGTCTGGTGGTGAAAGCCTGCTGAATAGCTTCGTTTACAAAACCCTTATCGTCTTCATGAAGGTATTGCAGGTAAGCATCATAGTCGAGGGCGGTCCCTGGCTCCAGTCCAAAAATTTTGTATAGCTCATGGCTCCATGAGATTTTGTTTTTGGCAACATCCCATTCCCAATGGCCAATCCTGGCAATCTCCTGCGCAATGTTCAGCTGTGTGTTGGCTGTTTTCAATTCTTCCTCTACCCTGCGCCTTTCGCTAATTTCTTTTTCCATTTCGGCATGGGTCCGCAGTTTCGCGGCTTCCGGCATAATGCGGATCAGGTGAAAAACCGTGACCCAACTAATCACACCTGTTATAAAACGCACCAGTGCGTTTAATCGGTAAGCTGGGAACCAAAAAGTAACAGCATCAAGCAAGTGCGTTGAACCGCAGGCGAGGATGAATGCAGCGAAAAGAAAATAGGCACGGGTAAATTTCGCATCTAGTCGGTTGCTGATATAGCGCAGAATAGTCAGGGGAATAGCAAAATATGCAGACCAAATCAGCAGATCGCTAATAATATAAAACCAGCCATGAAACTCCGTCCATCTGCCACAGTGCCAACGGGGCGGCCAGTCGGAAGTATCGAGTAGCTTTTGAAAGAATTCAAGAATTTGCTGCATACAATGGTGGCTAATTTAAATGATTGTCTTTCATTTGCCAACCATGGCAGCATCCGATTAATGGAAGGTGCTGTTTGCCTTCAGTTTTTCAACGCATTCTTTTAAACTGACCTGCCAGGGCCGGATGTTTAAACCAAAGGTTGACATAATCTTTTGCTTATCCATGGCAGAATAAAGTGGTCGTTTGGCAGGTGTGGGAAAGTTTTCGGTGGTGGTCGGATTTACGGTGCAGGTAGTATCGATAAGCGAAGCGATTTCTTTGGCAAAGTCAAACCAGGTAATAACACCTTCGTTGCTGAAATGATAGATGCCAGGATGCCAATGTTCGCTTCCAATAATTTTCATGATTGTACGGGCAAGGTCGGCAGCATAAGTCGGAGAACCTGATTGATCGTTCACTACGCTAATGCTTTCTTTCTCAGCCATTAGGCGAATCATTGTTTTCACGAAGTTCTTACCGTAGTACGAATAGACCCATGACGTACGGATAATGATGGCTTCAGGGTTAGCTTCGATAGCTGCATTCTCTCCCACCAGTTTGCTTTCGCCATAAACGTTGATCGGGTTGACGGGTGCATCTTCTGTCAAGGGAATGCGGTGAGTGCCGTCAAACACGTAATCAGTAGAAATGTGGATGAACTTACATTTAGTTGCAGCGCAGTATTCTGCCATTGCGCCGACAGCGGCTGCATTCACCTGGATGGCTTCGTCTCTTTCAGATTCGGCTTTATCCACAGCAGTATAGGCTGCGCAATTGATTAAAAAAGACGGCTGAATATTGGCGAGCCTTTCATGGATCGCTTCATTATCATCAAGCGGAAGTTCGTTGCGGGTTAAAAAGAAAAACTCGTAGGCCGGGTACAGCGCAGAAAGTTCCTTTAACTCGCTTCCCAGTTGACCGTTACTTCCCGTCACAACAATTTTGATTCTGTCCGCCATCGTTTCTTTAATAAGTGAAATTATTGGTGCAATCGGCCAAGGTTGGTAACACCAAATCTTTTTCGGAAACCATTACCTTTTCCGCCGGCACTTGCCAATCTATCTCTAGCTCAGGATCGTCATACCGAATCCCACCTTCGCTTTCTTTGTTATAAAACTGGTCGCATTTATAGAGAACGACCGCTGATTGGCTCAACACTGAAAACCCGTGAGCAAAGCCCTGTGGTACTAACAGTTGTTTTTTATTCTCTCCTGAAAGCTCAATCGAAAAACACTGGCCGAAGGTCGGGGAACCCTTTCGGATATCGACTGCAACATCCAGGATCTTACCTTCCAACACCCGAACGAGTTTTGTTTGGGCATAAGGAGAAAGTTGGTAATGAAGGCCCCGGATAACGCCAAATGAAGACTTCGACTGGTTATCCTGGACAAATTTGATGGTTACTCCTTCTGCAGCAAATGCCTGTTCGTTGTAAGCTTCAAAGAAATACCCGCGGCTGTCTTCGAAAACCCTTGGTTCAAAGACAAGCAGATCACGAATCGGCGTTTTTACAAATGGCATCTTAGAAGCTCCAGTAGTTTCGGTTAGTGATTTTGTTTCGATAAGTGCCCTTAAGATCTGCAATCAAGGCATGTGGCTTGGTGATCGAGGCAAAATATTGTTCATCAAGCGCAGCATAAGGCTCATGGCACACGGTAACAATTACGGCGTCGTAATCATCGGACGTTTTTTCTGCCAGCCCAAAGCCATATTCATGTTTTAGTTCCTCGGAGTCCGCATGCGGATCAACCACGTCAACGTTTACGTAAAACTCTTTCAATTCTTTTACAACGTCCGCCACTTTTGAATTGCGGATATCACTAACATTTTCTTTGAACGTGGCGCCCATCACCAACACTTTTGCGCTTTTTACGTCGCTCACATGGCTGATTATATGACGAACCACTTTACGAGCCACATACAAGGACATATTATCGTTTGTATACCGGCCGGCGAGAATAACCCTTGAGTTATAGCCTAGTTCATTCGCTTTATAGGTGAGGTAGTAGGGGTCAACACCGATGCAGTGCCCTCCCACAAGCCCAGGACTGAACTTCAGAAAATTCCACTTGGTACCCGCTGCTTCCAACACTTCGTATGTATTGATGTTCATTTTATCGAAGATGATGGAAAGTTCGTTCATCAGGGCGATGTTCAGGTCACGCTGGGTATTCTCAATGATTTTTGCGGCTTCGGCTACCTTAATCGATGATGCACGGTGAACACCGGCATCTACAACAAGTTCGTACGTTTTTGCTATCTCTTCTAGGGATTCATCGTCGCAACCCGATACAACTTTTACGACGGTGCGTAATGTGTGCTTCTTGTCTCCTGGATTAATACGTTCAGGCGAATAACCCAGTTTGAAATCTGTCCCGCATTTTAAACCAGATAATTTTTCTATTATGGGCAAGCAGTCTTCTTCTGTACAGCCGGGATATACTGTTGATTCGAAAATGACATAGTCACCTTTTTTGACCACTTTACCGATGGTTTCTGACGCTTTCTTTACTGGCTTCAGATCAGGAACATTATGCTCGTCGACGGGTGTTGGAACAGCTACTACAAAAAACTTTGCCTGGCGAAGTTCATCCAGCGATGAAGTAAAAACAATGTCACATCCTTCAAAGGCGTCTTTCTCCAACTCGTTGCTGGGATCAATGCCCTGGCGCATCAGGTCTATACGCTTGTCATTTATATCAAAACCAATAACAGAAAGCTTTTTTGCAAATTCCAGTGCGATAGGAAGGCCAACATAACCAAGGCCGATTACGGCCAGTTTTTCATTTTTCTCAATCAGTTCCTGGTACATTCCATTTTTTTGTGGTTGCAAATATATTCGCCATTCGGTAGGAAACAACTTGCTGCTTGAAATTGAAGCATATAAAAGCAAAATGGCAATAAGGAGCTTACACTTCGCTTATTGCCATCCAAAATTTTTGAATAAATCTATTTTGCCGCGGCAAATTCTTTTGGACTCTTCACCCACTCTTCCGGTGGCAGCGACTTAAAATACTCGTAGGTTTTTTTCAGTCCTTCTGCCCTGTTCACTCTTGGCGACCAATCAAGAATCGCCTTTGCTTTTGAAATGTCCGGCTTACGTTGCTTCGGATCATCTGCAGGCAGAGGCTTGTAAGAAATTTTTACAGTATGCCCTGTAAGAGCAAGAATTTCCTCTGCAAAGTCCTTCAACGAAATTTCGTCAGGGTTGCCAATATTCATTGGCAGTGCATAATCGCTAAGCAGCAAACGATAAATTCCATCTACAAGATCGTCAACATAGCAGAATGAACGTGTTTGAGAGCCGTCACCAAAAACAGTTAAGTCTTCGCCGCGTAACGCCTGGCCGATAAACGCAGGCAAGGCACGTCCGTCGTTCAATCGCATGCGGGGACCGTATGTATTGAATATGCGAATGATGCGTGTATCCACATGGTGATACGTATGGTAAGCCATAGTAATCGACTCCATGTAACGTTTGGCCTCATCGTAAACTCCACGTGGACCAACAGGGTTCACATTACCCCAGTATTCTTCGGTTTGCGGGTGAACCAGGGGATCACCGTAAACTTCGCTGGTCGAAGCCACAAGAATTCTTGCACCTTTTGCCTTTGCTAAGCCCAAACAATTGTGTGTTCCCATCGCACCCACTTTGAGTGTTTGGATTGGAATTTTTAAATAATCAATTGGACTAGCAGGAGAAGCAAAATGCAGAATGTAGTCGAGCTTCCCAGGTATGTGAATGAACTTTGTTACATCGTGGTTGTAGAACGTGAACTCTTTCAGCGGAAATAAATGCTCAATATTACGCAGGTCACCTGTGATCAGGTTATCCATTGCTATCACCTCGTAGCCTTCGTTTATAAAACGATCGCAAAGGTGAGAGCCCAGGAAACCAGCACCGCCTGTAATCAGGATTTTTTTTCTCATTATACCAATTTAGGTTGATTAACCAAAGGGCGGCCAATACTTTCATAATGGAAGCCTTTCTTCTCCATTTGCTCAACATCAAACAGGTTTCGACCATCGAAGATCACCGCATCTTTCATGGCGGAAAGAATTTTATCAAAATCCGGAGTTCTGAACTCATTCCATTCGGTAGCAACGATCAATGCATCGGCATCTTGTAATGCTTCATACTGTGTTTCAGCATAGGCGATCTTATCACCGATAACACCTTTCACGTTATTCATTGCTTCAGGGTCAAATGCTGAAACAGTAGCGCCTGCATCTAACAAAGCGTTAATAATTTCTAAAGCTGGTGCTTCGCGAATGTCATCGGTGTTTGGCTTGAACGCTAATCCCCAGACCGCGAAGTGTTTGCCGGCTAAGTCGTTGTTATAGTAACGTTTGATTTTATTTACCAGGTGAACTTTCTGTCTTTCGTTTACTTCAGTCACCGCATTCAGAATCTGGAAGTCGTAAGCAACTTCGTTAGATGAATAAACGAGTGCCTTTACATCTTTAGGGAAACAGCTACCGCCATATCCAATGCCCGGGAACAAAAACCGCTTACCGATACGGTCATCGCTACCGATACCGCGGCGCACCATGTCAACATCAGCCCCAAGCCTTTCGCACAACTGAGCGATCTCGTTCATAAACGAAATCTTCGTCGCTAAGAATGCGTTTGCAGCATACTTGGTTAATTCAGCTGAACGTTCATCCATAAAGATGATCGGGTTTCCTTGACGCACATAAGGACCATATAATTCAGTCAGCAATTTCTGCGCTCTTTCGGAAGTAGTACCGATAACAATACGGTCAGGCTTCATGAAATCCTCAACGGCCACACCTTCACGAAGGAATTCCGGGTTTGATACAACATCAAACTCGCCATCATAATGTTTAGAAACAGCAGCATGAACTTTCTCCGCAGTACCAACCGGCACAGTGCTCTTATCGATGATAACTTTATAATCAGTAATGATCTTACCTAAATCTTCTGCAACACCTAAAACATACTTCAGATCCGCGGAACCATCTTCTCCTGGCGGCGTAGGAAGGGCAAGAAAAATAATCTCGCCATGGTCAGCGCCTTCTTGAAGCGACGTAGTAAAGCTGAGGCGTTCTTCTTTTAAATTACGTTCAAACAATTTCTCGAGCCCTGGCTCATAAATTGGCATAATGCCCTGACGTAACTTCTCTACTTTACGCTGATCAATGTCTACGCAGCATACATGGTTTCCGGTTTCGGCTAAACAAGTTCCGGTCACAAGACCCACATAACCTGTTCCAACAACTGTAATTTTCATTTAGTTAGTTTTAAATATTGCAAAATTCTAAAACACTCGTAGTGATGAAGTTCAATTGTTCTTCATCTAATTCGGTATGCATAGGAAGAGATATTACCCGTTCAGTAAGCCAGTCCGTCGTCGTTAGATTTGTAGCAGAAGAATGATAGTTTTCAAACATCTTTTGCCGATGGGCCGGTACGGGGTAATATATCATGGATGGTATATTACGGGCCGCAAGATAGTCATGCAAAGCGTTTCTGTCAAGCCCTTCTAAAATTAAAGTGTATTGGTGGAAGACGTGCCTGGTGTACGGAGCCCGATACGGCGTCTTTATTTTGGGTTGGTCAGCAAAGGCATTGTTATAAAAATCCGCTACTGCCCGACGGGCCTCTATATATTCATTCAAATGGCTGAGCTTGATTTCTAAAATTGCTGCCTGGATGGTGTCTAGCCGGCTGTTACAACCAACCATATCATGGTAATACCGTTTACTTTGCCCGTGGTTGGCGATCATTTTAATTCTTTCAGCAAGCCCATCATCGTTGGTCATGATAGCGCCTCCATCCCCATATCCGCCTAAATTTTTGCTGGGAAAAAATGATGTTGTTCCAATCGTTCCGATGCTTCCAGTCTTCTTGATACTCCGGTCTGAAAAAGTATAGTCACAACCGATAGCCTGTGCATTATCTTCAATGACCGCCAGATTATGTTTTTTCGCAATCTGCATGATTTCTTCCATGTTGGCCGCCTGGCCATAAAGATGAACCGGGACAATCGCTTTGGTTTTAGGCGTTATTGCTTTTTCGATAGCGGCCGGGTCAATATTAAAAGTTTGCGCATCCACTTCTACGAAAACCGGCGTCAGCTTTAGTAAGGCTATGACTTCGGTTGTTGCAATGTAAGTAAACGAAGGCGTTACCACTTCGTCGCCGGGCTGAAGATCAAGTGCCATCATGGCAATTTGCAACGCGTCTGTTCCGTTTGCACAAGGAATAACATGTTTTACTCCATGGTAGGCAGCTAAGGCATAAGTAAAACTATGTACTTGCGGACCATTGATAAAAGCACTGCTTTCCAGCACGCCTAAAACAGCAGCATCTACTTCGGCTTTGATCTTTTTGTACTGCGATTTCAGGTCGACCATTTGTAGGGGACGCATGAGAAATGAAGTTTTGAATTTTAATTTTTTGGAATTTAGCCGGCACCAAGTATCCTTTCGACGACAAATTCTTAATTTCTGTAAAGTGGACAAAAATAGGAAAATCTACTTTGGGAGGCTGCCTTTAGATTTGCGACTCAATCAACGACTTTGGTTTTCATTTACAACATATTTGTCCATGCTTACCTTCTAGCGGTTCGGGTTGCCGCGAATTGGAATCCAAAAGCAAGAGCCTGGGTACAAGGAAGAAAAGATTTATTCGCAGAGTTACGGACGAAGATCACCGTTAACGACCGGGTGATTTGGTTGCATTGTTCGTCTGCAGGAGAATTTGAACAAGGCAAACCAGTTATTGAGGCATTGAAGATCACCTATCCGGACCATAAGATTCTTGTTAGCTTTTTTTCACCTTCCGGCTATTCAGTTGCAAAAAACTATCCTTTTGCGGATTACATCACCTATCTCCCGCTGGACACGAAATCAAATGCCAAAACCTTTCTTTATATAATACGACCAGAATTAATTTTATTCGTCAAATACGAGTTTTGGTACCATCATCTCTCTACTGCCGCCTACCGTCATATTCCCGTCTTGCTGATTAGCGCCACATTCCGCGAAAACCAAGTTTTTTTCAAAAAACATGGCGGTTTTTTTCGCCAGATACTGATTTTGTTTAGGCACATCTTTGTCCAGGATCAAAATTCAATTAAACTGCTACAGTCTGCAAGCGTTAACCACGTAAGTATCGGTGGCGACACTCGCTTCGACCGGGTAGCAAAAATTGCAGAGGATTTTGCTCCGATTCCTGCAATAGAATCTTTCCTAACAACAAATCATTCCATTGTAGCGGGGAGTACATGGAAGGGAGATGAAGAGTTGTTGAAAGAAATTGAAGGACAACCTGGTGGCGCGGAGAAGCTTATCATTGCGCCGCATGAAATCAATCAAGGACACCTGAACGAACTTCATAACAGTTTTCCGTCAGCTGTGCACTATTCCAAATTAGATCAGCATACAGATGATTCATCAAAAGCAACTACATTGATCATTGACAATGTGGGCATGTTATCCCGACTTTACCGGTATGCAACAATTACATATGTGGGAGGAGGATTTACAAAAGATGGCATTCACAATATACTCGAAGCTGCAGTTTGGGGTAAACCCGTCATCTTTGGCCCGAATTATAAAAAGTATCGGGAAGCGACTGAGCTTATAGAAGCGGGTGGCGCCTTTGCTGTCTCAAATGGGTCGGAACTAAAACAGCTTACCGGTCGACTGTTCAATGATGAACAATACCGGGAAGCTGTAGGAAATAAGGCAAAAAATTATGTTTTGACGAACACCGGCGCTACTGAACGCATTCTTCAGTTTATTCAGGCAAACCGTCTTCTGACAAGCTGATAAAAATGCTTGACCGTTTCGTTTTTATCATCCCAGCTTAGTTTATGTTTTAACTCGCGGGAGATCCAGTATTCGGCTTCTGAAAAAATATTAAAGTTGTTGATCGTTTTGATACTGCGTTCGTACATGGCGTCGTCACCACGGAAAAGTTCTTTTACAAAAGCAAAGCGGTCGTTGATACCAATTCCTTTCCGAAGGTCTTTAATCGGTGTTTCTTTCAACAGGTGGGCCAATTCTGTTTTTTCTTCCTTTAAACGGTCGTTGAGTGATTCCTTTTTTTCAGCGATCAGCTCGTGCACTTCTACCCTACTCTGGTATTGGCTTAACGTAGGAACTTCAGTTACTGTTTCAAAAGCACTATTGAAAAGGTCCTGTGCAGCATAAACAGGCTTTTTTTCTTCCTTTATCACAGGTTTCGGTTCAATATAAACGACCTCCGGAACAGGCGGCTTTTGAAGAACATATCCTTTTGGCTCTGCGACCGGAGCAACAGCAATCACAGCTTCTTCCTCACCAACTTCTTCTACAACGTCTAAAACGAAAACTTCTTTTTCTTGGGAAATCTCGGTAAAAGGCACTCTCAACGATTCTTCCGAAAAATTCAAGTTTACAGGTAAAGTAACCGCAACTTTTTTTGTGCTAATTGAACCGTTTTTATTTTGAAGCTGCGAAAGTTCTTGGTGTAACAGTTGAACGGTAAACAACAAATGTGCAGGTGACGCGGCTTGGGCTTTTTGTTGATACAATTTGTCGATCAACGTATATATTCTTTCCATGATTATGGTACTTTCGTTTTTTTGAAATAGGATATAAAGGTGAACGAATTAAAGCGATTAAAATTATTAACAGTTTGCCAATTTAGACCGTCAAGTCATAATATTTTCGATAGATGTTTATAGAACCACTGCTAAGCGGAGAAAAACGTGGATGGATAGAAGTCATTTGTGGCTCTATGTTTTCCGGTAAAACAGAAGAACTGATCCGTCGCCTAAAGAGAGCAAAAATTGCTAATCAAAAAGTAGAAATTTTTAAACCTGCAATTGATGTCAGGTACGACGAAATAAAAATTGTATCGCATGATGAAAATGCGATTCAATCGACACCAATCGACAATTCTCAAAAAATACTGTTGATGGCACAAGGGGTTGATGTCGTCGGAATTGATGAAGCACAGTTCTTCGACGATGAGATTGCGAACGTTTGTGATGAGTTAGCAGTACGGGGTATCCGCGTAATTGTTGCGGGCCTGGATATGGATTTCCTCGCAAAACCATTCGGTCAAATGCCCTTTCTGATGGCAAAAGCAGACTATGTGACCAAACTGCACGCAATATGCATGAAGTGTGGCAACATTGCTAATTACTCTTATCGAATTATCCCGAACGAGGAACAGATTATGCTAGGGGCGAAAAACGCTTACGAGCCACGGTGCCGTGTTTGCTTTACGCTTGATGGAGCCATTGAATAAACGAAAGAGCCGTTATTGCTCCTTCGTTTTAATTGTCATTGTTACAGTCATATCCATTGGCGCAGCATACTTCGTCTCCATCTTTCCTTCTTCAACCAAGCCCGTATTGGCATCAATTTGCATCGTCCCCGTTTGCTTTGATTTTGCCTGGCCTGCGTTGATATCTGATGAGATGTCAAGGAAAACATCTCCATTTTTAATTTCCCTGACTTTGTAAGTCGTTTGTGCTTCAGTTGGAGTCATGCCGCCCATATTCATTTTTTTTGTCCATGAGTCACCAACGACAACAGGCTTGTCCGGGAAAATGCTGAAGGCCTGGGAAAACGAACTTTTCAGGCTTTCTTCATTGAACTGAGAGCTAAACATTTGCTCAGCAGATGCCCGCATAGCCTCATCGTTTACAAAAGCACTCACCAGCGCGGCTCGAACGTCCTCCACACCCGACACGCCAATCACTTCACCTCTAGGGTTTACTTTCATCTGAAAGCTCTTTCCCTTCAACGCATAGAACATTTTTGAGAATAAAGCACCGGGGTTGTTTTGAGTATTTGACAATGTATCAGCAGGCGGTTTTTTTGTATCTACATTCACTTTCATGGCACCGGCATCCATTTTCATGCGGATGTTATGAAAAGTAGTTTTGATCGTTTTAATAGAATCGCTTTCTGCGGTAACCTCCATCAAGTAGTCAAAATCCATTTCTGAATTCATTTTTTGTCCTCCGCCGCTCCCAGACATCGCCATATCCATACTATACATGAAAGACTTCCCTGCCGGAAGATTAAACTTTAAAACAACTGCGTCTTTCTTACCAGAATTACAGGAAGTAAAAAAGAACACGGATCCAACAAAAAAGCTAAGCAACGTATACCGCGACATAAAATGATTTTCCTCACAAAATACGTTTTGCAAGCTAAATGGGAAGTGGAAGAATTATTTTCGCACAAAACGTGGCCGCCACCTCCCAAATATGGACTTTGTTTAAAAAAGACCTGTTGCTCGAAATTCGGCAGCAATATGCTTTCTATGGCGTGCTGTTATATGTCGGTGCAACCATTTTTGTGTTATACATGGCAATTGAAAGCCCGGATAACCAAACATGGATCGGTCTCTTCTGGATTATTCAACTCTTTATCAGCATTAACGCCGTTGCCAAAAGCTTTTTGCAAGAAAGCCGGAGCCGCATGTTGTACTACCAGTCCATTGTTTCGCCGCAGCAATTTGTGTTGGCAAAACTTCTGTTCAATTCCTTGCTGATGCTGGTGATGAGTTTATTAAGCATGGTTTTGTTTTCCTTGTTTCTCACCTACCCGGTGCAACAGACTGCTGCTTTCATTGGGATCGTGTTTCTAGGCGGATGGAGCCTTAGCCTTGTGTTCACCTTTCTTGCTGCAATAGCTGCAAAGGCCCAGCAAAACGCGGCGATAATGGCCATACTTGGCTTTCCTATCATTATTCCGCAACTGTTACTGTTAATGAAGGTATCATCGAGTGTATTCAAAGCAACTGCAGCGATTCCCTTGACAAATGTCATGATGCTGGTTGCTTCCGACGGGCTTGTCGTACTGTTGGCTGTTATCCTGTTTCCGTTTCTTTGGAAAGATTAATTTTTGATACGAATACCAGCGCTACTCTTTGCGTGAAATAATTGATTAAAACTTTGTTCAGCCATTTTCTCCCTTATTTTTGCCCCCGATTAAACGATTGCTGCGCAAACAAACACCCAACGAATGAAGAAATGGTGGTGGAAAATACTCTGCATCCTTCTCTTGGTTTACACTTTAACCGCAGGGTTGTTATGGAACAATGTTCCCCGGGTGCCCAATCTAGAAGAAACGATCCGTAATCTTTACTTCCACGTTTGCATGTGGTTTGCCATGATGATCGTTTTTACAGCATCGGTGGTGCAGGCTGTAAAATTTCTTCGTACAAACGATTTGCAGTATGATATCAAGTCCCGCGAATACGCTGTGACCGGCATCATTTTCGGTGTCCTTGGTTATGCAACCGGCACCATTTGGATGTCTTACACCTGGGTTGATCCAAACAGGCCAGCGTATGAATCGTTTTCCCAGATTGCGAAGGAACCTAAACTCATAGGAGCAGCTATTGCGCTATTGATCTACTTTGCCTACCTAGTACTTCGCGACTCCATTAATGACCTCGACAAGAAGGCGAGAATTGGTGCCGTCTATAACATATTTGCGTTTGCATTTTTGTTTCCTGCAATTTGGATTATTCCGCGGTTACTTCCAAGCCTCCACCCGGGCGGCGAAGGGCCTGGTGGTGAGTCGACCTCTAATCCGGCACTGGACTTCAAAGCGCTAGCGCCACAAATGCGATTGGTGTTCTACCCTGCGATAATTGGATGGACGTTGTTGGGTGTTTGGATCACCAGTTTGAAAGTCCGGATGCGTCTATTGAAAGAAAAAAACCTGATGACTGAACAATGGCCAGAAAACTAAGCCTCCTCCTATCTCTTTTGATTCTTCAAATTTTTGCTATGGCACAGCGGCCCGATGTGCAGATGGCAGACGGCATGCGTGCCAACGGCAAAATATATGTGGTGGTTGCCATCATTGTTACCATCTTTGCGGGCATTGTACTATACTTAATTCGGCTTGACCGAAAACTAACGAAGCTTGAAAAAAATCACTATAACTCTTAAAACAAACCCTTATGTCAGCTCACGCAGAATATAGTTTCTTTGGCTCCGTCGAGAAAAGTTTTGACAAGGCCGCGAAGTTTACCAAGTGGGATCCGGGTGTACTCGAGCAAATCAAAGCTTGTAACTCCGTTTACCAAATGAAGTTCCCGGTTAGAATGGATGACGGTCGCATTGAAGTAATTGAAGCTTATCGTGTTCAGCACTCGCATCATAAAACACCGTGCAAAGGCGGTATCCGCTTTGCTGCAGAAGTGAACCAGGATGAAGTAATGGCGCTTGCTGCCCTTATGACTTATAAATGTGCCATCGTAAATGTTCCCTTTGGCGGTGGTAAAGGCGGCATCAAGATTAACCCGAAAAAATACTCAGTCTACGAACTCGAAAAGATCACTCGTCGTTACACAGCGGAACTGGTGAAGAAAAACTTTATCGGTCCAGGTACAGATGTACCGGCCCCGGATTACGGAACAGGTGAAAGAGAAATGGCCTGGATCGTTGATACTTACCAAAGCTTACGTCCGGGTGAGATCGACGCTGCCGGATGTGTAACTGGTAAGCCAGTAACGCAAGGTGGTGTACGTGGCCGCCGCGAAGCGACGGGTTTAGGAATTTTCTATGGCATCCGCGAGGTTTGTAGCATGCCGGATGTAATGGAAAGATTGGGACTACCCGTAGGTATCGAGGGCAAGAAAGTAATTGTACAAGGGTTAGGTAACGTGGGCTACCACGCTGCTAAATATTTCCAGCAGGCTGGTGCTAAAATCGTTGCGTTAGCTGAGTACGAAGGTGCGATCCGCAGTGATGCAGGTCTAGATGTAGATGCTGTTTTCGAACATCGTAAGGCTACTGGTTCTATCCTGAATTTTTCCGGAGCAGAAAATTTCGCAAAGAATACGGATGCGCTAGAATACGATTGCGATATTCTTATTCCTGCTGCCTTGGAAAATGTGATTAATAAAGACAACGCACCAAACGTAAAGGCGAAGCTGATCGGTGAAGGTGCAAATGGTCCGTTAACACCTGAAGCTGATGAGATCTTTGTTCAAAAAGGGTCGATTGTGGTGCCTGATATGTACCTGAATGCCGGCGGGGTAACCGTGTCCTATTTCGAATGGTTGAAGAATTTAAGCCACGTTCGTTATGGCCGTATGGAAAAGCGCTTCACAGAGAATATGAACACGCATATCCTCGGACAAATTGAGGAGTTAACCAACAAACAAGTAAGCACCAGGGAACGTCAATTTATCCTGCACGGCCCGGAAGAAGTTGACCTAGTGCACAGCGGTCTTGAAGAAACCATGGTGACTGCAACGAGGGAGATCATGGAAGAGTGGAGAAGAAACCCGCAGATCCCTGATATGCGTACAGCTGCTTACGTAGTTGCTATCAACAAAGTAGGAACTTCCTATGCTGAACTGGGCATTTTCCCATAATAGAATTTCCAATGTATAGAAGAAAGCCTTGCATCGCTGCAAGGCTTTTCTATTTCCTTTTTTCATTGAATTACCGAAGCATTGCTCTAACTCCAATCTTCATCTTCTTCCTCTTCAAACTGGTCATATTGCTCTTCTAATGTTGCATCGAAAGTTTCGTAGCTAAAATCATGTCCCCATTGCGCTGCAGCATAAACAAACGCAAAGTTCAAATCATAAAGATCATCCTGGGTCAACCACTCCTCTTCCGTTGCTACTAAGATCCAGTTATAAAAAAAGCTTCCTTTCTTGTCGTACCGAATTTCGGTTAAATCCTCTTTCGGTATTACAAAAACGTTCCCGTCCTCGCCTTTCCATTCAATGCTGTCGTTTTTAACAAGCCAATTGCCAAATTGCATAGTTGCCTCCTCGTTTCATTTGTTCTAGCAATAGTACATAAAAACAGTCAAGTTTATTATGCCCCAAATTATGCCAGATTCTTTCTAAAATGATCCGGTTTCCGTAGACCCTTGCTACCGCCGGGTTTAAAACTGCGACGCCTGTGCAGCAAAGTTATTCACAGTATAGATTTTATTGTGTTGACGCTTCGGGAAACTAATAGCTCTTCTACAAATGACGTAAAACCGTTGCCGGGAGCGCTTCACGTGCCTTTTCTGTGTTTCACTTTTTTGCTTGGCCCGGTGCAGGAAATTCTTCTCCACAATTGGTCGAATTAACATTGTTCCTACCGGATTTTAGCCGATTATTGCGAACGGAAAAACATTTCTTTTTTATTGCAACTATCCTACGATGAGCATCCACTTTTCAAAGATTATTAAAGCAGGCGACAGGAACCGTGAGTTCAATTTCACCCGTACGCACCGAGACGGCACACGCTACAATGTAAATGTGCCTGACGAGCGGGGGAACCGCATTTTCTTTACAATGCAGCAAGAAGGTGGATCATGGAAGATTGCAATGGATCTTTTGCCACCTTGGGTGCTGAATGTAGAGGAAGAATTGAACCGTGCGATAGAAGAAGAAAACCAGTCAGCTATTGCAAAAGACGGTCGCAAGTAATTAGCTAAACGCATAAAAAAAGGCAAACAGATTAATGCTGTTTGCCTTTTTTTATTTCGTCAGGCATTAATCTTCTGCCCGTGCTGAACCTGCATCGATTGTTCGTCCGAAAAAGATTGCATTCATCATCAGCTTCGTTCCGCCTAACCAAAATGCTCTCAGGTTTGGGTTATCAGCAATGCTGATAATCTTTCCTGCGCCGCTTGCGTTCACTACCACCGCTGCAGAATTTCTCATGGCTTCTGCATTTTCCCGGCTGAGCCATCCACTCAGTAATGGTTTTTCCTTGTAGTAGAACGGTGTTGCAAAAGGACTTTTGCTACGTTCCATAAACACACGGTTTGCTTTGAACAGGGAAACCCGAGGCTGCGTGTAACCATAAGCTAAGGGATGCGACAGATCCACTTCCGCACGGAAGATGGCTCCGCTCATCGATTGTGCGCCTTCCAATTGCTCACGATCGACGTAGGTAAGAAGTCTTGTGCTGTCCACTCCCGATTTATTGCGTTTTAAGGTGACGCTGCTGATACCGTTTTGAGCTGCCCAGGAAACGGCTTCCTCGGTCAAGATCAATGTCCCTCCGCCTTGAACCCAGCTACGCAATTTTTCACGGTTTAATTCATTATAAGCTGTACCGCCCACCATGATGATGGTATTGTATTTCGAAAGATCGACCCGGTTGAATGTGCCGATTTCAAGATGAGTCATCGGAATGTTGAAGCGTTGGTCAAGCAGGTGCCAGATTTCGCCGGCATCTAATGGATTTACACCTGTACCAACAATCATCGCAATTGAAGGTCTTGAAACCACAGCGAATTTAGAACTTCCAAGATCGCTGCCTCCGGTCACACCGCCATTTTGAATAGCCTGAACTCGGACATTATGTTTTTCCGCAACAGCTTTGACCCTATCATACAACTGTGTGCTGTTCAAAGATTGCATCGATACCGGTATCAGGATAGTGCCGTAATTGTACTTTTTGCTTGCATTACCCAAGCCCATCGTCATTGTATTGGTCGCCACTTTCGTGATGATGCCGGCGCTTTGCAGTTCATACAAAACTGCCGGTGCATAAAAATCTGTCCACTCCAATAAATAACCTATTTCGCTTCTCCCATTTTCAATACCACCCGCAAAAGTGTTATCACTACTGACTTTCTCCCCTAACAGAGACTGACTAAAGGCTGTTGACCCAAGTTCAGCATAAGGAAGGCCAAATGCCAGTGGCATTGTCCATGCTGTGATATCGTAAAAAATACTGTCTTTAAAGTTGAGCGTTTTATCAAAGATTCCGCGAATCAAACGGTGCTGCGGCTGATTTGCCGGGACGATATAACCGCTTCCTTTACGAAAGTCATTCCCGTCCGCTTTCACATCATTTTGCAAGCGGTAAACATCAATCTGGTGACGGCGTAACATGTTGACAAAAATCTCTGTCTTAGCAGGATCGGAAGCGTCTCCAAACACATAACCTTTTGTTGAAAAAGATGCGGCATCATTTATTGCAGAACGGTAGAAATCACGCTGCCAGTCAAGCAACTCTTTTCGTAAGTTTTTACCTGCTTCCAACGTTGAAAGTGTGGTAGTGAACTGGTTTTTAATAGTGAATGGAAAGCGTAAGACACCGTTCGCGGTTTGCTGTGCATGCCCTCTGGAAGAAGCCTGTTCAAATAGTATCCCGATCGCTCCGTTGACATCCGGATAGGTAGATCCCTTCCCGTAATAAAAATCATCATAATTCTCTTTGGTGAAGTAAAGAGAACCAATACGATCTAGGAACTGCGCATGGAATTTCCCAATCTTATCAGTCAGCTCCTGGTTTCTTGCTGGCGTCAACGGATTGACTCTTGAAGGAACACCTGGTTGAAAAAAGAAGGTTGCATTACTTCCCTGCTCGTGATGGTCGGTCAGGATATTCGGCTTCCACAAATGAAACCATTTTAAGCGATTCTGGCTCTCCACATGCTGGGCTGGAAGCCAATCACGGTTCAGGTCAAACCAGTAGTGATTAAAACGACCACCGGGCCATACCTCACCAAACTCTCTTGAATTGGGATCAGTCACCAGGTTTTTACTTCTATGTTGATTTACCCAGGTTGAAAAACGTTGTAAGCCATCTGGGTTGAAGGATGGATCGAAAAGGATTACAGCGTTGTTTAACAGATCATCGATTTGTCGTCCTTGTGCTGCCGCCAGGTAATAAGCACTAAGCAGCGAAGCATTAGCGCCACTCGGCTCGTTGCCGTGGATAGAGTGACCGATGTATAAAACAATCGGCATATTATCCGTATTAAGTGAAGCTGATTTTGATGGATCTGTGAGTTGCACATGTTGTTGCCTGATCTGCTCAAGGTTTTGGTGGTTTTTTGGCGACGTAATCAACAGCAAGACCTGCGGTCGTCCTTCGTAAGAAAAGCCCATGTGTTCGAGCTTAATCCTATCAGAGGCTGCCTTTGCCAGCGCCTGCATATAATTCACCAGGCGATCATGTGTAATATGATATTCGCCGACATTGTGATAAATAACTTCTTTTGGCTTTGGAATAGCAGGATTGTATTGAACGCTATCGGGCAAATAATAGCTCAATTCCTGCGAAAAAGTTCTCGTAAAAAAGAAAAGAAAAAATAGCAAACAGGTTTTTCTCATTGCATAAATCTTAAGGGATGAAAATAGGAAATGTTTGTAGTTGACTAATCAGAATCTGGCAATGATAAGCGAGAAAATTCTTATTTCTACGTTGGGTTTACCTGTTAGTTTCTGATTGCTGGCGCAACCTTGATACAACCTCCCAAATGTTCAGTTATAACGAGCCGATTTACCACAAATAACACAGAAAAAGATTTGCACAACTTACTCCTATCTCGTTATCTCCACCGGTCATTTCTAAATAAATGGCATTATTTTTTAATTAACAACTGTGTACAAGTAACTGCATTTTATTAACATCAGATGTTCTAACTTGTAGCATAGAAAAACTTGTAAAAAGCGGTTTTATAACCCGGATCATTTACCGGATTTGTAAAATTAAATAGGAACCTAAATTGAGAGAAACAATCATCAACCTTGAAACCGTTAACCCTATTGAGTTCTTTGGTGTGAATAACGGTAAGCTCGACATTCTGAAAAAGAAATTTCCCCTTTTAAAGATCCTTTCTCGCGGTACGCAATTAAAGCTGAGCGGTGCTCCTGAACAGGTAGATGGCGCCAGAGAAAAGATCGATCTCATTGTGCAATACCTTCAAAGAAATGGCCACATGAGCGAAAATTATTTTGAACAGATTTTAGGCGGTGACGATGCCGAAAGCATTGACAACTTTGTGGAGCGGAATCCCAATGACATATTGGTTTTCGGCCCTAATGGTAAGACCGTTCGTGCACGAACGGCCAACCAGAAACGGTTAGTAACTGCCGCTGAAAAAAATGACATCGTTTTTGCCATTGGGCCTGCTGGTACAGGTAAAACCTACACAGCTGTAGCTATGGCAGTAAGGGCCTTAAAGAACAAGGCTGTCAAAAAAATCATTCTGACTCGTCCTGCGGTTGAAGCTGGCGAAAGCCTTGGTTTTCTTCCCGGTGACCTGAAGGAAAAGATCGACCCATATCTGCGTCCCCTGTATGATGCGTTGGATGATATGATTCCGGCGGATAAACTGGGTTACTACATGAGCACAAGGACCATTGAAATTGCTCCTTTAGCTTACATGCGTGGACGTACCTTGGACAACTGCTTTATCATCCTTGATGAGGCACAAAACTCCACTGATTTGCAGTTAAAGATGTTCTTGACTCGTATCGGCGCAAATGCGAAAGCGATCATCACTGGTGACCTTACTCAGGTTGATTTGCCCAAGAACCAAAAAAGTGGTTTGGCCAAGGCTAGCCGCATCTTGCGAAATGTCGAAGGAATCGGCTATATAGAATTGGATGAAGAAGATGTGGTACGTCACAAACTCGTGAAATCAATCCTTAAAGCTTACGATAAGGAGAATCAACGGGAGATGGAACTAGAAGAGCAGGAAAAGAAAGAACGTAAGGAAAGACGTGATTACTACCGTGATCGTGATCGGGACCGCGGAGATAGAGACTAAGTCTTGATTTTAAATTGAACTGTATTTTTAAAAGTGTCTTCGTAAGAGGACACTTTTTTATTTTGCCACCGGGACATTTTCAAATCCCAATGTCTCCTCTTGTGCTACATCAATCGAAGGCTAAAGCCGTTTTTCGCTTAGCTTTGGGCCCATGAAAAAAACAGCCCTCTTGTTTGTAGCTTTCCTTCCCCTTTTTTGGACATGCTCAAATGAAACTGAATCGGCGGCGCCTGATAAAACAGAAGGTGACGTAGACGCAGCCCGGGAGTTTATCAGGAGTGCACTTGACGGAAGATGGAAAGATGCAAGGCGCTTGATCCTGCAAGATTCAGCTAACGTTCAGGATTTGGACGCGGTTGAACAAAATTATACACAACGCATGAATGTAACCGATCAGCGTGGATACCGGGAAGCGCAAATCAGAATACATGACACTCGGAAACAAAGTGATTCTATTAGTATCATCACTTATTCCAACACTTATTTTAAAGACAGAAAAGACTCGGTGAAAGTGGTAAGAGTGGGCGGACAATGGCTTGTCGATCTGAAATATTCTTTTCCCAAGATGAACGTCATAAATAGATGATGCAATTATTCCTGATTGGTACTGGCGGAGCTGTAGGTAGTATTCTTCGGTATCTTTTACAAAAGGCGTTCAATACCCAGTTTCCGGTAGGAACCCTGTGCGTTAATATCGCAGGGTGTTTTTTAATCGGGTTTTTGTGGGCTTTGAGTTCAAAAGGATTGTCAGAGCAACTTCGTTATTTATTGATGACCGGCTTCTGTGGCGGCTTCACCACTTTTTCTGCTTTCGGACTTGAATCTTATCAAATGATAGCAAATGGCCGCTGGGTTATTTTGTTTTTTTACATACTCACGTCGGTTGCCGTTGGCATACTGGCTACATTTTTAGGTTATAAAATTTTTAGTGCATGAGAACGACAAATGTGTTACATCCATGGCATGGAGTAAGTTGTGGAGAAAATGCTCCCCAACAAGTAAAAGCTTTGATTGAAATTTCGCAGGGTTCAAGAACGAAATACGAGATCGATAAAGAAACAGGGCTGCTGAAACTCGACCGTGTAATTTATTCTTCCTTCCATTATCCGGTGAATTATGGATTTATTCCGCAAACGCTGGGTTGGGATCACGACCCACTAGACATTCTTGTTCTTTGTTCACAAAGCATCCAGCCTTTGTGTTTAGTAGAGGCTACTGTCATCGGAAATATGCAAATGGTTGATAGTGGCGAGTACGATGATAAGATCATCGCAGTAGCAACAAAAGATCCATCGGTGAACCATATTACCAGCATGGAAGAATTGCCGAAGCATTTCATCAGTGAACTTCGCAATTATTTTGAGCAGTATAAAGTGCTCGAAAGCAAGGAAGTCCGGATTGATAAATTTCAGGATAAGGACGACGCTTATCGAATCATCAACGAGGCGATAGAGCACTACAAGACGACGTTTGCCTAACGAATGCAAAAAAACGAACGCTATATGACTGCGCAATTGATAGCGATGATCATTGCCATTGGCTTGTGTGCCGGGATGCTTAGTGGATTGATAGGAATTGGCGGAGGCATCATTCTAGTGCCGGCGCTTGTATATTTTTTAAACTATTCTCAACACCAGGCGCAGGGAACTTCGCTTGGTGTTTTGACTTTCCCGGTTGTGTTAATTGCGTTTCTTACCTATTACTTCAGCATGAAACGTACAGACCATCCGATTGACTTTAAAGTCATAGGGCTATTGGGAATTGGCTTTGTAATAGGTGGCTTCTTAGGAAGCGCATTGGCGCTTAAATTGGACAAAGAGTTGTTGAAAAAAATCTTCGCTGTGGTATTGTTTTATACGGCGTTTAAGATGCTCAATTGGGATGCTGCAATAATTAAATGGGTGAAGAATGTTTTCTAAGGAAACGTACCTGGTTGATCTCTTTTTGCTGTTATTAATCACCGCATCTTCACAACTAACGTTTTTTAATTCGGATGTTCATACAACCAAGCGAGCCCTCCAAAATCCAGGAAGGCAATTTTTAAATTTAGACCCGGTCACCGAACCCTTATCTGACATTTTGCAGGGTATACTGAAAAATAACGATATCGCAGTCGATACCGTCATCTTGAAAACTGATCGTCAAATTTTTATTTACGCGGATATCATAAGCAGCAGAATCCATTTGCGCTGGCTCTGGATTCGATAAGAACAATTATTGCTGAAGTGACCCGGAAAAAAGATGGTGTCGTAGTCGATACGGTTTTTATCTACAGGTAGAAGGTATCGCGGTCGGTCAGGTAAAGATGGCAAGCTTTGAGCCCTATTTTAAAACACTGACCAACTCTGTCCAACGTTCTTTCCACTCCACCCTTTATCAGCGTACAAAAAAGAAAAAACAAGTGACCGGCGAAAGCCTAATTTGTTATTTCTACAATAAAAAAATGCCGCTCTTGAATATCACATGGAGCCGTCGAAACGAGGAGGTCACTATTTTTTGTATATCTTTTTTACCTATCCTAACCCACTATACGACGAATAGAGTGAAAGGCATGGGAGTACTTCGCGGATTTACTATTATAGATTCCTTTTTCGTCCAGCGTATCAATCCTGACTTTGCCGGCAGCATGGACTATCCTATTCCCGGACAAAACGATCCCTACATGCGTTATCCTGCCCTTTTCGTTCTGAAAAAACGCCAGGTCTCCAAATCGAGCCTCTGCCACTGAACTGACGCCTTTACCCTGCCCTGCTTGGAGATAGGCGTCTCGAAGTAGCGTAACGCCGAAAAACTTGAAGACCTGCTGCGCAAAGCCGCTGCAGTCAACTCCGAAAACCGATCGGCCGCCCCACAAGTAAGGTGTGTTCAAAAAGGGTTGGTAAACGGCCTGCAGAGTTGTCTCAGTGAAAACCATTTTGGCTGCATTCCATATTTGTTGTGGCTGCATCAAGTAACGGCATTGTTTTCCCGCGACGGAAAATGCAAATTGATCGGGATTGAACACAGGGCTTCCAAATGAAATATGGGCAAGCATTGAATCTATTGAAATCGTCGTCGAGTGATTATTCGTAAAGTAACTTGTTTGATATTTTGAACTGTCAGGCAACAAAGTCAGCTGGCTTGCCTGCACCCATCCTTCGTAATTGTCATACTCACATCTTATGAATACAAAATCATCCTTTTCTTCCTTAACAAAGGCATATTCTCCAAACAATAACTGGCTAACCATCTCGCTTCGATGGGACGGTTCCTTACGCATTGGGACGACGGATAACAAACAAATAGCTAACGACATCAAATAGATTGGTTTTTGTTATGCAAATTTGCACGGATTGCATCAAATAGAGGAATTGTCAATCGTGAACGATAAAAATTGCTTTGGCTGCAAATAAATACTTACAGCGATCAGCAATATTGCCCCTTTAAACTGTAATGATTGACGATCGAGGACTGATGATCTACAATGAAGGCCAGCCGCTATGACCATATAACCGACCAGGAGTTGCTAGACTATTTCTACGCTGATAATAACCAGGAATGGATTGGCGTTTTGCTGCAGCGTTACACGTTGCTCTTGTTTGGTGTATGTATGAAATACCTGAAAGACGAAACAGAAGCAAAAGATTGCGTGCAACAAATATTCCTGAAGGTGTTAACGGAGGTCCCGAAATACAAGGTCGATTATTTCAAGTCCTGGCTTTACATGGTGGCAAAAAACCATTGCCTGATGCGTTTAAGAGATAAAGGCGCCAAATCCGTGAAAGAATTAACTGACCAGGATGTCGCGACACAGGACACCGACAAACAGGACCTGTTGCAGAACGAGCTGACGTATGAATTGCTGGAGGAAGCGATCCGGGAGCTGAACGAGGAACAAAAAATTTGTGTCAACTTGTTTTTCCTGCAAAAGAAAAGCTACCAGCAAATTGCTGAGCAAACCGGCTTTAGCCAGATGCAGGTAAAAAGCTACATACAAAACGGAAAACGTAACTTGAAAATAATTTTGGAGCGCAAGCTGAAAAATGCGCAGCAGGGACGATGAAAGAAAACCTGAAGGACATATTATCCCATTTACACTCAGAAGTCGACCAGGAAGCTTTGCTCAAATACCTCGAGGGCAAATTGTCGGCAGAGGAGCAGCACGAACTGGAAAAAAATACGTTGGACGATTCCTTCGAGGCCGATGCTTTAGAAGGTCTTCAGGATATCTCTAATAAAGCAAAACTTGCGTCCATTGTTGAGCAGCTGAACCAGGACCTAAAGAAGAAGACAGAAAAAAAGAAAAAACTTCCCCACCGCAGGGAAGTGAAAGTCGAACCCTGGCTCCTTATTACTATCATTGTCATCCTGCTGATAGCGATCATCAGCTTCTTTGTTATCTACCGGATGGGAGGTCAATAATCATCGAAACATTTCCCCTTCAATCTACAAGGATCATTTTACCGTTTGTTTTCTAGCAATAACTTTGGCGGCATGGCAACAAAACTATCGGTGAACATCAACAAGTTTGCAACCCTACGTAACAGCCGTGGTGGCAATAACCCGGATGTTGTTAAAGCGGCAATCGACGCCCAACGGTTCGGTGCAGATGGTGTAACGGTACACCCACGGCCTGATGAGCGACACATACGCTATGATGATGTGAGAGCCATTAAACGCATCATTGAAACCGAATTCAATATAGAAGGCAATCCACGGGAGCAAAAATTTGTCGATTTGGTGCTGGAGACCAAACCACACCAGGTTACACTGGTACCCGATGAACTTGGCCAGATTACATCCGACCACGGTTGGGACACAGTGAAACATAAATCTTACCTGCAGGAGACCATCGCAGTTTTCAAAGAAGCCGGAATTCGTGTTTCTATTTTTGTTGATCCCGACGTGAGCATGGTTGAAGGGGCTGCGCTTACAGGAACAGACCGTATTGAACTTTATACCGAATCGTATGCAAAACAACATGCCAGCAGCAACCGGGGGCAAATCATTACAAAATTTGTTGAGGCTGCGAAAAAAGCACAGGAAACTGGGCTTGGCTTAAACGCTGGGCACGACCTTGATCTACACAACCTAAAATACTTCAAGCAAAATATTCCTTGGCTGGATGAAGTGAGCATTGGTCATGCCCTGATTTGCGATGCCATCTACCTCGGCTTTGAAAATGCAATCCAGCTTTACAAACGACAACTTGCTTAATCACCTTACAACTGCCTATTTCGGTTTATGAAAGGCAGTATGTGCAATTAGCGTCTTCCTCGCCGTAATGCGGCTGACTTTGCCAAGAGCGTTTTACCGACTGTCTGTCTGTTTTTATACAACGTATAGCCGATGACCACCAAGGCCGTTGCTGCCACTATTTTCACGAGCAAATAAGTCTTTGCTTTTGGCGGAACATAGGTCGGTCCCTCATCGTTGAACAGCGCTGGTTCTGTTACGTAACGGCCTTTTTCAGGCATACCGAGTTTCCAGAACTGTCTTGCCAATTTATGCAGGGCCAATCTTGCTTCATGTCCATAAAGCGCATGACCATGTCCTGAAACAATAATGTTTGGTTCCAGGGCAGCTAGCTCTTTTACTGATCTCGCCGCTGAGCCCCAGTCCGGCGTAAAATATTTAGGGGGCCCGCTTAAAACTTTTTTCTGCGTCATCACAGAAAAAATTGACTCTTGTTTTGTGGTAACCACAGCATCTCCTGCTACCAATACCCCATCATTTTCGCGAAACAAGCTAATGTGTCCGGGTGTATGTCCGGGAGTATGAATCCACTTCCAGTCGGGCAATGACGGAACAGTTCCGTCTTCCGGTAGTTCGCGGAGGTGTTCCTGTACATCTATTGGTCCGCTTGGATACGTAAAAGCCATCGACGCCATTATGCCACCCCCTACTGTTGAATCAGGTGGCGGATATGAAGCTTTGCCTGTTAAATAAGGAACCTCCATATGGTGACAATAAACAGGAATTCGCCATTCATCAGCCAGCTGTTGCAAGGCACCCCGATGATCAAAATGGCCGTGCGTTAAGATGATTGCCTGAGGCACTGCGCCGGGTTCCATCGCTTCAGCCACAAAGTTTTTGATTTTGGCGTAAGACGATTTAAGGCCCGTGTCAATCAGGACAAACCCAGGCTGGGCCTGGCTTTCAATGATGAAAATGTTTACGAAAACATCTTTCATGCGCCATATACCAGGGGCTACTGCGTAGATATTATTAACAATGCAACGTTCCTTTGTTGCTGACTGAGCCCGCCTATCAACCAGTTTTCTATCCATAGATGTTGTTTTCGATCTCAATTGGCACAAATAATATACCATGGGTACGACAAAGAAGCGGTGGCAAATACATTGCCTGGAAGATGAGGCCAAACAATTTTCATTTGATTTGTTGAAATACCTAAATTGAAGAACAAAAGTCTGGCTATGATCCCCTCTTTCCGGCAACAGTATAACGCGGCATTTACCGAAGAAGCTTATCAACAATACATTCGAGACCTGCAAAATGTCTATCCCGGCCAGCTTGATTTCCGAGTAGCAGAAACACCCATTTTCGTTCCGAAAGATTTTACCCAAAAAATGCTGGATGCATGCGAGGCCATACTCGACCAGGTAAACACATCAACTTATAAAGAACAGAGCAATAAAGCCATTCCGCCACACCTAAACGTGCCTGGCGAAAACGTCTACCCGCATTGCATCGCGTTTGACTTTGGTATCTGCCTGAACGAAGCTGGTGAATTGGAGCCCCAGCTTATTGAAATGCAGGGCTTCCCTACCCTCTTTGCGTGGGAAGCAGTTCTACCTGAGATTTACGAAAAAAACCTTTGGTGTCCTGAAGGATACAGCGTTTACCTGAATGGCTACAACAAAGAAAGCTATGTTGATTTATTGAAGCGTGTCATTATTGGCAACACACCTGTAGAAAATGTGGTGCTCTTGGAAATATTCCCTGAAAAACAAAAAACGCGGGTTGATTTTGCGGCTACAAAAGACTTGCTGGGAATAGAAGCTGTCTGTTTGACCAAGCTTATTCAGGAAGGGAAAGATCTTTACTATCTACGGGATGGCGTCAAAACGAAAATCGAACGCATCTACAACCGTCTCATTTTTGATGACCTTTTTCAGCAGGCGCCTGAGGTGCAGGAAAAAGGAAAGATCATGTTGCAGGAATTAAATGTTGAATGGGTTCCTCACCCGAATTGGTTTTACCGGCTGAGCAAGTTTACCCTGCCTTTTATCAACCATCCGTATGTACCTGAAACAAGGTTTTTGAGTGAAGTAAGCGAACTGCCGGGTGACCTCGAAAACTATGTCGTGAAACCCTTGTTCTCTTTTGCAGGACAGGGTGTGATTATAGATGTGACGAAAGATCAAATTGATGCAATACAGGACCGGGACAATTGGATTATACAGCGCAAAGTCCAATACGCATCTGTGATCCAAACACCCGATGAGCCAGCGAAAGCCGAAATAAGGCTATTTTATTTCTGGGAGCCAGGTGCAGAACGGCCAGTTGCAGCCAATAACCTCGCAAGATTAAGCAAGGGAAAAATGGTTGGTGTTCGGTACAATAAAGACAAGACATGGGTTGGCGGTACATTCTGTTTGTTTGAGCAATAGCTATGTTGCTGTTCCTGTCGTCAGTTTTTCATGTGTAATCTCAGACCAAGGAAAAAACGGATTCCCTGATTTGGTGCGAATACATAAGAAGGGTCGAAAGTCAAACCATATGGATTGATGTTCGTCCGCAGTACATCGCCGTTTACATCCACATCCGTTTTACCATCTCCATCGTAATCCAGTTGTTTGTCGAAGGGGTCATGAGCACGGGCAATCAAAAAAGGATTATTCCTGGCTGGTGTCCAGTTCAAAAGGTTTTTTACACCTCCATAAATTTCGAATTGGCTTGAAAACCATTTTGTCAATTGGATATTTTGAATGCTCCAAACTGGTGATGTTGGGCTTCGAGGATCAAACTTTGACACAAGTGGCAACCTCATTGGTCCATAGATATTTCCTGTATAGTCGATGGTAAGACCGGCAAGAGGAAAGGAATAGCTCAGAGCCCAGTTACCACTCAAGCTTTCTGTCAAGACAGGACGTTGTTTTATTACTTTATCATCTGCGTCTCTGTCATATTTGGCTACATCCTGCAGGGTAAAGCCAATGTTACTTTTCAATCGCTGCCAGAAATTCGTTTCCAGGTTAACAGAAACTCCTTTGGAGACAGAATAACCGCTTAAATTGGCGTAGATGATCTTCATTGGATCGGTATCATAATCCGGTATTATTTGGTTATTGAAGTAAGTATACCAGGCAGAAACATCCACTGCTGCAGCTTTTGAACGACTGCCAAGTTTATGGTTGTAGTTCACATTGACATTATAGCTTTTTTCGGGTTGCAGTTGATCTTTTACTTCTACCGCTCTTGCGCCGGTCAGCGAAGCATGTTCTTCCGTGAATAGATTAACCACACGGAAGCCGGTACCTGCATTCATCCGGAATATTTTGTTTTCATCAATCGTCCATTTATACGCTAACCGAGGCGTAAAAATTTGTTTGTGGATTGGGTGGTGATCAATACGCAGACCGAAGAGCAATTTGTGTGCATTGTTCACCTGCCACTCGTTTTGCAGGAAAATGCCCGGTAGGAATACTTTCTCAGGTCTGTTGGTTTTCGACGTCGTATCGATTGTTGCGGTTGAATTATCATCGTAATAATTGTAGCGGCCGGCGAGTCCTAACAAAAAGCTTTGCGAACCAAAATTTTTGTCCCATGTTGCTTGTCCGAAAATGATACGTTGGTTTGCGAGATACGGTGCGGTGCCATAATAAGAATCTTGGTGATGGCCGGTTGCGGAAAATGCCAGCATAATTTTTTCGAATGTCGGCAGCTGGTAATTGCCAATAAGCTCCCACCGCTTTGTGTAGATGCTTTCACCGTAAACCTCGTCGCCACCGCGGTGCTGTTTATTCCAGTTCATTTCGCCTCCCCAACGGTCTTCATAAAAATAGCGTCCAGCCAGCGATGCCATTCTATTCATTGGCCGGCTCAAACTCCATTTATTGAAGACAGACACGCGGTGCTGCAAAGTGAGGTCGGTGAAATTATCGCCATTGCGATCAATTGGGTTTGAATAATTAAAATAATTCACTCCGAGAATCGAATTCAAAGAACCCAACTTCCATTTCGCACCTAAATCGACAAGGTGTTCTCTCCACGAGGTGCTCATAACGTTTGCAGAGAATAGCGGAACCTTCTGTGGAGATTTTGTAATGATGTTTATCAAGCCGCCGATTGCCTCAGATCCGTATAATCCAGAAGCGGGACCCTTGACGACTTCCACCCTTTCGATCATCTGGTTGGGAATACCAAACAGTCCATATACAGATGAAAGACTGCTAACGATAGGCATGCCATCGATAGTGACCATGGTATATGGTCCCTCCAGACCATTGATATGAATGTCGCCAGTGTTGCAAACGTTGCAGTTGATTTGCGGACGAACGCCATTTACCATCGATAGGGATTCAAACAAACTTGGCGAAGGGTTCTTTTTAAAGAATTGTTGAGAATATACTTCAACTGCTATCGGGCTTTCTAGACGGCGGACTGCCTTCATCGTACCGGAAATAACGATGGCATCAAGCGAGGAGGTCGAGGGCTGCAGATTAATTTGAATTGACTTCGTGGCCGAATCGTCGATGGCAATGTTTTGTTTGAAAGGCTCAAAACCTGTCATCGTAACATGCAGCAGATATTTGCCGGGGGGAACGCTGGCAAACGAGAAGAAGCCAGCCGAATCGCTTATTGTATTGAACTGTTTATTTAGTGATACAGTTGCTCTAGGTACTTGCTGTCCTTCTGCAGAAATGGTTCCTGTTAGTTTATGCTGCCCGAGCACAGTCAGATGCATCATCAACAAAAGCCCGATCAATGTAAACTTTACTTCCATCCTCTCCCATTTGAGATTCCAAAAATATAATATTTGGCCGGCCAAATAAAATTTATTTTATCCGTCCTACCTAACTTTGCGGGATGTCGCACTTCGTCCACCATTATGAGGAGAATTACCTGAAAGAGCTTTATAAGCTCGGCCAAAAGGAAATAAAGAAGTTAAACAACATTGCTCTCGCGAAAGCGATGGGCCTTAATCCGGCCACGGTCTTGGAAATGGTGCGCAAACTTGCTGAAAAGAAACTAGTAGAGATACAAACAGACAAAAGCATTCACCTGACAGACAAGGGCCGCAAAAAAGCGCTCCTCATTGTCAGAAAGCATCGTCTTTGGGAAGTGTTTCTGGTAAACAAATTGAACTATAAGTGGAGCGAGGTGCACCAGCTTGCCGAACAATTAGAACATGTCGATTCTGATGAGCTGATCAACCGGCTGGAAGAATTTCTCGACTTTCCAGCCTTCGATCCACACGGAGATCCTATTCCAGACCGCAATGGTAAGATCAAAAAACACACTTCGTTTGCATTATCTACCGCTATAAAAGACAAAGCTTACACAGTGGTAAGCTTTGCAGACACGGCCGACTCCTTCCTGGATTATCTGGCCGCCCTAAATATTGAACCAGGGACTAAAATAAAAGTGGTTGATCACCTGGAATATGATAATTCATTCACACTTGCTATCAATAAAAAAACAGTACAGGTTACGGAAAAAGTTGCCCGCAATATTCTGGTACAACAGGCTATTTAGCTTTCCGTCGAAGAGCATTTAAAAAAATATACTCAAAGCTGATCATGAAACTGTTCTTTGTGAGCCGGTAGATGTCGCTGCTGAGCTGAAAGCGGTATCCTACGTTGAGCTTAGCCGTGCTATTGAAAATTGCCTGTATGGACGGTGCCAGGTCAATAAAATACTTTTCACGGGGGAAGTTCAAATTGCGGCTACCCAATAATTCAGCGTAAAGGTTAACGTTCGTCTGGTTATAATCCTTGTACTCAAATGGCAACAACAAGTAGCCTGCAGAAAGGCTGTAGTTGATGGCCTGCCCTGCATACCTTCCTTCGAAGCGTTTATCCCAACGGTCTTTTGTCAGAACCTCATTCCAGCTCCCGGTGGCAGATATCGCAAACTTGTTCCAAAGCTGGGTTGCAATGAGCCCGGCTTGCACGCCACTCTGCTCACCCATCATTAGGTTAATCTCATTATGATCTAAATGATTGCGACTATAGGCCGCCGCACCAAAGACAGCCATTCTAAAATGTTTGTGCACATCATCATTCGATAAGAAGCGATACTTCGCATACACTCTCCCACCTTCCCAAATCATTTTAGGTTGGTGCATGCTAGAGAAGTTCGTACCGACATGAAACATCCAATCTTTATTCAACCCGAACATCACTTCTGGCATATGGCGCTGCACCACACGGTCTGAGTGTATATCCTTGTGAAAAATAGAAGCACTCTTTATTGCGATAGATTTAGCTGGCATGTTGGAAGCAGGTTCGGCGTAGGGGTATAATTCCTGCCCGCAAGCAATGATAAAAGCAGCGACAAAAATCGCCGTGGTAAATAGCTTTTTCATGTAAAGGGAAAAGCCCTCTCTTGCAAGAGGGCTTCAAAATTTAAATAATCACGTGATAAATCCGGTTGTTTTCCGAAGCAACTTCAGCTGAACAACATTTAGCCATACGACCTGTTTGTACGCAAGCCATTTTTGTCATGCCTACATACTTCTTAAACTCCTTGGCTGAAACAAAGCCTTTATCGACAACCGAAAAAGTAACAGGGCCGTCAACTGTTTGGTTGGCTGCATTCAGGAAGTGAAATGTTTGCCCGCCAATAACCAGGTGCTCGTCCTTGCCCAACTTGGTGTTGTTTACTGACGCGGTTACTTTTAATGATGCAACCGAAAACCCTGCGTCCTGCACGGCTTTACTCAATGCATCCAGATCAACGGTATTATTTTCTTTGAAGGTTAAATTGTACTGCTGGTTTTTTATGTCCACCTGCACTTTTTCAACAAAACCAACTTCTTCCAAAGCTGTTTTTACTGCTTTGGAACACATGGAACAGGTAAGTCCACTTGCTTGCAACGATGCTTTGCTGATTTGTGCATTAGCCGTAAAGCCGAAACAAACCAGTAGTAAGAAGAATATCTTTTTCATACTAATTCTTGTTTTTTAGTTTACGATTTTTTGCAGCAATCTTTTTCTGTGCAACCTGCCTGCTTACAGCAAGTCATGTCCTTTTCGCATTTGCCATCTTTCATGCAAGCGGTGCCTTTGCACTTTTCGTCGTCACAGCAGGTATGCGCCTTCTCAGCCGACGCCATCCGCTCATATTTACAGCAACCATGTAGTTTGTCGTAAGCTTCGTCAGTTGCTTTCATGTGCTCAGTGTCGTACCCAACGGCCGCTACTGCTTTCTCGATCTTTGCCGTGTTTGACGATGCGGTGGCGTATTTTACTGTAAGAACTTTATTGTCAACATCCCATAGGGCATAAGAAGCACCCGCGGATTTAGCTGCTTTTTCAATTTTTGATTTGCACATTCCGCACTCACCAGAAACCTTGATCTTTTCGGTTTTTGTCTGTGCAAAAGCGATAGTAGAAAGCGAAATGAGTAGGAAAGAAAAGAAGAATGATTTAAGCGTTTTCATTTTAAATATTTAAAAGTTATAGAAAGAGAATACAAGCATTGTTGCACACGATTAGTGGCAATGCTTCTTTCTATATTCTGAAAACGCAGTTCTGTAGATAGGTGTCTTGCCCGCTTAAGGGAGGTCCATGTGCCAGCGGGTATTTTTGATCGGCAAATAATTTTGCTACGTAAACCTGATAAATATTGTCAACAGGCAATAAAACCGCAATCGAAAAATCGGGTAAAGTGGCACTAACAATTGTCTGGTCCAACTTCAGCTTTACTACCTTGACATCGTTCTTGCAGCAACCCATGCTATCGGCAACCGGCATCCCGCACTTGCTGCATTCTTCATCGTGGTTATCGCCGAGTACCACCGAATCTACCCTGTTCATGCAATAGTGCACAGACACAACAAAGCCAGTACTGACTGTGAAGTATACAAGGAGCAATATGGCAGCAAACAGCTTTTTCATTTGCCCTTCAAAGATAATTGATGAGGAAGGAAATCAAAGCCTGATTTTAGTCAGCCGGTTTTTAATTAACAAATGTCCAGAAAATGCCAAAACGGAAAACCATGCCCGGAAGAGGGTACCTTGGTGCAGCGAAGTTGTGGTGGTTAAACCCAAAACCTGACTGGAATGATGCGGTGTTTAAGTTTTCCATCCGGACATAAGCACGGAATGTACGGATACGCATGTGAACAAAAGCGTGGAGCTCGGGTCGGTTTGCAATGGTGTTTGTATCCTGGTAGAAGAATTGTCCAAGCACAGGCGAATAATCATCTGCTTTATACGGCGAATGGTACCGTACCTCAATACCAGTTGATAAGTTCAAATTACGGAAGAGCCTGCCTTCGTAGGCCAAACGATTCCTTGTATAAAACAGGGGCACATTCACTGCGGCACCACCTGCCTTTTGCTGAAGATAGACCTCCGAATAAATATTCCAAAACCGCTTCAAACGGAACGTTTTCTTGGCGCTTACCCGCAACAAGTTGAATATAGCATTCTCCTGGGCCAGGCTTCTGAACCCATTCAAATAGAGGTAATTTGTCACAAAGTAGTAGTCACCGTTCAACTGCACGGCAAATTTTGGCAAGAAATAAGAGCCAAAAAAGTGGGCTGTATTTTCTTTCGAAAAACTTTTTGGCGCATCGAGATAAAACGAGCTGCGTCGGTCGTAGATAAAAGAAGGCGAACGGTTGATGTTTTCGAATCCGACCTGCAACGTACCCAAATCTTTGCTCAATAGGCGTTGCAGACTGATGAATGCATGATAGTCCCCTGAATTTGTTCCCGCTGTATGCAGCCGTCCAAATGCATTAATGTCCCATTTCTGGTTTTTGGTGCGGTTACGATATTCACCATGTGCGATGATATTGTACAACGAAGGATTTTCAACCTTTAAGTGACCTTGTATTAACTGCAGTTCGAGGCCCGCTTTAATGTATTGCTGCAAATTATTTGCATCGGGAAACTGGTAAACAGAAAAATCATTGCTGAACTCACGCCAGTCATCCTTCAGCATTAAAGAATCGGGTTCTCCCCCAGGTTTTAGTCTGATCCCATAATTCGCCGCGTAATAGGCCGAATCGGGCTTGTTATTCGTTCGCCCGGTTGAGTAAATATCTTGATAGAGATAAGAGTAATTTCCATAACGAAAGGTATGCTCAAACCGAACCCGCGGGTAAAAAAGCGGAATGACTGTCGAGTCGGTGACAATCGAATCTTTTCGGCCAAAATCATATTGCTGCCGCAGAAGAACATTAAATTCTTTGTGACGACGACCGGTAATCAACTCATTTGAAAAAAGGTTGTTACCAATGGACGACGAACCTCCGATGTTGGTAGGTATCAACACGCGGGGTTCGAAATCCGGATTATTCAGGTAATCCTGGTCGTTTTTTATACCACCGCTCTCCCCTGCCTGCAGTTTATTATTGAGGATGACAAAGTAGTTGTTGTATCGCTTATTGGGCGATTGATACCAGGAAGCGATCTGATAGCTCCGGTGATTGTTGCGCTGGTTACGAAAAGTTCCCGGTGCGCCGAGAAGACGGTACTGAAATGACACGTTCCAAAATGGCCGAACATTCTGCGTATGCAAAATGTCAATGATCTGCTCCTGCCCTGATGCCAGCGTGTAACCTAATTCGGTAAAAGGCTTTGGCGTATTGTAGAAACGCACCTGGTCAAGGCGGAGTTTGTATACGTCTAGTGTATGAAAGCCGGGATCCCAGCCGATCGTTCGGGGAGTGGAAAACAAAAGCGAACGGGTTGCCGATCCGTTATTACCTAAATAAATGTGCGTGGCAGGTATAGGAAACCGGGACGTGTAATCCCCGATAGATGTGTCAAGGATTGTAGGTCTGACAGAGGTAAATGTGTACACTTCCACCCGCAGACTGTCGTCTGCATATTCACGGCGCTCTACGCTGCTCAGCGTTGTGTCTGACTGAGGTCGGCCATTAGTATTTGGTCTGCCGTTGGTATTCGGAAGATTCCGCGGCACATTCGGCATAGGCCTGCCGCGGGGATTTATGACTGGCTCTTGGGCGAGCACTTCAGGCAACGTGGTGGCCAAAAGGCAAACGGTCAAAACAATATGGCCGATGTAAGTTTTCAAGACGAATTTTTACAGAGATGCAATCATTTCACTGAAAATGGTGGAGAACTTGGGCTCCGCTTCTTTCGCAGCCTGTAATACTTCCTCGTGGGTAATAATGTTCTCTTCTTCGCGGATTCCAATGTCTGTAATTACGCTCATCGCAAACACGTCCATTCCCATATGTGCAGCTGCAATGACTTCCTGTACTGTACTCATTCCCACCGCATGTGCACCTAGAACTTTAATTAATTTGTATTCGGCTCTCGTCTCAAACGTAGGACCGGTAACGCCAAAATAGACACCCTCTTTTAAAGAGATGTTCAGATCAGTAGCGATCGTCTTTGCTTTTGCGATCAGGTGTTTTTTATAAGGCTCGCTCATATCGGCAAAACGTGGCCCAAGACGTGCGTCGTTTGGTCCAAGCAAGGGATTTTTTATAGCGAACGAAATATGGTCTGTAATGATCATCAGGTCACCCACTTTAAAGCCTTCACCAACACCACCCGCAGCGTTTGAAAGAAAAAGAGTTTCCACGCCGAGAAATTTCATCACGCGGATAGGAAAAGCGACTTCTTCGGGTCCATAACCTTCATAAAAATGAAAACGGCCGGCCATAGCAACAATCGGTTTTCCAGCAATGGATCCAAAAATCAATTTGCCCGAGTGGCCTTCTACTGTTGACACCGGGAAATGCGGAATGTCCTGATAAGGAATTTCGTGGCTTACTTCAATCTCTTGAACAAAGTTTCCTAACCCGCTTCCCAGAACAACGCCGATTCTTGCTCCTGCACCATTAAATTGTTGCAGGTACCGTGAAGCCTCTGTCAGCTTTTCGTAAGTATTCATCGCGGCAAAGATAACCGACCGCATGAATCGGCCTGTTAAATAAACGCCTAATCTTCCTTTGGAAAAATGGCAGCGACAGGGCAATTCATTTTTTGATTTTGTTATTATATAAGATGATTTTCTCTGTAAATTTGGTTGATTGCTTTACGTATGAATACAACTGCACTTACCGAACTGGTGGCTAGGATTGCATTGAATGACGACAGTGTAGCATACAAACAGGTCTTCGCTCACTACTATCCCAAATTGCTGTCTTTTTCATTTGCCATTACGCATTGCAAAGAGTCATCGGAAGAAGTGGTGTCTGACGTCTTCGTGAAGATCTGGCAATCGCGGAAAACCTTGTTGCAGGTGCAGAATTTTCACCTTTATCTCTACGTCAGCACGAAAAACATTTCCTTGAACTACCTGGCTAAGCAGAAACGGACCCACTCCTTTTCCCTTGATGATGTAAAAACTGAAATCCGCAGCCTGTACTACGACCCTGAACAATTGATGATCTCTGCCGAGATGTTCAAACGCATCTGCACCGCCATCCGGGAACTGCCTCCACGCTGCCAGTTAATTTTCAAATTAGTTAAAGAGGACAACCTGCGTTACAAAGAAGTGGCGGAACTATTGCACCTATCCATCAAAACGGTGGAAGCGCAAATGGCGATTGCCTTGAAGAAGCTGGGCAACTCAGTTGCGTTCGGTCAGCCTTCTCTTTCCTGAAAAAAAATTTCTTCCGGCTCTTTAGGGGTAAACGAAGTTTTGTTTGTCCATCAATGTACATCTACTGTACATGATTCTCGATCGATTCTGGCAACTGCTTGCAAAAAAATTATCTGGTGAAGCCACGGAAGAAGAAGTCCGCGAGCTGGAAGAAATCATTAAGACAAACCCAGACCTGTCGTTTGCGGGCCAGAACGTTGCGGACATCTGGAACTTACAACCAAAGGAGAACAAGGCAAACACGGAAAAGGCTTTTGTTAACATTATGGCCAAGCTCGAGTTAGAGGATAATAGTTTCGAAGAGAAAGAGCCTTGGGAGACAGACGTCGAAAAACCCGCCAGGGGTGTCTATAAAAAGTGGCTGGCAGGAGTTTCGCTGGCGATAGCGGTTGGGCTAACGGTTTCCTATTTCATGTGGTTCAGGAGCAACGATTCCTTCCAGGCGAATGCGAAACAGCAAGTCCAGGAAATTTATACGAGGCCCGGAACGCGAACCAAGGTAGTTCTGCCCGACGGGTCCACAGTATGGTTAAACGCTGGTAGCAAACTTTCCTACGGGCAGCCATTCGGTGACAAAGAACGTTCGGTGACGCTGAGTGGTGAGGCTTACTTCGATGTTGTAAAAAATAAAACGCCTTTTATCATTCATACGAATGGCGCAAGTATAAAAGTGCTTGGCACCGCTTTTAACGTACGCAGCTACCCTTTGGAGAAAAAGGTGGAGACAAGTCTGGTGCACGGTCGAGTGGAAGTTACCCTGGACAACAACCCGGAAAATAAATATGTATTGAAGCCAAGCCAAAAGCTTGTTTTGACAACAGAAGAAGTAAAGGCCAAAAAGAAAAAAGACAGGCAGCAGAACCCGATTGTGGTATTGAGTACTATCCATTATCTCGACAACAACACAATTGCAGAAACATCGTGGGTAGATAACAAGTTGGTATTTGAAGACGAAACCTTCGAAGAAATTGCCCGCAAAATGGAACGTTGGTATGGTGTGACGATTCAATTCAAAGCGGCAAAATTGAAGCAGGAAAGACTCACCGGCGTTTTTGAAAAGGAAACAGTAGCACAAGCGCTGTCAGCCCTACAGGAAACCACACCTTTTCATTTTGCAATGAAAAATAACGAAATAATTATCACACCCTAAACCCATTATTGAATATGAAAAACAACTCTTCATAACAGGTAAGGATGAATTGAACGGACATGTTTTGATTACTAACTAACAAACGATTGTATGAAAAGTGACTACACAACTGTTTATCAGAAGATTCCTTTCAGCAAGCAAGTGATGCGACTCACCAGGCTCACCTTTGCTTTTTTTCTGCTGGCTTGCTTACAGGTGTCGGCCAATGGCTACACACAAAAAAAGATCACCTTAAGACTTCAATCGGCTGAGCTGAAGCAGGCATTAGCAACGATTGAAAAAGTCAGCGACTACCATTTTCTTTACAACCAGGCATTGGTTTCAAACAAGCCAAGGGTCAACATCAATGTAACAGACGCGGAGATCACGACTGTTTTAAATTTACTCCTCTCGAACACGGGTATTGGGTATCGGATGCTGGAGAATAACCTGATTGTTTTAAAAGAGCAGGCCACCATCAACATCGCAAATCCTGAAATTAGAATCACAGGAAGAGTAACCGGAACCGCAAATGAGCCGCTGGCAGGCGTATCAGTGAGCATCCGCGGCACAAGTGTTGGAACAACTACAGATGCTAATGGAAATTATACCATCACCGTTCCGGACGAAAATGCCACCCTCGTGTTTAGTTCAGTGGGGTTTGCACAGCAGGAAGTTCCTGTGGGAAACAGAACGACCGTAAACGTTACACTTTCACCGTCTACATCAGAGTTGAACACAGTGGTAGTGGTAGGTTATGGTACGGCTAGACGAAGAGAAATCACGGGATCCGTAGCATCGGTTCGCGGTGCAGAATTAGCAAAGCAGCCTGTTTTAACCGCTACACAAGCCGTGCAAGGCCGAGTGGCTGGTGTGCAAGTACTTACGAGCGGTGATCCAAATGCGCTGCCTACAATCCGCATACGTGGTACGGGAACAATGCTCGGCGGTGCGAACCCTCTTTTTGTAGTTGATGGTGTAATCAATGATGACATCCGAAACATCAACACTGCCGATATCGTGAGCATGGATATCTTAAAAGACGCATCGGCCACTGCGATTTATGGGATGCGTGCTGCAAATGGCGTCGTATTGATTACAACAAAAAAGGGACGCAGCGGTCGCCTAGCAATCAGCTACGATGTTTCACTCGGCATCAAAGAAGCCACCCGGTTAGTTGATATGGCCGGGCCTCAACAATACGCTAATTACCTGAACGAAGCCAACATCTATTACGGCCCCGGCGACAGCCTTGTAACAGGCCAGATGTTAGCCGGGGGAGGCAACACCGATTGGTATGATGAAATCCTTAAGAAAGGCTTTTTTCAAAACCACAATGTAAGCCTCAGCGGTGGCAACGAAGCAATCACTTATTTTTTGAGTGCGGGTCTTTTGACCGACGAGGGTATCATTAAGACGAATAGCTTTACCCGCTTTACTCTTAGAAGCAACAACGAATACCGGATTAGCAATGCACTTCGCCTTTCAACATTGCTTTCTTACAGCCGAACACAATTGAGAAACGTAAACCTCGGTGTGTTCAACGTTGCTTACCGGGCAGCCCCTTACGTGCCGGCTAAAGTTGGCGAACGCTATGGTAACACGTCGCTTTCTAACAACGTGGGCAACCCTTTACTTGATTTGGAAAAAACAAATGATGGCGGTGCTGGCGATCGTTTGCAAGGAAATTTCGCGTTAGACCTCAAACCCGTTAGTTGGTTAGCTTTACGCAGCAGCTTTGGTATTGACCGCAACAACTTCAACAGCCGTGCTTACAACTATCGTTTCGGTAATTTGGGTGATGAGAATGTGTTTATCCAGGCTGGTGGAAACCAACTTCGCCAGAATAGCGTTTTGAACGTGTCGCAAAGTGAAGGGTCACGTTGGGTTTGGGATAACACAGCTACAATCACACAGAAATTTGGTTTGCACAACTTCAACTTGCTGGTTGGTACTACTGCTGAACAAATTAATTCAACTAACCTCACAGGTCGTCGCCTGGATGTTCCGGAAGACCGCAACCAATGGTACCTGAACGCAGGCGCAACCAGCACAGCAACAAACAATAGCACCGGTGACAAAAACACACGCAACTCTTATCTAAGTCGTTTGAACTACGGATACAACGACAAGTATTTTGTATCTGCTACAATCAGGGCAGACGGCACCTCTCGCCTGCCGGAAAACAATCGCTGGGGTTATTTCCCATCAGTTGGGGTTAGCTGGGATATCGCAAGAGAATCATTCATGTCAAATCAAAATATCTTCCGTGCCTTAAAGCTACGTGCAAGCTGGGGCAAGGTTGGTAACGACCAGATTGCAAGTAGTCTGTTCCGTCCGTTGGCAACACAAAATCAACCTTACTTTTTTAACGGAGCTGAATACCTCGCGATTGCTTTCGAGCAAGTCTCGGATCCAAACCTCCGTTGGGAAGTAACGAAAGAGTTTGACTTAGGTCTTGACTTTTCTGTTCTGAATGGACGTCTTTCCGGTACGCTTGATTTCTACAACAAAAAGACCGTCGATGCATTAGTCCAGGTGAACATACCAGCTATCCTTGGTGACCCCGACAACCGCTATGTAACGAATGCGGGAAACATTTCAAACCGCGGTGTGGAGTTGACGCTTGATTGGAACCAAAGCATCAACCGCGACTGGCGTTACAATTTAAACGTGAACGGTGCGTACAACCAGAACAAGATCGAACAACTGAATGGTGGACAGGCCTTGTTTGATGGAAACGTGGCGGGCACTTTTACGACAAAATCTGAAAATGGCCAGCCAATCGGAAGTTTCTTTTTATTACAAATGGAAGGCATCTTCCAAGATGCTGATGAAATCGCCAAGTCAGCTCAAACAAACGCAAGGCCAGGTGACATCCGCTACCGCGACGTAAACGGCGACAAGGTAATCAATGATGAAGACCGTGTCTTCCTGGGATCTTACCAACCTAAGTTTACGTTCGGTATAAATGGTGGTATGAACTTCCGGAATTTTGACATGAGCTTTGGAACGTACGGAACTGCGGGTGCAAAAATTTATAATGGCAAAAAATCAGCCCGCGGCGACTTTCGCGACAACATTGAAGCAGATGTGGCACGCAACAGGTGGACACCAAATAATCCATCAACCAGCGTTCCGAGGGCAAACCTGCAGCAGGAAAGAGCTTCATCCTACTTCCTGGAGAGGGGTGATTTCTTCCGCATTAACAACCTGACAGTAGGCTATACACTTCCGGGCGATGCTGCTTCAAGAATAAGAATGCGTAGCCTGCGGATTTATACAAGCGTGCAAAACCTGGCAACATTTACCAGCTACAGCGGGTTTACACCAGAAATCAACAACGGCAGCGTATTGGCAGCAGGTATCGAGTCAAACATCTACCCCACTACCCGCACATTTGTGTTAGGACTGAACGTAGGCTTTTAAAAATTAAACAACTCAACTATGCGATATAAATATTTTAAAATCATAGCTGTCGCCGGATTGATTGTGATCGGTGGTTGCAAAAAAAGTTTTCTTGATGTGCCCCCGCAAGGCGACCTGACGGAAGAACTAGCCTTGAAAGATCCGCAGGCTGCTGAAAAACTGGTTGGTGGCGTTTACAACACATTGTACTTTGGAAGCTTTGGACCAACAACATTTGGTTTCCTTTGGCAGTTAACGAACGACGTTGCATCTGACGACGCAGACAAAGGCAGTACACCCGGGGATTTCAATACGGGAGGCATCGGTGACATTGATGAATTCCGGCATGATGCCAATAACTTCATCTTTAACAACATCTGGACGGGACATTATGCCGCCATTACAAGGGCTAACAAAGCGATCGACATCCTGAATCAAAGCACGTTTGAAGCGACAAGAAAGAACCGGTTATTAGGCGAGGTTCGTTTTCTTCGCGGCCTTTATTATTTCAACCTTGTTCGCTTTTTCGGTGGCGTTCCCAAAATCGACAGAGTTTTGTCGCCTGCAGAGGCAAATAGCGATGCGGCTCAAACAAGAGCATCAAGGGAGGAGATTTATGCGTTGGTGACTTCCGACCTGGAATTTGCTGCAGCAAACCTGCAATGGAAAGGAGATGCAGGTGTGGTGACAGGCCGGGCAACGAAAGGCGCAGCCCATGCTTACCTGGCAAAGGTCTATATGTATTTAAAAGACTGGCAGAAATCATTCAATAATGCACAGGCTGTGATCAATTCGGGCCGGTACCAGTTGGTTAGCAATTACGCTACCATTTTCCGCGAAAGACCACAGGGTGCACCGGTACCTGGGGGCAACAACAATCCTGAGTCCATTTTTGAAGTACAAACGGGTGCTAACGCCGGCGAAAATGCAGTGAGTCCCTTGTTCAGCAATGGACAGGGACCTCGCGGTCGCGGTGGATGGAACGATCTTGGTTTTGGATTCAATGTGCCAACAACTGATCTTGTTGCCAGCTACGAACCTGGCGATGTTAGACCTGCCGGAACAATCATTTTCATTAACCCAACAACGCCGGGTGGCAGCACAGGCACAATACTGTGGGATGGTTTCAGAATCCCTTCGCAGGACTCTGTAGAAAATCCGCGTTATAGTTACAAGGCTTACCACAGTCCTATCGCGGAATCGCCACAGCTTACGAATAACAAAGACACAAAGCCGAAGAACATTCGCCTGATGCGTTATGCTGAAGTGTTGTTGATCTATGCAGAAGCAGCCGCTAATCTAAACAATACGGGCGAAGCAATGGCAAAACTGAACCAGGTTCGTGCAAGAGCCGGTCTGGCACCAGTTGCAGGAACCGTTGCGAATATCTGGGCCGAACGCAGAAGAGAATTAGCGTTGGAAGCAGATCGTTTCCTTGATCTTGTTCGCCAGGGACGTGCCGGCCAGGTCCTAAGAGCTCATGGCAAAAACTTCGTTGATAATAAACATGAGGTTTTCCCTATTCCGCAACCACAACGGGATCTGAGTGGCGGTCGTTTAACACAAAACCCAGGTTATTAATTGAACTACTAAAAACGCATTTATGAATACGCAAAGTAAATTGAACATGGTTGCCGGCATCGTAGCCGCCAGCCTGTTGTGTGCCCGGTGTACAAAGCCGAATAAAAGCGATGACTTTCCACAGGGGGATCCGCCGCCTGTAGCTGGCGGCTACGTAAACTCTTCGGAAATTTCACCAACGAACCTAGTAGCTCATTTCCCGTTTGATGGAAATGTGAACGACGTGAGAGGCGGCGTTACCGGTGGAGCATTAAACGGTAACACGTCTTTCATTCAAGGCCGAAAGGGACAAGCATACAAGGGCTCCACGAATGGATTTATTTCGTATGCCAACCCTGGGCCTATTGCAAACCTGCAATCCTTTACCGTCAGTATGTGGATTAATACGCAGAAACACGATGGCGGCGCACAAGGTGTGTTCACGCTAGCAAAACAAGACGGTTCTTTTTGGGGCAACTTTTTCATGATGATTGAAGGAAACAACAGTTCGTCTAACCGCATGTTCATGAAATTACACTTTGAAAAAAACAACGCACCGTTTATTGAGCACTGGATAGAACCACATGGGTTTGGTGCAACCGATTTTCGTCCAGACGATATGTATGGTGGCTGGAGACACGTAGCCTGGACATATGACGCAGGTACATCCAAAGTTGGCTTTTTCGTAAACGGCGAAAAAAGAGCATTGCCTGCGGGAATGGAAGACCGTAAAGCAGATGGAACCGGGACACCGCTTGGCGCTTTAAATTTTAAAAACCCAACACGCTTTGTCATCGGTGGTTTTCAGAACCAGCTTGGTGCACCCTTTAATTCTCCTGAACCATGGATGCTGCCGTACACCGGCGCCTTAGATGAGTTCAGGGTTTACAACAAAGCGTTATCTGCGCAGGAAATTAGTGCGCTGGCCGTGTTAGAAAGACAAGGAAGATAGTTTCATATGAAAAACAATGGTGGCTGCCTGTGGCGGCCACCTTTTCACCCTGCCATGAAGTTTGTGTACGTATTCAGTGTTTTGCTGGTTCTTTCTGGCTGCACTAAAAAAGAAGATTCGCCATCTACAAATCAACCTGTCAATGAAAATTTTTCATTGCAGTCAGCGTCTATAAACGGATTGTCAATATCGGCTACCATACGTGGTGTTGGCCTTAACCCGCCAATCAGGCTTCAGTTCAGTGCTCCTGTCCAACGAAATAATTCTTCGGCTATTTTATTCAATACAGCAAACGGAACCGCTGTGCCGTTTAGCACAAGCTTTCAAAATGGTGACAGTGTAATCCTTATTCAATCCGCCGCAGCACTTATGCCGTTGACGAGATACAATGTGACAGTTTCTTCTTCATTAAAATCGGCAAAGGGAACCGCATTAGACAACACAACAACGGGCAGTTTTATCACGGGTATCGACTCATCTGACAAGTTTCCAAGAATCAGCGACACTGCGCTTGTTAATCTTGTACAACAACAAACCTTCAAATACTTCTGGGATTTTGGACATCCCGTGAGCGGGTTGGCACGGGAGCGAAATACATCCGGCGACCTCGTCACATCGGGCGGATCCGGCTTTGGCGTCATGGCTATTCTTGTCGGCATCCACCGCGGCTTTATTACAAAAGCACAAGGCTTAGCCAGATTGCAAACGATGGTTGCGTTTCTTAAGAATACGGCGCAGCGTTTTCATGGTGCGTATCCGCATTGGTTAAACGGGAGTACTGGTGCTGTTATACCATTTAGTTCAAAGGACAATGGGGCTGACTTGGTCGAAACTTCGTTTTTAATTCAGGGGCTGCTTTGTGCCCGCCAGTATTTCAATGGATCAGACCCTGCTGAAACAGCTCTTCGAAACGATATCAACACGATTTGGCGGGAAGTAGAATGGAATTGGTTCAGGAAGAACGGTGAAAATGTTTTGTACTGGCACTGGAGTCCAAATTTCTTTTGGGATATCAACTTACCGATACGTGGATGGAACGAAGCACTAATTACCTACGTCCTTGCTGCTTCCTCCCCTACTTTTTCGATCCCAAAAATTGTTTATGATAATGGTTGGGCTAATAACGGCGGAATCAGAAATGGCAACACATACTTCGGCTACCAGTTACCTCTTGGGCCCGCAGTTGGTGGTCCGCTGTTTTTCGAACATTATTCTTTTCTTGGCATCAATCCTTTTGGCCTGGTAGATATGTATGCAAACTATCAAACCCAGGCCATCAATCATACCAAAATCAACCACGCTTTCGTAACCGCTAATCCAAACGGATATTATGGCTATAGCAGCCAAAACTGGGGACTAACTGCAAGTGACATTCCGAACAGCTATGCGGCTTCTTCGCCAACAAATGATTTAGGCGTGATTGCACCTACGGCGGCGTTATCATCCTTCCCGTATACACCGATGGAAAGCATGGATGCGCTGCGGTTCTTTTACTATAAACTCGGCGACCGGCTTTGGGGTGAATATGGTTTTAAAGACGCCTTCAGTTTGCACGAGCCTTGGTTTGCAAACTCCTACCTTGCAATTGACCAGGGGCCAATCATCGTAATGATTGAAAACTACCGAAGCGGATTGTTATGGAATCTCTTCATGAGTTCACCCGAGGTTAAAAGCGGAATGAGAACATTGGGCTTCCAAAGTCCACATTTGTAAACTTGATTCAATGACTGGTAAGACTGTAATACTTTGTTTGCTCGTCCTGGCGGGATGTCACTCTCCCAAAAAGATCGCTGTTGACCCTCCAAAATTTTCTCGTGAAGACGAAGTGATGTTCACTGATGTGCAGCGCACCACCTTTCAATATTTCTGGGATGGCGCCGAGCCAAACAGTGGTTTGGCAAGGGAACGTTATCACATGGATGATATTTACCCGGAAAACGATAAGATGATCATTACAAGCGGCGGTGGAGGCTTTGGTGTAATGGCCATATTGGTGGGTATTGAAAGAGGCTTTATTACACGAGAACAAGGAGTAGAAAGAATGGAACGCATCGTAAGGTTTTTAGAGACCGCCGACCGGTTCCATGGTGCTTGGCCACATTGGTGGAACGGCGAAACCGGAAAGGTGAAACCCTTTAGTAAAAAAGATGATGGCGGCGATCTTGTGGAAACGTCGTTCATGATACAAGGTCTCCTTTGCGTACGGCAATATTTTCAAAGTGGAAATGAACGGGAAAAATTGTTAGCAAAGCGAATCGATAAACTCTGGAGAGAAGTTGAATTTGATTGGTACCGCAACAACAAAAACGCATTGTATTGGCATTGGAGTCCAAACTATGGATGGGAAATGAACTTCCCTGTAAGCGGCTACAATGAATGCCTGATCATGTACGTCCTTGCCGCGTCTTCGCCTACGCATGGTGTGCCTGCTGAAGTATACCACGAAGGCTGGGCAAAGAGAGGAAAAATAAAAGATACTGCATTAGCTTATAGTCATCGCCTTACGCTGTCGCACAATGGCGCCCCTAAGTACGGAGGACCACTTTTCTGGTCGCATTATTCTTATCTTGGATTAGATCCCAGAGGATTGAAAGATCGGTATGCTGACTATTGGGAACATAACCGCAATCATGCGTTGATCAACCATGATTGGTGTCTGGAGAATCCGAAAGGTTTTAAAGGATATGGTCCGGACAACTGGGGCTTGACTGCCAGTTATTCGGTTCGTTTTTACGCGGCACATGCACCGGGAGAAGAAGACCGCGGCGTGATTTCTCCTACTGCAGCCTTGTCGTCGATGCCGTACACACCGGAACAGTCGATGAGGGCATTGAGAAACTGGTATCGAAATAAAAAGGATAGCATCTACGGACCGTTTGGGTTTTATGATGCGTTCAGTGATCATCACAACTGGTACCCGAAAAAATACCTGGCAATCGACCAGGGACCCATCGTGGTGATGATGGAGAATTACAGAAGCGGGCTGCTTTGGAACCTTTTTATGAGCTGTCCCGAAATCAAACAAGGATTACAAAAACTGGGCTTCCAAAGCCCGTGGCTGAAAAATTAAACGATGGCATTACGAAATTTTTTCTTCGTCTTTCTTCTGTTCTCAGCTGATTGTTTACAGGCGCAGGACAAATCAGCTTATGAAAAGCATTGGTTCGTCAACGGCGGTGACACCATGCCTTACCGCTTGCTTTTACCCAAAGATTATGATGCGAATAAAAAGTACCCGCTTGTACTGTTTCTGCATGGTTCCGGCGAACGGGGTAATGATAACGAAACTCAACTGGTGCATGGATGGCGTTTGTTTCTTCAGGATAGCATCCGCGAGAAGTACCCGGCTATTGTCGTTTTTCCGCAATGCGCCGCCAACAGTTATTGGAGCAACGTAAACGTTGTAACCACGCCGGCCAATGCACAAACAGGAACCGCACCAAAACGGGAATTTTTATTCGCCAAGGACGGCGAGCCTACAAAAGCGATGCAGCTGCTTATAGGTCTTTTAGGTGACTTAGAGCGCCGTTATAAACTCGATGACGGCCGTTATTACGTAGGGGGCTTATCGATGGGTGGCATGGGCACATTTGAGTTGGTACGTAGAAAGCCTAAAAAGTTTGTGGCAGCATTTCCAATCTGCGGTGGTGCGAACCCGGCTACTGCAAAAAAGCTAAGGAAAGTGGATTGGTGGGTGTTTCATGGCGCCAAAGACGATGTTGTTCCACCCAGCGCATCACAGGTAATGGTTGATGCAATCAAATCGGCAGGAAGCAAAGTTCGTTTTACGCTTTATCCTGAAGCAAACCATAACAGCTGGGACCCGGCTTTTGCAGAACCGGAATTAATTTCCTGGCTTTTCTCACACAAAAAATAAGTTCGGATCCAATGAAGCGTATAATGCATATAATTTTTCTGCTGTTCTTTCTACTTCTACTCACACCTGGCGAGGCGCAGCAAAAAACCTATTGCAATCCTTTAAACATTGACTATGGTTACACCCCTATTCCAGGATTCGCACAATGGGGTCGTCATCGAACAACAGCCGATCCTGTTGTGGTAAATTATAAAGGCGATTTTTACCTCTTCACTACTAACCAACAGGGCTATTGGTGGAGCAATGATTTGCTAAACTGGAATTTTGTTTCCAGGAAATTTCTCCGTCCGTGGAATACGGAAACCTATGATGACCTGTGTGCTCCCGGTGTTGGAATTATTGGCGATACGATGATCGTGTTTGGTTCTACCTACACACAAAATTTTTCAATCTGGATGAGCACGAATCCAAAAGGCAATGATTGGAAGCCTTTGGTCGATTCGTTTGAGATCGGCGGATGGGACCCTTCCTTCTTCACGGATGACGATGGTCGCCTTTACATGTATAACGGTAGCAGCAACCGTTACCCGATGTATGGCATTGAGTTGAATAGAAAAACCTTTCAACCCATCGGTACACGACAGGAAATGTATACGCTTGAACACTGGCGCTATGGATGGCAGCGCTTTGGTGAGCACATGGACAATACCTTTCTTGATCCATTCATCGAAGGCTCGCACATGACCAAATACAAAGACAAATATTATTTGCAATACGGCGCACCAGGTACGGAGTTCAGTGGTTATGCAGACGGCCTGCTCGTTGGCGAAGGGCCGCTTGGACCCTTTACACCGGCATCAGATCCATTAAGCCTTAAGCTGGGTGGTTATGTTCGCGGTGCAGGCCACGGTGCTACGTTTAAAGACAATGACAGCAACTGGTGGCATATTGCTACAACCGTTGTTTCGGTGAAAAATACATTTGAGCGAAGGATTGGTTTGTGGCCAACCGGCTTTGATAAGGACGATGTGATGTGGTGCAATACTGCGTTTGGCGATTACCCGCATTACGTTCCTTCAGCAGTTAATAAAAATGTAAGAAGCGAATATGCGCCATCAAAATACTTTACCGGTTGGATGTTGCTGAACTATAATAAACCGGTGCAGGTATCATCAACATTGGGCGGACATGTTCCCAACAACGCGGTAGATGAACTCACGAAAACCTATTGGAGTGCAAAGACAGGAAATGCAGGTGAATGGATTCAGACCGATCTTGGAAATGTATCGACAGTAAATGCCGTACAGATCAATTATGCTGACCAGGATGTAGAAAGTAATCGCCTTGGCAAATACGCCAACCAATATCACCAATACAAACTTTATCACTCCCTGGATGGTAAGCGCTGGAACGTACTCGTGGATAAAAGCCGTAACCAAAAGGACGTTCCTCACGATTATGTTGAGCTGACGTCACCTGTGCAAACACGATACATTCGGCTTGAAAATATTCATATGCCTACCGGCAAATTTGCTATTAGCGGACTGCGGGTGTTTGGTAAAGGAAGTGGCCCAAAACCCGATACAGTGCAGAACTTTATTGTGCTACGAACCGAAAAAGACAAACGCAGTGCCTTCATCAAATGGCGTCCGGTGGACCAGGCTTTCGCCTACAACATTTACTACGGCACCCATCCGGAAAAATTGTATAACTGCATTATGGTACATTCGAACAACGAATATTGGATGAAGGCTATGGACAGCCAAAAAACGTACTATTATCAAATTGAGGCGATAAACGAAAACGGTGTATCAGCACGAACTAAAGTATTGAAAGTAGAATGAGAAAGCACATTATCACCAAGCTATTACTCGGTCTGCTCCTGATTCAAACAGCAAGCCTTTCTGCGCAGGTGCAGAGACCTTACTGGAACGAGATACTTGCATTTAAAAAACAGGACAGTTTACAACCACCGGCGACGAATGCTATCCTTTTCGTAGGCAGTTCATCCTTCCGTGGGTGGCGTAACGTATCGGAAGCATTTCCGTCTTACGCAATTATCAACCGCGGTTTTGGTGGCTCCTCCTTACCGGATGTAATTCGCTATGCAGAAGATATCATTCTACCTTACCAGCCAAAACAAGTGGTGATCTATTGTGGCGAAAACGATTTAACCATGGGCGATTCCATTACCGGAAAAACTGTGTTTGAACGGTTCAAAACTTTGTTTACGCTTTTACGTTCGCAGCAGCCGCAATTACCAATCGCTTTTGTTTCATTAAAACCCAGTCCTTCGCGATGGCATTTAAGAGATAAGATGATTGACGCAAACAAACGCATCAAAAAGTTTCTCCGCAAGCAAAAAAACACAGCGTTTATTGATGTGTGGAAGCCTATGTTAAACGGCGAAGGTTTGCCAAAGCAGGAAATTTTTCTGAAGGACAATTTGCACATGAACGCAGAAGGTTATGTCATCTGGCAAAAAGTAATTGAACCTTTTCTTCTAAAGTAGAATCCGTAGAAAATGAGTGAATAGTACTTCGAGAGGAATTACCAGCAACATGTTCTCACATAGACCTTCTGTGTTTTTTCTTTCGAAATTTGATTTTAGAATTCTCAATATTATATAACCACCATTAAACAATTTTCACCCTTTAATTTTTCGCAGATGAGAAAAATTTTCCTGATCACACTAATGTTTGCGACGCTCAAAGGAATAGCGCAGAATACCGATGCCCGCATGAACAGTTTTATTACGGGTTTGATGCAAAAGATGACACTGGATGAAAAGATCGGGCAGTTAAATCTGTTAACTCCCGGCGGTGGCATCGCTACCGGGGCTGTTGTTAATCCCGACGTAGAATCCAAGATCAAGTCAGGACGGGTTGGCGGATTGTTTGGCGTGATTGGCGTAGAAAAGATCAGGCAGGCGCAAGAGCTTGCCGTAAATGGTAGTCGCTTGAAAATTCCGTTGATCTTCGGTTCGGACGTGATACACGGATACAAAACGACCTTTCCTATACCACTTGGTTTGTCTTCCAGTTGGGACATTCCCATGATTGAACGTAGTGCAAGAGTAGCGGCAACCGAAGCAACGGCCGATGGACTGTGCTGGGTATTTTCGCCAATGGTGGACATAGCTCGTGATCCCCGCTGGGGACGAGTAGCCGAAGGTGCCGGAGAAGACACTTACCTGGGTTCCCTGATTTCTGCTGCAATGGTGAGAGGTTACCAGGGCACTAACTTGGCGGCTGACAATACACTGATCGCATGCGTAAAGCATTTTGCTTTGTACGGTGCTGCTGAAGGCGGAAGAGATTATAATACAACTGACATGAGCCGCATTCGAATGTACCAGGATTACCTGCCTCCGTACAAAGCAGCGATCGATGCAGGCGTTGGAAGCGTTATGACGTCCTTCAACGAGATCGATGGTATTCCGGCTACAGGTAACAAATGGTTGTTGACAGATCTTCTGCGCAAGCAATGGGGCTTTAAAGGTTTTGTGGTGACAGACTATACTGCCATCAACGAAATGATCGATCATGGAATGGGTGACCTGCAAACTGTTTCAGCATTAGCATTAAAAGCCGGCACTGATATGGACATGGTTGGCGAAGGTTTTCTTTCCACGCTTAAAAAATCGCTGCAGGAAAAAAAGATTACACAAGCTGAAATCGACATGGCCTGCCGGCGTGTATTGGAGGCGAAATACAAACTGGGTTTGTTTGAAGAACCTTACCGCTATTGCAAACCAGAAAGAGCAAGCAAAGAGGTGCTTGGCGCCGACAAGCGACAGGCGGCAAGAGAATTTGGCGTTCGCTCAACCGTATTGCTGAAAAACAACAATCAAACGTTGCCATTAAAAAAGTCCGGCACCATAGCGTTGGTTGGTCCGCTGGCAAACAATCGTTCAAACATGCTGGGTACTTGGGCCGTAAGCGGTGATAACACTACATCCATACCTGTGCTTGACGGGATGAAGGCTGTTGGTGGCAACGGCGTTAATATCATCTATGCAAAGGGTGCTAACATCACTGATGATACATTATTGGCCAAGCAAGCGAATGTTTTTGGTGAAAAGGTTGACATCGGACCCGGTACCCCAGATCAAATGTTAGCCGACGCGGTTGCCGCAGCCAATCGGGCCGATGTAATTGTTGCTGTTGTTGGCGAAGCTTCTGAAATGAGTGGTGAAGCAGCCAGTCGTACTGATATTTCGTTACCGCAAAGCCAGAGAAGATTATTGGAAGAATTAGCGAAGACCGGGAAGCCGCTGGTAGTTGTGTTGATGAGCGGTCGACCACTAGGCTTAGAAAGAGAATCGCAACTGGCTACTTCGCTTTTGCATGTATGGTTTCAGGGACACGAAGCAGGAAATGCTATTGCTGACGTTCTGTTCGGCAACTACAATCCATCCGGAAAACTTACCATGACTTTTCCACGCAACGTCGGACAGATCCCGATTTACTACAACTACAAAAACACGGGACGTCCGCAAGACAATAGCCAGCCAACTCAAAAGTTTCGTTCCAATTATCTCGATGTGGCCAATACGCCATTGTATCCCTTTGGATATGGTTTGAGCTATACGTCCTTCACCTACGGACCGATCCAGTTAAGCAAGAACGCAATGCGACCTAATGAACGCATTACAGCGACGGTTACCGTTACAAACAGCGGTAATTATGACGGCGAAGAAGTCATTCAGCTTTACATCAGGGATATGGTTGGGTCAGTAACACGTCCGGTTAAAGAGTTGAAGGATTTCCAAAAGATCATGTTGCGTAAAGGCGAAAGCCGCCAAATCTCTTTCACCATCACGGAGGAAAAACTCAAATTTTTTAATAGTGATCTGAAGTGGGTTTCGGAGCCGGGTGCGTTTAAAGTTTTCATTGGTACTAATTCGGCTAACACAAAGGAGGCGGATTTTACTCTCGTAAAATAATTTTAGTACTCATCTCTTCACTTGCAAATAAAAAAGCCCGGCTATAAAACCGGGCTTTTTTTTATCAGAACGGATGTTTACCAATGTTCAATTTCTAAGCACTAAACAAATTAGGTTCATCTCATAAAATAACTTGACAAGCTCACAAGCTTTGATTCAATAGCAGATTTATAGCACTTGAATTCCTGGAAACTATTGGTCGTTCGCGGTGGATGCAATAGGAATCTTTACACCGAGTTGAACTTGAAAACGTGAAGGGACTAGATTCTGTACCCGGTCGAACGATGCTTTTTTCATCGAGAGAGAGTAACCGGCCTCTAAGAACGGCATTACTTGGCCCATTTGAAATTCGGTACCTAGGAGAGCATCGATTGTGAAACCGTCAGCGTTGTTGTTGATTAATGCACGGTCAGCAGTGTAGCCTGACGGTATTGGCTCGGTCAACTCCTCTTTATATTTCAATTTTAGCCATGAAGCGCCTACTCCAGCATATAGTCTTTCTTTTCTGTCGCTTCCCACCAGGACTTTTCGAAACATAAATTGGAGAGCCTGAAAGTTGAGCTTCACTTCGGTAGCAACCGGCCTGCTGTCATTCGCGCCATTGCGTAAGATCAGGTAATTAAAGTCTCCAAGAGGTACATGGTAATGATAGGTGAGCATTCCGCCCAGCGAAGGTTTTTCGTAAGATACTCTGGAGAAAAAACCTGGTCTAAATTTTCGGTACTCTGCAAATTTAGTCAGCGTTCCGCCAGCACCGACGCTCCATTGTGCAGACACATTATTTAGTGAAAAGAGACAAAGAAAGAGTACAAAAACTTTTAGCATGCTAGTTTCAGTTTATTGCGCAAAAGTATTCACGACGCCGATACTTTTTAGCAGGGTTTCAAGATAAAACAGCACTCCCGAAATGACTGCACTGATCACTAGTAGGTGTACCTATCAAAGTCACACACCTTTTCATCGCAAATGAATTTATTGTAGATAGGATGATGAAGCAAGTCGGTATAGTCAAACCACTCCCCATTGATTTTGATTTTACGATAGATCAGCCGAATGCCATGGCTGTAATCGACGTACCAGTTTACATGCCCTGTGTACAGCGGTTGGATAGGCTTTCCATCTAACTTATGCCAACCATAAATTGCCACCCGGTTTGGCCTCGCATCTCTCGAAACCTTTCCGCTGATCACGACATCTTTTTTGATTCCTGCGATCAGGCCAGTCCTACCCTTTCGCTGTCCCTCTATGATTAAGTGGTGATGAAACATAGTTGGTGTGCTGTCTCGCAAAGCGTACATCGGCACTGGTTCCAGTTTGATAGCTGCAAAATTGTAAATGTCATTCACCAACTTCCGGGTTGGTAAAAAACATTGTAAACTGTCGGCAATTTGTTGGGCGGCCATCGGTGTCAATGGTATTCTTGCCCAGTCATCATCGGTACCAATGCTCAAATAGTCCGGCATAACATAAATAGTTGCATTGATACTTCGTCCACTTGATGAATCTCGCAGGCTCACTGACACCGGCACAAAACGTTTTAAAAATGCTGGTAAGTTACCAGCTAAAATCTCTTTCACGGCAAAGGAATCACGTTGTTTCCAGTTGAACCCCGCTGCCGTCTTGTAAAAGGCCGTACCGCCGATTCGATCGGCTTTTGGTAGAGGTGCTTGCAACAGATACGTCGATCTGCAGGAAAACAGCAGTATGGCTATAATGATCAATCCTCGCATAGCAAAAGAAGAGACCAGTAAATTACATCTTGTTTTTTACCTCGCTGCTCCATTTGAACTCCTCATTTTTAATTCTCCAGATAAAGCCATCAAGAACATAGTGCGTGATCTGTGGTACTGCCAACAGGGGTACCACGAAACTGAGAAGGTTGTCGTCTAAGTTTACATTAAAAAGATGTCCGGTACCGAAAACAGACTTGTGTTCTTTCCAAACAGTCAGATCCCACAACCCTTCTTCAATGAAAGCAAAAAAGCAAATCAACCCGACGAATATCACTACACCATAGGGACTAAAGACAAGTCGTAAAAACCGGCTGCCTTTCTCAGGCTTTGTGTAATTTTTCTCGCCGTATAACCATACCAGCGCCATGTAAGGAATGCCGTGGCTGATGACATTAAGAAGCGTAAAAGCGAGGTCACCATTGAAATGCACGATACCAAAATACCAAGAAAGAATTGTGCCTGCGATGATTGCGGTCTTTGGCAAGTTGAAAACTTTTGTTGTAAGAAGTAAAAACAATTCCTTCCCGATATAAGCTGAAAGCATGATGACATAAAGTACCGTGGCAATCGAAAGGAGCCAGCCCATTTGGACGAAAACAAAATCACCTTCGACAAACCAGTTAAAATTGCGAGGACCACTCAGGTGCCAATACACCATCGGGTAAAGTGTGGCGTAATAAATGGCGAAACGATCAATGGCAGCGTACAACTTCGGGACTGATTCCTTTCGGCTGTATACCCGCATAAACCCGTATTGTTGTCGCACAAAATGATAAACTGCCACATAAGCAAGGATGCGCCAAAACAAAATGTCATCCAGCGAGTAAAGCAGCACACCTGCAATGAAAGAGAAAAAAGGAATGGTCCACAACAGCGAACGTTGTTCTTTTAGTGCATGCGGATCAAAATACGTCCGGTATAACGTGCTGTAAACATGAGCCACGTCCACCAGTAAAATCAGGATCACCCAGCCCGCAACTGGCAGCTCTTTGTTATCCTGGAAAAGTGTAGGAAAAGCAGCGATAAATGCTAGTGAAAGAAATGGCGGCAAAAGGATGAATACAGTATCAATCCAAGGCTTTCCTATCCAGGGTTGCTGTCTCATACAGTCAGGTTTTGGGTTACGATGTTGGCAGCATTTAATCCCTGATAAAAGCCTTCTTCAAACAGGCTTACACCCGCCAGGTCCGTATGGGCAAAATGAACCCGGTTGTTGATCGATGCAGCCAGACGCTGGCGAATATTACCATGAATCATTCCAGGAACAGGTTGGACCATCGCATGCCCCCACAACTGAACATTCAGTTCGTCAAGTGACTCGTCGATGTTAGGATGCACACGCTTTAAATCGTTAACCACTTTTTCGGTCCATTCTTCATATGTTGTTGCCTGCGCCTTTTTCCTCGCATCCATCACTGCTCCGTCCGTCAACGGCAGGTAATAAGTGAGATTACGTTTCGGCTGGTGCTGGTTGACGAGTTGGTGCGTTGCCTCCACGTAACCAAGAGAATCACTTCCATGGATCACATTGTCCCAGCTCATTGGTGTACCGCTACGCTCTTCCAGCTGACGAACAGAAAGATTAGCTACCATCCAGGGAACATAATGCAGGTGGTGTTTTACATCCTGTGTACGCTCCTGATCATTCAATAACCGGCAGGCCACAAATTGGGGAGTGGCCATGATGCACTGTTTCGCTTTAATTGCTGTCAGTGCATTTTGCTTTGTATCGAAAAATGTGACATCGACATCGTTACCAGTTTGTTCAACCGATGTGACCAAACTGTTTGCTTTGATTTTTGGTTCAAGTCCTTTTGCCAATTGCTCTACCAGCCAGCCGTTGCCTTCGGGCCACGTTAACACATCCTGGTGTTCGGCATTGGCGGCTTTGCCTTTGCGGCATGCGAAGTAGTGAATACCTGCCCATGCGCTAGCCTTGTCATATGAAGTTCCGAAATCATCCCTTGTACAATAGTTCACATACCAATGGAGGTAGGTACTGGTAAAACCTTGCTGATGCATCCAATCCTTCATCGTAAGGGTATCAAGTTCCAGGAATACTTTGTCCTTGCTGGAAGCATTCACAGGTATAGCAAAAGCGTCTTTTCCGTCACTTCCTTGTTTGTAGCGGAAGTCATTCATTAACCTGAGGAATTGGTCGATCTGTTTTTTCTCTTCAGCAGGCACGCCAAACTGCGGCACAAGTCCTTCCTGCCATTGACCGTTTATGTAAAGTCTTTCTTCCGGTTCGAAACAAAGAAAGAGTTCATTGTATACCGGCAGGCCATTTCCGTTTACAGCTGTTACAACATTTACTTCTTTGAGAAAGCTAAGGTACTCTGTCAGATCATTGTTAGGAATGGGAACATAGTGAGCACCCCATGGATAGGCCGACACAGCATTTCTTCCGTTTACCGAATTGCCTCCGATTCTCTCTTCAAGATCAAGCAGCAGGAAATCATTAATGCCAGCCTTTTGTAAGTGATATGCAGCAGACAATCCGCTGACGCCTCCGCCTACAATCACAACCTCCTTTTCAATAACTGAGGATGGTTTTGTAAATTTTTTATCGCGGAGCAAATGTCCTACATGCGCTGAAGCGCCTACTATTCCTCCTTTGATTTTCTTCTTCTGACGGCAAGCAGCAGCAAGCGCCGATAACCCGGAAAAAGCGAGAGCAGTTTGTATGAAGGAACGCCGGTTCATCTTACATCGCAAGGTATTTCTCCCACTCTTCTTCGAAATAATGAACCAACACCTGGTTGTTTAACCGGTTAGCCTCAATGGGAAGTTTTGTTTTCATGTCTTCAGGGAAAATGAACATCTGCTGAAGAACAGAAGGGTTTAAAAATTTCAGATTTCCAGGCAACTGCGTAAACATTACTTCTGGCTTTTGATGCATCGCCATGATGTAGCCCCATTCACCAAAGGAAGGAACGTAATTGTGGTAGGCCATCGTCTGCAATCCAACAGCATTTAATGTCTCTGCAATACACCAGTAACTTCTTGGTGCGGCAAACGGTGATGTACTTTGAATAACGGTGATTCCGTCGGGCGCCAAAGTTTGTCGTAGGAGACCATAAAACGCTGTGCTGTACAATTTGCCGATAGAAAAATTAGATGGGTCGGGAAAGTCGATAATGATAGCATCGAATAACTCCTTATTACTACGCAACCAGGTAAACGCATCGGCATTGATCACGTCCACTTTTTCGTTGAGAAGCGAACGTTCGTTCAACTTTAGGAGCATTTCCTGCTTTTTAAAAAGCGCCGTCATGGCCGGGTCTAAATCAACCAACGTGATCTTACCCACCGATGCATATTTCAATACTTCCCTGACAGCCAAACCATCGCCACCACCCAGTACCAAAACTTTATTAAGATGCTTTACCGACGATAAAGCCGGATGAACCAGTGCTTCATGATAGCGGTACTCATCAGCAGAAGAAAACTGCAAATTGCCGTTAAGAAAAAGCCGGAGTTCTTTTTTGTTCTTCGTGAGTACGATTCGTTGATAGGGCGAAGACTGTGAATAGACAATTTGGTCGCTGTAGTTAGCAGTCTCACTGTAACTCATGATCTTTTCTGAGAAAACAAAACAGACTGTTTCTAATACCAATAGAAAAATAGCAGCACCTTTTAATGCCGTTGTTTTCTTTAGCTCGCCGGTAAACTTATGCGCCAAGTACCATCCCACTGCAATATTCAAGATGCCGAAAAATAGAGATGTGCGAATCAATCCTAAATGCGGAACGAGTAATAGCGGAAAGATCAATGATGCAAGGAGTGCGCCGATATAGTCAAACGTGAACACACGACTAACCAATTCCTTAAACTCAACCTTGTCTTTCAGGATACGCATCAGCAAGGGTATCTCCAATCCTACTAGTGTTCCAGTAAGAAAAACAAGTGCATAAAGAATAATACGAAACGATGAAGCCAGCGGAAACACGAGAAATAACAAGGCTGAACTAAGCCCTCCGATCAACCCCACTAAAAGCTCAATTCGAATGAACCAGGAGAGCAAGCCCTTCTCAAAAAATTTTGAAAGGTAGGAGCCTACTCCCATTGAAAATAAATACACGCCAATGATGGTACTGAACTGTGTAACGCTGTCGCCCAACAGGTAGGAGGCCAGGGTGCCAGCCACCAATTCATAAATCAACCCGCAGGTGGCGATGACAAAAACCGCCAGTAGCAGGAGCCACTGCGAACTCAATTCTCTTTTCATGCAAGCTTAATGAATGGCAGAAGCAATGATAATAGCAACTGACAACATGAAGAACCCGGCCAGCACTGCTAGGGCTACGTTCTTATGTTCCAGAATCTCCCTGCGCAGATTGTGCTTTGGCGTCAATACTTCTACAAGGATAAAGGTGACCAGTAAAATGCCGATCCCTAAAAATGAATAAGCAATCGAGTTTGTTAGTGCCTGTGACATATAAGTATTTTATGTTTTAGTTTTAGTTGCAGTTGAAGTCAAACCACGGTTTGTTACAAAGGAAGTCTTGCTCCTATAACATCGAGGAAGACTAAGTTTGAATCCAGACTTGTCATCGTTATTATAATAAATTTATTATTTGTGATGTCCTCCCGGGCCACTTGCGCTCCACTGTTCCTGACCTCCAGCAAAAATCCGCCACCCCGAAAGGTTGGCATAGGTTAAAATACCAGCCATCAGTAAGGTGAACAAGATGTACCACCTGAATGGAAAAATCGGTGAACCGGAATTGAAAAAATTAATTTTCATCGCTATACGTATAAGGTGAATAAGGACTATTGTACCATCGCCGTCTTTCATTGTATCTCACCAACAAAACATGACCGATTGCCCATAATACAACAGGTATCATGCATAGAAATAAGTTGCGATCATTTGTGGTATCGTACGTAACGATCATATGAAACGACTGGAGACTTGGCGCAGTGGTTGGTGGACCGGTAGAATACGAATTAAAGACAAGTTTTGTTTCCCTCGTAGCCCGGACGATCAGGTCGTAGCGTCCGGCAGGAATGGAATTGAGATAAGCAATTTCTTTTTTATCACCTTCCCTCCACGATTCACCATCGGTATAGCCATAGTAATATTCAACACCTTTCTCAAAACTATATTCTGTTCCTTTTACAACGTCAACTAAAGTTCCACTCACTTCGCACCAGCTGTTGTCCACGTCAGCATATATCTCAAACTGAAGATTGCTGCTCCATTTATCAAGCACAATACCTTTTTTCACGAAAGCAGCTGTATCGGCATTTGGAGAAAAATCATACGTGTTATCAGAAATAAGCTGGTTACGATGTGTCATGGATGTAATGACATGGGCAAGGACAAGCAACAAAGTAGCGGCGATCCCAAACCGGATAATCTTTTCCATGCTTACGAAGCCTTTGGGTTCTACCGCACCCACGCCGCTTTTCCAGGGAAGAGAAATTTTATTTCCGAAAGCAGCTTGCAATTCGCTGCCTGTAATATGTTCTCCTAAAAACCAGATAATGCCTTCCCTCCCGCTCTTTTCTTGTATCCACACTTCCGGTGGCGAAATAAATTCCCTTACTTTTTTCTCCTGGTCGTTGAAGGCTTGGTAAGGAAATTCACCTTTCGCATTTACTACTAAGTAATTGTACAGATTAAACAACTGGAATTCCTCTTTCTCATGATTAATTGTCTTTGAACTCTCTTTCATTAGTACAGGCGCATCACCTCTTTCTTTCAATAAAATCCAGTGACCACTAAACTCACTTAAAAAAGCAAATCCTGACTGCGGGTTAAACAAGGTATACTCTTTCCACTTCGACCGGTATTGATTGGCTTCTTCTTTTTGTGCATAACCGATGACCTCATATTCAACGCCCCTGATTTTTCCTTTACTTCCTAACTCAATATCGGGACCGATATCGGTACTGTTGCGCTGTCCAACCTGTTTAAAATTGAGTCCATCTTCCAGGCCGTAGCGTATACCGCAGTGTACACAAGCATAACTCTGGCTGAATGGGAATGCCTTGAGTGTATTTTCTTTTGCGCAGTGATTGCAGGTGAGTGTTTTCAACGGCGGTACACCGTTACGTGTATGCTTTAGCTGCAATGCTTCCTTGCTTGTATAAAACACCGAGAAACTGAGCGTGGCGTTCTTTTGAAATTCTATTACTTCTATCCGTCGGCCGTCCGCGGCAGCAAATTCAAACGTACGGAAAGAAGAGGGCACATTTGGTAGCCATGCTTCGCCTTCCAGCTCCCACTTATAGCAACGGTATTTTCGTTCAAGGATAAAAGTTTCCTTTGAAAATAGGTCGCGTTTAGTACCGACGTTTACGGTATCAAGAGAATCTTTCAAATCCCTGTCAATAACGATCGGTTCGTAAACCGCGTATAAACCATAACCTTCGCCCAGGTAAGTGATGGAGCCATCATTCCACAAAACCGTCCAATAATTGAATACGAATTCTTCTATCCATGCACGCATCCTACCCAGCACCCGAAACGATTTTCCGTTCCAGCTCCCTTCCGTCCCAGGCTGTATAACATCAAAAGGGTTAGCAACCGTATAAAATGGCTTAGCAAAAACAGCTCCGTCACTCCGGTAGACCGTGCTGCCGCAACCGCAGTGAATGATGTTGGTGTCGGCATGCGAAAAGTAAAGAACGCGGCTGCAATCAGGACAGTGTTGCAAAGTGGAGCTGCTCATGGTTATCTCCTGATGATTTGTTCGTGTTCAACTTCTGCATCAAAATGTTGCTGCATAGCTTCATAAAGCTTCTGCACAGTCCCGTCGTTGTTACGTTGAAAATTACTTAAGTAAATGTCAACGTTCACCTTGCCGTACTCCGGCCAGGTATGAATCGAAAGATGACTTTCGCTCAGGCAAACAACAGCCGTATATCCTGCGGGAGAAAAATTGTGATAGACTTCTCCCAACTTCTGTAAATCGTTGGAAGAAATTAAGTTGTTCACCAAATTCTGGAAATCCTTGTAGTGTTGAAGGCGGTCAGTTTTGGCGGTTGTGAGTGTAGCAATAACGTGTGTACCCGGATTGTAACTCATAAGCTGGTTCTGGAACGGAAAATACAGTATCCGTTCCAAATACAAATAGATGTCGAAATATTTTGAAGGGTTGCACTATTTGTACAAATTCAAATCATTGAGAACATCAGCGATCATTTCGTTCGGCAGCGCAACGCCTTTTGCAGCAACCTCCGTCTCGATCTTATAGTTCTCCGTTTCCAAATCTTTTGTACTGATAGCTTTAGCCCGTTTTTCCTGCGGAGGGTTAAGTTTTTCGGAGCGTTCAAACTCCAGCACTTTTTCGTGGATGTCCGTCGGTAAGCTGTTCTCGCATTTGTAAGCCAACTCAATAAACTGGCGTGCAAAAAACGCATCGATCTGTATGCGGCGTTTGCTCAGGTGTGCAAACTTGCCTATGATGCGGCAAATATTTTCGCGGTCCTCGGGGCTTAACTGCTCTGCAAATTCATAATCTTCAATCTTGCACAGCGATAAGATCAGGGGCTCCAACACATCGGCCGAAACAACAAACACATCGTAGTCGGCCATGTTGTAGACAAACTCTTTTATGCAATGCAAGGTATTGGTTGGAACAACAAGGAAGATGTCCTTTTTCACACCATCAATCTTCGCATATTTTTTTGCAGCTTCCGCCTGCGCCTTTAGGTAGAGCGGAAAGTTTTTCAGATCGTCACCGGCAGGACTCTTGGCGTCAAACACCACGTACTCATCACAGATCATCAACGTGTTATCCGGGTCGCCTCTGAACGGCGCTTTGTCTACGTACGACAGCGTGTGCTTTTGGCAAATTTGTTTCATGCGTCCCTGCACATCGCTTTGATGGGCAATCCATGTTTCTTTCAGAGCGAGCATCCGTGCCATTTCTTCTTCGTGCCTGGCCTGGATTTCTTTCGCTCTTTCTTCCTGGATTTGCTGTTTTATGCTTTGCAACGAAACGATCTCTTCTGAATATTTCTGTGCACGGAACTCGTCTTCCTTTTTCAACTGAATATTTTGTTCCCGCACGGACTGCATTTCCCGTTCGCAGTTTTGAGCCCTTTCTTTATGTATTCCAAGTTCTTTATTCAGTGCTTGCAACTGGCTCTCCAGGTTTCGGCGGGTTTCCTGCATCACCGATAGATGCATCTGTGTCTGCGCCAGTTCGTGTTGTGATGCGTTCAGCTCTGTTTGCAAGGATGCAAGGCTAGCAGCCGCATCCACCAAATCTTTTTTTACTGTTCCCCAGCCAAAAATGCGTCCGAAAAAGCCGAGGCCCTTAATTTGATCAAGAAATGACTTAACAGTCTGAAGATGTATGCTCATACGAAGGGATTTGGTCTTCCTTATTAACGGTTAAAGATGCATTTATTGCGGGAAGGTTGCACGAAACCAGCGATTCGCCAGAATTTGGGAGGTTTTGATGGATTTTTGCGAACCAAACATTGATGCTACTATTAGACTTCTGTTGCGTCGCACTCTTGTACGTTCTGTAATTCTATTCAGCAATTAAACCTCTGCTTCCAAGGCTTGCCATCGCGAAAATCACCTTGGCTCAATCAAATCCCAAAGATTTCCATACAAATCAGCAAACACGGCTACAGTTCCATAGGGGTGCTCTTCCAGTTCCCGAACGATCCTGATATCATGAGCAATTAAGTTTGTATAGTCACGCTTAATATCATCCGTGTGTAAAAACAGGAACACCCGTCCTCCTGTCTGGTTACCTACTGCTTTTTCCTGTTCTTCATTTGCTGCCATAGCCAACAACAGGCTGCAGGCTCCTTCGCCACGTGGTCTTACCACCACCCATCTTTTCGTTTCACTCATCACGGTGTCTTCTACCAGTTCGAAGCCAAGCTTCGTCGTGTAAAAGGAAATGGCTTCGTCATAATCCCTTACTATCAATGCCAGTTGAACAATTCGTTGGTTCATGGCATCGAAAGTAAGTCGTTGCCTTAACTTTAAGCATGTTGTTCCGCGAAGCCACACCCGCCGACATTCCGCAAATGCAGATTGTGCGTCACAGCGTAAAAGAAAACGTGCTGTCCAATCCTGCTCTCGTTACCGATGATGACTGCCTCGATTACATCACCAGGCGCGGCAAAGGCTGGGTCGCAGAAGTGAACGGGGAAGTAATTGGCTTTGCCATTGCGGATATAGAAGAGAATAATATCTGGGCCCTGTTTGTTGATCCGCGGTTTGAAAAGCAGGGCATCGGGAGACAGTTGCACGAATTGATGATGGATTGGTATTTTACCCAAACGGACAAAACAGTTTGGTTAAGCACCGAACCCGGGTCTAGAGCCGAAGCGTTTTACCGCACCGCCGGATGGCAGGAAGCAGGAACCTATGGAAAGGGCGAAGTCAAATTTGAAATGACAAAGGAAATCTGGCAGCTAAAAAAAGTGTCCATTGCAGATTAATGTTTTATGGCATTACTGGAAAAAGAATTGGTAGTGAAAGAATCGACTTTAAGCGGTGCCGGAAAGGGACTATTTACCAATACCTTCATCCCGAAGGGAACCCGCATCATTGAATACAAAGGCACTGTCACTACTTGGAACGTTGTTAAAGAAGACCCGACCAATGGTTATATCTACTACATAAAACCAAACCATGTGATTGATGCACGGGACCACCCAAAATCGCTTGCCCGCTATATCAACGATGCAAAAGGCTTGGTACGGGTAAAAGAGAGAACGAACAACGCTAGGTTCAGGATTGAGGGGTTGCGGATTTTTGTCGAAGCCACCAAGGACATTCAAGCTGGTGAAGAAATTTTTGTCGACTACGGGGCAGCCTACTGGAACACCGTGCGCAAAAACATAGAAATCGATAAAGAAAATCAGAAACCGAAGAAGGAAGAATAGGCCATCATACTGAATTGCGCCTTGCCATTTTTAAGAAGCGGGTAATAAGGAATAGGGAAGCGAATGTAAGTCCAAGGATCAATCCCGTCCACATGCCTGTTGCACCCCAACCCAGCACAAACGCTAATAAATAGCCTACTGGAATACCAACTACCCAATAGGCAACACCAATAAGAACGGTCGGCGTTTTTACATCCTTAATACCTCTAAGTAGTCCAGCACCGATGGCCTGTGTACTATCGGATATCTGGAAAATGCCGGCAAAGAGAAGAAGCAGTGCTGCCAATACTTTTACTTCTTTGTTTTCCGTAAATACATCCGGCAACTGGTACCGGAACACAACGAACACGATAGCGCAAAACAAACCATAAAGAAAAGCAGTCACCAAAGTGCTCTTCCCAATACGGTTGATCTTTGACCAATTGCGGGTGCCAAATGAGTTACTAACCCGAATAGAACCGGCTTGTGCCAATCCCATTGAAACCATAAAGGTGAAAGCAGCGCAGCTCAGCGCAATCTGGTGCGCCGCTTGCGCTACAGCGCTGATGGTACCAATAATGATTCCTGATACAGCGAAAGCGCTGGCTTCCATACCGATCTGAAGGCTACTTGGCACACCAATTCCCAATAGTTCTTTCCACGTCTTTTTCGAAAAAAACCATTGCGATTTCCTAACTACAATGTAAGGTTGAAACACTTTGTGTCTGAAAACGATCATCAGCAAGGCCAGGAAAATAAATGAGCGGGTGATCAGGGTTGCCCAACCAGCGCCAACCAGCTCCATTCGCGGGAAACCCCAGTTGCCGTAAATCAACAGCCAGTTAAGTAATATGTTGATAGGCATAGAAGCAAGCGAAAGAATCATCGCCATCTTGGTAAATTCCAAGCCGTCCGCAAATTGCTTCAGCGTCATAAAAAGAAGCATTGGAATAATCGAAAGGCCCATCATCTTCATAAATGGTAAGGCATGGGTTACAACCTCTGGATCCTGGCCAAGGTGCTCGAGGAAATTTCTTCCAAACACCAGGGTAAGCGAAATAACAAGTGCCGTTAATGCACAAAGGCAAAAGCCGTTGAACAGATAGTGCGATACCGCTTTTGCATCGCCCCTACCATGTGCCATCGAAACCATTTGTGACACCGAGATTGTCATACCGATACCAAGAACAAAAGGTATGTTCATGGCATTGATCACCAATGCGGCCGCCGCTAATTGCTTGTAGCTAATGGCACCTACCATCGCGGTGTCGATAATATGCAACGCCATCTGCGCCAGCTCACCGATGATGATTGGCAGTGCAAGTTTTAACGTCCGGAAGGCCTCTTGTCGCATGGTTTGAAAAGAAAAGATGCGAAGGTAAATGTTTCAATGCGGACGAAAGCGAACTAACGGCATCATCTAACGCCTTTGCCTCCTGATTTGACGATTTTGCATTTAGAAAAAATAATCTTCTTCGAGATTTGCATTTTTAAAAGCCGGTATTATCTTAACACGACAATTCCTTTTAAAACCAAATCCAATGAAATCGATTGCCAAAAGAATCCTGCCGCAGAACCGCATCAGCTTCATTCGTAATATTTCTCTTTCGCTTGCCTGCTTAGCACTTTGTGCTATGATGTTGTACATCCTCATTAACAGCCCGGCCTAAAGACTTAAGAGCAAATAGGCAACAATTACTGCGACGACCGTATTCAGAAAATTGACGGTGTTATTGCCGATGGTGCCTTTACGCTCCAAGGTGGCACCTAAGTAAGAGTCGGCGAGGTTGCCGATTGTTCCTGCTATCGTGATATAAATAAAACTCACATCAAAGCCGTTTGCGAGTTCGTGAACTGTTGCTATAAGTAGACTACCTGCTATACCGCACAACGTTCCTTCTACGCTGACCACACCGTCTGCTCCGCGCCTCCCCTTTTGAAATGATAGAACATCATAAAAACGTGTTCCATAAACGCTTCCCAGTTCCGAGGAAATCGTGTCGGCTGTAGCAGATGAAAACGATGCTGCTATAAGTATCAAAAAAATAATTGCTTTCCCAGGAAACAGCAGAGCAAGCAAACCAAGAATACCAGCCATTCCACCGTTCGCCAACACCTGCCCGGTTGTACGCCTTGAGTCCGATTCCGTGGCAATGCTCATTTGAATTTTGCTTCTTTTCTGCCAAGAAGTCGCCAGCGTCCCCAGTAGAAAGAAAGCTCCCAAAAGATAAATACCCGGCCAGCCGACGCCTGAATAAATAATGCCAGCAAGCAATCCTCCAGTCAGAGAGGCTGGCAAACTGAGTTTTTTGGTTAGGAATGCTGCTGCAACCGCTGCAAGTAAAAACAATATAAAAGGCAGATGATCGAACACGAATCGATTATTTGATCAGCAGCTTGTGAAACTTTTGAAGTTCGGCAGCTTCTGTTGTTGTTAAGGCATCATTTCTCTCAAACTTTGATTGGAAGTAGAGCACTCTTTTGTGTTGCGGGTATTTCTGGAGAATGTCTTTAATTAAACTACCTGTTTGTTCATCTTTCTGAAAAATGGGTTCGCTAACCGGCAATGTGCTTTTGTATTTTTTCGGACGTTTTAAGATGATGGCTTCAAGTGTTGCCAGCTTATTTGGTGGCAGGTTCCTGATGCGTTCGGCTTTTTTGTAAAGGCCTTCCAGCTGTCGTTTACTCAAACTTCCCCTCACGAGATATTGGTGCGACAAACTTTGTACGAACTCCGATTCCGGGAACGCCTTCATTGCTGCAGATAAAATATCGCTAACCACATCTACATGGGCCATCAGGAAGATTTAGCGAGGAAGGTAAAACAAAAATCCCCTTAACGAGGGGATGATGTGTTAATGACGTCAGTTGGCGGTTCAAGTCTTTCTATTGGACGTCTGCCGGCTTTCTTAGGATTGGTAATTCGTTAGGTATCGTTGGATTCAAAAACGGGACACGTATATACTGAGTAACAAAGAACAAAAAAAGAAGTTGACTGATATTGAATTTTAATTGGTTTTCAAGGAACGGGATTTCTAAAAACTTACTGGACGGTTCTGGACTTGGATCTTTATTTGATTTTTCAAGGCATTGGATGGATTGATATCGCTATCAATCAACTTCTGGAACAAAACTACCCCCTTTGGGGTATCTGCACAATGGCAAGTTTGCCCTATTTTCTGCTTATGGAATTTACATGCAGATTAGTAGAACAACGTAAAAGCCGGATGGGAAATCTACGATAACACAACAACTACGAAAGTGAGTAAACGGTGTTGGTTTCCCAGATTAAACGCATGAAGAGGTAAAAAATTATCTTACAGCACAAGTTTTTCAAACAGCTTCTGTAGTGTTTCCTGTGGGTCTATGCAGAAGCCTGGGTGAACTTTCGAGGTTTGCACGATAGTGCTGCGTGTAGCAGTGAGCCAGCGGAAACGAGATGCGACATCTAATGAAGCAATCGGGCTCTTTCCTTTTGTACCTCTGCAAATTTGCTCGAACGATTGCAGGTGCCCTTCAACATCGCCACAATCGAGTGCCGGGCAGAGTGCCTTTAATTTTTGCTTGTCGAGTTGGAAAGTGCATGCTAAAAAACGTTTGCTTCGGCAGTATAGAATGATCCCAACATTCAGGAACTCCTCCCGTTCTACGCGGGGAACCACACGAATCACGGCATATTCAAATAAGAGCTTTTCTTGCATGCTGTGCTTCGTTTATAAAGTTGAAAGAAAGACGGTTCATTAAAAACCGATGGTAGACTTCGCGGTTCGTTTCTATTGAGCCAGGGGCGACCGATGCAAGCCATTCATCGGGTATTAACCTCAAAATGTCAGCGATCGTTTGTTCTGAAAGTTTTGTGCGTAGTTCTTCATCTGCTTTTTCTAATTCACCGGCCCAGGGAAGCAGGACATGATCTTTAATGAGTGCGAAGGGCCGTTTGCTTGGTTCTTCCCAATGGTCCCAGTTATGATGAAAGTAAAGTGACGCACCATGATCGATCAACCAAAGTTCCTTATACCACATGAGCATGTTTGTGTTCTTGGCTGTACGATCGACGTTTGTAATGAGAGAATCGAGCCACACGATCTGCGAGGCAAGGTATGGGTCGATCCTGGACACGTTTGGATCAAAGGTGATCGACCCGGAAAGAAAATGTACTGCAAGATTGAGTCCGGCACTCGCTTTCAACAAGTCCTGTATTTCTTCATCAGGCTCTGTTCTTCCAAAGGCAGGATCGACGTTGGCAAAAACAATCTCTGGAATCTTCAATCCCAGTGCCCTTGCTATTTCACCACCTATCAATTCTGCAATTAATGCTTTTATCCCTTGTCCTGCACCACGAAACTTCAGTACATATAAGAATTCATCGTCGCCTTCAACGATGGCCGGCAATGAACCGCCTTCCCGCAGCGGTGTTACATACCGCATTGTTTCTATCGTTCGCAAGACCGGGGCTCCTGGCATTTAAGGTATTAATTGATGAAGGGCCAAAAATAAAGAGTTCGGGAAGTAGTCGCCCGGAAATTCACTTTCTGATGTAAGAAAGTTTTTCAATCACCTACGGCTATCATACAAACAGCAAAACCACCTCTTTTGAGGTGGTCATCGATTTTCATATGTTCTAGATTAGAATTTAAATCCTAGGCCTACTTTAAAAGCACGGTTTTGTGCATCAAAGTTTCGGTTTCTATCCACCCTGCTTAAACCGTGGTCATATGCTGCTGTGATGTTTACACCGTTGCCAAACTGGTAACCAACTCCACCCGTTAATGCTACATCCCATTCATTGAACTGGTTCTTTGCATCAGTGGTGCTGTTAATGATATTGAATCCAAGTGCGCCGGCTCTGGTACGGAGCTTTGCATCAGCCAGGTAAGAAACCTGTGGACCAGCAAACAGTTGCAGCCCGCTCAGATTCACTTTAGCTAACACCGGCACATCGATGTAGCTTGTATTTAATTGTGCTCTTGCATTAGCGCTAAGGAACTCCGCTCCTTTTACACTGAACGACCCACGCATTTCATAACCCTTCTGCGCATAGAATACACCCGGTTCAATCGAAAATTCTTTTGATAGAGGGATGTTGACAGAAGCGCCACCAAATACTCCCGGCTTGCTACCGGTTGTTATTGCACCATTGGCAAAATCAATCAGACCGTTTACACTATTCACCGCATCACCTTGCAAACCTGCATAAGTAACACCAGCTTTTACACTAACCGAAGGTTTTGTTTGAGCGAAAGAAATACCTGCGAAAGCAAAAGAAGCAAAGAGTAGAAAATATCTTTTCATAAAATAAGGAACGTGGTTTATGGTCGTTCTGTAACAGGGAAAGCAAAACGGCATCCATGTTTAGTTAGAATTTGTTAAAGGGAAAACTCTTGAAAATTCTTTAACACAACGAAGCTTTCCTGCATCAACATGTATGTCGGTGCAGGAAAGCTTCGTCTCTTACTTTTAGGATCGTTGCTCAATTAATATTGAAGTACAACTTGCAGGGCTAATGAACTGTTGCCTTCTGTTTTCAGCGAAAGCGTTTTTGATTTCGTATCGTATTGCCAATGGCGTCCTTCGGAAAGCGGCTTTCCATTTTCTGACACATTTCTCGGAGCAACATCTGAAATGACGTTAAAGATGTATCTGCGTTGAGTAGGTTTAAATGATCCATCAGGTTTAGCGATTGAAATGACCTGGGTCTTTCCTTTTTGTTCACTCGAAACCTTTGTGATTGCAAAATTGCCCGATTGGTAAGCAAGGCTGTTGCCATCGTCTTCGTATAAATTCAGTAAGCCAGGCTTGCCAGGATAAACTTGAAGCGTTATCTCTTCGACCTTCTTCTCGCCTACATAGTTCATGGCTGGCTGCATAGGGACAATAGCACCTGCTTTTACAAACATAGGCATCGTGTCAAGCGGTGTAACTACATGTATGTATTGTTTACCTTCATATCTTTTCCCTGTCCACCAATCGAACCACTCGCCTTCGGGCAAATAAATGGATCTTGTTTGGGCGCCTTTAGTTGTTACGGGACATACCATGATGTCGCTACCAAACAAATACTGATCTCCGATTTCGTAAACGTTTTCATCGTTCTGGTGATCGAGCACCAGTGCTCTCATGAGCGGAGCACCGGTCTTGTATTGGTTGTAAGCATTTGTATAGATGTAAGGCAACAACTGGTAACGTAGTGAATCATATTTTTTGAAGTTGCGTAAAGCATCGCCACCATAATTCCAAGGCTCTTTATAGCCCGGATGATCCATGCCAAAAACCAGCGCCACAGGACTCATCATACCAAACTGCACCCAGCGGATGTAGAGCTCGGGATCGGCGGCATGTTCAAAACCGCCCATGCAGTGGGCCCAGTGACCCACACCAGAAAGACCAATGTTCAGTCCTGCTTTGATGACAGGTGCAAAATATTGCCACTCGCTAGGCCAGTCGCCAGCGAAAATATAAGGGTAACGCTGGATGCCCGCATAACCTTCTCTTGTTTGATTTAATCCACGCAGTCCATTGAACTGCTGGAATTTTTCATACGGCGCTTTTGCATAGGCCAGGGGAAAAAGATTATGCAATTTAGATATGTCTTTGCCCTGCGGGCCAACTTTGTTGCTTTCGTTGGCTAATCCACCAAAGGCGCTGCCTTCATCTGTTTTCAAAAATTTTGCTCCCAACGATGCTACACGCATTACGCCACGGTTCCACCAGAATTCTACCGAAGCCGAATCAAAGAAATTGACAAACTCACCAGGCTCGTTTCCTTCAGGATAAGTAAACTTCAACCGTTGGGCAGTGTCGAGTAATTTAATGTTCTTTCCGTTGTCGAAGCGGGGACGAAGATGCAATCCAACCATTTTATAGTTCATCGCATACAAACTGTCGAACATGCCTTTTGGATTGTTGAAAGTTTCTCTCCATTCAAACGACGTTGCTCCTTTCCCACCCACTTCTCCAAAAATTCGCCAGGTGGAATCCAGCCAAAGCAAATCAACCGGTATGCCCATTTCCCGCAGCTTTCTCGCCAGGGCAATCACATATTGATCAGATGTGAATTTTTCGTAACCCCAGGTACCGCCGGAATAAGTACCCACATGCAAACCATACGCAGCCTGCGGCATCAGCGGAGACTTTCCGGTAAGCGAAGTGTATTGATTGAGGATGTCGTAAAACTTAGGACCATGAATAAAGTAATAATCCATTTCGCCACCTTCTGCAGAAAACGAGTAAGCCTGTTTATTGGCACTTCCCATATCCCATTGTGTAGGAAAAGCATTGTGTAAGAAAATACCATACCCATTGGTGCTCATAAAAAACGGCACAGGACTGTAATTCGCTTCCAGGATATTGTATGCCCCAACAATGTGCGGCAGTCCCTTTCCTCTTCCTACGTTCAGCTTCACTCTTTTGCCCCGACGGTCCAGGAAATCCATCCGCTCTCCGAACCCAAAAAAATGTTCATCCGGAGAGAGCTGCTTTGTGCACTGAACAGCATCTGCTTTTTTGCTGACGCCACCACCTGCTAACTTTTCCGAAGACAAGAGTTTTCCGCTTTTGTCAAAGACTTCCAGGTGTAAAGAGGGTTTTGCAATTTTTAATGTAAGCTGGGAGGTTTGAAGCGTAAAACCGCTATTGTTATTTGTTTGCTTTACTTGTACGGGTGCCCAGTTATATTTCACCACCATCCAATGCTCCGGCGCCTCGAACGATCTATCCCACGAAGCTCTTACACGGAACATCGAAGGCGTGCAGAATTCGATTCGCAGTTCTTTATCCGCACCCGTGAAACGAAACTCGTTACCACTCTTGGTTATTTGTTGTGCAGAAGAGAATCGAACCAAGGAAATGAAAAAAACGCAAATAAAATAACGAAGCTGCATGGTGTTAGGCATAATCTGTTATGTACTTATTGATTTGTTTCTGCAAACTCTGAAGGCAGTAGTGGCCAGTCCTTGTTGGGAACATAAGCTCGCTGCATAAACGCAGCAATCTTTTTCACGACAGCAGGATGTTTAGTAGCTACATTTTGCTTTTCTCCTGGGTCTGTTTTAAGATTGTATAATTCAATTTGGCCGTTAGCGTCTTTGTTTACATCCAGCCTCACACCTTTCCAATCCCCCATGCGTACGGCCTGTTTGCCACCGCCCTCGTGAAATTCCCAATAAAGAAAAGGATGACCATCCTGCCGTTCCCCTTTCAATGTTGGCAGAATAGAAATGCCGTCGGTGGACGGTTTGTTTTTTACACCGGCTGCCTGCAAAAATGTAGGAAACAGATCCCATAGTGCTGCAGGCATATGAGAGACATAACCCGGCTTTGTCTTTCCTTTCTGATAGGCAAGAAAGGGTTCACGGATGCCACCTTCGTACAGATCTCTTTTAATGCCGCGCAATCCGCCGCTGCCGTTGAAAAATTCAGGGTCGCCCCCTTTTTCCTTGTGCGGACCGTTATCACTTGTAAACACAAAGAGTGTGTTTTCTTCCATTCCCTTTTCTTTCAGCAAGGCCAGGATTTAACCTACGTAGCGGTCGAGTCTCGCAACCATTGCTGCAAATGCGGCGTGCGGGTATTCATCAAAATGCGGCGCACCTTTTTCTTTTGTTTTCGGAATAGGTACTGGTTTCTCGCCAAATTTCTTCTTGTAATACGCGTATACCTCGTCGTGTGGCACTACTACATCAGCATGCGGCAAAGTGTAAGGCAGGTAAAGAAAAAAAGGCTGATCATGATTCTCATTTAAAAAACTCATTGCTTTTTGGTGAATGAGATCAGCGGAATAAACGGAATCGAATTGCAGGTTACCTGGCAGATCGATGCGTTGGTGATTATGCCATAAGTGATCCGGGTAATAATTGTGAGCCAGCGTTTGGCAATTGTAACCATAGAACTCGTCAAAACCTTTCTTCTGCGGATCGCCGGAGGTATTGATAAAACCTAATGACCACTTGCCGAATGCAGCTGTTTTGTAGCCGGCGTTTTTTAGCAGCATTGCAATGGTAACGACAGAATCATGCAACGGCGTCTGGCCCTCCGGCTTAAAGGTTTTATTTCCCCTGATCGGTGTATGTCCGGTGTGAAGTCCTGTCATGAAGCTGCTGCGGGCAGGGGCACAAACAGTAGAACCCGAATAAAAGTTGGTCATCCGTACACCCATCTTTGCCAGGCGATCGAGATGTGGCGTTTCAATTTTTTGCTGACCATAACAACCGATGTCACCATAACCCAGGTCGTCGGCTAGCATGAAAATAATGTTCGTTCTTTTCTGTTGCGCAGAAGCGACCAACGATGCCAGGCTAAGGCAAGTACAAATGCAGGTGAGTAGAAAATTATTTCTGGCTTTCATTGAATGACAGGCTGACCTTCACAAGGCCCATTTCTTTTTTATAACGGTATGGCAAAAGCAGGTAATCCTTTTTTGCCTGTGTTTGCGGAATAAGATATTCGTTGCGGTCGAACACGGGTAATGGTATCGTTGTTACGTGACCAGCTTTATTAGCATGTACCAGCACCAATCCTTTTTGCTTCGCAGAGAAATTTTGCAAGAACAGTAAACAGGTCTTGTTACCGATGCTGAACTGCGCATTTGGCCTAGGCTGCAGATCGTAAAAAGACCCATTGTTCTCAACCAGCGTATCGCCTATTTGCCGATCCATTTCATTCAGCACGGTAAACCGCACCGATGTAGGCTGTCCATGGAGAATTTCACTTTCATCAACCCGAACAGAATTGGTTGATAGTTGAAATGTTTGTTCGTAGATCGACGTGCCCCTGAAATCCTGGGTCTGGTTCCGGGCCATTCGTAAAATGGGTTGGGTATAGGGCGACAGCCATACGGGCTTTCCGCTGTTAACTAAAAGGAAACCCGCAACCACATTCCGTCTCGCTGGAATACGGATCACCGAGAAAGGCTTTACTTCAGTGAGCTGGTGGTCAAGCCGTGCAATAAAGGTTGGCTGCAGCTGGCGCCGGAAATTTCCTTCTTCACGTATGGAAGCATGTACCAGCAAGCTCGAATCGTCTGGTGCATACACCATGGAAGCATTGGCATAAAGGAGTCTCTCTGCCGTGAAGGTTTTGATCAGTGATGCACCCGTCTGAAGATTTGCCTTCACAACCTGCAGTGTGTTTCCCTTTTCTTCATCAACACTTGTTTTTAAAACAAGAAGATGATCGTTGGTTAAGATCACTTGCTGCAAGGTCTCTTTTCCCTGCCCAAAAGGGTAATATATTTTGGAGCGACTGAATACCGACCAGTCATCATTCAACGTAACTACGGTAGAAGCAACTTTCTTTAGCTCAGCATAGTAACTATGCGACACCACGCAAAGCCGGTTTTTGAAATTCTGCAGCTGGTAGGTGGCCGTACTTTTTGTAAGTACAGAGTCCTTTAACTTTTCCAGCAACATTGTTTTGTCCGTTACATTGCCATCGCCTGTGATTTTATAAACGGCATGAACTAGACTACCGGGAGAATGAAAATAGAGATAATAATAGCGCTGCATGGGAATAACACGAATGTCACTAGCCTCTTGTACCGAATGATCGACTTCTGTTTTACCAATGTATTCCAGCTGTGCATTAAAGATGTGAATCGCCGGTTTGTTGTTCAACTTAAATCGAAGGACGTGGTGATACCCTCCCACGTCCGGCACCAGTTGTGTCGCATCAGCAAAAGAATAGGGAAAAGTCTGGCGGCTGTATTGGATCTTTTGTGCGGCTGAACACAGCGGCACCATCCACAACACAAGCCATATTAATCCAAAAAACTTCATGCGTGATGAAGCTACTTCATTTTATAGAGTTCACTCCCGGCCAGCAGAAAACAGCCAAGGCCATAATCCTCAAAGTCAGGCTTACTTGTATAGGTTACCGGCTGTCCATCTGATGGGTCCTCACCAGTTCCCTGTACATAGCCCAGGAAGCCGTTTGGATGAACGCTTTCCTTCACCATCGCATTCCATGCTTTTATAGCAGGTGCTAAATATTTTTTGCGATCAAGATGGCCATTATTGATCCCCCACGCAAAACCATACGTGAACAACGACGTACCTGTTGCTTCTTTGCCGCCAAAATGCTCCGGGTCGTGAAGGCTGGCATTCCAGTAGCCATCTTCACGTTGCAGTGGCAGAAGCGCTGCACACATATCTTTAAAGTCCTTCAGGTATTCGTTATAGTGCGGATCAGACTTTGGCAAAAACTCAAGCGTACGTACCAACGCGGCTACCACCCAGCCATTGCCACGGCTCCAGTAAATGTCTTTTCCTGAAGGCGTTAGTACCGGCGGACGGAATGTCGAATCACGGTACCAGAGCTTGTGGTTTGTGTTGTACAATCCGGTTCCTGCGAGATTGTATTTTGTATGGGCGTACATATCATACATCTTGCGGAAATAGCTTGTATCCTTATAAATAACGCCGAGTCTTGCAAACACCGGCATTGCCATTTGAAATGCATCGACCCAGTGCCAGTCGTTTTTCTTTTCGCTTTGCACCATGTTGTCGATACAGGCCTTGATGTTTTGAATACGCTGCGGTTGTTTATCAATTAAATAAAGATCAATATAAGTTTGACCGCAGCACTGATCATCGGCATTGCGTGTTTTGATACCGTTACGCATGTTCCAATTGTGCTTATCACCCCATTGTACAGCGTAGTCATAGTATTTTTGTTGTTTGTCAACGGCGTAGAGCGCCATCAGTCCTTCGTAGTACACGCCTCTTGTCCAGATATTGCTTGGACGTTCGCGGTTTGTGACGATGGACTTCCCTGCGTCGGGCCACTTGTTCATGAAATACTCGTTCGTCAGCCGCATTGGCGCCAGCAGCTGGTCTTTTGAAGGAAGTTTTTGTGCACGGCAGGAAACAGTGAAGAGAACAACGGCAAGTATCAAAAGTCTACTCATATAGCTGCTAAAATAAAAGCTATGTTAGAGAAATGCGCAGAGGCGATCATCCTGTAGCATCCTGAGGGAGGTTTGTTGATTGTGGTCGGTGGTTTGTGGTTGTTGTAACAGGGCACATAATCTTACTTTCTCGCTCCCTCCTTCAATCTGGGCAAATAAATTTATTTACTTAGCTATTTTATTCCTATTGTTCATCTGTTGCGTCGCACACTTGTACGGTTGGCAATTCTATTGAGCAGAGGACAACCCACCCCGATTTCCTAAACCACAACCTAACGTTAGATCGCCCCTCCAAGGAGGGGATGTGTTATCAAGATCAATCTTTCAATGGCTGAATAAAAGCGACCATCCCCTCCTTGGAGGGGAGCAATGAGGAAATGACTGAACAGGAAGAACTCAGGGGTGGGTTTATGCAGAAGTTGAACACGAAGAACCACTACGAACACAAGTTCCTTTGTGCTTCTTTGTGCCTTGGTGTCTTTGTGGTTCAAAAAAAGCAGGCTAAAGTTCTGAACGTACAAGTGTGCGACGCAACAGACGATCAATACAATTCCCGAAGCTGGTTACACAAAAAATTACTGCTTCACCACCGGCCAGCCATCACTATCCCACACCAGTTCTTCAATCCGCAATTTCGATCTTCCTTTATCTTTTGCATCATAGCCATGAAACACCAGCCAGTCCTTCCCCCCAGTGGAATACACCGCGTTGTGCCCCACACCATGCCAATCAGCATTCCCCTCCAGCAAAATCGAACCGCCGTTGTGGTCCATCCGCACACCTGCTTTATCAAGGTAAGGCCCCTGCAATTTCTTGCTACGACCAATTACCATCTTATAAGTGCTCTGTTCGCCTTTGCAACACAGGTCCCACGAAACGATCAGGTAGTAATAATCGCCTTTCTTAAAAATAAACGGCGCTTCAATGGCAGCACTTCCACCAGCAGAATCTGAACTAATATAGTTCCGCGGACGCCGTGCAATCGTGTACCATTGCTGCGGCTCAGCAATCTTTAAACTGCTGTCAAGCCGAACCAGTTTTATACCGCTCCACCATGATCCAAATGACATCCACGGCGTTCCTTTTTCATCAGTGATCATGTTAGGGTCGATCGCATTCCATAAATCGCGGCCAGGAACCGACTGCACTACTTTTCCCAAATCCTTCCAGCCAAAATCAGGTGAAGTAGGATGCAGGGTTTTATTCACTGCCACTCCAATGCACGATGTGTTCTTACCAAACTGTGATACCGAATAAAACAGTACATATTGCCCGTTGAAGTACTGGATGTCCGGTGCCCAGATATGCCCCTTAAAACTTGGTACGGCGTCCACCGCCCATTGCGGCGGCTTTGCAAACACCGGCGCTTCTTTTTTCCATTGCAGCATGTCCTTCGATGACCAAACAGAAATGCCATTGCCGGTGTTGAAGATGTAGTACAAACTATCTTGTTTAATGATTACTGGGTCGTGCACAGACACTTGTTCTTTTGGAAGAATGGCACCAACCGGGACCTGTTGTGCATAGCCCGAAAAAAAAGGCAGCAGTAAAAAAACTATGATAAAGAAACGCATGTCGATTTTGTATTAAGGCATTCGATGCAGGCCTTCCCATTTTACCTTCCACTGGCCATTTTTTGGAATGCCAGGCAAAGTGTCTTTCGCACCATCATACCCGGCGACCATCATCGCAATTGCCGTCAGCAATCCACCGTTTCCGGGCATATAAATGCGAAGACGTTCGTCCTGGTAATTATGACCATTCACCAGATACGTATTGGTTTGAATCGGCATCAGCAAAGCATCGATGGCTTTGTCAGGCATACCCAACCGCGTTGCTGTCATCGCCGTCATCGGGAAGTCCCATCCCCAAGTATCACGCCATGTCCACTCCTTCCAGATCCAATCGAAGGTGTTTTGCATGATGGTGTTATCAACTTGCCCTGTCGCCGGCATGACTCCAAGTGCCGCCAACACCGAGGGATGATCTGTTCTGTATTCGGGGTTGGTGTAGGAGTTGGTGGCGCTTTCTGCAAAAAGGTATTTGTTTTCCTGCACCGGCAATAGCGATAATTGCTGCATTACATCATCCCATTTTTTGTTGCGGGGCATTTTCAGTCGCTCACGCCATTGCTGCGCAACACCCAATGCCCATTTCCAATACACCAATTCGTAGGCCGGGTTGAATGTTGTTTCCGCTTTGAACCGCTCCTGCGCCGGTATCAAACCCGGGCCAAGTACATACCGCTTTGTTGCCTGATCGTAATGCGCAAACGAAGCCATAAAATCAGCCGTGGCAAAAAGCAGGTCTTTGTATTTGTTCAGAGTTTTAGCATCCTTCTTCTGCCGGTAAACCTGTTCCGCAAAATAGATGTAATGTGGCTGCTGCCAGATGAGCATAGCACCAACTGAAGATGGTGTTTCATCGCCGAGATTATCGGTCATTTTCTGCCAGCGGATACCTTCGAAACCTTGGCGCTGTGCAATGGCTTTTGCTTTTGGTGCGACAGATGCGTACCAGTCGAGCAATTGCTCCGCGTATTGTGTCTTGCCCCACAAAGGCCAATGGGCTGCATGCCACCAGGTCATCTCTAGGTGAGGTTTGCCAAACCAGCTATTGTAAGTAAGACCAGTTTCCTGCGGCGGGTAGTAACCTGCTTCCTGCGCCTTCATGAGGTATTGTGAAAGGATGATTCTTCTTTCAAGCTCAGATGCCCTCTTGTCTGTACTGCCGGAAAAATCAATAGCGCCACCGTTTTGCCAGAAGAGATGCCACCCGATTTCACTGGAGAGTCTTACCTGGTTGTATTGAAGTTCTTCAAACGTTTTCCGTGGCTGTTGAAAGGAAACGGTAAACTCAAAAGTGTTTTCTTCAGCTGGTGTCAGGAGAAACTGGTGTCGCTCTTTTTCACGAATGGCTGCTTTTCCTTTCCAATTGACACCGACATAATATTGAGTCGCGTCAAGGCGATGCTCCAGCAATGCATAATCATTTTTCGGCTTGCTTAGCGTCGAGTGGTGGCGGTCAGCACTGGCATAATTTGTTCCTTCATCGGTCCACGCACCGGTTGGATAGGGAAAAATAATTTTCACCCGCAACCGCTGCTGCCCGATTAGCGGCGACGCAACTTTGACACCAATGACATCCTCTTTTGCAGCGCAAACGGTCGATACATTTACGGTATCACCATCGACAGTAAATTGAGAAGTCACTTCGCCAGTCCATAGATTCAGTTGCTGCTTGATATTTTGGATATCATTCAATGTTGCAAGCGTTCCATCCTTTTTCAATAACTCAAATCCTACGTTGCCTAATTGCAAACGATGCGGGTTCTGGCGAAACCAATTGGCAACTTCTTTTTTTCGCGGCGGATCGTTGTGCTGGGTTACGTAGGTGATGTCGCGGCCATTTACATGGTACGTTTTTAAGGCTTCTTCGCGTTTGTACCCAACAGTATCGACGAAGCTATGCCAGCCCCACTCCGACTGCGTACCCAAGGTGATACCTTTTTGATAATCCAGGGGAAACGACTGCAAGCCGGTAACGTCAACGGTAAAAGCAAACTTACCGTTGCCTACTGTTAGCGCTGATAGTGAATCTGCTTTTGTGACGGTCACATTATGGCGGGTGACTAAAGCTTTGCGGTCTATCTTCTGGGCTAAGAGAATAGAGAAAGAAAAGAAGAAAGAGAGAAGAAATAAAGTCTTTCGCATGGTGTTATTTCATGTGTTTGTTCAGCTCATTAAGCTTGAAAGCTTTTAATGCATTTACCACGATTTGTGCATTTAGCTGTGCACCTTCTTTGTTGGTGTGTGTATGATCAACGGGGAAAAAAGCCTTCACTGCTTCGGCGCCCATCTCTTCGTATTTAGCGGCCACCACGTCATTCAGGTTGATAAATAATACGCCTTCTTCTTTCGCAACCTGCTCGGCCCAGCCACTGTAGCTTTCTGGTGAGCGGACAACTTTTTCTTCCTTCCATTGATTGCGGGGGATCGGCGAACAAACAATGGGAATAGCACCTTTCGCCTTTGCATCGCGAATGTATTTGCGCATGTACCAGCCATAAGTGTAAACAGTTTCCTGCTTCTGCGTTTTTGGATTGAAAATGTCTTTCGACTCCGTTCCAATACCGCGTATAGTACCTCTTGCTCTTGCCGTGTCATCTAGAGCACCACCATCATTGTGACCAAATTGCATGATAACATAATCACCTTTTTTCAGCTCGGCCATGATTTTGTCCCAACGGCCTTCCGTTAAAAACGTGCGACTGCTTCTTCCGCCGATAGCATGGTTTTGAATCGAAATTTTCGTGGTGTCAAAATAATCGGCGATAAAGCTGCCCCAGCCCCACTGTTGGTTTTTTCCTGTACCACTTCCGTTGCGTACCGTGGAATCACCGATGATGTAAAAAGTTGGTCTCTCTTTTTGCAGCAGAACAAATGAAGAAGAGAGAATAACGAGAGAAAGGAGCAAGTAAACTGATTTTCTTTTCATAAATGGTCTTTGTGTCTAGCAGAAATGAGGGCAAAGGAAAATCTTTGTTTGTGCCTCTGCTTCTCCGCAAGAAATTATTTCATTGCAGTTTCAACTTTCTTTTTTGGTTGCACCAACACAATATTTGGCTTGGGAGGATTCTTCATTCCTTCTCCAAAATGGAAGCCGGTGTGTGGCGGTTGATTATAGGCTACGTTTTGCCACGCAATACTTAAGCGGTATTGCGGGTCGTGCATCAGGGTATAAAATTTTTTATCGGTTGGGATTGACGTTGTAAAGATCCGCAGTTCTTTGTTGTCTGCTGTGCGATAGATCACTTCTTCCCGCCAGTCGCCAAGAATATCAGCCGACAATACCGGATTTGATTTTGTGCCGTTGTTACGAACGCAGTTGAGCACGGCCGCATCCAACAGACGTTGCACGCTGTCTTTTTCATACAGCCATTTGTCGATCCGGGTACCATCCAGCAATTCACGCAACACATCACCATCCCAATAAATACCCATGTTGCAGGAAGGTGGTGTTCGCTTAGTAATCAGATTCCCTTTTGCATCGTATAAGCCGCTAATGCCTGCACCGAACACCCAGCATTCCGCACCAGGATAACGCGGATCGATATCGATAGCTAAACCTCTCCCGGGGCCTTCACCATCATCGCCTGCTTTTACCGAAGCTTTTTTCCAAAGCACTTCACCGGTTCTTGCATCAAACATCCGGGCACCTGCATCATCAAAACGCTCCTGGATTCCAAAAACCTCGAAGCCGGGACGGGATGGGTCGAGATCTGTTACATGTTGTGCATCACCATGCCCGAAGCCGGTGGAGAACAAGCCGTTTCCATTGTCATCAACTACCATCGCTCCGAACACGATTTCATCCTTGCCATCTCCATCCAACTCGGCAATCGTCAGGTTGTGATTACCCTGTCCACGGTAAGCTCGGTTCCCCGGCTTTGACGGATCATCGCTGTCAAACACCCATCTTTTTTGCAACTTGCCATTTTTGAAATCAAAAGCTGCAATCACCGATCTGGTGTAATAACCGCGACTCATAATAAGACTCGGTGTTTTGCCATCCAGGTAAGCAACGCCTGCAAGAAATCGATCCATACGGTTGCCGTAACCGTCACCCCAAACTTCTTTCAATTCTTCAGTAGTAGGATTGATTTTTCCATGACGGGCAGGTATATAATCGGTGGTAGAAATTGCTGCACCGGTCTGACCATCAAATACCGTCAGGAACTCAGGGCCTGCCAGTATATAACCATCTTTGTTGCGCCAGTCTTTTGTCGCATCGCCAATGACAACACCCTTTCCATCAACTGTGCCGTCGGCGGTCTTCATTGCCACTTCTGCCCTGCCGTCACCATCCAAGTCATAGACCATGAACTGTGTGTAGTGTGCGCCTTCGCGAATATTTTTTCCAAGGTTGATGGTCCACAACAAAGTGCCATTCAATTTATAAGCTTGAAAGATTGGTGGGTCTGTTTCGCCGCGGTGACTGTTGTCCCTTCCTCTTCCGGTCTGATGAATCACGATCTCGTACTCGCCATCTCCATCGAGGTCACCAACGCTGCCGTCGTTAACACTATAACCAGCTGGAGTCTGCAAAGGGATAGAAAAAAACGGTTGATTACCTTCTCTCAAATGAAAAGGCTTGCTGCGGCTCTCTTCCTTCCCCTGCTTTATAGTGCTCACTAAATAAGATACCTGCTTTGTCGTGTCAATATTAGAGTCGACAAAATGTGTAACGTTTGCGACGGGCTGCTTATTTAGCTTTTCGGTTTTTCCATTGAACGAACGGTATACGTTAAAAGCCACATCCTGGGGTTCGGTTCCCAGCATTCGCCAGCTGATAAACACTTTCGCTTCCACATCCCGAACTGCCACCACGCCACGATCAAGCGCTTCCATCTGTCGTTGCGCTGATACCTGCAACAGCAACAGGCAGAAAATAGAAAAACAAGTGAGAAGCTTTGCTTTGCGCATAATCTAGTTTAGTTTATTTCCTGGCTGTTTTATCGCTTAAAGGTTTTACCAGCGCAATGTTTGGCTTTGGTGCTTTGGCCCGGTCTTCACCAATATAAAAACTGGTGTGTGGGGGTTGGTTATAAGCTACATTCTGCCAGGCAATACTCAGCCGGTATTGCGGATCATGCATTAACGTGTAAAGGCGGTGCGGCGTAGGGATGACGGTTGTATAGATCCGTAGTTCGTTGGGGCCGGCACTTAAAACAATTTCTTCCCGCCAATCGCCGAAAAGATCGGCTACTAAGTTTGCGTTACCTCTCCCGTTGCCTCTTTCGTTAGCAGGCGGGCTCCAGATGGTACCAACCTTGTATTTGTGAATCCTGTTTCCGCCCATTAATTCGCGGGTTAAATCGCCATCCCACCAAATGGGCCAGGAACCTGTCGGCGTAGGACCAATTTTTTCCCCTTTCATGTTGTACAAACCGCCGGAGTTTGACCACCACATTTCCGCACCCGGATTATCGGGGTCAATATTTGCCGCTGTACCACCACCAACATCGGTATCAATAGCACCTTTAAAATAAACTTCGCCGTTGCGGGCATTAAATACTGTTACACCCGGACCAGCATCTTTTACATAACCCGAGTCACCCTTCGAATGATCTTCAATTTCATGCGGACCGAATACTTCTAACCCCGGTTTTGTGAGATCAAGATCGCTGACGTGTAAGGCATCGCCGTGCCGGAAGCCAGTTGTGAACAGCCCTGTGCCGTTATCATCAACGACCATTGAGCCATACACAATTTCATCTTTCCCGTCGTCGTCTACATCGGCAACGGTGAGGTTGTGGTTGCCTTGCCCGGAGAATGGATTTTTTCCATCCTTTGTATCAAACACCCAGCGGGAGGTCAGCTTGCCATTGCGGTAATCCCAGGCTGCGAGCACTGTGCGGCCGTAATAACCGCGACACATCACCACGCTTGGTAACTTACCATCGAGATAAGCAGCACAAGCAAGAAAACGATCAGAGCGATTACCGGTATTGTCGTTTCCACCATTGCCACCGGGCCCGCCCCAGCCGTTGATTGGATAGCGGTTAGGGATATAATCTGTCGTTGCTAAAGCTTCCCCGGTTTGTCCGCTGAAGACCGTGAAGAACTCGGGACCAGTGAGCACTTTGCCTAAAGTCCTGGCATCTTTGCTGCGATAATCTTTCGTTGAATCACCAATCACCTTGCCCTTTCCATCAATGGTGCCATCAGCGGTTTTCATGGCAACTTCGGCTTTACCATCACCATCCAGATCAATTGCGATGAATTGAGTGTAATGCTCGCCTTCGCGAATGTTCCTGCCGAGACTAATGGTCCATAGCAAGGTGCCATTAAGTTTATAAGCCTGCAGCACGGGTATATCGGTGAGACCGGCGAACGAATTATCGAGCCCCTTGCCTACCTGGTGAAGAATAATTTCGTATTCGCCGTCACCATCTAAATCCGCAGCTGATGCGTCGTGCGGACGATAACCGTTTGGTGTTTGCAGCGGGATAGAAAGGTATTGGCGCACCGGCGCATTGGCCGGCAGGACGAAAGGCTTACCAGCACTCTCCTTTCCGTTTACTATTGCTTTAATGGTGTAAGAAACGCTTTGCGAAAAATCAGCTTTGGTGTCGATGAAATGCGTTGCCCCTGTGATGGGTTTTGCATTCAGCTTTACAGCCTTGTTGTTACCGCTATTGCGATAAACATTAAATGGAAGATTTTGCGGCTCGGTACCCAGCAGTCGCCAACTGATAAACACGGAATCTGTCGCATGACGAACTGCCACCACTCCGCGGTCCAGGTTTTCCATCAGCCGCTGTGCTGTTATTGCGCTGCAGCAAACAGATGCCACCAAAAAAAAGATGATTTTCTTCATAAGCTTAGTCCGTTAGAGTTCTTCACATTCACCGTGCTCTTATCGGAAGTTTTAATGGAAACATTCTTCCATATCCAATCTTTAGCAAAAGCCACATCGCCGGCGTTTGTTGCGTTGATGTCAACGTTTTCAAAATGGAAATTTTCTAACGATGATTGTTCCAATCCACTCCCGTTAATTGCTTTTCGGGCATGTTTTACTTTGACATTGGAAATATGAATGTTTTTGAATTTGGGAATGCCTTTCTCTTCTGGATCTACTTTCGTGAGCATCACTTTCCAATGGGCTGGTAAGTTCTCATATGTATAGCCTTCCGGTAATTTGGAATAACTATAGGTAGGATTCCAGTTCATGGTGTACATGAACGCATTGCCAACGCTGTCCATAGTAATGTTGCGAAAATGAATGTCTTCAACGGTGCCACCACGGGTTGTGGCCGATTTGATATGAAAGCCGTTCCCTGTTCCCATCGCCACTAGGTCTTCCGCCAACACATGGCGAATGCCACCCGAAGTTTCGCTGCCCAATGTCAACAATCCGCCGCCTTTGCGGGCTATGCATTTGCGGATCACTACGTATTCCGTAGGACGATTGACCCGCAATCCGTCAGCATCTCTTCCTGCCTTCAAACAAAAATCATCGTCGTTGCAATCGATGTCTGAATTCTCTACCAATACCCAGGATGATGAATCGATATCGATGCCATCAGTGCTGGGGCCTTTGCCATCTTCGTTGTTGCGGATCGTAATGCCATCAACGGTGATGTGGTCTGAATAAAGAAGCTGAACGGTCCAAAAACCTGCGTTTGAAAATGTTAGACCTTTTAATGTGACATCTGAAGAAGATTGCACAAGGAATGTTCTTACACGTTTTGCGTCGTAGTCGACTATCCAACGAAGGCCTTTCGGTTCGTACTCTTTGCGCATAGCCCAATATTTATCCCAGCAAAACTTTCCCTGCGCATTGATCTTTCCTTCACCGCTCACCATTACGTTTTGCTGTTCAATAACGTTGATGAGTGCCGATGGCCAACGCATTTCAATGCCAGCAATGCGGGTATCAATCTCGGGGTAATCATCGAAATTGGTGCTGCCTTTCAGCAACACACCTTTATCAATCTTCAAGTGAACACCTTTTTTCAGATAGATGGCACCGGTTGTATAAACACCAGGTTTAAATGCAACTATACCACCGCCTTTTTTTGCACATTCATCAATAGCCTTTTGAATGACTGCTGAAATGACTGCATTGCTATCAGCAATCTTTCCAAAATCGTTGACCATATAAACTTTTTTAGAGGCTGGTGTTTTTCTTGCGCCAACATCTTTTACCCAGGGTAAGCTAACCTGCGCATTTATTGTAATTGCAGAAAGAACGAAAGCAACGAATAATAATGATTTCATTGGTTAGTTTTTGTCTTGAGTAATCAGCCTCCAGTTATCAGTACGAAAAGGTGATGCCGGCAAGCCAGCACTATTATACAAATTCGGCTTCGGAATATTTCTCCACGCAAAGCGAACAGCTTTTGGCTCTTTTACCTCCTCGCTCCAAACGACGACTGTACTGCCTTCTATTTTTGCGTGTGCAGGAAAAAACTTTTGGTCTTCTCCCGCGATAGTAAATTCTTTTAATTCACCGTTTTCAGCTGCAAGGCCTTCCGCGTAGTCGAAACTCACACGAATTTTGCCTCCTTCAGCCTTCATCCCTTTGTACAATGGCCCTGATATAACGATGTCTTTTTTGCCATACTCGTTGCGCAAAGCCCAAAGAGAAAGACGTTTGCCTACTAGTTCTTTGTTTCGAGGATGAATGTCAAGTGAATCGCCGTTATCGGTTGTGACCGCCATACCTGTGTAGGGAACATTACGAAATACATGCAGTTGTGCATCGCGGATTTCAGGGTTCTGACTGCGATGCGGAGAGATCTGCACAAAATAGAAAGGCAGCTTTTCGTTCTTCCAATCACTTCGCCAGTTCGCTATCATTGCGGGAAACAACTTGCGGTATTGGTAGGCTCTTTCCGCATTTGATTCGCCCTGATACCAAATCACACCGCGAATGGTGTACGGCGCAACCGGCACAATCATCCCGTTGTATAATTTGTAAGGCGATTTGTTATGGGTTGGCCCCATCGGTGCAGCCGGTGCGGCACCTTTGCGTTTGCTGGTATCTTCTCGCCACTTGGCAAATGTTGCTTTGTATTTTTCATTCTCTGCCGGGTAAGCGTCTAACGCTTTTTGGTAGCGAACAAGAATTTCGTTTAAATCAGCGTCGTTTTGAAGCATTTCTTTTTTCGTCCACGACTCAGCAGGCGTACCACCCCAGGTGGAATTGATGATGCCAACCGGAAAGCCGGTGGCTTTATTCACTTCTTTTGCAAAAAAGAATGCAACAGCGGAAAAAGTATCGATGGTTTTAGCCGTGCACATTTTCCATACACCTTTGAAATCAAACTGCGGATCGTCAGCTACTTTATTCGGCACATCGATCTGCCGGATGGATGGATGCTCCGCGTCTTTAATCACCTCTTCGTAATTGTGAATACCGGTGTAAGAAGGATTGGGCGTTTTGCCTATGAAAAACTCCATATTGCTCTGGCCTGAAGCCAGCCAAACTTCACCGAACAAAATATTGTTGACTTCAACGGTATTGGAAGCTGTAAACGTTAATTTGTATGGGCCGCCTGCTTTTGTGGTAGTAACATTCGTTTGCCATTTGCCGGAGGCATCCGCAACGACCGTAGATGATTTTTTGTTCCAATTGTTCGTGATGGTGATCTTCTCCCCCGGCGCTGCCCAGCCCCACAAGGCTGCTTTTGCGTTCTGCTGCAGGATCATGTTGTCGCTAATGATAGCAGGAAGCTTTACTTGTGCAGAAAGCTTGTTGGATGAATAAGCAGTTAGCAAGGCCACCATTAACGACAACATGATCCGCATAGCAAACAATGATTTGAGTTGAAATTTACACTGACCCCCTACCATCGCTGTCCTGTTGCATCCTGAAAATGGCTTATCGTTAACGGTGTTCCGTATTTTACACCGCAATTTTTAACCTTGCTTAACGCTTACCACATGAAACAGCTTGCGACCGCCGTTCTCAGCCTACTTTTTTTGTCCAACACAAACGCACAGGAACTAACAATGCCGCTATGGCCAGCCGGTAAGGTCCCGAATTACCAGAAGACGTCTGAGACTGAAAAACGTGATACCGGCGAAACAATCAAAGTTAGCTTGGTACAATCCCCTGAGATGACGGTTTACCTGCCGGCTAAACGTACTGCTACCGGCCAGGCAGTGATCATCTGTCCGGGTGGTGGTTACACCTATTTATCCTATAATTGGGAAGGCAGCGACCCTGCGCGGATGCTAAGTGCAAAAGGCATCGCTGCTATTGTCTTAAAATACCGCTTGCCAAATTCAAAAAGCAACATCACACCTCATCTTTCACCTCTTGCTGATGCCAAACGGGCAGTGCGAATCGTTCGGGCAAACGCAGCAAAGTGGAATATCAAAAAAGACCAGGTAGGCATCATGGGATTTTCTGCAGGTGGACACCTTGCTTCTACCCTTGCCACACATTTTGACGCGGGTGACGCAGCCGCAACGGACAGCATCGAAAGGCAATCATCACGACCGGATTTTGCTGTGCTGGTTTACCCCGTGATTTCGATGAGTAAGCCAATTATGCATGCTGGCTCACGGAACAACCTGATTGGAGCAACGGCAGATACGGCGTTGGCAAAATTGTACTCCAATGAACTGCAGGTAACGAAGGAAACGCCGCCAACTTTTCTTGTTCATGCCACCGATGATAAATCAGTGCCGGTTGAAAACAGTCTGTTGTTTTACCAGGCGTTGAAAGATAACAACGTGCCTGCTGAGATGCACATCTATCCAAAAGGTGGACATGGATTTGGTTTAGGAGTAGGCAAAGGCTACCTCGAAAACTGGACTGACCGGTTGGTAGAATGGATGCGTAGTTTGAACAAGTAAGGATGATGTGACCAGCTTTTGTAATACTGCTCGACATACGTTGCGTCGCACTCTTGTACGTTCAGCACTTTACTCTGCTTTTTGAACCACGAAGACACGAAGGCACAAAAAAGCACCATGGACTTTGTGTTCGTAGTGGTTCTTCGTGTTCCACTTCTGCGTAAACCCACCCCTGAGTTCTTCCTGTTCAGTCATTTCCTCATTGCTCCCCTCCAAGGAGGGGATGGTCGCTTTTATTCAGCCAATGAAAGATTGATCTTGATAACACATCCCCTCCTTGGAGGGGCGACCTAACGTTTGATTCTGCCGTGAGAAAATCAGGGGTGGGTTTTCCGTTGCTCAATAGTGACTATAACGCACAAGTGTGCGACGCAACAGACGATGAGTAGAATTCCCGCAGCCGGTACCATAATTCTTTCTTTCAATCAAAAACACCAGCTATTAATACCACAACGTACAGCCCGATGTTTTTCAACATTCATAACAACATAACAGGATAGTCCATGACAAGCAGCGTACAGCATTGAATAGATTTATTCAACGAACTGTTATAAACCCTCTGCTATATGGATAGAATTTTACGCACCGGAATTACACAATCCTTCCTGTCAAAATTTTTCAAACAAAGTTTTTTCTCTCTTCTCAGTCTTTTACTTTTTCAACCATCGATGGCGCAGCACTGGCCAATACTTGGCAATGAAAGCCAGGTTTCCGCTGTTGCCGTGTCGCACACTTCGATTGCTGTTGTTGACAATGTGCCCTATGTAGCATACAAAGAAGGATCGACAGTTGGAAAAGTAAAAAAACGAAACGCAAGCACTGGTGCGTGGGAACAAGTTGGTAATGATATTGGCACCAATGTCACCTACACAAGGCTTGTAGTGGACCGGGCAAACAATCTATTTCTTAGCTATGTTGACGCAGCCAATGGAAACAGGCTCGCAGTACGAACTTTCAATAGCTCTACCCAAGTCTGGGAGCCTTTAAATGATGATCCGAACAACTTATATGTTTCAACCGGTTCGGTAACAAACAACGTGTCACAGTACGGTTCGACTCCCCGTGCATCGTTGGCGTTTGATTACAACAACACACCGTTCATCGCATTCGGCGATGGTGCCAATCTTACGCCTTATGTAAAGAAGTTTGACGGCACATCATGGGTCACCGTTGGCACTGGCGCTGTAGACGCAGCAGCCAAAGCGGTTGGTGTAAGCGTAGTGGTTGATGAAGCCGATGTCGTGTGGCTTGTATACAGCAGCCTTTCCACTCCTACTTCTACAACAGGCAATATGGTCCTGTTTAATTTCAATAACGGAACATGGACGCAGATCACGGTACCCAGCCCGGTACCTGGAGGAACAACAACCACTTCGCCAACAACCGGCGTCCGGCATACAAACATTGCACTTAATGCTGCAGGGAACCCAACGATCGCTTACTTCAACACCGGTAACACAAACAGGGCAACGATCGTAACCTACAACAAAACAACTTCGACTTGGAGCTATTCCGCTACGCTTTCCGGTCGGGATGCACCCAACCTTAGCCTGATTAGCGACAACACAGGAAATTTATACTGCTCCTTTAATGATTTTTTTGCAAGTACCAATCGCTTTATTGCCCGTGTATTTAAGCAATACGCTGGTACCACGGCCTGGAGGGAATTGAAAGATCCTTCGTTAACTGGAATCGACGAGCCAATTAACAATATAACGATTGCAGTAGGCAGTGACACGGCTAAACCCTACATCGTTTATACAAAAACAAATTCAGGTGGTGTTATTACCCCTATTGTTCGCATGTTCATGCCGGCCGGAAACCCTGTGGTTCTAAGCACAAGACCTGTCGGCACTATTGCTACTACGACGGTTGAAGCCGGAGGCGACATCACATCTGATGGTGGCGCGGCAGTTACAGAAAGAGGCATTGTTTACGGCACAGGTGTTAATCCAACGACGGCAAACACAAAAGTGGTTGACGGCTCCGGTGGCACCGGTTCATTCACAGTGACACTCACCGGGTTGACACCGGCTACGTTGTACTACATGAGAGCATACGCTATAAACAGCGGCGGTACATCTTACGGCGAAAACGTCCGGGTGAATACGCTGGCGAATCCCGATCCTGTTGTCACTACAGCAAGACAAATGGAATTCCTGACACGTGGTGTTGTAGCCGTACGTAAAAACATCAACACGGTTTATGTTGGCTGGCGTTTGCTGGGAACCGATCCTTCCACAATTGCTTTTAATGTTTACCACGATGGTGTGAAGCTGAACGCAACACCCATTACGACGTCAACCAATTTCGAAGACAATACGGCTCTTGACGGCAACTATACTGTGCGTCCAATCATCAACGGTGTGGAAGGGACAGCCAGCACACCGGTTTCAGTTTGGGCAAACAACCAGTTTTCGGTTCCACTACAAATTCCGGCCGGAGGTACAACACCTGATGGAAAAGCATACACCTACACTGCCAACGATGCCAGTGTAGGCGATGTAGACGGCGATGGTGAATACGAGATCATTTTGCGCTGGGCACCAACAGTGGAGAACCACAACTCCGGTGGGTACAGCGGCCATCAACTATTCGATTGTTATAAGCTAAACGGCACTCGCTTGTGGCGTATTGATTTAGGAAAGAATATGCCTGCCGGACCGCACTACAACCAGTTTATGGTGTATGACTTTGACGGTGATGGCAAAGCGGAAATGATCCTCAAAACAGCAGACGGCACCATCGATGGAACGGGTACTGTAATTGGCGACGCAACAGTTGATCACCGCAACTCCGGCGGCTGGGTGCATCAGGGACCCGAATACCTGACGGTCTTCAATGGCTTAACCGGAGCAGCAATGGCAACTGTGAACTTTCAACCGGCACGTGGCAATATTTCGGACTGGGGAGATAACTACGGCAACCGCGCCGACCGCTTCGTGTCTGCTGTCGCTTATCTCGACGGTGCACGTCCGAGTCTGATAGTAGGTCGCGGGTATTACGATAAACTTGTGAGAGCTGCTTACGATTGGCGCAATGGTCAATTAACCCTGCGTTGGATCTTCGACAGCAAAAACCCGGGTGATCCGAATAATAATGCCTATTCAAGCCAAGGCAACCACCAGATGACGATTGGTGATGTGGATGGCGACGGGAAAGATGAAATCATTAATGGTTCCAGTGCGATCAACGATGATGGCAAACGCCTTTGGACCTACGGGCAAGGCCATGGTGATGCGCTCCATATGTCGGACATGGATCCTGATCGTCCCGGACAAGAAATCTGGCAATGCCTGGAATCGCCAAGTCAATATACTTCTTTTGGCCTTCGATTGCTGGATGCAAAAACAGGTGCGACGATCGCCGGCGTACAAACCAGTGGTGACGTTGGCCGTGCGTTGGCCGCTGATATAGATCCCGCCCATAAAGGTTACGAGTTATGGGGATCTGCCGGCAACCTGTATAATGTACGTGGTGAACAGATAGGCACCGTACGTCCGACAAACGGCAGCCAAGCTGTCAATCATGCCGTATGGTGGGATGGTGATCTTGGACGTGAACTGCTCGATGGAACCATCATGGACAAATGGAATCCTGCCACTAATTCACTCAACCGTTTATTCACCATTTACCAGGCGGCACCAGTGTCTTCAAATAACGACACAAAGAAGAACCCGAGTCTTACCGCAGATTTGTTTGGTGACTGGCGTGAAGAGATCATCCTTCGTCGCACCGACAACAGCGCACTGATAATTTTCACCACAACCATACCAACTGACCATCGCATCTACACGCTTATGCATGACCCGCAATACCGCACAGCTATTGCCTGGCAGAATTCGGCGTATAACCAACCACCTCATCCCAGCTTTTATTTAGGTTATGATATGGCAACGCCCCCACAACCGAATATTTTCCTTGCGGCCCCGCCATCAACGCTTCCTGTAAAACTCACTTCGGCGCAGGCATACCAAAAAGGTTCCGGCATACAAGTGGAATGGACCGCTGAAATGGAAACCGATATGGAACGATACGAGGTAGAAAAATCAGCCGATGGCAGAACCTTTACAAAAGCTACAACTGTAAAATCTAAAAACGGAAACGGTCGTAACGCCTACGAATGGTTAGATGCACAGCCTTATGCAGGTACAAATTACTATCGCATTAAAGCAATAGAAACAGGAAGCAGGCATCAGTTCAGCAAGATTCTGCGGGTGAACCTTGCCAGCGGTCAGAAAGCCTTCAACATCTACCCTTCTCCGCTTTCGGGTAACAAATGCAGTGTGCAGTTAACGAACATGGCAAAAGGAAAATACCTGTTGACACTCAGCAACGCTGCCGGCCAGCAGGTCTGGAGCAAAACGATTGAGCATCCGGGCGGCTCGTCAACACAGACCCTTTTATTGCCATCCAATTTGGCAACCGGCACTTACCAGGTTTCGATTAATGGCAGCGACTGGCGAATGACGAAACAGATCATGAAAAATTGATAATAAGATCCCGGTTTAATACCGGGTTTTCTTTATTGGCAATGGGGCTTTAATCATTGCCCGAAAAAACGCAAAAGTGCACCCTAGATTTGTCCTGAGACCACGATTTTTAACACCACATCTAACTGCATGAAATTGATTCAAAAAAGCAATCAAAGACGAAAAAGCCCGAATGGAGTTAGTATGATAAACGCACTATTGCTTTCATTTCTGGTTTTGTTTGGAAGATTGCCTGTTTTTTCCCAAGTGACAATTAAAGGAACAGTAATTAATACAACAGACAGTGTAATTGCTTTTCAAAAGAACGGTTCTCACCCGATTCGAAGAGGCGAGGACAGCAAACGATTTAAAGCAAAAATAAATAGGAATGGCTCCTTTCAAATCACCCTCCCGGAGGACGAGATTTCTGAATGGGTAATTCATTTCGGAGACGATCAATTCCAGATTTTCGACCTCATTAAGGGCCAGACCCTCATGCTTGAAGCGGATTATTCTGAACCATTTCCGCTAAGGGCGATTGGACCATCTGCCGACGATTTTAATTATACACATTTCTGGTGGGAGGCCATGCAAAAAAGATACTACAGCGATACTATTTACCAAAAACGCTTACGATTGGCTAGTGCTGATAGCACCCTTATACTTCGGAAAGCTGAGTATCAGTATGCAACTCAGCTGTTGGAGGAGTACCGGAAGAATAACACCCTAAGCGATCAATATTACCAATGGCTAAAGGCAAAATACCAATACCTTCCTTACAGGCTAGTTGGTTTTGAGCGTTTAACCCTTGGTGATAAAAAGGTGATATTCAAAGGTCTGAAGCAGCTATCATTTAGTGATGACTACGCTGCCTTACACAGCTACGACTATTCTCACCTGGTCGATCAATACCTCCATTACAAGTTTAATAATGGGGTTTATCCCATGAACGTAAAGGGTTATTTAGATTTTGTGGTGAGGTGCAAAGAGGTAAGCAGCTTAACAAGACAATCCGTACTAGCCAGAGACCTTTTCCAACTGACCAAATCCTTGAAATGGGATACCCTTTATAACAAGTATATCCGATTTATTAAGAACCGGGCTTTACTCGGCTACATTACTAAAGAAAGAACCAGATACTTAACAAGCCTCAAAACCATTAAGAAGCCAGTACCAATTAATCCTAATCTTTCAATTAGTGAAATCTTTTCGAAATACAACGGCAAATTGCTTTACATCGACCTGTGGGCCAGCTGGTGTGGTCCTTGTAGGGGTGAAATGCCAAACGCAAAGGAATTAAAGGAAAAGCTGGCTGGGAGGGATGTTGTCTTTCTTTACCTTGCCTATCAGGATAAGCAGGAGGCCTGGCTAGCCGCCCGCAAAGATCTCCACATTGAGGGGGAACATTACCTACTTACTCCCAAACAAATCAAAGAAGTAGCCGATTTATTCCAGGTAAGTAGCATTCCCCATTATGTCATCATAGATAAAAAAGGGCGGGTCGTAGATAGAAATGCAGAACGTCCAGGGGACGTCCATGAGACACTTTTGAAATTATTATAAAGCCTAAGATTTTTCTGACATGTTCTGCGATAGCCTTGCTGGACACAAAGCCAGTAGCGAATAACTGCACATACAATAATGCGTGGCTTTATAAACCCATTAAGCCATTTGAATTTTGTGACCAAAAGGAAAAAAATGAGGCAGAAAAAAGTAAGTACCACCAATTCGTAAACACTTTCGACCTTAGCATCGACTGACCAGCAAAAAGTATGAGTATAAAAGTTACGCAAGAGAATTATTCTGTTTATAAGAAGGTGTATGAAATATTCTGTCATCACGTATTCAATGTTGACAAACTCAATCTACCAGCGGAGACATCCCCAATTGCTGTTCTCAATCGATGGGAAACAAAAAGCAGATCACTTGCAAAACGCGGGTTACAGAGCGGACTAAATGACTGTTTATCTAACCTGAATCATTATCCGAAAGAAACGATTTTAGAAATAAACTCACAGTTGGAGAAAAACAAGCTACCCAATATTAAAGAGCTTTCTGGAGCCATTCAAAAAACATTGAAACTTGTCGCAAAGACAGGGAAAATTAAAAATTTAGATCAGTATTACATCGTAAAGGAAATTCTATATGACACCGTTTCTGAAATCTCTGGTGATGAAAGAAGCATGCTCTCGGAATATTTCAAAAACTTCGAACTGACGGCCCGCCGCTAAACCAAAAATTCTATATACAGTGATTTTTATGTGTCTGTGTATAAGGGTAGTTTATGAACCTTTGATCCCACTACTTCCCCTGCATCCGGTCAAACTCTTCCTTTGAAATCTTTAGCACCGTTCCATGCCTAACACCTTTAGGAAACGAAACCTTGTCAGAAATATCCGTCCAGTTCACCAGATCAACTGATGCAACTGCTCCATACTTCTTCTCTGTGTATTTATCGAAGTAAACAATCCATTGTTCCTTAAGCTTAATTGCTGTCGGACCTTCCGCCCAGTACTTTCCTGTGATCGGTGCACCCGGCATTGTGTAGGGGCCAGCCATTTTTTTCGCAGTTGCAACACGAAGGTTTTTTTCGACCGGCGATTTTGTTTCGTTCTTTAGGAACATCACAAATTCTTTTCCATTGGGTACGATCGATGCGTCAATGACGCTGAAGCCGGGATCGTAAAGCAATTTTGCCCTGCTCCATTTTCTAAAATCTTTTGTTGTCACATAGTACATCCGGTGGTTGTATTTTTTTCCTTCTGCAGTTGTGTCATTTTGCGGAAAGCGGCCGCTGATCGTTGTAGCCCAATACACCATGTATTCTTTTTTCTTCCCATCGTACGTAATCTCCGGCGCCCAGGTATTCTTTGCGGAGTCCTCATGCACCATAACCGGTATAAACTGCTGCTCGCTCCAATGAATCAGGTCGGGTGAAGATGCATAACCGATGCCCCTGTCTACCCAACTTACTGTCCACACCATGTGATACAAACCATCCGCGCCTTTGATGATGCAAGGGTCACGAAATAGCTTGTCTTTACTCACCGTTGGCTTTAATATGATGCTGTCGCTAAACATGGCTTTCCACGTGTAGCCGTCTTCGCTGTAAGCATAATGCAAACCATCGCCGTTGCCTTTAAAATAACAAAACAAAAAGACACTGTCGCTTTGAGCTAAGAGTTTGAATGAGGAAAAGAAGAAAAAGAAGAAGAAAATTTTTTTCATGATGAATTAGTTAGGACGAACAAGCGTGAGGCTCATCAGACCAATAACAACATCGTTTGCAATGGCCTTCAGCGTGAGTGATTGTATTTCTTTCGATGAGTCTAAAGGCATTTCAAGCACCGTAGCTGCACCGCCGTCAATTGCTCTATTTGTAAATCCTTTAATGGACGTGTAGTCCCTAAACTCCCGGTGATCCTTTCCTGTTTTTAAATGCACCCGTACTGGGACCTCCACAAGTGTATTGAAAGCGAAACCATCATTGAAATAGTCTTGTTCAATGGGCCACCAGTTCTCGGGATTTTTAAGCTTCAATGTATCTGCTGTACCATCTTTATATTGTACCAACACCTCTCCATTTACCATTTGGCTTTGCATGGGATTAGTAGAACCAGCCATTAGCAAGAAGGCATGAGCTGCTTTTCCGTTTAGCGGTACGACGACTGAATCAGGATAGTTGTCCCACTGCGAGGTGAATAAAATATTACTTGCCTTTTGACCGGACGGAGTAACAAAAGGAACTCCGTCGCTAATCACTATTTCATTCTTTGCGCCGGCACGTTTCCGTAATCCCGAATCACTGATGTTTGGCATCACTAAGGGATAAGCCCAGTTGCCGATCCCTTGAGTCGGCAATTGAAGCGTAGGCACTTTTGGCCGCGGAGAGAGATATTCATTTTTGAAAATGTTATTTACCTCGTCATTAAAGTAAGAGGACAGATCCACTTTTTCGTAGACACCCTTTATTTCAGCAGCCTTCTTTTTCGGCGTTACAACAACAGGCGAGATATCCTGTAACACCGGCTGCCAATAAACTGCTTTTCCTTGTTGTACACGTTGAAATGACGTAATTGTTTTCTTCGTTGTTTCAGCTTTGGCAGTGGAAGCTTGTAATGGTTTGCCTTTCCAATAGATTTCTACAACAAAATCTTTGCTTGCAGTTTCTGTGACTCGCAAACGTGGTACGGCAATGGCCGTTGAATCAAAGGCCCATCTTGCTTTTTTACCGTTGACTAAAACAGCGTCCACATCATCCATCCTCGCATTCAGCAGCAGTGAAAGCGTTTTAGTTCTTGGTTCTTTCAACGAAATTTTGAGCTCATCCTTTTTGCCGTTTTGTTTGTACAAGTAAGTAAAATCGGGTGTTGTCAGGGAAGCATGTTTCCAGCTGGCAGGAAAGCCGGGTGTTACATAGATCGTATCACGCAACGCATCTACAAAAACACCAAATAATCCTTCCACTAAACTGCGTGCCGTAGTGCCGATATCATCTGCAAAATCGCGGTACAGTTCTCCCCGCATTGCATCGTAAAAAGAAAGCTGTTGAAAGTTTCCGGGACTGCCACCCAAGTACATGCTTTCCACCAGTGAACCTTTGAATAAGCGGAAAGCGTCTTCGCTTCTTCCACCTTGCCAGAATGCCAATGCCGTGTGCATGGTTTCTCCAAGCGATACATTGTTCAATGACCAGGTATAGGGCTGCCAATTGGTAGTTGATACAGTGTAAAGCGTGGTATCAGCCTGTCCTTTTGCCCGGATAGGAATATGCGGAATATGATTCTTAATGTACTGTAAGGATTGATAGGCCTGAAAAGCATCCGGCACTTTGGAATCAATGGCGTGATAGATGGTCCATAGCCCTGGTGAAGGATGAAGGAGTTGTTTGCCAAGTAAGTCTTTGTATTCTGCATAAACGCCTTTGTTAGGCATCCAGAGCTTCGTGTTGATGGCCTTTAAAATTGCAGCCGCTTTTTTCCGGTAAGGTTCCCCATCTTCTCCTACCAACGGCGCCAGTTCAGACGCTACTTGATACGCCTTGTAATTATAGGCGGAACTATGTGTTACGCCACCACCACTGTACTGCAGCGCATCGCTGGCCCAGATAGCAGCATAGGCATCATACAAATGGTCGCAGTCCACATCAAAGTTGCGGTCTTCCCACGCTAAATGACGCTTTAACAATGGCCACATGGTTTTGACATAAGCCGTATCGCCTGTCCATAAAAAATGATTCAGCAACTGGTCGATGAACACAAGGTTCATGTCGTAGTGGTGCGGACGTTTATCACCGCCGGGATTGCGGGAAATATAGCCACTGCTGAAAACCGACGTGCCCATTTTCTCTGCATGCCGTGCCAAGTGCAAAGCGGTGTCCATCACAATCGGTCCGGCAGACGGTTCCGTGACCTGTGAAAGTGCATATGCATTGAAATGGGTTCGTGCACGATCATGCCAGCCCAGAACATCAGCGAGGTAAGCACCACGCCAGCCAGGCAACCGCATGCGCCAGGCAACTGCACCGTGCAGGTACGAAGGATCTTCCCACACAGCGTCGGCTGCAACTGCTAAGGCGCCGCCTAATGTGTTGATAAATGCATCGGGTGTATGTATCCCGATTCTTCCCGCCAGCTCCTTACGGGTAGCTTCTGCCTTTGCAAATGCCTGCGGCAACTGGTCATAGCTTAATGATTCTTCTATAGCACCGTTGTGGAGATAGAAATAAAGTGCCTTCGCAGGAAAAGCAATTCGGGAGCTGACAACCGGCGTTATACTGTCTGATGAACTCAACAGCAACGACGGGCTCTCCTGGCTATTTGCACTGCTTCTTTGCATAATAGCGCCAGCGGGAAAAATGCCGGAGACCTGTTTGATGGCAGCAGGCAATTTAGCCGTATCTCGCTTTGCTTTGTACTGGAGCTCATATCGCTCTGCTTCGCTCAATGATTTTGCACCGAAGTATAGCCTGAACTTGTTTTGGTTGATGTGAAAGATATTGTTCCGGCAGTATTCCGGCTTCAGGTAAAACGATGATTCCGGATCGGCGCCAATGTCACCCTCGCGGGAAAATTTAGTACCCGTTGCACCGCCATACACCGCCACTAACTGTACGCCGGCAGGAATTCCCTTGCTCTCGACTTTCACGATCAGTGCCTCTTTATCATACGTTGCAATAGCTGTCACAATCATCTGTCCCTGGCCAAGGAAAGGATCTTTGATAGTATAGATCATTGACCCGGGCCGATAGCGTGTTTCAATCGACTTTGCATCAATTAGCCATTTACTTTCTGTTCCTTTGATCAATCCGAATTTCAGGTTGCCACCCATACCGGGGAGGTAAAGCGCAAACTCCGGCAGGTCGCCGGCTTCTGCACGAAAAGCTGTATTGCCACCATACAGGGCCCGGTTGAAACGGCGTTTACCATTAACTAAAAGAAAATCTTCGCCATCAGGTTTGTAATGAATTTCCCTTTCGATGCCATGCCAAAGTTTTGCCGATTGCGCAGATGAAATGTTTGAAAGGAATATGATGCAAAAGAAAAACAAACTTGTTGTTACGAAGTGCAAATAGTTTGCTTCACTTTTCTTTTTTAGCAATGCAGGGAATGCGGAGAAAGCAAAAGGATGCGCAGGAGTTTTACTTGGAAAACCCTTTACATTCACCTTCACCGTCATTGCGCTACTGAACAAGTTCATCATAAACGTTTCTAAAACACCTGGTCAATCTCCGGCCGGCTGTATTTTTCTTTTGCGTTCGTTGTCTTTGGCAAGCCAAAATAAAAAGACAGGCTACGCTTAACAGGACCATTGATTTTCGTAGGCTCTGATTGTGGTCCGAGGTTCGATGTATTGTAACTAATGTTCAATGCCAGTTTGGTACCAATCGCGGGAATGCAATCAAGGAATGAAACATTTCCGACAGGCAATTCAGGATGCGGTCTTGCGCCTGACAAACCATAAAAATCAAAAAGGCGAACATACAGGCCTGTGTCTTTGCTGGCCACATAAAATTTTCCTTCCACCGTATTAAACTCCATCCATGTGATATCGCCGTAATAACCTTTGAACTCCGGATAAACAATCGGGTTGTAACTCGTATGCGTGTTGTTGTACAGGTTTTGCCAAACGTTTACCGGTGTTCCCTGTAATCGGTTTTTCCATTGACGGTAAGGACCTTTCCCCAGCCACTTCACTCCCAACACAAAATTTTCAGGGTAGCTGAAGCTAACTCCTGCAAAGGGGTAAGAGCCATTCAATTCATACTCGTAGTTCATGTCGGCCCAACCGTTGCCATTCATTTTCCAGCGCACATATTTCAGGTTGCCATCGTAATTAAACTCAACGACTTCAGTTTTTCCGTCTTTGTAATGTTTGCTGCCGGTGAGGTTTGCTTTTCCTTGCACGAGCACCGGCCCTTTGGCAAAAGAAAGATTATCACCCGAGCTGTTTTTTGTACTAACCAGTAAGCCGGTTCGCTTGTCGAGTACGATGGAATTTTCTCCGCCTTTCAGCGTGTACGTTGTATCGGTTTCTGCAAAAGCGGCTGCGCTGTCACTATTAAAAACAACTCCCGCCAAAAGGGCTTGTGCAGGTTTTACTTTCCACGTCCATTTATAGATTTCTTTTTTATCCGGACCAATCGCTGCTAAGATCACGGCATCGTAATTTTTGTAGTCAGCCGGTAAACCAAGCTGCAAGCTTCCCTTTGCTCCCGGTGCAACTGACGGCGAAGTGCTTACACCTCTTTTTTCGATTGTGTAACCAGCCAAGGCATCCCAAGGTTTGCGGTAGTTGACGAGAGCCCACTGAAAACTGCATTGCGAAAGATTGGTGAAGTGAAAGCGGTTTTCAATATCGATGTTGCCATTGAAATTGAGGGGCAGCTCTTTCATCGTGATCTTCACCGGTGAGAAGACTTCCCGTAAAGCAAAGAAGCTTCCTTCTTTTTCGCGATGCGGACCAACAATCCCATCGTTCGCATTCAGCCCGTTTGCATCCAGCACATTATTGAAATCAGTACGAACAATTGCCTCATCTACAAGGGCCCAAATAAACCCACCGCCGCTTCGTTTAGCATTCCAATGCAATTCCCAGAAATCACTCATAGCGGCGCCGGCGCCTCCGTCGTCCTGCGCATGTAAAAATTCGGTAGGCATGTAAATAAGTGAATCATCAAGGATTTTTTTCGTGCTGTAATAATCTTCGTAGTGATTACAGTCAATGCCGCTAAACTGGTTGCCGGGACGATGGTGCGGATGAATGACCGGCCTCTTGGAAAAGTCCCATTTATGAAAATCATCGTCCAGTTCTTTGTTGGTACCGCCTTCATTACCGTTTGCCCAGAAGATGATGCTTGGATGGTTCAGATCCCTTTTCACCATTTCTTTTACCAGTGGTTCGCCGGCTTTAGTGCTGTACCATTTTTGCCATCCTGCCAGTTCATCAATCACATATAGACCCAATGAATCGCAATAATTCAAAAATGTTTTATCCGGCGGGTAATGCGAACAGCGAACAGCATTCATGTTCATTTCCTTCATCAATTGCACATCAGCCAGATCAATTTGCGGGTTGACACTTCTTCCTGTTTCCGGCCACCATACATGGCGGTTTACGCCTTTCATTTTAACCTGCGTGCCGTTGATGTAGATGCCATCTCCTCTCCTCACTTCTATCGTGCGGAAACCGAAACGTTCCGTAAGCTGGTGAATATTTTTTGCGCCATCTTTCAATGACACAACGACCTTGTACAGGTTTGGTGTTTCAGATGTCCATTGCAATGCATTTGCAACTTTGGTACGAACTTCCACTAGACTGTCACCGGCTCCTGCTTTGGAAGAAACAGTCGCTACCTGCACACCTTTCGCGTCGAAGATCGTTGCAGTGATGGTTTTATTTCCTGTTAATCCTTTTGGAAATGCCTGCATCGCAAAACTGCCATCAGCCTTTGCGTCTATGGCTACATAGTCTACGAATTCATTTGGTACAGCTTCTAAATACACGGGACGAAAAATGCCACCGAATACCCAATAATCAGCAAGGCGTTCAGCATTGTTCACACTTGCATCAGCACTCATCTTGCTGACTGTCGCTTCCAGTGTATTCTTTGCACCAAAAAAAAGCTTGTCTGTGATGTCGTATTTAAAACGATAAAAAGCACCTTGGTGCACAGGGCCGGCTTGTTTACCATTGATCTTTACTTCTGTGTCTGTCATTGCGCCTTCGAAAACAATAAAGACCTTTTTATTCTTCCAAGCAGCGGGTACATTGAAGCTGTGTTTGTACAGCCCCTGCTCATCCCAGAAGCGGGCATTCTTTCCATTGGTTTTATAATCGCGGCCATAGTTGTAAGAACCAAAACCTTGTTGTTCCCAATGGGAAGGAACCTGGATTTTTGTCCAGTAACCACTGTTTCGTCCGCCGGTGCAAAAAAAGTCCCATGCCACCGTGTTTTTATTATCGGCGCCGGAGAGGAATTGAACCTCCTTTTGCTGCGCAAACAGGTGAAGGGTAAAAACGGAAAACAGTATCAGCAACAACTTCTTTCTGCAAATCATTTTCTATGTTGAAATTTTTTTGTTTATGTAATGGGCTTTCGTAATTCTATTGATCGTCTGTTGCGTCGCACTCTTGTGCGTTCGGAACAGCACTCAGCTTTCTGCTGTGATCTATCAGCAGTTAGCCCGCCTTTAGCCAGACTGCTATCATTCAACCTCTGGCTTTGTCATCCAGAGGTACGAGTGATCTTTGAACTGAACTGTAAAAGTGTACATGCATTTTAGTGTTTATTGCAATCATTTCTCACAGCACTACCCACAGATGTCTCCTTCGTCGACATGACAGGCAACAGGCATCCCTGAAACAGTCGGACTTGAATGCAAACGGTGTGGAAGCACAATGAACACCAAGAGCTACGATGAACACAGAACCCTCTCCGTGCTTCGTTGTGCCTTCGTGACTTTGTGGTTCAAAAAAGCTCAATAATGTTCTGAACCCACAAGAGTGCGACGCAACGAATGCCGAATAGTAGCACGAGCCTCTGCTTCAAGAAAAAGAACTATTTCGAGCTGTTTTCTTCCAGTTTGCTTCCGCTAGTCAGCAAATCCATGTCTTTTACTCTCGTAGGAAACCAAATCATCATTTCACCTTTTCCGCGGTTGGCCCAGGCGTAGTAAGGGATCAGGGTCACCGGTTTTTTTACCGTTGTTACTTGCTGGCCATCTTCGCTGATCTCCACTACCGGCGTCATTGTTTTTACTACCGTCACACCGTTCAGCAAATCAGGTTTTGTTTCAGTTTGAAAACCGGCAGCAGATGGCAAAAGGATGTTGGAAGTTTTGCCACCATTATCGGCCCATTCGGCACAATACACCAGCGGCCCGCGCTGCACCGCCACCTTGCCTTCATTATCTTTAAGTTTCTCACTTGCTTTCACCTGGTTCACTTCCATTGGAAGAGATACCTCCACTACATCCCCCTTCTTCCATTTTTTTGGTAATATGGCATAACCTTTTTCTAATTGGTAGGGCACTACTACACCGTTGATTTTGATTTCCACCTTACCGGCAGGTGAATTGACAAAGCTGTATAGTGCTGAAGGCAGCACAGCGTTCTGCGCCCAACCAGGCATACGAATTCGAAGTGTAAAATCAGTAGCTGCTTTTGGCGACACTGTAAACTTCAGGCTACCATCCCACGGATAGTTATTTTCCTGCACGATCGTCAGTGGTCTGCCGTTCAATGAAAGATCGGTAGTGCTGGCCGCGAATAAATTCACATAAATGTTTTTGTCTTGTTGCGCATACATGTAACCCGGAACGGAAGGCAACAAACGGACAAGATTGGTCGGACAACAAGAGCAATCGAACCAACCTGCACGGCTTAGTTCCAATGCACGGTGGTTGAAACTTTGCTTCACCTGCATGGCATTGCTGTAAAAGAAACTTTTCCCGTCGAGGCCTATGCCAGAGAGCACACCATTATATAAACTCTTTTCCAGCACATCTATGAATTTGGAATCGCCATGGAGGAGAAACATACGGTGATTCCAGTACACGTTCGAAATGGCTGCACAGGTTTCGTTGTATGCGGTAGTGTTGGGTAACTCGTAGTTATCGCCAAAACGTTCACCGCCCGGCACAGCTCCAATGGCACCATTGACATAAAACTTTTTGCTCACCATGTTCTCCCAGATCCTGTCAATTGCCTGCAGTAATTTTTCGTCGCCGGTCAGTGCAGCAACATCAGCAGCTCCTGCATATAAATAACAGGCCCGTACAGCATGACCAATCGCTTCGTCCTGCTCCACCACCGGCTTGTGATCCTGCCAGTAGCTCCCGCTTTTCCACGGGTCTTTGCTTTTCGCATCATAGCCTTTGTGACGGCCGCGTTCCTCAATAAAATCTTTTGCAGTTTCCAGGTATTCTTTTTTACCTGTGATGCGGAACAACTTCACAAGTCCCATCTCCACGATCTGATGCCCCGGTGCTACGTGTTTTTTACCCGGACCAAAAACAGTGCAAACCAGGTCGGCATTTTTTAAAGCTATACTGAGCAAGGACTTTTTTCCAGTAGCGTAATAATGAGCGGCAGCCGCTTCGTACAAATGACCGGCATTGTACAACTCGTGGCTCAACTCTCTTTCTTTCTCCCACCGTTGTTTTCCTGCCCATGCATGCGGGTTGGAAGGATCAATCGTTCTTGCGGTGTAGAGATATCCATCTGGTTCCTGCGCTGCAGCTATTTTTTCAATCAGTGTATCGATATAGGCTTCAAGTTTTTTATCGGGAAAAAGCGAAAGGGAAAACGAAGCTCCTTCAATAGTCTTAAAGATATCTGTATCATCGAATGGGAAGGTAGTGCCGAACTTACCATTGCGTTTTGCCGCCATCTCAAAATTTTTCACCCGGCCCGTGCTCTCGCAGCGTGCAAACGACGCAGGGATGGTCACCGTATGATTGGTTTGAATGCGTGGCAGCCAGAACTTATCGGAAAGCCTGACGTTCGTGAAGTTGACGGCCTGTATGGCGTAGTCTTTCTGCTGCGCCGAAACCACCATACTATTGAGTAGAAAAACTGCCGCAATAAAACGATTCATGGCTTTTATTTTAAGGTAATGGTGACAACACTTTTAGCGGGGAGCTCTATCGAAAGATTATTTCCGTTCAATTTGGCGCCATTAAATGTTGCCGCAACAATTTTTGTCGGTTGCTCAAACGTATTATGGTCAGTAAGGTTAGTAGAAGTAATGATCTTTCCACCAACCGTTTTCGGGGCACCTTCAAGCGTTGTCTGAACAGAAATCGCATTGGCCGGATCTATATTGACCAGTGAAATATGTAAAGCACCTGTCGAATCCTTAGATGCGGAAACATTCAGTGCAGGAAGCTTTTGATTTCCGTTTACATAATCAGGGCTGGTGAATTGTAGAGGCACCAGCTTTGCATCGTGGTGAACTTTGTACAGGTCAAAAACATAATACGTAGGTGTAAGCAACATTTGCCTGCCTTTCGTCAGGATCAAAGCCTGCAGCACGTTTACGGTTTGCGCAAGGTTCGCCATGCGAACGCGGTCAGCATGATTGTTGAAAATATTTAGTGTAGTGCCAGCAATCAGTGCGTCACGCAAACTGTTTTGCTGGTATAAAAATCCAGGGTTCGTACCCGGCTCAACTTCTGTCCAGATGCCCCATTCGTCAACCACTAGCGCTACTCTTTTCGCACTATCGTACTTGTCCATGATGGCCGAATGTTTGGTCACCAGTTCGTCCATACGATAGCAGTTCCGCATGGTATTGAAGTAGCCTTTCTCATCAAACGTTGTAGCGGATCCTTTTGGCGGCCAGCCATTGTTTGGCAGCGTGTAATAATGCAGCGAGATTCCCCACATCATGCGGTGGGGGATATTTTTCATTAGCGTTTCCGTCCAGTGATAATCGGCCGTGTTGGCGCCGCCGGCAATCTTTCGCAGCGGTGCACCAGGGTAATTTCTTGCATAGGTGGCATAACGACGATATTCGTTTGCATAATATTCTGCCGTCATTTCACCGCCGCAGCCCCAGCTTTCATTGCCTACACCCCAGAACCTCACTTTCCAGGGTTTCGCATGACCGTTTTGTTTGCGCAGATCAGCCATCGGGCTGATTCCATCAAAATTGAAATACTCCACCCACTTGGCCATTTCTTCCACGGTGCCGCTACCTACATTAGCCGATATGTAAGGTTCTGTTCCCAGCAATTCGCAAAGCTCCATGAATTCATGCGTACCGAAGCTATTGTCTTCTGTAACTCCGCCCCAGTTGGTGTTTACCATCTTTGGTCTTTGATTACGGGGGCCGATGCCATCTCTCCAATGATATTCATCGGCAAAGCAACCACCCGGCCAGCGTAGATTCGGTATGCGAATTTTCTTCAACGCATCAACTACATCCAGGCGGATGCGGTCTTTCTTGGGCACCTTCATCGTATCACTCACCCAAAATCCATCGTAAATGCATCTTCCCAAATGCTCGGAAAAATGGCCGTAAATGTGGCGACTGATTGTTGTTTTTGCGTTAGCAGAATTGAGAGAAAGTTGTACCTGCGCCTGGGCACCGATTTGTACCAATAAAAGTGCAGCAGAAAAAATTCGGGTAATGGTTTTGATTTGCATGGATGATTAATTGCAACTTCCTGGTGCTTTCTCATCCGCCTATCCGGCTGTTCGTTACAGATTTACTAGATGTTTCCTGATGATAAAAAGCAACCAACCGTTGATGGCTCAAAGTAAGGAAAGCTGCCTTGCAGCTATCCTGCGGCATCCTGAAAATTGGGGACAGTTTTATTTACGGAAAGCTTTGTAGCGCCGCATCGCTTCTACAAAATAATAATCCGCATACGTTAGCGATACATCGACTTCCGTTCCGGCAGGATGATGGCCAACACAATGCTGGATGAGGAAGCCGCCGTTAGCACCCGGTGCAGAATGGTATTGCGGGGAAGACAGTGAACGCAACATTGTCTCGGCTGCGTCGAAATATTTTTTACCGGCAGCGGCACTTGTATACCGACACAGTTCCAACAAAGCCGAACTGGTGATGGCTGCAGCGGAAGCGTCTCGCAAGGCGTTCGGAATGTTTGGTGCATTGAAGTCCCAATATGGAACTTTATCGGCCGGCAGGTTTGGATGATCCAAATAAAAGTTGGCGATTGCCTCTGCTTTTTCAAGGTATTTTTTGTCCTTTGTTTCGCGATACATCACCACGTAACCATACAAACCCCAGGCCTGCCCTCTTGCCCAACCCGATTCATTGCTGTAACCTTGTGCGGTTCGCTTCTGCTGCACTGCCCCGGTCTTTGGGTCATAGTTTAACACATGATAGGAACTGTGATCGGGACGAAAATGATTTTTTAAGGTGTTGTCCGCATGTGTAACAGCAATTTTGTAAAAAGAAGAATCGCCGCTGACTCTCGTTGCCCAGAATAGAAGCTCAAGATTCATCATGTTATCAATGATGACTAAAAAGTCCGATGGTTTGGAATCCCAGGATTTAATGCAGCCGACAGCCGGGTTAAAGCGTGTGCTCAGCGATCGGGCACTTTGCAAAAGAACGTCTTTGTATTCCGGCTTGGAAGCAATGCGATCCGCATTACCAAAACTGCAGAACATCATGAAACCAAGATCATGGGTGGTTGTATTGTTCTTCTCTTTTTCCAGATCCTGAAGAATTCGCATGGCTTCGGCATACAATTGCTGGTCTTTTGTTTCTTCATACAAATACAGCAATGTGCCGGGATAGAAACCGCTGCACCACCATTTCGAATCACTGGTTTCAAACTTTGCTTTTTTAGGATCGTAGTTTTTTGGAAACCTGGTTGGCGACAAGTTTTTCATCATCAACTTGTATTGCGCTGCATCAGTTTGAAAGGCCTGTTCAACGGTCTGCAGAAGTTGGTCGTCAGCTCTAACCTGCAGTTTCTTCTGTCCTGAACAACCCAGTAAAAGAAGAAGAATACCCGCCCCAAAAAATATTGATTTCATATTGACAAGGATAAAGCTTTTCCGGCTTAACGCCCAGGCGGAGTTAACAGAGAGAGAAAAACTGGCGTGTTACGGTCACAAATGATTTCCCCATCCTTCCATTCCAACTCGGCAACCTGAATCAAGCTTCGTTTTGCTTCATAAGAATTTGCAGGCGCAGGTGAGCCTTTTGCACGGCCAGGATGGGTGAAATAAAAAATATAGGCTTTGTTATTATTGACCACCACATCGCAGTGCCCACCAATGGCCCCATCATCTTTTCCGGTTCCGCCCTGTTCCAATATCCTTGCCGTTTGCTTTTTCCAATTTAGCAGATCAGAAGATTGATAGATTTCCATTCCCTTCCATACATCCACTATCATCCAATAATTCCCCAGCCATTGAAACACTTTTGGCCCTTCTCCTCTTGCAGCTATCGCTTTTCCTTTGTCCTCCCAGGTGTACAGGTCTTTGCTGTCGGCATACCAGATGGATTTGCCATCCATCTCATTGTTGTACCACATCCGCCAGGAGCCATCGGGCAAGGGGTGAATACCAGCATCAATCACCTTGTCGTTAACAAGCTTCAGCTTTGACTCGTATTCCCAATTCAGCAGATCCTTGCTGGTGAGATGGACAATGTAACGTGGATGCTTCCAGTCGCTGAAAATGCCCGGCACATACGTGAGGTACATATGGTAGGTGCCTTTATGCTCAATTACTTCCGGCGCCCAAAACGTGTAGTCCGCATCCGGACGATAACCAATATTCGCAGTATCCTTGTACGTCCATGTTTTGCCATCTTTTGATTCTGCGATACCGATCCTTGTTCCATGCACCCACTTCACACCCGTCGTGTCGATCATATTCGCACGGCGGTTCGTATAGAACATCCACCAGCGTTTGGCTTTCTTATTCCAGATGATCACCGGGTCCGCTGCACCGTCGTGCACCGGATCAGCATACAACGGCTTAGGTGCTGCTTCACTTGTTTGCGCTACAACAAATAGGCTGCACGCCAGGCAAAAGAACAGAAACAGGAAACACCTATTCATAGGCAATCGGCATTAGCGTAACTGGCCCGAGAATACCTGAGGGCAATGGCTTCCATCCTGCTGCCGTGAAGATGCCACCCTTTGCGTTTTCTGCTTTGCGGGCAGGCATATTCGTGTTGTAAAATATCTTCCAGGGAAGATTGTTCTTATCCATGTAAATGATCCGGTTGGCCATGAGGTTCGCCACCACAATCTCCAACGTGTTTGTTTCTTTGAGTGCAGAAGCAGGAATCGTTACCTGGAAGGTTGGACCTACCAGTGTTGCGATCTTCTTACCATTCAGGATCACTTCAGCTGTTTCGTGCACCTTGCCCAAATCCAACACCCACGCAGATGCGCCGCCGGGTTTTGTAAAGCTGGTTGTATACTTTGCGGTGCCAGAAAAATTTTTCGCATCGTCACTTGATTCTGTCCATGAAGCCAGTTTGTCTGTTGTGTAACCTTTCGGCAGCGTTGGTCCGCCGGTCAGGAAAGAAACGCTCCAATCATTCTTTAATTCAACAGCCGAACCGGCTGGTTTTGTATACGCATAAGCAATGCCTTTCTTAGCAGTACCATAGGTTTGAACAATGATGGATTGGTGCGGTTGCAACTGAAGAAGCACCTCGGTTTCGCCATTGGCACTTGTGCGCCATTTTGCTGCACGAATATCTCCGAGCATCGGTTCAAAGAAAAACACCGAAGCGGCTTTGGTACGAAGTGGCACCCATTCGTAAACAGGTTTTTCAGTGCGGTTATTGATGAAGTAAACTTTGCCGTCGTTGTTCTTGCGACGGATAAATGACAAGCCTTTTTCAGCAACCACTTCGTGCTTTACACTGGCTGCCTTCAGCAATGCTTGCAGGTCGTTTCCAACAATGAACGCACCTTTTCCGACCGTTGCTCTCTTTACTTTTCCAGCATCCTGAAATGAAAGCTGGGCTATCAGTTGCTGGAAGGTTTTTCTTCTGTCCTCCAGCTTATTCCAGCCCGGAACATCCGACGGCATGTCCTTGTAGGCAAGAATTGTCGCCCCGCCTTTTGCCAGTTCGAGCAGCTTTTGAAAAGAAGCTTCCGTAATCAATTTGTTTGCAGGAAGGAGAATGGTTTTGTACGTGTTGTTTGTCGTCTGGATGTTTGCACCGGCTGCCTTAAATTTTTGCAACTGGCGATCGGAAAAGAAATCAAATCCATAGCCTTCTTCCAGCATCCACTTCGATACATGCTCAAAATCCGAATTCACGAAATTGCGCTCCATCCCATCAAAATGCTGCAGGAGGTCACGTGTCTGTTCAGAGTATTTATCAACAAGCGGGTAATACAATAGTACATCATTATCCGGTTTACCGTCCTGCAGGAACGACTGCACCCTCGTGATGTAAGTATTCAATGCATGAAAGTCTTTCCATTGTGGGTTCTCTGGCTGAAAATGCACGGCTGCATAAAACAGCCATCCCGGCCACGGCGCATCCTTTGGCGAGTATTCGGTGCCATGGTAAACAATGTGATTTACACCACCAAGAAAATACAGGTCAATGATTTTTTTTACATCGCCCCAGCTTGATAAAAAATGTTCGTTCAGCCATGTAGCCGATTCGGAAGCCGCTAATTTTTTACCGCTAACGTTCGTTGCCGATGTAGCAAACTTGAAACGCAGAATATCCGTTCCTTCCGTTTCGGGAATGTCCACCGCGTCGTAAAGGTCTAACGTGTTGGCCGGTGAGCCATGCGATTGATTCCGCACCATCGCACCTTTTGATGCACCCCATCGCTTCCAGATTTCCGTAAAGTTGTGGAGTATAAGTTCATCGATGGTTGCGCGGTAATCATACAGCACCCGTACATTTTTTTCCTTTTCGTCTTTACCAAACAACGCAGGCAAATGTTCACGCAGATCATAGCCTCTGCGTTTTTTAAATTCTTCAAAGAGCAGCGGCGTCCAATTGGCTTGCCCCCGTGCATCATCTACTTCGTACGAATCATTGAAGAAGGCCCGCAGCGATGAGAGGTCAAAACCTTTGAACGCTTCATCAAACTTTTTAAAATAGTTGTTGGCTGCTTGCGCAGAAAAATGGTCAATAGCATACCCTTCTCCACCGGGTGCGGCTCGTTCAACCATCTTGCCATGCAAACCCGAAAACACGGCATACAAAGTCCATGTGCCACCCTGCGGTGCAGTCCAGTTCAGGTTCCCTAACTTGTCCACTTGTTTTGTGAGATCAATCGTTTGGCTGCCATTGTAAGCTATCAGTGCCTGAACAGGAAGGTTCTCAGGGTACACCACCTGGTCCAGCGCAAGCGCCTGCAGGTTTGTATTTTCCCATACCGGACGTTTGATGGATTCAATAACCGCCGGCTTGTTATTCGCCGTTCGAACAAATGCTTCCCGTTTGTACACCACCGGCTCTTTCAAGCTTTGGCCGCCATCAACCGAGTAGGTTTTGTAGTAAATCGATTTACTCGCATCTTCCTCTTTCACCCACGGGCCACCAAAGGGCCAGCCAGTTGCGTTAGCCAAGTCAACACCAAGACCTAATCGCTTTGATTCAGTCAGTGTGTGTTTGAATACATCCAGCCATTTTGGGGATAAGAAATCAATAAATTCTTTTTCGTAACCGTAGATGCCGTAGATCGGCGTGATCTCTACGCCACCAAGCCCCGCTTTCTGGTATTGCTGCAGGTTCCAGGTGAGGTCTTTCTTGTTCACGGCACTGCCCTCCCACCACCAGCGTGTCCACGGCTTTGTGGTGCTGGTTACAGCGGGCCATTTTACCTGTGCTTCAGAAAAAAGAAATGAAACGGATAATGAAAAAACGAAAACAGTTTTTTTAAACATTGCAAGAAGATATTTTTTGGGCCAGAAGCCAGTACTACTAATTAACTATTGTTGCGTCGCACACTTGTACGCTTTGTAATTCTATTCAGCAAAGAACCCAGCCCAGTCGTCTTAGCAAAATCAATCCTTCATTTTGCCCCTCCAAGGAAGCGATGGTCGTTTGGCCTCAGTCATCATAAGATCAACCTAAGCTTTCATCCCCTCCCTGGAGGGGCGACCTAACAAAAGATTGTAGATTAGAGCATTGGGGTGGGTCTACGCCTTTCTATTTGAAAGCACGATACATGACGTTTGCACCAACGATATTGATGTGCAATTGTCATAAACTTTAATCCACCCCACTCACTTCTTCACTTCCACCGCATACACATTCTCCACCCCTTCAAAATTGGCCCTGAAAATAACCCATTTGCCATCAGGGCTGAAATGAACGTTCGGCTCCAGCTTGTAATTGTGATGCTTCATGTTCACCAACCGTTCCGATACAAGCCTGTCTCCCTCCGGTTTAAACAGGTAGATCCACATGCCGTCCTGCGCTTTGGCAACCTGTCCCGGATCGCCGCCGTCACCGGCAAACAATTTCCCATCCTTTGCCCGGTTAAAATGTATCGACCATTCATCACGCTGCAACTCGTATCTTGTTTCTTTGCCTGTTTTTACATCAGCTCCTGCCACAAAAAACTTTACACTGCGCGGCGTCTGCAAATCAAACCAAATGGTACTGCCATCGGCAGAAAACCATTCGTGACCGGCAATCTCCATCGACATACTGCGACGGTGTATCAACATCGTATCCTTCGTATCAATGTTGATCGTCCAGATGCGATTCACCTTGTGCCAGGGCCCTTCGTGACAAAACATCAACAGCTTTGGATCGGTCGGTGAAAATTGAATGTGATTCAACCAGGCGCTATCCGTAAATATCTTTTTTAGCTCTTTCGTTTTCGTGTTAACCGTAAACAGGGTCCGGGGCAGCCTTGCTTCGTAAATGATGTTGAAATAACTGCTCTTATCAGGGTTTTGCCGGAACAACTCCTTCTCTTTATCGTCAGACCTCGCACCTGCCAGCAATGTGCCGTCAGCGTTCACGGTTGTAATGTTGGCTTTGAAATCTTCGGGGAATACATACACCAACTGAACTTTTTTGGTGTATGTATTAACGCAGTACACACTGTCTTTTATCTGGTAGTAAATATTTCCACTGGGTGCATGCACAATCTCACCATTCATTGCAGAAGCGTGACTTGTTAATTGCTCCGATTGCAGCGTTTTGAGATCGAGTAAATGAATCTGCCTGTTCCTTGCGTTGGTGTTGTACGTTTCAATTTTACGATCGGTTGCCTGTTCAGATGGTAGGCTGCTGTAGTACACCATCTTGTTACCGATGAAAGGATTGTTGTGAAAATAAAAACTGAGATTACTGGCGCCGTTGCGTGTGAGGCGAATGACCTTGTGCTTTGTGTCCTTGTCAATCCATTCGTCCGGCATTTTCTTACCGCCGGTTTCAAGCTCGGCTTGTGCAAAAACTAGATTTGACAAAAACAGGCAAGCAAGGATGGAAGGAATAATAAGGCACCTATTCATACAACAAGCTTAGGTGTATAAAGTAACGGTTTCGCCTTCCTTCCCGTATCCTGAACTATCCTGAGCAAATAGATAAGAATTTTGTAACGTGTAACCAAAGAATTCAACAAGACTCAACGCTTCAAATAACCAATACCGGGGGCATCAAGGTTCATTTTTCCTTTACAAAAGAAACATCATCCACATAACAAAATGCATTGGCCTGTCCCTCTGCAACAAATCCAATTTCCGCACGGCCGCCTTTCACAGCAATGCCTTTTACCTTAACTGTTTTCCATTCCGCGTTTTCACCTTTCACCGGAAGCTTGTTCGTCTTTTTGTTGCTCTCGGCATACATTTCCAACCGCGAAAAGCCTCCACTGTTCTTGAACTTTGCTTTTAATGTATAAATACCATCGGGAAGAACAACATAAGGTGATGACATGATCACCTGTGATACTTTTCTTTTAAAAGGGATTTTGTCGCTCATGTTCAGGCTTTTCTCACCCACCACCACCTTGCGTTCGCTTTCCGTATTCATGTGGTTCAATACAGGTGACACCAGGCTGTCAAGACTGACTTTGTTTCCTTCCATCACCGTGGTTGTCCAGCCGGTCAGTTCAGTCTGCACGGGTTTTACATGGCTTGGAATGGCTTTGCGGTCCGCTTCGAAACTGCCATTCTTTACATAATCATTATCGGCGGCTACTGTCCACTCGCCTGTCTTTGCATCCAGATTCCAAGAGTGGAGCGAATTAAAATAAGGCTCAGGCCCATCAAAAGAAAGCGGGAACCATTGGTTATAGCCTAAACCATTGCCCGCAAAGTCAGCCCACCTGTCGCCGCAATAAAGTACCGTTTCCTGTTTACTGCCTTTAACGTTAAAGAAAAATCCGGTCTGCGTGATGTGTGCATAATCATCGGCGCACCCTTTCATCACCAGCATTTCGTTTGTTGGTTTGTATGGACCACGAACATCATCAGCTACCAGGTAATAAGCAAACGAAGCATCCCAACCATAGATGTTGGAAGCAGCCATGTAATACTTGCCTTTGTATTTAAACATGCAGTTGCCTTCGCGACTTTGACCTTCAAAAATTTTTGTGCAATCGAGCAGGTTTACCATTCCGTCTTTCACACCAATTTCCGAGACGTAGATTTTGTTTCTTCCCTGCCCGTACGAATACACGAGGTAGGATTTGCTATCATCATCCGTAAAAACAGTCTGGTCGCCGGTATTTGGTGTGCCGATCATGTTTTGCATGTTGATACGCTGGTGCCAGGTAAATTCTCCGGCCGGTGAATCAGAAACTGCAATTAAAACCTGGTTGCCATGCTGCACAAACATGGCATATTTGTTCAACTCTTTCACATAAGCCACACCCAGTCGCCCAACCCAGTAAGTTCTTCCATGTTTGTCGGCTTCCACCTTGGTTAATACATTGTTTTCAAATTTCCAGTTTACCAGGTCGGTAGACGTATAGCAAGTCACCGCAACAAAATTGTTTCTCGCCTGCGTAACAGATGGATCGTTGCGATAGGCTTCTGCTTCTTTGTAATGAACGCCATACCAGTAAAACTTTTCTTTACCGGAAGAAGGATCAGTAAACAGGAAGATGCCACCGCCCTGGCTGTAGATGGGCTGACCGTCTTCCGTATTCCAAAACGTGTCGTTTTTAATTTTCAATAGCTGGGCATGGAGGATGTTGCAGCTTATGGTAAGCAAGACGACGAAGCAGTAGCTTCTCGCAGTCTTGTAACGTTTTTGTATAACACAGAAGGAAAACATATCACACAATTTTGGTAGTTCGATGTTTTTATTACGTCGTTATTGCTGCCCGTATTTTCTTTTCAGCCAATCATCGGGAACAGGAACAATGCAGATATTCATTGATTTTCCATCGCCTGAAAGCATAGCGGATTGAATTTGGATTTTTGTTCCGTCAGGGCTGAACGTTGGATGCGGGTGATCGGAAGCAGTTGTTTTGTGCCCCGTCGTCAGTATTTTCATTTCCCTTGTGTTCCGGTCAATCAGGTAAAGACTGCGGGAGAAATCGTCACCTACGGCAAAGCGTCCGTCCGGTGAGCCGTGTACATGCCACAGGCCACTTCCTGATGGTGTTTGCCCGGCAATGGTCATTTGCCGCGTCCGCAGATTCACAATACCTAAACCTGTTGGTTTTTCTCGTGTGCCTGATGGTCCCCATGCAGCATCCTGGCCAGGATTGGCGCCGCCAACCTCTGTTCCTGTTGTATCTACACCGCCGATCCTGCGATGGCCCATGATAGCAAATGCAACCTCGTCTCTTGTAATGACGGCTTCATGCGTGACCCACTCGTAATCGGCTTCCGGATAAAGCGGACGTAAACCCGAGCCATCCGCATTCACAAACCAGGTACGCTGCGGCGATTTACCGCCCGTCTCCCAACAAAAAATTATTTCGCCTTTTACCCATGGATTGGTTTGCACATGGCCAATCTGGAAAGGCACCGAGACAATGTATTTTAGTCCGCCGTTTTTAAGGTTCATGCTCATTAGGCCAGCCGGACCTGCTCCCATATTTCGAGGACCGAAGTTGTTCTCGATTTTTGCATCAGCAGGCAGGTGTTTCGCAGCCTCTGTTTTTCCTACGCGGAAATAAACAACATCTTCTTCTGCATCGAGGGCCATGTCGCCACCGGCGGCTCCAATTTCTCCGGGGATAGTTCCGCAAACCCGTTGGTAAATCGAAGCAGGTTGCATCTTTCCTTTCCTGCTGTCATCAAACAGTTTTTGAAGATCAACTTCCATCACTTGGAACGCACCGCCACCCCGTCTGCGCTGCGCAGTATCGGTTGATGCATTCCGCATGAAATAAAGCTTCATGGACTTGCGGGCAATACAAAGCATACCGGTGTAACCGCCTTCTGTGACCTGTATGATGTCGCCTGTTTTTTCATTCACTGCCAGCGCTTCATTTCGTGCACGGCCCGAGCGGAAAATAAGCCACTGGCCGTCGGCAGTCCACTGCGTGTGAGTCGGATAAATCTTCGAATCGCCGACAGGAGTACTTGTCAGGAATATTAGTTTGTGGCCGGTAACCGGGTCGTTGATTTCTTTTCTCTCTGATGGAAATCGTTTACCTATTTGCGCATGACCATCGAACATCAAAAAGGAAAACACAACGGTAAGCAGTACAGAGGCTTTTCTTTTCATGGTGATGTTGTTAATTAATTACCATCGGGCTTTACGGCACCGACAAAAGAGCTCATTGGCAGATTCCACGCCGCTGCATCATCGGGTTTGGAAGGTTGATATTTCGGCAAATCTTTTTTCAGGTATTTAGCCAGCACAGGCACATTTTCACGGATGCCATTTACCACACATTTTGCCAGCTGGTAAGCACCATATGTGCTGAAATGCGTGTTGTCTTTTACATCTTTCGGTTGGTTGGGATACGTGTTGGCTGCGAAATGCACAAAAGCTTTGAGAGAGCCTTCTACACCCATTGCTTCGTATAACTCTTTGCTCATGGCATTGAGATCAACATAGGCCTCTCCTTCTTCTCTTGCGGTTTGGCGCACTGCTTCAGGGTAATCACCAAGCGAATTGGTGATGCGTCCCCCACTATCAAATGAACGCCTGTTCATTGATGTAACAAGCACCGGTGTGATGGACCTTTTCTTTGCTTCCGCGATCCATTCCTTCAGCGTTTGCTTGTAAGTAGTGAATGGGTCGAGATGATTGCCACCCGGCTTTTGATCGTTGTGTGCAAATTCAATAAAGAGATAGTCACCCGGCTTTGCCACGCTCCAAATCTTTTCTAAACGTCTTGCGCCTTTGAATGCTTTCAGTGTTTCACCCGATTCTGCGTAATTGGCAATGGCTATTTTTCCGGGTTGAAAAAAAGTCGGAATCATTTGTCCCCACGCCGCCCAAGGCTCCTGCGCCTGATCGACAACGGTTGAATTACCGGCAAGGAAAACCGTGGGAATGTTATCAACCCTGGTGATTTCAACTGCACACACTTTTGGTGCTGTATTGTTGAATTCAAGCGTTAGTTTATCATCCCAATGCAGGTACTCATGCTCCCGCGGTTTTAATCTTACTTTGCTGTTGCCTCCTGCATTGCGAATGATACTGTCCCGCACATGCACGGTAAATTCGGCGGTTGCAAATTTCCCCTTTCTCGTTTCAAGTTTTTCTACCATCAAGCGCCGGCATTCCGCTTTGATAGTAGTAGCTGTAGTGCCTTTCTGATCACCTAGCAACACCTTTACATGGTAATTGCCTTCGGGTAGCTTCACAGAAAAATAAAAGGGCTTGTTTCCCGATATAAAATCATCTCTCAGTTCATCCGTGCCTTTATGGGCTTGGGCGGTTACAACTGATGAAGATTCAAATCCATAGCCTTTCTCCGGTGTGTAAATAGTTTCAGGTACAACCTGCGTGTAACCGGGTTTGACTTTACTGTCAGTGGTGCCGAAGTCAAACCGGAAGGTTTGCGCACCAGTAACCGTCGCCGTCAATAAAAATGTATTAAGTAGAATTGTGTTTTTCATTTTGCAATCAGTTCGTATTTCTTTCCTTTTACTGTTGGGAATGAAACAATAAATAGAGGCCGGCCCGCGACATCTTTCACTCCGTATTTCACAGTATTTCCATTTACCAGCTGCGCCCTTTCCTGTAGCCATAGCAGGCAGGGATTACCTGTTTTTGAGAGGATGGTTGCCTTGGTTAACTTGCCATCTTTCCAGGACATATCTATTTCAAAACCACCCCGTGCCACCAGCCCTTTTACATGCCCTTCTTTCCATGCTGCGGGCAAAGCAGGCAGCAATTGAATACCCTCCAGGTGACTTTGCAACAGCATCTCAGCTACACCAGCCGTTCCTGCAAAATTGCCGTCGATTTGGAAGGGCGGATGGGCATCAAATAAGTTGGGATAGGCACCACCACCTCCACGAGTATTATTGTCGCGGGTGAGGCGTAATAAATTCCGGAACAACTTGTAGGCATGATCACCATCCAGCAGTCGTGCCCAAAAATTTATCTTCCAGGCAAGGCTCCAACCCGTTCCATCATCGCCCCTGATTTGCAGCGTACGTTTTGCCGCAGCTGCTAAATCGGGTGTTGTAAGCGGTGAGATTTCTTTTGCCGGGTGCAATGCATACAAATGGGAAACATGACGGTGGTAAGGATCCACATCCTTAAAATCCTTGTACCACTCCTGCAACTGGCCCTGGCTCCCGATTTGGAATGGATACAGCTGCGAAAGACGAGCATTCAACGTATCGGCAAATGCCTGGTCTATTTTTAAAGCTTTCGATGCCTGTATGGTATTATTGAATAGGTCGCGAATGATACCCATGTCCATCGCGGAAGAAACAGATATCGCCGCTTTCTTTTCTCCGTCATAAAAATCATTTTCCGGAGAAGTAGATGGCGCAGTGACCCATTTCCCGGAGGGATCTTTCACCAGCCAGGATAACATAAATTCCGAAGCGCCTCTCATTAAAGGATAGGCAGTATTTGCTAAAAATGTTTTGTTGGACGTGTAACGGTAATGCTCCCACAAATGGCGGGAAAGCCAGGCCGCACCCATCGGCCAGTTGGCCCACTTCGGATCGCCACGGCCCGTATCGCCAACCGGGTTGCTTAAAGCCCAGATGTCCGCATTGTGATTAACTACCCAACCGCGATTGATACCGTAAAATTCTTTTGCCGTCTTACTTCCTGTTATTGAAAGATTTTTGATCAGATCAAATAACGGTGCATGCATTTCTGAAAGATTGGTGCTTTCTGCCGGCCAATAATTCATCTGCACATTTATGTTCGTGGTATAATTACTGCTCCACGGTGGCCGCATGTGATGGTTCCAGATGCCCTGCAGGTTTGCGGGAGCATTTGGTGTTCGTGATGATGCAATCAGGAGGTATCGGCCGTATTGAAAATAAAGTTGCTCGAGGTCAGTATCAGTTTCTCCGGCCGCGTAAGCTTCCAGTCGTTCATCGGTAGGACGTGCAAGTCCGTTTGCTGCACTTTTATTTAATTTGAGAGAAACGCGGTTGAAGTAACGTTGATGGTCCGACAGGTGTGACAGGCGCAGTCTTGTATAATTTTTTTTTGATGCTGCAACCAGTAAGTCCGATGCAATTCTGTATTCGTCCCTGCCTTCCGTGTCAGGGCATTTATCAAACCCATTGAAACTGGTAGCGGCAACCACATACAGCAGCACTTCGGACGCATTCGAAATTCGTAGACTGTTTTCGTCGTTCGTGATAGATCCGCCTTTGACTACAGGTTTAACCAGTAGCGCAAAACGCATCCCCCTGCAATTGGCCGTATCATCCCAAACAATCAATTCACGCTTTGGATTGTAATAGCTGGGCTCAACATGCGAAGGTGCCTTGCCTCTTATTTCCAGCACACCGTTTTTTACTGCTGCTTTATTTCGCAGTGGGCTTTCGGCTTTCACTAAAAAATTCAGTTGTCCCGGTTTACTTGCCGACAACTTGATACAAATAAGTTTGTCCGGCGCAGAAGCAAACACCTCGCGTTTATACGCAATGCCATTCACCGAAAAAGATGTCGTAGCGATAGCATTGGCAATATTCAAGTCCCGGTAATAATCCGTTGTTTCACCGGTAAGCGATTGCACAATCCGCAGATCAACTAACGGCAAAAAACTCTGCGAATACAATCCCTGCATCCTGCGAATGAGCGAGTCAGCAATTTTATAATTGCGGTTAAACAAGGCCTCACGAATTGGCTGCAGGTATCGCGGTGAAGCCGTATTGATTCCTGTCTTTACCGGTCCACCACTCCAGAGCGTCGCTTCGTTTAGTTGCAGTAACTCGTCTTTCACACCACCGTAAACCATAGCACCTAAGGTCCCGTTGCCAACAGGAAGGGCTTCCGTCCAAACACCTGCCGGCTTGGTGTACCACAACGTCAGTTCTTTCTGTCCAAAGCCAGAAGAATATATCAGTAATAGAACAACAAGAACGGCGCCGGTTCTTTGCATTATTGAATCGGGATGGTAATAACGTTAAAGGATAAAGGCTGTACGCTGATGGATTTCTCCTTGCTATTTATCGTTTGCTTGACCGGATATACAACGGTAGGTGCATTTAAGCTATTTACAGCTTGTTTATCATTTGTCGCCAGCACTTCCATTATAACCTCGTTCTTTAGCGTCTTTGCACCCTGCAAATCCAAGGAAATGGTTGAAGGCGTCGCTGCGGCATTCACCACTTTGATAATAATTGATTTTTTGTTCTTATCCAGCACTGCACTCGCATACAAGGAATCCTTTCCATTCAGGATAGCTCCCTGGTTAAGTACCGACAAAACATGTGTTCCCTTGTTGAGAGAAAATAGTTTTTGCACATAATAGTTCGGTGTTCCGTATGATCGCAGGTTGTCAAACCATATCATATCCGGTGCCCATTGCCAGGCATCGGTATGAGCGAATAGCGGTGCATATGAAGCCATGGTAACTACATCGGCATTGCGTTCAAGGCCGGTCATAAAAGCTGCTTCCGCGAGCGCTGACTGCCAGTTGTTCATTCTTGCGCCACTGACACCGGTTTTGGTGTGGGCTGCATATTCGCCGGCAAATATCTTTGGGCCTTTTCGGTCATAAGTATCATAACGAGCCGCATTGGTAGCAAACCATTCCGGACTACGATAAAAATGTTCGTCAATGATGTCGATTTTCATCCCTCTCAGCTCATTGTCCAAGTACTCAAATCCTTCCTGGTTGAAAGGCTTGAAATCCGGGTCGGTACCAGTGCTGCCAACCAATTGAATTGACGGATATTTTTCTTTAATGGCTTTGGTGAAAACTTTTAACCGTTCGATGTATTGTGGTCCCCAGTTTTCGTTCCCTACACCCAGGTACTTCATATTAAACGGCGCCGGGTGACCCATGTCGGCCCGCAACTTACCCCATTTGGTATCGGTGGAGCCGGTGGCAAATTCAATCAGGTCCAGTGCATCCTGGAGGTAGGTATCCAATTCATCCATCGCCACTACTTCGGCACTGTTAAACTGGCACGCCATCCCGCAGTTCAGGATTGGAAGTGGCTCAGCACCTACATCTTCCGACAACAAAAAATATTCGTAAAACCCAAGGCCGAAGCTTTGAAAATAATCCGGAGCTAGCCGGTTGCGCATTTCCGTGTTCCAGCGATTGATAACGGTTGGCCGCAATTCAGCTGGGCCTACCGTAGCTTTCCATTGATAACGAGTGCTCAGGTCGCGACCTTCTACAATACATCCACCGGGGAAGCGAATAAAACCAGGTTTCATATCGGCAAGCCACTGCACCAGGTCTTTTCGCAATCCTCCCTTCCGGTTCTTCCACGTAGCTTTCGGAAATAAGGACAACATATCTGCCTGAACTGTGCCTGTCCCTTCAAGCCACACATTTAAACGACCCTTCATAGCGGAATCAGTCGTCATCAACGACACCTGATACGTTTGCCAATCACTACCGCTGATGTTCTCAATCACTCCCTCTCCAATTGGCTTACCAGCGGCATTAACCGCTTCCACCCGCAACTTAATTTTTCCGCCATTCACTGCCTTAGCGTTTACGGAAAAAAGATATTCCTCACCCTTATGAAAACCCATTCCGCGGAAGCCTTCATTTGACAAACCATACCCGCCATCTTGTGTATCAACTGTCAGCGTTGCGTAGCGTCGATTGGCGTCTCCATCACGTCCCCGGTTTTCAACAACTGTTTGTCCCTGGGCTTTGTTGCGCCGTATTTCCTGCCACCCGCTCATCGGCATCGGAAATTCAAACGACCGGTTCTTCACCATTTCAGCATACAAACCGCCGTCTGCACCAAAGTTGATGTCCTCGAAAAAGATGCCCCACATGGTAGGCGCAATTTCAGCGACGGGTTTATTTGCAATGACGGTTAACTTTTTTTGTGCCTGTGATGCAGTAGAAAGAATAAAAGCAGCGAGTACCGGAACAATCTTCTTCATCTATTTTTTTGATTTAAGCTGCAGCGAGCTATCGTTGATTTCGAATTCAAAATTTTTCAACAGGTTGATGACTTCGGCACCAGCCAGCAACACTGGCCCGTAGCCATGCGCCGCGTAAACATTTACAGGACGATAATAGTAAAAGGCGGGATCGAAGGCCATACCTGTGCCCACGCATGTTCCTTCTACTTGGCCTTTATCATTCACTTTGGTGGCAACAGCATTCCAGGCAAGCAAGGCTGCCGGGGCAAAAGCTTTTGCATCCAGCCAGCCCTTGTTCACGCCTCTTGCGAAACAATAGGCATAAATAGCAGTGGCCGATGTTTCCAGGTAAGAATCATTCTTGTCCAACAACTGATGCCAAAACCCTTGACCCGTCTGGTAAGATGCCAATCCCTTTGCATGCGCTTTGAACTGGTCTAATACAGCCTTCCGACCGGGATGGTTCTCCGGCAATACATCCAGCAATTCGGCCATCGCCATCAGCGCCCATCCGTTAGCTCTTGCCCAATGAAACTCCGGGTGTACAGTCATCTCCTGCACCCAGCCGTGCATATAAATGTTCAGGTCTTTATTAAACATCCGGTCCGAAAACAATTTTACCTGCTTTACAGCATCATCAAAATATTTGCGATCGCCGGTCAGTTTTCCCATTTGCGCTAAAGCGGGAATGCTCATATACAGGTCATCGAGCCAAAGTGTGTTTTTCTGCGGACGATTGCGAGCAAGCGTTCCATCAGGCAGCCGAAATTCTTTTGTTGCGATGTAGCTAACGTAATGATCAATCAGCGGACGCGAAGCTGGGTTACCGCCGTTGCGCAGGTTCTTGATCATCGCGGCGCAAACAGCACCTGCATCATCCAACGCATGTGGTGCTATGGGCTGTGCAAATGGATTCGACCGTTTGGGGTACTGCTGATAGAGCTTTGTAAATGCCGGTAAGGAAGCCAGAATAAAATCAATCCGCTTCGTTGTATAATCAGAAAATTTTTTGTCACCAGTTGCAGCCGCAGCTTCCAGCATACCGCTGTAGGTGACACCCCATTCGTAACTCGTTAAACGAAAATCGCCAGGTTTCACAACCGTGTTTGTATCCACGGCATTTAAGGAAACTTCTTTGCCGGTTTTACGATCCACGAGCCCTGTTGGTGTGCCTGCATCAAGATAATTGAATACGCGGTCAAGAACGGCCTTCACTGCATCCTGTTTGGGAGCACCGTAGGGAACGGGATAATCGGGTTGTAAGGCGTGTAATGGGGCGGTGACATCGTTTGCTTTTTGTGCTTGCGCAGCACTCACAGCAAGAAGGAGAACAATCAAACTTCGTTTCATACCTGGTTAGTTATTGCGCAATCCTTAAAATAAAAGGCAGGTGTTTTAGTCCCCGCCTTTTTCCATTAAACGATTGCTTGCATATGAGAAAGATTCACGGACGATGTCCGAAAATTCTTGAAAACCGAAATGTCAACTTTTTGGAATTGCCGAAGCAGTTTATGCCCGATGAATGTTGAGTGAGAAACCCGCAAATCATATAACAGCAATTCTTTGTTGGCTCTAAATTATTTTTTGCTGTCAAATTGATTGTCCTGTTCTATCCTGAAAAGAGAAGAGCGGGTGGAAACCCGCTCTTGAACGATTGCTATTGCTTGCTATGTGAGAAACGAAACTTAGTAACCTGGGTTCTGGTAGGCTGCCATAGCTGCGGGATCCAGCGGTTTTCCATTAGCGTCAGTTAATTGAACAAGGTAGGCGTTAGGCCATGGTCGGAAGGTATACTCCTTGCGCATCTGCCCTTTTCCGTTACCATTTTGTCCATTGCCATTATCGGTGTTGAAAGCCACCGGCCAAAGACCATTAAGTGGCGATGCCATCTGATTTAGGTAAACGATCCTTTCATAAAGAATACCTGCGTTATGCAAATCCTCCCAGGCAATACCCTCTGATAAAAACTCTCTCGCTTTTTCATTGTAGATAAAATGAATAAACATTTGATCTTTTGAACCTAGGTTGGGAATGTACCTTTCACGTTGTGCTTCGATTGTACCGGGTGTAAAGACAGCTTCGGTAATTGTTAGCCGGCTGCCAGAGGTACCGCTGGCAGTAAAAGGTGCCTGCAATTCCGACGGAGCAAGAGAACTGGCTTGCGGCTCCCATTGCACTAAAACATTTGGACGAGCTTCGCCATTTTTGTAAGCAGCCCGTTGACGCACCACGTTAATGTCAGCCACTGCCAAACCATACATGCCCTTTCGGCCGTAAGCTTCTGCACGAATCAGGAAGGTTTCAGCAAGACGCATAAGGATTGCATCACGTGTACCGGCTTCGCTATTGAAGTTTGCTTCGTCGGAGCTACCACCCCGCATCGGGTCAACATATTTCTTTGATGAAAGGAAGATGTTGCGGATTGGTGTTGCCAAACCCATATTTGCTTGGTTGTGGTTGAGACGATAATAGAAACGGCCGGTAGTGGCTGAACGAACCCACCGGACCAAAAACTGGTATGGCTGGCTCATTACTGCGGCTGAATCCAAAGCCTCCTCCCGCTGGTTTTCGATGTAGATCAAAGCCCTCCTTCCGTTTGAAGAACGTGCGGGCCACGAACCATTCGGCAACCTGGTTACCGCAGGCTCCCCAGCTGGCTTGTTTGCATTCCACCAGGCTGCTGATGCATCATTCCAGGTATAGCTTGTGCCTCCGTTGTGAATGTATTCATACTGGAAGGTTTTGTAATACCGCGAATCGTGTACTTTGTCGTTGAAGTTATCGTAAGCCCAGTCGGTTGGCTTATAGGTAGCAAAGGGACGACCGTAAGCCATCGACCGAACAACACCAGTTTGATTGGTGTAATCGCCGGTGTGATAGTTAGCTGAACGGTTACCAGTAAAACGTCCGTTCACTGCTGTGTTGATATCAAATTGCGCGGCCCAGAGAACCTCTGGATGTGGTGAGCTTTCCGATACTTTCGGATCAAAAAGCGTCCAGTAATCCGGTGCAAGACCACTGGCTCCACCCCTGCTGGTGATGACTTGTGTAGCAATAAGGATAGTTGAATCAAGGTCAGTTGCTACGTTCCCTTTATACAACATCTTCAGGTGCTGCTCACCGCTGTTTTGAAACGCTGCTGCCTGCGCTCTATGCAGGTACAATTTCGCAAGAAAATGTCCAGCCGCAGCTTTGGTAATTCGTCCGCGGTCACTCGCCGTTGCGGGTAGATTGTCGTAAGCGTATCGAACATCACCAATAATTTGCGTGTAAATGTCTTCCAGCTTTGCTTTTGGAAACTGGAATACATTTCCTACCTGGGTGGTTGGCGTCAGCGGCATAGGAACATCGCCCAGTTGGTTGGAAACAAGGTATAAGGCCCATGCACGAAGAAGAAGAATTTCGCCCCTGCGTGTCCGGCGAATAGCATCATTTGTCGCAAATTTTCCGGGCTTAATATTGTCGATGACATCAAGGGCAATGTTGCAATTGTTGATGTGAGGGTATACACCCATCGGGGCAAAACCGGCGTTGGCTGCACCAAGCAGGTTGGTCACATTGCTGGCAATGCTGCTCACACTATTTCCGTAAGCTGCGCTGGTGTACCGGGCAAAGTTTGGATCCACATGCATGTAAGCATCCGACTCCGGCTCAATCAGTTTTGTACCAAGTCCATCCCATTCATGTTTAACACGGGAGATGACGTAAAGACCGTTGATCAGTGCCTCCAGTCCGTTTTCGTTTTTATAATAATCCTGGGTAAGATTGGCCACCTGTTTTTCGTCGAGAAACTTTTTACATGAAACAAGAGGACTAGCAATTGCCAGGATGAACACTCCGATTACAAAATACTTTTTCATGCTTTTATGGTAAAAGTGATGAATGAATGTTTAATTAAAATCCGGCACGTATACCGAAGACAATGCTTTGGGGTAACACAGTATTATTGTTCATACCACCGATTGGGTTGCCACTTGCATTAGCGACGTTCCAGTTCGTGTCATCATCAGGATTGATGCCCCACTTCACAACGCCTGGTCCAAAGATGAACGGGTTCAACACCTGGATATTTAGCGACAGATCAGAAGCGGCAATGCGTTTCAACCAGTTTTTAGGAACTGCATAAGAAAGTGAAATGTTGCGAACGATAGCGTAGGAACCGTCATTGAACTGCATGGCTTGAGCGAAGTTCTCAACATTGCCAAAGTTCGGCATTGGCCAGCGTCCGCCCGGGTTGTTCCAAGACCATACATCGTTTTCTACACGACCGTTTGGAAATGTTCCGCCGTATGAATTTGGATAGCCGCCAAAATAAGTTTGTCCCCAGCGGAAAAAGATAAAGGAATTTAACGTCCAGCCTTTATAGGTGAAGTTGTTGGTGATGCCACCTGTCCACTTCGGACGAGGCGTACCGACAATCACGAAGTCAGAGGCATTGATCCGGTTATCACCGTTTTGATCAACAACCCGGATTGTGCCAGGGTGAAAGCGGTGGCCGTTGGCATTGAGCCGTGCCATGTCTTCCAGTTCTTTTGTACTGGCACCCCAGATGCCTGCACTCTGGTGATTGTAAAAAACAGCAAGCGGTTGACCGATAAACCAGTTGTTAGCAATCATATCCTGTTTGCCATTGATCAATTCCACAATCTCTTCGTTGTTGCGTGACCAGTTAATATCAGTGGTCCAAGTGAATGGACCTTTGCGGATGTTTGTGGTTGATAAAGTAATCTCCACACCACTGTTTTTGGTCTTACCAATGTTCTCGAACTTTTGCACATACCCCGTCACCGCCGGCAGCGAACGTTGCATGATAAGATCCCGCGTGTTTTGGATATAATATTCAACCGAGCCAGTGATACGATTGTTCAGAAATCCAAAATCAAGACCAACGTTTAACTGTGCTGTTTTCTCCCATCCCAGATCAGGATTTTGCACAAGCTGCGGCAGGTAACCAATAGCCGGTGCGCCACCAAATACATAAGGATTACGGCTCAACGGGCCGGAAGTAGTATAGGGGTTGACAGATGAGTTACCTGTAACTCCATAACCAATCCGCGGCTTCAACTCATTGATCCAAGTAATATCACGAAGGAATCTTTCATCCTGCGCCTTCCACGCTAAGGCAAAAGATGGAAAGAAATCCCATTTATGTCCTGGCGCCAAAACCGAAGATCCATCAAAACGGCCGGACGCTGTCAAGAGATATCTATCTAACAGCGTGTAGTTCAAACGGCCCATATAAGATGTCAGTGTGTTTTCTGTAAACGACGATCCGTAGCCAGGATTTGTTTGCGTGTTTGAAGCCAGGTCATACCATAATGCCAAGGGCACAGTGGTACCTTGTATGCTAATACTCATTCCTTCGCGCCGCGACTTCTGCGCTGATTGCAGTAGTGTGATATTAACCCGATGGGCCTTCGTAAATTCTTTGTCAATGAACAGCAGGTTTTCTGCCACCCACGAGAAATTATCATCCGTACTCATACCAGCAGTGTTAGCACGGTTAGTCAGGTGATTTGTTGCCAACGGACCAGTCCAGGCGCCGTTTCTGAAACGGCGGTACTGCACACCGAAATTGAGGCGGTAACGGATCCAAGGAGCAAATTTTATTTCTGCATGTGTGTTGCTCATGATAGCGTTGGTTCTTCTTTCGTTCAGAACCTGGTCGATATCAATTACCGGGTTCCACAGGTTTAAATTGCCGCCTGGATTCCTTATCCATTGCCCATTATCATCCTTGGGTTGCGCATATGGAAATTGGTCGGTAGCTCTGGAATAAAGATCTTTTGACCCGGTATTGGAGGTATTTGGTGGAAATATCCCGTAGTTCTGCTTTGACAAAGAAGCGATGGTGGATGTTCCAATCGTAAACCACTTCGTTGCGTTGATCTCACCACTCAAGTTGATGTTATAACGATTGTAGTCCTGGTCCTTCTGTACGCCAAGTTGTTTAAAATAACCAAGCGATATAGAGAAACGCGACGTTGCATTACCGGCAGCAACTGCAATTTGGTGATTCTGTGTCACACCGGTTCGAACGACTTCGTCTATCCAATCATAGGTTGGAATATTGCCGCTGTTGTACACAGGAACTTCGGCCGGCCAGCCCATAGCTCTTTCCTCGGGCGTTGTGGCACGCATTCGTGGTCTCACACCATATTGCTCCCACTCGTAAGCCTTCCAGACATTCGCCAACGCAATGGGGTCACCAGTCAGGCCCATTTTATCGCGGTCGAGAAATGGATCGGGATACCATACTGATGCCGGCTGGTTTAAGTTGGCGTTCGTGGTATTTTGATATAACCGGCCATTGATTAAACTTTCTCGCCAGCGATCAATGTATTCACCTCCGTTCATCCAATCTGTCAGGGAATGTAAGCGGTCGAGGGAAACTGTCGCTGTATAGTTGATGTTCACACGGCCTGTCTTTGCTTTTTTCGTTGTGATCAACACTACACCATTGGCACCACGTGAACCATAGATAGCTGTGGCGGAAGCGTCTTTTAAAATTTCCATCGTGGCGATGTCGTTCGGGTTCAGGTCATTCATGCTAAACGAAACGACGCCTAGTGCTGCAACCATTGGAATTCCGTCAATCACATACAAAGGATCATTTGATGCGGTTAACGAGCGGCTACCGCGAACTCGCACAACAGGCAATTCGCCGGGCCGAAGGTTAGTAGAAACCTGTACACCGGCAGCCTTACCCTGGAGCGCCTGCAGTACGTTTTGCGCCGGCCTTTCCTGAATTGTTTCTGCCGTTATTCTGCTAAGCGAACCGGTAACATCACTTTTACGCCGGGTACCATAACCTACCACTACTACTTCGTTCATAGAGTTAGCAGCGGCACGCAGGGAAACAGAAACGGTTGACTGGTTGTTGATCGGTACCTGAACTCGGTCATACCCGACCGAGGTAAACGTCAGTGTTCCGGTAGCAGAACTGGCGGATAAGGTGAACGTACCGTCATTTGCTGTTTGGGTTGAATTGCTTGTTCCGGCTTCCTGTACGGTTACGCCTTCTACAGGCTGGCCATTGTTGTCGGTGACTTTTCCTCTTACCTGGAATCGTGCTTGTGAGAAGGATAACACAGTTGTTGAGAGAAGAATAGCAATCAGCAATATTCTCTGCAGAATGTAGTTAGGTTTCATTATAGCTGCAATTGAGGTGAGAAATGACAACCAAATTATCTTAGCTATTTTCCTTATTCGTCCTGTTCCATCCTGCACGAAATAGCGCTATCAGGTAACCACCTAGCGAAATTGATCCTTCTCCCTTCTTTTCCAGCGCATTGTTATAGAGGGAGAAAAAAAGAACCAAGTGTTTGGTTCTTTTAGCTACAATCATCGACTACAGATGAAACCGGTTTTTATCTTCTTTTTGCAGTGCTTTCTTTCGTTGTTTGCAAACCCTCGTAAAATTCAACTTCAATGATGCTCAGGGTTCCTTTTGCTTTTGCGTCGTCTCTTGCAACGCCGTCGTCGAGTTTTTTGCCATTGACTTCCACGCCGGTATTGCCGCCGGTGGTAGTTGTTGTGCTGGCCAACTGTATCCGCACTTTTTTTCCGCGTTGTGGTTTGCACCTGATCGTGTAGTAGCCTAAGGTTGTTTGCGTGTTTCCGTTAAAAGCCTCTTTCCCGTCCACTGTAATAATCAGCGGATATACTCGCGACCTGAAATTGTTTAGCTTAATCGTTACCTCGCTGATTGTTGCTTCTCGCTCCAGTGTGTATTCAATCCAGGCTGTGTTTAGTTTTCCATCGTTGACCCAATCACTAAGCTCGTTATCGTCAAAGCTGGCATAAGCTGTATCGGCGTTGGCACCAGCTGTAGCACTAACGATGCTGACTGGCGTACGTGTAGGCGTATATGAAGGGCTTGATGGTGTAGGCCCCCGGTCGAGATGCGAAGGCAGGTTTGCTGAAGGTAATATTGTAGTGAGTCCGTTCTCCGCATTGAAAGGTTTCGTTGTCAAACTAAGACTAGCAGCTTTCAGACCATCAGCAGTTGCCTTGATATTTATCGTTCCTGCTTTGGTTGTGGAGCGAATCAAAAACCGGTTCACGCCACCTTCCACCGGGAAGCTTTTTGTCATCACATAATTGTCCGGCCCCATCGCCATACCACCGCGCCATTCAGCCGGCCCATCAAGTGTGTAATTAATCATATTCAATGCCGTGGGAACACGGGCACCTTTTGCATCAACTACTTCTACCTCTACCAACACAAGGTCATGACCATTGGCTAGAAACGGTGTTGGTCGTTTTACTTGTGTCAACCGAAGAGCAACCGGCTCCCCTACTGTATTAATGCTAGCATTGCAAACGGGCTTGCCACTTTCATCATAACCAACAGCACTAATGTTACCCGGCTTCCATTCTACGTTCTTAAACGTAAACAGGAAACCATCACTCTTTGTGCCATACCCTAATGATTGCCCATTTACTTTGAGCTCCACTTTGTCAGAAGTGGAAATAACATAAATATCTTTCTTGACGCCGGTTTGGTAATTCCAGTGCCCGACAATGTGAAGGCTGTGCCTTTCGGGATTCACCCAGCCGTCCCACATCACTTTATGCGCATAATAATTTTGTTTTTTAATGCGCATTGCATCTACTTCGCCGCTGCGGCGATAGTTTTCTTCGCCGCGATGGTGCGTATTGGTTTCCGACCAGATGATGTTAACGCCGCCGCTGCTGACTCGTTTACCAGTACCGGGCCTTTCTTTCCAGAACTCATACCAGCGCCTTACATTTTCAACTGCATGACTTTCCATGTTGCGGTTGTATTCCCTCGCCGGCAGTCCTTTGTGCAAAGGACCATCACCGTCCTTATGAAAGGGCGGCGTAAAATCATCCCAATATTTACGTGAGCCTTCATCGCGGGAATATTCCATGGCCCACATCGGGATGTGTGCACTCTTGTTGGTGTATAGCATCTCGCCCCCGTATTCGGCTATTTTACTGTCGAGCATTTCACGACTACCAATTGCCCTGCCGCCAGCCGGATCGTATTTGTCACGAATAGCTTTCATTTCAGCCATATGCATTTCGCTGATGGATTCGTTGCCGCATTCGTAAAAAACAATGCTTGGATTGTTGCGGTTGTAGAGGATTGCATCACGCATGACCGCTTTGCGCTGTTCCCAGCGAACACCATCCACATCACGTTCGGCATCGCCGGCTGGCATGGCCTGTAGAAGTCCTACCCTGTCGCAGCTTTCTATATCCTGCTTCCATGGCGCAATGTGCATCCAGCGTACAAGGTTACCACCGCTTTCAACCATTAAACCGTTGCTGTAATCGCTTAGCCACGCTGGTACCGAAAGACCAATGGCAGGCCACTCGTTCGAAGTACGTTGCGCATAACCATGCACCATAATCACACGGTCGTTCAGGTAGATCATTCCATTTTTAAATTCTGTTTTGCGGAAGCCCGTTTTTGTGGTAACAACGTCAATCGGTTTGTTGTTAACTTTTACTATTGTTTGTACATCGTACAAATAACCATAACCCCAGCTCCAGAAATTAAGATTGTTGACAAGCGAAGATGCCTTTACAATTTTTGTTTCGCCGGGTGCCAGGGTAATTTTTTCACCGCTAAATGATTTTACAGGCTTTTTGTTCAAATCAGTAATTGTTACCTCATAGCTCACGACTTGTGGCTGTGCTGTTTCGTTCCTCACCTCTGATTCGGCATGAATGGTCGCCGATTTCCCTTTGATATTGTGACCCGATGCATAGACGTAGACACCGGTAGTACCTAAATTACTGTGAAGTGGCAATGTCTGATAAACCTTGGGTGTTACATGCAGAAATACATTTTTATTGATACCGCCGTAGTTTGCATTGAAGTTTTTGTCTTCCCACTGGAATTTTTGATTTGTTGATTTTTCCCGGTAGTTCCAATCGTTGTCGATGCGTGCAGCAACTACATTTACTTCGCCGTCAAACTTTACAACATCGGTCACATCAAAGCCGAATGATGTTACGCCGTTTTCATGCAGACCAATGTGTTTCCCATTCAGGTAAAAATCTCCTGCCTGGCGAATGCCTTCAAACTCTAAAAACACTTTTTGTCCCTTTGCTGATGCGGGCAACTTGAACTGTTTTCGATACCACGCAATTCCCGTGGACAGATCAACAATGTCCTTTTTAAATGCTTCATCCTCGTTCCAGGCGTAGGGCAAACTAACAGCCTTCCAGGAAGCATCGTCAAATGTAGTAGCCTCTGCTCCTTTCGTATCACCGACAAACACTTTCCAACCGCTGTTGAAATTGTATTTCGTTCGAGGTGTTGCGGTTTGTGCAAGAGACAGGTTGGCGAATACAATAGTAAAAACCAATAACAAACAAGATCTTGGTGTCATATAGATGCATTTGGGAAAGGGAAAAAACTGGTCGTAAAAAAGACGGATCAAGTATCCGTCTTTTGTCTATGAAAAATATCGTTTTCGTTTACCATTTGAATGGTAAGAACAAACCGTCGCGAGTTGATAGTTTAGCTTCTGCTACTGCCGCCTCAGCGCCTCTTCCTTCGCGGCGTAGTTTGTTGGCGATCCTACGGGATACAACGGTAAAATCGTTGGTGCGAAGAGCAACCCTGACAAGGTCGGGCCAGCGAGTTCCTTCATAGCCATTCTCTAAACCCAATTCATCAAGAATACTGTTTTCAATTTGTCTCAGGCTATCGGCCGGCGCATACACATTGTTTACCACGTTTGCCCGGTTGCGGATACCCTGGTGACGGTACCAGTCGGCCCTGTAGTAAGGAATACCCGAACTACCGCTATTGCGGCCATCGAAATTATAAGGGTATGGCTCATTCAGCGTGTTATGGAAATTTGTTACGTCACTTGTTGGTGCAGGATAGGTTCCCGTGATGCCGTTATTGACAAATGCTGCTGCCAGGCGGTGACGGTTGTCACGATTGGCAGCTTCGGCAAAACGCAATTGTAACTGCGTCTGGCGGTACAAAAACCATTTGCTGTTACGTTGCAATACATTGATAGGAAGACCAGTTATCTTATCGAGGTAGTTGTACAAATATTTCATCACCACCGGCTGGCCACCAATTTCGCGGTATGTGTAAGCACCTCTCGCATCATAGGGCAAGCCCAAACCTTGAACAGATAACTGCGTTTGGCTGTTGTACAAATCCATCGCCGCTTTCGATGGCTTTACGAGATACTGGCCACCAATTGGGCTAAACAACTTTACAAATGGATTTTCCGGGCTGAACTTATTGTCGAAAGGAATCACCCAAATCCATTCCCAGTTGAACCCGTTGTCCTGGCCGCGTTCAAACATATTTACCCATGAGTTGGTCCATGCTAAAGTAGAAGCATCGCCTGGCCGGGTATAACGAACATAATGATCGTTGGCATTTGGACTCGTTCTCGAACCGCTCCATCCCAACTTGTACTGGTTGTAATATGCCTCCCCAAAAGCGCCTGATGTACTTGTTTCCAAGACCTGGCGGAAATAATCGGCAGCTTTACGGTAATTATTTTTCCACAGGTATAATTCTCCTAACAATACTTTTTTGTTGATGAAGAATTTTGTTGTCTGGTAGCCGTCTACACTGACCATTAATGATGTACCTGTTGGATATTGATCCTTAAAAGGAATTGCTTCCGTAAAGATTATCAGGCTGTCAACTAAGGTCTCAAACTCTAAGCGAGGAAAACGAGATTCATCTCGAACAGCATCTACGGTTTCCAACGCATCAGTCACATACGGGATACGACCATAGTGAACACCCAGTTGCAGGTACAAAAACGAACGCATGCAAGCGACATCGGAATAACGCTGGTTGTACTCCGCTTCTTTCAGCTTGTTCTCACGGCGCATGAGGTTGAAATTCTTCAGCACATCATTGCAGTTTACGATCAACTCGTAGTACGGCCGTGGAGAAGCATATGGGTTGTTGGCGGTTACAGTGTGATTACTCAACTGGCGAAGGTTTTCGTCAGCATTCATTGTGTAATCAAGCATGTCCGCACGCAGCTCATTCAGCAGAATGTAACGCTCTGCAAGCCTTTGAAACTTTCCATAGATACCAATCACTGCTGCATCCGCATCGTACACGTTACGGTACATCTGCGTCGCATCCAATTGATCCTGCGGCTGCACATCAAGAATCTTTTTGCACGAAGCAAAACCCGCTGTCGCTGCAGCCACTACCAAAACATATTTTTTCAGAAATTTTTTCATCACCGTTTTCCGGTTTACTGTTTGAAATTTATTTTCCTTACCAAGCGAGATTTTCTCCTCGCTTTCACATGGATTCAGACCACGGTTTACAGACCCAAGCGAACACCAAGTGTCACACTCTTAAAAATTGGATCGTGCCCGGTGTCAATGCCTTGCGCAAATGGACTTTGCATGGCGGCAAACTCAGGGTCATACCCTTTGTATTTTGTCAGCGTCAGAAGGTTGTTACCGGTGGCGTAAACCGTAACATAATTGATCATGCTGCTAGTCACCGGCACATGGTATTGCAGGGAAACTGTGCGCAGACGAACGTAAGAGCCATCTTCAATCCAGCGGCTGCTAAAACGACTGTTGCCCATGGGATCATTCCACGTCGCTTTTGGCGTGTTGGTGATCTGGCCTTCACTGCGCCACCTGTTTCTGACACTTTCTAATTGGTTTTCTACGCCGGTCATTCTTTCGAGGCGGTAACGAACATGGTTGTATACTTCATTACCCTGGCTAAAACTCACCAGTGCATTCAACTCAAAATTTTTGTAGATCACTCGGTTGGTAAGTCCGCCGAAAAAGGCAGGATTTGCACTTCCAAGCACTTGGCGATCGGCTTCGTCAATGATCTTATCGCCGTTCAGGTCGGCAAAGCGTACATCACCTGCACCGAACTGGCTGAAGGAGCCATCTGTATTTTTTTTCATTAGACCGGCAGCCGTTGCTTCAGCAGTGCTCGCAAATACGCCGTTGGCAACATAGCCATAAAACTGGTTGGCAGGACCACCAACAGCAGTCAGGATGGTAGCCCCGGCATATTCCGTAGTAAAAGAACCATTTGGCACTTCCAACACTTTGTTTTTATTGCTACTAGCATTTACACCTACATCCCATTTGAAATTGTTGGTGTTAATCACACGGGCATTGATAGTTGCTTCGATACCGGTATTTTGCATGCGACCGCGATTGGTAAGAACATTGGTGAATCCGGAAGCAGAAATGAGATCCTCGTACACAAGCATATTGCTTGTTTTGTTTTGATATACATCGAGTGTGATGCCGATACGATCTTGCAGGAAGGAAACATCTACGCCGGCATTCAGCTTTGTAACGGTTTCCCATTGCAAAGAGGTGTTGGCAATGCCATTACGTACCAGTCCTTGCATACCCAACAAGTTCTGAGAAGTATACGTCTGCCGGGCAGAGTAATTTCCAATATCATCGTTACCTGCAACCCCGAACGAACCACGAAGCTTCAACAGGTCGATTCCGGTACCAGCCATAAAATCCTCGGACGAAACCAGCCATGCAGCGCTGATCGACGGCATCACGGGAAACTTGTACCCGTTAAGGCTGATCCCATTTTTTGCATCTTTACCAAACCGGGACGAGCCGTCCATCGCTACGTTAAGCGACACAAAGTATTTGTTCTTGAACCCGTAGTCGGCACCGAAATACGTGTTGAGCCAGTTCCATTCACCAACACCACCCCCAACACGGCGGAGTGCCGCCAAACCATTTTGCACACTAACCAATTCGTCGGTAGCTGAATTAAATCCAAGACCAAAAACCTGCTGGGCATCGTTTGCCTGGTAACGCAGTCCTACCCTGGCAGCCAGCGAATGATTTAGGCCGAACGTTCTTGCATACTCGAGGCGAGTGTCGTTGAACACGGTGAACAAACGTTTGGTTTGCGTTCCCATACGGTTCTTTGCCACCGCGTTGTTCAGGGTATCCTTTGCAACACCTGCGGCAGGAACAAACACGTTTTCACGGAGCTTATTAAATGTGATACCGAAAGTGGTTTTTGCATTGAAATATTTCGAAATCTCATAGTTGAAATCAAATGAACCGAAGAAGCTGTAGTACTTGTTATAAGCCTGCATCTTTTCGATAATGGCAGAAGGATTAGTTACTCCCAGTATGTCGACATCGGAAAGGTTCGGGCTCTCCACTCCTTTCTCGTTTACAACATAATTATGAAGGAACGGAGCTTTTGTCAGTGCCAGGTAAAGTGGCGAAGTCTTTTCGGCTATCCCTTGGTCTCTGAGGTTTTGTTGCATATTGGCCATTGAAATATTGGCCGCACCTTTGAACTTCCTCGAGAAATTAAAATCAGCGTTGAACCGCATGTTATAGCGTGTCAGATCTGTTGCCTTTACCACGCCATCCGTTTTCATGTAACCAACACTTAATCCATAGGTGGCGATGTTGTCACCCCCGGTAACCTTTAAAAAGAGGTTGTTTGTTTTGCTGTTCGCCAGCACTTTTTTCTGCCAGTCTGTGTTGAAATGATAAGTATGATAAAGCGGATTTGACGGATCATCATTCATGTAAGGGAGGGTAGCAATTTCGTTGCTTGTCATTCCCTTGCTTTGTAGCATATCACTCAGGTAAGAACGGTAGCTGCCGGCATCCATTACAGGTATCCTTGCAGGCGCTGCATTGAAACCGGTGAAGGCGCCAAAATCAATCTTTGTAGCCTGCTCTCTCGCCCTGATAGTAGTGATGATGATAGCGCCATTTGCCCCCTTCGTTCCATAGATCGATGAAGCATCCCGCAACACGGTAACATTGTCGATGTCTTTTACATCAATTAATGATAATGGATTAGTGCTGTTGTTTGCGATAATGCTTTGGCCATAGTCTTCTCCGTCATAAAGCATGTTGTCGATAACAATGAGCGGCTTATTAGTCCCGTAAAGAGAATTGAATCCGCGAAGCGTCATGTTTGCGCCGGCACCCGGTGTTCCGTTACGGCGAATCACATTCAATCCAGCAATGCGTCCTTGCAATAGGGCATCAGGGGTTTCCAGGATGTTCCTCCATCCATTCACATTGTATTGCGCGATGGACGCAGTCACATCTTTCTTCGACTTGGTACCGCTTGGTGTAACCACCGGCTCGTACATGGATTCAAACGACTCATCAAGCAAAGAAACGTCTACGGTTTGACGTCCTCTCAATGGAACATATACGGTATTAAATCCATCGCCGGTCACCATCAGTGTTGCGTCATACGAAGGAACTTTAACGCTGAACTTTCCTTGCCCGTCGGTAATAGCAGCGGAGAAACCTTCTACCTGCACCCTGGCCCCTGCAGCACCTTTTTTCGTGGCGGAATTAATAATTCTTCCGGAGATTCTGAGTTCTTTGCCAGTAGGCGCAGTGACAACGGCCGAATCAGTTTGTGGTTGCTCCTGGGCCGTTGCAACACCTGTAGTCAGCGCAAGCAGCATCGCCAATCCCAGCTTTTTTTGAAAAGATTTCATGATGTTAGATGTATAAGAGGCAAACAATTCACTGCCCGGCAATAACCTTTTTTGGTCAGCACCGACTCTTGGTCCCGGTAAATTCAATTCTGTTCGTTTTGTTTGCATTGTTGTAATTAAAGTGAACATTGTTCTGGATCTAAAACTGCGGCACTAACTTGATGTAATCAGCCACCAGTGGACTCACTGCTGCTGTTCCACTATTGGCAGCGGTCAGGAATACGTCCAGTACAGCTTTATACGTAGTAAGCGTAGTTTCCCCAAGGTAGATTTCGTTGTAGTCGTTCGGATTTACGACAGTATAACCGTTAGCATTTTGCAAGGTGAAAGTGTTCTCGGTTGGCGTATTAAACGCAAGTTTTTGCGAGAAGGCCGCCGTCTGGAAATCATTTAGCGCAACCCAGTAAGCTTTGTATTTAACACCGCCAAAAACGTTGTTCACACGATAATTCAGATTGAATAAGGCTTGTCCATGGTTGAAAACATTGACATCTCTGAATGCCCTGCCTGACGGATCGATCCGGTCACGGAAAAATGTGTTCCCTCTCCTGTCGTGGCTGGCCGCCCGGTAGTTTTCTGCTTCGATATGAATAGGCAGGATTTTGTGCCGCGGTTGTACATCAACTTTGTTCATGATGTAAATGATCCCGTTGCTGGTCTTTATAGTTCGCACTACGGCAGCCTGCTCAAAAGGAACCTTTACTTGGAACCTGGACTTCACTGTGTCAACAGCAGCAGTTGTGCGGTAAGCACCTTCAATGGCCAGGTCCTTTACCACAGCCCAACTTGCAAATGCAGTAGTGCTGTCAACGTTATTGGTAACGGTTGCTGTATAAGGTCTGTATTTGTTCACTTCACTGGTCCAGGCAGCATCAGTCAGTACAAACAAGGTATACTGGTTTTGTTCGTTGCGCAGGTCATAAACGTTTCTCCAGAAAAGATTGGTGACGATAGAATCCGTTCCCGGCTGATAAATTGGATCCCCGGTTGAAGGATTGACACCAATTTGAACCGCATTGGTTAGATCAAACACTTTGCGGAACAGCGATAACATGTAAGTTTTCTGCGCTGACGGTATTGTATTGTCAGTCTCCAGCGTCTCCCATGTGTTCTTTAGCGCCGGCAACATTTTATCAATAACCTGCAGCACCCCATTTGATGCAAACTTGTCAGCTTGAACGATGGTTGCGTCATCAATTGTTTTGTTGAACAAGTTCTGGTACTTGCCACTCAGCATTGGGACACGCTTCTCGCTTGTCAACGTATTTGTTGCGTAGGTCTGCGTAGCTATATGGTTGCCGACAAAAGCCCGTAGTCTGGCTGAATCATCCACGATGGCAGGATCAAGATTTGCCAATGCTGCATTGGTTGGCGCATACACCGTAAAAGTTCTTGAAGAAGCAATCACTTTGTCATATCCAGACTTCACCAAGAGCTCAGAGAACCGGCTCAGGTTTGCATCGGCAGTGACATGCTCCGCCAGGGTTTTCGTCAGCGATTCGTCAGTGATAGCATTATGGTCGTCCCATTTTTTACACCCCAGCGTTGCTATGCCCACCAAAGCCACACCCAGCAACCATTTATTTAAGTTCATTCGCATTCGTTCTTTTTATTTTTCGATGATTAGGCACGCAGCCCAATCTTTTTATTGATAGATTTTAGTACCGTCAGCTTTGAAACGGGGCAGGTATTGAGGCTCTTCAATCGGAATGAAGTGAATCATGTCGAGGTAGTTGTCGTTCTGCGTTCCGCTCAATGGCGTAATGCGAACAGTTTGGCGCTGTGTTGTTTTAAACTCGTACACACCTACCAGACGGCCAGCTAAAACTCCATCTGTACCTTCCGTGTAACGTTTCCAGCCAATAGCTTCTAACTCAGCATCTGTTCCCGATGGACGAGTGAGTGTGAAATTCATCGTGTTCGGCATGATATCACCGTTGATAGAAACCTGCGCAAGAAGGTTAGAACTTGATGACTGCTTGCGTTGCACATAACACATCCATACTTTATACTTGCCCTTGATGATTGGCGGTGTGGTCAGTTCCCAATACGTAGGCCTGTTTGGCAGACCCAGAGGCAGCATCAACGCATCGTGAAAATGCGCACCTCTACCGGTAATGCTGTTGCTGGATGAACTGTTGAAATAATAAGTCAATGTATTGGTACTTGCCAGCGGTCCCCAACCCCAGGTGATGTCCTTGATTGGCTGGTCAGCTTCTGACTGGCGTGGGAAATTGAAATTTTGCTTTCTGTAATAAGCAGGCAGCTTCACGATCTCCGGGAAGGTTGCCACATCCCAGAACAAAGCTGTCGGCTTGCGGAATTTCAGCATGAAGTGTGATTTCGCATCATGCCATACGCCGTTTGTTGCAGCGTTATCACTCTTTGTGCGAATCATGGTAATGCCCGGCTCAAACACGCCGTTGAATTCAACTTCGTTTACTACTACATCCTGGCCTTTCAGTGTTACGCTTACCACTTCCTGCGGCTGTAAGGTGGCATGGGCCGGAGAAGTAATGATATCACCAAGGAACTTAATGCCGGTTAAGATGTGGTAGGCCATGTACATGTGCAGGCTATCGTTGGTTGCGGCAGGATTGTTTGTCTGTGAATACTTCGCTTTCAACTGCGCATAACTTGTGATGCCACTGTCGGCATAGGCACGATTGCTTTCAGCAATTACAGTCATCCAACGTTTGTTTGTGTCCGCATCAACCGTATTCAGGCGATTGAAGAAACCCGTTTCTTTCATGGCCTGCACGAAAATGGAATAGTCAGGGTTTGCTTCCAATTGCTTAGCAATCGTCAGCTTTGCTGGTTCCATTACGGCATTGGTCTCATGAATGATACCGTTACCTACTTTCACGTTTGGCTTGATGATGAAAGCCTGGCGGTTAACGAGGTAACTGGACGAACCTGCGTAGGTATCAACACCTGTTACAAGGAACTGACCCAACATCGTGGCAACGGGCAGCTTTCCATCTTTAAAAGCTGCTGTTGTGATCGTATCAACCAACACATGGAACTTCACCATGTCGTTTAGTACGTTAATGTCAGCAGCATCGACGTTGGCAGCGTTAATCTTGCTCAGCCATGCCGTAACACCAGAGTTGGTTGGAGCAAAAACCGTGTAGGCTCCATAAGCGTTCAAAAACGCAGAGTTGCCGGTTCTGTCAAGAATTTGCTTGAACAGGGAAAAAGAATCCTTGTTCTTATCGAAGTAACCAACAATGTTGACATCGTCTGTCGTGAACGGATCAATCTCAAGCTTTTTACAAGCTTGCATCAGCATGCTAACTGAGATAAGTACCGAAGCAATCAGGAAAAAGTAGTATCTCCTTTTCATGGCGTGTGGTTAATTATTTATAAAATGGATTTTGTACAAGCAACCTGTTTGTTTGTAATTCGTATAAATTGATTGGTAGGTAATGGCTGTTGTAGTCCCGGACCTTGTTGAACGCAGCTTGCTGCCTGTCAACCGGGATGCTGGTGGCGGTCATTTCCAGCAGGTAGCGAAGACCCTGGTAGTTGTTGCGCTTTGCATTACGCAACACATCAAACCAACGCTTTCCCTCGAAAGCAAATTCACGCTGGCGTTCCTGCAGGATAAATTCTTCCATGCTTGACTTCGATGTAGAATCCATGTTCCCATTGAAGTCGATTGCTCTTGCTCTTTCACGGATCACTTTCACAAGGCGGGATGCCTGCAAAGGCTGATCCATTTGGTTAATTGCTTCTGCTTTCATCAGCAACACATCTGCGTAACGATAAAAGATCCAGTGAGCAAATGATTGGTCGGCGGAACGGATGGTGGTTGCACTGGAACCGATGTATTTCCAAATCGTATTATCAGCAACGCGGATAGATACACCAGAGCTCCGCAGGTCTTGCTCAACATCCACTGTGTTAGGGTCGTCCTGTCCAAACACCTGGTCCATCAGTAACGGTGAAGCTAACCAACGGCGGGTAGTTGGATGATGCATATTGAAGAACGGGTTCAGCTTCTGCACATCAAACTGCAACTCAAAAATGCTCTCGTTCGAGTTTCCTTGAAAATAGAGCTCATCGAATAAATTTTGTGTACCGCCAATCAAACCAAAACGGCCGGAATTAATGATCTTGTCACATTCCACCTGGCATTCGGCATAACGGTCCGTCCACAGATAAGCATCAGCCAAAATAGCGTTTGCTGTATAGCGTGTCACGCGGCCTTTGTCAAAATTGATGTTACCATAAGTTAATGGTAAAAATGGCTCTGCTTCTTTCAGGTCTTTGATGACTTGGTTCAGCGTTACATCAGCAGGCGACTTGGCGATTGGCTTAATATTTTCATCGCTTGTCGTTGCATCCAGCTTTAGCGGAACATCACGGAAGGTTCTTGCTAAATAGAAATACATCAAAGCCCTGATTGTTTTTGCTTCTGCAATCGCACGATCCAATTGTCCCTGCGTAAACGTGTTGTCTTTTTGCAGAACACCCGGCGCCAGTTCAATAACTGTATTACAGTAGTTAATGGTTTGATAGATTGCACGCCAGCTGGTGTACATGTTTGCTGCCTGGATGTTCATGTTCACGAAATCGATTTCATCGGAATTCGCAGTGAAACCCGGAGCAATCATGTCCGTTCTTGCCTCGCCCCACAGGAAAAATGATTCTGCCGGACCAATTAAGGTTGATGCCAGGCTATTGGTTCTAGAGGTACCGCTGAGCAGGGAAGAATAGATACCGATGACTGCGGCTTCTACCTGCTCTTTTGTTTGCCAGAATTCCTGGCGCACAATACCGTCTTGCGGTTTCAGGTCAAGCCATTTTTTGCAGGATGAAGCGCTGGCTAACAAACCTAGAAAAATTGTATATGTAATGAACTTCTTCATGATCTGTTTTATAGATGAACTAGATACTTTAGCTTGTTTTAATTTTTAGAAGCCGACAGCAAGGCCAATGGTGAAAATCTTCGATGGCGGCGTCATTGAAAAATCGTAAGCCATACGGAAAGGATCAGAACCAGCTGCACTTACTTCAGGATCTTGACCTGTATAATTCGTCCAGGTGAACAGGTTTTCCGCTGTTGCATAAGCACTCAGGCTCTTAATCTTCATACGCTTCAGCGCAGCCTGGTCAAAGGTGTAACGGGCAGTAATGGTCCGGAAACGCAGGAACGATGCATCTTCTACGTATCTATCAGAACCAAGCCAGTTGTAACCACCACCGATGATGGCACGTGGCATGTCTGTTTCATCACCCTCTTTTCTCCAGCGGCGTAATACAGCTGTGCTCTGGTTGTCGAAGTTGAACATTGAAGTGGTGTTCATCTTTGTACCATTCACAATATCAAAACCGTAACGGAAGCTGAAAAAGGTTGTGATCTTTAATTTGTTTTTGATGGTGATGGCGGGGCCAAATCCACCTGTCAGTTTCGGGTTGGAATTACCGAGATAAACAACATCCATATAGTTGATGTTACCATCATGGTTGATGTCTTCATAAATAGCATCGCCCGGCTGGAAGGTGTAGTCAATGTTCGGGTAGTTGAATCGCATGTATACAATCTGTCCGTTTGGTCCAACGATCGGCTTCCCGGCATCGCTTCTAGCAATTGTTGCATCCCGGTCTTTGTAAACTCCTTTAAAGCGGTAGCCATAGAAAGAACCAAAGGGATTGTTTACCTGCAGCAAACGAAGGTATTCGCCACGCTGTGTCACATCTCCTCTTGAACTCGGATAAAACTCAGAGATTTCGCGAATGATATTTTCGTTGGCAGCCAGGTTGAAGTTGAAATCAACGGTGACATTTTTTGTTTTTAATGGTGTCGTGAACACAGCCAGTTCCCAGCCCTGGTTATCAAGCGTTCCCACGTTCATGTTTACGCTGTTGTAACCAGTGTAAGAAGCAATTTGCAAACCGTTAAAGAAAAGGTCTACTGTGCGGTTGCGATAAACATCCGCATCAAAACGTACGCGGCCTTTCCATAATGAAACGTTGGCACCTACGTTCGTTCCTTTGATCGTCTGCCACTTCAGGTTCTTCAACTCCATAGTAGAAGGGAACACACCAGTCTGTCCAAGGTAGCTCCACGAATAAGTTGAATACCTGTTGAAAAACGAATAATCAGTACGTGGCGCTTCACCGCTTTCTCCATAAGAAGCACGGAAGCTTAGGTCATCGAGCCATTTCACACTGCGCATGAACTTTTCATCCGATAAACGCCAGCGGAAAGAAACAGAAGGGAAAAGACCATAACGGAAATTTGGTCCGAAACGAGAGTTGCCATCTCCACGCAATGTAGCGTTGAGGATGTAACGATCTTTCATGAAACTGTAAGAACCGCCCAGCACTGCGCCAATGCTGCGGGTTTGGTTTGCTCCCGATACCACACGCAATTCTTCATTCTGCGTTCTTGATCCAACTACCGGTACATTCAACAAAGAAGAGGCTGTGTTGGATGTCATCACTTCCTGGTTAACAGACGTGATATCAGAGGTAAAGAAGTTGAAATAGGCGCTAACGCCATGGTTTTCGTTTTTAATGTTTGGCGTGTAGGCAAGACTGGTCTTGGTAGTCACATTGTACACATCGATATCACCTTCATAAGCCCTGTTAACAACTGTTTCCGTGCTTGGACGGCCTGTGGCTATTTGTGGCAGGAAGGAATTATTTTTTGTATTGTTGATATCAAACTGTACGTCAAAGCTTGCTTTCAATACACGCCTTACGATGTCGTAGTTCATTTGGAAGCGAGGAACAATGCGTTCACCGATCACGCCAAATTTAGCCTGCGAGGCCATGGCCACCGGGTTATAAATGCGTGAGTAAGTTCCCTGCACATTTGCAACCGGTGAAAAATAAGTTGGTGTAAGGTTGCCCAGTTCATCATACTCAAACACACTCATATTTGGCATCTTGATATAAGCAACACCGCGGATGGCTCCTTCGTTGTTGCTCATGTAATTCCTGTTCTGGTCAGTGTGTGTATAGGCAAGCGATGTAAAAATCTTGATCTTTTCAGAAATGTTGTAATCAAGGTTGATACGTGTATTGATTCTTTTCAAGTTGGTTCCGATCGTTGTTCCTGTTTGGTCGAAATAACCCACAGAAGCGAAATATCTTGCTTTCTCCCCTCCACCTGTCATGCTCAGGTTATGATCCTGCACATAACCGCGACGTGAAATCTCATCTACCCAATTCGTGTTATTGCTGTAGTTGTGGTACCAGTATGGATCGTTTGGATCATAGTTGAACTCACGTGAGTTCAATGTTGTTCCTAAACGGTTCATGAACGCTTCAGGGATCAACGTAGAATATTGATCACCATTCAACATCGGTACAGGTTTTGGCAGTATGGATGTTGAGCCTTTGAAGGTATAGTTGATCGAAGGCTTACCCATCGATCCTCGTTTGGTAGTAATTAAAAGAACTCCGTTTGCAGCACGTGAACCCCAGGCTGATGTGGCAGCTGCATCTTTCAAAACGGTAATATCGCGGATATCGGCAGGCGAAATGTTCAACAATTGCGCATAACCCTGCTCGTCGGCCGCACCGAAGTTGAAATCACTTGGGATTTCTGTTTCATAGGGCATACCGTCCACCACAATCAGCGGGTTACCGGTAGAACTGATTGAGGATACACCACGAATGCGGATGTTCATCGCGGCACCGGGATCGCCACTGCTGGCAGTAATATCGACGCCAGCCAAACGACCTTGTAAAGCCTGGTCAATGCTGGCAGCCTGCATCTCTTCTAATTCTCTTGCATTAATTTTTGAAGTGGCGTGAGTATTGTTCTTTTCTTTCACAGACACCATCCCGTTGTCAACTGTGCGGGATGCTGTAATGACCACCTCTCCCATTGAACCGTTATTTTCTTCCATTTGGAAATTCACGGTGTTACGACCGTTGATCGGCAACGTCGCCGATTTATAGCCGATGTGTGAAATTGTCAACCGGTTTTTGGGGTTAGTAACTTTCAATACAAAGTTTCCTTCAATGTCAGTTTTGGTGCTTTTGATCACACGGTTGTCAGCGTCAATTTCAGCAACCGAAACTGATGCAACAGCTTTATTTGTGCCTTTTTCAACCACCCGGCCTTTTACGATATTGTCGGCCCCAGGTGCGTTCTGTCCTGCAGCTTGCAGAAAACAGCAGCAAATCAGCGCAAGTGAACAAACGATTGTTTGAATATATTTCAACATAGCGTGAACGATTAGAAGAGAATTAGTCGATGTATTTTAAATAGTTGTTGATCAGGTGAATCACTATACGATTACCAAGCAGGTTACTGGTAGTAGTGCCCATCACAACCTGCGCTTGACGGTTGCTCATATCTGTCAGCGACATGGAAGTTCCTGTGCCATTGCTCACAAAGAGATTGCCCGGGTCTCCCACGCGGTTTCGGAAAGTTGTCTCAAAAGAACCGCTCTCCTGACCATCGGTAGCCATCGCCTTTTTCATGATGTGGTACAATACGAACTTTTTCACCCGATCAATTTCTGCGTTTGTAAGACCCGTGAATTTTGGCGTAACGGTCGATCCCGATACTGTTCCCGGAAGTAAGCCATCACGGATAGCATTCTCAATAGCCACTTTGTTCGGCACAAAGAAGGTGTAGAACGACCCGGTGGAAGGACCCGCTGTAAATTCATCTGTCGCGGTATTGTACAAATCAGTGCTGGTTACATACCGCCAGAAATAATTGAACTCAGAATTAGTTGGTGTACCCAGCCTTTTCAGGTAGAACCCGATTGCTGCGTTGCTATAGTTTAGTGGTCTGTCAATGTAATAAACCGTTCCGTTCCTTGCTGTCTTCACACTATCAACAATAGCCGGCGCATTAAAATCTGCATTGCCTGCGCCTTGCACACGGTTGTTGTTGAAGGTGATGAATTCACCACCGTGAGTTTGGGCTGCGCCGGAACCTGCCAAAGAAGTCAGGTCTCTTGGAACCACGTGGAGATTAAGCATACGAAGCAAGCGAACCAACGCTGAACTTCCGGTAACAGATGCTCCGCCATTTGGTGGTGTGTAGCGCCATTGTTCATTTGCGTTATTACTGACGGTTGGGTCGGCGTAATAGCCAGAATCATTCAAAGCCTTGTTGCTGACCAGGAACAATGTGTATTTCTGACGAACGTTAGAGATCGTAAACTTTAATTCCTGGTTCAGAAGGCTCGTCATCATTGAGTACTTCGGATTGAGGTAAGCCTTTCCAAACACGCTGCTGAACACATTCGCTTCCTGCACTTTGTTGGCGCCATAAAACATACCGTTGCTCAGGATTTTTTTATCAACGATATCAGTAGAAGCATTGAAACGAGCTTCTTCGCCCAAGAAGTTGAATGTTGAATTGAACTTTGAAGGCCAAACCGCCGTTTGCCAGAGGTGAGCATTTACAAAATCATAGATGATGCTGATCGGAAGGTCTTCAATTCGTTTGCTTGGATAGTTTTCAAGCAACACGTTATCGATATAGTTTTTTAAAGCATTGTTGGTAGGTGCAAACATGCTGTAGCTGTTGGCCTGCCCATCATTCTCCATCAGCTTCATGAAATTCTCGTTATTAGGCGAGAACGCCATGGCGCTTGCATAAAACTTTGTGTAAACAGGACCCCCGGTTGGATTTTGTGCCTGGTAGCGCTGCGTTACTGTGGCATTTAGGGTGTACTGTACAAGGAATTTTTCGAACAGCTTTTTAAACTCGCTGTAATTTGGATTTGACCATAAGTATTCATCCAGGCTTGGCAGGCTTGTGATAACCTTGTTCACAATGTGGATCACGCCATTCTCCGCACGGATATTGTTTTCCGTAACGATTGCGTCCGCTACATTAAAACCGGTGTAAGCAGTATTCGGGTAGAAATAATTATAATCAGCAGCACTTAGACCTTTGCTGCTCATAAAACCATCTAAAATGACAGGGATGTATTTGTTGTTATTATCTGCTTCTACGTAATTACCATTCCGGTTTGATGCAATTGCTTTAATTGGCCTCCCCGCCGTATCGTGACCATCATATACACCGGTGTAAGCCGCTGTGCGTCTTTTGAACGCCTGGTTAGGCACCCAGCCCGTGTTGCTTTGGTAGTCGTCTAAGCGGTCTTTCTCAAATGCATTATAGACCAGGCAATAGGTAACGATTTTCCTGCAATCGTCGTTGCTCAGCTGATCAATTCCGCTGATGTTGTTGTCTTTAAAATAAACCTGGAAGGCAGAGTCGTGCGGCGCAAAGAACGTCCAATAACCCGCCGCCGAAAGAATTGATTTATACCCGGCTTTTTCGATAGCTGTCAGGAGGTTTTTAAAATTCCCTCTTTTTTCAAGCTGCTGGTAAATGGGTGGCTCCAGTGTGCTTGGGCGCTCATAATACTCATCGAACTTTTTCTTACAGCCGGCCATGAAAAAAACCGCAGCAAGAAGCGACGCGAAAATTATTTTGTATTTGTTCATATGCGGAAAGAGCATTTTATAGACGACTCTTTGGTATAATCTGTGTGTTTCGAAGCTTCGTTGGTATGTCGTGAATCGGGATTGATAGGTTCGGATCTTACAGGAAGAACACCGGGGGCTATAAAAGGAGAAATGCAATCGAAAACAGATAACAAGCAGTACTTTCTCATATAGCTTTTTGTGTGCTTCTTTTTAGCAATCGCAGGCGTACTTCAGCAGAATCATTCAGCAAGTCTAAAGTAGATAATCGCTCACGGGAACTATCCTGAAGCATCCTGAAAGATTAATCTTTTTTTAACCGGAAGCGCAAGTTTTTACGCAAACGTTTGCGTAAATGTGGGATTGCTTTTCTTATGAGATCAGGAGGCGTGGAAAGCTTAAACAGACATTTCCTGTGCAACAGAATAATATTGTAATTGGATCAGTGAATTGGGAACTGCCTTTTTGTTCCACGCTTTGTGAATGGCTAGTGCGGCACCAAGGGAAGTGGCTTGCGCCATGGAGGCCGCATATATTTCCATCTCCGGAAAGGCAGCAGCCAACAGGTTCATGTAAATGGTATTCTTACTAAAACCTCCGTCAACAAAAAGGCGTTTGACCAGCGAACGGTTTAAAACAAGTTGGGTCGATTTAATTTGCTGCGCCATGATGTCGACCATCAGTTGGTGATAGGCTTCTTCATAAGAAGAGAATCCCGCCAGATCTCTTTCGGAAAAACGAACTTCTATGTTCTTAGAACCTGGCCGCTTTTGAAGACGGTCGATGATTTCGGGGTTATACTCAACTGTGCGGTATTTGATCATGTCCTGGTTGAAGAAATCAGCAATCCGCTTTATTTCTTCTTCGTGTTCGTTGCCTGCAAAAAGCCGGGAGGCCTTTACTTGCTTACCCTGGTAATTCAAATAACAAAGGCAGTCTTGTTTCAGTTCTTCAACGGTCAGCGGTGTGTCGTTGAAAGGATTTAGGCTGATGCACCATGTTCCAGTGGATAATAAAACGAATGGCTCCTGGAAGTTGACCATATAGGGAATCAACGCGGCGGAGCTGTCGTGGAGGCCAGTGCCAACCAGGTAATTGTTCCCAGGAAAGGCTGCTTTCGAAACTTCATCGTAGGCCGCCAGTGGCGCCAGTTTGGAATCGACACCTTCTCTCCTTACCCATTCGTGGTAACCATTTTCCACAAAGTCCCAAAGATTGGTATGGCAGCCAATACTTGTAATATCAGAACATGCCTTACCTGAAATTAGGTAACTCAGGTATTGCGGGAGGTGTAAAGCGTGTTTGATCTTTTGGAATACGTCAGGCTTTTCGTATTTCAAGCGATATATCTGCATGCCGGAGTTCAGGCTACCCAAAACCGGTGAAGCAGTTCGAAGGGAAAACGTTTCCTGCCCGCCGTAAGTCTGATAAAACTGATTCAATAAATCCTGCGGATACGTTTTGAGATAATTATAAAGGGGCGTCAATGGTGAGCCATCTTCATCCAAGTGAACGAAAGAAGCGCCGTAAGCCGAAAAGTTAATTGCTTTGATGCAGAATTCTTTTTTGCCAAAAACATGGCGAAGCGAATCGAAGACCGAGAGGCGGAGGCTTTCGATGTTTTCGCAGGCGTCTCCGTCCTCGTCCACCGTTTCCAAGAAGCGGGCCGACCGTTCGTACACGATGTTGTAGTTCTGATCGAACAGGAACAGCTTCTTGTTGGTCTTGCCAACATCAAAAATCGCTATGACAGGTTGTGAACGCATGTGGTGAGTTGTGAGAGGTGAATGGTGAGTAGTGAAATCGGGACTCCTCCTTCACCGCTGACCATTCGCCGTTCACGATTATAAGCCGGTAGCTACAGTTTTTAAACCTCTTTGTTTAACCAGGGCTTCTCTGATTTTTTGTTCGCGGTAGAATTTTAGTGGTTGCAAGGCACCACCAGCTCTCAGCCTTGCTTCAGCTACTAACGGACGAACATCTGTGCGGTAAGCTTGCTGAAGAATTTCCTGCGCCTTAGCTACATCGTTTTCATCTCTTGCCGCTTCTAAGGCTTTGGCATCAACCAATAAAGCCTGTGCATAGGCGATTTGAATGGCTTCTACAGATTGAAGCAGATCTTCTAACGGATCTTTGATGTTGTGGGAGGCATCAATCATCCAACCCAAATCCGTTGCATGGTTCATGCCTTTGGCATCCATGCCTTCAACCAGCTCATTAAAAATTAAAAACAGTTGGTAAGGGTTTATCGACCCGACGGTGAGATCATCGTCACCATATTTTGAATCGTTGAAATGGAAGCCTCCGAGTTTTCCCTCCATCAGCAGCAGCGAAACAATTTGCTCGATGTTGGCATTGGGAAGATGGTGGCCAAGATCAACTAAGGTGTAAGCTTTCTCTCCTAGTTTCTGTGCATAGAGCAGCGATTGTCCCCAGTCTCCTACTGTCATGGAATAGAAGTTTGGTTCGAAGGCTTTGTACTCCACAAACATCTTCCAGTTGTCAGGAAGTTCTGCATAAATCTCCTGCAGGCTTTCCAGCGTGTTTTGATACGCTTTGCGGAAGTTGAGCTGACCCGGGAAAGAAGAACCGTCGGCCAACCAAACAGTAAGCGAATCAGAACCTAATGCGACACCTTGTTTAATTACTTCGATGTTATGCTCAATGGCTTGCTTGCGAACCGCTTTATCAACATGTTGCAGCGAACCAAATTTGTAACTATGTTTTTGGTCTTTCTGATCTTGGAATGTATTTGAGTTCACCGCATCAAAACGAAGCCCATTCTGCACAGCCAAGGCTTTGATGGAAGCAGGATTCTCCGGAATATCCCACGGAATATGCAGGGAGATAGCGCCACTGGATTGGTTCAATGCGTGCAGTAAGCCTACGTCCTCGATCTTCTCTTCCAGGCTCCTTGGTTCACCCGGACCGGAAAAACGTCCGAAGCGTGTGCCTCCAGTTCCCAATGCCCAGGAAGGAATCGCAATTTGAAAATCAATCAGCTTTTGAAGAACGTCTTCAACATTATTAACGAAAGAAGCCGTGAATTCAAAGCGGCGTTTATGATCTGCCTGCAAGGCGTCATTGGCTTCCTGTACTTTATACTTCTCTATCAGCATAGTCAATCGAAATTAAGGGAGATAAAAAACTTCTTTTAAAGGAACACTTACCGGCGAGCTGTTTTCATTGGCTTCCATGATATCCGCCATGTAACTCCACCAACGCTGCATCACTTCCTGCTGCGGTAAGGTATCCAAATTTTGCGGATCAGTCACGTTCAAGACGCCGAACAGGCTGTTGGTGCTTTCATCTAGGAAAATGGAATAATCGCTTATCCCCTTTTCTTTCAACAAAGCTTGCAATTCCGGCCAAATTTCGTCGTGACGTTTTTTATATTCAGCTTCCTTACCAGGAAACAGGTTCATTTTGAAAGCGACTCTTTTCAATGTGTTTGGAGTTTGGTATTTGGCGTTTGGAGTTATCGTGAAAAAGCAGATGCTTTCCCGAATGAAGTTTGACTGAATTGTAAAGATGCTTTGATCTAAACAACCATAATCACCAAACTCCAAACGCCAAACAAATTCTTATCTAACGAACGCAGTAGCCACACCGCCGTCTACGTTCAAGACGTTACCGGTTGATTTGCTAAGCAACCCACCTACGAAGGCGAAACAGGCGTTGGCAATATCATCCGGTTCAATGATCTCGTTCAGCAACGTACGTTTTGCGTAGTAGTCTGGTAGTTCTTCTACTTTAACGCCGTAAGCTTTTGCTCTTCCTTCTGCCCAGCCATTACTCCAGATGTTAGAACCAGAGATAACAGCATCAGGATTCACCACATTTACACGAATTTTGTCTTTGCCTAATTCAGCAGCATTTAAACGCGACAAGTGAAGCTGTGCAGCTTTAGCAGAACCGTAACCTGCGTTGTTTGGACCACTAACCAGGGCATTTTTGCTGACAATGTTCAAGACATCACCACCAAAGCCTTGTTTGCGCATCACTTCCACGCCTGCTTGCGTAACAATGAACTGGCCTTTCACCAGCACGTCGTATAAAACATCCCAATCTTTCTCCGTGTGGTCCTCGATCGATTTGGAGATAGATAAACCAGCATTGTTGACGATAATGTCCACACCCCCAAAAGCAAGGATAGCGGCTTTAACCGTATCAGCGATGGTATCCGCTTTTGTAACGTCTAAAATATTGGCAGCAACAACATCCTTTCCAAACTGTTTCAGGAATTCAGCTTTCGCTTCGTCCAAGCGTTCTTGGTTGTTATCATTGAGAATTACACATGCACCTTCCTGTGCAAAACGCTTGGCGATTGCTTTTCCGATGCCACCACCGCTACCGGTGATCAAAGCAATGCGTCCGCTTAATGGCTTTGGCTTTGGCATGCGTTGAAGCTTTGCTTCTTCCAACAACCAGTATTCAATATCGAAGGCTTCTTGTCTTGGCAATGAAGTGTATTCTGAAATAGCTTCTGCACCACGCATCACATTAATAGCGTTGATGTAGAACTCACCGGCTACACGGGCCGTTGCTTTGTCTTTTGCAAAGGTGAACATACCGACCCCAGGATAAAGGATGACCACCGGGTTCGGGTCTCTCATGGCAGGGCTGTTCTCGTGCTTGCAGGTGAGATAATAGTCCTGGTACATTTCGCGGTAAGCCTTGAATTGAGGTTCCAGCTTTTCGCGAAGTGCTTTTGCATCAGACAGGTCTTCGCCCGGTTCCAGTTTTAGAACCAAGGGACTGATTTTGGTGCGGAGGAAGTGATCAGGGCAGGAAGTTCCTAAAGGTGCTAAACGATCCAGGTCGTTTGAGTTAACAAACTCCAGCACTCTTTCATCATCCGTAAAATGACCGATCATTTTTGTATACGAAGAACAAAGTCCACGCAGCACGGGAGCCAAGGCAACTGCCTGTGAGAAACGGCCATCTTTCGACAAAGATTGGACCCTGGCTCCGCCAAAGACTGCGGGTTGCTTGTATAGAGAATCTTCAATGTATTCAGCGCAACGCTCAATTACTTCGAGTGAGTTCATGTAGCATTCATAAGCTGTATCGCCCCATGTAAACAAACCGTGCGAACCGAGCATAATACCACGGATGCCAGGATTTTGATCAAGGCATTCTTTCAACTGCAGGCCCAGGTCAAAACCAGGACGCTGCCACTCTACCCAGCCGATGGTACCGCTAAACAACTCTTCGGTAATGCGCTTGCCGTCTTTTGCCGCAGCAATAGCAATCGCCGCATCGGGATGCAGGTGATCGATGTGCTTAAAGGGCAGGAAACCGTGTAACGGCGTATCGATAGAAGGCGCTTTTGAATTCAGGTCGTAAATGCAATGGTTGAAGAGCTCCACCATTTCATCTTCGTACTTGATGCCACGGTAAACATTTTTGAGGTTACGCAGACGCTCAACATACAGCCCCGCTAACCCACTACGGGTGAGTGTACCAATGTCGCCACCGGAACCTTTTACCCACATCACCTCCACTTCTTTACCAGTGAGAGGGTCTTTTTCGACCGTTTTGCACGAAGTGTTTCCGCCGCCGTAGTTGGTTAGACGCAGGTCGGCACCCAATAGGTTAGAACGATAAATCAGCAGGGCAACTTCGTCACCTGCCATCGCAGCAGCTTTGGCTTCATCCCATAAATAGCTTACATGCTTGAATGTTGCTGTAACAGACATTAGTTTCAATTTGATAATTCGATAATTGGAAAATTTGAAATGCTTCTGCAATTAGTGCAAGGCCTTGTTCAAATTTTCATTCGTGTCCAGTATTGAACTGAACGTACAAGAGTGCGACGCAACAAAAGCTCAATAGATGCACTTCTGCTGGTTACAACACCCTCTCTTTTATTAAAAGAACTTTATTGCTATTTATTCATCAGCCGATCGGTAAACCAGCTAATGATTTAAGGCTTCAGCGTATTGCCGAAACCGACAATGAGCACCGCAAGAATGATGGTTGCCACACCGGCAAACAGCGTATTCCTTGTTTTTGGAGTAACACCTTTCCACTCTTTAGAAATAATGCCCCACATGTTTGCTATCAGGATAATGAACGACATGTGAAGGATCCAGGACGATGCGCCGTTTCCTAATTTGCTTTCGCCCATGCCGTAGAAAAAGAACTGCAGGAACCAGGTGGTACCAGCTAGTGCACACAAGAGGTAGTTGCGCAGCATCGGTGTTTTCTTGTTTGTGTAATCGCCAAAGGTTTTGTTTTTGGCATTCAGCACCAAACACCAAATGAGGTTGGTGGTCAAGCCGCCCCAGAGAATAACAACATAGGTTACGTTATTCTGGTAGAGAAATTCAGTGGTGGCTGCGGGATTGGCTGCTTTCCAAAGATTATTGGCTACATCAGCCATTGGCTTTCCGGCCTCCAGTCCAAAATTGAAACAAGCACTTAATACACCCGAAACGATCGCCACTGCCAGTCCCAAACCAAACTTGTATTCGATAGAAGCCGTCGGCGCACCGTGTCCGGACGCTTCCACTTTTTGCATTACGGCTACTTCTTCAAACTGCGACTGATAAGCTCCTTCGGCTGCAACAGCACCTTCCAGTGCCGGCTTGCGTACTTTCAGTGAACCACCGCCTCCGTTGCCAGTAGTATCGTTTTGCCTCAGTTGTTTTTCCTTCATCGTACCTGCTTTACCGCAAAGCACAATGCCGAAAATACAAACCGCCAATCCCGCCAAAATAGTTAAACCCCACTGGCTGCCAACAATGGCACCGATGGTGTCTTTGCCCTCCGCCGGCTGAAACTGGTAATAGATGGAAGGAATGAGTGATCCAAAGACCATACAAAGACCGAGGATAATGCTGCTACCCAGGGACACGCCGAGATAACGAACACCGAGGCCGTAGGTCAGTCCGCCGATGCCCCATAACAAACCAAACAGGTAGGTATAGAACAAAGTGGAGCCACCCGTTTGCGAAATGATTTCCCAAAAGTTTGGAATGGTTAGCCAGGCGGCCAGTGGCGGAACAATCAGCCACGAGAACAGGCCACCGATGATCCAGTAGCTTTCCCATGACCACCCCTTTACATTTTTGAATGGCATGTAAAAACTGCCCGATGCAAACCCGCCGATAAAATGGAAAATGACACCTAAGATTACTTGCATAAATTCAGTATAGCAAACGAATGACTAATTAAAAATAGAAGTGCTCAAATAGTTGTCCATCATGGACTATCATGGGAAGAACACAGGACACAGAATGCAGAACGCAGGAGAGAACCGAGAGGCTTTACAGGCTGACTGTTAAGAGGATTCAGCTTTAGCAATGAGCTTTCCTCAAATACGTTCACTTCCATTCCAACCGAATAAAATTGCTTTGAAATAAAAGGTAGTTCCGAACCCTTCTAAAATTCTGTGTTCTGTGTTCTGTATTCCGTGTTCTGCTGCGGAGCTGATTTCTCCTTATTTTTAGCAGGATTTCAAGTCCACCAAACAAAACAATGCTTGCCTCATGATTGCGTCACCGTTTTTCAAGTTAATCTACTTCGATGAGTTTTCCGCTACACCGAAATACCAGCAGCTGGCCAATTCAATTATTAAGGCCATTGAGGACGGAAAACTCCAGGTAGATGACATGCTCCCTTCCATCAATGAACTCAGCTTTCAATTTGAGATTTGCCGCGATACGGCTGAGAAAGGTTACAAGTATTTAAAAAACCAGGGAATTATTGGCTCCGTTCCTGGGAAGGGGTATTTTATCAAGAACATCGATGTGAACAGGACGATAAAGATCTTTTTAATGTTCAATAAATTGAGCCCACACAAAAAGATCATTTATGATTCGCTGGTTGCTACACTAGGTGACAAGGCAGCCATTGATTTTTACATCTATAACAACGACCTGGCACTGTTCCGCAAGCTGCTGGAAAACAGCAAGACTGATTACCACTACTACGTGATCCTGCCCCATTTTATTGAGGGCGGCGATACGGCGCACAAGATCATCAACACCATTCCTAAGGAAAAACTCATACTTCTTGACAAAGTAATTCCCGGGGTAAACGGAAGCTTTGGCGCTGTGTATGAGAATTTTGAGAAAGACATTTTCACTTCGCTGGAACAGGCGCTACCGCATTTAGCGAAGTACCACACGATGAAGATCATCTTCCCCGAGAACAGCTATTACCCGGAAGAGATCGTGAACGGATTTATTTCTTTCTGCCAGGAATACACATTTACTTACAAAGTCGTACATGATATTTCCGATGAGCCGATCAACCAGGGAGAAGTGTACATCAACCTGATGGACAACGACTTGGTGGTACTCATTGAACGCCTGATTGAATCAGGATTTGAGGTAGGGAAAGATGTGGGTGTGATTTCTTACAATGAAACCGCATTGAAAAAGATCATCTTGAACGGCATCACCACCATCTCCACTGATTTTGAAGCAATGGGTGTAGAAACGGCAAAGATTATTTTGGAGAACCAATTGCGGCATGTGGAGATTCCGTTTTCGCTGACGCTGCGATCTTCGTTGTAGGGCTTTCTTAAAATCCTCCAGGTTTTTACCGCAGAGAAAGGAGAAGCAGAGTTGCACGCAGAGAGAAAAGTTACCTTTCGCTACACATTTGCGTGAATCCCATCGGCATAATGGAATGAAAGAGAAAAAGCGACCCGCAAAAGCTAAATGTCATGCGCCCGCCCATTCAATTGGAGCTGAACTAGCCCTCAGATGAATATCCAGAAGCTAGAATAAACACCTGCAAGCTTAAAGGCCCATGGGCTCCAATCACCAATGACTGCTCAATATCAGCTGTTTTTGACGGTCCGGCAATGAAGACACCGTACCCATCTTCCGCAACGTCGATCTTTGCGTATGCATCGTGCATCGTTGCCACAATATCTTCTTCCCTTATCACAAGCACAAGCTCTTCACAAATAAATGGCAGCATCCGGTTGCCCATGTTTTTTTCGGAAACCCATATAGCGGAATTTTCAGTCACCGCGATGCCTCCTTGCAAAAAAACCGTGTGAACCGTTTGAAGGGCTGCACCGTTTTTACCATTGTACTCGCCGATATTGTAGGGCGCCAGCCGCGGGATGCCATTGACCAATTCCAAACCATCGGCAATCTTTTGTTGCAGGCAATACAACACCTCATGCCAGTCTTGCACAATCTTTCCTTTGCCACCAATGGCATGCAGCACTTCTAGGTATTGCTGGACCGATGCCGGCGAATTGCTTCCAAAGTCAAAGGGCGGCAGCGGAACCAAGGCAGGTTTATTCTGCGCAATCTCTTTCAGTATTTTTTCGCGGCTGCTCATTTTCGGTTTTGTTTATACCATTCACGAAAACTTTGTTTCGGTGGTTCAGGCATTTCGCGACCCTTGTACCAGGGATTGAGTTTATGATTTAATGACCACGGCATCAACCGCATGGTGGTGCGGCCCACTTTGCCGCTGATCCGGAAAGCAGACGGGCTGGATAACACCGCTGCCATGGCCTTCATCGACGCTTTCTTGCCAAGTCCACCATACCCTTCTGCCATCAGTTTTTGTCGCCAGCTCCAGAGTTGTTCATGGATATTAATCTTTACGGGGCACACATTGCTGCAGGAACCGCATAACGTGGAAGCAAACGGCAGATCTGCATTCTTTTCCATATCAAGGTTCGGCGCTAGAATGGACCCGATGGGGCCTGCAACTGCATTGTGATAGCTATGACCACCGCTTCTTCTATAAACGGGACAAGTATTAAAACAAGCAGCGCAGCGTATGCATTTTAATGAACCGCGAAACTCTTCCCGGCCCAATTGTTTGGTACGTCCGTTGTTCACGATCACAATGTGCATCTCCTGCCCATTTTGCGGCTTATGAAAATGGCTTGAGTAGGTGGTCACCGGCTGACCGGTTGCACTTCTTGCAAGCAGCCGTAAAAAGACACCAAGGTGCTCCGCTTTGGGAATGATCTTTTCCATCCCCATGCAAGCGATATGCACTTTATTGGCGTGTACTCCCAGGTCGGCATTGCCTTCATTGGTGCAAATAACAATACCGCCTGTTTCTGCAATGGCGAAGTTGACGCCAGTGATAGCTGCATCCGCCGTTATAAACTTCTGGCGAAGCACGTTTCTTGCTGCCCTTGTGAGGTAGACTTCATCTTTGTTTCCGTGTTCGGTTTGAAGGTGTTTATGAAACGTATTGCTGACGTCTTCTTTTTTTAAATGAATAGCCGGCAATACAATATGGCTCGGCTGCTCGTCCCGCAGTTGCACAATGTATTCACCCAAGTCAGTGTCGACTACCGAAACACCCTGGTCACGCAAATAATGATTGAGCTGGCATTCCTCCGTCAGCATCGACTTGCTCTTCACAACATTTTTCACGTCGTGCTTTTGCAGAATAGCGTGTACGATCTGGTTATGCTCGGCTGCGTCTTCCGCCCAATGCACCTGTACGCCGTTTGCTGTTGCTTGCGCTTCAAACTGAAGCAGGTACTCATCCAGGTTGGAAAGTGTATGTTCCTTTATTTTAGAAGCCGCGTTTCTTAAGCCTTCCCATTCTTCAATGGTGTGTGCCGCCTTGTCGCGTTTCGATCGCACAAACCATAAGGTTTCATCGTGCCAGCGGGCCCTCGCTTTATCCACAAGGAAAGCACCGGCAGCTTCGCTATGTTGTACTTCCTTTCTCATTGTGCGTTCAGTATTTCTGCCAGGTGAATCGTTTTAATAGTGCTCTTTTTTCGGCGAAGAATGCCTTCCAAATGCATAAGGCAGCTGCTATCACCGCCCGTGATAAAGTCTACTTCATTTTGTTCATGCTCTTCTACCCTATCGCTACCCATTGCTACCGATACAGCTTCCTCGGTTACGCAAAACGTACCGCCAAAACCGCAGCATTCATCTACCCGCTTTGGTTTTTGAAGTTTAATGCCCTTCACGCCATTTAGCAATTGTTCCGCTTTGGAAAAAGGTGCTTCTACTCTCTCCGACATCGAAGCCAATCCAAGCATTCGCTGTCCATGGCAACTCTGGTGAATACCTACGCGGTAAGGAAAAAAAGCGTTGATCGTTTCAACCTTTAAGACATCCGTCAGAAACTCCGTTAGCTCATAAACAGAACGGCGGATCTTTTTCGCTTCTTCGGGATGTTTGTCATCGTGCAAATGTTCTTTGATATGCAGCACACAACTTCCAGAAGGAGCTACAATATAATCGAAGCCGGAAAAATTCCGGATAAAATTGCGGTTGCATCCACCAGTTAGCGATGCAAAACCAGAATTAGCCATCGGTTGTCCACAGCAGGTTTGATTGGTCGGATAATCAACCGTGCAGCCAAATTTTTCCAACAGTTGCAGGGTTGCAACGCCTACTTTGGGATAGAATTGATCAATATAGCAAGGCACAAACAAGCCAACCTTCATCACAGCAAGATTTTCACAATAATAAACGGGAGAACGGCTTTTGCCGTTCTGATGCATCCTGTATAGCAGGCCTGAAAAATAATCGATCGATGTCGTTTAGCAATCATCTATCACCTTGCCTGGAGCATTCCACAAACTCATATCCCTGCTGACAACTGCAGATAGGATGTTCGAATGTTTTAGTTTCTACGTTGGAAATTGCCTCTGCCGCCGCCATCGCCTCGCATCCGGTTAAAGCCACCTCCGGCAAACTTTGCCAAACGGATGTTCACCGAAAGCAGGAAGTAGCGGGCTAACCGGTTCACACGGCTATCTGTAATCGTTGTTTCGTTTACATTACGTGAAATGCCGGAATTCTGGTTGAACAGATCGAAGCCCTGCAATCGCACTGTCGTCATTTTTCCTTTCATGAATCGGTATTCTGCAAACATGTTCAGGATAGCCGGGTTGGCATTCACGCTGCGGCTGAAATTGTAGTTGATGTTTTTTGAAAAATCGTAACCGATTGTCAGGTCACCGAAAAAGTTTTTGCCGTTCAAACCAACGTTCAACGTCTTCGCTGTGTTTGTAATGCTTGTATCGATGTAGCGTGTAGCCGTGCGATAAACCGTGTAATCCCCACGCAGTGACAGGTCAACCTTGTTTTCGATGTCCAGGCGGAAGTTAGCTCCAGGTCGTAGGTTCCAATTATTACCGGTGTTCTTTTGTCCGTCAGTAAAGGAAATATTGTTGTCGAAATTTCCTGCCATACTAACGGTGGCTGAGTACTTCCGATTGCTAAATGGTTTTGTGAAAGCGATGTTTCCATTATAGCCATAGAAACCATCGGTATTTAGGTACGAAGTACTGCGGGTGGTTCCTCTTGTTGCATTGATTCGGTTGCTCACGATCTTGTCGCTGGTTTGATCATACGACAGGTTTATGAACAAACTTGTACCGGCCTTCGGATCAAACTTGTTGTACTGAAGCGAAAATCGGTTGGTGAATTCGTTTCTTAAATTCGGATTACCAACGACGATATTATTCAAGTTTGAGCTGTCTGCTATTGGCTGCAATTGCATAAAATTTGGCTCACGGGCAGAACCATTGACGGTTGCAGTCAACGAATTATTTCTTGCAAAATTGTAAACAAATCTGGCCGAAGGCACCCAGTTTAAGTTGGTGTACGAGGTGCTGACGTTGTTGCTAATTGACTTCCCCTTAAGTACTGAAGGTTGTGCCTGCAAGCCAATATTGTAATTATACTTCTGCTTGTTGCCCTTCAGACTAATGCCGGCCCGGTTGGTGATAAACGTATAGTCGTAGTGATTGCTTTGGCGATCATTAAAACTACCATTTTTCGCCACCGGGTCATCGTAGTCAAACACATCACGGATGCTTTCAGTGGTGGAGTTGTTCCAATCGTAGTTGACCTCCAGGAAGGTTGTTCTTGCCGCGTTTAATGGTTCGGTGTAAGAAAAACGTGCATTAGTTCGAACATTGCGGCTGACCGTGTTGATGGTTTGCACTTGCTGCGTATCACGAGCAAGCGGAGCCGCAAAGATTGAATCAACATTTACGTAGCCATTATTGCTGTAGCGATCGGATTCATTATCCGAATAATCTACTGAGAAATTTACGTTCAGGTTGCGGCCCGATTTGCCAAACTTGTGATTATAAAAGAGACTACCACCGCCATTTGGCGAGTTGCTTTTGTTTGTATTGTAGCCATTGTTTAACGTCGAGAACTTAGGCCGCTGGATCTGCGACCGGCTCCGGCTCTCATTCTCCGATTGATTTAAGGAATAGTATGGCGTGAACTTGAAAAAGTTGAAGGAATCCATCGCATATTCCATGTTCCAGGTCAGGCGATGGTTAACGTTGTAATTACGGCTCATGCTCTCCCGCTGCGTAGTGCGGATATTCTTTGGGTTAAAATCCTGCGATAGCGATGAGTTCATCACTTCTGTATGTCGCGAGGAGAAACTGTAGCTTCCATATACGGATAGTTTGTCGCCCCATTTATCGCGAAAGTTCAATCCTGCCGACTGCGAAAGCGTGATGCCAAAGCCCCCACCACCTCCGCGACCCTCGTTGCCGAAGTTGGCACCCCGTGCACCGCCGCCGCGGCCACCACCATTAAAGTTGAAAAGATTAGCGTTGGTATTATTCACCGCACCCAATACGGACAGTTGGCGTTCCGCATCAAAATTGTTAAGGAACACACTGCCTGCAAAACGGCCTTCATTTCCCACAGCTGCCGTCGCTGTACCAAAGCTGCCTTTGTTTTTATTGGGCTGCGTAGTAATGTTAATGATCTTTTCAGGCTCCCCTGTCTTTATCCCAGTCAGATTCGCTTGGTCGCCGTAATCATCAATTACCTGTATGTTTTGTATAATTTCAGCCGGAAGGTTTTGGGTGGCAGTTTGCAGATCGCCACCAAAGAAATCTTTCCCGTTCACTCTTACCCTTGCAACTTTTTTTCCCTGCGCTTCGATATTGCCATCTTTATCCACCGTGACTCCCGGGAGCTTTTTAATGACATCCTCAACCGGTGCGCCTTCTCTAACTTTATAAGCTGACGCATCGAACTGAATGGTGTCCTCTTTAATAATCATGGGCCGGATGGAACGAATAACGATGCTATCCATTTGCATGCTAGATGGAATCATGATGATCGGCTCCACCTGGAAAACGGAACTGGCATTTGTCTTTGTGTATGTATTGAAATGCGAATGGAAACCGGTCGATGTGGCGGCCAATGTGAATTGCGTTTCTTTTACCCGTTGGAATGCGAACATGCCACTCTTATCTGTAAATGCCCTTAAACTGTCAATTCCCTGTCGCAGTGTAATGGTTACGCCTGTTAATGGCTGGCCGGAGGTATCGGCGACTATCCCTTTTACCTGGAAAAAGTCCTGTGCAAATGTGGTTATTGATGTTAGTATGGTTAGGAGGCTAAGTAGCCCAAACTTTCTCATACCATAAAAGTACCAGATCGCCCATCCTTAACTGTCCTGCTTGAAGCAGATTTTAACCAAAATAAACGTTTCAGTGAATGACTTATATCTAACTGTACTCCAACATCGCGCATGCATTTGGCTGGAATCAACACATGCTACAAAGCGTTCATACTTTTTGATAACGTCGTTACGCAGGTTACTACAGGACAGTTCATCTTTGCAAATGGTGGAATTTTCTCGGCCATACGGCCTGCGGATCATCTGAATTAAGAATGTGAAAAGAATGCTTCGTGAATATGCTTTGATTCCTGTTAATTCGCATCGCAACGAATTGCTTTCGACATGCAAGAAGTCCCGAAGAAGTACAAAGCTTTCCTGTTCGATTTAAATGGAACCATCATTGATGACATGCAGCATCATATTCATGCATGGCACGGGATATTGAATGCATTGGGTGCGGACATCAGCCTGGAGCGAACAAAAGAAGAATGTTACGGCAAGAACCACGAATTGCTGGAGCGGATTTTCCCTGGGATATATACCAACGATGAGAAAGACCGCATGAGCTTTGAAAAAGAGAAAGCCTACCAGGAAGCATTTCGACCTCAATTGAAGTTCATCAATGGATTCCACGATTTTTTACTGGCAGCCCATTCGCAAGGCATCAAAACAGCCATCGGCTCTGCAGCCATCATGTTCAATATTGATTTTGTGTTGGACGGATTAAACATCCGTCAACTGATAGATGCAATTGTTAGCGCAGATGATGTAGCGCATAGCAAACCTCACCCTGAAACGTTTTTGAAATGCGCAGAATATCTGGAGGTCAATGCATCTGAATGTCTCGTGTTTGAAGATGCCCCCAAAGGCGTGGAGGCAGCGCAAAATGCCGGCATGGATTGCCTGGTAATTACAACTATGCACCAACCCGAAGAATTTTCAGCTAATCAGAATATTATTGGATTTATCAACAACTACAACGACCCACAACTAACCCGCTTGTTATGGCAGAAAGAAACAGTTTGACAGAAGATACATATGTGATCGGCGTAGATTATGGCACCGACTCGGTTCGGTCCATCATCGTCAATGCGAGGAATGGCGAAGAAGTTGCCTCTTCCGTATTTTATTATCCGCGCTGGAAAGAAGGCAAGTACTGTAATGCCAGCATCAACCAGTTCCGGCAACACCCATTGGATTACGTCGAAGGCCTGGAAGCTACCGTAAAAGAATGTGTACAAAAAGCAGGAAAAGACATCGCACAAAAAATAAAAGGACTCTCGGTTGATACCACCGGCTCAACACCAGTGGCTGTAGACCAGACAGGGACGCCTTTGGCGCTGCTTCCGGAGTTTCGCGAAAACCCCAACGCTATGTTCGTATTGTGGAAAGACCACACTGCAAACGGCGAAGCAGCCGAGATCAACGCATTAGCAGAAAACGGAGAAACAAATTATTTACAATTCGTCGGCGGCATTTATTCATCCGAATGGTTTTGGGCAAAACTCCTGCATATTTTACGAAAAGATGAAGCCGTACGCAATGCCATTCACTCCTGGGTAGAACATTGCGACTGGGTTCCATTCCTGCTAACCGGTGGCAGCGATGTGCAGGAAATGAAACGCGGCGTTTGTTCTGCCGGTCACAAAGCACTTTGGGCTGAAGCTTTCGGTGGCCTTCCCTCCGATGATTTCTTCGCAAAGCTTGATCCGCTACTGAAAGGTTTTACACAAAAACTATTTACAAAGACATACACGTCTGATGTTCCTGCAGGCACCATCAGCAAAGAATGGGCAGAACGTTTAGGCTTGCCTGGCGATGTAGTTATTGGCGTTGGTGCATTTGATGCACACATGGGAGCCGTAGGCGGACAAATAGAACCCTATCATCTCAGTAAAGTGATGGGCACATCTACCTGTGATATGTTGGTGGCACCAGCCAATGAAGTAAGTGATACGTTAGTAAGAGGTATTTGCGGGCAAGTTCCCGGCTCTGTTATTCCATCTATGATTGGCATGGAAGCAGGACAAAGCGCATTTGGTGATGTGTATGCCTGGTTCCGCAACCTGCTGGGGTTTTCGCTGAAATACATCACTGATGAAAAGTTGCGGGAAGAAATTCAAAGCAAGCTGATTGCAGATCTGTCAAAGGAAGCGGCAACACTACCGCTGAATGAGAAAGATGAACTGGCGGTCGACTGGCTGAACGGCCGCAGAACTCCTGATGCCAACCAGTTGCTGAAAGGCGCCATCGTCAACTTAAACCTTGGCTCCGATGCACCACGCATTTTTAAAGCGCTGGTCGAGGCAACCTGCTTCGGTGCGAAAGCTATTGTCGATCGGTTTAACGAACAGGGTGTAACGATAAAAGGTCTAATCGGTCTCGGTGGCGTAGCCAAAAAATCGCCGTACATCATGCAGGTTATGGCCGACGTGATGAACATGCCCATCCGCATTCATAAATCAGAGCAAACCTGTGCCATCGGTGCGGCTATGTTTGCTGCTACGGCAGCGGGCCTGTATGCCCAGGTCGAAGATGCGATGGAAGCAATGGGACAAGGTTTTGATGCCGAATATCATCCGCGACAGGAGAACGTTGGTTATTACCAAAAACGATATGAGCAATATAAACGGCTGGGAGCTTTTATTGAAGGGGAAACAAAGTAGTGTGTAACCAGCTGCCACGCTTCGATTCATCTTCCGTTGCGTCGCACTCTTGTACGTCCGGTAATTCTAGTCAGCAACACGAAAACAAACATGAGCCAGTACGATCACATAAAAGAGGAAGCCTACAAGGCAAACATGCAATTGCCAAAACTTGGGTTGGTGTTATTCACGTTCGGAAATGTAAGTGCAGTTGATCGCAGCCTTGGCGTTTTTGCCATCAAACCAAGCGGTGTTCCTTACGAACAACTGTCACCGGAGAATATGGTCATCGTTGATTTCGAAGGGGCGACGGTGGAAGGTAAAATGCGTCCATCCTCCGATACCAAAACACACGCTGTACTCTACAAGCATTGGGATAAAATCGGAGGCATTGTTCATACCCATTCCATGTACGCAACGGCCTGGGCCCAAGCCCAACGCGACATTCCGATTTTCGGTACCACACATGCTGATCACAACACCGTTGACATTCCTTGCGCACCGCCGATGGATGATCCCATGATCCAAGGAGATTATGAATACCAAACCGGTTTTCAGATCATGAATTGCTTCCGCGACAAAGGTCTCAACTACGAGGAAGTAGAAATGATCCTTGTGGGCAACCATGCACCTTTTACCTGGGGCAAAACGGCCGATAAAGCAGTTTACAACAGTGCTGTGTTGGAAAGTGTGGCACAAATGGCTTTGCTAACCGAACAGATCAATCCATCCGCACCAAGGTTGAAGGATGCGCTTATTAAAAAACATTTCGAACGCAAACACGGACCTCACTCCTATTACGGACAATAAACCACCGCTACATGAATAAAATTATTTTAATCGCTGCTGCTTTTTCCATCTTTGCCTGTAACGACAGCAAAAACTCAAAGACCATGGAACAGAACGAAACCAGCAAGAAATACGGCTTTACCGAAAGACCCTTTGGAGAAGTGGAAGGGCAAACGATTACCAAGTACACAATCATTAACCCTGCAGGCATGCAGGTGTCCATTATCAATTATGGTGGAACCGTTACCGAACTGGTAGTGCCTGACAAAGGCGGCAACCCCGGAGACGTTGTATTAGGTTATGATTCGTTAAGTGGCTACCTGCAAAAAGAAAATCCCTACTTCAATGCATTGATCGGCCGGTATGGTAACCGTATTGCTGCAGGTAAGTTTAGTTTGGATGGACAGAACTATACATTGGCTGGCAACAACAATGGCAACAGCCTGCATGGCGGCAACAAGGGCTACGATAAAGTTGTTTGGACAGCAAAAAAGCTATCCGACAGCAGCCTGCAACTGAACTACCTGAGCAAAGACGGCGAAGAAGGTTATCCCGGTAATCTTAATGTGCAGGTGGTGTACACGCTGACGCCAGACAACGAACTAAAACTTGAGTACACAGCCACTACGGATAAAGCAACGCCGGTTAATCTTACCAGCCATTGCTATTTCAATCTATCGGCCGGAAGAGATTCAACCATACTCAATCATCAATTGGAAATTGCCGCGGATAAATACACGCCGGTGAATGCGCAATTGATTCCAACCGGAAAAACTGAAGATGTGAAAGGCGGCCCGATGGACTTTACCACAGAAAAAACAATCGGCAGAGACATTGCGCAAGTGCAAGGTGGCTATGATCACAACTGGGTACTGAATAAAAGCGGCAACGGGTTGGAAAGAGTTGCCAGTCTGTATGAACCAAACAGTGGCCGTTACATGGAAGTATTGACAACGGAGCCGGGCTTGCAGTTTTATTCAGGCAATTTTTTGGATGGAACATTGATCAATACAAAAGGTGGCGCAAGATATCCAAAGCATGCAGCACTCTGCCTAGAGACACAACATTTCCCTGATAGTCCAAATCAACCTTCGTTTCCAAACACGATTTTGAAACCAGGAGAAACCTATCGTCAAACAACCGTTTACAAGTTTAGTACTAAATAGAACTAAGAGTTAAAAGAGAAAAAGAGAAAAAGAGAAAAAAGGAATGCCTTTTTACCTCCTTTTCTTCTTTGGTCTCTCAGCTTCCAAAAGAAACCCTCATGTTGAAAGATTTAAAAAGTTTAGAAGTCTGGTTTGTGACCGGCAGCCAGCATTTGTATGGCGAAGAAACATTGAAACAGGTTGCAGCAAACTCACAGGAAATCGCCGCCTATTTGGATAGTGCAAAAGGACTTCCGGTGCGTGTGGTGTTTAAACCAACCGTTAAATCACCGGAAGAAATTTTTGCGACCTGCCAGGAAGCTAACAATACCCAAAATTGTATTGGCATTATCGCCTGGATGCACACCTTCTCTCCTGCTAAAATGTGGATCAACGGTTTGAAGATCTTGCAAAAGCCGATGCTGCATCTTCATACTCAATTCAACCGCGATATTCCATGGGGTGACATTGATATGGACTTCATGAATCTTAACCAATCAGCACATGGCGACCGAGAGTTTGGTTTCATGGCCAGCCGAATGAAGCTGCGCAGAAAAGTAGTGGTTGGCCATTGGAAAGATGAAAAAGTAATTGAACGCATCAATGTATGGTGCAGGGCTGCTGCGGGTTGGCACGACTGGCAAGGCGCCCGCTTTGTTCGCTTTGGCGATAACATGCGTTTTGTTGCTGTTACTGAAGGCGATAAAGTAGAAGCAGAACTGAAGTTTGGCTATTCGGTGAATTATCATGGAATCGGAGATTTAGTTCAGGCAATTAATGAAGCCAGCGACGCAGATATCGACGCACTTTGCGATGAATATGCAGCAAAGTACACCCTCGCAAAGGGCCTGGAAAAAGGTGGCGATAAACACGATTCCCTTCGCGAAGCTGCCAGAATAGAACTTGGCTTGCGTCGCTTTTTAGAAAGAGGAAATTTTAAAGGGTTTACCGATACGTTTGAAGATCTGCATGGCATGGTGCAATTACCAGGACTTGCTGTGCAACGACTGATGAATGATGGCTACGGCTTCGGTGGCGAAGGCGACTGGAAAACAGCCGCTTTGGTGCGCCTGATGAAAGTAATGGCAACTGGTTTGGAAGGTGGAAATTCCTTCATGGAAGATTATACCTACCATTTTGAACCGGGAAATGAAATGGTGCTTGGCGCACACATGCTGGAGATCTGCGAAAGCATTTCCGATGGAAAGCCTTCCTGCGAAATACATCCGCTAGGCATTGGTGGCAAAGCAGACCCGGTTCGTTTGGTGTTCAATGTTGGCGCTGGTGCAGCACTGAATGCTTCTATCATTGATATTGGAAACCGGTTCCGATTATTGGTGAACGAAGTAGAGGCTGTCAAGCCAAAGCATGATCTGCCAAAGTTGCCCGTAGCAAGAGTGTTATGGAAACCATTGCCAGATATGCAAACAGCTTGCGCTGCATGGATTTTAGCCGGCGGTGCACACCACACGTGTTACAGTCAGAACTTAACGTCTGAACACCTGGAAGATTTCGCTGACATTGCCGGCATCGAAATCGTTCGCATTGGAGAGGGCACAGAGCTTTATGGCTTCAAGAACGAATTGCGCTGGAGCGAAATATATTATCGTCTTTAATCCTTTAACAATAACTTACAGAGCCAAGCCTACCGGGCTATTGCAATCAAACCTTTTTGTTTATGAATCGACTTCAGCTTAACGATTACATTGTTTTCATTATCTATTTCATCATCGTTGCGGGCTACGGTTACTATGTCTATCAAAAAAAGAAGAAAAAATCAGTCTCCGCTTCCCACGATTACTTTCTTGCAGAAGGCTCGCTGACCTGGTGGGCTATCGGTGCGTCGCTAATCGCATCAAACATTTCGGCGGAACAGTTTATTGGAATGAGTGGAAATGGTTTCAAAATGGGTCTGGCTATTTCCACCTATGAATGGATGGCTGCAGCTACGCTAATGGTAGTTGCCATCTTCTTTATACCAGTTTACCTGCGCAACAAGATTTATACAATGCCGCAGTTTCTTTCGGAACGGTATAACGGAACTGTTGCAATGATCATGGCGGTGTTCTGGTTATTGCTGTATGTAGTAGTGAATCTAACTTCTATACTATTCCTTGGTGCACTGGCCATCAGTAGTATTTCAGGAATCAACCTCACAGCCTGCATGCTCTTCCTGGCCATCTTCGCTATCATTATCACGCTTGGTGGTATGAAGGTGATTGGTTACACCGACGTTATACAAGTGTTCTTCCTTGTATTGGGTGGATTGGTGACGACTTACCTCGCCCTTGACCTGGTTGCCGAACATTACGGCGGCAGCGGTATGGTAGAAGGTTTCAAGCAAGTGACAAAAAATGCGCCAGACCACTTCCACATGATCTTCGACAAGTCAAATCCCAACTTCGTTTCGCTGCCTGGTTTAACGGTGCTTGTTGGCGGTATGTGGATTGTGAACCTGAACTACTGGGGTTGTAACCAATACATCACGCAAAGAGCTTTGGGTGCAGATCTTAAGACAGCCCGTAATGGTATCTTGTTCGCGGCGTTCTTAAAGTTGTTGATGCCAGTGATCGTTGTGTTGCCGGGTATTGCTGCATTTTTATTGCACCAGGAAAATGTATCAGTTGGCAGCGTGAACATGCAACAGGCAATTGGTGTAGGCAATGAAATGGTTCAGGACAAAGCTTACCCCGTTTTGCTTAACCTCTTACCGGCTGGTTTGAAAGGCTTGGCGTTTGCTGCCTTAACAGCCGCGATTGTGGCTTCGCTTGCGGGTAAGGCAAACAGTATCGCCACGATCTTTACGTTAGATATTTACAAGAAAAAAGTAAATCCTGAAGCCAGCGAAAACAAGATGGTGAATGTAGGTAAGGTAACCGTTATCGCTTCTATGCTCCTCGCTGTGTTAATTGCGCCATTCCTGGGCATCGACAAAAAAGGCGGCTTTGAATTTATTCAGGAGTACACAGGCTTTGTAAGCCCTGGTATCTTCGCGATGTTCCTGTTAGGATTTTTCTGGAAGAAGACGACATCGAACGCTGCACTGTTTGCTACGATTGGTGGATTTGCCTTCTCAGTATTTTTTAAATTCCTTCCGCACATCATGAACCTCCAATTTCTTGAGCCGCTCGGTTTTGCTGTTCCGGTAACACAAGAAAACGGAAGCGTTCTTTACGAAATTCCTTTCCTCGACCGGATGGGCTTTGTATTTGTGATTGCCGTTATTGGCATGATCATCATCAGCTTAATTGAAAACAAACGTGGTGTACAACCAAAAGGCCTAATCGTTGAGAAAGAAATGTTCAAGATGTCTCCTGGTTTTGCTGTCGGCGCCTTGATCGTTTGCGGAATCCTTGCAGCGCTTTACACGATCTATTGGTAAAACCATCGCAACAGATCGAAGAATACAATACGAAGCACCGGGTCACTCCTGGTGTTTCGTTTTTACAACCACTTTGCCCACTGTTTCGCCGCGCTGAAACAAACGAATGGCTTTGTGCATTTCTTCAAATGAAAACACGTGACCAATATGCTGTGGCTTTAGCTGCAAAGCTTGCAATTGTGCAAGCATCTGGTGCATCATGTCGGTTTGTTCGTACAGGTAAATAAGATTGAAACCCATCAGTGATTTATTCTGCGTTGGCAATCGTAACGGATCAATTTTCGGCCGCTTAAAATATCGCCAGAGCATTTTAGGGTAATTAGGTTTCGAGCTATGCGTCGCAAAACTGGCGCTTCCATAAACGACCATTCTTCCCATCGGTGCCATTGCTTTCCATCCATCCATCAGTATCCTTCCTCCAATACATTCCATCACCAGATTCAGAGGCCGGCCATTTAAAGCATCCTTTAATTTTTGGTAGAATTTATCATCGCGAACAATGACCTCATCGTATGACTCTTCCTTCCGCAGAAAATCTACCTTGTTGTTTGAACCGACCGTACCAATGGTGTACGCATCGAACTTTTTACAAATACGGTTAGCAAGAATGCCTACCCCGCCGGCAGCACTATGAATCAATACGGTCATGCCTTTTTGGAGATTACCGAGCTCTTTTAGTGCATACCAGGCGGTTAATCCCTGCACTAAAAAACCGGCGCCTTCTTCAAAGCTCCATTCATCCGGCAATGGCAAGATGTAGCGGTGGTGGATATTAATGTAGGTTACATAGCCACCGAATTTCGTGGCTCCGATGACTCTGTCTCCAACCTTCCATTCACTAACACCTTTTCCAACAGCAACTACTTCACCAGAGAACTCTAGCCCCGGGATAAAAGATGTTTTTGGTGCAGCCTTGTATAAACCCTGCATCGCAAAAACATCGGCAAAATTCAGCCCGATGGCCAACACCTTGACTGTGACTTCTGCATTTCCGGGTTCGACAAGTTGTTCGGTTCGCAAGGTCAGGTCATTGATTGACCCGACTCTATCCATTTTATAAATCTTTCTTTCAATCATGTATTGATCGCAGTTGATGAGTTAAGTTTTTGCAAGTGAAATAGAGCAGTTGTAAACTAAAGGCAAATTAGTTTTTCTCGTTTTTTAGCAGCGTATATCCACTCCTACTTTTGCAAAAATCTTTTCGAATGGAATTAGGCGTAGGGATGTTTGGCGATTTGCATGTAAATAGCAACGGAAATATCCAATCAGCAGAGCAACGTTTACAGGAGCTAATCGAGGAAATCAAATTGATGGAGGAAGTAGGGCTTGACTTTTTTGGGATAGGCGAACATCACCGCCCGGAATATGCCGTGTCCGTTCCGGAAATTATTCTTGCGGCAGCATCATCGGTGACCAAAAAGATTAAACTGGGCAGCGCCGTTTCCGTACTAAGTTCTTCTGATCCGGTAAGGCTCTACCAAAGCTTTGCAACGGTGGATCTTATATCAGGCGGCCGCGCCGAACTGATGGTAGGTCGCGGTAGTTTTACCGAATCGTTTCCATTGTTTGGCAATGACCTGGAGGATTACGATGCGCTGTTTGAAGAAAAGCTTGAGCTGCTTTTGCAAATCAATAAAGAACAAAAGATCAACTGGAGCGGAAAGTTTCGTCCCGCCTTGAGCAACCAGGAAATATTTCCCCGCGCCGTCGACAATAACCTTGATATCTGGATCGCTGTAGGAGGAACTCCCGAATCAGTGCTCAGGGCCGGTCGCCTGGGACTGCCCGTCATTTTCGCCATCATTGGCGGGAACCCGGCACATTTCAAACCCTTGTTCGACTACTACAGAAAAGTGTATGAACATTTTGGACATGATCCAGCATTGCTGCAGACCGGTGTGCATATGCATGCATTCTTTGGCGAAGACAGCCAGAAAACAGCTGACGAGTATTATCCTCAATATGCTGCGCAGATGAACCGCATTGGAAGGCAACGCGGTTGGCAGCCTTACCAGCGGCAACAATTTGAAGCGGGAAGGTCACAGAACGGCCACCTGCTTATTGGCGATGCAAACGAAGCGATCGACAAGATTCTGCGCACCCACCAAAATTTCGGGTTGACCCGCTTTTCTGCACACATGGATGTCGGCGGCCCGTCGCACCAGTCGTTAATGAGGTCAATTGAGATCTTTGGGACAAAGATTGCTCCTAAGGTAAGAGAGGCGTTGGGAGTAAACCAGACGTCACCTTTGCAAAGCGAGTAATAACACGAACGGGGAGCCGTTAAAACCCGACGGAAAATCCATAGCCGCTTTGCCGGATATGACGGTGTAAGGATGGTCAACAGCGATGCTGCGTTCAGACTTATTCGTTATTTCACTACCTTCTTACCAAAAAGTTTTGAGGCTGCGTAGTATCGCCCATTTCAGCAGTATTTTTACTATTTTATTTTTGTTCGAATATTTATTTTACTAACTTCCAATCAGTTTTCATAGGGTACGGATTAAAAACGGGCTAGGGTGTCTACCCAAGCCCAATTTTTTTTATAAGCCACCATTTTCCTTCCATCGATCATCCATTTGGATTTCATCGGATATTTACTTTCTTTACACCGTAATCTTTTTCGTAAATACCCTAATTGAAAACGAATGACATCCGTTTCTTTACCCAATTCTTTGGAGATTGACCCTGTGCTCCTTAAAAAAGCCTCGCTCCCGTTCCGGGCTGTTAACAACGACTTCCGACGTAAAATTTTGCAACTTATCCACCAGAACAAACAAATGATGGTGAGAGACATTTACGTGAAGCTGCGCTCCGATCAAAGTAAAACATCCGTTCACCTGGCCATTCTGAGGCAAGTAAATCTGGTAATTGCAAACCGGGAGGGGAAGAAAGTTTTTTACTCGATTAATTACGAGCAGCTCAGCCACGTGAAGAAGATGGCAGAGCAGTTGTTGAAAAAAACTGCTTAGGTAAATAAAGGCTGAGAAAAGTCCCTTGTCGCTTATGAGATTGATTGCCTGAAGGCATTGATAATGGATTGTGCATCCTGATAAAGCAAGGTTTCGTTCACTACAAGGGCGCCTTTATTCTGTTGATTAAGCCCCATGACGCGGATGTTGAATTCCTTATTCAGCTTTTGCTGCATCTGCTTTCCATTAATGGCTTTATCGAGTTGTAAATGATAAATATTCGTACCACCGTCAAGTGCTGACACCCTAATGCCGGGCAACTTATTTAGCTCGGCAAAAATTTCCTTGGCGCGGCCCGCTGCAGCCTTTAGTCGTTCTTCAAACCCTTGTAAACGATGTAGCGCCATGGCACCATTGATCCAGTTACCGTATACCGTGCCTCCATGCACTTTCATCAGGTGCGGCATCTTATCAATCACCGCCTTGTCGCCACATAAAACAGCGCCACCGCTTGCGCCTAAATATTTGTAGAGCGATATATAAACTGTATCAAAATAAGAAGCCCATTTTTTGATGGGTACACCCGACCACGCCGACGTCATAAAAAGCCTTGCTCCATCCAGGTGCATTTTAATGCCGTTACTACGGCAGTAACTGCTGATCTTTTCGATTTCGGATAATGGCACCATTCGCCCATCAGAGCGCCGCACCGGGTTTTCAATCGACACAGCGCCTACCCCACTTTGAAACACCTCCTGCGACGGTAGTTCTTCTATTGCTTTCTGCAGTTCTTGTGCTGTAAAATAAGCCTCGTCTTTTGCTAATGGCATTAAACGGCGCCCAAACACCGATTGTGCTGCATCGGCTTCGTCACGATAAATATGCGAAGTGTCTTGTACAAAAACTTTCGTCTTTTCGCCACTGAGAACTGAAATAGCTAACTGGTTTGCCATGGTCCCTGTAGGCATGTAAATCGCTCTTTCCTTTCCGGTGATTTCAGCAAACTTTTTTTCCAATGTGTCAATGATTCCTCCAACGCCGTAATTATCTCTGTTGACACTTAAAACTGCATTTGCCTTTTGCAACTCCACGATGTAATCAGCCGGTTCAAACATTTCACCATCACCGTAAAATTTTACTGGTTTGGATGCATCTTCAGGTAGTTCGTCCTTAATGCCGGCAAACAGATCGGCTAAAGGAAAGGCAGCAGGTAGTAGACCGAGGCCAGAGTTTCGGAGAAAGGCACGCCTGTTTTGCGACATAACTTAATCTTTTTGGTGTTTCGAAGCTGGTAAGTTAACAAACTTTGGTTTTGTTCCCGTTGATTAAAACAGCGCCAAACCTCTTATCCCAATTCTGTTTTATGCGAATCGATTCGCCAACAGTAGAATTCGTGTTACCTTGTTCATATGAGAAAGATTTGCCTAACTCTTTTATCGGTTTTTACAATGGTAACAACAATGGCACAAGACCCCTTCCGTATCGCAATTGACGGACTCACACATACGCATGTGCATTGGCTGCTTGGCCGTGCAAAAGATGGCGATATACAAATTGTGGGAATTGCCGAAAAGAATAAAGATTTGGCACAACGATACTTGAAGCAATATGACCTTCCGGCTTCCCTCCTTTATCCTTCGTTGACGGAATTATTAAAGGAAGTAGAACCTGACGCCGTAGCTGCTTTCAATCCAATCTTTGAACACCTTTCTACTGTACAAGCCTGTGCACCCAAAGGCATACACGTAATGGTTGAGAAACCACTTGCCGTTAGTCTTACCCATGCCAATCAAATGCAATCGTTAGCGCAACGCCATAAAATCCATTTGCTGACTAACTACGAGACCACCTGGTATGGCAGCAATTACAAGACCTATGATCTGTTGGACTCGATTGGCGGGATAAAAAAAGTAGTTGTTCATGATGGCCATCAAGGACCAAAGGAAATTGGCGTCAATAAAGAGTTCTTGGACTGGCTGACTGACCCGGTATTGAATGGCGGCGGAGCCATTACCGATTTTGGATGTTATGGAGCAAACCTTATGACATGGTTGATGAAAGGACAAAGGCCAACCAGCGTGTTTGCAGTAACCCAACAAATCAAACCAACTGTTTATCCGAAAGTGGATGATGAAGCAACGATTATACTCACCTATCCAAACGCACAAGCAATTATACAGGCATCGTGGAACTGGCCCTATAATAGAAAAGACATGGAGGTTTATGGGAAAAGCGGCTATGTGATCGCTGATAGAAATGGAATTAAAATGAAGTCTTCGGATAAAGCTCCAGAAATAACTACGGCAGTCCCCAGCCGGCCGAAGCCGTTTCATGATCCGTTTGCTTACCTGGCGGCTGTTGTTCGGGGCGAGATAAAAGTCGAAGACAATGATCTTTCCTCGCTGGAGAATAACATGATCGTTATGGAAATTCTGGAAGCAGCTAAACAATCAGCGAAACAGGGAAAGAGGATCGAACTACAGTAAGGTTTCAATTCCCGTAAGACTTATATATAGAAAGAAAACAACCCCACATTGCACTGCAACCATTTACCATGAACTAACGGCTTTTTATTTAACGCTTCTTTTCCTTCAAAAACGGCAATCTTCGCAGCTTTTCCGCACGAATAGAGTTGTTTTATGGAGCAGGTTATCAATAGCATCAACAGTATTGTTTGGAGTCATGCTCTGATTCTTCTTTGCCTCGGCACAGGAGTTTATTTTTCGGTAGTTACCCGGTTTGTACAGCTACGTTATTTACGGGATATGGTGCGGCTTCTTTTCAAGGGACAGTCATCTGAAAAAGGTGTCAGCTCCTTTCAGGCTTTTGCCATTGCTGTTGCCGGACGTGTGGGCACAGGAAACATCGCCGGCGTAGCAACAGCTATTGCTATGGGCGGACCCGGATCAATTTTCTGGATGTGGGTTATGGCTTTTCTAGGGAGTGCTTCGGCTTTTATTGAGTCGGTACTGGCGCAGATTTATAAAGAAACAAAAGATGGCCACTACCGTGGCGGTCCGGCATTCTACATTGAGAAAGGCCTTGGGATGAAGAAATATGCGAAGGTCTTTGCGCTGGTCACTGCAATCAGTTCGGTGGCTTTCTTTCCGGGTGTGCAGAGCAACACCATTGCGTCAAGTATGGAACATGCTTTCCAAGTTCCGGTTGCCTATACAGGTATTGCAGTTACAATTTTAGTTGGTTTTATCATCATTGGCGGGGTTCGCCGGATTGGCCGAACGGCAGAGATCATCGTCCCTTTTATGGCCGGTGCTTATCTTCTCATGGCTCTTGTAATTATTGCGCTGAACTATACACAAATCCCTTCTGTTTTTTCATTAATCGTCCGTTCGGCTTTTGGGGCAGATGCCATCTTCGGTGGTATCGTCGGTTCAGCCATATCGTGGGGCGTTAAGCGTGGTATCTATTCAAACGAAGCAGGTCTTGGTACCGCTCCGCATGCTGCTGCAGCTGCAGAAACATCCCATCCCGTGAAGCAGGGCTTAGTTCAATCGTTCTCTGTTTATTTGGACACCTTGCTTGTGTGTACGGCTACCGCATTCATGATCTTGTTCACCGGTCAATACAACGTAGCCAATGCTGACGACGGCATTCTCGCACAAAACTTACCTGGTGTTGCTGCTGGTTCCGGTTTTACGCAAAGCGCAGTTGACGTACACTTTCCGTCTTTAGGTGCAGGATTTGTCGCAGTGTCGCTTTTTTTGTTTGCCTTCACAACAATCATCGCTTACTACTACATCGCAGAAACCAATCTCAGTTTTCTACTGCGAAAAGGAAAGTCCAAAGCAGCCATTTATAAAACAGCTCAAGCCATTTTGCTGGTGTCTGTTTTTTATGGCTCAATAAAAACGGCTGAAGCAGCATGGGCTCTTGGCGATTTAGGTGTTGGCATCGTTGCCTGGTTAAATATTGTTGCAATCATTCTGTTGCGAAAGCCTGCGTTGAAAGCCTTCCGTGATTATGAGCAGCAAAAGAAAGCCGGTGTCGATCCGCTGTTTGATGCTGAGAAAGCACAAATAGCAAACACGACTGAATGGACCAAAAAAGTATAAGTTAACCGGAATCTGTTTCTAATGCTTTATTCCGCAGGAATACTTCTGCTGATACCCAGTTCCAGCCCTCTTAGTTCGGCAAGACCTCTTAGCCTTCCGATAGCGCTGTAGCCCGGATACGTTTTCTTTTTTAGATCATCCAGCATCTGATGACCATGATCCGGACGCATTGGAATGGAAACTTTTCTTTTCCTCATTGCAATTACCAGTTCCTTCACCACTGCGTACATGTCGGTATCACCCGCCAGGTGATCAGCTTCATAAAAATTCCCTTCTTCATCACGCTTCGTGTTTCGCAGGTGTAAGAAATGAATCGCATCACTAAAACGTTTCACCATGGCAACAATATCGTTGTCAGGGCGTGCGCCAAAAGAGCCCGTGCAAAAGCAAAGCCCGTTCGCAGGTGAAGGCGCTGCTGCTAAAAGCTCAGCAACATCTTGCTCAGTACTCACAATGCGTGGAAGGCCAAGAATAGGGTAAGGCGGATCGTCCGGATGCACTGCCATTTTCAGTCCTGCTTCTTCCGCTACAGGCACTACCTGTTGCAAGAAATAGAAAAGATGTTCTTTCAATTTATTGGCGTCAATGCCGGCATATTCGTTGAGTGCGGAAAGGATTTGTTCTTCGGTAAAACGTTCTTCGCTGCCGGGAAGGCCAAGCAGCGCATTTCGGTAGAGCGTTTCTTTTTCGTCCTCGGTCATCTGCCGAAAACGATCAGCTGCTTTCTGCTTTTGGGCATCAGTATAATCGTTTTCTGCACCGGGACGCTTTAAGATGAAAAGGTCAAATGCAATGAATGCCGCTTTTTCAAAATACAAAGCAAGGCTTTTGTCGGGCATTTCATATGTCACGTCCGTACGCATCCAATCAAGGATGGGCATGAAATTGTAGGTAACGACCTTTAGTCCGCAAGCGGCAACGTTCCGTAAACTCTGCTTATAGTTTTCGATATGTTGCTGAAATGAGCCTTTTTGTTTTTTGATTTCTTCGCTAACCGGTAACGACTCAATTACTGTCCATGTTAAGCCAGCTTCTTCAACCTGGGTTTTACGTTTGTTGATTTCTTCAATCGTCCAAACATCACCAACCGGAATGTGGTGCAGTGCCGTTACTACACCTGTACATCCTGACTGCCGTATATCCCACAAACTAACCGGATCGTTGGGACCGAACCAACGCATCGTCTGTTCCATTTGCATAATTCTTTCAATATTTTTTTGGTCTGTTTAACGAGCTGGCACCTTCACTTTAAGCTGCTCGATTAAGATGCTTACAAAAATGATAGTGCTAGCACTTTCGAATGTAAGACATTGACATCTTTTCTGGCGTTATTGACGTCTATTATTAGCTTGCTTGCAGCAATGGATGATGGTCAACCTGTTTCTTTAATTGCATTTCCAAAAAGGCCTTCCACTTTTCGTACAATTCATCATACACTTTACCTTCTGTAGGTTCAATCGTTGCGAGCGAACGCCTGTTGGCAAATGCTTCCCGTTCGTGGTTATAAACGCCAACACCAACGCCTGCGCCGAGCGCCGCACCAACGCTTCCGTCTGTCTGGTAAAGCTCTACCGGTACCCCGGTTGCGTTCACAAACGATTCTGTGAACACCTCGCTTTGGAACATATTGGCCTTACCCGCACGAATGATGGTCGGATTCATTTTGTTTTCCCGCATAATATCCAAGCCGTAGCGGAAAGCAAAAGCAATTCCTTCCTGCGCTGCACGAACTGTGTGTCCAACACCGTGAAGGTTAAAGTCGAGCTGATGAACGTGTGCACCTACAAGCCTGTTGCTTAGCATACGTTCCGCTCCATTTCCGAAGGGTAACATTAGTAAGCCGTCAGATCCTGCGGCAATTTTTGAGGCCTCGGTATTCAGACTATCATAGCTGTGATGTGCACCGACAATATTGCGGATCCAGCGGTTAAAAATGCCCGTGCCATTAATGCAAAGCAAAACTCCAATGCGGGTTTGCTGCTCTGTATGATTTACATGCGCAAAGCTGTTAATGCGTGAGAGCGGATCGTAATTTAATTTATCGCTTACACCGTAGATGACTCCTGAAGTGCCAGCCGTTGCTGCAACCTCACCAGGATTCAGAACATTGAGCGAAAAAGCATTGTTTGGCTGGTCGCCTGCTTTATAGGCCACTGGGATGCCCGGTGTCAATGATAAGCGTGCAGCAACATTGTCCTTTAACACACCGTGAGACGAGAACAAGGTTTGTATAGCCGGGATGAAACTGGAGCGAAATCCATAATAATTCATCACATCTTCTGATAAATTTCCCTGCCGAAAGTCCCAGAAGATTCCTTCAGAAAGTGCCGAGGAGGTCGTCGTAGTGTCGCCGGTAAACTTCATGCTTAAAAAATCCCCGGGCAACAATACTTTATCAATTCGTTCATACACCTCCGGTTCATTTTGCTTAACCCAGGCAAGTTTGCTGGCTGTAAAATTGCCTGGAGAGTTCAACAAGTGCGAAAGACACTTCTCCTCACCTATTTCTTCAAATGCATTGTCACCAATTTGAGCGGCTCTTCCGTCGCACCAGATGATGGAGTTACGTAGCACCTTCTGTTCTTTATCTACGAGCACAAGCCCGTGCATCTGGTAGGAGATACCGATAGCACCAATGTCTTTCGGATCGTACAAACCAGTTGTGTTGCATTTCAGAATAGCCTGTTTCGTATGCTCCCACCACAAGTCCGGACTTTGTTCTGCCCAACCGGGATGTGGTGCAATGATATCAACTTCTGTCTCCGGATACTGAGCCGATGCGATGCATGTCTGCATTTGCGCATCAACAACGGAAACTTTTATAGACGATGTACCTAGATCTATTCCTAACAACAACATGGACGATGGTCTTTTAAATGAAAACGAAAAAACTATCAGACGAATGAGAAACCTTTCTAAAGCAGGCGGTGGTTTGATACCGTTTTGAGAATGAGGTCACCAATCACTGGCTTCTCACCCACTCCGAAAAGCGCTTCAATTTATTTATTTGTTTTTAAAGCCTGTAAAAAGCTTGTGAAAGCTGGTTTCTTATTATAGCCGCCATCAAACAGCAGTGCAAATTCAGCCCGGTTTTGCGTGGTAACATACCAGCTGTCTGGATCAGCTACACCCCACACGGTAATACCATAACGCTGCGCCGCCGGTATGTATTTGAAATAAGCATCCACGACATATTTGTACACCGATGCTTGCTGGTCAAGCAAGGCTTGCGTGGGTGTAAAGCCAACGATATTTCCGGGGTTCATCCGAATATCCAACTCCGATACTTTAATTTTCAAACCTGTTGCTGCCAGTTTTTGAAACATGTTGTCGATGCCGGTTTGCGGGGTATTGATGCTAATGTGCATTTGGGTGCCGATGCCGTCGATTTTGGCACCTTTAACTTTAAGTTCATTTGTATAGGCGATCAGTGAGTCCAGCTTGCGATTATCCGATTCAAGATTATAATCGTTAATAAAAAGAAGAGCCGATGGGTCAGCTGCCTGCGCATACTGGAATGCTTTCAGCGCATAGTTGCGGCCAAGGTATTGGGCATAGTAAAAACGGTCGCCGGTAGTACTGCCTGTGTTGGTACGCACAACCCCTGTTCCATCCAATACTGTTTCGTTGACAACATCCCATGCTTTCACTCTTCCCTTGTAGCGGGTTACTGAGTTGCGGATAAAGCGGCTCATTGCCGTGTCAACCGCCGTAGCAATTTCGGCCGGTGTCAACGGAGTACCTGTCGATAAATCAACGATCCTGATGTTGTCAATGGTATAAACTCCGGCATTGGGAAAATTCAATCGTAATACTGGTGCAGTTTCCTGTGCAGTTAATGTCCATGTATAAGTAGCCCATGAAGCGGTAGGTGTAATATCGAACTGCTGGTATTGATTGTTTTGATTGACCAAACGAACCCTTCCGCCGTTTACCGATGCTTTTACATCAACACTGACAGCATATTGCTGTCCAACGGTCGCCGTCCAGGTCGAACCTATTGCCTGCATATCATACGCATTTGCACCCGCCGTTGTCACTGTAGCTTCCAGTGCCCTTGAACTATTGTTACCGGTAACTGCAGCATAGCTTCCAACTGCATTGCCACCAATCAAAAGATTCCACCCGGTAAACAGCGAGCTTCCTGTGCCCGACGTACCGCTGCCTGTCTCAAAGTTTCCTGAGGGCAGCAGGTTGGTTGCATTAGGATTTGAATTACCCACCGTCAGCGATCGAAGGTAGTTGCCATTCTGGTTTTCGTGCCAAACAAGCGTGTGACCAAATACTTCAAGGCCAGCCGCAGTTGATAGATTTACCAATTCATCGGCCTGCGAAAAGTCCATGGAGCCGTCGTCTTTTACTATTGCCCCGTGCTTCATGTGATAAGTAAAAACTACCTGGTCAGCTTCCCGCACAACAATGTTTCGGTAGGTTGCATTGTTTTTGAAAAGAGCATAATCAATTGCAAAACCGATTGGTACCGCGGTTGCGTTCTTCAGGATCGTTGCCGTATCAGTTGGGTTAACGCCACCGCCAGACGGCGGCGCGGGGGCCGGACCGGCTTCTTTTTTACAGGAAAAAAGTCCGGCTGCAATACCGGCCGTCAATGCAATGAAAAACGAGGTTTTAATATGGCGGTGCATTTTTACTGGGGTTTATCGTGATTAAAACTTACTGTGTTTAAACAAAGGAAGGATGAAGAATCATCCCTCCGTTTACGATTGCTTGCTGTGCGAAAAAACGCTCTGCTATATGAGAAAGATTTATTGGTATTGCGGGTTTTGATAGGCCGCTTTTTCAGCTGGTGTCATGTCCATCCGGTCGATCTGCTGACGAGGAATAGGCCGCAGATAATGGAATGGTTGAATTGTGCGGGTGAACGTCTGTGGTGTATGATTCCCGTACGCCGCTCCGGCAATCTCGTAGGTACCGGCAAGTTCGTTCCATTTCTGCGTACGCACCAGGTCAAACCACCGAAGCCCTTCGCCAAAATATTCACGTGAACGTTCTGCCAGTATGTAATTGATGTCGATCGCAGCCGGCGTAGCAGCAACCATGGCAGCACTGTTATCGGCAATGAAAACAGCATTGTTTTTATTCGAAAACTTCCACTTTCCTGCCCGTGCACGAATAACATTAATTAGGTCGCGGGCACTCTTACCTGCCACTGTTGTTGCTCCCTTTACAGCCGCTTCGGCAGCAATAAAATATAGCTCCGAGAATTTAGCGATCTTATACGGACGGGTACTTGTAGCATTCGGTGAACCTAACCCGTTTCCATTGTCGGTACGATAAACACCCATCTTCCAAAGACCCGGGTAAACAATCCTGCTGATACCGCGTGGATTAATCACAAAGTCTGCGCGGCCAGGCAACACGCCAGCTCCAACACCATTGTATGCTTTTCCGGGGAAGTTTGCACCCGTCGGATAAACGATATTGGCTGTCTGCGACTCATCCTCGAGGAAAGTAAGGATGGCATCACCGGGTCTCACGGCAAGGTCATTCGCATTGTAAAGCACAGGGTTTGTGGTACCACCTTTCGGCCAGTTACCACGGTAAACTGTAGTGAATGTTCCGTCATAACGCGAATCCAATGTTTTGTCAGCGAACGTGTTTGTGAACACACCGATCGGTGGCGCCATACGGATGTACGGACGTCCCAAAGCCTGCGCCGCCTCCCGCTGTACCGAAGAGATAGCAGTACCGGTACCATCAGGGTTTGACGCACTTCTGATAGCGGTGTAGTTCCAGGTTACCATCCAAACGGCAGAGTTGCGGCCATTTCCTGCCTCGTTATCAAAGCCTGTATTAATGGGAGCTCCATTGAACAATTCATTTTCCTGTGTATGATCTGCAAATAGCAGCACTTCGCGGTTGCGGTCATTACTACCAACATGCAGGTCATAGAATGTTTCTACGAGGCCATGGGTCGTACCTGGATTGTCGATAGCTTGTGTAGCCACATTATAGGCCATCTGGAAATATTCCTGAGCACTGCGTCCGGCAGGATCTGTACGATTGGTTGCCGGATAAGTAGGAATATTATTGGGGTTTTGCAGCCACCATGCATAGGTCAGGTATGCTTTTGACAGATAAAGCCGGGCCACTGTTTTTGTAACACCACCTGTTACACGGGGCGTTGCCGGAAGATCATTAATTGCCTGCACCAGGTCTGGAATAATGGCTTTCGTGTAAACTTCCGGAACTGTGTTACGCACAGATCCACGGAAGGGTGTTGTGTTGAATTTCAATTCGCCTGCACCAAGATTCAATGGGACGCCACCGAACGTTTGCACAAGCGTAAAGTAGTAAAATGCACGGAAGAACCTTGCCTCTGCCACCAGCGAAGTGGGTATTGTTCCAACCGCTGCCGCATTCTCGATAATGCCGTTTGCTGTGTTGATTGTCTGGAAAGAAACATCCCAAATTGCATCAGAACGGCTGCTGGTAGAATTAAGGTTTGACACACTGGTGTAATCCATATCCCTAAAGTTCGCATCGGCACTTTGACCATAGGTATATTCATCGGTACCCGTCTCCAACGTGTTATAGTAATAGGGCTGACCATACAGGAAACGTAGGTTAGCATACAGAGCGGTAACACCACCCTGTACTCCTCTTTCAGTTTTGAAGAACTCGGGAGTGAAAATACTGCGCGGCTCTTCTTCCAGAATCTTTTTGCATCCGGGAGACATTAGCGTGAATAACGCTACTGCCAGCAATGATTTTATAGGTATCTGTCTCATTTTTCTAATGTTTTAAAATGACATGTTGATGCCAAGAATGTAATTACGGGTTGAAGGAGTATTGAATCCGACGGTTAGGATACGGTTAGGAATAGCAACCCCACTCGTAGCCGTATTTTCATTTCCTGCCGAATTGGTCTCAGGATCCAAACCAGACTCTCTGTGGAACTCGGAGAAGAATACAAAAGGATTTTGCGCAGTGAAATACATTCGGAGTCTCACCGGCGAATTTTTCATCAGGCTCCGGTTGAAGTCGTATCCAAGCGTGATGGTGCGGATCTTCGTGAAAGAGCCATCGAAGTAGCTAAGTGTACTGGCGTGTCTTGGGTTATCACCGCTCATGATTCCACCTGGCTTTGGATATTTAGCATCTGTGTTTTCCGGTGTCCAGTAATCGACACGAATATTATTTCTACGTCCGCTCAATAAATTCAAATAACCATTAGGACCATGGATTGTGCTGATCAAAAGGCCGCCACCCCTGAAAATACCGACAATGCCAAGATCAAAACCTTTGTAAGCTACACGTGTATTAAAACCACCCTGGAAATCAGGATCAACATTCATGATCTGACGGTCTGCTGGCCCGATTGCTCTTTTTGGTGTACCATCCGCATTATACTCACCGGTGTATTCAACCTTGATCATACCCACGTTTCCACCGGGTTCAAGGATATTGCGATGCGGATCTTTTTCCTGCCACAATCCAATTCGCTTATAGTCAAAAATGGCATTGATATTATAACCAACAAACCACTGGTTGCCCTCATCTCTTGTTTGGCCGGAAGCCAGTGACACCAACCTATTTTGGTTTGTGTAGAAATTAACGCCGGCATCCCAGGTCCATCCATTTGCATTGTTCAGGATTGTACCGTTAAGAGCCAGCTCAAAGCCCTTGTTTTGCGTTGCTCCAATGTTTTGCGTAATGCTGGGTACACCTGATGTTGGTGGAAGGCCAAGCCCCAGAAGAATGTCTTCGGTTTTTGTGACATAGTATTCAATCGTACCTGACAAACGATTTCTAAGGATAGAAAAATCAAGGCCAAGATTCCATGTCTTAGAGAACTCCCATCCCAGGCCCGGATTCGGAAGCTGGTTTACGATGTAACCTGTGGCATAGCCAGTAGGACCAAAGTTATACGGCCTGGTATCTAACCGTCCAAGGGTAGAATAGGGAGCAACTGCCTGGTTAGAAGTTTGTCCGAAACCAGCCCGGAGTTTCAGGTTGTTGATGGCTGTAATTTTTGACATAAACGATTCCCTGGAAATATTCCAACCTACTGATATCGCTGGGTAGGTGTGCCATTTGTAGCCAGGCGCCAGCCTTGATGAACCATCAGAACGCACCGTCGCAGAGATCATGTATCGGTTATCGTAAGAGTACATGACCCTTCCCATTACTGACATTAGGCCTGACAAAGTATAATTCTGATTGGCAGGGTTAATTTGTATTTGACCGCCTGCTTGCCCCAAATTATAAAATTGGAAGGCATCAGAAGGGATATCCTGTGCTGACATGTTCGACCGTGTAAATTTACTTTGCTCCATGGAGTACAGACCAACAGCGTTAATCGTGTGTTTGCCAGCGAATGTGCGGTCGTAGGTCAACAGGTTTTCAAAAGCCCAATGGTAGGTGTACTGGTTGTCGACCGAAGCTGAAGACACTGTATTCGGATTTAGCGCATCCCCTACACCCGGTCCCGTATAAGCACCATTGTTTGACTGCCGGTAATTCAAACCAAGATTTGCCCTGTATTTCAACCCTGTTACGAACGGCAGATTTGCTTCTCCATAAATAGCATTGTACGAGGCAAAACCACGGGTTTCGTTCAGCCACAGATCATTATCGCGAAGTCTTTCAATGACATCTTTTGTAAAAACAAATTGGTTATCCTGGATCATTCGTACTGCTCTTCTTGGCGTACCATCCGGATTAAACGGACTTGAAATTGGCGACATGCTTAATGCATTGTATAAACCTACCTGGTTGCCATGACTTTCATTATAGTTGTTATTGGTTGTGAAACCGAACCGGAAGTTTCTTCCTACCTGTTGGTCCAGTGAGGCACGTAATGTGTATCGTTTGAACTGCTGTGTGGGAATGACGCCTTGATTTAAATGGTAGCCGCCTCCAAAGTTGTAGTTGCCTCCATCGGTACCACCTGAAACGCTGACATTATGATCAGAAATAAAACCGGTACGGTAAAACAAGTCCTGCCAGTCAGTATTGATGTCGTTCGATTCATCCGGACCATTTGTAAACATACCACCTGCCGCTCGAAGTGCTATAAACTCAGGCCCGTTCATCATGGGATACTTGGCGAAAACATTTTGAGCACCATGAAAGCCATTATAGCTTACACGTGGCTTTCTGCCTCTTACTCCTTTTTCGGTTGTAACTAAGATTACACCGTTGGCGCCACGTGAACCATAAATAGCAGTAGCTGATGCATCTTTTAAAACGTCAATGCTCTTGATGTCATTCGGGTTGATATCAGCGAGTGAGCCGATAAAAGGAATTCCATCAAGCACAATCAAAGGATTGTTATCAGCTGACAGAGACCTTACACCGCGAATACGAATTTGCATGTTGGCCCCTGGCCGCGTTGAGCTTTGCGAGATGTCGACCCCAGCTAAACGACCTTGTAAAGCTTGCGTGATGTTCGTTGAAGGCACCTCACGCAGCCTTTCTCCGCCGAGTGAAGCCACTGAGCCTGTAACAGCTTCACGGCGTTGTGTACCGTATCCAACCACTACAACCTGTTCCAGATCAGTGCTGCTCGCCGTCATGGCAACATTTAGAGTTGTCTGGTTGGCCACCTGGATTTCTTTTGCGGGATACCCGACAGAAGTGACGACAAGTGTAGCATTCGCCGGTGCTGTAATCTGGTATTGGCCGTTGTCGTTGGTAGTAGTGCCATTAGTAGTGCCCTTCACAACAACTGATGCACCAACGATAGGCTGGTTTGTCTCGTTAGTCACACGGCCTCTAACCGTAATGCCTTGTGACCATGCCGGCACAGCCGAAAGTAACATCATTAGCAAAAGCAGTGCAACTCCTGCATTTCGCAAAAGCGGTCTGAAAATGGCTGACGCTTTCGATAGCTTTTGCGTAACCGAATTTTTCATAATTAATGTTTTTGTTCTTTTTAAATAAAACAGTCAAGGGCTTTTCGTAAGAGAGAATTGGATCTCAAAACAGGGCCGTCAAAAAGAAAACATCTCAGAGGGAAGGAAAGTCAAGACCATTAAAAGCATAAGTCAGGCTGAATTGCTTCGTCGAAAGACCTGCACTGTAAATATGATATGATGGGCATATCCTTGCGGTTGTCTGGAATAAACAGTTCCTACACTAATCGAAGAGACAACCGATGCAAAAGAAAAAAGGTTGAGCAGCATGATTCGTTAGTTAAAATTCAAAAAAGCAAGTCGTCACGGAACCAATTCGGCAACTAATGTAGTGACATTTTCAATTCATGCAACCGATTGCATAATTTTTTTTTAAAAATATTTCCCATAGCTTTACTGTGCAACATGTAAACGATTGTATGGGAAACGAAAAAGAAGTCACTATTTACGACATTGCCAAGAAGCTGAAGGTTTCGCCGGCAACCGTTAGCCGCGGCCTCCAGGACCATCCTTCCATCAGTAAGAAAACAAAGAAAAAAATCTTTGAAATGGTTGAGCAGATGGGTTATCGAACAAATCATTTTGCACGCAATCTCCGGCAGCAGGAAACAAAAACAATCGGCGTTATCGTTCATGAATTGAACAGTAACTTCATCACCTCTGTGCTTGCAGGCATTGAAAAAGTAACAACCGAAGCAGGCTACGACATTATCATTGCCCACTCATCGGAAAGTGCAAAAAAGGAAGCTGCGAATGCGAAGAACCTGTTTAATAAACGAGTGGATGGTTTGATCGCTTCACTCTCTTTCGACACGACAAATCTTGATCACTTTAAACCATTTTTTGATAAAGGTGTACCGGTTCTATTCTTTGACCGGGTGGAACAAGACGGGAATAATACAGTTGTTGTCATCGATAACACAAGATGCGGGTACATTGCAACAAGTCATTTAATTGAGCAGGGCTGCAAACGCATTGCGCATGTTACATCAAGTCTTCAACGGAACGTTTACTCATTGCGATACAAGGGCTACCAGGATGCCTTGTTCGACAACAAAATACCGCTGGATGAAAAGCTTCTGATTGTTTCCGATCTCTCGGAGCAGGCAGGCATCGACGCAGCCAAGCAGCTGATAAAAATGAAACCAATGCCTGATGGCGTTTTCCTCACCAACGACTTTGTTGCTGCTGTTTGTATGCGTACGCTGAAGGAACATGGCGTGCGGATTCCGGAGGATATTGCTGTTGTTGGTTTTAACAATGATGCGATCGGCAAATTGATTGAACCGGCATTAACTACGATTAACTACCCTGGTATTGATATGGGAGAAATCGTTGCCCGTAATTTAATCAATCACCTGAAAGGTATCAGCGACATCAAGCAAACGAATACCATTATTGTTCGATCCGAACTAATCGTTCGCCAGTCGTCAATTAAAAAAGCCTAACGCTAACAGCATCGAAACTTTTACCCGCCTATGGCAGACGAAAAAGAAATAACGATTTACGACATTGCCAAAAAACTCAATATCTCTCCGGCAACCGTGAGCCGGGGCTTAAAAGATCATCCGGCAATCAGCAAAAAAACAAAAAAGAAGATATTCGATCTGGCAGATAAAATCGGCTACCAGTCCAACCACTTTGCAAGAAACCTCCGGAATCAAAAAACTGACACGATTGGTGTTATCGTGCCGCGGCTAAACAGCAATTTTATGTCGTCCGTTATTGCTGGTGTTGAACACGTGGCAAACGATTTTGGTTATTCGCTCTTGATTAGCCAGTCATCGGAATCGGCCGCAAAAGAAGCAGCCAGTGCTAAAACAATGTTTAACAGCCGGGTGGACGGCTTACTTGTTTCTCTTGCGTATGATACAGCGGACCTGGAGCACTTTAAAAGCTTTTTTAAGAAGAAAATACCGGTCATATTTTTTGACCGCGTAATGGAGCATCCTAATAGCACCAATATTTTGATCGACAACCAAAAGGCTTCTTACGATGCAACCAAACACCTTATTGATCAGGGTTGCAAAACTATTGTACACATTACGGCACTGCCTAAGCAGAACGTTTATATCGACCGGCTTAAGGGTTACAAACAAGCCTTGAAAGAACACAAGCTAAAGGTTAAAGACGAGGACATCATCATCAACACTTTGAGCCAGGACGATGGCGCAGCAGCCGCAAGAACGATTTTAAAAATGAAGCCGATGCCTGATGGTGTTTTCGTTGCAAACGATAGCTGTGCCATCGGTTGCATGCTGGCTTTGAAGGCGGAAGGAGTTCGCATCCCGCAAGACATTGCTTTTGTTGGCTTCAATAACGATCCCGTTTCTAGCGTGATAGAGCCTAACCTGACAACGGTTTGTTATTCAGGTTATGAAATGGGACAAGTTGCAGCCAGGCATTTGATCAATCATCTAAATGGCACTTCATCAATTGATAATACGAACACGGTTATCCTGCGTTCAGAACTGATCATTCGACAATCATCCTTAAAAAAATAAATAAAAGAAGTAGAGACAAGCTGTATGGCACGACCCCTAACCCTCATTCTTTTTTTCATCTTTCTTTTTCTTTCATTCGTATTTTTTGCCAATGCAGAAGATGGGTACAGGTTATGGCTGCGCTACGACAAAGTAAAAAATGCAGGCCTGCTCCAACAATACAGAAATCAGATCAACGCTGTTTATTTCCAGGAAACCTCCCTCACTCTTTCTGCCGCAAAGAAGGAATTGCTGAATGGCTTAAAAGGATTGCTTGATAAAAACGTCAGCGAAACAAAAACGATAGCAAACGGCACTATCGTTGTCTTTAAAAGACCTGCGACAAAACGGGCCGAAATTACCGTTAATTATGAAGAATTAGGCACAGAAGGGTTCACCATTTATATCCAGCCGGCAAAAAAGAATGTCATTATGTTGACAGCAAATACAGATGTCGGCATCTTGTATGGCACTTTTCATCTTTTACGGCTGATACAAACCAACCAACCTATACCAAGGCTGACTATAAGCGTTCCAAAGATTCAAGCCCGCATTCTTAACCATTGGGATAACCTGAACCGTACTATTGAACGGGGCTACTCCGGGCTTTCAATCTGGAACTGGCACACGCTGCCTGATTACATCGACCAACGCTACATCGATTATGCAAGGGCAAATGCATCTATCGGCATCAATGGAACAGTACTTACCAACGTAAACGCAAATGCATTGGTACTCACGCCGCCTTATTTGCAAAAAGTAAAAGCATTGGCTGATGTGTTTCGTCCTTATGGCATCAAAGTTTATCTAACAGCACGCTTCAGCGCACCGATTGAAATCGGCGGCCTTAGGACAGCCGACCCTTTGAACGACACCGTACGCCAGTGGTGGAAACAAAAAGCAGCTGAGATATACTCACTGATCCCCGACTTCGGTGGGTTTCTTGTAAAAGCAAACTCGGAAGGTCAGCCCGGTCCTCAGAACTACGGCCGTACACATGCAGATGGAGCGAACATGCTGGCTGATGCAGTTGCAACGCACAATGGCCTTGTGATGTGGAGGGCATTTGTGTATGATGTTCGTGTACAAAAAGAACACGAAGATTTTGAGGCCCGCGGCAACTCCAATGAACCAAGCATCGCCTCCACTGACCGCTTTAAACAGGCTTATGCGGAGTTCAAACCACTGGACGGAAAGTTTCGCAAAAACGTTTTAGTGCAGGTAAAGAACGGCCCCATTGACTTCCAGCCACGAGAACCTTTCTCGCCGCTTTTCGGCGCTATGCCGCAAACACCGCTGATGATGGAGTTCCAGATCACACAGGAATACACCGGCCAAGGCACCCACCTGTTTTATGAGGCACCGATGTTTAAAGAAGTGCTCGAGGCTGATACCTATCAACAAGGTAAGGGTTCGACCGTTGCCAAGGTGATCGACGGAAGTTTACATAATTATTCGCTTACCGGGATTGCTGGCGTCGCTAACATCGGCAACGAGAAAAACTGGACACACCATCCTTTCGGACAGGCCAACTGGTACGCCTTTGGACGGTTAGCCTGGGATCCAGATTTGACGTCTGAAGCCATCGCCAGCGAATGGATACGGCAAACATTTTCGAATGATGCTAACACAGTTGCTTCCATTCAAAAAATAATGATGACATCAAGAGAAGCCGTGGTGAATTATATGACGCCACTCGGCCTTCATCACATCATGGCAACCAGTCACCACTACGGCCCCGGACCGTGGGTTAGCAACCTTGGTCGGGCCGATTGGAATCCTGTCTACTATCACCGCGCAAGCCACAACGGGATCGGCTTCGATCGCACTACCAAAGGCAGCAATGCACTGGCTCAATATGCGCCACAGGTTCAGGAACAATGGAACAATCCGGCAACGGTTGATAAACGCTTTCTGCTTTGGTTTCATCACGTGCCATGGACGCATAAAATGAAATCTGGCAAGACGCTCTGGGATGAACTATGTTCCACTTACCAGAAAGGCGTTGACAGTGTGCGTTGGATGCAAAGGCAATGGAGTAGTCTCGGAGGAAAGATCGATACGGAAAGATTCGAGCAAACAAAAATGTTGTTGTCCATTCAGGAGAACGAAGCTGTATGGTGGAAAAATGCCTGCCTGCTTTATTTCCAGACATTCTCAAAACAGCCAATACCCTCTTCCGTAGAAAAACCTGATCAAAGCTTAGAATATTACCAATCATTGAAACATCCGTTTGCACCCGGCATTGGAGGAAACAATTAGTATGTCGACGAAGAAAGTGGCGATTGTTACAGGCGGCGGTTCAGGCATCGGCCTGGCCATCGCTGAAACATTTATACGTGAAAACATTCATACCATTATTGTTGGCAGGGACACCGAAAAACTGGCTGCAGCAAAAGAGCGTCTTGGCAGCAACTGCGAACCGCAGGCTTGCGATCTAAGTGATTTGTCATCCATACCGGCTCTTGTAAACAGGGTTATTGAATCGCATGGCAGAATTGATATCCTCGTAAACAATGCAGGCATCAACATGAAGAAAGAATTCACCGAAGTAACCGATGAAGATTTTCAACGCATCCTGCAAACAAACGTTACTGCGGTATTTGCACTTTCACGTGAGGTGGTAAAATGCATGCTGGAGAAAGACATTCGTGGAAGCATCGTCAATATCAGTTCAATGGCATCGCAATACGGAATTCCGAAAGTGATTGCCTACACCGCATCCAAGTCGGCAATTGAAGGCATGACGAGGGCCATGGCCACGGAGCTTTCACCAAATGGAATTCGGGTAAACTGTATTGCACCGGGTTTTATTGCTACCGATATGAGTGCAAAAGCATTGAACAACGACCCCGAACGCAAAGCAAAAGCCTTGGGACGAACACCAATGGGTGTACTTGGCGAACCTGCCGATATCGGTAAAGCCGCCTTGTTCCTCGCATCTGACGCTGCGAAATACATCACAGGTGTTGTGCTTCCTGTTGATGGCGGCAATTCGATCGGTTTTTAAGCAAAAGCACATCCGGCCCTACAAACGAAAGCAAGTAACGCTGCATGAATAAATTTCTTTCGATAGTGATGATATTGTTTTGCGTGTACGCACAAGCGCAAAGCATTGTGTCGGAAAAAAAATCTCCCGGGGCTTTTCCACTTGTTTCATCAACAGAAGAAGCAACAATCGTTTACGACAACAACGACGATTCACTGGTACAAAAAGCAGCACATCTTTTTCAGGAAGATGTATACCAGGTCAGCGGCAAAAAGCCTGATCTTTTTGCCGCATCCCCTTCCCGTAACATTGTGTTAATCGGCAGTCTTGAAAAATCAAGATTCATACAAAAGCTGCTGGCAGATAAAAAGCTAAACGTGCAGGCCATCCGGGGGAAATGGGAAGCTTACCAGATTCAACAGGTAAAAAATCCGTTCAAGGGCGTTGATAATGCTTTGGTAATTGTTGGAAGCGATCGCAGAGGCACTGCCTATGGCGTGTTTGAGCTTTCACGCCAGCTTGGTGTGTCGCCCTGGTATTGGTGGGCAGATGTGCCGGTAAAAAAGAAAAAAGAAATCCATCTTCTACTTAAACCGGTTTTGGCAGATGCACCCAAAGTAAAATACCGCGGCATTTTTATTAACGATGAAGCGCCTGCATTGAGCAATTGGAGCAAAGAAAAATTTGGCGGCTTTAATCATCGGTTCTACGAGAAAGTGTTTGAGCTCATTCTTCGCCTGAAGGGAAACTACCTGTGGCCAGCCATGTGGGGCAGCGCCTTTTATGATGATGATCCACTGAACAAACAAACAGCTGATACATACGGCATCGTCATTGGCACATCCCACCATGAGCCGCTGATGCGGGCACATGATGAATGGCGGCGTTATGGGAAAGGAAAATGGAATTATGACAGCAATGCCGTTCAGTTGCAACAATTTTGGCGGGATGGCATGCAACGGGCAAGCAATGAAAAAATCGTAAGCGTCGGCATGCGTGGAGATGGTGATGAGCCTATGAGTCGCGAAACGGCTACAGCGCTTTTAGAACGAATTGTAAAAGACCAACGCCAAATTATCCAGGATGTAACAGGTAAGCCTGCAGACCAAACACCGCAGCTTTGGGCTTTGTATAAGGAGGTACAAGACTACTATGACAAAGGCATGCGGGTGCCAGATGATGTAACCCTACTCCTCTGCGATGACAACTGGGGCAATATCCGAAAGCTGCCGAAACCCGGCGAACCCAAACGTGCAGGCGGCTATGGCATCTACTATCATTTTGATTACGTAGGCGGTCCACGAAACTACAAATGGCTCAATACAAACAACCTGTCAAGAGTTTGGGAACAAATGCATCTTGCTTACCGCCATGGTGTGGATAGGATCTGGATCGTAAATGTGGGTGATATTAAACCCATGGAATTGCCAACTTCTTTCTTCCTTGATTATGCATGGAACCCGGAGAGGTGGAACGAAGACAATATCACCTCCTATTACACCGCTTGGGCAGAACAACAGTTTGGCAGTAACTATGCAAAAGAGATCGGCAACATTCTTCGCAAGTACTCGCAATTTAGTGCCAGAAGAAAACCGGAACTAATTGATGAGAAAACTTACAACCTGGAAGAATCCAGCGAATTTGAAAAAGTAGTGGCAGAATGGAATGCACTTGAAAAAGATGCAGCAAAAATTGAACGCCTGTTGCCACCAGCATACAGGGATGCATTTTTCCAGCTGGTTCATCACCCGGTGAAAGCACTTGCCAACTTACATGAAATGTATTACAACGTTGCGCTCAACCGGACCAATGCAAGGGACAGCGTTATTTCAGCAAACGTTTACGCCGACAGGGCCAAACAACTTTACGTAAACGACTCATTGATCACATTGCAGTACCACCGCTTCGCCAATGGTAAATGGAACCATATGATGAGCCAAACCCATATTGGGTATACGTATTGGCAACAGCCGCCGGTTAACAAAATGCCATTGGTGACTTACTTGGAGAAAGGCAAGGTCTATGATACAGTGACGCATCCATCCCACATCACGCCATCCGCGTTGAAACAAATTCCGCCCGGCACAAAAGGAAACGTGTTTTACGAGCATAATGGCCAGGTAAGCATGGAAGCATCTCACTGGACGAATGCGGTTCATTCAAGCGGCATGCGTTGGAAAGCCATTCCTGATATTGGAAAAACAGGAGCAGGCATCACCACGTTTCCGGTTACAGCTTCTAGAGCATTAACTACATCATCGCCCTATGTAGCCTACGATTTTTATACTTACAGCGAGGGCAAGGCAAGTATTAACCTCTACTTCTCTCCTACCTTAAACATTTACAATAATGAAGAAAGCTTGCAGTTTGCCGTTTCTATCGACGATGATGCACCGCAGATTATCAGCTTGAACAAAGAAGACAAGAACAGCATTAGCGGCATCTGGAACAGTTGGGTAGCCAATAATATCATCGTCAAAAAATCAGATCACCGGATCTTAAAACCCGGCAAGCATACATTGAAGTATTGGGCTGTTTCGCCGGCTGTCATCCTGCAAAAAATTGTCATTGTCTTTGGCGTAATGACTCCCACTTATCTCGGCCCTTCGGAAACGATTTTTAAAAACAAAAAGAATCACCCATGATAAAAAGATCATCGTTTACACTTTCTGTTGTATTTGCCGCCCTGTTGCTTTCGGGCTGTACAGGCAGTAAAAAAGCTGCAGACCCGTCGGGCACACCTTCGCTGAAAGAAGTTTTTAAAAACGAGTTTACAATTGGCACTGCATTAAATACCGAGCAGATCGAGGAGAAAGATGCTAGCGCTGTTTCCCTTGTGCCGCAGCAGTTTAATGCCGTTACACCGGAAAACATCATGAAAGCGGAAGAAATTCACCCGGAATGGGGCCGGTACAATTTCGGTGCAGCCGACATGCTTGTTGCTTATGCGAAGAAGAACAACATGCAAGTGAATGCACACACGTTGATCTGGCACAGCCAGTTACCGCAGTATGTGCGTCGTATGAAAGATGCTGATTCTGTGCGCCGCTTTTTCGAAGACCACATCAACACCGTTGCCAGTCGTTATGACGGCAAAGTATACTCTTGGGATGTAGTAAATGAAGCGCTGGAGGAAGATGGTACCATGCGTAAATCCATTTTCCTGGACAAGCTGGGTGAAGACTTCGTGGTAGAAGCATTCCGGCTTGCACAAAAAGCATCACCCAACTCAAAACTTTATTACAATGACTACAACATCGAAGAGCCGAAGAAAAGAGCTGGTGCCATCCGCCTGATCAAAAAAATACAAGCAGCAGGTGTGCGCATTGATGGTGTGGGCATCCAGGGCCACTGGCGGTCGTACCAGGTTCCCTTAGCAGACATTGAACAAAGCATTAAAGAGTTTTCTGCTTTGGGAATTGAAGTGGCGTTCACAGAGCTGGATCTGACCACCCTGCAACGTCCCCGCGGTATTACCGGTGCCGATGTGAACCAAAGAGCAGAGTTCAACGAAAAATATAACCCGTACGTTACGGCATTGCCGGATTCGGTGCAGGCCCAGCTCTCGGAGCAATACGAAAACCTTTTCCGCTTGTTTTTGAAATACAGCGATAAGATAAGCCGCGTGACGTTTTGGGGCGTTCACGACGGACAATCCTGGCTGAATGGCTGGCCCATTCCAGGCCGCACCGATTATCCTTTGTTGTTTGACAGGCAGGGCAAACCCAAGCCCGCTTTTTACAGGGTCATTGAAACAAAAACCGGGAACGCTGACAAGAAACCATTCTAATCCACCACAAAAAACTAACGATGCAAAGCTCACAAGAAATTACCGCAGAAGACAACGTTACAAGGGCTAAGAAGCCGATGTCGCAAAAGCTGTCAGTTGCCGAGAAAGTCGGTTATAGTCTCGGCGACCTTGCCGCCAATCTTGTGTTTCAAACACTGGTTACCTATCTCGCCTATTTCTACACCGATATCTACGGACTGCAGCCCGGTGACGCTTCGGTGGTCATCGCAACGGTTGGTTTGATCGCCGCTTTTGCGTTCAACCCAATTATCGGCGCATTAGCCGACCGAACAGCGTCCCGGTGGGGAAAGTTCAGGCCTTGGATTTTATGGACGGCCATTCCGCTTGGTGTTATTGCCTTCTTTGCTTTCAGTACACCCGACTTTTCGTACAAGGGAAAAATGATCTATGCCGTTGTTACGTATACACTGCTCCTGTTTTTTTATGCCGCCAACAATCTTCCTTATTCTGCATTGAGCGGTGTGATTACCGGCGACATGAAAGAACGCAACAGTCTGTCGGCGTATCGTTTTGTTGCGGTGATGTTTGCGCAATTTTTTGTGCAGGTGTTTATGCTGCCCATCATCATTTATGTTGGTGGCGGCGATAAAGCAGCGGGCATTGAAAAACTCATGACCTGGCTGGCCGTTATCGGAAGCGTTTTATTATTAATTACTTTCTTCAGTACTAGGGAGCGGATTATTCCGAAGCCCGAGCAAAAATCGACCCTTGCACAGGATCTGAGCGATTTAAGCAAAAACAGGCCCTGGATCATTATGCTGGTGCTCACCTTGCTGGTGTTTATCACACTGGCTTTAAAAGGGGGCTCTTATGTTTACTACTTCGAGAACTATGTTGATAAGGCACGCCTGACGGAGTTTATCAACCCGGTACTGCAAGGCTTTTCGAATGCAGGCATCAACTTTTTTGGCAACGAACCTGTGTCCGCCGGTTTAGGCCTGTTCAATGCAGGTGGTATCATTTTCATGATTGTTGGCATCACGCTTTCGAAAAGACTGGCCGACAAATATGGCAAGCGGGATGTGTTTGGAATTGCATTGTTCATTTCGACCATGTTCATTCTTGCCTTTTACCTGTTTCCACCAACATCGGTAGAACTGATTTTTGCTTCGCAGATCCTGCACGGCTTTTTTTATGGTATCACTATTCCTTTACTATGGGCTATGATTGCCGATGTAGCAGATTTTAGCGAGTGGAGAAACAATCGCCGTGCAACGGCCATTATTTTTTCTGCGATGATGGTTGGCTTGAAAGCCGGATTATCAATCGGGAGTTCGCTGCTTACGTGGCTGCTTGGCCTGTATGATTATGTGCCCAACAGCACAAGCGGACAAACTGAATCGGCCATCAACGGCATTAAGTTGCTCGTGAGTGTTTTTCCATCCATTCCATTTTTGCTTGGTGCAGCCCTGCTTTTCTTCTACCAGATCAACAAACGCATGGAAGTGCAAATTGAAACCGATCTAAAACAACGCCGGAACGCTTAACTATTCGCAATTACATACAAACTATCATTCGTTACTATGCCAGAAGATAGCATTGACCACATCGACTTTGACGATTTAAACAGACGAGCCATTTCTCAGCCACTGGTGTCGCACATTTACACAGCCGATCCATCGGCGCATGTATTTAACGGAAGGCTTTACATCTACCCTTCGCATGATATTGATGCTGGCGAGGCATTTGATGATCTTGGAAGCCACTTTGCCATGGAAGATTACCATGTGCTTTCCATGGAACATCAAATGGGCGTAGCCACAGATCATGGAGTAGCCTTGCACGTAAACGATGTGCCATGGGCCGAACGCCAAATGTGGGCACCTGATGCAACTGAAAAGGACGGCACATATTACTTGTTCTTCCCTGCTAAGGATTATGAAGGGATTTTTCGCATTGGTGTCGCAACCAGTTCTTCACCAACCGGTCCGTTTATACCACAAGCAACTCCCATTGAAGGAAGCTTTTCGATAGACCCTGCCGTTTTCAAAGATGACGATGGCAATTACTACATGTATTTCGGGGGCATTTGGGGCGGACAATTGCAGCGCTGGAGGGCCGGAAGTTTTAATGGCGAACAACCTGAAAGCCCGGTGGCTTTTTTACCGGCCGATGACGAACCGGCACTCTGTGCAAAACTTGCGCGGTTAAGCGACGATCTTTTATCGTTCTCCGAAACGCCGAAAGATGTTGTGATTGTTGATGAAGATGGCAAACCGCTTTTGCAAGGCGACAATGACCGTCGCTTTTTTGAAGCATCCTGGATGCATAAATTCAATGGCAAATACTACTTCACCTATTCCACTGGCGATACGCATTTTATCTGTTATGCCGTTGGCGACAATCCTTACGGTCCGTTCACTTACCAAGGTATTATCCTGAATCCTGTTGTCGGTTGGACCAGCCATCACTCCATCGCCGAATTTGAAGGCAAGTGGTATTTATTCTATCACGATTCGTTGCTTTCGAAAGGTGTGACGCATTTGCGTTCCGTGAAGGTGACAGAGTTAACGCATAACGAAGACGGTTCCATTCAAATCATCAACCCCTACAAAGAAAAGATTTAGCATGAAGATGAAAGGGATCGCTTTCATTTGTTCAATACTCTTATCACTTGTTTCCACTGCGCAGGTCAAGCTTCCACGCATCGTTCGCGACAGCATGATTTTGCAACGTGATGCCAAACTGGCTATCTGGGGCTGGGCTTCACCCGGTGAAAAAGTTTCGGTTCGTTTTAATAACAAAAATTATAAAACGACCACTGGAAAAGACGGCAAATGGAAAGTGCAGCTGCAACCCACAAAAGCGGGTGGTCCTTACACGATGAACATTGATGCAAGCAATCACATCGTGCTAAAAGACATTTTGGTTGGCGATGTATGGTTGTGTTCAGGCCAGTCGAATATGGTGCACCAGATGGAGCTGCATCATGTGTTGTATAATGAAGACATTGCACAGGCGAACAATCCGCAGATACGGCAGTTTTGGGTACCCAATGTAACCGCCCTGCAAGGGCCGAAGGAAGATCTACCCGGTGGTTCCTGGAAATGGGCGAACCCAAAAGATGTCCGCGACTTCTCCGCTGTCGCTTATTTCTTCGCCAAAAGGCTTTATGACAAATACAAGGTGCCAATCGGGTTGATCAATGCCAGCTGGGGCGGCGTACCAATAGAGGCTTGGATAAGCGAAGAAGGCCTGAAAGAGTTTCCGTCTGTTTTAAACACTGTTCAAAAAAACAAGGACACAGCTTACATCAACGGATTGTTGCGAATGGCTGCACAAAATAACAAGCCACAGGCAGCTGTCGACAAAGGCCTAACCGGACCAAAAACATGGTACAATCCGACGTACACTCCAAAAGGCTGGCGCACCATTGCCATTCCCGGCTATTGGGAAGACCAGGGCATCCGCAATCTCGATGGTGTTGTTTGGTATCGCAGGGAAATTGATGTTCCGGCTTCCATGACCAATGTCCCAGCAAAAGTTTTCCTGGGAAGGGTTGTTGATGCAGATGCACTTTACATCAACGGCAAACAAGTTGGCAATACCACGTATCAATATCCCCAGCGGCGCTACAATCTTCCGAACGGAACACTAAAGCCGGGAAAAAATTTATTTGTGATCCGTGTTACAAATCATTCCGGCAAAGGAGGTTTTGTTCCTGATAAACCGTACCAGCTGATTGCAGGTGCTGATACAATTGAACTTACGGGCTACTGGCAATACAAGGTCGGACAGGTGAACTATCCGCAAAGGGGGGTTGCGGGAGGGGGCATTGATCTTCATTACCAACCAGCAGTTTTGTACAATGCCATGCTTGCGCCAATCACTAACTACGCAGTAAAAGGCTTTTTGTGGTACCAGGGAGAATCCAATACCGGCAGACCGCAGGAATATGCCAGATTACAGCCAGCAATGATTGCCAACTGGCGGGATAAATGGAATAGTCCGAACGCACCGTTTCTGTATGTGCAACTTCCGGGTTTTATGGAATACAACTACCTGCCGACAGAAAGCGGATGGGCACAATTCCGCGAAGCACAACTTAAATCACTCGCCGTTCCCAATACCATGATGGCAGTTGCCATCGACATGGGCGAATGGAATGACATTCATCCCGACAGGAAAAAAGAAGTTGGTGAACGTTTGGCAATAGCCGCAATGAATGTTGCCTACGGAGAAAGAAATGTTGTTCCTACCGGACCCATTTTTAGTTCAGCCGAAACAGACGGCAACAAGCTTATTCTCTCGTTCAATCATGTTGGGAGCGGCCTAGTAAGCATCGACGGTGATGAGCTCAGTGAATTTGCCATCGCCGGCGCTGATAAAAAATTTGTGTGGGCGAAAGCAACGATTAAAGGTAACAAAGTGATTGTCTGGAATGATGGTATCACAGCACCAATGTATGTACGTTATGCCTGGGCAGACAACCCCGTCAATCCAAACCTGTACAACAAAGAAGGCTTGCCTGCTTCACCTTTTCGAACCGACCAATAAACGCATATTAAATGAGAAAACAGCTTATTGCTTTATCCATTTTATCTCTTTCCATAGTCTATGTAGCTGCACAAAAAAGCTCGCCATGGAATGGGAAAAAGTGTGCAGTGGTATTAACCTACGATGACGGCCTGAATGTCCATCTCACAAACGCCATTCCTTCACTTGATTCCTTTAAACTAAAAGGCACGTTTTATATCTCGGATTATTTCAACGGGCTCAATGCACAAATTCCGGGCTGGAAAAAAGCCGCTACCAAAGGACACGAACTCGCCAATCATACCATCTGGCATCCCTGTGAAGGTGGCCGTCCCGAAAGAGCATTTGTAAAGCCCGACTACGACTTTCGTTTTTACACCGTTCGAAGAGCACTAGATGAAATCCTTGGCATGAACAATCTCCTGAAGGCCATGGATGGGAAAGACAAACGAACGTTCGCTTATCCCTGCGGCGATACAAAAATCAACGACACTTCGTACATCGATCCCCTGCGCAAAGAATTTGTCGCGGCCCGTGCAGTAAAAGCAGAAATGCCCACCATCGATAAAGCTGATCTCTATTATCTCCCTTGCTACATGATGAACGGCCAAACAGGTGAGCAAATGATTGAGCTGGTTAAACAAGCGATGGAAAAGAATGGCTTACTGGTATTTCTTTTTCACGGCGTTGGTGGTGAACATGGTTTGAATGTTGAACTGGCCGAGCACCGCAAGCTGTTGCAGTTCCTGCAGCAAAACCAAAAGCAAGTGTGGGTAGCACCGATGGTGGAAGTAGCTGAATACATCAAAACAAAACAGGTAAAAAAGAAAGGATGAATAAAGCAATTGTCATCTTATCAATCGGGCTAGCAATTTTCTCGCAAACGCAGGCGCAATTCAGGCTTTCGCCTGCGGACAGCCTTCGTCGCGACAGCATCAATAAGGCAACGCAGAAAGATTACAAGGGCATGCTTTCGCAACTCAGCATTACATCAACCCGACCCGGTCCTTCCGGCAACCCAAATGCGCCCAATGCAGCCAACTCCGATGAAGAAAAAGCTTCTCCTTACACTTCGCTTCCCGATCCGTTGGTGTTGAACAATGGCAAGAAAGTCACCGATGCAAAAACCTGGTGGAACAAGCGCCGCCCTGAAATTGTAGAACCGTTTGACAAAGAAGTGTACGGCCGAACACCAGCCAAAATACCCAAGGTGACATGGTCAGTTGTCAGCGCAACCAACGAAATGATTGGACCCTTTCCTGTTGTTACGAAAAAATTGGTTGGACGTGTTGACAATTCATCCTACCAGCAAATCACCGTCAACATCGACCTCACACTTACTACACCTGCCGATACAAAAGGACGAGTTCCCGTTATGATGGAATTTGGTTTTGTATGGCCGCCGGGGTTTAGCCCGCCGCGGGACACGTCTAGCAATGCACCTCCTTCCTGGCAACAACAATTGCTCGCCAAAGGCTGGGGTTATGCAGTGCTTGTACCCACGAGTTACCAGGCTGACAATGGCGCCGGGCTCACGCAAGGCATCATTGGCCTGGTGAACAAAGGACAACCCCGCAAACCGGATGATTGGGGCACGTTGAAAGCGTGGGCGTGGGGTGCCTCTCGTGCACTGGATTATTTCGAAACCGACAAAGCGGTTGATGCCAAACGTGTAGGCATTGAAGGCTTATCACGTTACGGCAAAGCGGCGCTTGTAGCCATGGCTTACGAGCCGCGTTTTGCGATTGGCTTTATCGGTTCATCAGGTGCCGGTGGTGCTAAAATTCTCCGGCGTGTGTACGGCGAGCAGGTAGAGAACCTTGCTTCATCCGGCGAGTATCATTGGTTCAGCGGGAACTTTATTAAGTACGCCGGTCCGCTTACGCCAAATGATCTGCCGGTGGATGCACACCAGCTAATTGCCTTGTGCGCACCCCGACCTGTTTTTATCAGCTCCGGTTCGCCAAATGTAGAAGGACGATGGATCGATGCTAAAGGCATGTTTCTCGGTGCTGTTCATGCCGGACCCGTTTACAAACTGCTTCGCAAAAAAGACCTAGGTGCTATTGAAATGCCATCGCAGGAAGTAGCAATGATAGATGGCGACATCGCCTGGCGAATGCATGCTGGTGGACATACGGTTGTTCCTAACTGGCCCGCCTTCATTCAGTTTGCCGAACGCTATTTGAAAAAATAAGGCTGTACTCTCGTTGCGACATTACGCCGCTGCGGGCACCCATCGAATAAATTTTATGAACCCAACCGCATTGCTACTATGATACGTCTGTTGCGTCGCACACTTGTACATTCTTATCGCTGTTCATCACAACATGCGCTGCTGCTTTTTTGCGTTGTGTTTTTATCAGGCAGTTTGTTTGCACAACGAACAAATCAGCTTGCTGTCAACGACAAAGGCTATTTTGAAAAACGTGGCCTGAACGTTATGGTGTTCAGTAACAAGTACGGTTTGTTTGGTGATGAAAAAGCAAGCGGTGTAGAAATCATTCACCACGAAGTACGTACCGCTACCAACGGTGATGTGCGTCTAAACCCCACACCGGAACAATGGGATTCCATTCCGCAGTTCATCCATCGCAAAGTGAACAAAGCTGACAATAGCATCGAGGCCTTTCTGAAATACCCTGCGTACGATTTTGCCTATCGTATCAAGGTTACCACAGCTAATGGCGGTGCCGTTGTTACCGTAAATCTCGACAAGCCACTGCCCTCTTCACTTGCAGGCCTTGCCGGTTTCAACCTCGAGTTTTTGCCTTCGGCTTATTTCCACAAGTCTTACCTGATGGATGACAAAAGCAACATCTTTCCTATCTACCCTTCCGGACCAACGACCATCAATAAAGCGAGCCAAACCGAACCTTTGCCTTTAGCAACAGGTAAAACGCTGGTGCTTGCACCTGAAGACCCCAACAAACGCATTACTATCAAAGCTGATGACGGTAGTCTTTCCTTGTATGATGGTCGCAACAAAGCACAGAACGGGTGGTTTGTCGTCAGAACTTTAATTCCATCCAACAAAACCGGAACTGTTATCAAATGGTTCATCTCCGCCAACACCCTTCCTAACTGGACGAGAGAACCAATGATTGCTTACTCGCAAGTTGGTTATCACCCTGCGCAGAAAAAAACGGCTGTTATTGAACTGGATAAAAATGATGCTCCTCTCTCCGCTGCTCGGTTGCTGAAAGTAAATGCTGATGGCACTTTCACTGAACAACACAAAAGTCCTGCAAAGCCGTGGGGCAATTATCTCCGGTACAACTATGCAACGTTTGATTTCAGCAATGTAAAAGACAAAGGACTCTACCTCATTGAATATGGTAAGCAACGAACGACTCCTTTTCGCATCGGTACGGATGTTTACAACAATGCCTGGCACCCCACGCTGGATGTTTATTTCCCTGTTGCCATGGATCACATGTTTGTGAACGAAGCCTACCGCGTCTGGCATGGTGCTTCGCATCTTGACGATGCATTACAGGCGCCAACCAATCGACAGCATTTTGATTTGTATGCACAGGGTCCGACAACGGGAAACAAATTCAAACCCTTCGAGCACATCCCCGGTCTGAACATCGGCGGTTGGTACGATGCCGGTGATTTTGACATTCGCACACAAACCGTTTATGCCGTTGTGCAATCACTGGTGCATGCCTGGGAAGATTTCAGGCTAACAAGAGATGAAACGACGGTCAACCAACGAACAAAATATGTTGACATCCATGTACCTGATGGCAAAGCTGATTTGCTGCAGCAAATCGAACACGGCACGCTGTTCTTGCTCTCCCATTATCGCTCGGTAGGCTATGCTTTAAATGGGATTGTAGAAGCTCATCTTTCACAATACACACATCTGGGCGACGCCGTAACCAAAACCGATAATCTTGTTTACAATTCAAAACTCGACTCGCTGCAATCGGATGGATTTACCAGCGGCACCTTTGACGATCGCTGGGCATTCACGAATAAGTCAACACCGCTCAACTATGGTTCCATTGCAGCACTGGCGGCAGCTCACCGTGCACTGAAAGGCTACAACGACACGCTGGCAGCCGAATGCCTGCAAACAGCGCAGCGTATCTGGAAAGAAGAACACAGTCATGCGCCGGATATTTTCGTTCACGGCAATACCACCGGCGGACCGTTGGTGGAAGAAGAACTAAAAGCTGCCGTTGAACTGCTCATTACGACGAGAGACGCACAATATGCACAACGCATAACCGAACTGCTTCCTGAGATTGAAAAAAGCTTTGGTCGCTATGCGGCGTTGGCGGTTCGTGCGGTGCCGTACATGAATGAAGCATTCAGACAACGATTGCTACCGTTAGCTAGCGCTTATAAGACACAGGTAGAAACCATTGCTAAACAAAATCCGTTTGGGGTTCCAGTTACAACAGGTGGCTGGGCTGGCAGTGGTGCAGTTGTCAACTTTGCTATCACCAATTATTACCTGCACAAAGCCTTCCCGCAGATCATTGATGAAGACGCAGTGTTCCGTGGATTGAATTATTTGTTTGGCTGCCACCCGGGCTCTAATATTTCTTTGGTCTCTGGTGTTGGCACCCGTTCAAAAGAAGTGGCTTATGGAAACAACCGCGCCGACTATTCCTTTATTGCCGGTGGCGTGGTTCCCGGTGTCTTAATTCTTCCTCCTGATTTCCCAGAAAACAAAGAAGACTGGCCATTCATTTGGGGCGAAAATGAATACGTGGTGAATGTTGCCGCCAGCTATATTTTTTTGGTGAATGCAGCGAACGAAATACTCAACAAACAAAAAAATAAATAGAAGACCACGACATGATTTGCTATTTGAAGAATAGAATTTTCATCCTGCTTCTGTCGCTCCTGCAACTAACCCTGCATGCGCAGAAAACATACACTAACCCGATCCTTTCCGGCTTCTATCCTGATCCAAGTATTTGCCGTGTTGGCGAAGATTATTATCTGGTGAATTCCACGTTCTCTTATTTCCCCGGTATACCTGTTTTTCACAGCAAGGACCTGGTGAACTGGAAGCTGATTAGTCACGTGATTACACGAGCCGAGCAAATGGATTTCACCGGGAAAGGCGTGTCCCGTTCCATCTTCGCTCCTACCATCCGCTACCACGATGGACTGTTTTACGTCACCTGTACGATGATTGATGGGGGTGGCAATTTTGTGGCGACGGCAAAAGATCCGGCAGGACCATGGTCCAACCCAACATGGCTGCCGATTAACGGCATTGATCCTTCACTGTTCTTCGATGACGATGGCAAATGTTACATCACGTACAACAGCATTCCGCCTGATAACAAAAGTTTGTACGATGGTCACCGCACCATTCGCATCAACGAGTTTGATTTCAAGAATGGCAAAGTGCTGGGGGAAAACAAAATCCTCGTTAACGGTGGCACCGATATTTCGAAAAAACCGAGTTGGGTTGAAGGGCCGCATATCGTAAAAAAATACGGCTACTATTATCTCATCTCCGCAGAAGGCGGAACTGGTCCTGACCACTCTGTTGTAGCCTTTCGCAGCAAGAATATTTTTGGCCCATACGAATCTTACGAAAAGAACCCAATTCTCACGCAGCGTCATTTGACTGGTAAAAGGAAACACCCGGTCACTTCAGCCGGCCATGCTGATTTTGTTGAACTGCCTGACGGAAGATGGTACACAGTGTTTCTCGCAACGAGGCCTTACAAAGAAGATTATCACAACACCGGGAGAGAAACCTTTCTGACGCCGGTAGTCTGGCAAAATGAATGGCCGCTGATCAATCCGGGTTATGAAGAAGTGCAATATCGTTACCCACTACCACTTCCTTCAACCGCCAAAGCCAAGAAAAACTATTACAGCGGAAATTTTTCTTATAGAGAAGACTTCAACTGGAATACGCTGAACAGCGATTGGATATTCTTACGAACAGTGAAAGAATCGTGGTATAGCCTCTCAAAGAAAAAAGGCTTTCTTCAACTTAATGTTCGTCCGCAAACTGTGGGCGGCAGCATGAATCCTTCCTACGTTGCAAGGCGACAACAGCATACAAACTTCACAGCTTCTACTGCTTTGTCATTTAAAGCACAGAACGAAAGTGAAAAAGCTGGCTTGCTCTGCTTCATGCAAGAGAATTATTTTTATTTCCTGGCTGTTTCAAAAGAGAAAGATCAAAACGTTGTGCAATTATACCAGTCATCGTCTAATAAGGCGGACAGCAACCAAATGATTTTACTCGCCTCGCAAAATCTGTCAAAGGCAAACAACATAGTGTATTTGCAGGCCAGGGGCAAGGCAGACAACTATTCATTCTATTATAGTACTGACAATAAGAACTGGCGCTTCCTAAAAGAAGTTGACGGCAAGCTCCTAAGCACCAAGGTTGCCGGTGGCTTCGGCGGTAATTTTGTAGGTGTTACCATTGGCATGTATACCACATCGCTGGGAAAGGAAAGCAGCAATACCGCAGCCTTTGATTGGTTTGCGTACACAGGTAACGACGAAGTCTTCAAAAACTAATTCATACAAAACCATTGCTCTATGTTTCGAACAAAACAGCTTAGCTATCTTTTCCTTGTCATTTTCTCGCTGCTATGCAGGAGTGAGAGTTTTGCGCAGACGCAATATCCCTTTCAAAATACCTCGCTATCGTTTGATGAAAGGGTCAACGACTTGGTCAGCCACTTAACGCTGGAAGAAAAAGTAGCGCAGATGCTCAATGCAGCGCCAGCCATCGAACGTCTTGGCATTCCGGCTTACGATTGGTGGAACGAAGTGCTGCACGGCGTAGCCCGAACACCTTACAAGGTGACTGTTTACCCGCAGGCTATTGCTATGGCGGCTACGTTTGACTCCAATTCGTTGAAGCTGATGGCCCATTATTCCGCATTGGAAGGAAGGGCCATCTACAACAAAGCAATACAGGATGGCAAACGCGGACAGCGCTATTTGGGGCTAACTTATTGGACACCCAACATCAACATCTTTCGTGATCCACGCTGGGGCCGCGGACAGGAAACCTATGGTGAAGATCCTTTTCTCACGGCTATGTTAGGAAGGGCATTTGTACGGGGCCTTGAAGGCGATGACCCGAAGTATCTGAAAGCTGCCGCCTGCGCTAAACACTACGCGGTACATAGCGGACCAGAACCATTGCGCCATGTGTTCAACGTCTCTCCCACCGGCCATGATTTATGGAATACCTATTTGCCAGCATTTAAAGAGCTTGTTGTGAATGCGAACGTCGCCGGTGTCATGTGTGCCTATAATGCCTACAAAGGCCAACCGTGTTGCGGCAGCGATGAGCTGATGGTTGATATCCTTCGTAGTCGCTGGAAGTTTACCGGCTACGTTACCTCCGATTGTTGGGCGATCGATGATTTCTTTAAAAACCATAAAACACATCCTGACGCAGCGAGCGCTTCAGCAGATGCGGTATTACATGGCACCGATATTGACTGCGGGACTGATGCTTACAAATCACTGGTGCAAGCGGTAAAGCAGGGAAAGATCACTGAAAAGCAAATTGATGTTTCTATCAAACGCCTATTTCTGATCCGTTTTCGTTTAGGCATGTTCGATCCGGTATCGATGGTGAAATGGGCACAAACTCCCGCAACGGTTTTGGCGCATCCCGATCATAAAGCACATGCGTTGAAGATGGCACAGCAATCCATTGTTCTTTTGAAAAACACTAACCGCAGGTTGCCGTTGAAGAAAACGATTCGAAAAATTGCTGTGCTGGGACCCAATGCCGACAATGCGATTGCCGTGCTGGGAAATTATAACGGTACGCCTTCCCAAATTGTCACAGCATTGCAGGGCATTAAAAACAAACTCGGAAACAGTGTCGAGGTAATCTATGAAAAAGCAATCAACTTCACGAACGATACCTTGCTGCAATACGCTAACGTCAGCACTCAATATAGCTGGCAGGGACAAAAAGGTTTTCAAGCTAAATATTTCAATAACCGCGAACTGAAGGGTGAGCCCATTGCAAAAAGAATGGAAGCTGATCTCGACAAGTTCTGGCAGGAAGGGCAGAACGTGATTGATACGTTGAAAGCGTATAATTTCTCCGTTCGTTACACTACTGATTTTACGGCAACGGAAACCGGTGACATCACGTTCGAAGTAGATGCCGATGATGGCTATCGCTTCTTCATCGATGGTAAAGAAGTCATTGATGCGTGGTCACGCAATCGCTGGGGCGCCAGAACGCACAAGCTGGCAGCGGAAAAAGGCAAAACCTATCGATTGGTTGTAGAATATTACCAGGGCGAAGGCAAAGCGAATGTGCGACTGAGAGCCGGACGATTTGTAAAAACAGATTTTGCAGCCCTTGCTCATCGCTTGAAAGACGTAGATGCGATTGTATTTGTAGGTGGTATTTCGCCGCAGCTGGAAGGGGAAGAAATGCGGGTGGATTATCCAGGTTTTAATGGCGGCGACCGCACGACGATTCTTTTACCTACCGTGCAAACAGAGCTAATGAAAGCCTTGAACACCACCGGCAAGCCGGTGGTGTTTGTAATGATGACCGGAAGCGCCATTGCTGTTCCTTGGGAAGATGGAAACATCCCGGCTATTGTTAATGCGTGGTACGGCGGACAAGATGCCGGTACTGCGATTGCCGATGTTTTATTCGGCGATTACAATCCCTCGGGCCGTTTACCTGTTACTTTTTACAAAAGCGACAAGGACCTCGGCGATTTTAATGACTACAACATGAACAACCGCACTTACCGTTATTTCAAAGGGCAGCCACTTTACGGATTTGGACATGGCTTGAGTTATACAACGTTCCGCTATGATGGTTTAAAAGCTGTTTCCACAGCAAACAAAACGATGAACGTAAAGGTGAACGTCACAAACACTGGTAAAATGGCTGGCGAAGAGGTGGTGCAATTGTATGTTCTCAACCAGGACAAAGCGGTTGTGGCTCCTATCCGATCGTTGAAAGGTTTTCAGCGAATTTTTCTGAAAGCAGGTGAAACGAAAGCGGTAAAATTCGGTTTAACGAGCGAAGATCTTTCTGTGATGGACGAAAACGGAAATCCGAAACCATTGAAGAATGTAATTATTTCTGTTGGCGGCAGACAACCGAATGAAAATACGGTAAAGGCAAAACAGACAGTTCAGGCTCCGATTCGACTGTAAGTAATTCAGCGATCTGACGTAAGCCAGAGTTCTGTCAGGCTGAGCTTGTCGAAGCCGATTTTCTTCTTCAGGCTCAAAATGACAAAGCAGGCGCTCCATCCTTCGACAAGCTCAGGGTGACAACCCACAAGCGAAAACAAACCTACAGTTAAAACAAAACCCACTTTAAAGTGGGTTTTGTTTTTGCGAACTATTTGTAAATCTTCTTCAGATCATTTTCAAACAACGTATACGGATCGTTGTAGAACTTCAGGAAATCGGGCACGCTGCTATGGCCTGGAAAAGGCGCATAGTAATGCGTTGGGCTTGTTTTATCGTTGCGCCATACCAGCACATAACCAAGCCGGAAATCATCTGCCCGCATCACTTTTAAAAGCGTTTCCGTCCACCAGGTTTTGTTGGGAACCGACTCTAACCCTGTTTCGGTAAACGCAGCTAGCTTCCCTGCTTTCCTCGCATACCCGTCAACAATACGCAGCTTTTTTATCGCGGCTTCGAGATTGTATTTTCCATCCCGACCCATGTCCCCGTAATTATCCATACCCACCATATCAACCCACGCATCACCAGGATAACGATCGAGAAATTCTTCTTCGGTGTTAAATAAGTTGTCAGGCGAAAAACAATAAATAAAATTGTGAACGCCTAGACTGTCGCGTAGATACCCAACTGTAAACCGCCACAGCGAAACAAATTCTTCTTTCGTGGTGTGCGGCTTTCCCCACCAGAACCATCCACCATCAAATTCGTGGTAGGGACGAAAGATCATCGGTACCACTTTCCCGTCCGCCCCTTTTGCATTGTTTGCCCAATCAGCAATGCCCTTTAAGATCTCCTTGTATTGCGAATGTGCTGCGCCACCAGGAACAAGGTATTTCACTGCCGGCTTCGAAACGGAATCCACCCAATAAAAACCGCTTTTGGAAACCGGGTTAGAAAAATGCCAGGCAATCGTAACGACCCCTCCCCTGTTGTATGTGTCTTCCACAATTTTTTTCAGTTTTTGACTGTTGCGTTCTATGCTTGCTTTTGTTCCGGTTGTGATGCCATGCACGTCTATGCCTATAACAGCGGGATGGCTGCCAGTAACCGATTTTACATCTGAGCGGTTTTCATCACCTTCCCATCCATGCCCGTATTCAGTGGCATGCTGATGACCAAATAGCGTATGCTTTTTTGAAAGCTTGCGGAGGTTCTTGTACAACGCCTTCGTTTCTTTCGTAGCCTTAAAATCAATAAGCTTTCCTTTTTGTGCAATGGCCGTTTGCGCAGAGGCAAACAGGCACAGGAAGATGACAACTATCTTTGTTTTTGAAAGGAACATGAGCTTATCTATTGCAATAGTGTTTTGAAAAACGGAATGAGTTCGTCAGCCATGATCGCATGATCCTCTACACTTGGATGCCAGGTACAGCCTCTCGGCTGCATGGGCTTGAAAAAATACACGGCAACAGGTTTGTAGGCTGAATCTAATTTATCAATGTTTGTTTTAACAGCCGAAATGCAGTTCTGCAATAACTCACGAGCTTTTCCATTGATCATTGGGCTACTTAGCAACGCAATCTGTGCTTTCGGATAAATCAATTTTACCTGCTTCACAAACTTGATATAATTGGTCACAAACGCCACACTGTCAAACGGAAGCCGCTGTTTTTTGCCATCGCCGTTGCTGAAATCGTTTGTCCCAAGGGCAATGCTTACGATGACTGGCTGGTATGTGCTGAAGTTCCATAGTCGATTGCTTCCCTGTTGAAAATCGGTTTTCTCGTATACCTGTGGCATCGTGGGTCCATCGCTGTTCCAATTGCGATAAATACCAATTCCACTCACGCTGCATAAAAAATAATTCAGCTCCAATGCTCGTGCTACCCGCGGTCCATAAGCATAGTAGGCATTGTGCTGATCGTGATAGACACCAGTGCCGCATGGCACTTCAGAAGGATCAGCTGCCGCGCCACAAGTGATGCTGTTCCCAATAAATTCAATCGTTGGACGGATTGTCAGAGGAACCGGCTTAATGTTTTTTGCATGCAACTGTTCGATAAAAATGGGGCCGGTGTGGGCTTCTGTTGCTTTGTAGATGTAAACCGTGTGCTTTCCATCAGTAGCGGCATTCAAGACAACCGGCTTATTCTTTTTGTCTATGCGTATTCTTTTTTGATACACACCGTCCAATTCATATTGCAGGTAGTTGTGGTCTTGCCAATCAGATAAAGAAAGATCAATCCGGCACTCTTTTCCTTCAAAACTGAAACAGAAATGAGAAGCAGAACTGATCAACTCCAGCTTGCCATCTGTCATAGCAGTTCGTCCAAACGGAAGAAGATCCTTTGCTAACAAACGATCATTCTCAGCTTCGCTGGTTTTAGAAGACGCACAGCTGAGACCAAGCAGCAAAAAAAGTAAATAAGCGTTCCAGCGAAAACTGATCATCACCACGTTCAATGATTTATTGTTTAGAGCTGTTGTATTTGCGAATTAATTCCCTGGCTCTGATTCCGGAAGCTTTTAAGTCTTCCTCTTTCCATTCGCCGGTTGAAGCCGCCGTTTTCTTCAACACCGAACAGGTTTCATCTTTATCAGAAACCGACCAGGTGATCCAACTGATCTTATTTCTCTCCGCCCAATCAATCCAGCGCTGCCATTCTTCGTCGTTCAATGCGCCGTTGCCCGAAGCTTCCATGCCAGCTGATTCCGAAATAAAAATCGGGATGCCTTTGCGCAATGCATAATCCCCGCGTTTGCGCAATTCGTCCTTATGCGTTGCCGCATAGAAATGCAGTGTGTACATGATGTTGGTTTGGTGCTGCAGCGGATCATCCGCCACGAGGTGTACGTCCTGGTCCCAGTGCGGATTGCCGACGAGAATGACGTTATCCGGATCAACTGCACGAATGGCAGCAATAACTTCTTCTGAATAAGCCTTTACTTCTTTCCAGCTTTCTTGATCGGGCTCGTTGAAGATCTCGTAAATCACGTTGGGATATTTGCCATATTTCGTTGCCATTTCGGTGAAGAAACCCTTGGCCTCTTTTGTTTGAATGTTGTGGCTGTGCCAATCGATAATGGCATAAATACCTGCATCAATCGCTCCGTTGATGACTGCTTCTATCTTTTCTTTTGAGTCTGCAGAATCTTTGAGGTAACCTTTCGCTGGCTCAATGCCCATTGCGGCTCTTACCACGTTGCACTTCCAATTGCTGGCGAGCCATGCCACCGCCTCCTTGTTGTAAAACCGTGGCCACCAGTTGTGCCAGCCAAAACTCATGCCCCGTAAAACAACAGGCTTCCCATGTTGGTTGGTTAGCTGCGTACCAACAACGCTCAACTGGCCATGCTCCTTCACAGGTTGAGCGATAACGCTGCGAGTTGCCATCAATAAAAAAAGAAAAAGAAAAACCTGTTTCATCATCAATATATTTAATTACATGAACGGGATCTAGAACACCATTCACAAACGAACCGAACCTAACAGACACGACGCCGACTTAACTGTCACCACTCGTCGGTGCGGAAGGGCGAAAGCGGCATTCCCTCTGTGCTGAAAACATTTCCAATGGCCGTGTTGCTGAATGCGTATCGCACAGCGACAGGCTCTTTCACTTCTTTACTCCAAACGGTGATCGTTTTTCCTTTAATCATTGCCTGTGCAGGATAGAACTTTTTATCGTTTCCAGCAACAAAAAAACCAGCGATGGATTTTTCTTTTTGCATCAGTCCCGTGTCAACGTTTTTAAAACGTAATTCGATCTTGTTTTTATTCACAACCATTTCTTGATACAGGGGGCTTGTAACACCTTTTAATGGCCTGCTATAGGTATTGGCTAATGCTAGGTTTGCCAGCCTTAAGCCTACCCCCTTTTTGTTGCGTGGATGGATGTCCAGTGTGTCATCTGCGAGATCGGTTGTCACCACCATTCCTGTTCTTGGAATGGTTAATGTTTTTGCCTGCGCCTCGCGGAGGCGTGCACCAATATCATTATTGCCATAGTTGAATGGTGCCAGTTGCACGAAGTAAAACGGAAATTCCTTGTTCCATCTTGCACGCCATGCATGAATCAGGGAAGAAAATAATTCATGATAGGTTGATGCCGTTCCCGTGTTGCTTTCACCCTGGTACCAGATAGCACCAGCGATATTATAGGAAGTGATTGGCGCAATCATGGCATTGAAGGTATAGCCGGGAGTAACCGGCCAGTGGCCGGAGGGAGTCAGCTTTTGCGCAGCATTTTTTAATGTCGCGTTGTTCTCTACAGCTTCCGCCGGCGTCCATACTTCTGCAGGTGTTCCACCCCAACTGGCATGAATTAATCCTACCGGCACTTGCAAATCTGCGTTCAGCTTCATCCCAAAATAATACGCCACTGCGCTAAACCATTTCACTGTGTTGGTATCGCATGGCACCCACGAGCCTTCACCATTTTGTTGCGGTGCCGTGGCCGAATTCCTGGGTATATGAAAAAAATGGATGTTCGGATTAGAGGCGATCGGAATGTCTGCTGCCATCTGCGGCAGACCCCAATAAAAATTCATTTCCATGTTCGACTGGCCCGAACAAACCCAAACTTCACCGATCAAAACATTTTGCAGAACAATTGTGTTATTACCACGGATAGTGATTGTATAGGGCCCACCTGCAACAGGCGTTTCCACAGCCATCTCCCATTTTGCATTAGCATCGCCTTTCACAGAATCGACCCTGTTATTCCAGGAAGTCGTGATCAGTATCTTTTCGTTTGGCTCTGCCCATCCCCATAGTTTACAGGAACTCTTTTGCTGCAGCACCATGTTGTTCCCAATAACGGCCGGCAGACGCACATTAGCGCTTGCTGTTAATATGAATAGAGCCAAGTAACATGTTAAGATCAGGCGATAAGCCATCGGTCTATTTTTGTTTAGGTGATGTTGGTTTCGTGTATCCAACTTCCTGCTTCAATGCTTCGAATGCATTTGCCAGGTACACAATCGGCGCCTGCCAGTTGATAGCAATTTCGTTCGATGCATATGAACATACGTCGTCAACATAAGCTGTTTCAATTTCCTTCAACGGGTAGTTACAGCTGTCCTGCATCCCGATGTTTGGACCGCCGACTAAAAGCCCCGGTACCGGCTCTATAATACCATCAGCTTCGGATGGACGATGGTGCGGATGCATCGGCGTTTTACTGCCAATGCCGGTGATAAAAGAATAGCCTGTGGCGTTACGGCCGAGGATATAATCAAGATTAGAAAGGGCACCGTCCACATATTTGCGATCCTTTGTCAACTTATAAGCTTGCAGTAACAAGATACTTTGGTTGGCAGCGTTGGATGTTCCGCCCCAGTTATAATCTCTGGCTGATTGTCCTATTACAGTAGCAAAAGCATTTTCGGACGCTTTCATTAAAGATGTTTCTGCTTTTTTCAGCACCGAATCTTTCATTGCACGAACATCATCTTTGACCGATGCAGGAAAGCTTTTTTCAAAGCGGATCATCGAATAATAGCCCATCATGCCGACGTTACCCCATGATGGAAGCGCAGCAGGATCCTTTAATCGTTCTTTTACTACAGAAACATATTGCTGATCTTTTGTAGTGGTGTACAATTCGGCCGCCGCCCAAAGCCATTCATCTTTTACGCTGCGGTCGCTGTAAGCACCTGTAGTGACAGCAGGCTTAAAGTTTTTGTTCATCTCATTTTGCTCGTATAACAAGGCTGGATTTTTCTGCGCCCAGAGCCAGGCTTTTCTGGCAGCGGCAAGGCAGCTATCGGCAAGTCTGGGAAACTGTTTCTCGAATGATTTAAAAACCCTTGCTGCCTGTGCCGTGACGGCTGCAAAATCCAGTGCAGCGGCCGTGCTTTTCTGCACCACATAACGCGGTTCTTTCGTAACGCCGGGCATTATCATTCCATCAAAGGCCGCATTGGTGCACTTGTGATAAACGCCACCATCAAAAGGATCCTGCATGGTCAGCATCCACCGCAGGTTATAAAGCACTTCGTTTAGAAGATCCGGCACCGCGTCGCTACTTTCCGGAATATGAGCAGAAAGCGACTTAAAATAAGCGGGGAAATCTTCGTAGGCTGAAAGCAACGTTCCCATCGTGACGCCGGAGTTCACGATGTACTTGTTGTAATCACCTGCATCATACCAGCCGCCCGGTGAGGAAATGATTGTCCCTGCAGGACGCTGTTCAGAAGCTGCGGAAGGATGCACCAACACCTTATCATCCGGATGGCCTGCCGAACGATGCCACTTACCGGCATAACGCTGTTCCAAGGGCATGGAGATGCGTTGATAATAAAAACCTTTTAGCGTGGCAATGGCGGCCTCCCGTGTCACATCGCTTGCAACGCGAAAAACATAGGAATGCCCAATACCAGGAACCAGCAAAACATAGCTTCCTGTTTTCGTAAACGAAGAAAAATCAGCCAATCGGGTAATCGTACTTGAATAGGCAGACTTACGCGACGCCGACAAATCACCACGAAAAAAAGTATCACGCAAATTCGTAGACGTGATATAAAACAAAGTTGCGTTGAGATTGCCAGTAACAACAGCCAGCTTAGGCGCATGGGGATAGTAGCCGAGTTGGTTTATCCTGATTCTGTCTGTTACCTGCTGCGAAAATGCAGTGACCGCAAAAAAGAAAAAGGCAATCAGGCAAAGCTGCTTTTTAAAATTATACCGGTATCCAAATTTCATCCTGATGATTTGAGCTGTATTTAGTTCTTCTTAATGTTGATCGCCTTGCCGGTGTAGGTGACCGATTGATCTGGTAAAGGCTGCATATCCATTCCTTTTTTGTTATCCTTCGTCACCCACACAATATTGAACTTTCGCTGCTGCAGCATGCTGTTGAAGCTGCCTTTTCTATCGCCGATGATTAAGGTCTTTGTTGCATTGTTGTATTGTATTGGGATAGTAGCGAAGGCGCCTTTTTCGTAATTATAATTTGTGCCTTCGTCTTCATACAAAGTGAAAGAACCATCTGCACCTGCATAAACAAAAAGCGTGATTTCATCCGCCGGTTTCTCGGACGTGTACTGTAACTCCGGACCTAAAGGAACGATAGAACCCGCTCTAACAAACAGCGGCATTCGTTCATACGCTGCTTCGGCAGTTATTCGCCGGCCGCCATTGTGGTATTGACCGTTGTAGAAATTATACCAGCCTGCGCTTTTTGGCAAATAGACTTCTCTAGTTCGTTGGCCATAAGTGTAAACCGGATTCACCAGCAGCGATGGGCCGAATAGATACTGATCGCCGAGATTAACAACACCGGTATCCGCCGGAAAATCCATCACCAATCCACGCATCATTGTTGCGTCATTGTGGTAAGCATGACCTGCTAATGAATAAACATAGGGCAGCAAACGGTAACGCAGCTTGTCGTAATACAACATGCTTTGATAAGCTGGGTGTGTTTCCGGAGCGATGTTATAAATCTCACGGAAGGGGAACTGACCATGCACACGAAACAGTGGTACAAATGCACCAAACTGATACCAGCGTGTTTGCAGTTCCCGCCATTCATCCAGGTCTTTTTCATTTGGCCGTTCGAACCGCTGCTCTACGGCAAAGCCGCCAATATCCATTGTCCAATATGGCAATCCTGATAAGGAGAAATTCACGCCGGCTGAGATCTGCGCTTTCATATCATGCCAGCGTGAAGCAATATCACCACTCCAGGTAACAGAAGCATAACGCTGCAGACCTCCATAGGCGGAACGTGTGAGAATGAAGACTCTGTCATTGGGATTCGAAGCTCTTTGCCCTTCGTAAATTCCTTTTGCGTTTTGCAAAGGATAGGCATTCAGATATTGCGCTGCTGGGCCGATTGCTGTCGGCGTCATCTGCTCTTTACGTTTCTGCGGTGTAACGTTCGATAAAATATCCGGCTCACTCGCATCCATCCACCAGGCATCAACACCTTTTTTGTACAGCTTTTCGTTAATCAGGTTCCAGAAACCTTTTTGTGCGTTCTCATTGAAAGCATCATAGAAAGTCGAAACATAACCTTGTGCAATCCAGTCACGTTGGCGATCGGCAACGTTGCGTTTATACAACCAATTGTTCTTATCAAATTCTTTGTATGTGGTGATGCCTTCGTAGAATTTCGGCCACACGGAGATCATAAATCGAGTGTTGTATTTGTTGTGCAGTACACCAATCATGCTATCCGGATTCGAGAACCGTTTTTCGTCAAAATCCTGGCTTCCCCATTCGGCCTCCCGCCAGTAACTCCAGTCAAGCACGATATTGTCCAACGGAATTCTACGTTTGCGAAATTCATCAACTGCATCCAGCACTTCCTTTTGCGTTTTGTATCGTTCGCGGCTTTGCCATTTACCAAATGCCCATTGGGGAAGCATTACCGCTTTACCGGTAAGCTTTCTATAACCGGCGATCACTTCATCCATGTTCTGTCCATGAACGAAATAATAGTCGAGGGCTTTGCCTGCTTCGGATGAAAAACTAAAACTGTTTTCCTCTTCTTTCGTTAACGGCGGCAGCCATTTGAAGGAGAGATAAGATTCGCCACCGTTCGGAATCCACTCCACTTTGAATGCATGTTTTTTCCCTTTTTGCATTGCTACATCTAATATGGCGGATCCGGGATTCCACGCCTGCCGCCAGCGATCCAGCACTAGTTTGCCATCTATCCAAACCTTTGCATAACCGGCATACGTGAATCGAAATTTATGCACTCCATCCAGTTCAGAGGCCAGGCTTCCCTCCCATGTTGCTACCCCATTTTCCGGCTTGAATTCTTTTGGCAAAAACAACTTTGAATCATTCAAAAACTCGTAATTGACGGATGATTCTGCTCGCTGAACGACAACATTTGACGGATTGTTCTTGTTGTTACTGTAGCTTGCAGTCAGCCAGCCTTGTTCTCCCGTTTTGGAAAAAACTTGTAATGCAGTTAACGGTTGGTAGGGACGAACATCACCAACCTTTGTAATGGAATAATTGTCCCAAAGAATACCGTAGTTCTTTTTCGAGATTAAGAATGGGACAGCTACTTCCGTATTATTTTGAAACAGTTGCACCTGGTAACCTTTGTAGTTCATCAGGTCATCCTGGTGCTGTCCCAATCCATACCACGCATCATCAGCGGAGGTTGTAAAATCCTGGCGAATGCTGTAAAGAGGCCTTCCATCAAAAGCCTGTGGCTGCAATGAGCGACCCAATTCTTTTTCTGCTAAAAGCTTTTTACCGCCGGCATCAAGAAAAGTAACAGCACCCGTTTGCAGGTTCACAGTTGCAACCAGCCGGAATGTTTTTAAACTGACAAAGCCTTTTGTATTCGTGACAGCCCATCTTACACTATTGCTGGCCGACGTAACAACCATCAGGCTTTTGTCCAGTGCAACGTTCTTATCCGCACTTGCAGTAACACGAATGATATTATCTGAAATCACAGTCAACTGCACCTCTTTCGCATTGCCATTGAATGGTGCATCAGGCCTTACAATAATACCGTTGGCTGTTTTGATAAAATCGCCTGCGATGGCATTTGAAAAAAGAAAAAGAAAGTTAAGTATGGTCAGGTTGATTTTCTTCATGAGTTAGAAAACAATGGTTCGGTTCACATTAAATGATTGGCGCAGGTTCCCTACCTGTAAGTTGAAAATCCCTTCTTCTAAATGCCTTTTATTGTCAGGACCAATAAACGCCAGTTGTCGCAATGGAAGGGTAAAGCTTACGGTTTTCGATTCACCAGGCTGTAGGCTGATTTTTTCAAAGCCTCTCAGCCGTCTGATATCCGGCGTAAATGACGCAATTGAATCGGATACAAATAGCTGAACGACTTCCTTTCCTTCACGGTTACCCGTATTGCGAACTGTTACGGAGATCGTTGCAGTTTCATCCGGACCAAAACTATTTTTATTTACGGTGAGATTGCTGTAAGCAAAGCTGGTATAGGACAACCCAAAGCCAAAAGGATATTGCGGGTTGGTCTCGCCTCCCTGTGGATTGGTAGCTCCTTCGGACGGCTTGTGAATATAGCCCGACAGGTCATTTGAATAGCGGGGATAAGTAATTGGGAGCTTTCCGCTGGGGTTCACCGCTCCGGTTAGAATATCGACCAGTGCATCTGCACCATAATTCCCAGGCAAATATGTATGGACAACGGCAGCAACGCCAGGCTCAATGCGACTAATAATGCGGGGGCGACCTTCATTCAAGATCAATATAACTGGCTTGCCTGTTTTAATCATTGCAATCGCTAATGCCAGCTGGTTGTCGGAAAGATTAAGGTCATTGATGTTACCCGGCGTTTCGGTATAGCTATTCTCGCCTATACAAAGCAAAACATAATCAACGCCAGCTGCCGCTTGTACAGCCCTCTCAATGTTGACAACAGAATCTTCAAAAAACTTACCCTTCATTTTATACACTACCCCCTCTTCAAAAATTACATTGGCAGCATCAAGTTTATTGCGCAGGGCTTCTACAATCGTATTGTATTGCGTACCATATTCATCTGTACGTTCGCCCTGCCAGGTATAGGTCCAGCCTCCATTCAGTGTTCGCATTGAATTCGCATTCGGACCAGCCACCAACACCTTTGCGTTTGCCCGGATTGGCAAGGTGTTATTACTGTTCTTTAAAAGCGTGATTGCTTCAGCGGCAGTGTTGTAGGCAGCACGTGCAAATTCTGCACTTCCAAACTTAGGATAATTGCTCGCAGCTGTCACCGGTGTTTCGAAAAGTCCAAGCTCATACTTCACTCGCAGGATGCGCCTTACCGCATCATCGATTCTCGCCTGCGATACCTTTCCTTCTTTTACCAATGCAATCAAATCGGTTGTGAAAGCTTTGTAGTCGTAAGGAATCATCGACATATCATTGCCGGCATTAATGGCAAGTGCAATGGCTTCCTTGATACTTTTTGTGATCCGATCGCGGCGATAAACATTTTCAATATCCTGCCAATCAGTTACCACAAAACCGGTGAAGCCTAGTTCATTTTTCAGGATATCAGTAAGCAAATGTTTGTTGACATGTGTTGGGATACCGTTGATCAACGCAGAGTTTACCATGATGTTTCTTGCACCTGCTTTAACGGCAGCGGCAAACGGCGGCAGGTGATATTCACGCAAGTAGTGCTCGGGAATCCAGGCGTCACTCCTGTCTTTCCCGGATTTGGGGTCAGAATAAGCCATGTAGTGTTTTAAACTGACGGCAAGTTTTTCCTTGCTGCCGAGTGGTTCTTGCACACCCTTCACAAACTGAGTTCCGAGTTCGGAAATCAGGTAGGGATCTTCACCATAACCCTCCCAGATACGTGACCACAGAGGATTAGTACCTAAGTCCAGCGCAGGGGAAAATGTCCATGGAACAGCAGCCGCTCTTGATTCGTAAGCTGTGATGACCCCAGCCTGGTGCGACAGTTGGCGGTTCCATGTTGCGGCTTGTGCAATCGGCTGCGGGAATAAAGTGCCACCTCCGATATAGCTGACACCATGAATATGATCAAGACCATAGATGACAGGAATCTGCAATCTTGTTTCTTTTGCTGCTGCTTGTATCTCGGACACAATCCGGTTCCAGTCCTGCACCGATTGCAGCGGCCCTGGAGAATTCAGAATGGAACCGAGTTTATAGTTCACCACCGCGTCCCGCATCTTGTCCGAAAAAGTAAACTGCGATCCTTGCGAGTTACCCAATGATTCAATAGACACCTGCGCCATCTGCCCCACTTTTTCTTCCAGTGTCATTCGCTTTAACACCGACGACACTTTTGCTTCGATTGCAGGATTGAGTTTTTGCTGTGCTGCGACCTTTGTTGTTACAGTGACAACGCTCATGATGGCGATTGCCCATCCAAGTTTTCGTTTCATTTGCTTAGTCTGATAATGAGTTTATTCGTTGAATAATGTCGATGCATGCCCTGCTGTTATGGTAGGGACACTTCCAAATGCCTACTTTGTCTTCTTTGTCCATTGGTGAATAATCCTCGTACACGCCCCAATGCCATTCGCCACCGTTTTCGTCCTTCATGTACCGCTGCACAAAGTCCCAGCTTTTAAGTGAATAGTGCAGCCATTTTTTTTCGTGGGTATTTTGCCAGGCATTGAAAAATCCAATCATTGCTTCTGCCTGTGGCCATGAGTGCTTTTCCTTAATCAAATGATTTGCGGCTGCATCATATTCGTACCAGACACCACCATCTCCATCCAGCCCCCGTTTGGTAGCATTGGCAATGGCAACGGAGCAATCTTTCACTTGCAATAACATTGATTTGTCTCCCAACGTTTCTGCAGCCTCCTGCAATAACCAAGACGCTTCTATATCGTGACCGTATGAGATCGTCTTTGATTTCGGTGTCCAGTTATCTTCAAAAAACAGGACGAGGTGATCTGTTTTCGTGCAAACAATCCGGCGCAGAAACAGCTGTACAAGCTCGACCAGCTTTTGTTTCAAATCCTGATCAGGCCAAATGTGGTAGAGATTGGTAAAACCTTCCAACACATGTAAGTGGGTATTCAAGGATTTGGGCTCGTTGGCATCTTTTGCGCTCAACCGAAGATCGTCAAGCGTTTTCCAATCGCGGCTGAAAGCCTCAAAGTATCCGCCATGCATTTGATCGTAGCTGTGTTTAATGATTGTACAAAACAGTTTGATGGCTGCATTTTTTGCATCTTCATCTTCCGATGCTTTGTAGTATTCGCTTAGTCCGTAAATAGCAAAAGACAAAGCGTAAATCTGCTTTTTAGTATCCAACGGTTCACCTTTTGCTGATACGGTCCAATAAACACCGCCGTGTTCTTTATCAATAAAATACTTCTGCAGGTAAGCGAATGCCCGTTGGGCCATTTGCAGGTATTTCACGGTACGGGTAAGGTTGTAAGCTGCAGAGAAACTCCAAAGTATGCGACTGTTCAGCACTGAACCTTTGGGTGCGTCGGGATGTTTTTTATTGTCGCTGGTAATGCGACCAACAAAACCGCCATGCCTTTCATCAATGGTATTCTCCATCCAATAATGAAGGATGTCGCTTAACTCCCTTTGAAGCTCACTGCGGTATGTTTCTAACAACTCACGCATAAGAAAAAGAACGGGCCATTCGGGAACGAATACCCGGTTTCAAACGATTGCTTTTTAGTGTACATGAGAAAGTTTCGAGCGGCCGTTTTGTCTTGCTAATACTTTCTGGTTATTTGAGATAATCTGGTTCAATGTTTCTACTGAAGACTGCGATGTGAAGCCGTCGGCGGCAGTATTCATCACATAATCCAACAACTTTTCGATGGTGGTTGTCGCCACATGTTGTCTGGTGTCGGATGATGCATAGTAGATGTACACCGTTCCATCATCATCTGCAATCCATCCGTTGCTGAATAACACATTTGAAACATCGCCAATCCTTTCTTCTCCTTCCGGAGCCATAAAGTACCCGGCTGGCTGATAGATGACTTTGGTAACATCGTCAAGACTAGTCATGAACAGATACAAGGTGTACCGAAGGCCGGCCGCGGTATTGCGTACACCATGCGCCAGGTGCAACCATCCTTTTTCGGTTTTGATCGGCGCAGGTCCGAGACCATTTTTTAATTCGTATACGGTATGATAAGTTTTTGGATGGATAACAAATTCTTCTTCGATCACTGCCTTCTCTATACAATTGCTCAATCCAAAACCAATTCCGCCACCTTTGCCTGTGGTAATGAACCCATCCTGCGGCCGGGTATAAAATGCGTATTTCCCGTTGACAAATTCCGGGTGTAATACTACATTGCGTTGTTGAGGAGACGGCGTTTGTAAGTCAGCCAAACGTTCCCATTGCAGCAAGTCTTTCGTGCGAACAATTCCGCATTGTGCAATGGCAGAAGACTGATCATCTGCAGGTGTAGCGGGATCTTTTCTCTCTGTGCAAAACAGACCATAGATCCAGCCGTCTTCGTGTTGCACCAGGCGCATATCATACACATTCGTATCAGGAACATCAGCCTGGGGAAGGTCAACAGGATAATCCCAAAAGCAAAAATTATCAATACCATTTGGGCTTTCAGCAATTGCAAAAAATGATTTTCGGTCGGCTCCTTCTACTCTTGCCACCAGGAAATATTTGTCATTTAGTTTGATGGCGCCTGAGTTAAATACCGCATTGATTCCGAAACGTTCCATCAGGTTCGGGTTGGTTTCCTCGTTCAGATCATATCGCCAAAATACCGGCGTATGGGCTGCAGTCAACACAGGGTATTTGTAGCGATCATATATGCCGTTGCCGGCTTCCTCTATTTCATTTTTTCTGTTCACTAAGGTTGCATAGGCGTCTCGCAAAGCCTTCAGCCTTCTTTCAAATACTGTATTCATGCTCTCTTATTTTATTGCCTTGCGGCTCGTTGGTTATCATTTCTCCGTCGTCTTCATCTAACTTGTCCCACCAAGTTTTTTTCAAAATGGTTGCAACAATGGCTATCACAACAACTGTGATGACCAGCGGCAACTGCATACCCAAAACGAAGTACATTGGTAGCACAGTCAGGCAAAGTTGACCGATGATGCCTAACACCACGTTGAACATATCCAAGCCAAATCGTTTGTTAGGTTGAAATGCCGGATCATCCGCCAATACCTTTTGACACACCGGTTTCCAAAAACCCCAGGGCTTTACCGTTTTATAAAACTTTTTAAGGACTTCTTCGTCTGTTGGTGGCGCCGTGTAGGTGCCCACCAGGCAACCGAGGATGGAAATGGCAAATAGTACCGGGAAATAGTAGAGAAACCCGATCCCCGAAAACAAGCGGGAAAAGATCAACGCACCGCCAACACCTGCCAGCATGCCGTAAAAAAAGCCGGATGCATTGAAACGCCACCAGTACCACTTCAGTACATTGGCCGCTATGTATCCGCCATAAAGTCCTGATACAAGCCATTGCAAAATTTCATTCACATCTTTCGCAAAAAAACCAAACAGCACTCCCAGCGCCACAACAATAACACCGGTGATGTAGTTCATGGTGATGATCTTTTTTGTTGGCGCATTGGGGTTGATGTATTTGAGATAGATGTCGTTGACGATGTAAGCCTGTGCCGCATTCAGTGTACCCGAAAAGGTGCCCATGAAGGCACCAAGTAATCCCGTCAGTACTAGGCCGAGGATCCCTACAGGCAAAAAGTTGTTAACCGCCGCGGGCAGCACTCTTTCGAAATCGGTTACGCCCTGGCCATCCGAGAGATTGAGCTGGTTATAATAAAGAAGTCCCAGAACAGTTAAACCAATCACCATAGAATACCGAATAGGCATCAGCACGATGGAAACAAAGCCTGTCATTTTTGATGCTTCTTTTGGCGATTTGGTAGAGAGAATCTTCTGCATGTCGTAACTCGGCGGCGGACCTGCAGCTGCTGCAAACACACCTTTAAAAAGCATCATCATGAAAAAAATACCGAATAGACTGTACCCGTCGTCAGCGATTTTTTTGTTGGCATCAGCTGCTATTCCCGACCAATTCAAGTCCAGGTTCCAGCCGAAGAAAGGATCGCCCCAACCCTGCGGAACGTTCAATGGCTTTCCATCAAGGTGCAGCATCGCAATCACGGCGATAGAAATGCAACCGAGCGTCATAATTGCGTACTTGATAAGGTCACCAAGCACAATGCTATGCATGCCACCCAAGATGGAATAAAACATGGCAAACAAAGTGAACACGATACCATAGAAATGAGCAACATAGCCCGGGCCGATATCCAAGGGTATATAGGGCTGCACCAAATTCCACGGAACAAATATTTCAATGAACTTTCCAAGACCAATAAAACCATAGGCTAAGAAACCAAGGCAACCGATCAGCGCAAATGCTACGACAATGTTGTGCGAACCAGTTACTCCTTTCCCTGCCAAGCCAAACCGTGTTGCCAGCCATTCTGCACCGGTGGCCGCATTTGAACGGCGAAGCCACTTGGCCATAAACATCATATTGAAAACCTGATTAAACACTGGCCATAACCATGGAATCCAAATGCTCTTCAAACCGTATACAAAACAGAGGCTGACGAGCCACATCGTACCACTAATGTCAAACATGTCAGACGCATCGCTTAGCCCCAGCATATACCACGGTAGTTGTTTGCCACCCAGCAAATAGCTCTCTTTGTTCTGCCTTGCTTTTTTACGCAAAAACCATCCAAGCATCAACATAGTAGTGAGGTACATTGCGATGATTGCGATATCGATGGCTTGCAATTTCATGTTTGTCGGAAACTATTTGCTCGCAGTTTTTTTACGTGGTGTTGTTTGACGCGTTAACGTATACCGACGGATAAGTTCCCAGGTCGAACGATCGCTGTCAAACACGCCGTAAAGGCCTTGTTCTTCCATTGGCGGATCACCCATATAATCGTCACCTTTTTTCCAAAAGACTTGGCCTTTGATGGGTCGTGCAATACCATTGAAAGCCCAGAAATTAGCACCAGCAATTACACCGTTCGTTTTTGCATGTTGCTGCCAGATGGAAAAGACAGTGTCATAGTATTTATCGCGAAGTATAGTGCTCGCAGCTACATCAAACGAATTCTGATCTCTTGGCAGCCCGAATTCCTCTACCACCAATGGTTTGTTTAATTTTCGTGCAACAGTAATATGTCTGTTGATATAATCGACTGTCTTTGAAACGGCGTTGGGAAAATCAGCTTCCATCGTTTCGCCTTTCATCCAGCTCCAGTTCCGGGGCCAGATATGAATGGTTAGATAATCAATATTATTATCCGAATGTACTTCTTCGAAAAGCGACAGACTTTCTGTTCCCATTTCGCCTTCATGACCAGTTGTAACTAAATGATTTTTGTCCTTTGCCTTAATGAAGGCGGCTACATCGCTAACCCATTTTTTGTATTGATCGTTAGATGACGGACGCATGGGCCGCGGTTCGTTTGCCAGCTCCCAGGCCATAATCACGGGATCGTCGGTATATTTTCTTTTCGTGCGATGGTTTGTGCGAGCCAGGATGTACTCGACTTGCTTTAAATAGTCCTGCTTACAAGGTTCACATTGATAAAACTTGCTCACATAATCCCGCTGTTCATCCCATGTCATTTTCTTGCGAAAGGTTGCTTCATCGATTTCGTTGTTCCATCGCAGGTATTGTAAAAAGCCGCCGCTCCATTCCCAGTTGTTGCTGAAGAATACGATCGCTTTCATATCACGCTTCCCCATCTCTTCCAGCAACACATCAAGACCGTTCAAAACCGCTGCATCGAATTTTCCTTTCTCTGTTTGCAATGGCGGACCAACTCTTTCTACACCATGCACCAGCCCCGAGCCTTCGGCGCCAGCCATTACACGTAGATTGGTGATGCCATTCGCTTTGAGGAAATCGAGCTCTTTGCGCAACCGGTCTATGCCTCTTTTCTTATCTTTCTCCAGCGCCAGTACACTGCCATACCAATAGTTGGTTCCGACGTAATAGTAAGGCTTGCCATTCAGAAAAAACTGGTGGCCTTGTCGCTTCACGAAGTTTGATTGTGAATTTGCAATGCCGCTCAGAAAGAAAAACGATGAAAAGAAATAGGCGAAAATCTTCTGCACGTTGAACACTTTTGTTGACGAAACCGAATATTGTTTCGGTTAGGGTTAAAAAAAACTGGTTCACTGCAAGTCAAGTTGAAATGAACCAGTTGTAAAATGAACAATTGCTGCTTTATGAAAAACGAATTCAGCTACTTTTCTTACGGTCTGAGACCAACATGATCAATGTAAACAGTACCACTGAAGTTTGCTCCTTGAAGAACAATCTGAGTAATTGTAGACGGATTACCCATGTCCGATAGGTTTACGGAAAATGTTGTCCATGACCCGCCAACGAGTGTTACCTGTGGTGAAGGACCGCCATAATTACTATTGGTCACCACTTGAAGTTTTTGTCCGTTGGCACTTGCATCTGCGTATACAGAGAACTCCAGCTTTGTATATCCGGAAGTTGATATACCGGTGGAATGGTTAAATGTAATTCCCTGGTAGCCGTTACCTCCATAAACAGCTTTAATGGCCATATTTCCCATGCGCACCTTTTCTGTATTGCTGAAATCATGCGAAGCTGTGTATGACCAGTTTTGAAATCCGTTTTGGAGACCGTCGGTATAAATCGGTGCCGCGAAATTGGCCAATGGAGGAAGTGTATTCAACATCAGGTCTGCTGGTGATTGTACCGTTAGTGTCGAGTTCTTAACCCCGAACGTCAGTTTACCTCTCATTGCCGCCCCAGGAACCTTTACTACTAGTTGTGTGGCTGTTTGGCTGACAAAATTGGTTACCGGATTCGCTACGCCGTTGAATGAAACGCTGGACACGAGATCCATGTTCGTTCCGGTGATAGTGAGGTTAGCACCCGAATCAACAGGGTTGGGAGAAAACCCGGTGATTTGCGGCATAGCCAGCTTTAATGTGTCCGTTGTTTGGACGTCAACAGTATCTGTACCGCCAAATGTTAGAACCAACGGACCGGATTCGGCACCGGCAGGGATTTGTACCACCAATTGATCGAAAGACTTACTGACGAAATTGATGACCGGCTTGTTTCTCGCAAAAGTGACCCGGCTCACCCAATTCATATATGTCCCGGTGATGGTAATGTTATCACCATGCTTCGCATTTTTTGTGATGGTAGTGATGCTACCGGCAGTCTTCACGTTCAGGTTCAACATCGTCTTTGTAACGATGTCGCCTTCAGTTGTCTTCAACGTCACGAATCCTTTTTCTGCTGCTGTAGGAACCACTGCCAATATTAAGTCCTCGGTTTGTTGCTTGAAGTCTTTCTTTTCGATGATAGCATTCGTGCCTGTAAACTGGATCGAGTTGACCTTGCTCAGGTTTTTACCTATAAATCGTAACGTGTCTCCATGCCTTGCACCAGTGGGACCGAAACTTAACAACTGCACTCTCCCATCATTCATTTCTTTATCCGCCTTCTTGCACGAAGCAAAAAAGCCAATGGATAAGATCAAGCAAATAATCGTAAGCAGCCGTTTAGATGATAATTGTATCATTCTTCTGATTTGAATTAGTTCAGGAATAGGTTGTCTGATTATTTTTTAGGAACGATTCGGAGATTATCGAATGCGATGTCAGCGTCAAAATCGTCACCGCCGAAGATCAAAATCCTGGTCCAATACCCGTTAGGGTTGATATATGGTTTTACTTTATACTTCGCAACCATTTCTTCATAAGGGATCGTGACAGTTTGCCACTGACCTTTCGTATCGAAAGGAGGCTGCCAGATGTAAGCATCGTTGTCTTGTGCCTTCCAGAGATCTGGAGAATTCGTAGGATCTGACAAGCCAACGTTCAGGATAATTCTGCTCTTATTGTAAGGTTTCAACGTATTGATTTCAAACTTCACGTTATAATTGGCAGGATTCAGGATCGCATCATCCGGCACGTTCTTGCCATGAGCAGGCATGTTCACGCCAGGTCCACCTGCTACTTCAGGCTGATCCCATACCCATGCACCTACTACTTTTTTAAATCGATAATAGTTCCCGCTAATCTTTGCCGGGTCGCCTCTTGACGGGTCAACCGTGGTAACCAGGTAGGTAGACCACCATCCCTCATGTGGATCACCAGTGATAAGAGGGTTGCGGGAGTCGCGGAACCAAAAGGCAGATTGTACCTGGCCAAAGTTTGTTGTAATTGTGATAGGACCAGGCTGTGCACCTGCTGGCACAGTTACTTGTAGTTCCTGGTCTTTTCTCGATACGATAGTACCCGTTGCGCCACCAGTGAATGTTACGGTAACCGGCGCATAAAAATAGTTTCCATTAATAACAGCAATATCTCCTTCGTTTACAAATTCGCTCTTCATGCTCGTCACTACAGGTTTGCTGATTTGCACCTGGAAATTGTGTATTAGCTCATAACCATTTTTGAAAAGAATTCTCAGCTTGTTATTGACTGTGGTTGGAATTTGAGTTGGAACAGCAACTAAAATACTTGTTTTGGTGATATAGGTTGGCGTTACACGAGCCTGTTGGTCGTTAAACCAAATCTGAACGGCATCCTGCAGGTTGTCACCTACAATAGCAATTAGCTGCCCCTGCCCGGCGCCTACCAGTAATGAGTCCGATGCTTCCGGTCTGGTAACCCGAACGTGACTAATAGTCGGTGTTGCCGTTGCTTCTTTTTTACAAGACACGAAAGCACCAACCACGCCGAGAGCAAGAAGTAAAACAAGTAGTACTTTATTAAACGATTTCATTTGAGTTTAATTTCTTTTTTAAAGAATTGATTTGCGTCGTTTATGGATAATCCACTGGTGCGGCCTGCAGGTTTGGAGCCTGAGACATTTCGATAGCCGGTATTGGCATTACAAAATTCGCTTCAGTAGCTACTACCAACCGTGGGTTAAACCATGACGTTTTGGTAAATGTCCATTCGGTTGGATTGTTTGGATTATCTGGTTGAGTGAAAAACAATCCTCTATCCTGCGAATTCAGGATATTCAACGCTTTTGTCGGATTCCAATAATGCAGGCTCACGATGTCGTACCATGTCATGCCTTCCATTGCAAATTCTTTGAATCGCTCAGAGAGAATAACATCCAGCGTGAGTGGGCCATTGGCATTAGGACCTGCAACAAGCCATGCTGGCAAACCTGCCCTTTGACGGATTTTGTTATAATGAGCTATGGCAGCTGCATCAGTAGTTGAACCATTGTTGCCGATTGTGGCTTCGGCGAAGATCAGGTACATCTCTGCCAAACGCAGCATATACGTATTGTTCGGATAACGTTGTTGACCGGCTGCTGATCCAAGATCCTGCGGTCCACCTATTACATATTTTTTAATACCAACGTAGTTGTTATCCGTGCCGGTGAATGGATACCTGAATGGCGATCCGTCACGCATGGTCATATCAGGATAAGCAGCGCCAGGCAGCATGTAGGTAGCATGCAAACGCTGATCGATTGTTCTTCCTTTCATTGTTCCATCCGGCAGTGTGTTGATGCCTTCGTACTGGCTAATGATCCACCAGGTTGCCCCTTTTGAACCACCCCAGCCACCGTAAGCAGCCTGGTTGCTGTAAGCAATGTAATCAACCATACTGTTTCCTACGCCCCATACATCAGCACCTGCAAAAACCCACTGCAGCTCAAACAAAGATTCACTGTTGTTATCATAACGGACCCCTGCTTTTTCATTCCATCTGAACAGGTCACCATATCTGTCAAGTAGCTTGTACGGGCTGTTGTTGATAACGTTTGTTGCAAAATATTTTGCACTATCCAGGAACTCTTGTTTTCTCATTCCACCAGTTGACTCCACTCCCGCTCTGGTTAGATAAAAGCGGGCCAGCATTCCCTCAGCGGACCATTTCGTCACACGTCCAGGTTGAGGTGCGGTAGTTGGCAGATCTTCAGCTGCCGCTCTCATTTCACGGGTGATAAAACGCCATACGCTCCGCACTGTGTTTCTGCGGATGGTCGTATCGTTCATACGTTCAATGTTGTTTTCAATGATCGGAACGGCGCCCCAGTTCATCACTAAATAGCGGTAAGCCACAGCACGCATAAAGCGGGCTTCGGCAATCGCTACTTTCTTCGCTCTGTCCGAAACGGCCGGACCAGAGAAACGGTTGATATTCAAGATGGCTAGGTTTGATTGTGCAATCACGTTATAGAATGCACGCCAGGCATTTTGGTTATGCTGATTGTCTGCTGTTGTGTTGAATTTCGAATTGGCATTGTCATACCACGCATCGAAGGCGGTACCGCCCCGGAAGTCACCAAGCTGCCAGGAAGCTTGATCGTTGTAATCGAACCACACAACACTGTACAATGGTGCGGTTGCAGCGGCTACCTGGTCGTCGGATTTGTAGAACTTAGCATCAGTGATTGCACTTAACGGTGGTCTCTCCAGAAAATCTTTCTTACAACCTGCAAGCGCTGCTATCATTAGCAGGACTCCAAGCAAATTCAAGTTGCGTTTCATATCGTTCATTTTAGCAAGTTTAGAAATTGACATTGATGGTAGCAGAATACATTGGTGTAATCGGGTAGCGTCCGAAATCAATACCGATCGCCTGGTTGGCACCGGATGAACCCTGGCCAACATAAGCTCCTACCTCTGGATCGTAACCTGTGTACTTCGTCCATGTGTAGATATTCTGCACACCGATGGTTGCTCTCAAACCCTTAATAAATTTGGTATAGCCAAGGACATTCGAAGGCACACTGTAAGTAAGGGAAATGTTCTTCAACCGAACGTAAGAACCATCTTCCAGGAACCGGTCAGTAATTCTTCCAAAGTTGTTATCAGCGGATACCTGGTTGTTCGCAATCCGTGGTACTCTTGTGCCAGGATTAGCGAGGACCGGATTACCATTTGCATCGGTAGTAAGCTTAGCGTACTCCATTGATTTCACAAGCAGATTACGGCTAAGATTGATATTGTTTGGATTGCTTGCATCTGCAGCAATGTAATTGTATACATCATTCCCGAATGCACCAGTGATGAGGATACTCAGGTCAAATCCTTTGTACGAAAGTGTATTGGTAAAACCACCTGTGTACCGCGGCCAAGGGTTTCCAATTACTGTAAGATCATTCTGATCAATTTTTCCATCGTTATTGATGTCTTTGTATTTCACATCGCCGATCCAAATTCCCGTTTGCGGATCAACCGGAACCCTGCTTCCATTTGTCTGAACAGGGACAGCGCTTTTTTGGATTTCTTCAACTGATTGGAATAGGCCTTCTTCAATATATCCCATCATCAACCATGGCTGTCTGCCTACATAAGAACGCTGCGTCCAGTTGTTCATCCACCAAGATGTTCTTGAAAGAAAAGGTGTACTTTGATACAACTGGTCAACCACTGTTCTGAAGTGCGACAGGTTAAAGTTTGATTCCCAACGGAAATTTTTGTTATTGATGTTTGTTGTAGAGATGGCAATGTTCCATCCTTTTGTGTTCAGTCCACCCGTATTCACTAACGGAGCGCTGGCTGAACCAACACCACTGATTCCCATGTACCAAGGAAGGTTTGCGTTGAGAAGCAGGTTGCTTGTATTCTTCACATAATAATCCGCTTCGATGTTGAACCGGTTGTTCAATAGACCGATGTTGATTCCGTAGTTATTTGTCTTTGTTCCTTCCCACTGCAATAAAGGATTCGTGTATGTGGACGGAAGGAAACCGGTACCGAATGAAGTTGCATAGGTATTCATTCCTGCATAGATACCAGAACCAGTACCCTGGTTACCCGTTAAACCGAATTCATAGCGCAGTTTTAATTCGCTGATGGCCGGAATATTAAAGAACTTTTCACGGCTCAATCTCCAAGCGGCAGAAATTGAAGGAAACGAACCCCATCTTCTGTCTTGACCAAAATAAGGCGAACCATCGCGACGGTAAGTCGCAGTCAGCAAATAGCGGTTGTCGTAATTGTAGTTTAAGCGACCAAGGTAGGACTCCTGTGCCCAAGGATAAGTACCGCCTCCGTTTGTCGCTGATTTAGCGTCACCGGCGTTCACATCAAAAATGTCATTGGTCAGGAACCCGGTTCTACCGGCTGATAATGCCTGGTATTGAGAAGCCTGCGACTCGTGAGTAGCCATCGCAGTGATGCTATGCTTCCCGATCTGTCTTGTATACTCAATCTGTTGATTCCAGTTCCAGTACCAGCTTTGGTAAGTTCCTGTTGCCAATGCGGCAATAGCATTGTTATGCCACTGGCTTAGGTTATAGGTAGGTGTATAGTACGTTGCCATACCGGTACCAATCGAACCGTTGAATGAGGTTCTGATGGCGAGCCCTTTAAACGGTGTTATGCCAAAGTTTAAGCCGCCAAGAAACTGCCTTCTCATATTAGTATTAGTAATGAGACTTGCCAATGCAACTGGGTTGACCGGTGCATACTGGCCAGCGCCGTTCACAGGATCGCTCATCCCCCAGCTACCATTCAGGTTTACAACTGGAATCTGTGGTGTAAGACGCAATGCATTTGCAATTAGAGGGCTTTGGGCATCACCGTAGTTTGTCGTCGTTAAATTTTCATTCGTCTGGTTGAAGTTCAAGTTTGCGCCAATAGTTGCCCATTCACGCGGCTTATTATCCAGGTTTAAACGGAAACTGTAACGCTTAAATCCTGAACCAAGGGCAATCCCTTGCTGGTTCAGGTATTCACCCGACATATAATAAGTTGTATTGTTACTACCACCACTGAAGTTCAACTGGTGTTTGTTCATAGCTGCACGGTTGAACAATTCACGTTGCCAATCCGTTCCTTCTCCGAGCAATGAAGGATCAAGGAATTCGTTTGGTGTTGTCCCGCCGGCAATGGCATGGTATTCTTTTACCATCTGCGCATACTGGCGCAAATTCATAACCGGCAAGCGGCTTGGAGGCGTTTGAAGGTTGTATTGATAAGCATAGTTGATACGGAAATCGCCTGCCCTACCGCGTTTAGTAGTGATAAGAATTACACCATTTGTACCACGGGAACCGTAAATAGCTGTTGCCGATGGACCCTGAAGGATTTGCATGTCTTCAATATCATTCGGGTTTAAGCCCGCTAATGGGTTAGCCGAACTGGATGTACCAAATGAAACGTCTTCAGTTGCCTGAATTTGTACCCCGTCAATAACATAAAGTGGTTGTGTGCGATTCAATGAGCTGACACCACGGATATTAACTGAGATACCACCACCTGGCTGACCTGAGTTCTGTGTGACATACACACCTGCAGCCCGACCTTGAATGGCCTGTTCGAGTGTGGTATTAACGGTCTTTTCGATGTCCTTAGCTGATACTGTTGTTTGTGCTGAAGTCAAGTTAGCTCTTCTGGAGCGGCCGTACCCCGTTACGACAACATCCGTCATTGTTTCTGAAGTACCTGCTAATGCAACAGTAACCGTGTTTCCATTGCCAATGCTAACTTCCTGCGAACGCATCCCAACAAAAGAAATAACGAGTGTTGTCGCATTCGCGGGAACGGTGATAGAGAACCGGCCAACTGCATCAGACGTCGTGGCAACCTTCGTTCCTTTGAGGGTAATCGTTGCCCCAACTAGTGGTGTTTGTTTGTCATCGGTGACTGTTCCTGTAATTCTTCGATCCTGAGCAAAAACGAGAGAAGTGAAGAGTGCACATAGCAGCATTAGTGGCACTCGCAGAGTAGCGCATTTTCTCATATAGCTTGCGTATTTGATTCCAAATTTATTGTTAATGATTCGTAAACTACTGATACTTTTTTAGCAAATGGCTGTATTTTTTTACCTAAATTTATTGCGTAATGGTTAAGATAGCTTCGCAAATCCAACACAGACAAGGGTTTCGTTCGTTTTAACCGTCACGCAACCGATTTCGGTATTTTCTTAACGATAAATCGGCCTTGCGACGATCATTTTAAAGGAAAAAGATGAACAATCAACTGCTCCGAGAAATCACTGCCCTAACACAAAGCGACTGCTTCACAATCTTTACACGGGTTAAATCAGATTTTGACTTTCCTCTTCATTATCACGAAGAATTTGAATTGAATTTTATCAAAAACGGAAAGGGAGCAAAACGGGTCATCGGTGATCACTTTGAAGAAATTGATGATTGGGAGTTAGTATTGGTTGGTCCCAACCTGCAGCATTGTTGGTTGACCCACAAATGCAAAAGCAAAGAAATTACCGAGGTGACTGTACAATTTCACCGCGATCTGCTAGATGATAAATTTCTTCATCGTAACCAGATGACTTTTATCAGGAACATGTTTGAAAGGTCGTTGCGTGGTATTTTATTTTCTTTTGAAACAACGAAGCAAATTGCACCCCGCTTATTAGGGTTGACTGAAAAGCACGGTTTCGAATCTGTCCTTGAATTGCTTTCGGTCTTGCATACTCTTTCGACGTCAGAAAATATGCGGACACTATCGGACACCGCTTTTTCGGGCAATGAAAGTTTTTCTTACAACAGCCGCCGTATTGAACAGGTAATGGCTTATCTAAACAAAAATTTTGAAAGAGATATTACGCTAGCAGATGTAGCAAAGCAAGCATCCATGAGCGAGGTTGCCTTCAGTCGGTTCTTTAAAGTACGCACTGGAAAAACATTTGTGGACACGTTGAACGAAATCCGGTTAGGTCATGCATCGCGGATGCTTATCGACACAACTCATTCGGTAAGTGAGATTGCCTACCGCTGCGGATTCAATAACCTGTCAAACTTCAACCGGATGTTCAAGAAGAAGAAAGATTGCACGCCTAAGGAATTCAGGTATGAATACAATGCTTCCGGAGTGCGGACATTTGTTTAGCAGGCACGCTTGTCCTTGCGCAGCCCCTTTAGTAACTGTACCGAAAGGACAAAAAAATCCCGCGGTGCAAGCTTAGCTCACGCCGCGGGACAGCCTTATTTAGATATACTGATTGATGATATTTTCGAGCCACTCCTGCCGACCGCTTCGTGCCGCAGGTTCTCCGTTTTGCAGCGCAAACTGGCGAAGATCTTCCAGCGAAAGCTTTCCTTGCTCAAACTCTTTTCCTTTGCCACTGTCAAAGCTCCCGTAGCGCTCCTGGCGAAACTTTTTGTACTCGGAATTCTGCAGGATGGCATCGGCTGTGATCAACGCTCTTGCAAAGGAATCCATGCCACCAATATGTGCATAAAACAGGTCTTCCGGATCAGATGAATTACGACGGATTTTAGCATCGAAGTTTACGCCACCACCCTGCAGTCCGCCCGCTTCAAGGAAGATGAGCATGGCTTCGGTTAATTCATTCAGATTATTTGGAAACTGGTCAGTGTCCCAACCGTTTTGATAATCGCCGCGGTTGGCATCGATTGATCCCAGAACGCCTGCATCGGCTGCTGCCTGAAGTTCATGCTGGAAGGTATGACCAGCAAGGGTCGCATGGTTCACTTCGATGTTGATCTTAAAGTCATTCATCAGATCATACTGACGCAAAAAACCAATAACGGTTTCCACATCGTAATCATATTGGTGTTTGCTAGGCTCTGCTGGTTTTGGCTCGATAAAGAAAGTGCCCTTGAAACCATTGGCTCTTGCATAATCCTTGGCGATATGAAGAAAGCGGGCCAGGTGCTCTTTTTCCCGCTTCATATCAGTGTTGAGCAATGTCATGTAGCCTTCTCTTCCACCCCAGAACACATAATTTTCTCCCCCTAGAGCAATCGTTGCATCCAGGGCTGCCTTTACTTGGGCACCGGCATGCGCAACCACATGAAAATCGGGATTGGTGGAAGCGCCATTCATATAACGTTTGTGAGAAAACAAGTTGGCCGTGCCCCACAATAACTTAATACCTGTTTCCCCTTGCTTTTCTTTCAGGTAGTCGGTCATTGTTTTCAAACGACGATCATTGTCTTCAATATCATCAGTATAATCCACCACATCAACATCATGAAAACAATAATAGGGCAAGCCTAGTTTACTGATAAATTCAAAAGCGGCATCGGCTTTTGCACGGGCCCTTTCAATCGGGTCATCGCTTTCATCCCAAGGAAATACATGTGTTGCTCCCCCAAATGGATCCGAGCCGTTAGCGTTGAACGTATGCCAGTAAGCGCATGCAAATTTGAAATGTTCCTTCAATGTTTTGCCGGCCACTGTTTTGTTCTCGTCGTACCAGCGAAAGGCAAATGGATTATTAGTATCCCGCCCTTCAAACTTTATCTGGGGTATATTTTTGAAATAGGTCCGTTGCGCTGCTAGAATTTCCATATGCGTTATTGTTAAGTTGTTATCAGATTAAGTTTTCTCTAAGCTAACCAATTTAACAGCCCGAGTTAAGCTGTCGTGCTCGCAAAAATTTTATTTCTCTTTTTTCCGCTTATTCAAACATTTTATGTTTTCCTGCTGAAGATTATCTCAGCTTTGCTATAGTGGACGATCAGGGATGCATACGGCCCTCAAGGTACTTAGCTTTACTCCTCAAATAGGTCACTGCAAAGCAAGAATGAAGAACTTCTGACCAATTATAGCAAGCTAAAACAATACAGTTGGCGGAACTAATTTAGGGACATTTTTAATTACGCAACCGATTACGTAAAAATATTTTCCCGTTCACTCATAATTCCTAGGTACAGTAAGCGAAAACGATTGTGCAATAGTAACGATTTGTGGCTGCCTCTCTGTACGTTTCTGCCATTTCACACCATCCCAAAAAAGAATTTTAAGACTGTGATGCACAACTCAACAAGCGGAGCAACCTAACCTATGATGTGCGATTGCACTCGGTTAATGGCGTCAAAAAAAATCTCCCCGGTTGCCGGGGAGACAGACATTAATGGCTATTGGTCAATTAAACAGCGCCTTTTAGCTCGAGGGTTTCGCTATACACATGTCCAAACCTGTCGGTTGCTTTCACCGTAACCTTCCTGGCATTTTTAGACGGCGCTGCATAGAACAAATGATCGGCAAGCGTCGGCTCAACAAACTTATGTTTCTTGGGTAGTTCGGGACCTGCATATAATTCAGCAGCCCAAGGATCCAAACCAACCCGCTGTTGCATGACACCTTTCGGCTGATCGTCTTCCCACCACTCTACTTTCCATTTTGCATCCCAGTTCCAAACGTTGGCTACAATTTCTTCAGGATTCTCTTTTGCTCTGCCGCGGTCGTAAATGCGTAGCTGATGTTCTTTCCCTTTGCCCGTTGATTTGTAATACCACTTCACGTCATCACCATCCACTTCATAAACACCATAACCGCTTGGAGTTCCGTCACCACAAATTGGCCCCGTCCACCAGGCGCCGCAAACAGTACCATGGTTGTGTTCAATAATGTTTCCCTCTTCCCAACTCTCATTAAAATGTGTATGGCCAGACATGATATGCACTTTGTACGGAGCAAGAATTTTGTAAAGCTGTTTTCTGTTAGAAACGGTTCCGCCAAATTCCTCTTTAATTTTATTCCGGCGCACAGCACCAGTGTCAGTTGGGATGTGTAGGCTTAAAACGACGGTGGTACCCGGTTTTACTAAAGCAAGATCTTTCTCCAGCCACTTCAACTGGTTTTCGGTGATATAGCCAATGTATTTCTTCGCATTGCCAATAAAGAACACGTCGTCCAACACAACATAGTGAACTTTCCCGCGATTGAAAGAATAAAAGGTTGGACCAAACTGCTGCTTAAACATCTCTGCGGAGTAATCATCCGTACGGGCATCGATGTTCATGTCGTGGTTGCCGATAACGTTAAAGAAAGGCACACCAGTCATTTCAATTGCTTCTTTGTAATCCGCAAATAAATCAAATTTGTCCCACACCAAGTCGCCGCAGCCGATTCCATGAAACAAGCTTCCTTCAGGATAAGATTGCACTAACGATTTAAGGTCCGGTGCAGATTCGGCCTTCAATTGCTCGCAATCTTTTTTTGAGATCATTTGCGTGTCAGCCCAGACAACAAAGTTGTGTTTTGTATCATCCGTTTTTAATTTCTGCAGATTAAAATCGTTGCTTACTGTGCCCTCTTTTTTAGAAATTGGTTTATAAAACGATGCAATGCCTTTGCTTGTCGGAATTTCATAACCGGCAGGAAGACTAATGTAAACGAAATCAGCATCGGCATGGCTCTTAAACTCGTATCCGCCATTTTTATCGGTTACAACAACCGATCTGCCATCCGTGACGGCGACACCGGCAATGCCCTTGCCTCCGGCTTGTACTTTGCCTTTTAAGATGAATTCTCCTTCAGCAAGCTTTCGCCGCTCAGCTGCATTTGCAACAATTGCTGGCGTCCCAAACCAAGCGCCTGCCAGACCTAGACTTTTTAAAAAGTTCCTTCTTTGCATAGTATTTAAAATGAAAATCTCTGTATCTCGAATTAGTTCTCTTTTACGAATTTTATTATTTGCATTTTATGACATCTTAATTGACTAATGTGGTCACGCCGCCGGTTTCAATCTCGGCCAACGCCGATTGTTTTGTCAACAAGACATTCGTTTGCGACCGTGCTTTTGTCCACCTACCCAAGGTTGCGTTGTATTCACCACCCAACTTATAAAAATATCCGAGGTCGGCTGCTGTGTACGACATATTCAACGTGTTTGATCCGCTGCGGTAAAATGGCTGGTCGACCAATGTGACCGGGTTTTTGATATCATACCAATCCGTGTTAGCAATACGATAACCTTGCGGTGTTGGTGTTGCAGTATACAGGCTTCCTCCAGCGGCGACAAAAATGACATCGATAGGTACTGACAAAGCATTCACATTGGTACCCTGAAAGACAGCGATCCCGGAGGCATTACCACTGTTCGCCAGCAGGCCTCCTGTCTTCGTACCAAAGCCGTCCCCATCGGTGGTCGTATAATTGAACGACCGAATCCAGTTGGCATTACTGATGTTTGTAGATGAAGCCCCGTTGATCAATTTAGCACCACCACCAACATAAAAGAAAGAGCCTTTTGCCACCGTGCCTGTTGTCAGGTGCATTTTGTAGGTACGCATACCGCCGGTGGCCCAACCATTTACAGGGAAGCCGGTTGGTGTGGATCCACCTGCATTGTTAGTGACCACAACAGAGTAAGGCGTAGTGGCGAAATTGATGTCTTGCGTAGCCATAAACTGCAGGTACTCGTAGTTACCATCACCACCGGCAACATCGCTGATAAAACCGGTGAGAACGATAGGTGTGATATTCACTGTAGAACTCAGCACAACTACATCATCCTGTGTCCGAAGGCGGATTTGCGGCACCAATTGTTTATCCGCCGTCGCAGTGTTGAAAATGATGCCGTAATAATTGGCAAGGAAAGAAAGCGTTTTATTGGAAAAGCTTGAAGTAGATTCCGTATGCAAGGTCAGGTTTCCAAAACCATCATTTAAAACCTTATCACCGGAAAGAATATCAGAGGGTGAAGGCAAAGGATTAAAGCCTCCCTTCACAATCACTACCAGCGTACTTTCATATTTGTCAGGATTGGCTAGAATAGCACTGCTGGTAACGCGATTCACCGGGATCACATTCCCGGAAGAAACTTTTGTAATGTTTTCTTTCCTGAGCCCGGTGATCTCTAAAATACCGTCTACCCTCTTCAACACACCGCCCTGCACATCCACAATGATGGAATCTCCAGGAGAAAAATCAGCTGCACTGGTGCCGATGTTTAACGAAATGCCTCTTAGCTCCGACAGGCGTCGCCTGTCCTGCAATACCAGCAAGCCAGCAGGAAGATTTTTCCCTGAATGGTCGGAAACAACAACGCCAGTGATCTTGCTGGAGCCAAACATCTTTTCCGTTGTAAGGCTCACATCTTCTCCTTTGTACAAATCCCGAATATCGAGGATGGCGATGTACGGACTGATTTGTCCGCCGGGGTAATTGTCTTTTTTGCACCCGGCACTCAAAAAGAGAATGAATGCAGCTATTGAAATAACGAATAACTTTTTCATTGAAAATTTTTTGATCTAATGCTTTAGGAGAATAGTTACGGCTTTTGCCACCAAACTTGTGTTGACATCACATCCGGCCCTTGTGCAGCAATAGCGGCCTTGTAGTTAGTTGGATTTGTGGATTGCACATACACCGGGTAAGGCATACGGGCTGGCATTACGCCTCCGTTTCTAAGGCCGGGACCTTTTGGTAATATCGGATGTCCAGTACGGCGATACTCAAACCATTGCTGCAGATCGGCAAGGTAAAGAGCATAGTATTTCTGCAGGTGAATACGCTCCATTTTATCATCGAACGTGGTTGCAGCCGATAGCAGCATGTTGTTGCCATTCGGATTTTGGAGATAGGTTTCAATTGGCACACTCCATGTTGGCAGCCAGAGCCTGATGCTATTCAAAACGCCGTCATTATAGTGCGTTTCTGCGGAACTGGTAATCCATCCTTTCAACGCCGCTTCGGCCAGGATAAACTTGACTTCCGCAAAGTTCAAAATCATGCCCGCCAGTGGTTCTGTCATTAAAGTGGACGTCGAAGTGGTGGAATAGTAGTAAGATTTTCTTTCAGTTATCGTACCCGGTGCATAACCGCTAGGTACACCGACAAAGGCGCCCTGGTGTGGTGCAATTGCCCATCGGTTAATGTTGTTCGAACCTAGCGAAATGTCGATGCGAGGATCACCCCAGTTCATCAGGTTATCCAGGAAAAAGCTTGCAATCCCTGGTTGACGCCAGTCTTGTTCTCTAACACCAAGATAAGGCGACGTGTAAGGCGGCACACCAGTCCAGCGAAGAATGGCTGATTCATCGTTGTTTGCAATGATGGGATAATTGGCAGCGCTGGTTTCAACGATGTCTTTGATTTTTGCTGTTACCTCTGGTGCCACTTCGGCTTTACCGGAAATACGCATCAGCAATCTCAGGTAAAGCGAGTTCCCAAATTTGCGCCACCTGCCAATGTTGCCGCCATAAACAGGATCGCTGGAACCAGCAATAGCCGTCCCTGTTCTCAGTAATTCATTTGCTTCTTCCAGCTGTTTAAAAATGCCGAAATAAATATCCTTCTGGCGGTCGAACGCAGGTTCTTTTACCGCACCTTCTTCTGCCTGCGCTTTATTTGATTGACTATAAGGCACGTTACCGTAAGTATCGGTGAGCAGCGAGTAAATCCATGATTGGCAAATCAGTGATATACCCATGTAAGAGCGATTGTAATTGCCTGTCGTAGTGTCGCTGGCAATCCTGTAGATGTTCTTAAAGTTGGTCAGTTGGCTGTACCAGCCGTTGTACAAATAATCCGACCAGTTAGAGCGGAAATCATAACGGAACACCTGACCTTCCGCATCACTCATGTTCACCGTTACCTGCATTAGCTCGTTATTGAAGTTGCGGTTGCGAAGCATGTTATATGTCATCGTATTCACAAGCGCTGGTGCCAGGAGTTGTTGTGGCAGTACTGTAATGATGTCGTTTGGATCTGTGTTGATCTTTTCGAAGTCTTTGGTACACGATGACAGGACGATGCCTATCATCGCTACGCCGAGTAAAAATTTATGCTGAATCTTTTTCATGTTTTGAGAATTAGAAGCTAACAATGAGGTTGGCGCCGATGGTACGTGTTGATGGGAACTGCCCGATTTCAAAACCCCGTACGATATCAGTTCCGCTGAGCGTTCCGAACTCGGGATCGAACATTGGCCAGGGCGACCAGATGAACAGGTCGCGCCCATACACGCCGATGGTTGCCCGTTGAATACCCAGTTTTTTGGTCAAGGTAGGGCTGATGGTATAATCCAACCTTGCTTCGCGGAATTTGATAAAGTCGGTCGAGAAAGTACTTCCTTCAGCATTATCGACTCCATAATGCGAACGGTAATACTCATCGATATCTGTTGCGATCGTCGTGTTGGGAACATACTTACCGCCTTCCATTACAACACCGTTTCCAATGATGCCGCTGTAACGTCCCGGAAGCGTTTTTGTGAGTTTTCCTTGCTCCGCCATTTTGTAATGCATCAGCGAGTGTGCGATTGCACCGTATTGCGCATCGAACAACAGGTTTAAACGAAAGCCTTTGTAACGGAACTCGTTGCCAAAACCCAACTTCCATTTCGGGATTGTATTACCCAGGTATTTTACATCCTGGGAAACGAGAGCAAAGCCTGTTGTAGCATCATATACCACCTGGCCATCTGGGGCACGCACATAACCACGACCATACAAATCACCCATACTACCACCAACCTTGGCGACGATCTGGCCACCACCTACAGGGCCATTTTGCAATACGAATGTGCTGTCAGTTAGTTGATCGATGCGGTTTTGATTGGCGGAGAAAACGATGTTTGTATTCCAGGTTAAGCTGTTTTTTGTTTTAACCGGCGATCCGCTTTAAGCGATTTCAACACCTTTGTTGCTAACCCTTCCTGCATTTACTACTTCTCTTGCATACCCCGATGCCTGGTCAAGAATTCGTGTCAGGATCTGGTCTTTCGTAAATCCTTTGTAGAGGGCTACGTCTAGATCGAGACGATTATTTAACAGACGTACTGTCGCCCCGGTTTCATATGTGATTGTGCGCAGCGGTTTCAGGTCAGGGTTCGTTAATAGTGTGGGATTTTGTAAACCGCCACCTGCGTATAAGCTTCCGCTTTGTGCTAACTGGTAATCGTAAGATGTTTGATAGGGATCGTTGCTGCCGCTACCAACGCCTGCTATTGAAAAACGAAGCTTTGCATAGTTGATCAATCGCGGCATCCGTAGTTTCTCTGAAAGAACAAAGCTTAGGTTAGCCGACGGATAAAAGAAGCCTGCATTTTCCGTTCTTGTAGGCGTTGCAAGTGTACTGCTCCAGTCCTGCCTGCCCGTAATATCCATGAAGAGAAAATTTCTATACGCAGCAGTAACCAAACCATACAAACTGTTCCGGCGGAACTTGGCCCTGTAAGGCAATGAAACCAGCGGCCCCAAAGTATTAGCCATGGTGTATAAACCCGGAACATTTAAGGAGTCAGCACGAATCTCGTCACGGGTATAGGTGTTGGTAAACGTACTGCCGCCAAGCGTAGCTGAAAAATCAAAGTCAGTATTCAGTTTTTTCGCATACTTCAACAGGAAGTCTGAACTAGCATCTTGCGAAAAAATGTTTTGCGTACGGAAGCTTCCTTTAGGAAGACGGGAGCCTGCATCGTATGGCCGCTCCTGTGCACGCTGCTCATACGCAAAGTCAAGCGACGTGCGAACCTGCATGCTTAGCTCTTTCGTAATATTCAATGTTGCCTGCACATTGCCCGTCATGTTATGACGGTTTGAACGGTTGATAAATTCGTAAGCAATAGCATATGGATTTTCAGGGAAAGAACTGAATGGGTAGAAAATTCGCCTGCCTTGCTGTCCACGTACCCAATATTCTTTTAACCAGTCAGGATCAGCGTTTGGCTGCCAGAAGATGAACCAATACATGATGGACTGGTTTCCGTATCCCGCACCTGGAAGATTGTCGCTGCTCTTGTTTGTGTAATTCACTTTGGAAGCTATCTGCAGCCGGTCATTCACTTTTGAATTAACGGAAAGCGATAACGTATTGCGGCCATAACCGGTGTTTGGAACAATCCATTTGTTCTGTACGTTCGTGAAGGAAAAACGGGCCGTGGTCTTATCCGTTCCACCATCAACACTGACAGTATTAGTGATGGTTTGACCAGTTGTAAAATAATTGCGGATTTTGTTTTTATAGGGAACCCATGGTGTACGTGTTGTTCCCTGCTTTTGCGTCAAGGGATCGAACTGGTAGAACATTTGTCCGTTGAAGCGAGGACCGTATGCGGAGCTGGTAGCGCTGGTGCTCGATCCATCAGGAGAAGCACCGAACGAATAATACGCAGCACCGTCGAGGCCCTGACCGTATTCAAACTGCATATCGGGCCAGCGATTAACACGTTCCATTGAAACATTGGAGTTAACCGTAATGCCCCACCCTTTCCGGCGAGTGCTTCCCGCTTTTGTTGTAATGATGATTGCGCCGTTTGCTGCATCCTGCCCATACAATGCTGCCGCTCCAGGGCCCTTTAATATTTGCACTGTTTCAACGTCCTCGGGATTAATATCATTGATGCTGCTTCCATAGTCAGCCGGCATGTTATCGCTACCAACACCATAGGCCACCTCGCCATTAATAGCGTTACGTCTGCCGCTCCCACGATTTATGATCACACCATCCACAACGATCAACGCTTCATTGTTACCCGTCAGGTTGTTCTCCCCGCGAAGAATAATTTTATTTGAACCTGTTGGACCGCTGTTAGAACGAACAAGGTGCAAGCCGGCAACTTTCCCTGATAAAGCATCGGTCCAGTTCGATGAAACCGCGTCGGTCAGCTGCTCACCTTTGATAGTTGTGGTGGAATATCCCAATGCTCTTTCCTCACGCTTGATACCGAGCGCTGTCACCACAACATTGGTCATTGTTGATGACGATTCTTTCAACTGAATGTTGACCTCTTTTCTGCCCACAGTTACCAACACATCTCTTACTACTTGCGATTCAAATCCAATGGACGAAAATGTCAGTGTGTAACTCTTGCCCACACTTAGGTTTTTTAGTTCAAAACGGCCATTGTTGTTCGTAACAGCGTTGATGTTTTGCCTGCCGTTGTTTGCCAGGATCGTCACATGTTCCAGTAATAATCCATCTGTTGATCGTACTGTACCACTAATGACACCTCCATTTGTTTGCGCAGTCGCAGTGTTTTGACTCAGGCACAGACATAGTCCGGCCAGCCATAGCAAAAGGCTATGGAACCATTTGTTCTTGTATTGCATAAGAATGTACTTGCAGTTTGGGTAAAGCAACAATCGCAGGGTAGATAGGAGACAATCGTGCGACGCCTCGTACCGGTTAAGTTGGTGAGAATATTGGATCGCTGATTACAGCGACACGAAATTGATCTTCCAATGTGACGGAATTATTAACAGCCGATTACGCAATTGTTAAAGAGTAAACCTTTCGAGTTATATGAAGTCCGCAAATGGAAAATCCAAGGACCTTACTTGCGACGGACGTTCAGTTCAGGACGATCTTCAGAACCAGTATACGAAGAGTATTGGCAATAGAATTATGGGGCCGGTTGATAATGACCAGACAGTAAAAAGGAAAGAAATAGGCGAAAGAAAAAAGTCATCGACACCAAGTTGTCGATGACTTTTAAAAATTTAAAATCAAATGCTGACGATTGCAAAAGTTAAGCTGCAGATTCAATAAGCGTCAACAAGATTTGATTTACCAAACAAATGTTCCGACTGCCCCACCCTCTAATGTCGCGGTCACACGTCGACCATGAAATGCGATGTTGAACGTTTGGGTTGTGCTGCCGTCGTTTTCTACCAATAAAACCTTTTTTCCATCCGGACGTTTGAAAGCAACGTTGAACAAGCTGCCTAAATTGTTACTGGCTATTCGCTGCGAACCAGGAAAAACGAACTTGGAGGCATGAGCAATGATGTAATAACCAACGTTCCTCGTGACGCCGGAAAGAATCGTTATTCCGCCCTTACATACATTACAGCCTCCGGGAGTATGAATGGAATGAGAAGGGTCACTGGCAAGGTTCCATTCAAGTGCCACGCGGCTCCAGTTGCGCATTGATCCAATGATGACGTTTTTGAGGTGCCATTTCAGGTCGCCGCCAAAATCTCCATTTGCTGCTGTGTATTGTTCCGTGAAGTAGATATTCTTCGTTGGATACGCATTACGCACCGAGGAAAGTGCACTTATATCGCCGCCATACAAATGAAACGCTGAACCGTCGACGTATTGTCTTGCATCCGGGTCGCTTAAAATTGCGAGAGGATAATCTGGCCGATCAGCATTGTGATCATAGATGATGATCTTGGTTGTAGTGCCGGCCGCCTGGAATGCGGGACCGAGATGGTTTTTGATAAAGGTCGCCTGCTCCGTCGCACTCATGACCATACTTGGATTGTTTCCACCATGCAGCGGTTCATTTTGCGGCGTAATCGCATCGATGGTAATTCCCTCCGCTTTCATTGCCTGGATGTATTTCACGAAATAGTTGGCGTATACGCTATAAAACTGCGGCAATAAGCTTCCTCCAATTGAACTGTTATTACTCTTCATCCAGACTGGCGCCGTCCATGGTGAAGCCAGAATTTTAATGTTTGGGTTGATGGCCAGTATCTTTTTAAGAATTGGTATAACCTGGCTCTGGTCTTTTCGCAAATTAAAATTTTGCAGTGTAGGATCTGTTTGTCCGGCTGGCAAATCATTGTACGTATAAACTGTTGCGCTGAGATCAGAGGCTCCGATTGTCAACCGCAAATAACTAATGTTGATAGAACTGCTATCCGAACCAAACAGCTCTTTCAGCAGATCATCCTGCATGGAAGTTGGGAGCGAATGAATAAGCGATGCGCTACCGTCGGTCAGCGTAAATCCAAAACCATCGACTGTTTGAAAACCCTGGGTAGAATCAACGATGATGTCCGGGTAACCATTGGTAGCCGTTGAAAAAACGAGACTGGTGCTTTGCTTTTTTAATAACGATGACTGGCTACCGGTTGTCAGGTAAAAATCCACATCAGATTTTGCTGCCGGTGGGTTAACCGGGCCGGGAGTTGGATTTCCACCTTGACCTGGCCCCTTGTTTTTATTGCAATCGGCGAAGCCAAATAGCAACACGGAGCAACAACAAAAAGCGAAGAGCCGGCTTTGACGTAATGTTTTTCTTCTTTGGATTTGCAAATGCATATTAGTCACTTAAAATAACATCAAAATACTAACGTAGTAATCGAATGAGGTAAGCTGGTAGCTTTCGCAGCCTGTCCGTTTCGGTACAATTGGTAATCGATCTTTTGGTCGCTGCTATTCATTACTACCACGGCGATACTGCCATCCGTGTTTTTGAAAGCTGTGGTAAGCAGCCCTGTCCGGTTGCTGGATGCATTGATGCGTTTTGCGCCAGGGCGAATGAACTTAGAAAAATGACCGATGTAGTAATACGAGTTTGTATACTGTAATCCTTTTGCAGGATCGGCGTGAACCGGGGCAAAGCAAAAATTTTCAACATGGTTCGGACCGCCTTTCTCATCAAGCAAAATGTTCCAGTCCGTCCAGCCAACAGTGCCGGCATTAAAGTCATTGATCATTGACCGGCCATACTTTTCTCCTAGGCTCCATTCATCCATGCGGCTAGGATCAAAACTTTCTGCACATCCTTCCGTGAAGATCAGGTTCTTGTTCGGAAACGTCTCGTTGACCATACGTACGTTGTTGAATTGCATTTCACCGCCGGTCCATGTCTCGTACCAATGATAACCAATACCCCAAACATATTTTGCGGCATTCGGATCGCTTAAGATCGTGTTAGCTCTCTGGTAAACAAAGTCGCGGTTATGATCCCAGGCGATCAGCTTTTTCGAACTCATTCCGTTTTTCTGCAACGTAGGACCGAGATAGTTCTTTATAAAATCACGTTCTTCTTCGGCCGTAAACACGCAGGACTCCCACTTCTGCACAGCAAGCGGTTCATTCTGTACCGACAACCCCCAAACCGGAATGCCGCGTTTTTCATATTCCTTGATGTACTTCACAAAGAAATCAGCCCAGGCCTGACGGTATTGTGGTAACAGCTTGCCACCGCGTAACATGTTGTTGTTGTCTTTCATCCAGGCAGGCGGCGACCATGGGCTGACATACAAGGTCAGGTTGCCAGCTGTTGCCATCGCTTTTTTGATGAGTGGAATACGGAACTTTTCATCCTGTTTTATGTCGAATGTTTTTAGCTGCTTGTCATTTTCCTGCACATATGTGTAACTACCGCTTGAGAAATCGCAGCTCTGCATATTTGTTCGAACAACCGTATAACCAATGCCTTCTTTCGGGTCGAAGTAGGCTTTTAGAAATTCAGCCTGTTGAGCAGGAGAAAGCTTTGCATACGTTTCTGCAGAAGCGTCGGTAATTGCACCGCCAATACCCAACATAGTCTGAAACGTTTTACTGTCGTCGACAAAAACAAACACGTCGCGTTCCACAAGCGGATCAGGATTCCTAAAGTGCGTCTCACCTACCGGACTGATACGATGGGAAGTATTTTGCGCCGTGGTGTACATCTTCACCGTGCTGTTGTCCTTCATTTTTGCAAGTGCCGTTTTGGACGTTTGTCCGTACGCTAATGACAATACCAGCGTGGCTCCAACACCTAAGGTTAGCTTTTTCAATTCTTCACTATATCGGAAAAGTGTTTTCATGTTCTTTATTTTAAAGTACTGCCGGAATCAGGTTGAGTTTCTTTGCTCTTGTGGGCTTCGCGGTTATCTGAAAAGCCAAGCGCTTTGATATATCCCAGGTTGGGCCGGCAGTTTTCAAACCGGCATTGCTCCAGGTAGGTATTCATTGCCTGGCGAATTGCCGTCATATCCTTTGGCCGCAGTTTCCGGATATCGGCGAAGTTTTTCCTTGCTGATTCAGCGTAATGGATCAACGAATCGTATGCAGGCGGTCTTGGAAAGGTGACAACACCACGAGCATCGTCCATCTTTTTATAAGGCCAGAAATGCCAGCCAATTTTAGCAGCCTCCATTGTAGTGCGAAAACTATCAATCCACGGATTGGTATTCTCGCCTGTCTCGCCACAATAAATAGGCACATTGTGTTTGTCACTGAAATCAATGTATGATTGAATGACTTCCTGTGTTGGCGGCGTCCAGTATTTATGAAACGTGTAAACCAGTTTATCATCGAATGGTTTTCCGAAGGGAGCAAAGTTTGAATTCCATTGTGCGCCACCTAGGAAGATTAAATGATTCTTGTCTACTTGTCGAATAGCTGCAGTGATGCGTTTATACAAGCCTTCCAGTTTTGGATTAAAATAGGCTGCATCGAAGTAATGCGCAATTGGTTCATTGAGCAGGTCGTACCCGATGATGATAGGTTCATTATTATATCTTGTTGCAATTCGTTTCCAAATGTCAATAGTGAGTTGCTGATCCCTTTCGCTTTCAAATAAGAACGGGTAGCCTTCGCCATCATCAATGTTATCACCGGTCTGTCCACCGGGTGCACAATGCATATCCAGCAGAATGTACAGCTGTTCTTTCTTGCACCAGCTAATCAGGCGATCAAGCAATTCGAAACCACGGTTGGGATTCGACTCACCCATGTATTTTTCTGTGGTAAAAAGGCGATAATTGAAAGGCACCCGGATGGAATTCATCCCGATGCTTTTCATGTAACGAACATCTCCCTCCGTAATGTAGTTATTTACAAATGTCTTCCAGAAACTATCGGTTGCTGATGGACCAATTAACTCGTGAAAAACCTGGCTGATCATTCGCGGAGAGTTCACATCTTTAAACTTGAACATGTACCCCTCGGGCACAAGCCAGTTACCCAGGTTAGTACCTCGCATGATAAAAGCTTTTCCGTCAGGAAAGAACACCTCCTTCCCTTTTACGTAAACGAAAGCCTTTTTCTGGGCCAATAAGGCAAAGGGGAACATGAACACTGCACAGAGCAGTGCTATTCTGATTTTACTTTTCACGCTGCTGGGTTTTAGTTACTGGAACACTCTTACATAATCAACGATCATTCGTTGCGGGAATGTGGTATTGGCATCTGGACTACCAGGCCAGTTACCGCCAACGGCTACGTTGAAGATGAAAAAGAACGGAGCGTTGAACGGATAAGGCGTTGCACCCAGATCAGACTTATTGATGGTAAAAAAGACGTTGTTGTCAACCAAGAATTTAATCTGGTCCTGTTTCCAATCGATGGAGAACACATGAAATTGTTCGTAGAAATGCCCGCTGTTTAGCGTATACGAATTCCCTCTGTAGCCATGAGCCGCAGTGGAAGGACCATAATGTACTGTTCCATGCGTCTTATTGGTTTCATGTCCCAGGTATTCCATGATATCAATTTCGCCACTAGCAGGCCAGCCAACGGTTGATATATTGGAACCCAACATCCACAAAGCTGGCCAGATGCCCTTGCCTCTTGGCAGCTTAGCACGGATGTCAATACGGCCGTAAGTAAATGTCTTTTTGTTTTGCGTTGTCAGTCGCGCCGAGGAATAATTAAATCCGCTGATTGATTCTTTACGAGCTTCGATGACCAGGTTGCCGTTAGACACCAGCACATTTTTTGGGCCGTTGGTGTAGTACTGCAATTCATTATTTCCCCAGCCGCCAGAGCCATTACCGATCTCGTAATTCCACATGCCACCGTCAAGCGATGTTCCGGAAAATTCATCCTGCCAGACCAATGTCATTCCCGGGTAAGAGGTCGGGGTGCTAAAGCCCGCATTGTCAGTAACGAAACTCGTTCCGTCTTCTGTAATGATTGTACCCTTTGCAGAACTTGTTCCAATGGTGCATCCTTTCGGGTTAGTTAGTTGTACAGTGAATTCCAAATTGTTTTGCCTTGTGTTAGCTGGGTCGCCTTTGATCTGCACCGCAATTTCCGCCGTTGATTGGTTAGCAGGAATTGTTACCGTTCCTGAAGCAGCAGTATAATCTCTCGCTGCTGTTGCTGTACCATCCTGAAGCGTATAGTCCACAGACACCTGCACTGATGTTGTTCGATTGAGCGACACCGTGAAATGCATGATTCCGGGGGTGGTCAATCTCACGGCTGATGCATTTTCAATCTTCACGGATGGAACAACCGGTGTTGAAGAGGTGCCTCCTTTTTTACTGCACGAAGTGGAAATAAAACTAAAGAGAACCAACAGGGTAAGGTGTGCGATTTTCTGGGTCATACAAACTCTTTTCATTCTGGTTTCTGCGGTTAAATGATTTATGGAGATGGAAATTGAATTGAAAATAGGCACAGGGCAAGACTACCCCGTGCGTTTATCGATTGCTTACTTTATGAGAAACGCACATGCGTTAGTTTGCTTTTAGCTTCAGGTACCATGCGTTGCCTGTTTCTGTGCCCTGAACACGCAGATACATGGTATTGGCATCGATGGATAAGATCTCGTATTCTTTCTGCACTGCACCATATCCGATGAAGGTTGTGTTTCCACCCAGAAGGATGGCTGTTTTTGTCGACGGTGCAGAGGCGGCAATACCAGAAGCCGATGGTACAAAAGAAAATGGTGTTGTTCCACCGCTGTATGGATAGCAGGCTTCACCACCAGATGCCGGAATACCTGGAAGACCACCAGCCAACGCACCTGTTTTTGTAAAGGCGCCATCAGGTGTAGCAGTTGCCAGCGTATAACCGGTTGCCGTTTTTGTAAAGGTGAACGAAGCGGTGTAAAAACAATTACAGCAGCCTACTTTTTCGTCAACCGAAGCCGCCCACCACTCAGGCGTAACTGATGTTGCACTCCAAGGACCAACGCCAAGGTGTCCTGGTACAGTTTTATCCACCCGCCATGTTTTTGAACCCGTGCCTGTAAGGTTTGCCACTATTGTTGGATTGGGAGTGAAATCACTTCTTACTTGGATGTCTTTTGTAACGGTTGTTGAAGTGGCACCCGCGCCGTATGCAACAACTGTGATGCGATACGTATTTAAACCAACCCTTGTATACTTTCTGGTTGTTTTTCCGCTTGGAAGAAATTGAAGGTCGATACCATCAGCAGCATCATAGTCGATCTTGTATGACAACGCATTTTTTCCTGTGATGGAAATCTTTACATCACCCGATCCATCGCCATTTGGATTGGTAGCATTTGCACCGACGATCTCCGTATTGATGGTAACTTCTGAAGGAGCATTCAAGTCTCCCATTTTATATTCTTTCTTTTCGCAACTACCGATGCCAACTAATAAGGCAATTGCAAAGACATATTTTGTAAACTGTTTCATGCTAATGTTTATTAATTGGTTTGTCTGAAATTGTCAACGTAAATGATAGCACCACCGCCGTTTGCAGCATCATTAAAGCGTAACACGAGTTGTTTGAATTTCTCGCTAGCAGGAATCGCCGCTATCGTTCCAAAATCAAACACCAGTTCTTCCCATGCACCAGAGGTTGTGAAGGCTGTTTTCAATACGGCAACGCCATTGGAAAGTGAGGAACCTGCTTCCAGTTCTACATTAAGTTGTTTACCAACCATTGCAGGATCTGGATTGTACGCCAGCACACGGATCTTTTTACCATTTGCCATATCGAGCGGAAGGTCGAGCGGTGTATAGGTGCCACTCCAACCCTGGTTGCCCCTTGTGAACCGACCTACTTTTGCACTGGTGTTTAAGCCAGAAGGATCTGGATTATTGACCACCGCAAACTGCTGGTTATCGCCAAAAGTTCCGAAGAAATAGTTGACCGTTGTTTGATCAAACGTGATAGGAAATCCCAGGGCATTATAGATTGTGACTGGTGTAACTTTTTCCGTTTTCGCCGCACCGCCACTCAACGCAACTACTCTTAAATTGTACGTTCCTGCTCCCGGATAATTGTGGGAAACCTCGCCACCGCTTGCCAAAGGCGTTCCGGCTTCATTTGGTACGTCGCCAAAATAAACCATGTAAGAAGCTGCATAAAGTGCGGAGGCTTTCACCTTTATGTTATGTACGCTTTGCGTTGTCGTCACATTTAAATTTTCCGGTGCACGGTAAGTCACCTGCAGCGGGTGATCTGCCGATGTCTCTTTCCCCGAAACAGATTTAGAAATGATCGTAACAGTATAACTTCCTTCAGGATAGACATGCGTTGCACTGTTTCCCGGCATCACTTCTGCCTGCGCTGAGGAACCGGTGCCATGACCAAATTTTATGATGAATGAAGAGGCGCCTTCGCCTGTTGGCGTAATTCGCACATTACCCGAGTTATCATTGCTGATATCAAATACTTTTCCCGGCGCCGCTGCGGTTGCCGTTTCCAGGAACGAGGTATCATCATCAATACCGTTTTTCTGGCAGCCAACACTTCCAAGAACGAGTGTTGCCAAGCCTATAATGATTGTTGTTTTCTTCATGTCAGTTTGTTTTAATAGCCAGGATTTTGAACCAGTTTCGTTCCTTGCAATTCTTGCTGCGGAATGGGGAAGACTTCGTTTTTGCCAGCAGTAAAGCCCCTGCTTGCAAGTCTTGCCGCTGCATCGCCCCAACGTACCAGATCAAAGAAGCGATGCCCCTCACCTGCCAGTTCTAACCGGCGTTCGGTTTTGATGGCGTCCATTGAAACAGGAACGGAAGGCAATCCGACTCTTGCACGTACGGCATCCAACAAAGCCTGTGCTCTAGCACCCGATCCACCCAAAGCTTCCGCTTCTAACAGGTAAGTATCAGCTAAGCGAATGATATAATCATTTTGCTGGAAGTTTAATTCTACTGTACCACCGCCGGTGCGGATGTCAGAGCGCATTGGGATCATCTTGCGTAGGAAATAGCCGGTATTCTGATAGCCTTCTATATAAGTGGCTTGACCCGCTGCAGCCAATGCTTTCATATCGAGCACAGTAGCAGAGAAACGAGGATCATTCTTAATCAGGTCATAAAAGTCCTGCGTCCAGGGGTTGAAACTCCAGCCAGAAGGATAGATATCCGGCGCATTAGCGCTAATTCGGTTATAACTGCGTGGACCCACCATTTGAGCGGCTGTGTTTCCTTCATCGGCACTGCTGCCCCAAAAGCCCCAGTCAGCATTTGATTTGTCGGTATGAACCGCTTCTAGCAAGGATTCACTGTTGAATTTGTTAGTGAATACCCACAGGTCAGCGAACCTTGTTAGCAACCGGTTTCCGTATTGGTTAGGCTGGCCCGGTGTAGGTCCGTTTACCTGTGCAAGGATTGCAGCAGCTTCGGATTTTTTATTGTTATAGAGATAAACCTTTCCCAGCATTGCTTGTGCGGCAACTTTGGTGAAACGCCCTGCCTCCATTGCCATATTTAAAGAACTTGGCAAGCCCGGAATAGCTTCACTCAAATCCTTTTCAATTTGTGCGTAAACAGCAGCTGGCGAAGATTGTGTTACATTGTAGATTTCAGCAGTCGTCAAAGGTTCCAATAACAACGGGACGTTTCTGAACATGCGTACCAGGTTAAAATAGTACGTTGCACGGAGCGCCTTTGCTTCCGCTGCAAAGCGAGCCTTTTCGCCTGCATCCATTGGAACGTTTGGCAACTTTTGCAATAAAATGTTCGCCCTGAAAACGCCTTGGTAATGATCGCTCCACATGCTGCGTGGCACCGTGTTCGCATTCAGCGTATAATTTGAAAAACCCTGTATGCCCGCACCATCGGTTGCTCCACCTCCGCCGGCGAAGTTGTCATCCGAACCGGCATTCATCATGGTGATCATGTTTTCAAAACCGCCTGCGTTTTTGCGAAGGACATCGTATGCGGCAACCAAACCCGCATAAGCTTCTTCGCGATTAGAATAATAGTTCTGGCTGAGGAACTGCCCTTTCGGTTCCAGCTCCAGGAAACTTTTTTTACAGGATCCCATCACCACTAAAAAAGAGGTAGCGAGGAATGCTGTTTTTATATACGTACGCTTCATATCGTAATAAGGTTATTTTGTTAGAAAGAAAGTTGAATACCGCCTAAAATTGAACGTGCCTGCGGGTACTGACCTCTGTCAATACCGAAGATGCCACCGCCAACTTCCGGATCATACCCAGTGTATTGAGTTAGGGTCAACAGGTTTTCTGCAGTGACATACACACGAAAACGTGATAAGCCGATTTTAGAAAACAAACGGTTTGGTAGCGTGTAACCTAACTGCACCACTTTCAAGCGCAGGTAATCGCCTTTCTCCAGGTAGAAGTCAGACATGTTACTGAAGTTGCCGTTCGGGTCAGAGTTCGTCAGGCGTGGGTAATCGGTAGATGTACCTTCCCCATGCCAGCGACCAAGTGCTTTTGCAGGATAGTTAGCGCTCAGGATATCCAAACGACGAAGGCCCTGGAAGATCTTGTTGCCAGCCACACCTTGCGCAAACATGGTAAAGTCAAACCCTTTGTAATCCATGTTGATGGTAAAGCCAAACGTGTATTTTGGAATAGGGCTTCCAAGAAAGGTTTTATCCAGGTCACCATTTGTAATAACACCGTCGCCGTTCAGGTCAGCCCATCTGAAATCACCCGGCCGGGCATTCGGCTGAATTAACTGGCCGTTCTTGTTGCGGTGTGCTTCAATCTCAGCATCGTTTTGGAAGATGCCAAGATTTTGATATCCCCAAAAGCTATTCACAGCATGACCAACCTGTGTACGGGTAACGGTACCCATTGACTGGAAACCTGCACCGCCGCCGATGAAATTCGTATCAGCGGCTACATATGTCACCGTATTTTTTAAGTAAGAACCATTTGCGTTAATAGAAAAATTCAGGTCTCCAAAGCGATTGCGATATCCCAATTCAAGTTCCAAACCTGTGTTCTTCATATCGGCTACGTTGTCCCAAGGATTGGCAGAAACACCAACATAACCTGGAATCACAACTGGACGAAGAATACCAGTAGTTTTCTTGTTGAACCAGTTCATAGTCAGGTTAAAATTCCTGAACAGCTGGGCATCGAAGCCAACATCTGCCGATGCTGTTTCTTCCCAATGCAGGTCTGGGTTATCTAAGGTTGCAGGCGCATAACCCGTTGTTACAGCACCAGAGTTGCCGAGCGAATAATTGTATCCACCAACAACCGTAGAAAGGTAACGGAAATCTTCCAAGGCATCGTTACCAACAATACCGTAGCCACCTCTTAATTTAAAGTTGCTTACTACTTCATTCCTAGGCCAGAAACCTTCGCGAGACACATTCCAGCCGGCAGAGAATGATGGGAACACACCGTACTTATTATTGGCACCGAAACGGGTAGAACCATCGCGGCGAACAATACCAGTAAAGAAGTACTTGTCTTCGTAGCTATAGTTTAATCGGCTGAACAATGACACAACACGGTGTTCGATGAACTCACCGGCGTAACCGTCCCTGTTGGCCAATCCCACATCGAAGCGGAAGGAAGCATCTTTGTAATTATTAATCGGCAGGTTGAAAAAAGTCATACCAACGTTTCCGCCGATATTCTCTACATAAGTACCCTGTCCTAATAACACCGTAAAATCATGGCTGCCAAATTTGCGGTTGTAAGTAGCGGTATTCTCAATGTTCCAGTTGAAAGTTCTGTTCTCGCCCTTGTTGTAGCTGTTTTTGTTTGAAGAAACGGTCGAGCTAAGATAGAACAATGGTGTAAAGCCTATGTTACCCCAGTATGCTCTCTTAATACCAACCGTTGAACGAAGACGCAAACCTTTAATGGGTGTTGCCTCTAGGTAGGCGTTACCCACAATATCGTCCGACCAGCCATAACCACCCAGGCGGGTTTGAATATATGCCAGCGGGTTTGTCATCTCCTGGCCTACGTACGGAGAGATGCCGTAAGGATTGCCGTTCGGATCACGAATGATTCCGGGATTATTATAGATGGTAGCGTTTGGCTGTGAAGCAACATCAGTAACGACCAGCGGCGTGATCGGGTCAAGGTTTATCGCCGAACTTAATGGGCCACCAAATTCACTATTGGTGTTTCCCAGGCCCATTGCTTTTTGGTGGGTGAAGCCCAATGTCTGCCCAAAAGAGAAGACGTCTGAAATTCTGTGGGTAGAGTTCAAGCGGAAGTTGATCTTTTTGTATTTCGAGATCTCCGTTGCTACGATTCCATCTTGCTCCTGGATACCGCCCGATAAGTAGAACGTTGAACGTTCAGTGCCACCACTCATACTTATTTCGTGCAGATAACGGCGGGCCGAGTTATTGAAAATAGCTTTTTGCCAGTCAGTGCCAACGCCGAGGGAGTTGACATTATTAAATAAGATGTTGCCTCCAGCAGCTACTGAAGCTTCGTTGCGTAACATCGCATACTGCGTCGCATTCACTAAGTCCAGCATTTTGGCTGGCGCGGAAGTACCGTAAAAACCGTTGTAGTTTACAACCGGTTTACCAGACTTACCTCTTTTTGTAGTGACCAAGATTACACCTGTCGCGGCACGTGTACCATAAATGGCAGCAGAAGCCGCATCTTTCAAAACCTCAATTGATTCGATATCGGATTGGTTGAGGTAACCAATACCACCGGCATCCACCACTACTCCATCAACAACCCACAGCGGGTTATTATTATTAAAGGTGGTGATACCCCGGACCCTAATTGTAGACGCGGAGCCCGGCTGGCCGGAATTCTGAAGAATCGTAACACCGGAAACGCGTCCCTGTAACGCCTGTTCAACGCGACCGTTCGGCACGTTCTCCAAGTCACGGGCCTTTACGCTGGAAATGGAGCCGGTAAGCGTGGCCCGTCTTTGGGTACCGTAGCCAACCACTACCACCTCATTTAGGGAACCAGCCTTACTGTCCAGTTGAACGTTGTAGACAGTTGTCCCAGCAACGACGGGAATCTCTTGGTCAACCATTCCAACATTTGAGACCACCAAAGTGGCGTTGGCGGAAGGAAGCACCAGGCGAAACGACCCATCGGCATCGGTCTGAGTGGCCAGTTGGGTGCCTTTTACCAAAACGGTGGCACCTAAAAGGGCTTCACCGGTTACCTTGTTTGTTACCTTTCCTGTGACGGTAACGTTTTGAGCATGTACTTGAAAAGTAAAGAGCAGGACAATAAAGCTTAGCAAAGCAGTTTTTAATTTCATACGCAAGCCATTGTTTAGTTTTTGGAAATTCCTTTTTGAGGAGGTATGAAGGTAGAATTTGCAGCCTTTGTTCAAGAATTTACCACTACAACAACACTACAACAATTGCAGAAAAACATTGATTTTCACGCCTTTTTACTACATCATTACTACATCAGCAAAAATTTTCTATTTTCACAACCACCAACCTTGGTCAATGAGAACGATTGCTGTTATCTTTTTGCTGGTTGCTTCTTTGTGTGTCTATTCGCAAAACACCATCGGGCTTCCTGAAATCATTAATTATTCAAAACAGGCGTACGGCGCCGGTGTCCAGAACTGGGACATCAAGCAAGGTCGAAATGGTGTCCTCTATTTTGGAAACAACGAGGGACTACTGAGCTTTGACGGCACCTTTTGGAAACTATACCCCCTTCCTAACCGTACGATTGTCAGGGCTATCGAGATTACGGCTGACCAAAAGATCTATACCGGTGGCCAGAACGAGTTTGGGTATTTCGCCCCGAACGAGAACGGATTTTTGGTTTACCATTCGCTTCTGCATTTAATTCCACCAAAGGATCGGTCGTTTGACGACGTCTGGAATATTTGCAGTTTTGGGAAGGATATATTTTTTCGTACAAACACCCGGATCTTCCAGTTAAGTAATAATAAGATCACGGTTTACCCGACAAGGTCTGAGTGGCGTTTTCTTGGGGTATGTAATAACATGCTGATAGCCGAAGACCTGGAAAACGGTGCCTTCATCATGCAGAACGGGTCATGGGTCCGGTTTCTCCAAAACACGCCTCTTCCTCCCTCCTCCCTGATTACCTCCTTCACCGCGTTAGATTCCAAACGATCGTTGATCGTCACATTAAAAGACGGCATCTTTCTTTACGATGGCCACGAAGTGACCGAGATTTCATCTCCGACGTTGGAGCAACTAAGCCGAAAAATGATTTATAAGGCGATTGCCGTCGACCATAACCGGATTGCGCTAGCCACGGTGTTGGATGGATGCCACATTATTGATGAAAAAGGAAACCTGATTCAAAGCTTAACTCACAAAGAGGGCCTGCAGAACAATAACATCCGCAGCATTTTTTCAGACCGGCACAAAAACCTTTGGCTGGGGCTTGACAACGGTGTAGACTTTGTTGCCTTTAATAACTCCATCAAGCATATTTACCCGGCAAGTCAAAACATCGGTTCAGGTTATTCCACGCTGGTTTTCAAAAACCAGCTTTACTTAGGTACCTCCAATGGCCTTTACAAGATCAATATTGATCCATCGCAAAACCTGAGCTTCATTAAAAGCAAACTGGAACCGGTCAGCAATACGGAGGGTGAAGCCTGGAACCTTTCGACGGTGAACGATCAACTCCTCATGGGTCATCATACCGGTGCATTCCTGGTAGAGGGCAATACAGCTCGTCTCCTGGATAACTCCAGCGGCTTTTGGACCTTTCTTCCTGCTTCAAGCATACTTCCGTCATCGTTGATGGTAGCGGGCAATTACAGAGGTCTAGACTTTTTTGATTACCGAAGCGGAAATTTTTTGAAGAGTAAAATCAATGCACATTTTGAATCAGCAAGGTTTGTCGTGGTGGAGAACGACCGAACGTTTTGGGTGGCGCATCCTTACAAAGGCCTCTACCGGATTGCTATCAACCCGGACTTCACCACAACTGTAAAATTGTATAATCAACACAAAGGCCTTCTGTCAGCTAATAACAACTATGTATTTAAAGTAAAGAACCGAATTGTTGCTGCAACCGAGAACGGACTTTATGAATACAACGAGCAAAAAGACGCTTTCGAATTTTCGATCTATTTCAAAGAAATTATGAACCAGAAAAACGTTCGTTATCTGAAAGAAGATCAAGCCGGCAACATCTGGTTTGTTCATGGCAAGGAACTAGGCGTAGTGGATTTTGCCGGGGATAAGCCGAAAATGATCCACTTTCCAGAATTAAACACAAAACTGGTAAGTGGTTTTGAAAACATTTATGCTTTTGACAAACACAATATCATCATCGGTGGTGAAAAAGGTTTTTACCACGTAGACTTTGAAAAATATAAGCAGAACAAAACCCAGTTGGAAACACAAATCCGGTTGGTTCGTTCTATGGGTAGATCAGATAGCGCTTTGTACGGCGGTTATTCTGCCCAAGCAAAACCCAATTTGTCCTACAGCATGAACTCCCTGCATTTTGAATATTCCGCTACTCTCTTCGGGCAACAGACGAATATCGAGTATAGCTATTTTTTAAAAGGTTTTGATAAAGGATGGTCTAGCTGGTCGGGCAAACCCGAAAAAGAGTACACAAACCTGCCTGCCGGGAATTATGTCTTCCAGGTTAAATCCCGGAACAACCTGGGTAATGAGTCGCCGGTAGCAACCTTTAGCTTCACGGTGCTACCGCCATGGTATCAAACGCCGATAGCATTTATCAGTTACGCATTAATTTTCCTTGGGCTGATCTATGTAGCCCATCGCCGCCAGCGCAAAAAGTTTACGCAGCAAAAGCAGCAATACGAGACGCAGCAACAACAATTGCAATACCTCCATCAACTGGAGCTTGAAAAAAACGAAAAGGAAATTGTAAAGCTGCGAAATGAAAAACTTGAGGCTGAAATCGGGCATAAAAACTCTGAACTGGCGAATTCAGCGATGCACCTTGTACAGAAGCGTGAAATGCTTGGAAAAATCCGAGATGACCTTAGTGCTTTAATGAAGAAAATCGATAACGAGAGCGTCACAAATGAATTCAAGAAAGTATTAAGAATGCTTGGGGAGGATAATAAGATTGATGACAACTGGGAACATTTTGCTCATCACTTCGATAAGGTTCACAACGATTTCCTGGTAGTTTTAAAATCCCGTTATCCAACCCTTACACCAAGTGAACTGAAACTATGTGCTTACCTGCGAATGAATCTTTCGAATAAAGAAATTGCGCAACTAATCAATATATCAACCCGCGGTGTAGAAATAGCCCGCTACAGGCTCCGGAAAAAACTGGGGCTGACCAAAGAAGTAAATCTTTTTGAATTTTTATTACAGGAGCAGGCAGCATCGGAAACCACGGTCTAACAGTAGCTGAATATCCCCCGGCAAATAATTCCAACTTAAAGGTTGGACAAAAGAAAAAGGCGGATTAAATAATCCGCCTTTTTCGCAACATTGTCTGCAAAAAAATCACTCAATGTTATAAACAATGGCAGGAACTTTTATTTCTTTTCCGCCCGGGTCTTTTACCATAATATTCTTGATTGTCACCACATCTCCTGGCTTCACGTATTGCGCAAGGTCTTCCTTAAGCTTTGAAGAGAAATGCGCTCCCTGGCAATCAACCGACACCGGCGTATTTTTATTATCAAGCATAGACACTGTAAACCCAAGCACTTCATATTTTACGTCAAACGGAAAATCTTTTACATAAACAGAAAGACCCGGCTGCTGATGAAGAACAGCTGCCGCCACATTACTGCCACTTACAAATCCGCCAACCGTAGCATTTGGACGAGGAAGGTTCCGTACACGGAAACCAGACGTACCAGCTAGTTTTCCATCTACGTAAACATTTAGCCGGCAGTCATCAGTGACAGAAGAAACCCGCACATTGTAGAGGCCCACGGCGGTTTTTGACACAGTACCTTCACAGCCGGTTAAAGAAACAGAGACCTTTTCGTCAGCACTTGCCGAAGCCGCAACGGATACGGGGTTATCTACCCCGATATACAACACGTTTAATTTCACCGGTACTACGGCTATGTTAGTTTGTGCGAGACCTTGTAGAGAAAGCAGGGAAGTCGCTATCGCAAAAATTAGTTTCCTATTTGCAATGCGTTTAAAATTATACTTATCCATATGCAGTGATTTTAAAAACAGTAAATGAGCGGAGCTAATTCCACTATTAAGGTAAGAAGAGATATTGACCCCACATCAGGATTTTTTTGCAACTGATATTTAAAAGCATGCCCTTTCGATTTTTTCTTCAGAAAACAATCGGCGTGAGATAACATCAAACCAGAATTCATCAGCGCAAAGCGTTTTACATTTACGATCTAAGTATACGTTCTGTCATGCTTCCATTGGTTGACACTCTATTGACGGTTTTTCATTCAGCGGTCGTGTTCTTCAATTTGTTTGGTTGGATCCCCAGAAAAACACGGCGGGCAAATCTCGTAACCATTTTATTGACCGCTGCTTCCTGGTTCATTCTCGGCATCTGGTACGGGATGGGCTTTTGCCCGATTACCGAATGGCAATGGCAGGTTAAAGAACAACTGGGCGAACGGAATCTGCCGTCAAACTTTATTGAATACGTTGCGGAAAAATGGACTGGATATGATTTTAGTTCCGAATTGATCAGTCAGGCAATAGCAGTGTGTTTCGTGTTAGCCGTAATCGCATCCGTCTACTTCAATTTTTTTCTTCCACACCGCAGGAAATAGAGACTGTCTTTACTTAAGTACATGATTGCAAGTTGTCGGAACTATTTGAAAACCTTGGTATTTGCTAGGTCATGCCTTATGCTGAAATAAGGGCTAACCCATAGGCTTGAAACATTGGGATTCAAGTTTGTGTATAATACTGGTGAAGCCATTACATTTGAAATCCGGCAATTCAAATTTGCTCGTATATTATAAACAGTCCGATTCCTTATGCGTATTGCCTCCATCCCTTTTAATGAAGATCTTCGCTTACAGGATCTGTATTCGTACGACATCCTGGACAGCGAAAAAGAAAAAGACTTTGATGATCTTCTTGAGGTGGCCGCCCATATTTATGGCTGCCCGATGGCTGCCATCACGTTTGTAGACAATGGTCGGCAATGGTTAAAGTCAAAGGTTGGGTTAGACGAAGAGATACACGAAACATCCCGCGATATTGCTTTTTGCGCACATACCATCCTCGACAATGATGTATTGATTGTAGAAGATGCCACAAGAGACGAACGTTTCTGCGGCAACCCATTAGTCACTGGCGGGCCGTCCATACGATTTTATGCAGGTGCGCCAATTGTTTCAACCGGTGGCTACCGCTTAGGTTCCATTTGTGTTATTGATAATGAGCCGCGGGAGCTTAGCCAGCAGGAAGCAAAAATGCTGCAGGTGTTGTCCCGTCAAATCTCGAAACTGCTGGAACTGCGGCTAAAAAACAAGCTGCTTCGAAAAACTGCCGAAGAACAACTGCAACTGGAAAAACACCTGATGCAAAAAACATTACAGGCAGCGGAAGCGGAGAAGCAATTGATTTCAACAGAGCTGCATGAGAATATTGCCCAAGCCCTGGCGGCAAGCAAGTTTTACCTGGAAATGGCAGAAACCGATGGAGTGGCAACGAAGGATTTGATCCGGAAAACACGACAAAACCTCACCACCATTGTCGGGCAGATTCGCGAGCTATCGCAAACCATCAGGCCTTCGCTGTTGCCGGAGGTAGAACTCAAAGCTTTACTAACATCCTTGTTAAGCCAGTTTCATAACAAAAGCAGTATGGAGGTCCACCTGATGTATGAAGGTGATATTTCGATTGCTGCACCGCAAGCCTTAGCCGTTTATAGAATCGTAGAAGCGCAACTACAAAACGTGCAAAGTCATGCACGGGCTACGTCCGTTGTAGTCAATGTCAATGTGTTTTCCTGCATCTACCTTTCAGTAAAAGATAACGGCGTTGGCTTCGACAGCAAAACATTCCGACGAGGTGCAGGGCTCACAAAAATTCTTTACCATGCCGAAGCACTGAATGGCAAAGTAGAAATTAATTCGCTGCTAAAAGGCGGATGCGAGCTGGTGGTAACGATACCACGTTGATAAATGTCTCAGTCAAGACCAGCCTTTTAGTTTTGTAGCTCTTCCTGATCAATAGCAACTTCCTTTCTTTAGGCGTCAAAAAGCCATCGCTGAAGGCTCCTCCGGCAATTCTGAAACAACAAGAAATTGTTGTATTTCCCAGTATAATTGAAGCGGCTCGAGTGTTTCACTCAAGCCGCTTCTGTGTTTATCAGCACGTTTGGCGATAACGATTTATCTCCGCCCAGTGCCTCATCTTCCAACGGGATTGTCTGTTCTTTCAAAGGGAAGGTAATTTCCATGGTGCACCCCTTGCCAACTCCGGATTCCAGTTCTACTGTGCCGCGGTAAGCGCTTGCCCGGTTCTTGATATTTGCCAGGCCAATCCCCTTTTTTGCATGCTGAGGATCGAAGCCAACACCATTGTCCTCGTAATGTAATTTCAAAGATTCTTCGGTATTGCTGATGCGGATCTTTACAGCGCTGGCTTTGGCATACTTCACTGTGTTGTTTAACTGCTCCTGCAGAATTCGAATAATAGACGTCTTCAGGTCTTTGTCTACCAATTCAATGGTTGCCTCGTAGTCAAACCGGATATCGAAAAGGTTCATTGAAAGGTAATGGGTGATTAAATCATTCACCGATGTTTCAAAGTCCATATTCCCGACGGCTGGTGAAACCAACTGTCGCGACAAGTATCGTATCTCATTGATGGACCTCATCAAAAGATCAATGCCCTTACGGGTAAATTCTTCCTGCTGGTCAGGCATATACCGGATGTTTTCGATGTAAAGCTTTGACGTGGTCAGGAGCTGGCAAACGTTATCGTGCAGCTCCTTTCCTATCTCACTGCGCTCTGTTTCCTGCGCATGGATGATGGCCCGTGCAATTTGTTTTTGGGCAGAAACTTTTTCAGCAATCAGTTTCTGTTGAAGTTGCATCTTCTCTGTCATGTCCGTCCCAAAAACCATGATATGCGTACCTGTCGTTAATTGAATGGCGAAGCTTGTGATCTCGATGTAGAATAGTTCTCCGCTCTTCTTTTTATGTCGTACAACCGACTGGAAATGGCGCTCTTTTTTTGACCTGAGCGATGCTACGACACTGGCCAATTCTTTGTGGTCCTCCGCGCATTTCATGTCATGGATTGTAAGTTGAAGAAACTCTTCTTTGGTGTAACCGTACAAATCCGTAGCAGCGTGATTTACATCCACGACATGAAAAGTCTCTGCATCAAACGTCCACATCGGCCGCGGACTGCTATGAAATAACAAACGATATTTTTCTTCCGACAGCCTCATCATTTCTTCGGCTTCTTTACGTTCGGTGATGTCTGTTTGAATAGCGAAGAATTGTTCTAATTTACCGTTCCTGTCAAAAAGGGGTTGCCCTTGGATTTCCATCCAATATTCCCGTCCGCTCTTGGTGTAATTAAGAATTTCGCAATGAAAGGGTCGGCGGTTCGCAACACATTCATGCAGGTATTTCTTCGTCTCGTCATTCGTTTTTGGGCCTTGCAATAAGTCAGCAGGCCTTTTACCAATCACTTCTTCAAAACTATATTCGGTAAGATCTGTGAAGGCCTTATTGACCCAGGTGATTTTGTCGTTCGCGTCAGTTATCACAACCACGTTCACAGTCTTCTCCGCTACAAGTGATAGCTTGCGCATTTTAGCTTCGGTTTCTTTCATCTTTGTAATATCCTGCATTGATCCTACCATCCTGATCGCTTTGCGATCGCTGTCTCGAATGATGAAACCCCTGTCCAGCACATGCGCAAGGCTTCCGTCCCGACGATAGAACCGGTACTCCGCCTGGTATTGTTTGACGTCGGGATCGTTCAACGCTACCGTGACGGATTCTATCACCTCCTGCCTATCTGCTTCGTGTATATTTTCCAACCAGTTTTTATACACTGTATCAGCTACGTTTTGGTGACCAAATAAAGCGGTAAAACTTTCATTGAAATAGCAATTGTTCGAAACTATATCCCAATCCCAAAGTACATCACTCGTCGCTTTAGCAGCAAGTTCGAAACGTTCCTTAGCTAACTGGACTGCCTGCTGCTGCTGTTTTTCTTCACTGATGTCTTTAAAATAAACCGAAACGCCTTCATTGGAGGGATAAACTACTGCTTCGATCCAAATACTCAGCGGTGGAAAATATTCTTCAAACTTGACAGTCGTGTTTTCCTCAACAGCACGGCGGTAGCTTGAGTAGAATTTAAGTGGAATTACTTCCGGGTATACCTGCCAAAGCCCACATCCAATTACTTCCTCTCTTTTTTTATGCAGGAGCTCCTCTGCTTTCCGATTCCAATAAGTGATTCTTGATTCGTGGTCAACAGTGAAAAAACCATCGCCAATACTTTCCAAAATATGATATAGCTGCTGCGAGTACCGCTGCAGCTTGCGTTCCGACTCTTCGAGCCTCAATTCATGTAGCTTTCTTTGAGTGATATCTTTCGCTGTTCCATGGATTGCAATGGGAAGCCCATTTTCATTCCTAATCACTTCCGAAAAGTGAATGACATGAATTATTTCCCCTGTTGGCTTTACAACACGGTGTTCATAGTTAAAATAGTTGTCCTGGCAGATTGCAGAAATATCTAGCTGCAGTTTTTCTTTGTCGTCAGGATGTACAAAGGATAAGAACTCTTCAAATGTGGTTTGATTATTTTCCGGAATGGGGAGCCCATACATGGTGAATATCTCATCAGATGATGTATATGTTTGTGTTGCTACGTCATACTCCCACCAGGCTAAGTCAGCAAGTTTATAGGCCCGTTTTAATCTCCGAGCCAAAAATCCCCGGTCATCTTCAACCCTTCTTATTTGTGTGGCATCTTTCGCAATGCAATACATCAATTGCTCGGCTTTATCCCACCTGGCCGACCAGAGAATTGGAACGATTGAGCCATCTCCTTTAATGTAACGGTTTTCAAACGAAGTGAGATCGATACCCGACATGATTGTAGCCGCGGCGGCTATTGTTTTTAGATGGTCGTCAGGTATAACAAAATCAAGGTAGGGTTTTCCCTGTAAGTACTGTGCCGCATACCCCCAAACATTTTTTGATCCTGCAGAAACATTTACAAATCTGCCGTCTTTATCGATTGAGCAGATGACATCCAAGGATGAATCAAAAAGACGTTGTAGAGCTGCTAATTCTTCCTTTAGTTTTTCACGATCATGATTATCACTTTCCGGCACGGGCAAAAACTCTCTTTTCATTGACTCGGATTTGTTTTGGTTGGTTCGCAGGGAAAAGGACGAAATGAATGAACAAGTTAGCTAATGTGAAAGTACCGATCAGCGATACTGGCGGATTTGTTTCAAGTTTAAGTGGTTGCCCTTATCATTTCGTATCAAATGTTTCGTGGTCAAATGCTGTTTCAAATCAATGTTTGCAAAATTTGTTTCAACAAGAAAGTTTGTCTTTGCTGAATTTTTTGAACATCCATTTTGTTGTTCGCATCAAATATTTCTTGAAGTATTAACCGAAGTGACAGGATAAACCCGCTAACGGGAATTATCCTACATTTATTTTTCAAGAAACCATTCGATACAATGAAAAACATCCTGCTCCTATTTTTCTTTTTCACTGCGCAATCTCTGCAGCTAACATCTGCACAAAAGACAAAACGAATTGCAGGTCATCAACAAACATTCACTAACCCGCTGAATGTTCAATTTGGGGACCCATATGTACTATATACCGGCGGAACCTACTACATGTATGGAACTGGTGGCGGCGCTGATAAAGGATTCGCTGCTTATTCTTCAAGTGATCTCGTCAAGTGGAAGTCCGAAGGCCAGGTTTATTTTCATGACAATAAGAATGGATGGAGTGATCCAAAAGCCAGTTGGGGTGGAGCTTATTGGGCACCGGAAGTTTATGAGGTTAACGGAAAGTTTTACATGTTTTACAGTGCACAATGGAAAGTCAATCCAACCAAAGAGGAAGAAAACTTCCGGATTGGCGTGGCCGTGGCCGACAAACCAACTGGTCCGTTTATAGATCTCACAGACAAACCAGTCTTTGACCCTGGCTATCCAATCATCGATGCAAATGTATTTTTTGACGATGACGGTAAGGTCTATTTGTATTATTCCCGTGCTGCGTACAAACATCCCGTTGAAAGCGAAATAGCAGACATGGCCAAAGGAAAAGGTTGGTTCAAAGAACTTGAAGAGAGCTGGGTGTATGGCGTGGAACTGCAACCTGATTTTTCAGGCGCTATCGGCGAACCTGTTTTGTTGTTGCGTCCACCAACACGATTAAATGATAAGCAAGCTGAATGGGAAAGCCGGTCGGTTACTTCCCGCGAGGTGAACCGGCGCTGGACCGAAGGTTCAGTAACGTTCAAGAAAGGGAACATTTATTATATGATGTACTCCGCAAACTATTTTGGCGGAAAACATTATGCGGTTGGTTACGCGACGTCGACCTCCCCTCTTGGCCCTTATAAAAAAGCAGCAAACAACCCGGTGCTGCAGAAAAATACGGGCAAAGGAGGTTCGGTAACGGGCACAGGGCATAATAGTATCATTTACTCACCGGACCGAAAAGAAATGTTTTGTGTGTATCATGCAAGAACTGCGAAGACAGGGAATGAACGGGTGGTCTTTATCGATCGGATGCAGGTGAAGGATGGAATAATTACTGTGTTTGGTCCGACAACAACACGTCAAAAAATTCCTTCAGGTGCCCGAGCTAAAAACAAGTAGCGTCATCAGCCGTTATTTGTCGCTAATTAAATTGCGATTATCCCGCTTATGGTTAAGTGGAAGTGTATCTATGGATAGCTGGTTGATTGCAATCCTTATTTAAATACTATCAGCGATTACGCCACCTCTCATTGAATAGTCTGAGTTTTCGCGACAGCTATCAAATTTTGATTTCTGTGTTTCCAGTGATGAATGTTCTTGTTTACCTGCAGCTTAACACAAACTGGTTCTCGAAAAAAGATTGTAGGCGTTCTCCTTGCCTGTTTTTACTTTAGGCTCCATAAAATTTTAATGAAGTGGCAAAACCACGTTATCAGGTATATGTCGTTGAATTAAAGAAAAAAGTCTTTATTGAGAATTGGCGGTTTCGTGCGGCCAACCCGCAGTTCAATGGAGCGTTGGAATGTCTTTATGTCGGCATGACCAGTAAAACACCAAAAGAGCGACTGGAACAACATAAAACAGGCTATGTAAACAAAAAAGGTCAACAGCTCTCTGCATACATTGTTCACCAGTACGGCACCTATCTTAGACCAAGCCTTTATGAACACCTGAACCAAACACCTATGACAAGAGAGGAAGCCCTAAGAATGGAGAAAAAGTTAGCTCTCGAACTTCGAAGAAAAGGGTACGGAGTGTGGTACAATTAGCGCTGTTTTATTCAGTTGCTTTGATTGCAACTTTTACCTACCGGCTTCCGGCCCTGATCAATTGGGTGACATACGTGAACTGATTTTTAAAATGCCAAAAAAAATGTAATTCGGTTACACACCTTTTGCAGACAGATTCTCAACAATTGTTTTGTTTAGTTCGGGCTCCAATTGCAAAAGCCAGTCTTGTACACCTGCTGTTCGAGTAATGCTCCACTCTCCACTCTCCTCTTTCATCTGAAAGGACTCACGTACCAACCTATTTGATACTGAGACAAAGTAAACCGGCCCACTGACGGTGTAGATGCGAGTAAAATCAAATAAAAGCACCCCGTTCTGACTTGCTATCTTTTTTGAGAAATCGCTCATATCATCAATATTGCATTCGAACAAACCTGCGATGGATATCGTCATTTTATTTCTCGAAGGCATTCAATTCCGCTACTTCGGCGTTGGCGGCTAAATTAAATTAGAGCGTCATTCCTTTGCCTTAGCGAACTAATTCTAATATCATTTTAATATTTCGGGGTGGAAATGGTAATTAAAACTTCAGATTCTTTACCGGCAGGTCATAATAAACTGAGTGATTCAAGGCAAAACGCCAAAGGGTGAAAAAGAAAGTGTTTGGCATGCCTTAGATAATGAAGGGAATTATACTTTGTCGAGTAAGTAAATAAATAGAACCAAATCAGGTAAGCTTCAAACCCTTGACCACCTTGGCAAATTCAAAAAAAGGCAGAGCATTTAGAATGCTCTGCCTCGATACTAAAACTTATGAATTTCGACTGAATTGTTTAATCAGATTACTAAAAGGTAACGACTTATAATCGTAGAATCCATGATAGCCACCCATTGGGCGAAACAAAAAACTTAGGGTTCTAAAGTGCTTTCCGCCGCACTTACATTACTACTGTTTTTTTTCGGATGATAAAGTGGTAAACTAAGATAAAACCTCGCTCCTTCAAGCGGCTTCCCTTTAGCAATGATTCTGCCGTTATGTGCTTCAACGATTTTCTTACAGATAGCCAACCCTACACCGGTGCCTTCATATTCATGATAACTATGTAAGCGTTTAAAAACGACAAAAATATCGTCTTCATATTTTTGATCAAACCCAATCCCATTGTCTTCCACTACCACACAGCATTCCAATCCTGCGTTGTGTTCGGATGTCACAGGTTTACTTTCACAGTAGATCGAAACAATTGGCAGGGTTTGCGGCTTATGAAACTTAATTCCGTTGCTTATCAGATTTTGAAACAACTGCCGCATTTGACTATGGTTTGCCCAAACGGTAGGAAGCTTATCCACCCGAACCGTTGCGCCTTTGCCTTCTATTTCGAATTCCATGTCTGAAAGAACTCCAGCAACCAGCTCGTTTAAATCTATTGCCTCAAAATAACTTGTATCATTTTCTTTACGGGAAAAGATAAGGAGGTCCTTAATCAACTTCTGCATCCGTTGTGACGCCTTCATAATTTTACTTGTATAGGCTTTCACGTCATCGGACATCGCATCATTGCTGTGGTTAAGCAATTTGTCGCTTAGTAAGAGTATTTTTCGCAATGGCTCCTGAAGATCATGAGAAGCGACATAGGCAAAGCGGTCAAGCTCCTCAATGGTCATCTTCAGGTTTTCATTATTCGCTAATAACTGTTGATTTAGCAATCGCACTTTTTCCTCTGAAGATTTGCGTTCTTCTACTTCGCGTTCGAGAAAAGCATTCATTTGCTTTAACCGTCGCTCCTGCATCCTCAGCTGGTAATTTTTCAGGTACATTTCCGTGAACACCCCGACCTTAAACCGCAAGAGATTAGGATTAATTGGCTTGTAGATGTAATCTACTGCGCCTAATTTATAGCCTTCAAATACATGCTCCTCGTTATGGTTGTGAGCCGTAATAAAAATTATCGGAATATGCTTTAGCTTTTCCCGTTGATAAATCAGGTTCGCTGCTTCAAAGCCACTCATATCAGGCATTTGCACGTCCATCAGAATCAGTGTGAAATCTTGCTGGCCCAATAAAATTTTCAAGGCAGCTTTCCCCGAGTTTGCCTTAACAATCTGGTAGTTTTCATTTTCAAGAATGGTTTCTATCGAGAGCAAATTGTCTTCCCGGTCATCCACGGCCAAAATCTTTGCAGGTGTTTTCTGCGGTATATCGTCGTCAAATAAACTCTCCATGATCAATTATTTATACAACCAGACTCGCATCAGCGACAGCAGCTGATCAATTTTCACTGGTTTGGTGATATAATCCGAAGCACCGGCTTCAATACATTTCTCGCGGTCACCCTTCATCGCCTTGGCCGTAACAGCTATAATCGGAAGGCTGTTATTTTTATGCTCTCTCCTGATCTTTTGAGTTGTTTCATAACCGTCCATTTCGGGCATCATAATATCCATCAGCACCATATCAATTCCGGTATTATCAGTTAATATGTTGATAGCTTCCTGGCCGCTTTCAGCGGTAATGCAATTAACGTGATAGCGTTCGAAGGCAGTAGTTAGTGCAAACAGATTCCGTACATCATCATCCACAATAAGAATCGTTTTATTCGTCAGCACATCTTCACGGGACCGGAGGTTTTCAATGATCATTTGCTTCTCTGGTTTTAGTTCTCTATGGTCAACATGCAGCAGCATCACCACTTCTTCCAATAACAGATCGACTGAGTTTACATCTTTCAGCAAGATGCGGTTGGCATATTGTTTCAACTGCGTTTTCTCTTTGGGTGAGAAATCTTTGGCCGAGTACACCAGCACCGGCAGCATTTTATCTTTTTTATGCTCGTGAACTTTTGTTATGAAATCCATTCCGCCGATATCCGGTAACATATAATCCACGATGATGCAATCGTATATATTCTGACCAAGCTTAGACAAGCCCTCGTTGCCTGTACTAACAAAATCCAGGTGAATGATCTCTTCACCCACGTCAAGAATTTTGGCTATTTGTGAAGAATCAAGCTCGTTGTCCTCCACAATCAATACACGCTTCGGACGGTCTTTTTCATATTGAATGATATCATCAAACAACACGGAGAGCTCCTGTGCTTTCAATGGTTTTAAATTGAAGCTTCTGGCACCACGCTGCATCGCCAGCAAACGGTTTTCTTCACCAGAAATCAAGTGTACCGGAATGTGACGGAAGTTGATATCGTTTTTGAAAAGATCTAGAATGCGCCATCCACTTGCGTCCGGCAATTTCACATCTAACGTCACAGCAATTGGATTGTACTTGTTTGTTAGATCAAACACGTCACCAAAGCCGGTGGCAACTACCGCTTTCAAATTCATTTCATGCGCTTTCTCCACCATGATCTTCGCAAAACGGATATCATCTTCTACAACCAGCACCACTTTATCCGTTGCCAGAATGTTATTGCGATCATCACCCATTTCGTTGATAATCTCATTCAGCACATCCAGCTCTTTTAATTCGTTTGCCACTTTTACCGTTGGCACCGACTGAATCACTTCGCCGCTCTTATTTTCACTCAGTGTGTATTCACTAACTGTCAAGCTGCTCTGCTTTTCTTTCTTCACCATGTTTGGATTGTAGTCGATAGGCAGGTAAAGCGTGAACACACTACCATGCCCAACTTCGCTATCCAGTTCGATCGTTCCGCCTAAGAGGTCAGCCAAACCACGGCTGATAGAAAGTCCTAAACCAGTGCCACCGTACTTGCGGGAAGTTGAACCTTCGGCCTGCTGGAAGGCTTCGAAAATGATATTTTGTTTGTCTTTCGAGATTCCAATACCGGTGTCTTTAATTTCAAAAGCCACTACTTTTTTCGCCCTGTCGAGGCTTGGCGTGCCTTGTTTCCAGTTACGGTTTGCCTCATAAATGCGTAACGACACACCTCCTTTTTCTGTGAATTTGAAAGCGTTTGACAACAGATTCTTTAAGATCTGGTTTAAACGCTGTACGTCGGTTTCCAATGTCTCCGGCAGGTGCGAATCCATCTCGATGTTGAAGCGGAGATTTTTGTTTTCAGAAACGTGTTTGAACGTGGTTTCAACAAACGAAGTGATCTCGTGGAAACGAACATTAATGAAATCTGTTGAGATGTATCCTGACTCGATTTTCGATAGGTCAAGGATATCATTAATCAATTGAATCAGGTCATCACCGCAAGAGTGAATTGTTTTTGCATAACGTACTTGCTTTTCGGAGAGGTTACCTTCCCGGTTTTCGTACAACTGCTGCGCAAGAATCAGGAGTGAATTCAATGGCGTACGCAATTCATGCGACATGTTGGCCAGGAACTCCGATTTATACTTCGACGTCAACTGTAGCTGCTCCGCTTTTTCTTCTAGCGATTTACGGGCTTCCTCCACCTCTTTGTTCTTCGCTTCTACTTCTTCTTTTTGCTTCACAAGTAGGTGAGCCTTATCCTGTAGTTCTTCGTTGGTACGACGCAATTCTTCTGTGAGTGATTGCGACTGTGCCAGCAGTTCCTCTGTTCTTGTATTTGCTTCGATTGTATTTAATACGATACCGATTGATTCTGTCAACTGACTTAAGAAGTCCAATTGAGTTTCACTGAACTCGCCGAAAGAAGCAAGTTCGATGACAGCTTTAATTTGGTTTTCGAACAATACCGGAAGTACGATTACACTCACCGGAAGCGCTTCACCCAAACCAGAACCGACCTTTAGATAATCAGATGGCACGTTCGTTAAAAGAATTCTTTCTTTTTCGATGGCACACTGCCCTACCAGGCCTTGTCCTAACGCAAACTCTCTCTTGAAATTCAATTCTTCATTGTAAGCGTAGGCGGAGAAAAGTTTAAGCTTTTGGTTTTGCTCGTCTTCATCCTGTTCCAGGATGTAGAACATCCCTAGCTGCGCATCCGCAACCTGGGCAAGTTCTGACAGGATTCTGCGTGTAACCGTATTCAAATCCTTCTGCCCTTGCAACATTTGGGTAAACTTTGCAAGGTTTGATTTCAACCAATCCTGCTCCTGGTTCAGCAAGGTTGTTGCTTTCAGGTTTGCAATCATCTGGTTGATGGTATCTTTCAGTTCTTCCACCTCACCTCGTGCATCCACACGAATCGTTCGTGTCAAGTCACCCTTGGTTACCGCACTGGCCACCTCAGAGATGGCACGCACCTGCGTGGTTAAGTTTTCTGCGAGCTGGTTTACGTTTTCTGTCAAATCCTTCCACGTACCAGAGGCGCCAGGCACTGAGGCCTGTCCGCCAAGTCTCCCTTCCACGCCTACCTCACGGGCTACTGTAGTTACCTGGTCGGCAAATACAGCGAGTGTATCAATCATCTCGTTGATGGTATCGGTCAGCTGTGCTACCTCACCACGGGAAACAATCGAGAGTTTTTGTTTCAGGTTACCGGTTGCCACCGCGGTTACTACCTTGGCGATACCACGCACCTGGTTGGTAAGGTTGGAGGCCATCATGTTCACTGAGTCGGTCAAATCTTTCCACGTACCCGCCACACCTTGCACCTCGGCTTGTCCACCCAACTTACCCTCTGTACCCACTTCTCTTGCAACACGGGTTACCTCGAAGGCGAATGAGTTCAACTGATCCACCATCGTGTTGATGGTATTTTTCAGGTCAAGGATTTCTCCCTTAACGTCGATGGTTACTTTCTTCGAAAGGTCACCGGAAGCCACAGCTTTTGTTACCTCGGCGATGTTACGTACCTGAAGCGTCAGGTTACCCGTCATCTGGTTTACGGAGTCAGTCAAATCTTTCCAAGTTCCACCCACACCCGGCACAAAAGCCTGTCCACCAAGCTTACCATCGGTACCTACCTCACGGGCAACCCTTGTTACCTCTGAGGCAAAGGCACGCAACTGATCCACCATCGTGTTCAGTGTTTCTTTCAACTGCAGGATCTCACCGCGTACGTCCACTGTGATCTTGCGGCTCATGTCGCCGTTCGCCACGGCGATGGCCACGTCGGCGATGTTACGTACCTGCGCTGTCAGGTTACCCGCCATCTGGTTTACGGAGTCCGTTAAGTCCTTCCACGTACCGGCTACTCCTGGTACGTTTGCCTGACCACCCAGCTTTCCTTCTGTACCTACTTCCCTTGCTACACGGGTTACCTCCGATGCGAAGGCTCGAAGCTGGTCCACCATCGTGTTGATCGTATTCTTCAACTCAAGGATCTCTCCTCTTACATCCACTTCAATTTTACGGGAAAGGTCACCGTTGGCCACCGCTGTTGTTACTTCGGCGATGTTACGTACTTGCGAAGTAAGATTCGAGGCCATCACGTTCACCGAGTCGGTTAAGTCTTTCCAAAGACCTTCCACACCTGGCACATCAGCCTGCCCACCAAGGCGTCCTTCCGAACCCACCTCGCGGGCTACACGGGTTACCTCTGAACCAAAAGAATTTAGCTGGTCTACCATCGTGTTGATGGTATTTTTAAGCTCTAAGATCTCTCCTTTTACATCCACTGTAATCTTACGGGAAAGATCGCCTTTCGCTACCGCCGTTGTTACTTCCGCAATGTTCCGAACCTGCGCAGTCAGGTTCGATCCCATCTGGTTTACTGACTCAGTCAAATCCTTCCAAGTTCCGCCAACACCCTGCACTTTCGCCTGGCCACCGAGTTTACCCTCGGTACCAACTTCAAGCGCCACACGGGTTACTTCTGATGCAAATGAGTTGAGCTGATCCACCATCGTATTAATGGTCTTTTTCAACTCTAGGATCTCCCCTTGCACGTTTACAGTTATCTTTTTTGATAAGTCACCGTTTGCCACGGCAGTTGTTACCTCCGCGATATTTCTTACTTGGGCCGTAAGGTTACCGGCCATGTTATTTACTGAGTCGGTCAAGTCCTTCCAAGTACCACCCACACCTTGAACCTTGGCCTGACCGCCCAATTTACCTTCTGTTCCTACCTCTAGTGCCACCCTCGTTACCTCAGAGGCAAACGAGTTCAATTGATCCACCATGGTATTGATCGTATTCTTCAATTCGAGGATTTCTCCCTGAACATCCACCGTAATTTTCTTGGAAAGGTCACCCTTTGCAACGGCGGTGGTTACATCAGCGATGTTCCGTACCTGTGCGGTAAGGTTGGAAGCCATCTGGTTCACCGATTCTGTCAAGTCCTTCCATACACCGCCTACACCTTTTACCGTTGCCTGTCCACCGAGCTTTCCTTCAGAACCTACCTCACGGGCAACCCTCGTTACCTCCGCCGAGAATGAGTTCAGCTGATCCACCATCGTGTTAATGGTGTTCTTTAATTCAAGGATCTCACCGCGTACGTCAACCGTAATCTTACGTGACAAGTCGCCACGGGCAACGGCCGTTGTTACTTCAGCAATATTTCTCACCTGTCCTGTTAAGTTGGAAGCCATTTGGTTTACTGAATCGGTTAAGTCTTTCCAGGTACCGGACACACCTTGCACTTCAGCTTGTCCACCTAATTTTCCTTCCGATCCCACTTCTCTCGCCACACGGGTTACCTCTGAGGAAAACGAGTTGAGCTGATCCACCATCGTGTTAATGGTGTTTTTCAACTCGAGAATCTCCCCCTGAACATCCACCGTAATTTTTTTACTCAAGTCACCTTTTGCTACCGCGGTTGTCACTTCAGCAATGTTCCGCACTTGGGCCGTAAGGTTACCGGCCATGAGGTTTACGGAGTCAGTCAAGTCTTTCCACACACCGGCAACGCCTTTTACCTTGGCCTGTCCACCAAGCTTTCCCTCGCTACCTACCTCACGGGCTACACGGGTCACCTCCATGGAAAAGAGGTTCAACTGCTTCACCATGTCGTTTACTTCCGTGGCAATGCGGGAGAACTCACCCTGCAGGCGGTGGTCACCGATCTGCAAAGGCATTTCCTGCGACAGGTTTCCTTTCGCTACCGAAGAAATTACGTGGGCGATTTCAATCGTTGGGTGTACAAGGTCAGAGATCAAGCTGTTGATTGACTCCGTGGCATTGCTCCATGCTCCGCGGGCCATACGTGGCATCTCTACGCGGTGGTTAAGCTTCCCCTGGCGGCCGATAACATTTCTTGCTTCGGCTAACTCCTGCACCAGAATTTCGTTCAGTGCGATGATCTCGTTGAGTGTATCATAAATCTTCCCGCTCATGCCAACCGAATCAACCGGCATTCGGGTAGAGAAGTTACCGTTGCGAACGTCTGAAAGAACACGCAGCAACTCCCTGCTATCTAGTTCGTCGCCGGAATCAGAAGAAGCAGATTTTTTGTGTTTGCCATTTGATTTTTTGATAGTGGCAGGAACGTCTTCAACAGGGATTTCGAGTCCATCCAATACGGTAGGGACAGGTGCATCTATTGCACCATTTGAATTTTTCTTTTTGGTACTCATGGTTAAGGTGTATTGAGTGAGCCAAACGTACTGAAATCTTTTGGAATCGCCTAGGCCGTTAGTGGCATTCAAAAGGTTTTAAAATAACATTTTAAGTGTCTGATGAAAAGATGTCCGGCCGGTCAAACTTCTATCTAACCAAGCGCCGAACTGTCTGTCTTGTCAAAGCGATACATTTCTATTGGCGCTGTGGCCTTCTATTATAATTCAGCATCGGTTTTCATAAAGCTTCTGTTCAAGTCATGTTTAATGGATCATTACAATATCCTTTGACTAGTAGCCAGTTTTAGTTTTGCTTTCTTAATTAAGTTGGAAAAGAATTCCAGCCAGCAACAAAGCAATCGGTTATCGTTTTAATTAAAATTGCCATTTGTAGAATTTTTTGATTTCGTTGACACGCCTTCGGTTATTATTTATAGCACCGACTCTTTGAAAAAAACAAAACGTTTGCAACAGAAAGCAAACTGTTATTTTTTAAGATGCCTAACGGGTTTATACAGTCGACTGAATTTTTTTTCTGTAAAAGAAACTTGAGTGCCTTGGTTTAGGCGTTGATATCAGGACTGATGTGAAAAAATTATGGTGCTGCCATTTGTTGTATCACGCATGCATATAAATAAAAAGCCGGAGTTGCTACCCCGGCTAATTCGTTTCACTTCAACTTCTGCAGGCAAGGATTTTGGCCGGCAGTTGTTTACAGGTTTCCAACTTCGTTGTTGCTTTTCTCAAGGTAAGTCTCTTTCTCAAGGGAGTATCTTAGCGTACCAGCTACCCTTTACGCTTGCTGGCAGGGCTAGATCAGGTTGAGCTGAGCAGCCAACTTAATCATTGCTGCAACATTCTTTGCCTGCATTTTTAAGAGCAAATTCTTTCGGTGTGTATCGACAGTTGTCGGGCTCACGAATAGTTTATCGGCTATTTCCTGTGTCGTAAATCCATCAGCAATCAGTTCCAGCACTTCTTTTTCGCGGCGGGTGAGTACCGGAGAATTATCCGCTGATTTTTTATCGGCGATCATAGCCGCCTCGTGGCTCAAATAAGTGCGGCCACGTAATACGGTTTGGATAGCAGTTGACAGTTCTTCCTTGCTGGCATTTTTCAACACATAGCCTGATGCGCCATTGTCCATCATACGGCTGATAAAACTTTGCTGGTTGAAAGTGCTCAGACCAATGATAAAAACCGACGGATAAAACTGCTTCACTTCTTTACAAAGATCAATACCGCTTTTATCAGGCAGGTTGATGTCCATAAAGATGACATCAGGCTCGCGGCTGCGCAAAAAAGCGAGGCAACTTTCGCCGTTCATGGCATGGCCCATCCACTCGATGTCTTTTTCATGTTGCAAAAGCGAATGAATGCCTTCGATCACCATGTAGTGATCGTCCACAATAAAAACTTTTTTGCAGATTGCCATAAAATTAATTTAAGCAGCTAATTCAATATTCACGGATGTTCCTTTACCCGGTTGCGAATCAACATCCCACTTGCCCTTGAGAAACTCGATGCGGTTTTTAATGTTGCTCCAGCCAATGCCTTTTGATTGTTTGAAAACAGCCGAATCAAACCCTTTTCCATCATCTTCCACCGTTAAAGTAATAAGTCCATCGTTGCGGCTCACCTGCACCAGAGCCTTCGTGGCACCGGCGTGCTTTATTGTATTGTTGAGTAACTCTTGGACAATGCGGTAAATCGTAATGGCTTTTGTTTGTTCCAACTCGGCACCTTCCATCCCGATGGATTGGTAAGCTACTTTCAGCGCACCACTTTGGTTTACATCGTTGCAAAAGTCTTTCAGTGCCGTGTCCAGTCCAAACTTCACCAAGGCTTCCGGCATCATGTTGTGCGCTACGCGGCGCATTTCGCGGATGCTGCTGTCAAGCATGTCCATACTTCTTTCAAATGCCTGCGCATTTTCCGGCGTCATCACAAGGTTTCCTTTCATGGTGCTAAATGAGTATTTAATGCCCGACAACATTCCTCCCAATCCATCATGAAGGTCTTTTGCCAGGCGGGTTCTCTCTCGCTCCTCTCCTTTGAGTACGGCTTCTGTTGCGGCGAGTTGCTTTTCCGTTTCCAGTTCGGAGATGCGTTGCAATTGCAGTTTTTGCCGGTGACGGTAGTTGCGGTACGTCAGCAATGAAATAACCAGCATAGCAGCAAGACTACCCAGCGAAATATTGTTAAACAAATCTTTCTGGTAAAGATTTAGTCGCTGCACTTCTTTTTCACCCTGCAGGACTTTGATCTCGCTGTCTTTTTGCTGCACCCGGAAACGGGTTTCGAGCATCGCCACTTTTTCTTTTACTTCATCAGAAGAAATGCTGTCGGCCAGCATCATTTTTTTGGTGAGATATTCGGTTGCCGATTTGTAATCACCATTGGCAATCGACCACTTGGCGAGGTTTGTGTAGGCATTAAGTTCACCGAACCGCATTTGATAGCGGATGGACTGAGCAAACAAACTATCGATCACTGTTTTGGCTTCGGTTTGCCGGCCTGCTTCAATCAGACAGGTAGCCATAGGATCGAGTATTGATAACTGCTGGTACTTGTCATCGTTTGCCAACGCATAGCCGTACGCTTTTTTAAAACTGGCAATGGCTTCATTAAACCGTTTTTTTGATTGGGCAACGTAACCACGGTTTTGATAATAGAAAACATAAAGAAAACTTTCCTGGAGTTCCATGACCAAAGGCTGCACTCTATTAAGGACCACTTCTGCTTTGTCAAAATCTTTTCGGTTGATAAACCGCCCGGCATAATTCACGTAACGCTTGGCGATGGATGATTTGTTGCCCGATTTTTCCGCCGCCGCGATTGCGTTTTCGTCGTAGGCCAACGCCTTATCTGGCTGCTGCAATTTTTCATATGTTTCTGCAAGCGTCGAATAAACACTAGCAACGGCTCGTGGCTGGTATCGTTCTAACAGTTCTGCCGCCTTGGTTAAGTGCTCGATCGCCTGCTGATAATCACCCATCTTCAGGTAATCGCCACCAACATTATTGTGCAAAAAAGCAATGCTCACCTTCGCATTCGAGCCTGTGTCTTGTTCCAACAACGCAAAGGCTGAATCGGCATAACGCATGGAGCTTGCAAAATCACCCCGGTCTGAATAATAAAGCTGCGATGAAGTATAACCCCAACGAATGCCTTTCCGGTACTGCAGATTTTTGCTGATGTCGATCATTTGCTGAATGAAAGGCAATAGCTCCGACGTATTCTCATTGTTTGCAGCAATCACATAGTCCATCATTAATCCAACCCTGATCGTGTCCTGCTGCGGGTGCTTTGCAATCTCTCTCTTGATACTGTCAAGCGCTTTGGTTTGTGCATGTAGCTTTACGCAGGTAATCAGCAGCAGAGAAAAGAAAAATACTTTTTTCATACCGGAATGAATGGACTTGTTCAAGGAGGTAAAGAAATCACACCTGGCAGTTAGTACACCTCCCCTTTTTCCATGATTTTTCAAGTTAGCGCAAAAAATCCTGTTTTTACAGGAAGCGGTTTGATAGGCTGGGATGCTACGTTTATACCGTCAATTTATCGAACAGGAAAGGTGTGTTCCGGTTTTTGGCTCTCTGCGTAGTTTCGTTAATAGTGCCGCGCAGGAAGCCAATCCGTACTGCTAAACATAGAAAATGCTTCAATATGAAAAAGCTATTTGTCTTCCACCTGCTTCTTGCTTTCTTCACCGCACATGCACAGGACGATCCAAACAAGTACGGCGTTCTACTCGATAGCATCGCTCATCTGGACATTGGTTGGATAAAAATCTATCAATTTACGACGCCGCCAAAACCAAAAGAGGTCGGCGGCCGCACCTATAGCGCTGCGCAACTGAGAGCTACCGAACAGTTGATCCAATGGATGCAACAGTCGTATATCCCAAAAGGTTGTCTGGGCGATGCCAATACTTATGTCAACCCCGTATCAAAAGTTAGCAATACAAACAGTGCGCTGGGTAATGCCATCAACACGCAAGTGCAGGCCCTTCCACATATGTACGGCGCCAGGTCGAAAATGTACACATTTATTAAAAAAAATGCAGCCGGTAAATGGGTACCGGCCCTCAATTTCGAAGACAACTGGAATATTGAAGCCAACGGACTGCAGCGCATTAGCGAACCGGTTTGGTTTATCTCAAATACGAAAGACTATTATTTCGTGATGCCAGATTTTGCCAACCACCCCAAGGGCTATTACGACGAACATCAAGCAATCAGCGATTTAAAAGGATTCCGCAACCACAAAAACATTGCTGCCTACCGGCGTTTCTACATCCCGTCAAAGACCATTGATGACAATCCTTATTTCGTGGTCATTATGAGCAAAGACAAAGAGCTGCCGTTCGAACCAATCACAATCGTTGAATTTTTAACCGCTGCCGAACAACAATTACCCGTGTGGCAATCAGTAGATCCCAAACCGGAATCACTGTACGTAGCCGCGCAGAAAAACCTCGCACGACTAAAAGAAAAGTACCGGGCAAAATGGAATGAGACGGCACAACTGCGAATCAGTGGTGTCAATCTTACACTGGTTGACCTTGCCAATTTAAGGGCCGACTCCCGGGATTTTTTTGACAACAAGGACTATAACGGAAACGAAGGAAGGGAACGCACCTTTCCGGTGCTGAAAGTAAAGAAGTCAGCGATGGAGCTTTGCAAAACCGATACACCGCAATGGCTGGTCATTCGTTGGCAGCATACGTTCAACAAACCTTACAGTCTTCATCTCCATGAGTCAATACTCAACAACTTCAATTTTGCTTACGTTTATGATTACTTCTTCAACCCGGAAAAAGTGAAAGGGCAGCCATACAAGCCGCTGCGTTCTCCCCTTGAGAAGGAGCCCATCATGCAACCGACAGCATCGGAAACAAGCCGCAACGCTGCTGCCGATGCAAATACTTTTTTCTTCGATGATTTTTCAACCACGCCAGTCAATAGTAAACCTAATGGATGGATCACCCGACTGGAAACCGGCACCACCGCAATTGTTTTAAAGCCAGACGGTTTAGATGGAAACTGGGCCGAAATGAAAGGATACTACATTGGCGTTACACTCCGGAAATCATGGCCACAAAATTTCACACTCACCTACGACGTGGCAGTACCGCAAAACTTTACCTGGGGCGCAAGGGGATTAACCATGCGTCTTTCAAAAGAACTAAAGCATGGCGTGACAGAAGCCTTTCTGGATCTGACACTCCGCCCCGGTTTCAGCGGCCGCGATGGCGAAGCGGTGCTGGAGGCACACCATATAGGTACGTCGCGGCAAGAAAACCGGTCTAAATTTTATACAGCCGTTGGTTTTTCCAACAACAAAAAAATTAACCGCGTTGGCGTCACGCTTTTGAAACGGGGCGAAACAGTGCAGGTATTCATTGACAAAACAAAGATTGCGGAGTGGGAAAAAATTCTTCCGGCTGATCAACAGTTCACAACCCTTTCGTTCAATTGCAACGGAAACAAGGCCGAAACCGACAAGTATTTTATTAGTAACATCAAAATCAAAAGCGACTAGCACCTGTCTGAAAAATAGTCTGCCTGTAAAAAGGAAAGGCGTCTTTTCGGATCGGTTACCTTCGTGTGTCGCATGATTGCTTTGCGGGCCGGTGCTATACAGAGTTCGGCAAAAGAAAAACGCCTTACCAGCTTACCGACTGAACAATCTTATCCTTTTTGAAATGAGTTATAGTTATTCGGTAACTGCAGCCTACTGAGTGAACGTTTCACTTCCTTCAATTCAACAACTGAAGGGTTGTACAGATGGCGCATCTTGTAGAACTAAAAACCTTCTTACTTAAAACAGTTCCGCTTCGGTGTTCCCAAAGATGCATGGTCCTAAAAATCCTGTTTTTACAGGATACGGTTTGATGAACCGACACGCTACGTTTACATCATCAACTTCTCGCACATGAAATATCTTTCCAACTTTTTACTTCTTTGCACAACAGCTCTTCTGCTCTCTGCAACAACAAAGCAATCGAAGCAAAAAATTTTTCTGCGACTAGTGGATGCTTCCGGCCAAACCATTCGCGGAACAAGCGTAGAAAGATTCTATGAACGACAAATCGAAGTCACTGCGTTTTCCGGTTTGACCACCGGTAATCCGCAGGTAAAATTTACCATGCCATCCGGCGCCGCAACGGCAATATTAGCCAACCTGCAGGGAAACAAACAAAAGCTTTCATCTGGTGTATTCACCAATACCGAACAAGGTGAGCCGACATTGAACGTCACGTCAACTGTTCGGTTGGAAGAAGTGATTGTGATCAGCGTAAGCGATGCAAATGGCAGCACGGAAGTAACATTAAAAGCGTCCCGCATTGGCACCACGTATTTCCAAAACAACCTGAAAACCGGTGTGCGAACCGTCGGCAGCAAAACCGGTTTTGACTTTGCAAACAAACAACCGTGGGCTGCATTTTAAAGCGAAATAAAATTCTTCTGTCGGTACTGGCTTGTGAAAAACACCATCATTCAACAACAGACAAGTCTTAATCAACAGCTATGAAACGTTTTTGGCTATTCTTCTTTTTTAGTTATTTCCACGGAGCAAGGCTGCTTGCGCAAAACGTTGGTATCGGCACAACAACACCGTCTTTCCCTCTAAGCTTTCCCAGTACATTGGGCAATAAAATCGGATTGTGGGGCAACAGCGGCAACCATTATGGGCTAGGGGTGCAGAGTGGCTTGTTGCAACTCTACAGCGATCAGGCAATTTCAAACATTGCATTCGGACATGGCGCTAGCACAAACTTTACAGAACGCATGCGCATCATCAACAGTGGCCTTGATGGAATGCAACTGAATGGCCGCATTGTGCTTCGCAATGGAACTTCGCCTATCAATTTAGCAGCTGGCCCGGGGGTGTGGCTAGCAAGACCCGATAACTCTTCGCTTGGTGGTTTTATAGGTGTGCAGAACAATTCGAACATGGGATTTTATGGTGCCGGAACCGGGTGGGGACTGGTGTATAATGTGGACAACGGCCGTGTGGGCTTAGGAACCGCAACCCCTGTTAACAGGCTTGATGTTGCCGGATTGAACAACTGGGACCTGATCAACACAGAGGGTGATATGCGGATTGGCAACGACAACGTCCGCCTGAAGTTTGGCGTGGCCCTCGGCGGCGGCGGCGCAGGCGCATCAGCTATTATGCAGAGCGGCGGTATTGGTGTGCTAAACCTTGGCGCTAACAGCAAAAACATAATGCAGCTAAATGGTGCAAACAATAGCGTTGATCTTATTACCATAAGCGGCGGCTTGCGCATCGATGGTAATGCGGGTGCCCCCAAACAAGTGCTGCAAAGCAATGGTGGAAACTCCGCTCCTTCTTGGGCAACTCAACCCTACATGCTATTCTACAAAGTTCCGGATGGCCAAACGGCGACAAGGCTTGAAGGATCGGCCACGGTGGTCAACGTTCCAACCTTACACAATCAACTAATTGAACTACCGGTTAACAGCAAGGTTCAGTTCACCTTGTGCGCCACAATTCTTCCCCCGGCTCTAAGCTCAAGTTGCTCTGCGTCTTTCCGGGTATACCTTCGAAATTCAACAAACAATGCGCCTATATTCTTTCTTGATGCGCATGGATATACCGCTAACGGTGACCCGACTACCATCCAGGCTTCCAATATGTATGATTTGGCTGCCGGCGTCTATCGGATGGAAGTAACGCACTGGCGGAGTGCCAGCATAAATGCAGGTCCATCATTACAATACGGCCAGCGAGTAATCATTCAGGTGTTTCCAAACTAACGTTTCATCACTGCACTACACAATAACGTCATCATGAAAGTTCTATTCATTTTTTTGCCCTGTTCCTTTCCCTGACTGGCATCAGCCAGCCCAAAAAGCAAAACAAATCGCAACAGCCTTCGCAAAAAGAAATGCGAGCGGTGATGAAGGAAATGCAGGAGGCAATGAAAGATCTTTCTCCCGAAGAAAAAGAGGTGATGGAACAAGCAATGAAAGGTGTGATGACAACGTCTGCAAAAACACCTGCACCAGTCACCGCTTCCTTCACCGACAATAAATCCCTGGTGCCAAAACGCGATGTACACCGTATTGCCCGGATACCGCAACAACAATTAAAAAGTGCAGACGTAGCTGCTAATGCAACGATACTCTTCAACAAGCTATTGGTAAAGATGCAGCCGGCACAAAAAGCAATCGTAACAAACGTACTGGCGAAAGAAAAAACTTCGGATGGCACGATGTCGGCGGCTATCACTGCGCTGCTGCAAGGTCATTCGCAGGCAGCGATGGCGCTGGCATTGAAAGCGGTGCAATCTTCACCGAAGAATCCCGCTCATCAAAGCAATCTGGCCGCCATTTTATCGCAAAGCGGTTACCCGGATAAAGCCATTCCCTACCTGAAAAAACTGGCTGCCGAATTTCCGGCCAACAGCACCGTTCTGCACAACCTAGGTTTTGCTTGGCTGCAGTTAGGCGAAGTGGATACCGCTCAAAAATTCTTCGGCGCAGCCGCCATTCGCAACCCTAATAATCCGGAGACAAAAATTTGCCAGGGTGTGATCCATGAACTGCAGGGGGACCCGCAAAAAGCTACCGAAGCTTACAAAGAAGCATTCGAGCTTTCGCCCAACGGCATCATCATTGACCTGATGAAAAATGCGGGTGCGGAAAACGAATGGCAGAAGGTGGATTTCGAAAAGCTAAAATCACGCATCACCATTCACGAATATTTTCCTAAGAACTGGATTGTACTTCCAAAGTTTGTTGACGACGTAGCGCATTACAGCAGCAATACTGCCATCCAGGAAGGTTATGACCAAATGCTTGATACGCTGGCAGCAACGCTTACGCAAATGAATGAAGGTGCGGGACAGGATCTTGCAGCACTGGCTGATAAGGATATGAAAACCTTTGTCAACACGTTGATGGCGGAAACGCAGAAAGGCATCAACGTCATGAGTAAAACCGCGGCTTACATCGACATGATTTTGGAGAAATACATCGCTGAATGGTATCGCCGCTATTTGCAGGAAAGCATGGAACTGAAGCTGAAAATTGATGAAGTCCGCAAACAGATGACAGAGATGAAGCCCGGCGAAAAATGTCAAACAACAGACCGGAAGCGAAATGCCTTTATGGAACACATCAATCCCATCGTACGCAAGTTTCATGCGCAAAAGATCGAGGAGTTCCGGGTGTGGTCGAATGCGTATTGCACCTGGGTGCCTTATGTTGTTGGGAATCCCAAAAATGGTGCTCTCGTCCGTTGCCTTTCCTGGGCTACCATATTCGTAGGCATGCATACCAGCGCCATTGACGACCAGCAGGTTGAATCGCCTACGTGCAAGCCACCGTCCGATGTGGTTGCCATCCCGGTGGCATCACCGGAAATACCGTCCATTCATTGCAAGGCCCCGGTGAAAATGCCGCTTGGTATGAAAGACATTCAACTAACGGCAAAAAGCATGAACCTGGATGCGAACCAGTGGGGTATCAAGCAATCCGGTACGGCGGCTATGCCAAACCTGACCCTTTCGTTTGGTTTGAGCAAAGGTGTGATTGGTGAACCGGGCAAGTTCGGTCGGCCTTTTGCCAAAACAGGTGGCGGTGGGTTGTCCTTTTCCGGCCACTCTGCAGGCAGCGATGACCTGACACCGCTTGCAAATGTCAAAGAAGGCTTGGCGCCGCTTTCCAAAATTTTAGATGAGCTGACGCCTTTGGACCCGGCGCTGTTACCGGAGCAAAAAAGGGAGAAGGTCCGGGACATGCAAGCGGAAGCAGATGCCAAACTAACACGAAAAATGCTGGAGCAGTTAACATCGAAAGATTGTAATGCCAAACCGAAAAATTTCGTCGTAGGTGAAGGCTATATTATTGAATGGGATGGAGAAGAGTGGGTGAAAGCAGGGGAAACAGATCACAAAATACCAAGTTTCGTCTTAGGAATTGGATGGATCGAAATCGAAGAAGTTAATAGAACGAAAGGCCAACGCGGCGAAGAAACGTTAAACCCTCCATTGGAAATCGCATTTATTGAATTTGAAGATTCTGGTTACACCAACTCCTCTCTTCAGCAAATGGTGAAGCAACAGATGACCAATACACTCAAAAGTGGAATGCAGGCTGTGATCAGCAACGGGCTGAATGTTGTCAATCGTGCTAGTAACAGTATCCGTAATCTTTTTGACTAAGATGTATTCACCGCAACAAACCACTTCACGATGAGACGCATTTTCCCTCTTTGCGTCCTGCTGTTTTCCCATGCAGTGTGGAGTCAGCAGCAGACCTATGACATATTCACGTTTACACCTCCAAAAGGGTGGAAAAAAACAACGGCAGACAACACACTTGTTTTTGATACGGTAAACAAGGTTAAACGAACCTGGGGCCGGGTTGCCATCCTAAAAAGCACGGCCAGCAAAGGATCGCTGCAAGCTGACTTCCAAAGCGACTGGCAGGAATTAGCCGTAAAGCCGCATGGTGTTTCTTCTGCCCCACTGGCCGTCGATACACAAACCATCGAAGGGTGGAAAGTGCAAAGCGGCCTTGGAAAATTTGTGTTCAACAAGACACGGCTACACTTTCGCTGACCATCTTCAGCGATGGACAACGCTACACCAGTGTGATGATGATGACGAACGGAAAAGGCTACGCTGATGCAATCGAGCGTTTTTTAAGTTCCATCAAACTGCCGCAAGCGGGTGTGGTTCAAAACACCAGTACACAATCTGTTACACCAACCAAATCAACCGCCGGCAGCTTTGCATTTCATGCCACCAACTTCGACGACGGCTGGACTAGCGTGGCAAACGAAGATTGGGTAGAGGTGACGAAAGGTTCGCTGAAAGTGCTCATTCATTATCCTAGAGAAGGAACAATCTTTCCTGCCGACCCGGATGTCCTCACCAATGCTGCCTGGAATATTTTGGTAGCGCCGCGATATAGTAACCTTCGCAACTACAAAACCACCTACATCAGCGATTACAACCGGCCAATCCTCGGCATGGGAACACTGACGGACAAAGCAACAGGCAAAGACATGTACGTTGTATTCTACCGGCAAGGACAAACCGGCTGGCTGGAATTCGCTTCACCCAACAAAAACGCTTTCATTCAGGAGTTCAAGTTTGATCCCGAAACCATTCAATGGAACAGTGATATCAACTTAATGAAAGCACTGGAAAAAATGGTGGGCTATAACAAGTTCGCCATTGCTACTTCCGATTTCACTGGCACCTGGACAAGCGACTTTACCGGCGTGCAGCAGATGTACCATGTGTACACAGGCAACTATGCAGGCATGAACATTACACAATCGAACGAAGAATTTGTGTTTGGCGCTAACAACAGTTACAACTGGAAAATACTGTTGGCGCATGGCATAGTCGGTAATCAGAATATTTCGCAGGCAAAAGCATCCGGAACTTTTTCGATACCCAACAACTGGCAGATTCACTTTTCGCAAATGCAGAAAGGGCCCAAAACTTATCATGCTTATTGGTCGTGCATAAAAGGTGCACGTTTATTAAACCTGCTCGATGCACATGCGCCGGGGAGCGGCATTTATACCGTGTACGGGAAAAAATAATATTTAATCTTTCACTTACAATCACTACTAACGATGGATCATTCTACATACCAAAGCCGATATGTAGTAAGGTGAGCACATTTTCAGGTATCGGTTAATCAATTTATGTACAGACAGTTTCTAGTCACATAAAGTTTGAAAAATCCTGCTTTTACAGGATGTCATTTAGCATTAGTATGCTCTACGTTTACTCAACAATGGCTGCTCCACGAATCAATGCAGGTATTTTATATCAGCCCTGTTTTTTTATAAGATGGTTTTGCTTTTAAATGCAAAGCCTGCTATGGTTTTTATCACGCCTAGTGAAAACAAAACAGTCATGGGCAACCTTAAGCACAAAAAAAGAAAACAAATAAAATATGAAACAGCGGTCGAAAATTGCAATCAACCTGTTAGCAGCTCTGTTGCTGGTTCAATTGCACCCAAGCAGCGTGTTTGCTCAGAAAGAATTAACTCAAAAAATTGAGCAGGTAAGATTGCCCAAGACCACCGGACACGTAACACCAAAAATAGAAAGCAAAATCAATGAGCTGGTGAAACCCGTTCGGGAACAACTTGAAAAGCTTTATAACGCTGACAAAACGGGCACCTACAAAAGCTACGTTGATGACTTGAAAGCCATCAGTAAAATCACTGACCTGGATAAAAGACTAACCTCCCTCAAGGAATTTGAAAAGAAATACTACCCATTTGTAAAGAAAACATGGGATGCCGCCGCTATTGATGAAGCATTTTACCAGCAAAAATTGCGGGGGTTGTTTGAGCCACAAATAAGAGAAACAATCCGGTTTCGGGAGTTCCTTAATTTTTCTATCAGTTCAGGAAGTCAGGCACCACCGCCACCTGCACCGCCAGCACCTGCCCCCACACCGAGCAACATTTGCATTGATGCTAACAATATGTTTAGAGGCAGCATGGGTTTTGAAGAAGGTGCAATTGGTGGGGCTAAGGTAGTGGTGGCGCAGGCCAACCCGCCAAGTCCAGCTGAAATTGTTTCCAGTGCCGATGCAACTATATTAGGAATGTATAAAGCCAGGGGCTGGCTGCGCAATACCGTGTCAATTCCCGGTACTTTTCCGATAGATGCAAAAATGGTGCGTGTTAAAAAAACTTTTAGCTGGCTCGGGAAAGGTGCTGCCTTTACACTTTTTGGATGTTCCTGGTCAACTGTGGCCTTTTCAACAGATACAGAAGATGACGAGTTTAATGTCAGAGGGAAATACATACCGTAGTATCACCCGTAACTTTTCTATTGACAATAGATAAACGAGTTGCTAGAACAGAAGAACTGCTAATTCCTAAAACAGATTTGCGACTCATCAAGTCGGGTATGAGTTGTTATGCTATGGCGGCTTCGTCACTTTTTCTTTCTTATGGTAATGCCTTTTCTGCAGGAGCTATTTCGAAATGGGAGATATGCGAAGAATAAAAAAGGCAACTCCCACTCACCTATTTCATGCGTCTAAACCTTGCAAAATGAGAGCAACACTTTTCATTGTATTTATAATTTGTTGTGCGATAGCCGATGCACAACAACAATCCTATGACATCTTTTCTTTCACCCTGCCAAAAGGATGGAAGAAAGAGCGCCTTGAGAATGTCATGAGCTTATCCACGGTAAACAATCAAACCAAAGCCTGGGCACAAATCGGAATGATCAAAAGCACAGCCAGCAAAGGTTCCATTGGCGATGATTTTAGAAGCGAATGGAACGAATTAATTGCAAAACAATACAAGCAATACGGCGTGTCGGAACAACCGCTCGGCATCGACACCCAAACAGTGAAAGGATGGAAAGTGCAAATAGGTTTAGGCAAACTTCTTTTCAACAAAGACACCGCTTCCGTTCTACTCACCACATTCAGCAACGGAACACGGTGCGCCAGCTTACGGATCATGAGTAATACAACCAATTATGGTAAGGTGTTGGAAGAATTTATTGCTTCCATTCAACTTCCAGATGCAAGTTCTTTACAAGAAAAAAATACGGCAACTACGACCAAGACGACTACGTCTATTCCTGCAGCCACCGGCTTTCAATTCAACACGACCAATTTTGACGATGGCTGGACGGCTGTTGTGAAAGAGGATTGGGTGGAATTAACCAAAGGGAAGCTGAAAGCCTTGCTACACTATCCACGTGAGGAAGAAAAGAAATATTATTCGCAGTATGACGAACATGTGAGTGTGTTTTGGAATTTATTAGTCGCTCCCGGATATACAAATTTGCGGGAGTATCAATCACCCGGATACAATCACAGCTATGAGCCGGGACTATTTGCTGCGGGGCTTCTCAACGACAATACCACAAAAAAAGATGTGTGGGTAGCCTTGTTCAGTAAAGGCAAAAGCGGTTGGATCGAAGTGATTGCACCGGATAAGGCAACGTTTGTTCAAACCTTCGGTGTCGATAATCCAAATACCTACTTCGATGGATGGGAACCACTCCTTAACCTCAGCCGCAAAAACTATTTCGCCGTAGGTGAAAGCGATCTTGCCGGCAAGTGGAGCAGCAATTTTTCGAGCTCCACAGCATATTACAATGTCTATACTGGCATTTATGCCGGGGCTGCGGTTTACGGTTCTGCTTCCAGCTTTACGTTTGGACCTAACAAAACCTATCGCTGGCAAATAGCCATGGGCCAAAGTCAGCCAGGCGGCACTATGAAAGTTGACCAAGCGAAATCTAACGGCAGTTGGAAGCTCCTCAACAATTGGCAAATCTGGTTTTCGGATCTGGAAGGAAAACCCAAAACGCACAACGCCTATTTCTCCTGCTTCAAGGGAGGACGCCTTCTGTGGCTTCAGGATGTCAGCTATGGTGGATACACAGCCTATGGAAAAGTCGACAAATAAATGCAACCGATCAAAAGCTATTTTATGAAAAGAAATTTCTCGATCTTTTTTTTAGTGTTGACCTTTTTTGCCGCAGGACAGGACAACGATGATTGTTTAAAACGCCAGTTGGCAAAGGCCGGCAAGTGGACCAAACTACCTCAAACAGTGAAGTCAGCTCCCGCTGATCTGGCGATTCAACGGCGCTTTTACAATGCTGTACACAATCCTTTGCAAGCGGCTTATCAACCGAAAGGGTTGGATGCTGCTTACTCCGGCTCTTTCCAGCCAGTGAAGTATAACCAGCCCGTCGCATATAGTTGGTACACAATATTTGCCGAGCGGTATTTCTGTGAAGGAGATGCCTTAGTGCTGAACAAGTTTGATATCAATTCCACCTTTGAGACCTTTTTCAATTATGTTCCCTTTTTGGAAATTTATGATACCACTCCCGCCGACCACAGTACCGGCTTTTGGTCACTCCGGGAAGGCTTTCCCATCGAAATTCGTCCGGGCATCTGGCAGTTCAGCGATGTACGAACATCCCTTGGTGCCGGCAACGAAGGCCTCACCAAACTTTGGCTCATTACCTACGATGGTCAGCTGCCCTGGAGTTTTGTTACCCGCCGCGAATTTTTGCTGAAGCGCAAACGTTTCCTGCAAAGACAGATGGAGGCTGAAGCACCACGACTGAAAGAGAAGCTAGCGGGTTGGGAGCAACAGAAAAAGTACAAAGAGCAGGAATGGAAGTCCGACCCGGCAAGGCTGGCAAGCTACGTGTCTGGCACCCACAATCCTGGCATTGAACGGGAACACGCGAATCATAAAAAAATGATACAAGGCTTTGAAACCGCCATTGAAAGAGTGGAGGAACAACTTGCAGCCCCAACAGAAGAACTGAATAAATGGGCCATCGTTATCAAAAGCACCAAAAATCATTTAGACTACGACTTTACGGACAAGATGCAACCGTTTGCAGAACTGCTCACCCAACCCAACCCGAACTATTTTAAAAGATGGAGTTCGCCGGCTGTACCGCAGTTGATTACGATAAGCATCAAACACGACCCTAAAAACCCTGTGATGGTTGGGTTTGCCAAAGAGATGGAAAGGAACCTTAACCTGGATTATCTCAAGTCTTTTATTGGCAAAACAGCACCGGGAGCGGCGAGTGGTTTTCCTTCCGCGCAACATGTCGTTAATACTTCCAACAACAAAACAACCACGCCACCTGCCGACCAAGTTAGTAACGAACTCAAAACAAATAAATGGACAACGACAAAATTGTCTAAATCACAAAACCTCTCACCCAGCAAGGGTATGTTTTTGACTGGCACACTGAGTGCACCGGCCGGCGTACCTGTTACATTAGGCTTTGATGGCGATAACGACCTCACCATCACACCACCAAAAAGTAATGGTGTTTTGTACACTACCGTTCCGGTAAAATTTACCAAGCCAATAAATGATTCTGAAGAATACAATGTTTTGTTGAAGAAGATCGCCGGCAACATGAAAGGCGTTGTTTATCGCGGCAGTGGAAAAGCACCCAATGGAGTGAACGATATAAGAATTGCGGTTGACCATAAATATGAATTGCTGACCCGCAGCAGTGATGATAAATCGTTTAGCAATTTTTATGAAACAGCTACCCCAGCCATTGGCGGAATGGGCGGCGAAGAAGGACGTTATGTTGCCTTTATTTCCTGGACAAAAAGCTTTGCCGGCAACGATGGAAAATTTAGACAAGTCTTTTGGAGGGACCGTAATACAGGCGTTACAAAACTCATTTCCACTTCGCCAACCGGCATGTTGGCCGATGCGGATTGTGCTTTACCGACGATGTCCGCCGACGGCCAAATCGTTGTGTTTGAATCGAGAGCTACCAACCTTGTTGCAGGCGATAACAACGGCAGAAGAGACGTCTTTCTTTGGCGGGCAAAAACAGGAATGATTGAACTTGTGAGTGTGCCTTCTGTAGGTGGCGTTGCTAATGGAGAAAGCTATGATGCAACGGTTTCAGGCGATGGAAACGTTGTCGTCTTTACATCCGATGCGGTGAACATGAGTAGCACACCAAAAGGCAAATCACTCTACAATATTTTTCTGCGTGATGTAGCAAACGGAAAAACAGAAATGCTCAGCATTGACCCAACGGTAAAAACCGGTGGCAACGGCGTAAAAGGAAGCATTTCGTTTGACGGCAGTCGTGTCACATTTTGTTCTCCATCTAACACACTTGTGGCGAATGACAACAACGTTCTGTGGGATATTTTTCTCTGGGAAAAAGGCAAGTCGAATTTGCGTCGAATTAGCTTAACACATGACGGAAAAGAAAGACGGCAAGGAGATGAATCCGGTTCGCGGCAAGTGGCTTCTAGCCTTTCAGGCAACGGCCGTTACGTGGTATATTCCACTACCGCACCGAACATGGTTCCCGGCGATAACCTGAAATACCAGGATGTGTTTGTGTATGACATTGAAACAAATAAATTGCAAGTGGCTTCCTTTACCAGTGACGGTCAGCCCGGCAACCATGACAGCCCCATCGACCAAGGCGATCGCTTAGCCATCGCACACGACGGCACGTGGGTAGCCTTTCCATCCAAAGCAACGAATCTCGGCGCACAGTCATCAAATATCATTTTGTACAACACACAAACCGGCAAAAAGCAAGCTGTTACGGATACCAGAGGAAGTTATGTGGGAAGACCTGCGATCAGCTATAGCGGCAGTTATGTTGTGTTTGGCAAAAGCGAACCAATGGATAGGCGCTCAGGTGCAGCCTTTGGCGACAATGGCGGTGGCATCTTTGCTCACTTCACCGGCAATGGACCATGTAGAGACTGTAAAGAATAATTGTGATGGCGTTAGAGAACAGAAACGATAAATAAAATGGCCTTTTCAGTTCAATGGTCTTGAAAAGAAAGACGATTATAATACATAGGCTTTCGCGCCGGAGCCAGATCTTTCGATAAAGGAGGGGAATTTTCGAACGATAAAAGCCACTTCCAGAGTGGCTTTTATTTACTGGCGGGCTATCAGGCACAAGTTTCAAACCTTTTCGTTCAGGATTTGAAATAAATACTTGCTTTTATAAATGGGTTAAGTAGGGATTAGCTTTTTTCTTGTATTCATAACGCTAGCATTCTTGAACCGGACATTTTCGGCCACTTTCAACTTATAAAGAAGAGTGAATTCCTCCCGAGATAAATAATTCACGAATACATTGAGCGTTTTTACGCTTTTTGGTGGAGTGCTACCAAACAAAAAGCCCGCAAACACTGAGTTTGCGGGCTTTTGACTTCTTTTGATATTGATTCTGGCGGAGAGAGAGGGTCTTGAACCTTCGTCTGAAACCCGCTCTGGTATAGCGTTTCAAGTAAAATCAAATCTTAGGTCTCGATTTAGAATCTTTCTTGTAAAATTCTCAAATTAGAAAGAACTTATTCTGCTCAATCGAAGATAAAAAGAAGTATTGAAAATTGTATAACTAAAAAATTAGTTTTAAATTCATGTTTTAATATCTGGTGATAATAGGCCCTGTTTCCACAGGGCTTTTTCTAATCCTTCAGAAGTAATTTCAAACCTTAATAGTATCATATGGCAAGGCCTTCAACGGGTGCATGGACGGTGTATGAAGCCCTCCGGATTGAAATGAGTTTTTTACTGAAAAAAGGCTTTATCCGAAAGGGTGCTGTGCTCTCCTCTCCTATGTCTTGGACAAACCAACACGGGCAGGACTCAGGCAGCATTCATTTTAAGAGCTCCTACCTCGGCACACCCGAAAGCAACTACATTGAACTTTCCTACTCCCATACCTACGCAGGAGAAAAGAAAAGCAGGGAGTATAAAGTCTACCTGCACGAGCAGCCATCTAACTTAGGCAAAGGCAATGTGCTTTATTTTCTTTGCCCGCACAGTGGACGGAAGTGCCGCATTCTTTACTCAGCCTACGGTTCTGACCTTTTTAAGTCCAGGGATGCTTACCGAAATAGGCTCTATTACGACTGCCAACAGGCGTCCAAGCTCTCTAAGTACAATGACACCTATTGGAGGCTCGATAAGCACCTAAAAAAGATTCAGAAACAGGCCCGCTTTGGCGGAAGAACCTATGAGGGCATCCCCACAAAGGCTGCTTGTTGCTATAATAGGCTCTATGAAAAAAGGCGGCTCATGGATAAGCTGCGCTGGACGCTGGGATGCCCCAAACATTTGCATGGACTGGTGGCAGCGTATGGGCTCACCGGATAACAGTGAATAATTCCTAACGCCTGAGGTTATACAAACTCTAAAACCTGTTTGCTGTGAAAAAACAAAAACAACAACCCGCCCTGGATGAAAAGACCAGAAAAAGAGTTGCGGAGTTGCAGTGGAAAAAAGGAATCCAAGAACCAGAGGAACACATCGCTGTTTTCATTGTCGATGTCCTTTACGAGGAGCAATGGATAAAGGAGCGGTATGAGAAGAGTAGTGAGGGGGAGCGAAAACAATTCAACCAGTTTTTTGAATATGCGCTCAACTCCCTCGCAGGAGATGATTACGATCGGTTCAAACAAAGAATAGAATGTCTATTTAATGAGGCCACAAAGCAGAACGTTTCGGAAGTAGAGCAGGTGAGCATCGCCAATGCGCTTAGCCGGCTCACAAAGGAAAAGCACCGCTTTCCCGCCCGCTGCGAGATCGTGAGTGAAACCGGCTATAGCCACAAGACCGTAAACGAGTGCCTGGCAAGGTATGAAGGAAGCCTGCTTCAGAGGGGCAGACAAGAAGAGCTAGCTGTGATGCGTGACAAGATGCTTTCCTTAGTCTATCAACACGGCATTACGGGTGATATGAAGGCAGCCAGGCTGTTTTTGGAGGCAACCGCAGAGAAGCAGCACCACACCTACAACAGAAATGAACAGACCAATTTTATCCAGATCAATGGGTATACAATTACAGCAGAGCAACTCAGGCACCTCCCCCAAGAAAAGCAGGTGCAGATAAAAGACATTTTAGGCCTGCTTAATTGCCCTGTAAAAGAATTACCCGGCAATCAGTAGCTCTTTTTTTATATGAGCCGTATCCTTGCCTGCCGTCAACATAACAGTAAGAATCCCTAAGGATTAAGGTTATACAGGCGGCAGGGCCTAGAAAATTTCCAATTCTAAATACTTGGAAACGATACCCACCCACCAAAGGAAAAGGCTTTTCCCTCTTGTCGCCTCTACCCCGCTTTGTCGGTAGTAAGTACTGTATTTCATTGACACAGAAATTCCGAGTTTTTGCCTCTTTCAAAAATTGGAAAGCCTACCAGCAAGCATTTAAAAGCATAGCTTAGTGAGAAATAGGTAGTAGAGAAAAAGAGCAAAACAGTAGGCACAGAAGTACACTCACAGAAAGCAAAATATTTGTCGTTTCAGCAGCATTGATGGGGTTTAGCCGTAAAGCATAAAAAATAGTTCTAATTTAATAGGACTAAACCAAACGCCTCTTTTCTGCTTATGCTGCCTCAAATTACTCTTCGTCCCTTTCACTACCGAGGTAGTGAAGTCATTGGTCTTGACCTTGGTCTCAATACAACGCTTGAAAAAGAAATTCGCAAACTAAAAGGCATCAAGTGGTGTGGAACAAACAACCTTTGGTATGTGCCACTTTCAAAAGAATCCTACACAAGGCTCAAAGATTTTCTTTCCGGCTTTGCTCAACTGGATGCTACACCCTTAAAAAGCTACTTGGAGCAGCGAAAAAGCGTACAGCCACTCCTGAAGCGGAAACAGATTTCCAAGCAAAGGGCCCTCATTATCTCTACTCATCCCCTTTGCAAAGAAAACCTCCTTGCTTTCCAACAGTATCAAGAGCTACTCATCTTAAAGGGCTACTCCCAAAAGACCTTTCTGACCTACACCAACGAGTTTCACTACTTGCTTCGCCTGCTAAAGGGTGTGCCCGCAAAAAGCCTAGAGCGTAAGCATGTACAAGCCTACCTTTTGTGGCTAATCTTAAAGAAAGGCTATTCCCAAGAGCACTGCCACACGGCGGTCAATGCCCTGAAGTTTTACTTTGAAAAAGTGGAAGGCAGAGCTAAAGAGTTTTATGACCTGCCCCGCCCCCGTAAGCCCCAAAAGTTGCCCCAGGTACTCTCGGAAGAAGAAGTGGTGCAACTCATCCACCAGACCCAAAGCCTAAAGCAAAAGGCGCTGCTGATGACTTCCTATAGCGCAGGCCTGAGGGTGAGTGAACTCATTACCCTCAAAGTAAAAAACATTGACTCCACGAGAATGACGATCCTTATCGAGCAGGGAAAGGGCAGAAAAGACCGCTTTGTGCCCTTGTCCACAAAACTCCTGGAAGTGCTCAGGCAGTATTATCAAAAGCATAAGCCAAAAGAGTACCTCTTTGAAAACGAGCAGGGCGCACCCCTCTCCACCCGTACGGCGCAAGCCATTCTTCACCGGGCAAAAGAGGCAGCAGGCATCCACAAGCGGGGCAGCATTCACCTGCTTCGCCACTCCTATGCGACTCACCTCCTGGAAGCAGGCACCGATATTCGTTATATTCAAGCGTTTCTCGGGCATGGAAACCTGAAGACAACCATGCGCTACACCCACGTTAGTAAATTGAAAATAGAGACCATTCTAAGCCCACTCGACAGGCTGAATCTATAGGAGTACCCCTTTCGCTTTTTGGGTAGTCAGTTTAGCAAAAAAGGGGCAATATGTCAATTCAACTACCCAAAAAACGAAAGGCTAACTTGCTGATCCAAAAAGAGAAAGCTACTTTTGAAGGTATACGAAAAAGCAGGTAGGCACTTCGCCTATTTACCTGTTAGCAGCATCTGTCACATTCATTCAAATCGAACAGGAAATGGGTGCCTTAGTAAAAGTTTATGTTTATTCGTTTTTAGTCTGCTTGGTTTTTATTGGAGTATGGTTTTCCATTGATTTTATGAGAATGGACAATGCAAGTAAACATTGGGCACAATCGATTTACTACATCATTCTGCTTGTTTTAGCATTAATTGGAAACATAGGCTTATTTACCAGAAGCGTTAATGCAATGAGGAAGAATGCTATTTTATTTGATTTTTCTGTTGCGCTTATAACACTTTCCATCGGTCTGATTGGCATCTTTTGGTTAAATGGTGGACAGTTTTCAGCCGTTCCTATAGGTTCTATTGTTGTTTTGACAATTGGAATTATCGGTATTGTCAAAACGGTAATGAAAGCAAGGCACATAATCGTATAGTTCCAAATGTCTTTCGGGGGTGCTGCTAACATAGGCTTCAGGCAATACAGGCAGAAGAATATGAGCTCAACGAAAGATTTACTATTTTGCTTCAGCAACAGATTGGGGCAGCTGAACATAAAATTCCTGTACTGCATAAAGCCTCTGCACGTTGTGCGCTACGGTTCAGTGAGTCCTTTTATAGAAAGGCTTTCGGCGGCAATCGTTCCGCAAAGTAAAACTCAATTAAGAGCATGGCTGAAAAAGACGGGAAAGTTGATTTTTCTGATAAAATCGCTGAACTATATGCATGGCTTGAAGTAGTTGTTGCTTCATTTATTGTTGGTCTCATTGTAGCGTCAGCAATCTATTTTTCTATGGCTAACCCTGGCAGGATTTATTTAGCAATTGCAAGTCTGACTTTAAGTTTGATAATAGGAGGTTTTTTAGGAAATAAAAACCGAAAAGAAAAACTGAAAATTCATCAGGATACAACTTCCCAGAGTTCGGGTGCATTTGTTGAAAAGGAAGGACACACAGTATCCGAGCAGCGCACAACATGAACTGTGAGAAAAACCAAATAAATGTTTAGGGTTTTGCTGAGCAGTAATGTGGTTGATAAACGGTGCCTGCTTTCATTACGGCATACACTTGTTTTAAGAGTTTGTTACACACAGCAATTAGTCCTTGTTTTCCAGTTTTGCCTTTGGCCCTGAGTCGTTCGTAAAGTGCTTTACAAGCCGGGTTGGTTTTCATCGCATTCATCGAACACATATAAAGCACATCTCTGAGTGGTTTGCCTCCTCGCTTACATATTTTTGGTTTTCTTTGAATGGAAGTGCCACTGGTGTACTCTGTAGGGCTAAGGCCTGCAAAGGAGATGAGCTGGCGATGCGAATGAGTGTTTTTAAATCCTTGTGTAAAGATGATGAGCATGGCTGCTGCACGCTTGCCGATACCTTTAACGCTGCTAATGTTTTTAAGTTGTTCTGGTTGCCAGGTTTGCAAAAGCTCCTGTAGTTTTCCTTCCAAACTCTTCACTTCTTTTTTCAAATTAGCTCTCATTTTTTCTATTGATCGAATGGTGTCTTTGCTTTGAACAGGCAACAGGCCAAGACTGTGCAGCTGGTTGTTAAACCGTTTGATTTGCTCCCCGTATTCGCGAATGGTATTATAGAGCTGTTTGCCCTGAAAGTAAGCACTATCAGGCATTTGCCATAAAGGCGGTTGTTGCTCAATAGCGTAGCGGCAGATCCAGCGGGCATCTTTTTTATCCGATTTGTTTCTTTCGCCGTGCATCTGGATGAACCGTTTAATAGAAAGTGCATTGACCACACTTTGGGTGCAGCTGTGACTGTGAAGAAAGAAAGCCAGCCGGATATAATACACCCCGGTTGCTTCCATCACAAAGTGATAGTGGGTGCCGGTATGCTCCAGGATTTTTTTGAATCCGGTGTTATTGTTTCCGACGTGCAGATGAAAGAGTTCACCTAGGTTGTTTTGATAGCAAACGTCCAGCGGGTTGAGCGAGACATCAATGCCGCAACAAAGTTTTTTAGCTTCCATGTCTTTGGAGGTTTTGAGGTGACAAAAAACTAACTTTAGAAAAGAGGAAACAACGTCAAAAGAACATGGCTTGCACTGTGCTATCTATCCTACTACAGGCCTTCAAAAGCATGTTGAACTGTTCAGCATCGGACAAGCAAAGGGGCGGGGACGATCATGTTATAGAGGCTTCAAAGCCCAATAGGTTTTGAACATCTTATTCCGCCCTTTGTTCTTTCGAAAGATTGTAATTGAACTGATATGTAATTTATTGAATTGTAAACATAGGATAGGTTTGCCAAAATAGCGGCTAAGTACTACATTCATCAATAAAACAATATTGAAGAGCAGAAGGTTGGCCAGGCAGCAGCAATTCTAATTCCGCTACTTCGGCAAGCCTCGCTCCGTTACCAGCCATTTTAAGATGACACTTTCCTTCAAGCACATAGGACTTCTGATTGGAATTGTCTCAATCTTTGTAAGCTTCCTTTTTGCTGGGAGACAGCAGGGAACTTACCAAATGCTTTTACTTGGCGGACTTGCGACAGCTTTCATCTTTTACTTGACAATTTTATTCGGCAGGGACAAATTAAAATCGAAGCTCTTTTGGTCAGCTTTGGTTGTTTCTTGTGCGGTTCTCCAATGGCTGACAGAACCTATTTTGGTTGACACGTCCTATTGCTATTATATCAGCCGAAATCAAAGCACATTGAATGAACTTAACGACATCTTGAAACGTAAACATGGTGAGGTTTTCATGTTAAACGATAGCGTGACTGCCAAATCTGACAACTTAACCTTTGAGGAAAAGGAAAAACTCAAAAGAGGCAGGAAAGACTTAGGCGTTTATATGATTTCGAAAACCGACAAAGGAATTTATTATGGCTTGTGGGGTTTTCTTGATGTTAGATTAGGGATAACATATTTGCAGACGCTGGAGCATACTGGCGACAAACACAGGCACTTGACTGGAAGCTGGTTTCGTTGATAAAAACGGCTGGTAACAGCGGTTTGCTGCAATACAGGCTGACGAATAAAAAATCAACTATAAATCACTATTTTGCTATAGAACATAGGCTAAGCTGGCGGAACAGAAAATGCCTGTACTGACAGCAAGCCGATGGACGTTGTGCGAAATCATACGATGAAGAAACTGCTAATCATATTAAACGTTCTAGTGTCACTTGTTGGAGTTGGACAAGGTAGGAAGATTGATGGCCTGAAGACTGGCACTTGGCATGAAAAGTTTGAGGATGCTTATCGCAATTATACAAAAAAAGGGAACTACAAGATCATTCCACTTGCAAAATATGACACCATCGGTGAATTAGGGGATGGTTGCTACCGAGTAAACTATAGAGGCTATGAACAGCTTTTGTTTTTCGCTGAAAAGGTAAAGGAAAAGGTTGCTGTCAAGGATAGCATTTGGAATAGCTATGACGAAATGGGTCGTCTTCGTGAAATAGATTATTGGGCCGAGGGCTTAAATGTCTGGACAAAATACTTTGATAAAAAAGGGCAGTTAACCCGTTATGATTATGAAGATTTCGAGCATGATACGTCATTTCAGTTAACTTACCTGAACGGCCAATTGTTTAAAAAAGCTTTTTATCCTCCGGAGAATAAGAATTCACAGACAGTGATCTATTATCCGGAAGAAAGCTTAAACCTAACAAAGGCAGAATTTGCTTTCACTGTAAATTTGTTGAGCAGGCCTATCGATACTGAGCAAATAATGCTTCGTTCGAAAAAAGATATTACTATCAGTGCTATATCGACTACAAAAGAATTTATCAGTATTCTCACCCTCGATAATCAACCTGTCTGTCTTCCATTAATGCTATTGTCAAATGATTCGGTCATTCTAAAAATAGTCGCCTCACCTGTGGCCGCCAACTATGAAATGACCGATACAATTTCAATTCTTACAACAGAAAACAAGCAGCCATATAAAGTGTATTCCAATATCTATGCCCACCACCTCGATGGACGCACAATCAAAACTGTAAAAACGCTAACATTAAGTAAGAAAAGAGACAAGTACTTGATACTTCCAAGCATGGGAACCGTTACGGATGCGACACTTGTTTCACCACAAAACCAGGAATATTACTTTGAAATAAAAGGAACGGAGAAGATTGACTTGTCCAAATTCCCTTCTGGCAACTATAAGCTCATAGTGTCGAGTTGCCATACAGGGGGTCGCCTGAGCCTAATTTTAACCGAATGATATCGCACAACATGGGCTTTAAAAAATAGCGGCTGAAAAACTATATTTAGACCAACAATAAAATATGGCTGTGGTGCAAGGTCGAAGCGACATATTTTCAAATGCCGCTACTTCTTAAAGCCCTTTCACGTTAGCGGCTAAGACAAAACCAAACTAACAAAAGCTTATGCTTCGACCAATTCTTCTCACTGTAATCTTCTTTTGTTCGGCCTTCACTTTACAGGCACAGGTTTTTAAAGGGCAGTTTCTTTTGGGTGGTCAATTTTTAGTGGCGGGCACTCGTGGTGAAACAGACAATACTCAAGACCAGAAAGCAGACGACTTTTCCTTTCGTCCCCAAATCGGCTATGCCTTCCGTGATAATCGTGTCGTTGGTCTTAGCTTGCTTTACGGTCAAGACAAAGATGCTTTTACCTTTATGCCGTACAAGGCTTATAAGACCGGCGGGGGACTTTTTTATAGGGCTTACCTGACACTTCCCAAAGGTTTTTTTGTCTTTGGGCAAGCGGAAGTCAACTACCAATACACTAAAGAAGAAAATGACCTTGGGCAAGGAAGGCAGGTCACCCAAACATTTAACGAATACGGTGCAAGCCTCTACCCCGGAGTTGGGTACGCAGTTAAAAAACGCTTTCACTTGGAGCTTTCGGTAAATGATCTGGTCACCTTTACTTATAGAACCAAAAGGAAGGTAGACACCGGCCCCAATGGCACGTCTGAACAAACGACAAGGACCTGGCTTTTAAGATCTGATTTATTCCCGCAACGAGGCCTTGTTTTCGCATTTCGTTTCCTGTTGGGAGGAGACAGCCGCTAACCGTGCATTTCCAAAAGCATGGCTTTTGAACATAGGCTAAAACATTCTATCTTAAATCAATAGTAGAAAGTAAATGAGGCCACAGAAAATAATTTCTATTCCTTCGTAAATGCTTTCTGCGTTAGCGGTCAATGCAAATTTGAAGGGATAGTGTACAGACAATCGGAAGAAAAGTTTTGGCATGAAAAAAATAGTAGCCACATTTATTATAGTTAGTATTTCAATCGGTAGTCTCCATGCTCAGAATAAAACCATTAAGGGAAGGATCACTTCTGAGTTTTTTGAAACGATGGCAGGCGTGTCAATTCTGATGAATGACACAATTGAACTTGGCAGAACAGATTTAAATGGCGTTTTCCAGATAGACAACATTCCTGTTTCCGTGAACAAAATATTATTTAGGGTTGTTGGACTGGAACCAGCAAATATTGAGCTTGCAGATACATGTAACGAAGTAGAGGTTATAATGATGGCAAGTTTTACTTATGATTTTAAAGCACTAAAGAAGGTCGACAGACTACGAATGAAAAGATTTAAGAAGTTACCAGAATTACACAGGGAAGCTTTTGAAAAAGGTTTGTTTAAAACAGATAAGGCTTGTTATGCGCAGGCATTCATACCGAATTATAAGAAACGAAAGAATTAAGCTGAGAAATCTCTAACCGCTAACACAGTTTTGCTACAATGCAGGCTAAAAGCTACATTTAGCCTGTAAACCATTACTAAGCACCAGAACGGAGGCCAAGCTGAAGTGCCCTGAACACCTGCACTGACAGCAACACCTTCCACGTTACCTGCAATATTATGAGGTCGTTTATAGCAATACTTTTTATTTTTTTGTCATTAGTTTCTAAAGGCCAGCGTAGTCAGGGCTATCTCATTTCGTTTGTGGACACTTCAAATGGTAACGAATCTTATGGTTTTAAAACACCAAAGGGTAAAGTTGTCATTCCTGCGAAGTATGATATCGTGGCGACTGATAAATTCTACACATTCGCCTTTGTGTATGACCACAGAGGCTGGGTTGGTATCAACCGCCAGGATAGTGTGCTTTTGAAGCCATTCATCTTTGATAATTTTCCTGACGACGAAAGAGAGGGTTTATTCCGGTTTGTTGAGGACGGAAAAATGGGGTTTGCTAATAGCCGCGGTCAAAAAATAATTCCAGCCCACTTTGATTTTGTAGAGCCTTTTAAAAAAGGATATGCGGCTTTTAATAATGGTGGGCACAAAGAACAAAAGGGAGAACATTGGCTTTGGAAAGGTGGGCTGTGGGGTTTTATCGACAAGAAAGGAAATGTCGTTGTTGAACCACAATTTTCAAGCTTTATTACAGATGACAAGCAACCCTTGAAAGCCAAAACAAAAGATGGAACGATCCTTTTTATCAATAACTATGCACAGGTTGAAAAGCTACTTCGAAACAAAAAGTGACCTTCGTGTAATGATACTGCAGGTAACATCAGCTTTCTAAAACCAAGGCTGAAAAACAAAGCGTAAACACAATAACTTTAATCTACGACAGAACAGAAATAAGGCTAAAGAGCGTTGAGTATCTTGGCTTCAGAAAGCTGTTCTCCGTTCGCCGAAATCATATGGAACAGTCTAAAGAGTTGAAGAGAATAGTTTTTATCAGAAATCATAAACGGCTTTTGGTTATAGCTGCACTGTTCCCTACGATAATCTGTGGTGTTGCTCTCATTAGACAACTTGTCGAATATTACTTTCGGTTTTCAAAGGAGTATAAGTATATCTACAGCATTGTGAGTACAATAGGGCTTTTCATTCAGATGGGTGCTTTGCTGGCATCAATTGTATTTGCATTATATGTTTTACTCGGGCTGAAAGTCGTTAATAATCCCTTGGTAGTAGCACTCTCTGTGTTATTAAGTCTTTTACCTCTGGCCTGGATAGTAATAAGTTTGACCTTCTTATAGACATTCGGTTAACATGAGCTTCATGCAACACGGGCTGAAGTGCATGTGTTGAACAAAAGATTTGCTATTTTACAACTGGAACAAGGTGAAGCAGCAGAACTACAATATCCCTGCTGCATAAAGCTCTTTCACGACGTTGTGCGTAATCAAAACTAGACTAAATGTTTAAGAGCTTCTATTTCTTCTTCCTCGTTAGTGGCAACTATTTGGAATGAATGGCATAGTTGACATTGAAATGGTCAAGGTAACTATCTAATACACCATATTCGCCAAATTGGTCACTAAAAAAGTAAGGTAAAATCTTAGCTGGTTGGATGTCTTTATTGATTATAGCATCCGCATAAGCGATGAATGCGTTTTTAATTTCATTCTCGCCCCGGACCTTTAGAACTTTCCTTACTTTTTCTATAGCAGCTTTATTTATGGCTAATGCAGTTTTGGAATAGCTCTTTTTACTGGTACTGACTTTTTCCCTACGCTGATTGTACAATTCTTCCAAGTTCTTCAATAAATTTTCGGCAAACTTCTTTTCCTCAAAAATTGTTTTTTCAATAAAACTGTTCTTTTTGCTGCTTAGCTTTTCCGTTTTTAGAAAATCAGAAACTTTTCCACCGTAGCTGTTTTGTTTGAAATAGCGACGCAGGTTTTCTAAAATAACTTCCTGCTCATAATTGCTGTATAAGTTGTACAAGTGCTGTTCGTCGTACTTGCACTGGACTTCACGCAGGTTGAGTTCTATTTTTAAGTCTAACAAAAATTCATTAAAAAGAGAGCCGAAGGCAGTCCAATCTGTATCTCCATCTTGATTTTCTATTTTATTATGCTCTTTGTTTATTCTTTCTATATTATTCTTTTTCTGGTAGCTTTCTACCAAAGGATTGTAGAAACCTGTCAATAGTTTTAACATATCAGCAGACAGTTTGCCGTTTTCTGCATTTTGATAGATTTGAGCCAATAAAGCATGTATCCGCTCAAAGTCAACTTTAAAGTGCTTGACCTTCGGAAACCCTTTTACCTCCACCTGAAGGATACCCAACTGGCTAAACTTGCCAATGATGGTATCGAGTTTGGTACGTTTTATCCCGGTCTCACCGGAGATTGTCTCTGTGGAGTGGTAGAAAGGCCTAAAACCGAAGGCTTTAGCCTTCACAATCAGGTATTCAAAGAATACTACTTCCTCTAAGGAGAAGAACTTAAAGTTGTATCGCTGCAGCTTTAAGATGTTCACACAAGTAGGGTTCTTGTCTTCTTTCCTGTTGTATGCCATATTCTGGTGATTTCTATGATTTAACGCCCTTCAATGCCGTATGGCTTAGCCCACATCATAAACGCCGTAAGGGGTTTGTATGGGGCTCGCAAAGGGCTCTATAAGGGTTTGGTAAGGGTTACCCAACCCTTTACCTGGTTTATTGCGGAAGAAACCCCTGTTAATGCCTGCATTAATTCGGTTAATGTACTGGTGCAAAAAAGTGATACATAATAAAGGGATTTACTGCCTACAGACTGTATAGTTGCTGCTATCCTTGCCCCGCTACACCATCCAGCATAGAGAACTCTTCCTATCAAAAAAGCAGAAACAGAGAAGAAAGAGAGATAACCAATTAGTAACAGGGGTGGGTGCATGCCGTCGTCAACGAAAAAACCTAATAATCCAATATAGAAATATAAAAAGTGCAAAATCTGCACCGCCGGCGCCGCAAAAGTGTTAGGCTGCCTTTGCATGGCTTTGATTTGTAAGAAAAACTTTGACGATACCGAAAGGCACTTTTAACGCCGCAAAACCGCCAACTCGCTTGTACTCGATGTGAGGTAGAATCTCGTCATGCAGTTGCTGCACAACCTTTACTATTTTGTCGCCGTTCTTTATCTGTCGCCAAAATCGCATCCGCTTCGCCAATTCCGGTCGCCGCTCGGCAATCATGGGACGCATGTTGTAATCTGCTTTGTCTAACTCTTTAATGTCGGCATAGCGGTGGCGGATTGTTATATACCCAGCTTCTGCCGCTGCCTGCTTCAAATTACAGGCTCGGGTGTATTTGCATCCTAATAGCCGGGCAATTCGTTTATTGCATATCCCATAATACGGCGGTTTGGAAGAGAGACGGGAAGCCCTGGATTGATTGGCAACATCCCTTTTATTAGTTGCGGTCCTTGACCTCCCTTTCGCAATCTCCCAATAATATTTCTGGGCATACACTTCGGTGCATAACAATACGCCTACTAAGTACACCTGCAGTTGTAGAATGTCTTTTAGAAACAGCTTTGTTGCCCTACGTCTCTTAAAACCGTTTACGGCTCTTATGTAGTCGAAGCTGCGAATATGGTAAATACCGGATTTTGCATTGTAGCCAATCCAGTTTAGTTCTAATAGTTGTTGGAAATGTTTGTTGAAGGTTCTGCCTTTGAGGTCTGTCATTTTCAGGTTTTGCCGGAGCATGGCAAAAACTTCATCTGTTGCAGATACCTTGTCGCCCGCAAATAGTTTCAAGTAGAGAAAAATAGAGAAAGGCTTAGTTAGTCCGTTGTCATAAACGAACTCGGAGATTTGAACAGGTACTAACAATATCTTATGCCTTTCCGAAAGCATGTAAATCTGGTGACAGTGATGAATGAATTGTACTTATTACGCTGCGTTGCGTTTGTTGCTGTTTAGCACTTTCATCACGTCGCTATAGGCATAGTAGATAGTTCCACCCATTTTGGTGAAAGGCAGTGTGCCGTTGATCCGAAGGTTTTGCAAAGTACCAGGAGAACAATTTAGAAGTTTCATCACATCTGAGCTCTTTAACCACTCTTTTGTTTCTGCATTTGGTTGGATCATTTTCCGGATCTCATCAAGCAATTCCATTTTAAAAACTTTCATGTCCTCACGGGTAAGAATTTCAAAATTCATTCTGTTTATTTTTCGTGCTTTACAACGTAATTTATAATAGACAAATTTAATAATTTTTGGTGCTAAATAATTACGGATTTTATTAACATAGGTGGATTGTTTTCCACAGGGAAAAGGGGCTTTAAAGCCCCTTTGCTAACGTTTTTTAGTATTCTGAAAAAATTCAATATCAAGACACCTTTTTGAGTGCAATTTCTGAGCTCTTTGTAGAAAACTTTGCCTTCAATAATTGCATATCATCACTGACCTTTCTATCTACAATTTTCGCATAGTGCTGGGTAGTACGTACTGACTTGTGACCAAGCATCTTACTTACACTTTCTAATGGCACTCCATTGGTAAGTGTAACCGTAGTGGCGAACGTATGTCGAGCTAAATGCGAAGTGATATTTTTAGCGATGCCGCATAAATCTGCTATTTCTTTCAAGTAACCATTCATTTTTTGATTGGTTAATACCGGCAGCAACCTGTCCTCAGCTTTGCACTTTGGATTGGTTGCATATTTATCAATAATGCCTGACGGGATAGGGAGCAGAGGAATACTTGAACGAGTATCGGTTTTAGTTCTATTTATCCTAATCCACTTCTCCCCATCAATGCCCATAATGATATGGTCCTTTGAAAGTTTCTTTACATCGGAATAAGCCAAACCAGTGAAACAACAGAACAGGAAAATATCCCTAACCTGTTCCAGCCGCTGGGTCGGAAACTCTCTTGAAGCCACTGCATCTAATTCAGCTTCTGACAGGCATTCTCTTTCTACTTCCCGCGAAGTGATTTTGTAATTTGTGAATGGGTCTCTTTCTAACCAGCCATTGCCTATGCAAATGCGGATTATCTTTTTAAAGTTGGTAATGTACTTGATGGCCGTGTTGTGGCTGCACTTCCTGACTGTTTTCAAGTAGTATTCAAATTCTGTAATGAACTCATAATTAATTTGCCTGATCTCCAAATCAGAAACTTTATACTTCCATTGAATAAACTCTTGTGTGTGGCTTAAAGCTGTGCAATACCTTTCGTAGGTGCCGAATGAAAAATCTTTATCCAGTAATTCCTTGACCTGGCTGTTGTGGTACCTGAATACGTCAATGATGGTTTTGCCTTTTTCGAGAATGCCCAAATAAGCGTTTTTCACAGTCTCGGGAGTAATAGGCTTATTGGCCTCCATCAACACCCGATAGTGCTCGCCTAGTTTTAAACGAACAGTAGACAAAAACGCATTTATGGTTTTGCTTTCTTCGTTCGTACCCTTCGCGACGCCTGCACCAGAAACCCATTTTTCGGGTAGTAGGTAGCGTTTAAGGGAAAACTCTGTTCGAAGCCCATTGATTGTGATTCTTGCGTAAATAGGGGCCTTTCCGGATTCATCAGCTTTTGAATTTTTAAGCTGGAAAGAAAGATGCATTGGAGAGCTCATATCTGGTGATTTAAAGTTACTAATTAAGCTGTAAAAAGCAGTAGTTAGAACTACACTTCTTTTCCACAAAATCCGCTGCAGATAAGGCTTTGATCAAAATGGCGAGACCTTTTTTGACTATTTAATTCGGGTCTCGATTTAGTCCATTTTATTTGAGAGTTTTTGAAAGATTTGAATAAGTACCGAAAACAAAAATCCCCGCAAACATTGAATTTGCAGGGATCTGATATTCTTTAATATGCTATAGTGCGGAGAGAGAGGGATTTGAACTACTCTCCTATTAAATTTAAAATCAATTATTTATAAATGAAGCATTCGCAAACTCACGTTTAACTCACCTTTGTCCTGTCAAAGAATGACTGAAGAATTATCACCATAAAATTAGCAAAAAAGCAATTTAAATATCATCTGTTATGCAAGCGATTCCAAATTAAAGCTAGTGCTATACACGATAATTTCATGTTATTAGCATACGGGTGAGGCAGATGCAGGTTAATAATTTTTTCTTCTGCTATTGCCACCTGATGCGTCATTGAGGTTATGTGTAACTTTCTCTGGGAGACCTGTCGTGTGTCCTGGAATTCGGTGACAGTTGCCATGAAACCTAATTGGCCACGCCACTCAAGCAAACTTTGTTTGCCAGACTAATCATAACCTATTTAGCGGGCACCCACCGGATCACTTGCAATGAAAATTCCTTGGAAGGCGGAGCAGTCGGATCAGATAGTTCATTCATTTTTGAATTCACTGCATAAATCTTTCCTTTATTCATTGTAGCAGTCGTTGGATGATGCAGCCGATCTTCCACCAGCGTATAGGCTTTTACTTCAGCCGATTTCCACTTATCGTTTGAAGTTAACTGAAACGCTTTGTTCACACCTTTGTTTTGCAGCAAAACCAAATTTCCTGCACTGTCCCAAAGCAAACCATCAGCACCAGGAAAAAATGTCTTTACCTGGATCTTCGTAATTCGTTCGGGCTCTCGTAGGTCCACTTTGAAAAGCTGCCCTTTTGAATTGTGTGCAACAATTAAATAGCCGTCAGGACTCCATTCAATTCCATTTAATCCAATGTCTTCACTTTTAAACCAATCATTCCTGGTAAAGATGCTTGCTTTCATTTGTGCGTCAACCTTGTAAATAACCGGTGAATAGCTGTCGGTAATGTATATGTTCCCTGCGTCGTCAAGCGTGAGGTCGTTGGCAAAGTGTTTTCCTTCCATCAGAGCTGACAAATCAATATCATCCGTTTTGCTTCCTGTATTCAGATCAAGCCCAATCAGACGACTCATCTTTTTATGAGTAGACGGTTCCGAGTACATGCTATAGTTGGCGTCAGCCGCACAAACCCATAATCTGTTTCGTTTCGTATCCACCTTCATACCATACGTCGACTTTAGCGTTGAATCCTGGTAAAAGACACGAAACGTCCCTTTTTCATCGACAGTGCCAATGGTTCCTGTTCTAACGGAAGAGATATAATACAGGTTTTTTGTTGGGTGATAAGCAGTGCCTTCCGGGTATAACATCGGTGCTGTAAACTTGATACGTTGTGTTTGTGCAACGGAAGACGAAGCGTAGCAAAGCGTAAGCAGAGATATGAACAAACTATATACTGACTTCATGATAATCTATTTGTTGGTTGCAGAACTTTGCGGCTTAATGCAATAAATCACACCGTTTGCATCATCAGAAAAATAAACGCCCTTTTCAGCGATTGCCAACCCGGCCGGACGGCCAAACCGTGACCTCCCGTTTGCACTTAAAAAACCTGTAAGAAACGTTTCCGACCTTACCGGCTTTCCGTTTTCGTAATGAATGCGAAGAATGTTGAAACCGTCCGGGTTCTTTTTGTTCCAAGAGCCGTGCATGGTAACGAGAGCATCGTCACGATACGCTTCTGGAAAAGATGTTGCCCTGTTCAAAAATCGAAAATCGATGGGTGCACTGTGAGCGGGAAAAAGTAGCACAGCGGGCTGTGTTGTTTTGGCGTACGCCTCTTTGGTTGTTCCAATCGGATCTTCTCTAGTTTCGTCAACCTGTTGCTTGCCATAAACCAAAGGCCACCCGTAGTCTCCGCCATCAATTATTTTGTTTAGTTCTTCCGGCGGAATATCCTCTCCTCTCCAATCGGTGCCATGATCCATACCCCAGAGTTCGCCGGTTTGCGAATGCCAATCAAAGCCAAGTGTATTGCGAAGGTTTCTTGCGTATATCCTGCGACCAGAGCCATCAGCGTTTGCCTGCAACATCGTGGCATGCTCCGGATTCGTTTCCTTGCAATCATTACAGCTGGAACCAACCGTGATGTACAGCTTACCATCCGGACCAAAAGCAATGGTACGGTTGTCATGCTGGCCACCGTCGGGAAGATCATTAATCAACGTATCCAGCGGCCCTACCGTTCCATCAGCGTTTAATTTTCCTCTCGCCAGTTTTTTGGTGGCACAGAGGTAAAGCCAGCCCTCGTGAATGGTAATGCCATGAACACCCTTGAAATTGGAAACAATGGTTTGCATCTCCTCAAATTTTTCATCCCCGTTTAAGTCTTTCAAGAGCAAAACATCACCCACATCTCTACGAGTGACATACAGCGAACCGTTGGTGCCGACAGCCATCATCCGTGGCTTCCCTAAACCGGTTGCTGCAATAGAAACGGTAAAGCCGGCAGGAACTTTCAACCGCTTCACCATCGCTTCTTTGAAGTCCTCGTGCTGCGGGAAATTTGTGTGAACAGCGGCCGAAGTAACATCTGGCGCGGGAATGCCTTTTTGCGCAAAACTGGAGGCGGCACTCAAAACAAAAACAAGCCCTGCCGCAACGACTTTCGTGTGTTGGTTCATCGGTTTCATACTTATTTAACTTTCCATCAAAAACTATACTATCGCCCTACAGTGCAATCTTTCTATAAACTCAAAAAGTGGTTGTTGCCGTTAGCTGAAAAATATGGTTGTGTATTTTTTCTTCTTCAGTTTGGTAGCGGTATAAATAGCCGCCTTCTAAATCAAACGTTTCACTGAAGCGAAAACCGATTCCGGCGAAGGCCCTGTTCTAATCAAAAAATCGGTTGTTGACGGCCTCCTTGTTTTGGACATTGAAGAAGATTTCGTTTTGTAAGCCAATGAAGGCGCCACGCTTAAATTCAGTTCCGCTTGAAAGCGGCATTTGAAAACATTAAAGAACTCTATTGTTAATTGAAAAAACATAATGCCCGGCAAGGCCGGGCATTATTATCAAATAACCATCATTTAGATGGCAGGAATCAACGGAATGGACGGTGCTGCAGGAATAGCTGGTGCTGTTGCTCCCAGTGCAGCATAGGAACTGGCCATGATGTGTTTGCCAACTTTGTCCAGCACTTTCCCTTTCCATCCTCTTTGTTTCTTGCGGTATTGCATCACCACATAACCAACCGCAAACAATCCGGCAGCAATGGCAATGCGTTTTAACATCACGCCCCTTGGCTTTGGGATATGCGTCGGCACACCGTCTTCGTTGAAGACCGCTGCTTCTTTTACATAACGACCTTGCGCTGGTATGCCCCATTTCCAAAACTCCCTGACGAGTTTGTGCAGTTCTTTGCGGGCTTCATCACCATACATTGCCTGGCCATGTCCCGTAACCAGAACATTGGGCTCTAAAGCCGCCAGTTCCCGCGCAGAACGTGCTGCTGCTCCCCAATCGGGTGTAAAATATTTGGGCGGACCACCAACGTATTTTTTCTGTGTGATGACTGCTAATACAGACTCCTGCATAGTTGTGACCAAGGCATCACCGGCAATCAAGACGCCGTCTTTTTCGCGGAATAAACTGATGTGCCCTGGCGTATGGCCTGGTGTATGCAACCACTTCCAGTCGTCCAATTCGGGAAGACTGCCGTCATCGGGCAACTGGCGCAAGTGCTCTTCGACGTTGATCGGGCCCATTGGAAACGTAAAGGATAACAGGGCGATGAGTCCACCACCGACAGCAGGATCAGTTGGTGGATAAGATGACTGACCTGTGAGATACGGACGTTCTTGGTGGTGGCAATACACCGGCACACCCCATTCTTCCGCCAGTTGAAGCAAAGAACCACGATGATCAAAATGTCCGTGGGTCAATACAATGCCCTTCGGACGGCTGCCGGTGCTGCCAAAAATATCCTTCACAAAGGCTTTGATCTTTTGAGCGGAACTTTTTAGTCCGGTGTCCACCAACACCCACTCCGTGCCTTCTCGGTTTTGAATGATGAATACATTGACGAACAAATCTTTTAACCGCCATACACCCGGCGCCACCAACCAAGTGTTTGTGCCCAGCTTTCTTTCTTCTGTCGCACTTTGCTCTCTTCTATCTACCAATCGTTGATCCATAACTTTAGTTTAATCGATGAATGCAGGTGTTGAACAAATAACATACCACCGGAACTGCGGCAGGAAGGAAAGAGTGTTCGTTTTTCCATTTGCTAAATGGGTGAGAGACATTTAGCCATCTACTTTTTGAAGTGATGCAGAATTAATGCAGAACCTGAGTCCTGAAGGTCTGGGCCCATCAGGAAACACATGACCCAAATGTGCTTTGCAAACATTGCACAACACTTCTATCCGCGTCATGCCCCAAGACGTATCTTTTTCATACCGAATCACATTTTCCTTGATCGGCTCCGTAAAAGAAGGCCATCCTGTTCCTGATTCAAACTTTACTCTTGAGTCGAAAAGCTGCGTGCCGCAACAGATGCAAGCATAGATACCCGGAGAATGAGACTCGCAATACTCACCAGTGAATGCGCTTTCGGTTCCATGCTGTCTTGTAACGCGGTACTGTTCGGGAGTTAGTTGCGTTTTCCACTCTTCATCTGATTTTTTTACTTCTCTATCCGGTGGAAGATTTTGTTTGCAGTAGTTGAGTACATCATTCCAGTTCATATGATACTTGCTTTATGTCAAATAATCTTATCAACTCCCTTTTCCGAAATCACCCGATCTGTTCATTGGTTTTATGGCAACTTCATTCGGTAGATAGTGTAGGGTGATGTTCGTTTGTTCTCACCTTCGTTATACTCAGGTTGTTTGTGTATTTGTGAACAGGAGATGTAGAGATAGCCATCATCAGATACCGAATAGCTATCCGGCCAGATAAGCCGTTCATCCTGCAGGATTGTGAGCAAATTATGGTCTTTGTCGATTTGGTTGATACTGGAGTTCTGCAGGTCGCCAATATACAGGTTGCCCCGCCCATCGAAGATCATTCCATCGGTGGTGGTGAAGGCGCCAAGGTGCTGCACATGATGACTCAACTCCGTGGCCGTTAAGTTTTCATCCCGCAAGTGCTGTGTTTGTACGCGGTAAAGTTTGTTATCCGTTAAAGGCTTGTAGTAAAGCCATTCGCCATCGGGAGTGAGAGCAATGCCGTCGGATTGCATTTTCGCAGGCTTTCCTTCTTTCATCAACTCTCGTCCTTCGATCGTAAATGTAAAAGAAGGATCGCTTTTTACAGAAGGATGATCCTGCAATACCTGCCTGATTTTTCCACTAACGAAATCAACGATCAAAATTCCGCCCTCATTGGAGTTGGTGAGATAAGCAAAGCCTTTGCTGGTATCCACTCTTACATCGTTGATGTAGCTTTTCTCAGACGCTATGCCTTCGAAAAACCAGGTTTGTTCAATCGCATTTGTCTGGAGATTGATCTTTACCAGCTTGTGGCTGCTCTGATACACTTCTTTCATTTGCGGACTAGCAGGATCTACCACCCACATGCCGTCCTGGTCGTCGATGTATACGGCTTGCACACAAACCCATTTCATCTTACCGTCAACACCTTCTTTCCAGTTGTTCATTTCTTCATTGGGATAGGGCTTTGCTTCTCCGCCGATGATCTCCACCAGTGAATATTTGTGCGGCCCTTCCCAAAGCGGATAACAGGTAAACAGCCGTCCCGTTTTGGAAACGGCTACTCCTGTCAGTTGGTATTGGTCATCTTCAAACAATAATTCCAATTTGTGTTCCTTCATCTTCCGTTGTTTTTCTAATCGTTATTACGCAGCTACTCCTGCCATTGTACGGCATTCTTCCGCACAGCGGTAGCAAATTTCTGCGCATTCTTTGCAATGCTGCATGTCGTGTTTGGCACACTCGTCGCCACAGGCCTGGCATATGTCTGCGCAAATACGACAGATGTCCATTGCACGTTCGCTGCCTAAGCTCATGAGTTGTGCCGCGTTATAACAGATGGCTGCACATTCCATGTCCAGTTGAATGCAACGAGCCATCATCTTTACATCTTCTTCCTGTAAACAAGACGAGGCACAATGGTTACAAATGCCAGCACAGCGAAGACAAGCTTCGATACAAGCCTGATATTGATGATATCCGTTCATGTTTATCGTTTTTAGTGAAGAAATAATTTAAGGTCTCAGTACTACTTTCACGCAGTCATCCTGCTTTTTCTTAAAGATGTCGTAGGCATGTGCTGCTTCGGTAAGCGGCAGACGATGTGAGATAATATCATTGAGAACCACCTTTCCGTTTAAGGTAATTTCGAACAGCTCATCGATGTATTTCTGTGCCGGCGCCTGTCCAAAATGCAGGTGAAGGCCTTTATCGAAAATGCGGTGAATAGGGAAGTTATCATAGGGACTTCCATACACACCTACTACCGAAACATGACCACCTCTTCTCACCGCTTTGAAGCAGTTCTCCATTACTTTGGGTGTTCCTTTCTCGAGGTTAACAACGGCCTTTAATTTCTCACCGAACGTACGGTTAGCTTCTACTCCCACAGCATCAACACATACATCTGCGCCCCGACCTTCAGTCATGTCGTAAATCTTTTGAATAAGGTCATCATCTTCGGAGTTAATCGTTTCAACTTTATTTACCAGTTGTGCTCTTTCCAGGCGGTATTGTTCAGGATCGATTGCGATCACTCGTTTTGCTCCTCTTATCCAGGCTGCTTTTTGCGCCATCAGTCCGACCGGGCCAGAACCGAAGATCACCACTGTTTCACCACCACTTACTCCCGCCCAATCAATGGCTGTCCATCCGGTTGGGAAAATATCTGTTAGAAACAAGACCTGCTCATCATCTACGCCGTCAGGTACAACCCTTGGACTATAATTAGCATAAGGTACCCTGACATACTCGGCCTGACCTCCGGCGTAGCCACCATACATATCTGTATAGCCAAATAGTCCCCCGCCTTTGCCCTTCGCCATGTCCCCTTCAGGACCATAATTTTCTGGATTGGAATTCTCACAATGGCCTGGTAACTCATGATTGCAAAAGAAGCAATGCCCACAGGCTATCGGGAAAGGAACAACTACACGATCCCCTTTCTTTAGTTTGGTCACACCTTTACCTGTCTCTTCCACTATGCCCATAAATTCGTGACCAAGAACCTGGTCTTTCATCTGTGGAATAAAACCATCATAGATATGCAAATCAGAGCCACAGATAGCCGTTGAGGTTACTTTCAAAATAACGTCCTCATCATGCTCAATTTTTGGATCGTCTACATTGTCGACACTAATATCTCCGATCTTGTGAAATACAGCCGCTTTCATCTTTTCTTGATTTTATTTTTTGAGAAATGAATGTGTAAAAGGAAGAGCGAATATTCAAAGAGACAGGATTGATTGAGAACACATCTGCTTCAATTACAATACCACGCTATCTGATGAAGCAGGCATTACAATACCATTTCCTATTCGAACACTATACGTTGAAGATTTAAAAAAAGAGGAAAGCCCTAGAACATTCATCTAGGCAGAAAAATTATCATAATGCTTGTTATTTTTAACGACATCCTCTTTAGAAAAAATTAGATTGGACCTCCATATTGCTCTTGGCAATGCGGCTTCGCTTACATTATTCTTAAGGGGCTCAATTGAGCTCCAATTTCTTCATTGCTTTTTCATGGGTAGTGCTTATCCTTTAAGCTGCCGGAAATGTCCTATAAGTTTAGATACAAAATTCTACTGTGAAGTAAGCATCTGACTACGGATCAGAAGGTTTCAGGTTTGAATCCTGACGCGGTCAAATTTGAATCCCCACAATAGAACATAAGCCCTCAAAATTCTGTTTGAAAATCTTTCCCTTTGTCACCGCAGCGTTTATTCGTTCTGGCCATTTGTTTCTTCACTCAGTGAAGCCGTATCTACTCATGTTCGATATGACCATTTTTATTTTTCAATAACGTCAAGCTTTCTTTCAGCAGGCGCGAATCTTAACTGATGGTTAAGTTGTCGACATATATGTATCTGAATCTATCCTAATTGTTTCTTGACTGTAACTACCGATAGCGGACCCGTTCGCCAAAACAAAGGCAAAGCGAGGTAGAACAGGAAATATGTTTCAAGCCTTGCTGCAAAAATATTTCGGGTGAACGCTGATGATTTTTGATGAACGGTTCTTACGGGATTATCAAATTATTACAACTTTGTTGCAAATTCCAGGTTTTCCCTAATTTCGCCACGTGAATAAAAATGCAACCATAAAACGACAACTCATTGCGGCTTGTCTGTTATTGGTCTTTTTATTCATTACCGGCGTTAAGCTTTTTCACTCTCACGAAGCTATCTCGATAGCTGATACTTCCTCCGGATTAGAGCAAGTAGAAAAAGCCACCGATTGTTCTATTTGCGATTATCAACTGGCGAAAGACATGCATCACTTCGACAGTTTTCCTCTCATTAAAAAGATTGAATTTTCGCCTTCTTCTTATTCTCTCCACAATACACCTTTTGTTACCTCAATCGGTTCCACTTCCTCAGGTCGTGGTCCTCCTGCTTTGGTTTAAAACACATTTTATGGTTATGCACTACTGGGCAACTTCTGTCCTTTCGTGTCCTTCCCCATGTTTTAAACCAGATCACTCATGCTTCAGGCTACAAGCCTCACCAAAAAATATGGTGAGCACACAGCGCTCAATGCGTTAAACCTTACGGTAGATAAAGGAGAAATTTTCTGCCTGCTTGGCCAAAACGGTGCCGGCAAAACCACCACCATCAACTTATTCCTGGGCTTTACCAAACCTACTTCCGGCGCGGCCTCCATCAACGGCATCGAAGTAGCGTCCAATGATACCGCTACCAAAAAACACATTGCTTACATCCCAGAAGTGGTGATGCTCTACGGCAATCTAACCGGTATAGAAAACCTCGATTTCTTCAGCAAGCTAGCCGGCTTTAAATACTCCAATGATCTGCTAAGCGGCTTTCTTTCAAATGCTGGTTTGCAGAGCGACGCCCATAACAAAAGGGTGAGCACGTACTCCAAAGGTATGCGGCAAAAAGTGGGCATTGCCATTGCGCTGGCTAAGAATGCGGATGCCATTTTAATGGATGAACCTACAAGCGGCTTGGATCCAAAAGCCACGGCGGAGTTTACCTCCATTTGCAAAAAGCTGGCAACGGAAGGCAAGGCAATCTTCATGGCCACGCATGACATTTTTAATGCGGTGAATGTGGGCAGTCGCATTGGTATTATGAAGCAGGGAAGCCTTGTGCATACCATCGACACAGCCGACATAAGTGCCAGTGAGCTGCAAAAGCTTTATCTCGAAACAATCTAACATTATCTCATTGTTCAAATAAGGTGTAAACCGGCAGGCTCTCCAGTCAGAACCAGTTGCATTAATCAGTTTTTCAAGTGTGTGTGTAAGAAGGGCATCCCGGTATGTTGTTCAGCATTGGCTGGTTGCTCTTTTTCAATAAAATTCAAACCATGATTTGGACCATTGCCAAAAAAGAAATTCAGGAAACCATCCGTGAAGGGCGGTTTAAGGTAGCCGCAGGATTGCTGTTAGTTTTACTCTTCACCACATTTGCACTGAACTATCAGTATCAGTTAAGACAGCAAAAAGAACATCAAATTGCATCCGAAGCTGAAAGGCATTTATGGGAACATCAGCCCGAAAAGAATCCGCATGGTGCGGCGCACTTTGGTGTCTTTGTTTTTAAGCCTGTGTATCCGCTCAGCATCCTTGATCCTGGCGTGAATTATTACAACGGCACAACACTTTATTTAGAAGCGCATAAGCGAAACAGTGAGTTGTTTGCCCCCGTCCAGGATGCCACCAGCCTGGCCCGGTTCGGGGATATGCGTCCCGCTTTTGTGTTGCTTTATCTTTTCCCGCTATTCATCGTTTTGCTTGGTTATAATCTGCTAACGAAAGAACGGGAGGCGAAGACACTTTCATTGCTTATGGCGCAAGGCGTAAGTAATTATCAAATTGTTGCTGGCAAATGGGTGGCGCTGAGTACCATCGTTCTTGTATTCCATTTGCCGGTTGTCCTTGTTTCCAGCTTTGTGCTAAATAACTTTCCCGGGTTTAGTCTTTCTTCATTTTTACTTTTTAATGGTCTTTACCTACTTTACTATTTTGTTTTTATCAACCTTACCTTACTTGTTTCAGTCCTTGCAAAACGTTCCGGCGCTGCCTTCATTTCTCTTTTGCTTTTTTGGATTGTGACGACGGTACTTCTACCTAAACTCTTTTCCAACATTGCTAACGAACGATATCCTTTGCCCACCAATGAACAGATGGCAAAAAACATCGCTGAATTAAACAAAGGCCGCGGAAACATTCATGACCTGGTTGGCGACGCCTACAAAAGAGCAGTGGATTCTTTGCTAAAAGTTTATGGTGTGGACAGTGTTAGCGATCTGCCGGTAAACATGGCAGGCATACGACTCGACTTGGGCGAACAACAAGATACCCGCAATGCAGAAAGCCAGTTTACGCTTGTGAAAGAAAAGCTCAATGCGCAAAAACAGCTATACAATGCAGGTGGTTGGCTTTCACCCTTCCTTTCAGCAAAAGCTGGTTCAATGGAACTAGCAGGTACGGATCTATCGTCACACTGGCGATTCACAGATTCCGCAGAACGCTACCGCCGCGTTTTTGTCAACCGGATGAACCGTGCCATTGCCTATGAAAGCGGAAAGCAGGAAGCGTTTACTGAGTACAAAGCCACTTCAGCACTTTGGAAAGAAGTGCCAAGATTTCGATACGATGTAAAGCCATCAGGACAAGAAAACGCTCAACCCTCTTTTCTTACACTCTGCTTCTGGTGCCTGCTAACGGGTTTGGGGTTAAGGATATTTTCTAACCGTTTAAATCCGTTAGCATGAAACAGTACCTGCAACTGGAATGGAAAAAACTGTCGAAAAGGTCATGGTTCTTTCTCTCGATTGCTTTGGTAGGACTGCTGTATGTTTATGCCTTTCATCACCGCAATGCGGAGGTTACCGCGCAGCAAAGTAAGATTGATTCGGTAACGGCGGATGGACAGAAGAAGTACGCCGCTTACACTCGTTTAATGGATAGTGCAGTAAACGGTTTGAAAACCTATGAAAGCTTTCAATCAGACCCACGAAACCCGGCGCACCTTACCCGAGCTGTGCCACGCTATGGCATTTTTGGCCAAACACCGTTAACCATCCTCTCCACTGGCCAAAGTGATTTGTTCAACCGAGAGTGGACACTTAATGTTTGGAACCGTGACCCACGGCTTGTAGCAGCGGATATCAAAAATCCCGTTCAACTCATGTTTGGACAGTTGGATCCTGCAACTGTTTTGGTCTTGTTGCTGCCGCTCCTAATTATTGCTTTCAGCTATAACGTTGTTTCCGGCGAACGGGAAGACGGTACACTCAAGATCGTTTCTGTGCAAGCCTCTTCCATCCGGAAGTGGCTGACGGCCAAGACCCTTTTGCCTGCCTTAGTTCTCTTCGGCTTTTTCTTTTTGGAAACCCTTTTGTTGTTGACGGTTTACGAAACTAATTGGTTGAGCCAGCCACTTCACGTTCTTCTGTTCGCAGTACTACTGGCATTTTACATTTTATTTTGGAGCGGCCTGTCGCTACTTGTGAATCTGTACCGGCGTTCTTCTGCTACGAATGCGATTTGGCTCGTCGGTGCCTGGCTGCTCGCAGTATTCATTCTTCCATCCCTTTTAAACCTTTTGGCTGTACAAGCTTTTGATGTGCCTTCACGGGTTGCCTTTATCTCCACCTACCGAACTACTTATGGTGAAGCGGAACGCGGTGATCGGCAAAAGACCCTGGACAAATACTTCTTTGATCACCCTGAACTTACCAAACCCGATACAAGCAATAAGAAGTATGCAGTGAATAATTTTCCAAAGGCTTCTGCTATTTTTTATGAGTACGTGTATGAGAAGGCGGAACCAGTATACGCCGATTATTTCGGCAGGCATCAAAAGGCAATCAGTTTTGCTACTACCGCTTCATTTCTATCTCCAGCAACACTGTTGCAAAGCGGCCTGAATGTACTTAGCAATACATCGCAAGAACAGTTTCTCCGTTTTCAGGATTCGGCTATTCGCTTTCGCACCTCCTACCTGCGAGCTGTAAAAGCGAAGCTGGTACAAGACAAAGAACTGACGTTGGAAGATGTTAAGGCGTTGCCTTCGTTTCAAATGGATGCAATGAAACTAAGCGGTGCTGCGTGGTGGGTGCTCATTGGTTTGTTGGTTCACTGCCTGCTGTTGTGTTGGGTCATCCAGTACCGGTTTAGAAACGCTACCTCATTCATTCACTAAAACTATAAAACATGAAACAGCTATTGACCGCTCTTTCGTTTTGCACCATGGTCGCTTTTACTTCTTGCAGTGACAGCAAAAATGCTGGCAGTGGCCTCCATCAAACGCTTGTTACTGACCATAAAGCCATGGAAGAAGCACACGAAGCCCTTGAGCGAGATCACAAGGCATTAGAGGCAACACACGATAGTTTGAAACGAGAGCATGAAGCCTTTCTATCGGCTAACCCTTCATTGAAGTCGGACACGGCCCATGCTGCCATGGAAGCACGCCATGAAAAGATTTTGGCTGACCACAACGCCATCCTTTCATTACACGAAGAACTGGTAAAAAAGCACAAGGAACTGGAAGAGAGCCATGGCAAAGCCGGTAAAGGCGATGCAGCCATCGAAAAAGAACACGCCACCATGAAGGCTGAACACGAAAGACTGGTACAAGAGCACCAGCGACTGATGCAACAGGACCGGCAGATGATTGAAGAAGACCGCCGCATGATGCAGAATCACAAGGGGTAATTGCCGGTAGCGTCATGGTGCCATGCACCACCATGACCCTGATAGATAACAGTGCATGATGAAAAGAAACTGATGATGAAACTTAATAAGAGCATACTCGTTTTCCTTACGTGTTTTTACACCATTACATCACTTGCGCAACAGGCTCAGTCTGTCAGCGGTGTAGTTCGCTCTGCCGATGGAAAGCCTTTAGAAAACATCACCGTAGGGTTGGAAACGCTTGACCTGACCACGCTTACAAACCGAGAAGGCCAGTTTGTGCTGCGCAATGTGGCTACAGGTAATTATGTGTTGGCTTTCTCCGCTGTTGGCTATGTGACAGAACGAAAAGCTATCACAGTTCCAACTGTAAATAATCTGACCATTACTCTTCAACCACGCATCGCCGGATTAAAAGAAGTAGTGGTTACCGCCCGGCCAAAAACGGTTGGTTCCTCGTCCCTCATTGAACGGTCGGCCATCATTCACACACAGCCAACATCGCTGGCGGATGTGCTGCAACTCGTGCCCGGCCAGCTAGCGACCAATCCAAACCTAGGAGTAGCGCAGCAAGTGAACCTGCGGCAAATTCCCTCCACCACCGATGCAGCAAGAGCAAATGCATTAGGAACACAGATAGTGCTCGATGGTGTGCCTCTCAGCAACAATGCAAATCTTCAAAGCAATGTCACCATCTTAAATTCGGGCCCCTCTGCACTGCCGCCGTTTTCTTCTGTGGCCGGACGTGGTAATGACCTTCGGCAAATACCTGCCGACAACATTGAAAACATTGAAGTGGTTCGCGGCATTCCTTCTTCACGTTTTGGCGATCTAACATCAGGCCTCATCATTGTGAACTCCCGTATCGGTGCTTTCCGTCCCGAAGTGCGGGTGCGGCTGAACCCTAACCTGGCGCAGGCGGCAGTTGCTGCGGGTATCGCTTCAAAAAATGGCCGCAACACTGTTAATCTCAGTGGCGACATTATCAATGCCGGTGAAGATGTGCGAGACAATTTTAATCAATATACCAGAGCGCAAGGGCAGGTAGCTTGGCAGAAATACTGGAATGAGCAAAAGACGTTTACAACAACGAATATCGTTTCCGGTTACAAAACACTGGATGCCTTAAAGCAAGATCCTGATGATCAGCGTAACCAATCAAAGCATTATGCCGATGAGTGGGGTGTGAAGATCAGCAGTGAAGGCCGATGGCGCAGTACAAAAACAGAAGGCTTTTCTTTTCTCTATACGGCAGCATTAAGCTATAGTCAGCAGGAAGGCTACTTTCAAAACCTGGTGACCCGTGATTTGTTTCCCATCTCCACCGCTACAACAGATACAACGCAGGTTGGCGTTTACGGAAAGAGTGAATACCTGAACCGGACAACAGTTGATGGCCGTCCGCTGAATACTTATGCCCGGGTGGAAGGCAATTGGGTGAAATCCTTTTTGTCTGTTCGCCACAAACTGATGCTTGGTGCCGAATGGCGCATGGATGTGAACCGTGGTGAAGGCAGGCAGTTTGATGTACTCACACCACCGCGCCAGAACTACAGCGTTAGCGAACGGCCGCGCAGCTATAGCAGCATTCCGGCCCTTCACCAATTGGGCTATTACCTGGAAGACCGCATCACGGGAAACCTGGGCCGGCAGGCGTTCATTTTGCAAGCTGGTCTTCGCATAGACAACACTGCACCGAAAGGCCTTTTTGCGAGCAAATACAAAACGGTGGCCTCACCCCGCATCAATCTCTCGCTGGAAACAACGAAAGGGCTATGGCTTCGTGGCGGCTACGGAATTGCCGCAAAAGCTCCGCCGCTGGCTTACTTGTACGGCGGCACCCGCTTTTTTGACCTGGTAGGCTTTAACTACTTCGCGGCCAATCCTTCAGAACGATTGGTGGTGCTCACTACTCGTACCGTAAATCTTGACGACCTGAACCTCGCACCCTATACATCCAAAAAATGGGAAGCGGGTTTTGACTGGAATTACAAAGGCTCTCAAACATCTGTTTCCTTCTTTCAGGAAACCACCACTGGTGCTATCGGCTTCAACCGGGAAGTAAAGCCATTTCCGTATCCCAAATTCTCAGCGCAAAGCTTCCCATCTAACCAACCGCCCGTATTGAATCCAACCCCATCCAGCATCGACACATTCTTTGCTGTTTACGACGTACCGGTGAACAACCGTTACATCCAAAACCGAGGCGTTGAATATAGCGTTGATCTACCGGAAATCAAAGACATCCGAACTTCTTTCAACATTTCCGGCGCTTACATCCGCACCGAAAGTTTTGACGACGGCCGCTTTACTGATGCCGACAAGGCTTATGGCAACAATCAAACACCAACCCGTGTAGGTATCTACCAATCATCAGCTCGGGTGGTGGCCACAAGATTCAATTCGAGCCTCAGGCTTATTCACCGGATTCCGGGCCTCAACATGATTATTAGCGGCCTTTGGCAAACCGTGTGGGTTTCTACTTCCCAACCCCAAACACTGAGCCCATACCCGGTAGCGTTCATCAACCGCCGCGGGGAAATAACAGAGCTAAATGAAAGCGATGCAAAAAGCCCCGCATACAATGACCTTGTGCGACCGGTTAATGATGGTTTCCGAACCAGTTTTCCGCCACTGCATCTCTACAACATTCGTCTAACAAAAGAATGGCAAAGGGGATACAGCTTTTCGTTTTTCGCCAATAACTTTTTGAACCAGCGACCGTCGAGCAGGGTGCCAACAAGTACTACTACCACGGCATTTGTACGCCGCAATGAACCGCTGTTTTTCGGGGCGGAGTTTTCTCTATCGCTATAAATACTAAAAACATAAACTAAAATGAAAATGAGACGTATGAAACCTTTGACCTTGCTTATGGCCTTTGGTGTATTGTTGTTGGCGGCCTGTAAAAAGAACCGGTTTGGAGAATTAAAAACATCCGGTGTAACCATTGCAGCAAAGTATCCTGCCACCTATAATCAGAGTGGAGCCAGTGGTGCTACTATCACGTTAACCAGCGTAACGGATGGTTCAGTGAAAACGGCAACAACTGCAGGCAATGGTGATGCCGTTTTTGCTGATGTACTTCCAGGCACTTATACGATCGCTGCAACAAAAACACTAAGCGCAGCCGAAGCGCAGGCGCTGACTGGCATCAGTGCGACCGTAACGCTTAATGGCGTACAAAACAACGCCATTGTCGTGAGCGGACAAAACCCAACGTTTGTGGTACAACTGCAAGGCAGTACTGTGGGTGGGCTGGTGATTAAAGAAGTGTACTACACGGGCAGTCGGACTCCATCGAATGGTACCTACTTCAGCGATCAGTTTGTAGAGATTTACAATAACAGTACGGATACACTTTACCTGGACAGCCTTTGCATTGGCGATGCCTTCGGCAATTCCGGTTTGATCAATCCAACTTCACAACCCACGCCTTTTGCAACAGACCCGCAGCACGTGTATCTCAGTAATATTTGGCAAATCCCTGGCACCGGTAAACAGCATCCGCTGGCGCCTGGTAAAAGCATCGTAATTGCACAAGACGGTGTAAACCATAAAGACCCCTTGCTCAACCCTGCCAGCCCGGTTGATTTAAGTAACGCCGATTGGGAAACCTATAATGAACGTCCGGATAACCGTGATGCCGACGCACCGGGTGTACCCAACATGCGCAGGGTCTATTTCACTGGCGGCTTCGATTGGCTGTTGACGGTATTTGGTCCTGGCATCGTCGTCTTCAAAGCTGATTCTGCCCAACTTGTAACGCAAACAGCAGCTATTCCGGGTTCCCCCACAACACCACCACGCATTAAAGTTCCGGTAAGCCAAATTATAGATGGTTTTGAAGCGTTACAGAATGGCAACAGTGCTTCCTACAAGCGCATACCGGTTGGTTTGGATGCAGGATTTGCATTTGCCGATGACACTTATAATAAACAAAGTTTCCGACGGAAAACAAGCACTACCATCAACGGCCGCCGTGTGCTGCAGGATAACAATAACAGCACAGTAGATTTTGAAAAGCTGGCTTCACCCACACCAAGAACATTTAATTAACAAGTAACCACGGGGGCCGGTGGCGAACAGCTCTCACAAAGCATCGCATCAGGACCGGCCCTTTGTGGTTCACCATCTGATTTATGAACCAAGCTGAAACCTGTATTTAGCTATAGTAGCGTCGCACACTTGTGCGTTCGAAGCGCTATGAAGCAAGGTTCCCGCTTTATAACACATGACATGACCAACAATAAACTTTTTGATGTAATAATTGTGGGAGGTAGTTATGCCGGGTTATCTGCAGCCATGGCTTTAGGCCGTTCGCTGCGTAGCGTATTACTAATTGACGGTGGCCGTCCTTGGAATGCGCAAACTCCACATTCGCACAATTTTCTAACCCACGATGGTGATTCGCCAAAGCAGGTCACCCAAAATGCAAAAGCCCAGGTGCTTGCCTACCCGACAGTAAAGTTTGTTGCTGGCTTTGCTGCGGATGCACGAAAAACACGTAATGGATTTAGTCTTTCAACGCTCTCGGGAGAAACTTTTGAAGGGAAAAAATTGCTTTTCGCGACCGGCCTGAAAGACATAATGCCGCCTATAGAAGGTTTTGCTAAATGCTGGGGCATCTCTGTTTTGCATTGTCCATACTGTCATGGATATGAAGTAAAAGACAGTGTTGTTGGTGTACTGGCAGACGGCGATCTGGCAGTAGAAATGTGCCGACTTATTCATCACTGGTCCCCTAAATTAACCCTGTACACAAATGGCACTTCAAACCTGACGAACGAACAAAGGGAGGAAATTGAGGAATTGCCGGTCAAAATAGTGGAAAAAGAAATTGCTTCTTTAGTAAATGACAACGGCAAACTTCAGCACATTGTTTTTGCCGACAGTTCACAGGCTGATGTGCAGGCGCTTTATGCACGCCCTGCATTTGAGCAGCATTGCACTGCACCTCAAGCACTGGGATGTGAGTTAACAGAACGCGGCTTTTTAAAAGTAGATGATTTTCACCGCGCCACAGTACCTGGCGTGTACGCAGCAGGCGATAATCATAGTATGATGCGAACCCTGTCTGTCGCAGTGGCATCAGGCACTAAAGCCGGCGCCTTCCTGAACAAAGACATGATTGACGAATCCAATCAATTACGCAAAGCGAAGAAGATTATTCAAACGGTATGAGCATGAATCCATCTACAACCCTAATTATTTGGACAATCATCAGCGCTGTTGGATTGCTTTTTCTTATCACATTTTTATTCAGGTTATTGAAACATGTTTCAAAAAAATAAATTCTTACTAAAAACAACCAGCCTGCTTTTCTGTGTTGGCAGTCACCTTGCCGTCGATGCACAAAATTCCAGGCAGGACACCTTGCACAGCGTACAGGACGAGCGGGTGCTGAATCGGTCTCGGTACACTGCCAATCCTGTTTCGCTTGTGCAGTCAGGCCTGCCGCGACATGGCTTTGCAGGCATCAATGCAGGCTATACCACAGGTGATTACCGACGCCCTATGCAGGCAAAAAACATCACATCTATCACAGGTGAAACCGGTGGCTATCGTACGCTAAACGACTGGACGTATCAGGGGTATTTCAGCTACGGAAAGCGCTATGATAAAGTAGTTGCCTGGAGCGGTGTAATGGACCCGTACGAAGGCAATCCCTTTATTTGGGCAGATAGCAGCTCTGGCAATTGGGAACGAGATGAAGTAAAGGCAAACATCGCCCTTATAACACCACAAATTCAAAAGTTTCGTTTTGGACTGGCTCTTGACTACACCATTAGCACCGGTGCAAGGGATAATGATCCACGTCCCTTCTTTCGTTACCGCGATATTGCTCTGCGTCCTGGCATGACCTACCAGATCAACGCAACTAGCGAAGTAGGCCTCACAGGCTCCGCAGGTTTTGCAAAGGAGGAGGCAGAGGTTGGATTTTATACCCGCAACGCCAACGTGTTGCTGTACCGTTTGCGAGGCTTTGGAACATTTAGCAAATCGCCTTTTGTCAATGGTGAAAGGCGGCGAGAAGAAATACGCTGGCAGGGAAGTGCCCATTATGCAAAGCGGTGGAAAGACTACCAGTTCCTGATTAGTGGTTACGCTGCCCAACGAGACGATGAAGTGATTGAAGGGGTAGCAACGCCGCAAACGATAGGCTATTTCACAGGCATCAATTTTGGCGGCAGTGCCCTGCTGTACAAGGGCTATGAGCAACGTGGGAAATCTCTTTCGTTAAATGCCTTCATGCACGATGGTTATGCTGATGATGTGATCTTTCGTGCGGAAAGCGCCTCTTTCAGCAAGCAAGGTGCAGGCGTAAAAGCAAGCTATTGGAAAACATCTATTGACAAGTCTTCGCTGTGGCAATTCACGCTTCATCCTTCGTTTTCTTATTACAACTATACCGACCAGGGTACAAGAACTGCGTTTGATGTAAGCATAGCAACTGTTGCAGCGGAGGCCCGTTATCGCAAACAGCTTCGTTCCAACCTGCACTTTTTTATAGCGCCAACGATCAGCTATTCCCTTCCGGTTGATGATTTTTACACCAGCAGCCGGCCAAATGTTGTGACGGATGCACTTGTTTTTCCTGACTATCTGTACTTCGCATTTCGTTCAACTGGCTTGGACCTAGATACTGGCTTCGAGGTGAAGCCTGCCCGTTCAACCCTCCTGCATTCGCTTCGCTTTTCTACGCAAAACACATGGGTTGCTGAAAGCAGCTTATTCAATAACCGAAACCATATTAGACTCATTTACGCAATCATCTTTTAATGAAAAAATTACTTCTCCTGACATTTGTTGTTTCTCTTTTTACAGCTTGCTCTTCATCCAGGAACGTTCATCATAGATCGGTGTCGGACTATGACAAAGCGCTTGCCGATTCTATTCTTGCCTATGCGCTTGACCACGAAGCTCTTTTCACCCTTGCAGATACGCTAAAGCCTATTAGCAGCGTGAAGTTTTTGCGGTTCACCGTTGCCAAAGACAGCACGATGAGCGATGGTGATGCAGCTGTAACTAAAGGCGACAGCCTGCTCCAGAAAATAGAACGTTATCAGAAAGTCTGTGCTGCGCTAAGCACAGGCGACTGGCAGTTTGTACTGATGCCCTTTAACCGCACCGAGAAGAATGTACGAAACATGGAAATCTATGTGGTGCGCCGCTCGAAGTTTCGCCGGGAGTTGGCAAAACATCCTGCTTTTTGGGGACAATGGGGTTTTACACCAACCGCTGATCCCTCCGTTGTGTTGCCGGTGATCGAATTCGAAACGAAGTTAGATCGCAACAGGGCCTATGGATATCTCTTCGGCTATCCCGATTATGCTGTTGACTTTTTTGTAGAAAGTTCAAAAGCACAGGAGAGAGATACTGCACATAAACTGGTGCCACGTGATTTTTTTGCAATTCCAGTATATGCAGGCAATAAAGGTTATTTCACCTACGCTATGCCTAAAGGACACGAACCTTCTCAAACCGATAGCGCTTTACATCAAAAAGCAACTATAACCTTAGAACGTTACAAAGCTATCCGCGATAAATACAAAACGCCAACAGGTATTCAGGCAAGTAAATTATGGAGACAGCTTCGAAAAGAACTATGAAAAAGCTGCTAATAATATCAACCCGCACCAAAGCCTTTGCTGCTTTTGCTTTTGTATCGGTGGTTTGGGGCAGCACATGGGCTGTTGGTAAAGAAGGTGTTTTTGAGATGCCGGTGCTAACACTTTCTTACCTGCGCAACGCGATTGCAGGGATCGTTCTGGTTGGCTATTTTTTATTAAAAGGCCACTCGTTGCCAAGAGGAGTTGACCTGCTGCAAATCTTGCGTCTTTCTCTATTGCTATTTGTGTTAAACACTGGTTTTAGCTTGTGGAGTTTACGGTTTATTCCCGCGCATACAGCGGCTATCATTGGGTGCACTTCACCGTTGTTGATCTCTGCACTCCAAATCCTCTTGCATCGCCGCAGGGTCAATGTCTTTTTTATTTCCGGTTGCATTATCAGTCTGTTGGGTGTAACTATACTGGTTTACGATAGCGTACCACTTATGCAACGTGGTTATGGGCTGGGCATTGTCCTGTCTGTAGTTGCCGTTGTAGCGTGGTGCATCGGCTTTGTACTCATGGAGGGTAAGAAAGAGGCAATGAATCTGTATCATTCCTTTGGTTGGCAACTGCTTTTCAGCGCAGTGATATTGTATGTAGTGGCAGTAATTACTGATAATACATTTCCACTGAATAGCATTTCTGCAAAAGGCTGGATGGCGATAGGCTACTTATCACTTTTTGGCTCCATACTAGCATTCGTTTGTCTTGCATACATCATTAACCACTTACCATCGGGTATTGCTTCGCTGTATGTGTTTATCAATCCGGTTGTGGCGGTCATCATTAGTGTACTGCTATTGGATGAAGGTTTAACTTCTGCAGTTGCCATAGGCGCTATGCTGGCACTTTTAGGTGTTTGGGTTAGTGTGAGGAAACGAGAGCAGAATCATCTAAGTAAAACTGCTGTATGAAAAATAGAAGGCTGCAAACGGGACTTCTTGCTGTTACGCTTTTACAAATCAGCTATATAGATGTTGCGGCCCAAGATAGCCTCAACTTCCCACCACCTTCCATTCCTGTTTCCGTCAATGCAATGGAAGTAAAGGAAAGCATTGATGTAGATGGAAATCTATCTGAGCCTTCCTGGCAAAATGCGCCGGTCATTTCTGACTTTTTTCGGATGGAACCAAGACAAGGTGGCACCACTTTGTACCAGACTTTTGTTCGCATTTTGTTTGATAAAAGCAACATTTACTTCGGTGTATTTTGCAGGGACAGCGCTGGCAAAAAAGGGGTACGGGTGCAGGACCTCAGGCGGGATTTCCTCTATGGCGAAAACGATGTGTTTTACCTGCAACTTGATCCCCAAAACCTGAAGCGTTATTGCATCTCATTTCAAACGGCACCGTATGGTGCCCAACGAGACTTGCAAGCATTCGATGATGCCTTTAGAGACAACGATTGGGATGCGCTGTGGACAGTGAGAACACATATCACTGATAGTGGCTACTATGCAGAATTTGCGATTCCGTTTAAAACGCTTCGTTACAACAAAGCATCTGACAGCACAACAGCGTCATGGGGACTTACACTGGCAAGGCTTGCAAGACGAGACTACGAGGTCACTGTGTTTCCGAAAGTCCCCCAGAGCTTTTCACCCTACCGAATGACCTACGCAGCAGAGCTGAAGGGGTTAAAGTTACCTCCGCCATCTGCAAATATCCGGGTGCAGCCCTATGTCTTGTACCAATATAGCACAGCAAGAAATGCGGGTGGTGAAAAAGCAACTATAGGTGAGTTCAAAGGGGGCGGCGAAGTAAAATGGGCCATTAACCCAAGAGCAGTATTAGACCTCACGTTCAACACTGATTTTGCACAAGCCGACGTCGATCAGGCTGTAAATAACCTTACCCGCTTTAATATACAATTCCCTGAGCGAAGGCAATTTTTTCTTGAGAATCGAGGCGTGTACGCTGGAGCAGATGTAAGAGGACTAAAACCATTTTTCAGTAGGAGTATTGGTCTTTCCAATACGCAGTTCAATGCCGAACCAGTGCCCATCGATGTAGGCATACGCTATACGGAACGGAATCAGAAGCGAACACTTGCCGGACTTTATGTTCGACAAAGGGGAACCGATTTTCAGGGTGCGTCCAATTTTGCGCTGGCTCGTTATCTCAAGAATTACGGCGAACAAAGCAACACCGGCCTAATGATCACTCACCGGCTGGATGAGGCAGAAGGTAGCAAAGGAATTACACAGCGGCACAACACCACACTTACCTGGGATGGGTTCATTCGTCCAAAGGATGATTTTAATATTCAATACCTCGTTTCAGCATCAAGAGACAATACGAATGACAGTATAGGTTTTGCCGGTAACTTCTGGATAGAGAAACAAGCTAATAAGTGGTATGGCTTCTGGAAGTCAACTTACATTGATAAGAAATACCTGCCGGGAATGGGCTTTGTGTTTGCGACCAATACTCTTTATAACAATCCAGGTGGTTACTACATTTGGCGGCCAAAAGGAAAGCTCGGTAAGCTTATTCGAAGGTGGGACCCTGGTGCTTACGTTAACTACTACCAGAACGCAAGCAATTTTCGTTTTCAACAAGCAGATATCTACCTCTTTCCGGTCTACATTATCTTTCAAAGTGGTGCATTTCTGGAATACGCTATTACACCAACATGGCAAAACATTGATTTCCCTTTTCAGCAATTGAGTATTCCGCTTGAGCAGAAACCGTACTTCTACACAAGGCATTATGTTTCGCACCGTACCGACCAAAGTAAAAAACTCTCCTTGGCTACTAAGTTTGAGTGGGGCCGCTACTATAATGGTCGTTTGCAAACACTACTCTTAACAGGGAGGATAGCACCCTTGCCCAATATTGCTTTCACCGGTACGTATGAACGCAACAATTTTCAGAACCTGGGCGTAAACAAAGAGGATTTAAAAACAGATTTATTCACCGCTTCGCTTCGATTGGCATACAACCCCCGCATCCAGGCTACCGTTTTTTATCAATATAACTCCTTTGATGAACGTGGCAGATGGAACGTAAGAGGTAGTTGGGAGTTTGCACCGCTTTCGTTTTTGTATATCGTGTTCAATGAAACATCGTTTGCCAATAACCCGGCACGAAACCAGTCAGTAATCAATAAGATTACATACCTAAAACAGTTTTAGGTATAATCAGCAACATACTGTTCGGATAAATAAAATGTCCGTAAGTCAAAGTTTAGCATAGTGATAAGAACTTTTGGCGGTAACGGTATTAGTAATTTCGCCTCGAATGCCAATACTATTACCGACAAGTGCTGGTTAAGAAAAGGCCCTCGACAACCGAGGGCCTAAAACGTTTTTATTATCAGCTCAGTACCAATGTTAGGAAATTCTGCTGTTGGCCTATTGCAGATGATTCCTTATGGCTGACCAAGAACTTGCCTGAATGCACCAGAGGCAAACACAGCCCGCATCCGGTCGCGTTGCTTATGCGTGAACATATACATACACTCATCATACGTGTAATCCATATAGTTCATCCACATCTCAAGCGGAGTTCCTGTACAAGTGCTTTTGTGGTCTGCTGCCGGACAGCCGCCGTTTGAAGTATTGTGTTGAGGCGTATCATCAACGAAATCGTTACCACAGGTCGCATCACCCCAGATGTGACGCAGATTAATCCAATGCCCTACTTCATGGGTTGCCGTACGTCCCCTATGGTAGGGTGCACTCACTTTGCCGGTTCTTCCTGTGTAATTATGGCCTAAAACAACACCATCAGTAGCCCAACTTCCGCCTGGGAACTGAGCATACCCTAATATGGTTGAGCCATAGGAAGTCATTTTATTTACTACCCAAATATTTAAGTATTGTTCAGGAAGATAAACGTTGCTTCCGCCCTTTGAATCAAACTTCATATCATCGTTCGTTGACCAAGAGCGCTTACTACTGTATTTTCTTCTTAGGTGTTTGGTTTTATCCCAGGTGAAACGAATTCCTACTGTGGTTTGCTCATCTTGGAAATGTAGTGGCACCTTTGTTCTGTCAGCATTGGTGTTTGTAAAATCTTCATTCAAAACATCCACTTGTGATTGTAATTGCTCATCCGAGATATTCTCGTCAGTAGAGCGGTAAAGGACATGGAAGTAAACAGGGATCTCGATGGTACCGTCGCTTAGTAGCCGATACTCACTGCGGTTCCTCAATACTTTTGCTGTATAGGCTTCAATTTGTTGCATGCGTTCACGTAGTCCGGGGTCCGCAGCTAACTTCTCTTGCAAAACTTCCTGTGAGGCGCACCGTTGTGCCGGTGCATCCGCTAAAGAGGCTTCTTCAACATTTTTGGTTTCATCAAAATTTGCTTCTTTCTTTTGACAGGAAAAAACGAGCAACAGGCATGTTGCCGCAAAAACATAAATTTTCTTCATGTTGATCTTTTTAGTGTGTGTAAATAAGGTCTAGGAAGATAGCAAAAACTGACGAAGTGTTAAAATCTCTTAACAATTGAATGGTGATGGGGCCAATTATTTTTATTCAGTATAAGTCCATGACTGAATACCAGCTTGCACCGCCTTTAAAATTTTCTGATCTTCCTCAAAAGACCAATCCAGTGATTTATAAGTAACTGTCAAATCATTGCGGGCATGGAAGAACACAACGGCTTTCACTTTGGAGAATTTTGCAGGCAGAGAGCTTAGCGCTTGTTGGTACCAGGCCGCCCGGTCGCCTCCCACTTCCAACGAACCAAATTCAGTGAGCATTAATGGTTTATTATACAGGGAAAGATCGCTATAGGCTTTTCCGATAATATCAGAAAAGGACCACCATTGGCTCCAGGTAGCAACGGTTCCGTAGTTGAGCGCAGTTAGCCCTATCCAATCTACAAATTGGTGGCCGGGATAAAACTCTTTGTAGCTGTAAGCAGGATGCGGCGACCAAATCCAGACTGCGTTAACCGCACCCAATGCTTGAAAGCGTCCAACCACATGTTGCCAGGCGGCAATATAATCTTCAGGTGAATTGTTCTGCTGTCCCCATGGGTAGCGGTAAGGATCATTCATTTCATGGCCCCACCGAAGGTAAAAAGGCAGCCCAAACTTCTTCGCGTCAGCTGCCCACTTGTCAATATATGTGTCATACTTACCTTCTGCAATGGCCCTCATCCCTCCTTTGTTTTTGTTGGCCGCTTTTGCGTTAAAGGAATATTCTTCTGGATCAAAATCATTCAGCCAGGGTTCCCAGGTGATCATCGGGATGGAGCCTAAGTCGTAAATGGCTTGTGCCCGCAGCAAGGGAAACACCTGGTCTTTTTTGCTGCCCCACGCAGTGTAGATGGAAATGATCGGCAGCTTGGTTTTGAGGGAGTCTTCCAATGACACAATGTTTTCGTAAGATTCCTGTGTGGCATCATCGTAAGCACCCATCAGGATCGTATCAGTAGTATTTAGCGCCGCTTTATTGTTTCGGTACTGGTTAAACCAGAGCATCGACTGCGACCGGCTTTCTCTTGGGTCGAGCAGGCTTTTTTCCATTTGGGCTACTTCTGTATTTACTGTTAAGAAGAAATCCTGCAAAGGGCCTTTTGCTTTGCTCCCGGCATACAGTAAGGCAATAAATAAACACACACCAAGACTAAGAGCTATTAGCAATGATGAGAAACGAAGTGCAATTGTTTTCATAGCGTTTCCTCCTGTAAAGAATGATCCTTTTTAGAATGATTGAATTGGGCAGCCTTGTCCATAAAGATGTCCAAATTGATGTTGCTCCACGGTTCCTCTGGCTTGATCTTACGTGATTGAAAAGCGGCGTACATACCACCCAGCGTCATCAGGAAGGCAATGCTGGCAAATGCCACCATTCCCCAGATTTCGCCACTACTCAATGCCCGTCTGGCTTCTGGTGTAATGTGAATGCGCTGGATGACGACCAAAATTATTGTCAGTAAAAAAAGGAGTTGATGAACAAACAGTGGCCGCGCAAAACGGGTGAAGCCGCTGACCGCTTTTTTTGCCGTCGGTATATAGGGTATTTCCTTGTTCAGCAAAGACAAAATAAAACCCTTCAAAAACACATACCAGCAGGCGAACTTCAAAAACATTCCTCTCCAGTGCAACCCTCTTTCATGGGCCGGATGACAAAGCCATCGCTGCACATACAGATAAATGCAAAGCCCAATGATTGCCATAGGGAGCCAGCGCAAGGCAAAGTCAATGAAATCCATGTTAGCGGGTAACCATCCGAACCATAAAAACAAGAAAGGGAAAACGAGGAAAAGAGCCATCGTCAGCCCACTCATGTAATACGTACCGATGGTAAAGTAGGAAACCCGTTGCCAAAAAGATAAATCCTTCCAAAGCTTTGGCAGTTCGGAAAACAAAACTTCATGCACACCACGTGACCATTTCAGTTGTTGCTTGCAAAAAGAACCCAGGTCTTCCGGCACCAGTCCGCGGCTGACTACCACCGGCGCATACACGGACTTCCACCCTTTGGCATGAATACGAATGGCAGTGACCAGGTCCTCCGCCAGTCCGATGCCATGCCCGCCAATACTTTCCAACGCGGTGCGGCGAAAGGTGCAGTTGGCGCCAATGGCCACCGAGCAATTATAGCCGTTCATGCCAATCTGTGTTGGGCCATAAAAGCCATAGGTCTGCTCCGCCGCTGCATGAGCAGTAAACGAGCGGTATTGGTTGTAATAGGCTTGCGCTACCTGCACAAAGCCTACCTTTTCTTCTTCGAAGTAGCCTAAGACTTCGTCCAAAAAATTAGGAAATGGAATATGGTCCGGATCCAATACAAGTATAAAGTCCTCGGTCGTTCTCTTTAATGCTTCATTGATCTTTCCTGCTTTGGCGCCCGGGTAACCGACTAGTTCCAGCCGCACCGCACCATGTTTTTGGGCTACTTCCCTGAAACGAGGATCCCTGGTATCGTCCAGCAGGTAAGTGGTATGGGGATAGGAAATCTTTGCGCAGGCTTCCAGCGTTTTATCAAACATGCTCAGGGGTTCACCCGGCGAGCTGGTGGTAAAAATGGCTACCCGCAGGTTTTTTTCCTTGACCGGCTTTGGCTCCGGCACCTTCATCCCAAGGTACGATACCCACAACATGACCATGCGGAAAATGCCCCACCAAAAAATAGTGGTGAGTACTAAAAACAAGGGTAGGGAGTGGATGTGTTCTTCGCGGAACCACCAGTCAAAAAAGTGCGCAATGCATAAGCAGCCGGCAAGAACAAAACCAGCAAGAACGGCCTTTTGCCACCGTTTTACCGGTGCAGCACGTCTGAATTTCCAAAGGTTTGGATCGAATGTTTTCATTTAATAAGACGATAGTTTAGTTGAGCGCTTGCGAGGTTACGGGTATAGAAGAACAAGCGGCTGTATTTGTATTTCAGTTGCAGGGAAAGCGGTGAAGAAAGCGCTGTTTCCATTCCAATTTCCACGTCTACAGGCGTATAGGCCTGCTGGTAAAAATTGCGGCTGATCAAAAAGTTGTTTCCTCTTTTTTCCAGCAGGAAATAAGGATTGTCGGCGCTAGCAGAAAATCCAAAACTGGCGCTGCCCTGGATCCGGAAATTTGGGTGAATACGGGCACCAATGTTTACCAGTAGCGCATGCACCTGCTGGTTAATGGGTGTAAAATAAGGGGCATAAAAGCCTTGTATCTGCGTATACAGATTCTGTGTTTGTGCAGCTTCGGCTACAGTTTTGGCAGGTGCAAAACTGGTTCGATCCGCATTGGAATAGCTATAGCTGTAACCCGCTTTCAACGTAAACTGGTCGAGCTTTATTAATGGAAATAAAGCCCAGGCATACACCGTGGCTATTTTGTTGCCATCATTAAAGCTTTGTACCTCTGCACCTGCGGTACCTAAAACATGCTTACGGTCAAATTGTAGTGCCCCGCTGAATGCATTGTACAAAAACGGGTTTTCAACGCTGCTGAGGGTATATTGATACGGCTGGCGCACGGCAGCCAGGTCTATACTTAGTGCCCCAGAAAGTTTCTGCCGGAGCGATAATTCACCTGTTACCAGGCTGCCGGTTTGCCGGTTGGCAAAAACACCAGCGGCTGTTCTGATTTTTGCGCTGCCAAAGCCAAACTGCCACAGGTTGCCTGCCTGTACCCAAGCTGTACTCACTCCTTCCGGCACCTTTTTAAACTGTGCAAAGGAGCCGCTTATAAAAGGCGAGAAAAGGGCAGAATGATGCGCTGTGTAACCTGCACGAAACTGGTTGCTTTGAAGTGGCTGATCATCGGACAGGTACGTATAGGCGGCACTAATGCTTTTTGTAAATTGCTGGTTGTAGTAGTGCGCCAGTTCTTTCACGGAAGAATTGGCAGGGTAGTTTTTTTTCAACAGGTTCACTCGCTTTTGTGCCGCCTTTGCGTTTCCTTCCCAGGCTTCCATGTAAGCCAGCATGATGTGGGCTTCCGCATGCAGACTGTCGCTTTGTAAATATCGTTCCAGTTGCTCCTTTGCCTGCTTCAATTTCCCCAATTGAAAAAGGGTGCGGCCATAATCAAGCCGAAGAAAGGTTGACACTGGAAACTGCGCAATGCTTTTCTCGTAAAGCCCTAAGGCTTTCTTCGATTGCCTTGTCCAATATAAAAGCTGCCCATGTAATTGATAGCTGTACGGATTGCCGGCTGTCTTATGGTAGGCTTCAAGTAGCTTTTCTGCTTCGATTAGTTGATTTTGTTGCACTAGACTTTGTGCGGTTTCCAAGGTATCTTTTACCGGTTGGGTAAAACCTCGAACTCCCAAAAGGATTGTGATCAAAAAAGGCACTGCTCTCATAGGCTTCAGTTTTGGTGAGCTTCAGACTGTAATTATTACTTCAAGTTTAAAAGAAGTTGATTTCCTGAAGTTTAAGTGCTGTCTTTCGTTTAAGTAATTTTAAATCTCGATTGATAACCCCATTCAATCTATATCTATCCCTACCTGAAGACTAAACGAACCAAGTAACGCAATTTCAATATCGGTCAACCGCCATTTGAGTCTTTAAAATAATTAATGAATTCGGGGGTGAGGCCCCAAGCGTCCAACTGTTCCTATAAAAACTTAGTTTGTTTCTAACACGCTTCCAATAGATTAATTAGAAAAGTAACTTCTCGTTTTTGATTGTAGTTATTGCTTTTAGGCAAGCGTAGTTTTTCGCAATTTTCTAACCGGCACATAAGGGAAGTGCTTGATACGTATGCTTTTCGGGGGTTTTACGCTTTTTCGCTAAGTAATTTTACGTAACAAAGATTGTATTTTTCGAAAGTCCGTATTTTATTTGTTCCATCAATGATTGATTAATCCTCTATCGTTGATGTGATCCGAAAACTAAACAACCCTTTGTGAAAACTAAAATTGGTCCGACTATGAAACGTTTGTACACTATTTTTTCTTCCCCTTTACATGCT